>WBZS01000015.1_pt1 | contig 536522 bp, 490 predicted proteins | sample 5204201 | NCBI WGS metagenome assembly WBZS01 (sample SAMN12344357, study PRJNA552823) | activated sludge metagenome | biome: Activated sludge suspended growth; feature: Nitrification reactor; material: Wastewater; isolation source: activated sludge from nitrification reactor of wastewater... | reverse complement strand
AACGCCACCACCGACTCCGGCCCCACCCCCAACCCAATCAACCGCCGCGCCAACCCATTAACCCGAGCACCCAACTCCGCATACGACACCACCCGACCACCCACCACCACCGCCGGCCCGACCAACCCCCGTGCGAAAGCTGCACCCACCACATCAGCCACCGTCGACGTCGGCCACGCCACCGCCGGCCCCACCCCCGCCGCCAACACCGCCCGCTGCTCCGCAGCCCCCAACAAACCCACATCCCCCACCCGCACCATCGGATCACCGCACACCTCATCGAGCACGGCGATGAATCGTTCGAGTGTGCGGTGCACCGTGGGCATGTCGAAGAGGTCTTCGGCAAAGACCACCGCCACCGGCCAGTCTTGTCCGGCCGGTGCCGACGACACCGCAATCGCCAGGTCCAGCTGGGCGGGCAGCCCCGTCGGCGGCACGTGCGTGATCCCCAGCCCCGCGATCGTGTCGGCGACCCCCGTCACCGATCCCGCGGGATCAAATGACAGCATGACCTGCGCCAACGGTGCGAACGCCTCCGAACGAACCGGATCGATCGCATCGACGACGGCCTCGAAGGGGACCGCGGCGTGTTCAAAGGCGGACAGATCGACGTCGCGCACGGATTCGAGGAACTCGTCGAATCCTTCACCGGTATCAACGTGGGTGCGCAGCACCAGCGTGTTGACGAACATCCCGACCAGCGGGTCCAACACCCGGTCGCCGCGCCCGGCCACCGGCGTCGAGATGACGACATCCTCGGTGACGGCCAACCGCGCCAACAACACCGCCAACGCGGCATGCACCACCATGAACGGCGTCACCCCCCGATAGGCCGCCAACCGCGCCACCCGCTCGGCCACGGCCGCCGGGATCTCGCCAGAGACCTCGCCGCCCCGGTAGGAGGCGACCCGCGGGCGCGGGCGATCGGTCGGCAACTCCAGCACATCGGGCAGCGCGGCCAACTGCCGACGCCAATACGCCAGTTCCCGGCTCAACACCGAGTCCTCGTCGTCGGGCATGCCCAGCACCCGGTGCTGCCACAAGGCGAAGTCGGCGAACTGCACCGGCAGCGGCGAGAACTCCGGCACCCGGCCCTCGCGGCGCGCCGCGAACGCGGTCATCAGGTCGCCGAACAACGGGGCCAGCGACTCCCCGTCGGCGACGATGTGGTGGGTGATGATGGCCAGCCGGACCCGGCGGTCCACTGCCCCGTCCGCTGCCTCCACCCGGGCCAACCGGACGCGCAACGGCCACTGCTGCGCGACGTCGAAGCCCTCGAGTTGCGCCGCGGCCAGCGCGTCCAGATCCACCTCGGCCCAGTCCAGCCGCTCCGCCGCAGCGGCGTCGGCGATCCGCTGCACGGGCATGCCGGCAACCGCCGGGAAGGTCGTCCGGAGGATCTCATGGCGCGCCACGACGTCGACCAAGGCCTGCCGCAGGGCGGTCACGTCCACGTCGCCGACCAGGTCGACCACCAACGGCACGTTGTAGGCGGCCAACCCCGGGTCGAACTGGTTGATCAGCCACATCCGCATCTGGGAGTACGACAGCGGGACGGCCTCGGGTCGCGGATCGACCGCCGTCACCGGTGGCAGCGCCGCCGCCGTCGACACCGACGCGCGCGCGGCCAACCCCGCCACGGTCGGCGCCTCGAACACGTCGCGGACCTCCAGCGCCACGCCCAGCACCTCGCCGATCCGTGCCACCAGCCGCGTCGCCGACAGCGAGTTGCCGCCCAGGTCGAAGAAGGAATCCGTCGCGCCGACCCGGTCGGCGCCCAGGAGTTCGGCGAACACCGCCGCGATCGCCGATTCCCTCTCGGTCACCGGCGCCACGTACTCGCCGGTGCGGTCCTGCACCGGTTCCGGCAGTGCCGCGACGTCCAGTTTGCCCACCGGCGTCAACGGCAGCGCCTCGACGGACATGATCGATGCGGGGACCATGTACGCCGGCAGCACCCGGCTCAAATGCTCGCGGATCTCCGGCACCGCGACCGCCCCCGAGCGCGGCACGAAATAGGCGGCGAGCCCGGTCGCCACGGTACCGCCGATGCCGACCACCGCCGCCGCCACCACCCCCGGGTGCGCGTGCAACGCGGCTTCGATCTCACCGAGTTCGATCCGCAGGCCCCGGAGCTTGATCTGATCGTCGACCCGGCCGACGTAGTCCATGTCGAAGCCGCCGTCGGCGTCGCGCACCCACCGGACGATGTCCCCGGTCCGGTACATCCGCTCGCCCGGCTTCCCGAACGGGTTGGCCACAAACCGGTCCGCGGTCATCCCCGGGCGGTTCAGGTACCCGCGCGCGAGGCCCTCGCCCGAGAGGTAGGCCTCACCGGCGGCACCCGCCGACGCGGGCTCCAACCGTGAGTCCAACACCAGCACGTCGATCCCCGGCAGCGGTCGGCCCAACTGCACGTCCGCGGCGCCGGCGACGGCGGGCGAGGAGGTCGTCGACGCGATCGTCGCCTCGGTCGCACCGTAGAGGACCTGCAGCCGCAGGTGCGAGGACCACAGAGCCATCAGCGACGGCGGAACCGTCTCGCCGCCGACCAGGACTGCCCGCAGGGACCCGGCCGCGCGCGGGTCCAACGAGTCGAGCACCCGCGGCGTCAGAAACGCGTGGGTGATCCGGTGTTCGGTGATCCAGTCGGCCAGCGCCCGACCCCCGACCGCCCCGGCGGGCCGGTACACGACCGCTCCCCGCGCGGTCACCGCCATCAAGTACTCCAGCACCGAGGCGTCGAAGCTCGGCGACGCGAATCCCAACACCCGCGCCCCGGCGTGCACGCCCAAACCCTCGTGCTGGCCGACCGCATAGTTGGCCAACCCGTGGTTCGCGACCGCGACGCCTTTCGGGCGACCGGTCGACCCGGAGGTGTAGATCACATACGCCACGTTCGCCGCGGACACCGGGCGGACCCGCTGCGCCGCCGTCACCGGCGCGGCCGGCATCGCGGCGAACTCCGCGGCCAGGTCGGTGCCGCCGATACTCGTCCACTCGCACCCCGCCTCGGGCAGGTCGACGCCGTCGGTGGTCAACCCGAAGGCGACGCCGCTGTCGGCGAGCATGTGCCGCACGCGCTGCGCGGGATAGCCCGGATCCACCGGCACATAGCCCGCCCCGGTCTTGGCCACCGCCCACACCGCCACATACGCCGCGATCGATCGGGGGATCGCCAAGGCCACCAGGTCCTCGGCCCCCACCCCCCGGGCGATCAACCAGCGCGCCACCCGGTTGGACCGCCGGTCCAGTTCGGCATAGGTCAACGACCGGCCCGAACCGTCGATCACCGCCACCGCGTCGGGCGCATCCGCGACCGCGGCGGCGAAGATGTCGGCGAGCAGCGCGGCCGGCTGCGCCGGCCCCGTCGACATCGGTACCAGCGCCGCCCGCTCGTCCGCCGCCAGCAGCGAGACTGACCCGACCGCGGACTCCGGCGCGACCGTCACCGCCTCCAACAGCGCCACCAATCGATCGCCGAGCGCACCGGCGGTGGCCTCGGTGAACAGGTCGGTCGCGTAGACCAGCTGGCAGCCGTACCCGCCGGCCTCGTCGGTGGCGATCAGGAAGTTGAGGTCGACCTTCGCCGCGGTGACGTCGGGGATCACGCTGCGGACCGTGAGCCCGTCGATGCCCACCGGGATCTCTTGGGGCTGCGTTCCCACCCCGGTGTGCTGCTCGAAGCCGAACAGCACCTGGGTCAGCGGTGCGAAGGCCTCCGAGCGGACCGGGTTGAGCGCGTCGACCACGTGCTCGAACGGGGCCTCGGCGTGGCTGAGCGCCTCGGCGACCACCGAGCCGGTGTGCGCCACCACCGCGTCGAACGGATCCCCCGCCCCGATCATGGTGCGGATCACCAGGGTGTTGACGAACATGCCGACCAGCGGCTCCAACTCCTGCTGGCCGCGCCCGGCCACCGGAATCCCGATCGCGATATCCCGGTCGCCCGAGAGCCGGGCCATCAACGTCGCGATGGCCGCATGCAGCACGACGAACTCCGTCGTCCGGTGCACCGATGCCAGCTCGGCCACCCGGGCGCGCAGGCCGGCATCGATGGTGAACCGCACCCCCGCGCCCCGCATGCTCGCCACCGGCGGGCGCTTGTGGTCGGTCGGCAGCGAGATCACCTCCCCCAACCCCGCCAACCGCTCCACCCAGTAGGCCAGTTGTCGGGCCGCGCGCGAATCGGGATCCACCGGGTCGCCGAGCACCGCCCGCTGCCACAGGGCGTAGTCGACGTACTGCACCGGCAGGGGGTCGGCCACCGGTGCCGTGCCGGCACTGCGCGCCCGGTAGGCGGTGAGCAGGTCACCGAGCAACGGGGCGAGCGACTCGCCGTCGGCCGCGATGTGGTGCACCACCAGGACGAGCAGGTGCTCGGTCGGCGTGATCTCGATGATTCCGGCGCGCATCGGCAGGTCCCGCGACACGTCGAATCCGCGCGCCGCCAGACCCGCGACCGCCGCGCGTGCCGCCGCCTCGTCGGCCGCAGTCACCGTGGTCCAGTCCAACTCCGCCGCCGCATCCCGGGGCGAGGCGATGTGGGCGGCCACCCGGCCGCCGGACGCGTGCACGAAGCGGGTGCGCAGCGTCTCGTGCCGGGTCATCACGTCGGTGATCGCCGCGCGCATCGCCGCCCCGTCGAAGGCGTGCGCGGCATCCACCGCGCAGACCCGCACCACCAGCGGGATGTTGTACGCCGCAGCGCCGTCGGGGGTGAACTGGTTGAGGAACCACATCCGCTGCTGGGCGAACGACAACGGCAGCAACGCCGGCCGCGGATCGGCCACCGTGACCGGCGGCAGGGCATCGCTGCGCGACGCGGCCGCCAGGGCCGCCAGTGCGCGCACCGACGGGTCCTCGAACACGTCGCGCACCGACACCGCCACGCCTAATGCCTCGCCGATCCGCGCCACCAGCCGCGTCGCCGACAAGGAGTTGCCGCCGAGCGCGAAGAACGAGTCGGCCGCGCCCACCCGCTCGACGTCGAGCAGATCGGCGAAGATGTGCGCGACCGTCTCCTCGGCGACCCCGCGCGGCTCCTCGAACTCGACCACCAGCGCGGACAGGTCGGGGATCGGCAGCGCCCTGCGGTCGAGCTTGCCGGTCGGGGTGCGGGGGAACTCGTCGACGACGACGACGCTGCGCGGCACCATGCGGCGCGGCAGCCGGTGGGCGGCGAACGCCAGGACGTCCTCCGACGTCACTCCCGCCGCGGGCTCCGTCGTCACATAGGACACCAGGACCGCGTCCCCGGTGTCGGCGCGGGTCGCGATGGTCACCACCGCGGTGACGCCGGGGTACTCCGCCAACGCCCCGTCGACCTCCCCGGGTTCGATGCGCTGGCCGTGGATCTTGACCTGGAAGTCCGCGCGCTGGTGGTAGACGAGTTCGCCGTCGACCGCCTGGGTCACCACGTCGCCGGTCCGATAGATCCGCTCACCCGGCGCGAACGGATTGGCCACGAACGAGGCGGCCGTCAATCCCGGGCGGTGGTGGTATCCGCGCGCCATCCCGCCGCCGGTCAAGTACAACTCGCCGCGCACCCCATCGGGTACCGGGCGCAGCCACCGGTCGAGCACGATGGCGCCGGTCCCGGGGAAAGGCGTCCCGATCGGCACCGGCACCTGCGGATCGGAGAGTCGCGCGCTGGTGGACAGGATGGTGCACTCGGTCGGCCCGTAGGCGTCGAACAGCCGGTGCCCACCGCCGGCCCAGCTGCGCACGAGCTCCCTGCCGACGGCCTCGCCGCCGGCCAGCACGTTGCGCAGCGACGGGACGTGATCGGGATGGAGCGTGGCGAGCACGGTGGGCGTCAGGAAGGTGTGCGTCGCCAGGTTCTCGGCGATGACCTCCTCCAGCGCCTCGCCGGCATAGACGTCGGCCGGGGACACCACCAACTCCGCCCCCGCCCCGATCGCCGTCAGGATCTCCAGCATCGACGCGTCGAAGCTCGGCGAGGCGACGTGCAGGATCCGGTCGGCCGAGGTCAGCCCGAACCGGTCGATCTGCCCGGCGACGAAGTTGGCCAGCCCGCGCTGGGTCAGGGCGGCTGCCTTCGGGATCCCGGTGGACCCGGAGGTGTAGAGGAGATAGGCGAGGTCGTCGACGTGGGTCGGCCGGACGAGTTCGCCGTCGGCGAGGGGGTCCGCGCGCCGGGCGGCGAGTCGCTGCTCGACCCGTGCGGCGGACAGGTCGAGCCACTGCACCGCTCCGGCTCCCCCGTCGGCCGGGGCCGCCCCCACGCACAGCCCGATACGCGCACCGCAGTCGGCCAGCATCATCGCGCGCCGGGGTGCGGGGTACTGCGGGTCGATGGCGGCGAACGCCGCCCCGGTCTTGGCCACCGCGAAAGTCGCCATCACCGATTCCGCGGACCGGCTGATGGCGATCGCGACGACGTCACCGGGGCCGGTGCCGAGCGCGATGAGCTCGCGGGCGAGCTGGTTGGTGGCTGCCTCGAACTCGTCGCGCATCACCCGCCGGGCACCGGACAGGGCCACCGCCGAGGCGTCGCGGCGCCGGCCGGCCGCCAGCAGCTCCCCCAGGGTCACCGGCGCGACGCCGGCGTCGTGCGCGACCAGGGCCCGGGCCCGCATCGGGGGGACCAGGCACACCGATGCCAGCGACGCCTGCGGCCGGCCGACCATCGCCGACACGCAGGTCTGCAGCCACTCGCCGAATCGCCGCGCGGTGGACTCGTCGAACAGGTCCGCGGCGTAGCCGATGTCGACGACGATCCGCCGGCCGCCGTCGCGCTCGATGAAGTCGAACTCCATGTCGTACTTCGCCGTCGGCACCGCGACCGGGACCGGGGCGCCCGGCAGGCCCCCGTCGGCATCGACCGTCACACCGGCGGGATCGTGTTGCCAGGCGATCATCACGTCGAACAGCGGCGAGCCCGCCGCCGTGCGCTCGGGCGCGATCTCCGCGACCACCCGGTCGAAGGGGACGTCGCCGTTCGACAGCGCGCGGGTCCGCGCGGCATGCGCCACGCCGAGCAGATCCGCGACCGAGTCGCCGGGGCGGACCGGGGTGCGCAGCACGACCGTGTTGACGAACATGCCGACCAGCTCCGCCAGGGCCGGCTCCGACCGCCCTTCGATGGCGGTGCCGACGGCGATGTCGTCCTGCCCGGAGACCGCGGAGAGCATCAGGGCCACGGCCGCGTGCAACACCGAGAAGACCGTCACGTTGTGCGCCGCGGCCAGGTCGCGCACACCGTCCACCGCCCCGGGATCGAACTCCACCGACACCCGGCCCCCGACATCCGACCGGACCTCGGGCCGGGGCCGGTCCACCGGCAAGTCGGTCGACGCCGGCACCCCGTCGAGTTCGGCCCGCCAAAACGCCAACTGCCGGGCGAGCACCGAATCGGCGGAGTCGGCGTCGCCCAGCAGTTGCGCGTGCCAGAGCGTGTAATCGGCGTACTGGATGGTTAGCGGCGCCCAGTGGGGCGCCTGTCCAGTTCGCCGGGCCGCATAGGCCTTCGCCAGATCCGACACCAGTGGCGCCAACGACGCGCCGTCGGCGACGATGTGGTGCAGCACCGCCACCAGGGTGTGCGAGGCGCCGTGGCGGGCGCGCACCAACCGGATCCGCACGGGCAGGTCGGCGGTCAGGTCGAACCCGGCCGCACCGAAGTGCCCGATGTGGTCGGCGGGGTCGTCGGCACCGAGGTCGACGACGTCGAACACCGCGTCCACCAGGTCGTCGGTGGCCGCACCGATCACTTGGCGCGGGATCCCCGCCTCCGCCGGGAACGTCGTGCGCAACGACTCGTGGCGGGCGAGCAGATCCCCCACGGCCGCCCGCAGCGCGCCGGTGTCGACGTCGGCGCCGAGTTCGACGGCGCCGGGGATGTTGTACGCGCCGGAGCCGGGGTCCAGGCGGTTGAGGAACCAGATGCGCGTCTGCGGCGACGACAGCGGGATCTGCGCGGGCCGCTCCATCGCCCGGATCGGCGGCGGACCGCCGGCCGGCCCGGCCGCGGCCCGGTCGATGCGCCGCGCCAGATCCGCGAGGTCCTCACAGTCGAACACGTCGGCCAGCCCGATCGCGGTTCCCAACGCATCGCGCACGGCCACCAGCAGCCGAGCCGCATCGAGCGAGGTGCCGCCGACGGAGAACAGGGTGTCGCGCGTGCTGAGCCCGTCGACGCCCACCAGCTCGGCGACAAGGGCGACCAGTGTCGCCTCGGTGGGCGTCGCGGGCTCCACCATCTCGGCGGTCGAGGCGAACCGCGGCCGCGGCAGCGCGGCGCGGTCGAGCTTGCCGTTGGGGGTCAACGCGAACTCGTCGACGACCATGACCACGTCGGGGACCATGTAGGCCGGCACCGCAGCGCGCACCTGCTCGCGCACCGCCGCCGGATCCAGGTCCACCCCGGGTTCGGCCGCGACATAGCCGATGAGCTTGGCGCCGCGGGGCGTGGCGGCATCGACGACCGCCACCGCCGCCGAGACACCGGGGGCCCCGCGCAGCGCGGTCTCCACCTCGCCCAGCTCCACGCGGAACCCCCGCAGTTGGATCTGGCTGTCGATGCGCCCCAGGTACTCGATGTCCGCGCCGACGCGACGGCACAGGTCGCCGGTCCGGTACAGGCGCCCCCCTCCCCCGGCCGGGTCGGCGACGAACCGGGTCGCCGACAGGCCCGGCCGCGACAGGTACCCGTCGGCGAGCTGCTCGCCCGCGACGTACAGCTCGCCGATCCCGTGATCGGGGACCGGCCGCAACCGCCGGTCCAACAGGCACACCCGCAGCGAGGACAGCCCCCGGCCGATCAGACTGCCCGTCTCACCGGCGACCAGCGCCGGATTCAAGGGGCGGAACGTGTCGACGACGGTCGTCTCGGTGACGCCGTAGAGGTTGACCAGCGCGACCTCCTCGCCAAAGGCCTCGTACCACCGGGCCACCTCGTCGAAGCGCAGCGCCTCCCCGCCCAGGAACAGCATGCGCAGGTGCAGCGGCGCGGCACTGCGCTGACGGGCCGCCGTCAGTTGGTAGAAGGCCGCCGGGGTCAGCGACGCGACGGTCACCCGCTCGCGCACCAGCAGCGCGAGGAACTCCTCGGGCGCCCGCACCACCATCGAGTCGACGATGACCACCTGCGCGCCGGTCAGCAGGGGCCCGAACAACTCCCACACCGAGTAGTCGAACGCGCACGAGTGCGATGCCGTCCAGACGTCGTCGGCGGTGAAGCCGAACTCGTCGCGCACCGCGTCCACCAGGGTGGTCACGCCGCGATGCGGGATTCGGACGCCTTTGGGCTTGCCGGTCGAACCGGAGGTGTAGATCACGTAGGCCGCCGATCGCGAATCCACCGGCCCGGCCGGGGCCGTCCCGCCGGGGTCGGCTTCGCCGAGCGCGCGCACCGTCGTCGCCGCGATCGGGCCGAGATCCGCAGCGCCGTCGGGCTCGACGATGAGACAGACCGGAGCGGCATCGTCGACGATCGAGCGCAACCGCTCGACCGGGTTGGCGGTGTCCAGCGGGAGGTAGGCCGCCCCCGACTTCAGCACGGCCAGGATCGCGACGACCAGGTCCACGGTCCGGTTGGTGGCGATGCCGACGACGTCGCCCGCGCCCACGCCGCGCGCCCGCAACGATCGCGCCACCGCATCCGACTGCGCATCGAGCTCGCCGTAGGTCATCGGGACACCGGCCGGGTCGCTGACCGCCGGCCGCTCGGCGCACCGTGCGACGCTGCGTGCGAAGGCCGCCACGATGCCCTGCGTCGACCGGGTGAGGTCGGCCGAGTCCGCGTCGTCGATCAACCGATGGTCCGCGGCGGTGAGGATGTCGATCTCGGCCACCGCCCGGCCGTAGGCCGCGGGGTCGAGGAACCGGTGCAGGAAGGCCAGGAACCTCGCGTGCAGATCGTCGATCTCGTCGGCGGAGTACAGGCCCGGATTGCCGTGCAGGTCGATGATCAACGGCGCCCCGGGGCTGGCCTGATAGAGGTTGAGCAGGGTGTCCTCGAGCATTCCCGACGACAGGATCTGATAGTCCGCCCTCGCACCGTCCAACTCGATCGACTTGTCGAAGAACATCATGTTCACGATCGGCCCGAACGACGCCGACGAGGAGTCGCGCAGGCCCGCGGCACGGCGGATGTCCTCCACCCGGCAGCGCTGGTGCCGCAGCGCTCCGACCAACTCGACCGACACCTTGCCGATCAGCTCGCCGATGGTGCACTCGGCGATCCCCGAGGACCGCACCGGCAGCAGGTTCGCCAGCATCCCGCCGGCATTCTTGATCTTCGCACTCGCCCGCCCGGTCACCGGCAGGGTGAGGACGATGTCGTCGTTGCCCGTCATGCGGGCCACGAAGGCGCTGAACGCGGCCGTGAGCACGGCGGCGGCCGAGGTGCCCGCATCCCGGCACAGCGTGTCCAATCGTTCCTGGTCCGCGGCCGCGAGGGTGGCCGAGGACACCAGGTTGACCGGGGTCAACGGCGCGGTCGCCCCCCGGCGCGACAGCGTGGCCCGCTCGGGCAGGTCCGCCACGCGCGAGCGCCAGTGCTGGGCATCGGCGGCCTGCCGGGTGCTCGATTGGTAGTCGCGGTCGTCGGCGACCACTTCGGCCAGCGTCGCGAACGGCTTCTCGGACAGTTCGACACCGCGCCGGGCCGCGTTGTACCGCTCGACGGTCATCCGAATCGTGGTCAGGGCCGCATAGCCGTCCGCGGCGATGTGGTGTGCCCGCATGTACCAGAACATCCGGTCCGGCGCGATCCGGATGAACAGGGACACCGATAGTTCGTCGCGATCCAAGTCGAGGGCCTGCTGGTACTCCGCGCGCATGCACGCCATCGCCTCGGCGACCGGGTCATGCGCCGCGCGCAGGTCGATGTGCTTCACTTCGTACGATCGATTCCGATCGACGATTTGGCAGGGTCGGCCTTCGACCTCCACGAGTCGCATGTAGAGCGACTCCAGCGCCTTCGCCGAGGCCTTCAGGCACTTGGCCAACAGATCCCGGTCCAACCCGCCCGGTTCGTGCCGGATGTCGAGGTACTGGGCGATGTTGACCGAATAGTCGCCCGACAGTTGCTCGGCGAACCACATCGACCGCTGGGCCGCCGTCAGTTCGAGGACGGCGGGAACCTCCTCGGAATCGGTGTCCGCCGTGGTACCGACTTCACTCATTGCGCACTCCCCAAACCGGGCCCCGCGACGCGGGACGGACTGGTTTGCGGATGGCCGCAGCGGTGTGGGCCCGCCGACTGCTCCCCTCATAGCACTCGGACTAGTGGGTCGCTATCACACCACCACCGTCCCCGTTTGCCAGCTCGCTTAAATACCACACATTGCAGGTGAGGTATATCACATGGCTCCCGCGTGTCGCGGACTTCCTTGAAACTTCACGGATGCCGGCGGACCACCCGTTCGACAGAACACCGATTGCTCCGATTAGTCTGATATCTCGACATGACGAACACCGCACCGCCCGAGCGAGAGATCTCGCCCCGCCACCCCGCCCAGGAGAGCTTCACCCGGTTCATCGGGTCCTCGATCTTCGTCAGCCGCTGGCTGCAGGCCCCGCTCTACCTCGGCCTGATCGCCGCCCAGGCCGTGTACGTGGTGGTGTTCTGGAAGGAACTGCTTCACCTCATCACCGACTTCGATCACCTCACCGAAGAGAAGGTGATGCTGATCGTGCTCGGCCTGGTCGACGTGGTGATGATCGCGAACCTGCTGATCATGGTCATCATCGGCGGCTACGAGACCTTCGTCTCGCGCATCCGGATGGAGAACCACCCGGACAAGCCCGAATGGCTCTCCCACGTCAACCCCAACGTGCTGAAGGTGAAGCTGGCGATGTCGATCATCGGCATCTCCTCGATCCACCTGCTGAAGTCGTTCATCGAGGCCGGCACGACGGTGACCCAGCCCGGCGGCACCGACAAGCTGATGTGGCAGACGATCATCCACATGGCCTTCATCGCCTCGGCGATCGGCCTGGCCTTCGTCGACTGGCTCTCCGCCCGCGCCGCAGCGGTCAACCACGCCGCGGGCCACGACGCCGAGCCCTTCTGATCCGCGGCCGGTGCGCGGCCGCTACAACCCCATGTCGCGGCCGATGATGTCCTTCATGATCTCGGTGGTGCCGCCGAAGATCGTCTGGATGCGGGAGTCGCGGTAGGCGCGCGACACCGCGTACTCGTTCATGAACCCGTAGCCGCCGTGCAGCTGCAGGCAGCCGTCGATGATGGTCTTGGCCTTCTCGGTGCACCACCACTTGTTCTTCGCCGCGTCGACCGCGCTGAACTCGCCGTCGACGACGGCTTGCAGGCAGCGGTCGATGTACTGCTCGGCGATGTCGAGCTCGGTGCTCATCTCCGCCAGGGTGAAGCGGTTCGCCTGAAACGAACCGATCGGCTGCCCGAAGGCCTTGCGCGAGGTCACGTACTCGACGGTCTCCTCGAAGATCGCCCGGGCCCCGGCGATCGCACCGATCCCGATCGCCAGCCGCTCCGACGGCAGGTTCGTCATCAGGTGGTAGAACCCGCGGTTCTCCTGCCCCAACAGGTTCGCGGCCGGCACCCGCACGTCGGCGAAGTGCAGCTCCGCGGTGTCCTGCGCCTTCAACCCCATCTTGTCCAGCTTGCGGCCCCGCTCGAAACCGGCCATGCCGCGCTCGACGACGAGCAGTGAGAAGGCCTTGTGCCCGGCCTTCGGGTCGGGGTCGGTGCGGCACACCACGACCACGAGGTCGGCGTTGATCCCCGACGAGATGAACGTCTTGGCCCCGTTGACGATCCAGTCGTCGCCGTCGCGGCGCGCGGTGGTGGTGATCCCGGCCAGGTCGCTGCCGGCTCCCGGCTCGGTCATCGCGACGGCCAGGATCGTCTCCCCCGCGGCGATCCCCGGGATCCACCGCGCCTTCTGCTCGTCGTCGGCCAGGTGCACGAAATACGGCCCGACGACATCGTTCTGCAGGCTGAAGGCCGGCGCCTTCCCGCCGAACCGGGCGAACTCCTCGATGACCACGGCGTTGAAGCGGAAGTCGTCCATCGCGCCGCCGCCGCCGTACTCCTCGGGCATGTTGAAGCCGAGCAGCCCGGCCTGCCCGGCCTTGCGGTACACCTCGCGGTCGACCAGCCCGGCCTCCTCCCACGCGTCGGCATACGGCGCCACCTCGCGGGCGATGAACTCGCGCGCCGTCGCGCGCAACTGGTCGTGCTCGGGTTCGAAGACAAGTCGTTTCACCCGTCGATCGTCTCACTGGGCGCACCCGGGTATGACACCGGCCACCCGGCCCGCGGCGCGGGCCCCGGCGAGGGACGGCCGGGCCCGGGGTTCCCGCGGCACACCACCCGGGGGACAATCGTCGTCACCGGCACCCGCCGGTCACGACGAGGAGGTCCCCGATGCCCGGCGCACTCGACGGCATCCGCGTGCTCGAAATCGGCACGCTGATCTCCGGCCCCTTCGCCGGACGACTGCTCGGCGACATGGGCGCCGAGGTCCTCAAGATCGAGGCGCCGGACCGGCCCGATCCGATCCGCACCTGGGGGCAGGCGGAGGTAGACGGGCACCGATTCCTGTGGACGGTGCACGCGCGCAACAAGAAGGCGATCACCCTGGACCTGCGGGCGCCGGCCGGCCGCACGGTCTTCCTGGACCTCGTCGCGAAGTCCGACATCGTCGTCGAGAACTTCCGGCCGGGCACCCTGGAGCGGTGGGACCTCGGCTACGACGTGCTGAGCGCGACCAACCCGGGTCTGATCCTGGTCCGGGTGTCCGGCTACGGCCAGACCGGCCCCGATGCGGCCAAAGCCGGCTACGCCTCGGTGGCCGAGGCGGCCAGCGGGCTGCGGTACATGAACGGCTTCCCCGACTCGCCGCCGCCGCGGATGGCGATCTCCCTGGGCGACACCCTGGCCGGCATGTTCGCCGCGCAGGGCGCGCTGGCCGCGCTCTACCGGCGCACCGTCACCGGCCGCGGGCAGGTCGTCGACGCCGCACTGATCGAGGCCTGCCTCGCGGTGCAGGAATCGACCATCCCCGACTACGACGTCGCCGGGGTCGTCCGCGGCCCCTCCGGAACCCGGCTCGAGGGCCTCGCTCCGTCGAACATCTACCGGGCCGCCGACGGCACGTGGCTGGTGATCGCCGCCAACCAGGACACCGTGTTCCGCCGGTTGTGCGCCGCGATGGGGCAACCGGGGCTCGCCGACGACCCGGCCTACGCCGACCACAACGCCCGCGGCCGCAACCAGGATGCGCTCGACGAGACCATCAGTGCTTGGGCCGCGCAGCACTCGCCCGGCGAGATCACCGAAGCCCTCAGCGCGGCCGGAGTGGTCTGCGGGCCGATCAACAGCGTCGCCGAGGTCGTCACCGACCCGCAACTGATCGCGCGCGGCATGATCGCCGATCACTACGACGAGCGCATCGGGCGCACCGTGAAGGGCCCGGGCATCGTGCCCAGGCTGTCCGAATCGCCCGGTGAGATCCGCAGCGCCGGCCCGGCCGTCATGGGCCGGCACAACGACGAGGTGTACCGAGACCTGCTCGGCTACTCCGACGCACAGATCGCCCGACTGCAGGCGGAGGGAATCCTGTGACCGCGACCCGCGTGACCATCCGCGACGTCGCCCTGCGCGACGGCCTGCAGATCGAGGAGCCCATCGGTCTCGACGCCAAATGCGAACTCCTCGAGGCCATCGTCGCCACCGGCGTGACCGAGGTGGAGGCGACCGCATTCGTCTCGCCGTCGAAGGTGCCCGCCCTCGCCGACGCGGCCGGGTTGGCGGCCGAGTTCAGCCGCTACCCGGGGGTGGTCTTCTCCGCCCTGGTGGCCAGCCCGAACGGGGCTCGGCGCGCGCTGGCCGCCGGCGTCACCGCCATCGAGTACGTGGTGTCCGCCGCCGACGGGCACAGCCGGGCCAACGTGGGCCGCGACAGTGCCGCGGCCACCGCCCTCATCGAGGAGATCGTGGCGATCGCCCACCCGGGCGGCTCGAGCGTCGAGGTCATCGTCGCCACCGCCTGGGACTGCCCGTTCGACGGCCCGACGCCCCTCGGGCGCGTGACCGCGGTGGTGCGCGCCGCCGTCGAGGCGGGTGCCGACCGGATCGCCATCGCCGACACCATCGGCACTGCGGCGCCCGGCCGGGTCACCGCGCTGATCGAGCAGATTCGCCCCCTGATCGGCGACCTGCCGCTGGGCTGCCACTTCCACAACACCCGGGGCACCGGCCTGGCCAGCGCGTGGGCCGCGGTCACCGCCGGGGTGAGCCGGCTCGACGCCTCGGTCGGCGGCCTGGGGGGCTGCCCGTTCGCGCCCGGCGCGAGCGGGAACATCGCCACCGAGGACCTCGTCTACCTGCTGCGCGACAGCGGCGTCGACGTCGACGTCGATCTGGACCGGGCCATCGCCGCGGCCGGCGTGGCCCGGCGCCTCGTCGGCCACGACCTGCCCGGCGCACTCCTGGCCGCCGGCGACCGCCTCCGCTGACTGGGCACCCCAACCCCGCCGACTGGGCACCCCAACCCCGCCCACTGGGCACCCCAACCCCGCCCACTGGGCACCCCAACCCCGCCCACTGGGCACCCCAACCCCGCCGACTGGGCACCCAAACCCGAGAGAACCCAGGAAAACGACAACGGCCCGCCTCCGAGGTACGGAAGCGGGCCGTTGTGGCTCGAGTGCGCTGGTGGGGCTACTTGGCCCGCTCCAGCACCTCCACCAGGCGCCAGCGCTTGGTGGCGCTGGTCGGGCGGGTCTCCATCAGCCGAACGCGGTCGCCGATGCCAGCGTCCCCGTTCTCGTCATGGGCCTTCACCTTGCTGGTGGTGCGGATGATCTTGCCGTACAGCGGGTGGGACTTGCGGTCCTCCAGCTCGACGACGATCGTCTTCTGCATCTTGTCGCTGACCACGTAGCCGATCCGCTCTTTGCGGCGGGCCCGGGTCTCTTCGGTGGTGCTCACGTTCTTGTCCTCACTCATGCGTCAGCCTCCGGCCCGCCCGCGAGTCCGAGCTCGCGCTCGCGCATCACGGTGTAGATACGGGCGATCTCGCGACGGACGACGCGCAGCCGGCGGTTGTTGTCCAGCGAACCGGTCGCCATCTGGAAACGAAGGTTGAACAGCTCTTCCTTCGACTCCTTGAGACGGGCGACCAATGCCTCGTCGTCGAGCTCGCGCAGCTCAGTAGCAGCAACTCCCAGTGCCATCAGAAGCGCTCCTCTCGCGTCACGATCCGGGTCTTGATGGGGAGCTTGTGCTGCGCACGGCGCAGTGCCTCGCGGGCAATCTCCTCATTCGGGTAGGTCATTTCGAACAGCACGCGGCCCGGCTTCACCGGGGCCACCCACCACTCGGGCGAACCCTTGCCGGAACCCATGCGGGTCTCGGCGGGCTTCTTCGTCAGCGGACGGTCGGGGAAGATGTTGATCCACACCTTGCCGCCGCGCTTGATGTGCCGGTTGATGGCAATACGCGCGGATTCGATCTGACGGTTGGTGATGTACGCACCCTCCAGCGCCTGGATGCCGTAGTCGCCGAAGGTCACCTTGGTGCCACCGGAGGCCTGGCCCTTCAGGCTGGGGTGGTGCTGCTTGCGGTGTTTAACCCGACGTGGGATCAACATGGCTAGCTCTCCTGGTTCTCCTGCGCGGACGCAGGCTCGGTCGCGGGCGCTGCCTCGACCGCCACACCAGCAGCCTCGGCGGCGGCGGACTCAGCCGCGCGACCTGCCTCGGTGCTGGTCGCCGTGGTGCCCGAGGCACCACTGCGACGCGGACGGCTGGGACGGCGCGAACGACGGTCGTCACCGGCCGGAGCAGCAGCCGCAGCCGCCTGCTCGCGGCGGCCGCCAACGACGTCGCCCTTGTAAATCCAGACCTTCACGCCGATCCGGCCGAAGGTGGTCTTGGCCTCGTACAGGCCGTAGTCGATGTCGGCGCGCAGCGTGTGCAGGGGCACGCGGCCCTCGCGGTAGAACTCGCTGCGGCTCATCTCGGCCCCGCCGAGGCGGCCCGAGCACTGGACCCGGATGCCCTTGACGTTCGGCTGGCGCATGGCCGACTGGATCGCCTTGCGCATCGCGCGGCGGAAGGCCACGCGATTGCTCAGCTGCTCGGCGACGCCCTGCGCCACCAGCTGTGCCTGCGACTCGGCGTTCTTGACCTCGAGGATGTTCAGCTGCACCTGCTTGCCGGTGAGCTTCTCCAGGTCGCCGCGGATGCGATCGGCCTCGGCGCCGCGGCGGCCGATGACGATGCCCGGTCGCGCAGTGTGGATGTCGACGCGCACACGGTCACGCGTGCGCTCGATCTCCACCTTGGCGATGCCGGCCCGCTCGAGCCCCTGCGAGAGGAGCTTGCGGATGGCGACATCCTCTTTCACATAGTCCGCGTACTGCTTGTCGGCGTACCACCGCGAACTCCAGTCGGTGGTGATGCCCAGACGGAAGCCGTGCGGGTTGATTTTCTGACCCACTACTGGGCTCCCTTCTTGGGCTGGCGCGACCGGTTGCGGCCACCGGCGGCGGGCGCGTCGGAAACGCTCTCGACGATCACGGTGATGTGGGCGGTGCGCTTGCGGATGCGGAAGGCACGGCCCTGGGCGCGCGGCTGGAAGCGCTTCATGGTCGGGCCCTCATCGGCGAACGCCTCGGCGACGACCAGGGTCCGACGATCCAGATCCAGGTTGTTCTCGGCGTTGGCGATGGCGGACTCGAGCACCTTGTACACGGGCTCGCTCGCGGCCTGGGGCGCGAAGCGCAGGATGTCCAGCGCCTCGTCGACCTTCTTGCCACGAACCAGCGCGAGCACACGGCGCGCCTTCATCGGCGTCGTGCGCACGAACCGGGCGGTGGCCCGGGCCTGCGGGTTGTCAGTCTTGGTAGTCATGATTACCGGCGCTTCGCTTTCCGGTCATCCTTGATGTGACCTTTGAACGTACGGGTCGGGGCGAACTCGCCCAGCTTGTGGCCGACCATGTTGTCCGAGACGAACACCGGCACGTGCTTGCGACCGTCGTGGACGGCGAAGGTGTGACCGATGAAGTCGGGGATGATGGTCGAGCGGCGCGACCAGGTCTTGATGACCTGCTTGGTGCCCTTCTCGTTCTGAACGTCCACCTTCGCGAGGAGGTGGTCGTCGACGAACGGACCCTTCTTGAGGCTGCGTGGCATTCTCTAACTCCCTCCTGTTATCGCTTGTTCTTGCCGGTACGCCGGCGGCGGACGATGAGCTTGTCGCTCGGCTTGTTGCGGCGGGTGCGGCCTTCGGGCTTGCCCCACGGGCTGACCGGGTGCCGGCCGCCGGAGGTCTTGCCCTCGCCACCGCCGTGCGGGTGGTCGACCGGGTTCATGACGACACCGCGGACGGTCGGGCGCTTGCCCTTCCACCGCATACGGCCGGCCTTGCCCCAGTTGATGTTGCTCTGCTCGGCGTTGCCGACCTCGCCGACGCTGGCGCGGCAGCGCACGTCGACGCGGCGGATCTCGCCCGACGGCATGCGCAGGGTCGCGTACGGACCCTCCTTGCCCAAGAGCTGGATCGAAGCGCCGGCGCTACGGGCCATCTTGGCCCCGCCGCCGGGACGCAGCTCCACCGCGTGCACGACCGTACCGGTCGGGATGTTGCGCAGCGGCAGGTTGTTGCCCGGCTTGATATCGGCGTTGGGCCCGGTCTCCACGATGTCGCCCTGCGACAGCCCCTTCGGCGCGATGATGTACCGCTTCTCGCCGTCGAGGAAGTGCAGCAGCGCGATGCGCGCGGTGCGGTTGGGGTCGTACTCGATGTGTGCGACCTTCGCGTTGACGCCGTCCTTGTCGTTGCGACGGAAGTCGATCAACCGGTAGGCCCGCTTGTGGCCGCCGCCCTTGTGGCGGGTGGTGATGCGTCCGTGCGCGTTACGGCCTCCACGGCCGTGCAGCGGGCGGACCAGCGACTTCTCCGGGTGATCACGGGTGACCTCCGCGAAGTCAGAGCCGCTCGCACCGCGACGACCGGGGGTCGTCGGCTTGTACTTACGAATTGCCATGAGTCAAAGTCCTCTACTCGTCTCCGGTTCCACGGCGCCTAGGCGCCGGGGCTCCCGAAGATCTCGATCGGCTTGCTGCCTTGCGCCAGGGTCACGATCGCGCGCTTGGTCGAGCGGCGCTGACCCATACCGCCGCGGGTGCGCTTGCGCTTGCCCTGGCGGTTGGCCGTGTTGACGCTCGTCACCTTCACGTCGAAGATCTTCTCGACCGCGATCTTGATCTCGGTCTTGTTCGACGACGGCGCCACGATGAACGTGTAGGCGTTGTCCTCGATCAGCCCGTAGGCCTTCTCCGAGATCACCGGTGCCAGGATGATGTCACGCGGGTCTGCGTGCTTCGCCATGCCTAGGCCTCCTCTTTCTTGCTCTGGGCGCCCTCGATGAAGGCGTTCAGCGTCTCGACGGTGAACACGACCTCGTCGGAATCCAGCACGTCGTACGTGTTGAGCTGATCCGGCGCAATCGGGGCGACGTTGCCCAGATTGGCCACACTGCGCCACGCGACATCGTCCTCGCGCGAGAGCACGACGAGGAACTTGCGACGGTCCGACAGCAGTTCGAGGAACTTGCGGGCCGCCTTGGTCGACGGGGCCTGCCCGACGACCAGCTCGGTGACGACGTGGATCCGGTCGTTGCGCGCCCGGTCCGACAGGGCCCCGCGCAGGGCGGCGGCCTTCATCTTCTTCGGGGTGCGCTGGCTGTAGTCACGCGGCTGCGGGCCGTGGACGACGCCACCGCCGGCGAACTGCGGTGCCCGGGTCGAACCCTGGCGGGCGCGGCCGGTGCCCTTCTGGCGGTACGGCTTGGCGCCACCGCCGCGGACCTCGGCGCGGGTCTTCGTCGAGTGGGTGCCCTGACGGCCGGCGGCCTGCTGGGCCACCACGACCTGGTGCATCAGCGCGATGTTGGCCGGGGCGTCGAAGATCTCGGCGGGCAGGTCGACGGTTCCGTCGGTCTTGCCATCCGCGGTCTTGACGTCCAGCTTCAGGTTCGTCTTGGTCTCGGTGCTCATTACGCGGCACCACCCTTCACTGCGTCGCGCACGACCACGATGCCGCCCTTGCGGCCCGGGATCGCGCCCTTGATCAACAGCAGACCGGCCTCGGTGTCCACCTTGTGGACGGTGAGGTTCTGCGTGGTCACCTTGTCATTGCCCATCCGGCCGGCCATGCGCATGCCCTTGAACACGCGGCCCGGGGTGGCACAGCCACCGATCGAGCCGGGTGCGCGGTGCACGCGGTGCACGCCGTGGCTGGCGCCCAGGCCGGCGAAGCCGTGGCGCTTCATGACCCCGGCGAAGCCCTTGCCCTTGGAAGTACCGGTCACGTCGACCAGCGCACCTTCGGCGAACAGTTCGGCGGTCAGTTCCTGGCCGACCTCGAACTCGCTGGTGTCGGCGACGCGGATCTCCGCGACGTGGCGGCGGGGAGTAACCCCGGCCTTGCTGAACTGGCCCGCGACCGGCTTGGTGACCTTGCGGGGATCGATGGCCCCGTAGGCGACCTGCACGGCGGTGTAGCCGTCGCGCTCGGCGGTGCGGATCTGGGTGATCACGTTCGGTCCGGCCTGGACGACGGTCACCGGGACGATGCGGTTGTTCTCATCGAACACCTGGGTCATGCCGAGCTTGGTGCCCAACAGGCCCCTCGTGCTGCTCTGATTCGTCATTGCTGTGCACCCCCGCTTACTGGATGTTCACGTCGACACTGGCCGGCAGGTCGATGCGCATCAGCGCATCAACCGTCTTCGGCGTCGGGTCGAGGATGTCGATGAGTCGCTTGTGTGTGCGCATCTCGAAGTGCTCGCGGCTGTCCTTGTACTTGTGCGGCGAGCGGATGACGCAGTACACGTTCTTTTCGGTGGGCAACGGCACCGGGCCGACAATCCGCGCACCCGTACGGGTCACGGTTTCCACGATCTTGCGCGCCGAAGCGTCGATCGCCTCGTGGTCGTAGGCCTTGAGCCTGATGCGGATCTTCTGTCCCGCCACGCTGGTCCTCTTCCGTCAGTTGTTCTCGACCGACGAACACACGCGTGGGCGCCGGCAACTCGGCGATCACAGTCCTCGGGCAGGGCCGGGGATCGACGCTGTTCATCTGTCGTTGTACGTGTCGCCGGTGAGTGCGGCGACGGGTCTTGCCTCCGGTCCCCGCGGTCGGGCGTGTCGGGTCCGTGGCGCTGCTGCGCCGCGCGGTACACGCTCGTCCCCGCGAGGGACACGAGTACGGCCGTCCGGATCGGTGATTGCTCAGCCCGCTCGCCCGCTCCGGCCGGAGGCCGCAGTGAACCGCGCTGCCCGATCAGGACAACCCGATTAGTATGCACCACCTGTGCGGTGCAGTCCAAATCGCGGCCGATCCACTCGACGAGGGTCCCGGCAGCGGGTCCGACCGGGCTTTCCCGCACTGTTTGCGTCAACTTCGAGGGCCGATGGTTGTCGGCGCAGTGGCTCCGTTAGCTTGAGAACCATGACCGCAACCCCCTCCGCCGGCGCCCCCTCTCCGTTCCCGTCGATCACCAACTGGCGCGACCTCGGTTACTGGACCGGCTTCGGCGAGAAGATCGTGCGTCCCGGAGTGGTGTACCGCACCAACGACTTCGCCGAGATCTCCGACGCCGATCGTGCCGGTTTGGCCGCGCTGGAGCTCAAGACCATCGTCGACCTGCGTACGCAAAGCGAACGGACCGCGTCCCCGGATCCGAAGTTCACCGGCACGAGGGAGGTGGTCCTCGACGTCCTCGCCGACAACAACACCCCCGCCATGGCCGCGAGCCTGGACAAGGTGCTGGCCGACCCGAAGACCGTGCACGCCATCTCGCAGGCCCTCACCGTCGACAAGGCCAAGGGTCTGATGACGTCGACCTACCTGGACTTCATCAATCTCGACAGTGCGAAGAAGTCGTTCAGCGCCTTCTATCAAGACCTGCTGGCCCACGAACTCACGCCGACGGTGTTCCACTGCACCACCGGTAAGGACCGAACCGGCTGGACCGCGGCCACGTTCCTGAGCCTGCTGGGTGTCGACCGCTCCGACGTCTACCGCGAGTACCTGTTGACCAACGACCGTCTGGTGCCGTCGTTGAAGCCGGTGTTCGACGAGTTCGCCGCGGCCGGCGGCGATCCCGCGCTGCTGTACCCGATCCTCGGGGTGGACAAGGCCTACCTCGACACGGCGTTCGGCCGACTGGAAGAGGTCTACGGGACGGTTGAGCGCTACTTCGACGAAGGCCTTGGTATCGACCTCGACGCCCAGAAGGAGTTGCGCGCGCGCTTCCTCGTCGAACCCGTGTGACATCCGCCAAATCCGCCGTTCCCCGCCACATCGCCCCGAAACACGACGAAGGCTGCTGCGGGCCCGGAGACCGGGTACCACAGCAGCCTTCAGCGCGCGTTCGGGCTAGGAGCCCCACCAGGGCGGGGGCGGAGGCTTGCGCTTGCCCCGTCGTCCCGGTCCCTGCATCTGGTTCTGGCCCGGCTCGGGCGGGCCCTGCTTGTCGCCCGGTCCCTGCATCTGGTTCTGGCCCGGCTCGGGCGGGCCCTGCTTGTCGCCCGGTCCCTGCATCTGGTTCTGGCCCGGCTCCGGCGGCGGATCGGCCAGTGCCCCCGAGGCACCGAGGACGAGCGCACCGGACAACGCGGCGCCGATTGCGGCGGCAGCGATCCGGCGGCGTGTGGATAGGGTCTTCATTTCCAACTCCCTGAATACGGTTCCCACCCCGATGCGGTGTGGCATCCACAATTATATTCAGAATATGTATTGACGCGCGCGGGTTCTCGACCCCAGAGACATCCACTCGTCGGATCCGTTCTCCACGATCGCCGGAGCAACCTCCATCTTACTTTGGAGTAAGATCGGGTGATGTCCAACGCTAACCCGCGCCCGAGCGCGACCTACGCCCTGCGAAAGCGCCTGCCCCGCAATGCATTCGGCAACGCCCTGTTCTCGGCCGGCATGATCGCCAAGGTGCCGTACTTCGGCACCATCCTGCCGCTGGTGAAGGAGATGGAGCCCGGCTACTGCAAGGTGACCGCTCCGAACTGGTTCGGCGTCCACAACCACATCGGCACCTTCCACGCGATCGCCGCCTGCAACCTCGCGGAGTCCGCGATGGGCATGCTGATGGAGGCCACCACGCCCACGTCGCACCGCTGGATCCCCAAGGCGATGAACACCCGGTACCTCGCCAAGGCGCAGACGCGCCTGACCGCCGAGGCCCGCCTGGCCGAGCCCATCGACTGGGACCAGGTGGGCGAGGGGCGCGAGGTCGTCGTCACCGTCGAAGTCCGCGACACCAGCGGCGACGAGGTCGTCCACTGCGACATCACGACCTGGGTCACCCCGGCCTGACCACACTCAATTCTGCACTCAATCCAGCACCGTTCCGTCAATCCAGCACCGATCGATGCCGCATTGACGAAGCCGTGAGGGATCGAGTCAGCCGAGCGCGCTGCCAATGAGGTGAGCGGCCATCATGATCGTCGCGTGCGGGCCGCTGCTGATGTTGGGCAGGATCGACCCGTCGATCACCCGCAGCCCCGCCACCCCGTCGACGGCACCGAGCCAGTCGGTGCGCTCCCCCATCGCCAGCGCGCCCCACGCGTGCTGTGACGTCCCGACGACGGGGTCGACCCGCACCGATCCGGCCACGACGTACTCGGCCATCGCCGACGACGACAACGCCCGTACGACCGCGGCCACCGCATCGTCGACGGGACCGATCGGCGCCAACCGGAGTGCGAGGCGCGCCCCGTCCCACGTGATCGCCCCGGCCCGCCGCGGCACCATCTCGGCGACTCCGACGGCCGGCGTCGACGCGGTTAGCCCGGGAATGAACCGCGCGAAATCGTCGGCGTAGCACCGGATCTCGGCGTCAGCGGTGTGGATCACGGATGGCAACAGCACCGGCGCCGGGCCGGCCGGCCGCCGCGGCCGATACCGCACCAGGACCTCGCGGTGCTCGTACACCGGCAGCGGGCCGACGACGACCCCGGAACCGAGCAGCACGGCAGCGGTGCCCAGCGTCCCCCCGCACAGCACCACCTCCCCCGCCCGGATCTCCGACCCGTCGGCGAGCCGCACCCCGACCGCCCGCCCCCGCTCCACCACCAGGCCCTGCGCCTGTGCATCGGGGCGCACGACCAGGTTGGTCCGGCCGCGGACCGGCTCCAGATAGGCATCCGCGGCGCTGCGGCGCCGACCGTCGAGCCGGTTCACCGGCACGCGCCGGGCCCCGATCCCCGGCCACGGTCCCGCCGGGGCCGGCGCCCATCGGTGTTCGAGCGCCCGCACCACCGCTGGCACCTCCTCGTCGGGCAGCGCCGTCGCCGACATCGCGGCCTCCACCTCCGAGTAGGCCGCCGCGACCGCCGCGGGCGTGAACGGACCGCCCCACCCGGCGAAGTCGTCGGGCCGTGCCCGCAGGAAGTAGCCGCCGTTGATCGCCGACGAGCCGCCGACCGCGCGCCCGCGGACCACCGGCGGCGAGGCGGCGTACCACCGGGCATACCGGGCGGGCGCGGCCGGCGAGCCCAAGTCCAGCCGGTCCAACCGCCGCGACCCATCGGTCCGCGGCACCGACGGCCCCGCCTCCACCACCACCACCGAACGCTCGGCATTGCGCGAAAGTCGTTCGGCCACCACACAACCGGCACTCCCGGCGCCGACGACGAGGACGTCGGCGGGCATCAGCCCAGGACCGGCGCCAAGGCGGCCGGATCGTGCTCGCGCAGCGCCCCCTGCCACAGGCCCGTGCCATACGCCAGGTCGTCGAGCCGCCGCAGCAGCAGGAAGGACACCGGGTCCACCGCGGGCACCCGGCGCTCGGCCAGCGCGGCGCGCACCCACGCCACCGCCGCGTCGACCACCAGGATCTGGCCGAACAGCACCCGCAACCGCCGCGACAGCAACGCCCCGAGCAGCGCCAACGGCCAATAGTGCCGGCCCACCGCCCCGCCGACCTGGATCAGTCCGTGGCCGAGCGCCCGGGCGGTCATCGTCGCCGCCACCCGCTCGCGACCCGGCATCGGGCCCAGCCGCCGACGCACCGACCAGCCCGAGTAGCCCACCGCGGCGAGCGCGACGAGCAGGCCGAGCCTGGTGCGGGTCAGTAGCGCGATGAGGGCGACCGCCGTCGGGATCCGCATCACCAGCGGTGCGGCCTTGCGGTCGTGGCGGTCGGCGAGGAAGGCCGCGCCGGTGCCGTAGAAGCGGCGCCGGTTCAGCATCGCCGGCAGCGTGGTGCGGTGCTCGTGGGCCACCTGTGCGACCGGGTCGTACCGCAGCCGCCACCCCCGCTCGGCCATCCGCCAGCACACGTCCACGTCCTCCGCGACGCGCAACTCCTCGTCAAAAGACTCAAACGCGCTGCGCCGCACCACCATTGCCGCACTGGGCACATACGGCACCCGGCCGCCCGGCCGGACCCCGGCCTCCCGCGGACCCATGTCAAGCGACGAGAACCCCGCCTCGTACCGTTCGACGACGCTGGGCCGCGCCACCGGGAGCGCGACGATCCGCGGCGCCACCAGCCCGACCGCCGGGTCGGAGAAGTGCGCCAGCAGGGCGGTGAGCCAGTCGCAGCACCCCCCGGGTCGCCGCGCCGCGCCGGTACACGGCACGACATCGGAGTCGAGGAACGCGATGAAATCCGAATCAACCAGTGCCGCACCGTGATTGCGCGCCGCGGCCGGCCCCCGGCTGGTCTCGAACCGCACCACGGTGATGCCGTCGGGCACCCGGACCGGTTCTACCGACCCGTCGTCGACGACGATGACCGGCAGGTCGTGCAGCGCCGCGAGCAACCGGTCGATCCCGGCCTGGTTGTCGCGCACCGGCACGACCACCGTCAGCTCGTCGCCGTGCGGGCCGAACATCGGCCGCGGATGGGCGACATCGGCGTCGAGCAGGGTCCGGGCCAACGAGCCGGAACCCTTGTCGCGCACGGTGATCCGCCCGTCGTCGTCGATCATGTCGACCGCTCTGGGCGACATGCGCAGCAGCCGCGTCGGGGATCCGCCGACCAGGTGCGCCCAGCCCCCCGTCGCGCACCGGGGATCGATCTGCACCTGGAATCCCACCGGCAGCTCGGTGTCGGGGCCGCTCACCGCACTCGGCCGTTCTCCGCCGGTTCCCAGCGGCGGACGGCGCCCACCAAGTCCTCGACCAGCCCGTCCACCAGCACGGTGCCGTCCGCGGCGCGCGCGGTCGTCGGGTCGCCGAGGACCCCGGTGGGGCTCACCGCGGCGACTCCCCCGCGGCGCAACTCGTCGATGATCTCGGCGAGCGGCGCGGTGTTGCCCGGCACCGCCGCGGCGGTGTCGACGGCCTCCGGCGCGAGCGCCAGCAGGATCGAGGTCTCGGTGTGCCCGGCGTGGGCATCGCCGCCCGGCGCGCAGGCGAACCACGCGGCGTCGCGCCCCTCGTAGCGCAACCGGGCCACGGCCGCCGCCAGCGCAGCGAGGTTGCCCCCGTGCCCGTTGACGAACAGGAGGCGCCCGGCCCACCGGCACGCGCTGCGCCCGTACTCGACGAGCAGGTCGGACAGGACGTCGTGACCGATGGAGATCGTCCCGGCAAAGCCCTCGTGCTCCCCGCTCGCGCCATAGGCGAGACTCGGCGCGACGAGCACCTGACCGTCGAGTCCGGCGACCGCGCGGGTGGCGACCTCGACGGCGATGCGGGTGTCGGTGTCCAACGGCAGATGCGGGCCGTGCTGTTCGGTGGCGCCGAGCGGCACCAGTACCAACACGTCGCGCCCAGCGATCGCCACCGACGTCGCCGCCCCCAACTGCGCCTGCGTCATCCGGTCGAGTCTAGTCCTGCGAGCGGTCCGGCGATACGGTGAATGTCGGGCCGACCCGCGGGCGGCCCGGCCGGTCGGCGGTGTGGAAAGCTGAGGGCCAACACCAACTGGAATCAGGCGTTTCCACACGCCTCGCGCACGCCTTGGGAGGCACCGCACATGACCCACGACTCCGGTCGCCCCGGCCCGCTGAGCTCGGTCCGGATCATCGAGTTCGCCGGCATCGGGCCCGGTCCGCACGCCGCTATGCTGCTCGCCGATCTCGGCGCCGACGTGATCCGCGTCCAGCGGCCCGGCGAGCTGCCGAAGGAGGGCCGCAACGCGGACGCGCTGCTGCGCGGCCGACGCGTGGTCGAGGCCAACCTCAAGAACCCCGCCGACCGCGAGACGATCCTGAACCTCGTCGCCAAGGCCGACGCCGTCATCGAGGGATTCCGCCCCGGGGTCATGGAGCGCCTGGGATTCGGGCCCGCCGATCTCGAGGCCGTCAACCCCCGCCTGGTCTACGGCCGGATGACCGGCTGGGGCCAGGACGGCCCGCGCGCCAACCTCGCCGGCCACGACATGAACTACATCTCGCTGACGGGCCTGCTGCACGCCATCGGCCGGGCCGACGAGCGCCCGACGCCGCCGCTGAACCTCGTCGGCGACTTCGGCGGCGGATCGATGTTCCTGGTGATCGGCATGCTCGCCGCACTCGTCGAGCGCGACGTCTCCGGCAAGGGACAGGTCATCGACGCCGCCATGGTGGACGGCGCCTCGGTGCTCGGCCAGATGATGTGGGCCTTCCGCGGCACCGGGCTGTGGCAGGACCGCCGCGGCGCGAACCTGCTCGACACCGGCGCACCCTTCTACGAGGTCTACGAGACCTCCGACGGCAAGTGGATGGCCGTGGGCGCCATCGAGCCGCAGTTCTACGCCGAGCTCCTCACGGGCCTCGGGCTCGAGGGCGAGGAGCTGCCGCACCAGTTGGACACGGGGCGCTGGGACGAGCTGAAGGCACGGTTCACCGAAGTGTTCGCGACCAAGACCCGCGACGAGTGGGCCGCGGTGTTCGACGGCACCGACGCGTGCGTCTCGCCGATCCTCGACTTCCTCGAGGCGCCGCAGGATCCGCACCTGGCCGCGCGCGGCACCCTGGTCGAGATCGACGGGGTCATGCAGGCGCAGGTTGCACCCCGGTTCTCCCGCACCAGGCCGCAGACACCCGCCGGACCGGACCGCACCGCGACCGATCCGGCCGGCCTGTGGAATGACTGATCAGGCGGCCGCTGCCCCGCCGACCACGACCCTGCTCACGCCACCCGCCTCGCCTGCCACCGCATTGCGCGTCCGGATGTTGCGCGTCCGGATGTTGCGCATCTCGGATTGCCAGATACCCTGCTACCCAAGGTAAACGGAAGGCGGGGGCTGATGAGGAACTTAATTCGATGGGTGGTTGTCGCCACCTGCGCGGCGGCGTCGACGCTGGTCGCGATGCCCAGCGCCGCCGCATCCGTGTGCGATGGGGCACGCGTCACCCGGCTTGCCGCGCCCTCGACGCCGGGGATGGATTGGGCCGAGAACATCGGCTACGACCCCGACGGCCGCCTATGGGTGTCCCGCATCACCAGAAGCGTTGTGCAGCAGGTGGACTCCCAGGGACGGGTGGTCAGCAGTGTGGCCGTCCCCTTCCCGGGAGCCGTGCGCTCCGGGCCAGGCGGCCAGATGTATGTCACCTCCTTCACCGGTGACGTGACCACGCTGACCGGCAGTGGTGCGATCTATCGCTTCAATCCTCGGTCGCCGAGGCCGATCGCCGGGGTATTCGCCCGGGGTCTGGGCCTGCCGAACGGCCTCGCCTTCGACGCCGACGGCGCCGGATACGTCGGGGACTCCTGGCGCGGCGTCATCCGCCTGCGCCGCAACGGAACCATCGATCGTGCTTGGTCGTCGCGTGCACCGCACAACCTGGCACCCACGTCCACCGTCAACGGGACGAGCATCAACGGCGTCGCGGTCGTCGGCCGGAACCTCTACGTGACGATGACGACGAGTCTGACCGGGCGCGTCTTGCGAGTGCCCCTCGATGCGCCCGCCCGGACGGCACCGGCCGCCGATCTCACCGCGCCCCTGCCCGGCGTGCTCGACGACCTGACCCCCGTCGGCGGCAATCGCCTCGCGGTGGCCTCGGGCGCCGGACAGCTCTTCTTCGTCGACACGCTCACCGGCAGGTCCTGCGCCGTGCAGGCCGGCCAACCCCTCACCTCGGTCGCCGCCGATCCGCATGATCCGCGCAGCGTTACGGTGGGCACCGAGTCGGGATACCTGCTCCGCATCCGGTACTGATCGCGGCCCGCGGCACCGACTCAGCCCTGTTCGCCTTCAGCCTGGTCGTCGCCGATCAGCCGTCGCAGCCATTCGGCCAACAGCGACGTCTCCGCCGCACCCAGAACCGCCGGATTTCGCAGGGCGTAGTCGAGCGCTCCGAGCAGTGCCTCCCGCGAGCTGCCGTCACCGGACTGCCCGATCCCGGTGATCGCCGCGACGACGGCCTCGCGCACCGCCGCCGACAGGGCGGGGTCCGGTTGCGCCAGGATGATCTGGCGCAGGGTGACACCGATATTGGTGGCGAGGATGTGCCCGACGGCCTGTTCCTCGGGGACGGCGAGCCGCCCCTGCGCCGCGGCCCGGTGCACCAGTGCGCGCAGCGACGCGGTGGGGCGCGCGTTGGCCGGTCGGGTATCACCGGGCCGCACGGTGCCGTACATCAGCGCGTACACACCGGGGTTGGCCAGCCCGAACGCGACATGCGCGTCCCAACCCGACCGCAGGTCCTGGATCGGATCGCCGCTGGACTTGCTGCGGACTTTGGCGTCGGCGTAGCGGTCGAAACCCCACTCGACGACGGCGTCGACGAGCCCCTGCTTGCAGCCGAAGTGGTGGTAGAGGGTCGGCATCTTCACCCCGGTGCGCGCGCACACGTTGCGCAGCGAGAACTCCTCGCCGGGGGCGGCCGCAATCTCGGCGACCGCCGCGGCGATCAGACGGGTGCGTGTATCACTTATCGGCTTGGTCATAGCGACGCTATGGTATCGCCCGACTGGTGATATACACGATTGTATCGCCGCTACACCGGGAGGAACCGCATGAGCACCGCGCCACGCGGCCACGCGGCCACGCGGCCACGCGGGACGAGATCGTCGCCCATGCCATCGACATCATGGCGTCTCAAGGCGTCGGCGGTCTCTCCCTCGCGCTGTACACCTACTTCCCCTCCAAGGCCGCCGTCTACCGGTGCGTACCTCGGGCACGTCGTCTATGTCCGCGACCCCTGGTTGCGGCGCGGGTGACGTTCTGAGCGGTCTCAGACCTTCGACGACCCCATGTCGATCTGGAACTCCGCCCCGGTGACGGCCTGCGCCGTGGCGAGGTAGAGCACCGCGTCGGACAGGTCGTCGAGGCTCGCGACCGGGTAGTGGTTCAACATTGACGGGAAGTGCTCGCCGTACTCCTCGAAGGCCTTGAACGCCTCGACGTCCTCGACGCCCATCGGCGTGTGCACCGCATAGGGATGAACGGTGTTGACGCGGATGTGCTTGGGCCCCAACTCTTTCGCGGCCGACTGCGCCAACCCGCGCAGACCGAACTTCGACGCCGAGTACGACGCCTGCACCGGCATGGCCTTGAGGCCGGCGGTCGAGGAGATGATGGTGATCGACCCGCCGTTGCCGGCCTCGAGCATGGCCGGGATGGCCGCCTTGAGCGTCTTCCAGGTGCCGACCAGGTTCACGTCGACGACGTCGGAGAACTGCGCCTCGGTGAGCTCCCAGGTCAGCCCCCAGGTCAGGATGCCGGCGTTGGCGACGACATGGTCGAGGCGGCCGAAGCGCTCGATCCCCTCGGCGACGACCTGCTGCTGGAAGGCCAGGTCCCGGGTGTCGCCCTGGCGCGCCAGGATCTGGCCGCCGGCCTCCCGCACGAGGCGCACCGTCTCGGCGAGGTCGGCCTCGGTCGCCGTCGGATAGGTCTGATGGTCGGCGACCCTGGTCGCGATATCGAGGCCGATGATCGCCGCCCCTTCCGCGGCGAAGCGGAGCGCGTGGTTGCGGCCCTGACCACGGGCCATACCGGTGATGAAGACGACCTGGCCGTCGAACTTTCCCATACCGAGAACGGTAACACGTTCTAGTTTTTCGCTGCTGCGCCCGAACCGTCACCGCACACCGCCAACGCGGCCCAGATCTCGGCCTGCCCCTTGGGCGTGCGCCAGGCGGCGCCCAGGAGCGAGTCAATGCGTTCAAGACGATTGCGGACGGTGTTCGGGTGGACATCCAGGTCGCGCGCCACGTCGTCCACGCGCCCACCGCGTGCCTGCCAGGCGCGCATCGTCCCCACGAGATTGTGCCGCGGGCCGGTCAACGGATCGATCCAGCGCCGCCGAAGGGCCGCCCGCAGGGCGGGCCCCTCATAGAGCGGTACGAGGAGCCCCAACTCGTCGAGGCCGTGGACCCCGGCGCCGAGCAGCGCCTGCGCCACCCTGCTGGCCCGTTCGGCGTCCGACAGCGCCGAAACCAACCGGTCGGACACCCCGGGACCGCCGACCCCGATGACCAGCCCGCCGGTCGGCGACGGGCGCTGCTCGACGATCCCGACCAGGGTGTCACCCTCTTCCAGCCAGACACCGTCGCCGGGGTGGGTGAACCGCAAGGTCGCGGCATCCGCGGTGAACGTGCCCCCGCTCCCCCGGACAATGACGACCAGACGCGGCACCGCCGGATCAAGGCCGGCCCGCTCGACAAACCCGGCGACGGCCGCGCCGTCTCGGCGCTCGCGCAGCGCCGCGACCAGGTCGGCGACGAGTCGGCGGTCGCCGACCGGGCGCCTCACCGCCGACCCCAGCCCTTCGGCCGCCCACACCGCGACCTGCTCGGCCCAATCCCGGGCCCGGGCCGATGCCATCAGCCTCGTCTCGGCGTCGATCCCGGCTGCGCGGGCCCGCCCCATGACCTCCGACTCCACCCGCCGGGCGCCGAGCAGGACCGCCGCGACCAAATCCGCCGCCTCGATTCCGGCCTCGCCCCCTTGCACGCCCGTCCCGAAGGCCGCGATCCGGTCGGCTTCGACGGGGGCCTCGAACGGGTCTCCGACGACGCTGCGCTCGAAGATGCGATTCATCCCGATCCAGACCTCGCTCGAGGGACTGGCGCGGTAGGACGCGAACCGGGTCGTGACGAGCGCCGCAACTTCGCGGACGAGGCGGTCCCGGTCGCGCCAGACGGCCTCGACGAACGGAGCCATCAGGGTGGAGAGTTCCACGCCGCCCACCCCCATCCAGCAAGATATGGAGAATTCTATACATCTGTACCTATGGATTTGTGGGCAGATCCACCAATTGCCGTTGGGTGGCCCTCTATCGTTCCTCAGTGTGATCTGCTCCACATCCGTCCGCCGACGTCCGACGACCCCCATCGCCGCCGTCGTCGCACTGGCGGCCACCCTCCTCGGCGCACCGACCGCCACCGCCCTCCCCGCCGCCGTCCCCGCCACCGGCCCCGGCGCGGTGTGCGCCCCCCTCGGCACCGCCCAGTTCCCCCCGGGCCAGCCGCCGAATACCTCGCAAGCCGGGCTCGGGGCCTTCGCGCGGGCCACCCGCCCCGGCCTGCCGCACACGGTCGCCTTGCGGACTCCCGAGCAGAGCTTCAACCAGCGGTGGGACTTCGCCCTGGTCGACCGCGTCCTCTACACCCGCCCACGGGGCACCGCTGGCTGGCGCACCGTCGCGCTGCCGCCCTGCCTGCAGCACCGCCTGCGCGCCATCTCCCTCGACGACGACGAGATGCTGGCCGTCGACTCCCGCGGCACGGTCTTCACCATGGACAACCTGCTCCGCGAGCCAGCATCGTGGAACTGGACCCACGCTTGGGGCGCCCCGCTCTGGCAGGGCAACGGCACCCGCCTCCCCTCCGGGACCGGCGATCGTTGGGCCTGGAGCGTGTCGTCACCCTGGACCACCCGGACGTGGACCGATTCGGCGGGCAATCGCCAACCCCTCGGGCAGGGCAAGGTCTCACACATCATCTCCCTGGTCGGCGACGGCAGCCGCATCGTCACCCAGGACCCCTGGCTCGCCGACGACTACAGCTACGAGATCGGCACCCCCCACAACGGTCGCTTCCAGGCCGCCGCGATCTCGGCCGCGGGCTCGACGACCTTCATCGTCAACCGCCTCGGCGACATGTACACCCGGTTGTACGACTTCGACAGCTCCGGCTCGGACATCGTGTTCTACCGGTACTCGTGGCTCGACCAGCGCGGTAAGCCCAGCGCCTCCGAGCTGGCGTCGCAGCGGGTGAACCCGGGCTACGCGGCCGTGCAACTGCCCGCACCCGGGTGGCGCCGCCAGCCGAAGATCCCCGGCGAGATCACCGCGGCGATCTCCATCCATCAGACCGGCGCGGGATCGTCGGCCCGCGAACTGCGGGTGGCCGGCCGCCGCGACGGGGCCACCGGGTACTGGCACAAGCCGATCGACGCACGGTCGTGGGCGTTCACCCACACCGGCGCCGCGCTGACGTCCCCGATCATTGCCAATCCGCCGACCGACACCTCCGCGCAAACCCTGGCCGCCCCCTCCCTGTCCGCATACCGGGCCACGCTGCCGACCCGCGGCCCGGTCGCCGGATACGTCCTGAGCGTGCGCGAGTTCGCCTGGGCCGTCTCGGCCCGGACCGCCACGGTCACCGCGCCCAACGGCGTGTCGTTCCCGGTCGTCTTGCACACCATCGACGGTCTGCGCCAACTCCCGCGCGCGGCCGGGTTGTCGGCCGAGCCCCGCGACATGTACGGCGCGATCGAACTCGTGCCCGGGCCGCCGTCACCGGAGCGGTCCGCCTTCCGGCGGGCGTGGTTGGGCGGCACCACCGCACCGGTCTCGATCTCGATCACCACGGCTGCGATGCTGATCCGATGACTCCCCATGCGCAGGACGCGCTGAACAGCTTGCGCGACGCCTCTCAGTTCAACTGGGCCGTGGTACCGGTCTTCGTGATCGTGCTCTGGCTATACGCCAACGAGATCGAGAAGCGGCGCTGGGGCGTGGTCTTCGGCGGCCTCGCACTCCTGGCCGCCGACACGTTCAACGAACTGTGGAACTCGGCGTTCTTCCACCTCACCGGACGCGCACCGGTGTGGGGCGCGCCCGGGCACTCGTCGTATCAGATCCTGATCGGCTGGAACATCGAGATCGTGCTGATGTTCGCGACCCTGGGCCTCGCCGCGGCCAAGCTGCTGCCCGAGGACAAGACGATGCGCATCCTCGGCATCCCCAACCGGGTCTTCTTCGTCGCCCTCAACGCCGCACTGGCCGTGGGGGTGGAGATCGTCCTGAACCGACTCGGCGTGCTGACGTGGGATTGGCCGCTGTGGTCGGCGCGCTTCCCGTTCCTCGTCTTCCTGATCGGGTACGTGCCGTTCTTCGCGGCCTGCTTCTGGGTCCACGACCTGCCCACGCTGCGCGCCCGGGTCTGGGCGGTCAGCGCGATGTTCGGGGTCAACCTGGTCTTCGCCACCGGCCTGGGCTTGGCCGGCTGGCTCTGACCGTCGACGTGCGCGGTGTCAGCGCAACGGGGTCAGTTGGACCGACTTGGTGACAACCCGCTGCGCATTCGTCAGCGTGAACTGCACCGCCCCCTGCGTGACACCGGCATTAGCGCTCAGGCTGTAGCGCTGATCGGGCGTGAGGTTGCCGACCGAGAACAGGTAGCGCTGGTACGGGCCCTGCGGGGCCAACTTCTGGGTGACCGGCACCTTCCGGACGAAGGTCGTTCCGCCGAACCCGCCGCTGGCAACCTTGTTCAGCGTTGCCGACGGGACCTCGGTGGCCTGGGTCAAGACGGTGATCTCGGCACGGTTGATAACCAGCGACGGTCCCGGCGGGCAATTCGGGCAGAGCTTGGTCAGCGGTGCGGCCGCCACGGAACCGACGCCGGCGACGCCGACGGCGAAGGGAACGGTCAACAGGAGTGAGACAAGGCGCTTGTTCATGGAACTTCCTTTTGTCGGGCCAGCGGAATTGCTGCGCCCGTCCATCGTCAGCGACCGGCCCCGCGTTGCCGCGAGTAGTCCACTACCCGAATCGCGCCCGACCCGGCCGTCCCCGCATCACTGGCCGAAGACCCGCTCGAACCCCTCCGGGATGATCAGGTCGTCGCGGGACAATTTCGCGACGTCGTCCTTGCCGAGGCCCATCAGCGAGGAGTCGATCCCCATGCGCAGCAGGTCCAGGACGTTCTCGACCCCGGTCTGCCCGTTGGCGGCCAGGCCCCACAGGTAGGCGCGGCCGATCATCACGGCCTTCGCCCCCAGCGCGAGCGCCTTGACGACGTCGCTGCCGCGGCGGATCCCACCGTCGAGGAGCACATCGACATCCTTGCCGACCGCGTCGGCGATCGGCCCGAGCACCCGGATCGTGGCCGGCGTGCCGTCGAGGTTGTTGCCGCCGTGGTTGGAGACCGAGATCGCCGTAGCGCCGATGTCGACCGCCCGCTTGGCGTCGTCGATCCGCGTGATGCCCTTGACCATGAACGGTCCGCCCCACTGCTCGCGCAGCCACTGCAGGTCCTCCCAGGTGGGCGGAGGGGTGTTCATCCAGGTGCCGTAGACGTCGAAGAAGGTGGGGCCCGGCTCGCCCTTGTGCGCGATATTCGGCGCGGACAGGTCCGGGATGACGAGCTTGCCGTCGCGGAACCAGCTCAGCGCATAGCGCGGCTTGGTGATCATCTCCGGGGCCAGTTTCGCCACGGCCCGCAGGTCCACCGCCTCCGGGATCTCCGGGCTGCCCCAGTCGCGGCCGATGTTGAACACCCAGTCGGTGGTGACGATCAACCCCTTGCAGCCGGCCTCGCGCGCACGCTCGGCCCGGGCCAGGATGTCCTCGCGGCTGCCGAGCCAGTAGATCTGGAAGAAGATCTTGTCGTTGACGGCGGTGACCTCTTCGACGGGCTTGCTGGCGAAGCTCGACAACCCCATCGCGGTGCCGCGGGCGGCGGCAGCGGCGGCGACGGCGACCTCCCCGTCGGGGTCGACCGCCTGCACCCCGGTCGGGGAGATCATCACCGGGAAGGAGATCTCCTGGCCCATCACCGTGGTCGCGAGGTTGCGCTCCGGTGTCGCACCGACGACGTGCGGGGCGAACCCGAGCTCGGTGAACGCCTCGACGTTGTCGGCCAGCGTGATGCCCGCCTGGGTCCCGGCGACCAGCGACGAGTAGACGGTCTTGGGCAGCCGCTTGCGCGCCCGGCGCTGCGCCTCGCCCACCGTCTCGAACCACGGGTTGCGGCGCCAGGGGTTGCGCTCCATGAGCTCGGCCAATTTGGACACGGGTATCTCCTCGAAATGGGGGTGGATCAGGTGGATCGGATTGTGCGAAGCCGGGATCGGCGGGTCAGCAGGTCGAACAACCCGACGACGAGCAGCCGGTGGCAGTGGTGGGCAGGAAGCCGGCGAGCGGATTCTCGTCGCAGTCACGGGAGGGCGGACGAGTCATCCCGTCGCCGGGAGCGAAGCGAGCGGGACGAGTCATCCCGTCGCCGGGAGCGAAGCGAGCGGGACGAGTCATCAGCTGCAGCGGGACCCCGCGCGAATGGTCCTTGTTGGCAGTCGGTTTGGTGCGCTGCCCGGCCAGCAGTGATTCGCCGTAGCCCTGCACGCACTCGGGGTCGGGGCCGTCCAGGGGCAGTCCGGTGAAGAACTTCGCCGCCATGCACCCGCCCCGACAGGCGTCGAAGTGGTTGCAGGACGCGCAGGCCCCGGCGCTCTGCGGCTCGCGCAACGAGGTGAAGAGCTCCGAGCGCTGCCAGACCTCCGCGAAGCCGCCGTCGGTGGTGATGTTGCCGGCGAGGAAGTTCTCGTGGATCGCGAACGGGCATGCATACACGTCGCCGACCGGGTCGATGAGGCACACGACGCGACCCGCCCCGCACAGGTTCAACCCGGGGAGTCCGCCGCCCGATCCCCCGTGCCCCGAGTCCGACGAGAACGCCGACAGGTGGAAGAAGGAGTCACCGGTGAGCACCCGGTCGCCGTGGGCGACGAGCCAGTCATAGAGCTCGCGCTGCTGCTCGGGCAACGGGTGCAGGTCGTCCCACACGTCGGCGCCGCGGCCCGACGGGCGCAGCCGGGTGATGCGCAGCGTCGCGTTGTACCGGTCGGCGAGGGCCTTGAACTCGTCGAGCTGTGCCACGTTCTCCCGGGTCATGACGACACTGATCTTGGCGTCGGCGAAACCGGCGTCGCGCAGGTTCTCCAACGCGCGCACGGCCATGTCGAAGGAGCCGGGCCCGCGCACCGCGTCGTTGACCTCGGCGGTCGCGCCGTCGAGCGAGATCTGCACGTCGACGTAGTCCGAGGCCGCCAAGCGCGCGGCCACCTCTGGGTTGATGCGCAGGCCGTTGGTGGAGAACTTCACGCCCACCTGGTGGTCGGTGGCGTAGTCGACGAGTTCCCAGAAGTCCGGGCGCACCGTCGGCTCGCCGCCGCCGATGTTGACGTAGAAGACCTGCATCCGCTGCAGCTCGTCGATGATCGCCTTGCACTGCTCGGTGGACAGCTCGCGCGGGTCGCGCTTGCCCGACGAGGACAGGCAGTGCACGCAGGCGAGGTTGCAGGCGTAGGTCAGTTCCCAGGTGAGACAGATCGGCGCGTCGAGCCCGCGCTCGAACTGGTCGACGAGGCGGCCGACGGCCGGCGGGCGTTCCAGAGTGGTCATAGCGGGGTCTCCTCGCGGGGGATGATCATGCCGGAATCGGCGAGCGCGGTGAGCGCCTGGATGTAGAGCGACCGCTCCGCGGCGGCGATGCCGGCGTGCGCGAGAGCCGAGTCGGCGTCGGGGAACTCGTGCAGGGTCTGCACGATCCCGACGACGGTGCGGTTCTTGAGGAATGAGAGTTTGCGGGTGCCGAAGTGATAGAGCAGGGCGCCGAAGGGTTCGGGGCGCACCGCGACTTTCGGGTTGAGCACCCAGGCGGTGCCGAGGTCGAAACCCGGGGAATCGAGACTCGCGACGGTGGTGGCGGCACCCTCCCCGGCGACCGTTGTACGGTCGCCGGGGCGAGTTGCCGAAGCGGGGGCACTCATCAGTAGACCCCGCACATCCCGTCGATCGAGACCTCTTCGACCAGCGATTCGCTGACGAGTTCGGCGTCGGTGACAGTTTCCTGATCAGCCATGATCCAACCTCCTGTGGGCTAGTGATGTGGATCACGTTAGAATATAATGGCACCGAGTGCACATTGCAAGCGCGGGTTTTCCCGACGCGGAAAGCAGGGGGCAAAGTGAGTCGACGACCAGTCACGTCGAGAACGCGGATCGCCGATGTGGCGATCGACCTGTTCGATCGACGCGGGTTCGACGAGACCAGCGTCGACGAGGTCGCCGTCGCGGCCGGCATCGCCCGCCGCACACTGTTCCGCTACTACCCGTCGAAGAACGCCATCGCCTGGGGCGACTTCGACATGCACCTCGACGACATGCGCGCGCTCCTCGACAGCCTCCCCGACGAGATGCCGCTGGCCGAGGCCCTGGCCCGTGCGCTCGTCGACTTCAACTACGTCCCGGAGAGCCAGGCCGAGCGGCACCGCCGCCGGATGCGGTTGCTGCTCACCGTCCCCGCCCTGCAGGCCCACTCGATGCTGATGTACGCCGACTGGCGCCAGACCGTCGCGGCCTACGCCGCGGACCGGCTGCGCCAAGACCCCGACGAGCACCAACCACAGCTGATCGGGTGGCTCGCACTGGGCACCGCCCTGGCCGCCTACGACCAATGGCTCGCCAACCCCGGGGACCCAAGCGCACAGCGCCTGCGCGACCTCCTCGTCGAGGGCAGTCGACTGCTGGCGGTCGGCATCGACGCCGCCCTCGCACTACAGCCCGACGATGCGCTAAATTAGAACACGTTCTAATACCGCTTAGGAGGGCTGGTTGATGGCCGATTTGACCCCGCACGGATCGCGCAGCGTCATTCTCACCGTCGCGCAGGTCGTCGACGAGACCGCCGACGCGCGCAGCATCGTGTTCGAGGTCCCCGAGGCCATGAGCGAGAAGTTCACCGACTACGAGCCGGGCCAATTCCTCACGCTGCGCATCCCCAGCGACCAGACCGGCTCGGTGGCGCGGTGCTACTCGCTGTCCTCGTCGCCGAAGACCGACGACAAGCCGAAGGTCACCGTGAAGCGCACCCCCGACGGGTACGGCTCGAACTGGGTGTGCGACCACCTCGCCGCCGGCTCCCAGATCGAGGCGCTGCCGCCGTCGGGCGTGTTCACCCCGGCCAACATCCATGTGCCGCTGCTGCTGATCGCGGCGGGGTCCGGCGTCACCCCGGTCATGTCGATCCTCAAGCACGCCTTGACGACCGGCACCGGGCCGATCACGTTCTTCTACGCCAACCGCGGCGAGAACGACGTCATCTTCGCCGACGAGCTGCGCGAGCTGCACCGCGCCAATCCCGGTCGGCTCACGGTCGTGCATTGGCTCGAGTCGCTGCAGGGCCTGCCCACCGTGCGCGCGCTGGCCACCTTCTTCAAGCCGATGGCCGCGACGCACTCCGCCTACATCTGCGGGCCCGGCCCGTTCATGGACGCCATCCACGAGGGGCTGGCCAAGGCGAAGTTCGAGCACCGCAACGTCCACACCGAGGTCTACAACTCGCTGACCGGCGACCCGTTCGTCGACGTCGAGCACGAGGCGGTCACCGAGGAGGAGGCGGCCGGCGCCGCGACCGTCGAGGTCGAGCTCGACGGCGAGACCCACACCCTCACCTGGCCGCGGACGCGCACGCTGATCGACGTCATGCTCGCGGCCGGGCTCGACGCCCCGTACTCCTGCCTGGAGGGCGACTGCGGCTCCTGCGCCTGCACGATGACCGAGGGCACCGTGGAGATGGAACACGTCGGCGCACTCGACCCTGACGACATCGCCGACGGGTACATCCTCGGCTGCCAGGCGCGCCCGACCGCGGACAACCTCAAGATCGAGTTCTGACCCCGATACTGTGGGTGGCATGAGCACCGACCGGCTGGCCAAGATCCTGTCCGCGATCCTCCTCGTCCCGGGGGTGCTGCACTTCTTGGCGCCCAAGCCGTTCGAATCGATCGTGCCCGAGGAACTACCGGGCGAACCGCGCGCCTACAACTATGCCGCGGGGGCTGCGGAGGTGATGCTGGGCACGGCGGTGCTGGTGCCCGGGTTGCGACGACGGGCCGCCGGCCTGGCCGCACTGCTGTTCGTGGCGGTGTTCCCGGCGAATGTGAACATGGTCCGGCTGTGGCAGGACAAGCGTCCGGTGTTGAAGACGATCGCCCTTGCCCGGCTGCCGCTGCAGATCCCGTTGATCGCCTTGGCGGTCAAGATCTGGCGCACCCCCTAACCGTCGAGTGGGCACCCCAACCTCGTCGAGTGGGCACCCCAACCTCGTCGAGTGGGCACCCCAACCTCGTCGAGTGGGCACCCCAACCTCGTCGAGTGGGCACCCCAACCTCGTCGATTGGGCACCCCAACCCCGCCCAGTGGGCACCCGATCACCGCCGACTGGGACCCCCACCCCCATCGACCGCTCAGCTACGTGCGTCGCGCCAGCGGCACAGCGCCGCCGCCTGCGCTAGGTCGTACGCCGGACCACCGGCGTCGACGGTGAGCAGGCCGACGCCGAGTTCGGTCATCTCGTCGGCCTGCCGGAGCATTTCGTCAACGGACTTCTTGCGCCCGCCCACGGCAACCGACCTCTCGATCTGGCCCGGATCGCGACCGATGTCAGTGCAATGCCTGGCGAGAACCTCCGCCTTGCGCTGATAGGTCGTCGCGTCGGCAAAGGAATGCCAGATGTCGCCGAACTCCGCAACTAGGCGCAGCGTCTTGCGCTCGCCGCTGCCTCCGATCAGGACGGGCAGCGGGCGGGTGGGCGGCGGGTTGATCCTGTCCCATCGGGAAACGATCCGGGGCAACGCATCGGCCAGATCATCGAGTCGTGAGCCTGCGGTCCCGAACTCGTAGCCGTACTCGTCGTAGTCTCGCTGGAACCACCCGGACCCGATCCCAACAATGAGCCTCCCCCCACTGATGTGATCGACGGTCCGCGCCATATCAGCGAACAGATCCGGGTTGCGATAGGAGTTGCAAGTGACCAGAGCTCCGATCTCGACCCGAGAAGTCTGCTCGGCCCACGCCCCGAGCATCGTCCAGCATTCGAAGTGGGGACCATCTGGATCACCGTAAAGCGGGTAGAAGTGGTCCCAGTTGAACACGATGTCGACGCCGATCTCCTCGGCCCGCAAGACAGCGTCGCGAATCAGCCGGTAGTCGGGAGCCTGCTGAGGCTGAAGCTGGACGCCGATGCGAATCGTGCTCATGGGCAGATCCTACGAGCGCTCGCCAGCAGCCGGGGCCAGACAACGAGGATGAAGTGCACACTCGACGACGGTCGGGTGCCCACTCGACGACGGTCGGGTGCCCACTCGACGAGGTTGGGGTGCCCAATCGACGAGGTTGGGGTGCCCAATCGACGAGGTTGGGGTGCCCACTCGACGGTCAGCGCAAGGAACGGTAGTGCGTGCGCAACTCGGGCTCGAGGTGCTCGACCGCATAGCTCAGCGCGGTCCGGCCCAGCGCGGGCGCATGCTCGTCGAGATAGCCCGTCAACACCTCGCGCGACACCCGCTTGCCCATCTCCCGCAGCATCCAGCCCAGTGCCTTCTGGATCAGATCCCGCCGGTCGTCGAGCACCACCGGCGCGACGGCCAGCGTCGCCGAGGCATCACCGGCGAACAAATAGGCATGCGTGCCGACGATCCCGACCCGCCTGTCCCACAACGACTCTCGCCGCGCATACGCCACCAGCTCCCCGCCGTCCCCGGACGCCAGGCACCAGGCACCGAGGATCTGGCGCGCCGAGGAATCCACCAGATCCCAACTGTCGACCCGCCCTCGGGCCACCGCATCGCGATAGCACTGCACCCACTGGGCGCGCCCGCCCACCGTCGCCCGCTCGAACTCCCCCACCGCGAGCAACAGCGCCAGCAGCCGGATCTCGTGGATCTCATCGTCGAGCAACTCCGCCACCACCGGCGTCGACACGCCCCGGAATCCGCGCGCGAGCGTGCGCAGCGCCGGGACCGGCACACCGGCAAAGACATCGCCCTCCCCGTACTGCCCGGGACCGGTCGCGAAGAACCGCGCGGACGAGGCGGCCCGCTCCGGGTCCCGCAGCGCCAGCACGGCGTCGCGGATCTGCGGCGACGACGGCATCAGCCCGCCAGGACGTCCGCGATGGGCGTCGGCGTCACGAGCTTGGGCCGCGTCTTCATGACCGCGCCCACCTTGCCGGCGCCGGCCACGGCGCTGAGCATCCCGTCCCGGCTGAAGTAGGCGAGCCACTTGTGCCCGTCGTCGGCGACGATGTGCACGTCGTCGTCGGGCTTGGGCCACCCGAGGACCTGGATCTTGAGGTCGTACTGGTCGCTCCAGAAGTACGGGACGGCGGGCACGATCGCATGGTCGGTGCCCAGCAACGCCGCCGCGACGATCGCCGCCTGCTCCACCGTGTGGTTCCAATGCTCGGCACGGCGCTGCGTACCGCCGTGATCGCGCCAATTGGCCACGTCGCCGAGCGCGTACACGCCGTCGGCATTGGTCCGGCCCACCTCGTTGCAGGCGATGCCCCCGCCCACCTCGCGGCTGGCCAACTCGATCCCGGAGCCGTCGAGATAGCCGACGACCGGCGTGGACCCGATGCCGACGACGACCACGTCCGCGTCGACGACCTCGCCGCCGACGAGCCGCACCCCGGTCACCCCGCCGTCACCCGCGACGATCTCCTCGACGCCGATCCCGGCGCGCACCGCCACCCCCTTCGCGGTGTGCTGGCGGGTGACCAGTGCGCCGATCTCGGTGCCGACCGCCTGCGCGAGCGGCGTCGGGGCCGGCTCGACGAGGGTCACCGCCAACCCCATCGCGTGCAGGCTGGCCGCGGTCTCACAGCCGATGAACCCGGCCCCGATGACGACCGCGGCGCGCGCCCCGCCGATCGCCGCGCGCAGCCCCTCCGCGTCGTCGATCGTGCGCAGCGTGAACACGCCGGCAACCTCCTCCGCGCCGGGGAAGGCCCGCGGTGCCAGACCGGTGGCGAGCACCAGCGCGTCATAGCCCTGCTGGTACGACGACCCGTCGGCACGCGTGACCGACACCGTCTTGGCCTCGGTATCCACGACGTCCACGTGCTCGCCGGTGCGCAGGTCGATGATCGAATCCGCATAGAACTCATCGGGTTTCAGGTCGACCCGGCCCGTCGCATCGGTGAGGACCTTCTTCGACAGTGGCGGTCGGTCGTAAGGCGGGTGCCCCTCGGCGCCGATCATCACGACCGGCCCAGTGTGTCCCCCGGTCCGCAGGTTCTCGGCCAAGCGAACCCCGCCCAGGCCGGCGCCGACGACCACCACGGTCGCATCGGCAGCGAGCTTGTCGTTCATCGACTGTCCCTCCTCAGGAGCCCTCGCCACCCACCGGTGTCAGCGCGGCGAGCAGCCATCTGCCGTCGACACTACGCATCGCCGCCCAGCGCGCTAAGGGTACCCTCGGCGCCTCCCGACCCCGCTCGGTGCCGCGCGGCGACGCCCACAGGTCGACGAAGACCAGGACCCGAGCGCGCGTCGCGCTCAACTCGTCGACCCCGGTTCCCACGACCCGCGCGACCATCGTCATCCGCTGTGCCACCGCTCCCGGCAGCACCACGTCGGCCCCCAGGCTCGCGTACTCGTCGGCCAGCCGCCCGGTCAGCTGGGTGCGCACCTCTGGTCGCACCGGCGGGTCGCCGGGTCCCGCGGTCATCAGCGCGGTGGTGGCGCGCGCGGCCGCCGCCATGACTGCGGCGCGCTGCGAGTCCTCGCCCCGCCGGGAGTCCGCGGCGCGCCAGAAGCCGCCCACCGCGATCAGCAGGAGCAGCGTGGCGACGGCGGCCAGCGCCATGGCGCGGCGCCTCATCCCTGCCTCGCCGCCGCGACGAGCCAGCGCCCGTCAACCTGCGCCATCGTCACGATGACGGGGATCCGCTTGGCGGTCGTGTCCGCCCCGATCAACTCGGGGTTGGTGGCCTCGGCGACGACGAGGACCGGCACATCCCCGGTCGACAACGGTTCGGCGACCAGCGCGACCGCCAACACCTGACCGGTGCACGGCCCGCCTTGTCGGGCGATCTCGGCGGCCAGCTCGGTGCGCGCCGCCTCGATCCGCTGGCGCTGGGGCCCGGTCGTCACCGCGAGCACCGAGTCGACATACCCGGTGGCGTTGCGCGGGTCGGCGGTGAGCATGGTCTGCACCGCGGCCCGCGCACCCGCACGCGCCCCCTCGCCGCGGGCCTGCGCCGCGGCACTGCGATGCGCCAGCAGGCCGAACACGACGGCGGCCACGGCGGCCACGGCGGCCAGGACCACGACTGCCCGCAGCACGACGCCGAGTTGCCGGCGGCGGCGCACGGCCCGACGGCGCAGCGCCGGTCCCGCGGCGATTCGCGCCTCGCGCCAGCGCCGCAGGATGCGGGTCTGCTCGTCGGCCCGCGCCGAGCCCGGCGGCGGCGTCACCGGATCAACTCCACCGAATCAAGCAGCCACCGGCCGCCCCGGCACACGAAGCCGGCTGCCACGATGCGGTCCTGGGCGGGCGCCGCCGTCGCCGGGTCGGTGACCTCGACGACCGCGACGACCTCGGCCCAGTCGTCACCGGACTCCCCCACACCGACGGTGCGCGCGGTCCACTTCGCCGCGCCCGTGCGCTGCGCGCCCAAGGCTGCGGTGTGCGCCGCGGCAAAACCGTCACTGACCAGGGTGCGCGCTCGGGCGCTGTCGGCGGCCACGGTGTGCGGTGTGTAGGAGAAGACGTCGGCGATGATGGCCGGCGCTGCGGTGCGCACGGCCTCGCGCTGTGCGCGCCGATCGGTGTCGCCGCGCCACACCGCGGACTGCCACCCCGCGACGACGAGTAAGGCGGCGGCAAGCAGCGCCACGAGTCCCGCGCGGAGCAACCGCCGACGGTCGTCGGCGGTGGCCGCCCGATCGGCGGCGGCACTGGTGGTCACGGCAAGTACTGTACTTTCGCGAGCCTGAGCGCACCGTCCTCGTCGGCCACCACCACGCGCAGCCGGAAATCGGTGCTGTGCGCCGGGCCCTGCGGCGAGGCGGCCATGTCCACACTCGCCGCGACGAGCACCTCGGCCTGGTCGCCCTTGCGGGCGGTGAGCCCGACCCCGCGGACGCGCCCGTGCGCCACGGTGCCGGCGGCGCGGACGAAGACGGTGTAGGCATCGGCGGACTGGGCGAACTCGTCGTGGAACTCACCGGTCGCGCCAGCGAGGATGCGCCTGGCCCGATCGGGCTGGTCGGGTGCGGTGCTGAGCAGCAGGTTGACCCGCGCGGCGGCGGCCCGCATGAAGTCCTCGTCGGACGGTGCCCGGCCGGACAGCAGCGCGGCGATGATCCCGCCGATCGCCGCCAGACCGGCGGCGCCGAGAATGATCCGCTCCCGTCGGCGCGACCCGCGGCCGCGCGCCGCGTCGAGTTCGGCGCGCGCGCCACGCTCGGCCCTCAGCAGTTCCCGGTCTCGGTCCCGATCGTCGGCCGAGGCTGCCACTACTGCCCGATGCGCTTGTTGTACTCGGCGCGTGACGAGGGGTCGTAGTGCAGGAAGATGTGGTCGAGCCCGGTCATCTTGCGGGTCCGCCGCTTGAGGGCCTGCGGCATGATCGTGTTGGCGTGCACCCATCCCATCGAACGCGGCGCCGCGGCACGGACCTGCGGGTTCACGATGGTCTCGACGATCCCGGCGGCGACGACCGTCGGCTCGACTACCTTGATGTAGCGGTTGGTCTCCAACCCGCTGATCAGCCCGGTGTTGGTGAATGACGGCAGGATCGCCGACACCGCGACCCCGGAGTCGGCGAGCTCGGCGTTGAGCGCCTCGGAGAACTCGATGACGCCCGCCTTGGCGGCGTTGTAGACGGTCAGACCGGGCATCGGAAGACGTCCCGCGACCGAGGCGACGTTGACGATGTGGCCCTGCCCGCGCAGCACCATGCGCCGGGCCGCCGCCTGCGATCCCCACATCACGCCCATCAGGTCGATCTCGATGGCGCGCCGGATCAGTGCCGCGTCGTAGTTCAGGAACGGCCCGACCGGCATGATTCCCGCATTGTTGATCAGCACATCGATCGGCCCGACCCGCTTCTCGGCCTCGTCGAGGAAGGCCTCGACGGACTCCGGCGAAGTGACGTCGAGCTCGAGGCCCTCGATGCCGAGGTCGGCGGCGGCCTTGCCGACGGCGTCCCCGTCGATGTCACCGATCACGACCCGGGCCTTGGCGTGCACCAGCTGGGTCGCGGTCTCGAAACCGATGCCGCGGGCACCACCGGTCACCGCGATCACCTTGTCGCGCAGCTCGTCACCGGGCGGGGCCGGGGTGGGTCGTCGGACCTTCACGTGGTTCTCCTGAGTTCTGGGCGATCAGTTCTGGGCGATCAGTTCTGGGCGATCAGTAGATCATTGGGGCAAGGAAGGTTTCGGCCAGGTCGCGGACGTACTCGCGGGTGGCCCGGCCGGGATCGGATGCCGGGTTCTCCAGGTAGGAGATGACCAGGCGGACGTGGATCTCCACCGCCTGGTGCAATCGGGCATCGGGCATCGTCGCGCCGGCGGCGCGCAGCGTCTGCACGACACGTTCGGTGACCATCTCGATGAACAGGGTGTTGATCGACGCGGCAAGGCCGCGGACCTCGTAGTCCTCGAGCACCATTCGGCTCAGCAGCGGATCGGTGCTGACCATCTCCGCGCCGGTGGCGAATGCTTCGACGACGGCTTCGCGTGCACCGAGCCCGATGACTGTCTCCTCGAGCCGGGTCATACCCCGCTCGTAGGCGTCCTGGGCGACGGCCAGCAGCAGGCCCTCCTTGTTGGGGAAGCGGCGGTACAGGGTCGAGCGGCTCACCCCGGCCGACGCGGCGACCTCGTCCATGTTGGCCCGCCGGGCTCCGACGGCGGCGAACTCTGCGGCGGCAGCCGTAAGGATCGCCGATTCCTGGTCCTCGACGGTGGCCGTGCTGCGGGCCTTGCGGGCACTCATCGAAGGCGCTGCAGCGCGACGGGGAGCTTGTCCTTGGGCACCGGCAGCGCGCTGTAGTCCATCGGCACCTCGTAGTCCGAAGGCACGGTCCACTCGTACCCGCGCAGGAGGTGGTGCAGGATCGTCTTGATCTCCATCTGGCCAAAGTACAGGCCTATGCACTTGTGCACCCCGCCGCCGAAAGGCGTCCATGCGAACCGGTGGCTCTTGTCCTCGGCACGGTCGGCGTCGAAGCGGCCGGGGTCGAAGGTATCCGGATGGGTGTAGCACTGCGCGTCGCGATGGTTGGCCATCTGCGGCACGCTCACCAGGGTGCCCTCCGGGATGAAGAAGCCCTGGACCTCGGTGTCCTTGACCGCCATCCGCGGCTGCGCCGGCACGGGCGGGCACATCCGCAGCGACTCCTTCATGATCTTGTCGAGCACGTCGAGCTTGCCGAGGTCGTCGTAGGCCAGGTTCTCCCCGAACTCGAAGGCCTGCGCACGCGCCTTGTCCTGCCACGGGATGTTCTTGGCCATGCGGTAGGCCATCTGGGTCATGGTGATGGTCGAGGTGTCATGGGCCGCCATCAACACGAAGATCATGTGGTTGACGACGTCCTCATCGGTGAACGTGTGCCCCTCGTCGCTCTCCGCGTGACACAGGACCGAGAACAGGTCCGGGGTCTGCGTGGCACGCTTGGCGTCGATGTTGGCGTAGAAGAACTCTTCGAGCACCTGGCGCGAGCGCAGCCCTTTCCACCAGCGCCCGCCGGGTACCGGTTTGCGCACGTAGGCCACCCCGGCGCGCACGGTCTCGATGAAGGCCCTGTTGAGCTTGTCCGCCTCGGCCGTGGGGAGTTCGACGCCGAGGAAGACCTCCAGCGCCATGTCGAGGGTCAGCTCCTTGAACTCCTGGAACAGCTTGACCCGGCCGGTCGGGAAGTTGGCGACCCTCTCGGCGATGAGCGGTTGCATCTCGTCGAAATAGCCGGTGAGGGCCTTCGGGGTGAAGGCCTGCTGCAGGATGTGGCGGTGGTGGCGGTGCTCGTCGAAGTCGAGCAGCATCACCCCGCGGTTGAAGAACGGGCCGATGAAGTAGCTCCATGCCGGGCCGTTCGCGAACGCCTTGTCCTTGTTCATCAGGATCTGCTCGGCCGCGGCCGGCCCCGCGCAGGTGACGAGGTCGATCCCGAAGGCGTTCATCCCGTAGATCTTGCCGAGTTCGCCCTGCCGCGCCTTGGCGTAGGCGAACGGGTCGCGGCGCATCCGCAGGACCTCCAACACGCCGTTGCGATCGGACTTGGGAATGCTCTTCAGGTCGCTGCCAGCGGGTGCCTGGGCGAAGACGGTGGTCATGCGCGATTCTCCAATCGTCGGGCACGCCGCCGGGCGCGACGCCGGCATTGTGGTCTACCTCTCACCATACCCGCGTTGACACAATTGTCCAGCTTTGTATCAAATACGGGGTCCGCGCCGCTCGAGGACCGCGTGGCAGCGGGTCAGGCGCGCGCGCCACCACCGGGTGCGCTCCGGATCGGCGAGCGGGGGCGCGTCGACGTCGACCTGGATCGGGCGCAGTCCGCCGTCGCGCGGTGTGGGCGGATCACCACTCACATCGGCGACGAACAGCGCCCCGGTCCCCAACCCGCAGGCGTGGTCCAGTCGCGGCAGCGCGGCAGCCGTGGCGATGCCGGCGCTGATACCGACCGCCGTGTCCAGGGCACTCGACACCACCACGGGCAACGGGATCTGCTCGGCCAGCGCCAACACCCGGCGCATCCCGCCCAGCGGCGCGACCTTCACCACGGCGATGTCGGCGGCATCCGCGGCGACCACCCGCAGCGGATCCTCGGCCCGGCGGATCGACTCGTCGGCCGCAATGGCAGTGTTGACCCGCCGTCGCACAGCGGCGAGTTCCCCGACGGTCGCGCACGGCTGCTCGACGTACTCCAACTCGCCGAGCGCCCCGATCGCGGTGACCGCCTCGTCAACCGACCACCCGCCGTTCGCGTCGACCCGGACCTTGTCGACGAGGTCACGCACGGCCTCGACGCGCTCGATGTCGTCGCGCAACGACTGCCCCTTCTCGGCGACCTTCACCTTCGCCGTGCGGGCACCGCGGAAGCGCGCCAGCACGCCGGGGACTTGCCCGGCGGGGACCGCCGGGACCGTCGCGTTGACCTCGACCGTCGCGCGCACCGCTGGCGGCGGGCCGAGCCAGGCGGCCTCGATGCCGGCCGCGAGCCAGGCCGCCGCCTCCTCGTCGCCGTATTCGACGAACGGCGAGAACTCGCCCCAGCCTGCCGGGCCGCGGAACAGCAGCGCCTCCCGCACGGCGATGCCGCGGAATCGCACCCGCATCGGCAGGGCGACGACCATGGCCGTCGCAAGCAGGTCGCCGACGGAGGGGATCACCGCGTCGACGGGGAAGCCACTCGATCGATCGCCACTCCCACCCAGGCGGCCCCGACGAAGGTCACGATGGCGGTCAGGATGAGCAGTGCGCCAGCAATCAGGTTGTAGTGGGCTGCCACGGCCCTCATCTCGTCCAAGCGCCGCGACATGTCGCCGCCGTACATGCTGCCCCCGCGAAACGACTCTTTGAAGCGATCGAGGGTGGCCTGCTCGGCCCAGTGTCCGATTGCCCACGACACGATTCCGTCGACGGTGGTCGCGAGCGGAACCAGCACCAGGGGTGCGAGCGATGCGCGCCTGCCCAGGAACCACGCGGTCAGCACCGCAGCGAAGGCGAGCGCGGAAACGACGTGGATCGGCCACTCCGGGCGCAAGTACACCGACATCACGACGTGATTGAGCCAGTCGATCTCGTGCCACCTGAAGGCAAAATGCGCGAGGATATCCAGCAACAACAACACGCCGGCGACAAAGAGCGCACCAGCCACCGCACCGCGGCGCCGCTCCGCGCTGGCGAACACCACGCCGAGGACCGCGATCAAGCAGACCAGCCGCAGGGCAGCGGCGAGCCAGACGACATAGTCACCGCGGACCTCGGCGGCGAGAAGGGTCGACGCCAAGCTCAGGACCGCGTAGACCACCACACCGACGAAGCCACCGATCAACCCGCGGATCGGCGACGACGACGATTGTGTTGTCGGCGGCGGGTACGACGGCGGCGCTGCGTATCCCGCGAACTGCGTTGGCACCGGATACGCGCGACCTGGTTGGTAGGGATTCGCCAGGAGGGGTGGCTGATGACTCACAGCCCGAGCCTATGCCACCTCCGCCGAGACGGCCGCCCACCAGGTCCTCGGCTCACCGCCGCCTTCACCCGCTGAAACACTTCCCCTGGCGCACCTCGAAGGGGAATATTCCCTCCGTGGGTCACCAGGGGAGTCTTTTCAGGGGATCTTTGGAACAAATATTGGGTCTCGTTCCAAACCCTGGGTATCCTCATCCCATGACGGTTCAAGACTTCGACGCCGGTGTGCGCGAGGCAGCCCCCAGCCTCCTCGAGGCCCCCACCTTCGACGATGACATCGACGCACTGACGCTGCGCCTTGGCGCGGACTCGCTGGTCTGGAAGTTCTACGGCGACATCCGCGGAGTCCTGGGGTTCCAGCGCCTGGCCGGCACCGAGAACTGCATCGAGCAACTGGCCAAGGGCGTCGAGGACCACTCGGTGATCTTCAACGACTTCCTCGGCCGGGCCCTGCGCAGCGGCCCGCCGATCATGCGCACCGTCTACTCCGACGACCCCTACAAGTGGGGTCACACGGTCCGCGACTTCCACCGCCAGATCAAGGGCACCATCAGCGACGGCTCGCATTACCACGCACTGAACCCGGAGCTCTTCTACTGGGCCCACGCCACCTTCGTCGACCAGGTCCTCTACATCACCGACACCTTCATCCGCCGGCTCAGCGAGGCAGAGAAGGAGCAGATCTTCGAGGAGTCCAAAGTCTGGTACCAGCTCTACGGTGTCAGCGCGCGCAGCCAGCCCCAGACCTACGCCGAGTTCCTCGAGTACTGGGACGCCATGCTCGACCGCTTCGTCCCGACCAAGACGATCGTGTACGCCACCGGCTACCTGCGCCGGGGCATCCCCGGTCCGGCACTCGTGCCCAAGCCTGTGTGGCGGGTCCTGTCCGCGCCGCTGAACGCCTTCGTGCGCACGGTCATCATCGGGACGCTGCCCCAGCAGATGCGCGACGTGTGCGAACTCGAGTGGACTCCCCGCATGCAGCGCCGCTTCGACCGCTTCACCGCACTCATGCGCGCGGCGAACCCGCTGTTCAACCGCCTGCCGATGAAGTGGCTCTACCTCGAATGGGCCAATGAAGGCTGGGACAGGGAGGGCGTCGACCCCCGCCGGATCCGCAACTAGTCACCCAAAGCCGAACGGCGCCCATCCCCGAAGGGATGGGCGCCGTTCGCGCCTCGTCGACCGCCTCGCGCCCGCGCTTGAGGCACTCGCCGCCCGGTCAGTGCTTGATGCAGCTGGTCCCGGTGAAGAGCGCCGGGACGACCTTGACAGTCCGCGACACAGGAGACGATCCGACCACTTCGGCGGAGATCGTCCGTTCGCCCGGCATGACCGGTGTCCACTGGACCGTCACCGTGTTGCCCGACCTCGACATCGCGCCGGCGATCGGCATGCCGCCGTCCTTGAACACCACACCCGGGTCACTGCTGTTGTTCAGCGTCGCGCTGATCTTGTACAGACAGCTCTGCCCGTAGGGCCCCGGTTGGTCGAAACTGATCGCGCTCACGCCTGCGCCTGCCGAACCGCTGCCGACGACGACCGCCGCCAACGAGATGGCAGCTGCCACACCGGCGACGCCTGCCCGGCCGACGCGCGACGAAGAGTGAAATCGAAGCACTATGCCTCCTGGGATCGTTGCGCGAAACTCTTCCGCACCACAGTCATCATAGTGGCCTGGGTCATATCGGTGGGGCAGGCGAGTCCCCGTGTCAACGATCGCGGAACCATCCGGCGCGCTCGGCGCGCCACACCGCCTCCTGCCAATACCCCCAGGAATGCGTGCCGAATGACTGGTAGTCGGTGGTAAGCCGAAGTCCGCTGGACGCGGCCCGCGACTCGAATGCCTTCGTCTGCGCGATGGACGCAGTCTCCAGCGGCACGCCCTTCACAGTGTTCACCCCGTTGGCCCCCAACCGCCGCGGCACCCCCGTCGCGGCGGAGATCCGCACCTTCATGCCGTGCATCTTGGGCACCAGGTTGAACGGATCGTTGTCCGCCCACCGCGCGCTCCACGGCGGGCCCCACATGTCGTCGGCATCGTAGGGACCCCGGCCGGCTTCGTTGCCGGCGTCGATCAGCGCCAACTTGATGTTCTCCCGCATCGTGGGCGCCGAGAGGTTCAAGTATCCCGACATGGAGAACGCATGGGAGATCCGACGACGATGGTTCGCGGCGTAGGTCAGCGCAGAGTTCCCGCCCATCGAGATGCCCATGATCGCGTACTTGCCCCACCGTCCCGTGGCCAGCCCGCGCGCGTCGAGCCCGGCGATGATCTGGTTGAGTCGGCACGTCCACTGATAGCGGTAGGGCTGGGAGTTGCCGGGCTTGCGGTCCCAGTCGGTGTAAAAGCTGGCCAGGCCACCGACGGGCTGCACGACGTTGATCCCACGATCGGCCAGTTTGGCAATGTTCGTCTCGTGGCGCCAGCCGCTCATGTCGCTGGTGGCGCGCAGGCCGTCCAACGCGATCACCGTCTTGTAGTTCCCCGGACGCTTCCACACGTCGACCGGCGACGGGGGCATCCCGCAGCCGGCGGTGTAGAACCGGTGACGGGTGACCGCCTCGGCGGACGGGGCGGCGATTCCGGCGGCGACTAGCGCGCCGGCGAGCACCGTGACAGCGAGGACCCCACGCTGACCGAAGAGGCCCAAGATTGGTTTACGCACGTCGGTAGCGTAATTTGGGCGCCCAAGCACGACAAGGCATGTGGCCGGATTCCCGCTGCATCGAGACCTCGTGGAAACACAGCGCCGACCGCGCCCTCACCCTCGCCGACCGCGCCCTCACCCTCGCCGACCGCGCCCTCACCCTCGCCGACCGCGCCCTCACCCTCGCCGACCGCGCCCGGGTCACCCCACACCTGCGTCACCGAGATGCCCGACGACGGCGTCGATGAACTCGCCGGGGCGGGTGCGGTGGACGCTGTGGCCGGCGTCGATCGCCACGAAGCCGGCATCGGGCATGGCCGCGGCGAGCGCGGCCAGGTGTCCGGGCGGCAGGAAGCTGCGGTCTCCCCCGGACACGACGAGCGTCGGCGACTCGACCGCGGACAGACCCGTCCACCACTGCGGCTCGACCTGTTTGAACTGGGCGAGCACCTGATCGGAAGCGCGCCGGTCGAACCGCAGGTAGGGCCGCGGGTCGGCGATCAGCGACGCCAGGCCCCGCACCCGCTCCGCCAACGACGACCTCGGCTCGATATCCTCCGCGAGGTCGACGGCGTCGCGCGGCATGGGCGGTAGCTCCTCGAACACCGCCCGCCGGATCCGCTCCGGCTCGACGATCGCCAGCCGGGCAGCGGCCTGTGCCCCGAGCGAGTGGGCGACGACGTCGACGCGCTCGACTCCCAGCTCGTCGAGGACCAGCCGCACATCGTCGCGGAAGTCGTTGAGGCGGTAGTGCTCGGCCCGCCCGCTGCGCCCGTGTCCGCGCAGGTCCACCGCGAGCACCCGTCGACCGTCCGTGCGCAGTGCCGCAGCCACTTTGCGCCAGGTCGTGTGGTCGCTGCCCAAACCGTGGACCAGCAGGACCGGCGGCGTGCGCTCGTCATCCCCCGATACCCGCACGGCCAGGTCCACCGGGCCCCTCGTCACGATGTGCACGACACCGAGACTATCCACCGCGACTATCCACCGCGCCGCCGCCGAGGCGGGTGTCGCCGATCAACCTCAGACAACCAGTGCGCAGAAAAGCGAAACGGCGCCCACCCTTTCGGGTGAGCGCCGTCTCAGGCGGTACTACCTAGATCGAGTGATCAGCGATCACTTGATGATCTTGATGACGCGGCCGGCACCAACGGTGCGGCCACCCTCGCGAATCGCGAAGCGCAGGCCCTCATCCATGGCGACCGGCTGGATGAGCTTGACGATCATCTCGGTGTTGTCGCCCGGCATGACCATCTCGGTGCCCTCGGGGAGGGTCACGACGCCGGTCACGTCGGTGGTGCGGAAGTAGAACTGCGGACGGTAGTTGTTGAAGAACGGCGTGTGGCGGCCGCCCTCGTCCTTGCTCAGGATGTAGGCCTGGCCCTCGAACTCCGTGTGCGGAGTCGTGGTGCCCGGCTTCACGATGACCTGACCGCGCTCCACGTCCTCACGCTTGAGGCCGCGCAGCAGCAGACCGGCGTTGTCGCCGGCCTGGGCCGAGTCGAGCAGCTTGTGGAACATCTCGATACCGGTGACGATGGTCTTCTGCGAACCCTCGCGGATGCCGACGATCTCGACTTCCTCGTTCACCTTGACCTCGCCGCGCTCCACACGACCGGTGACCACGGTGCCGCGGCCGGTGATGGTGAAGACGTCCTCGACGGGCATCAGGAACGGCTTGTCGGTCTCGCGGACCGGGTCCGGCACCGAGTCGTCGACGGCCTGCATGAGGTCCTCGATCGACTTGACCCACTTCTCGTCGCCCTCAAGAGCCTTGAGCGCCGAGATCGGGATGACCGGAGCGTCCTCGTCGAATTCCTGGGCGCCCAGCAGTTCGCGGACCTCCATCTCGACGAGCTCCATGATCTCCTCGTCGTCGACCATGTCGGCCTTGTTCAGTGCGACGAGGATGTAGGGAACGCCGACCTGACGGGCGAGCAGCACGTGCTCGCGCGTCTGCGGCATCGGGCCGTCGGTGGCGGCCACGACCAGGATCGCGCCGTCCATCTGGGCGGCACCGGTGATCATGTTCTTGATGTAGTCGGCGTGACCCGGCGCATCCACGTGAGCGTAGTGACGCTTCTCGGTCTGGTACTCGACGTGGGAGATGTTGATCGTGATGCCACGAGCCTTCTCCTCGGGAGCCTTGTCGATCTGGTCGAACGCGAAGCTCTCGTTGAGATCCGGGTACTTGTCGGCCAGCACCTTGGTGATGGCGGCCGTGGTGGTGGTCTTGCCGTGGTCGACGTGACCGATGGTGCCGATGTTCACGTGCGGCTTGGTCCGCTCGAACTTCGCCTTGCCCACTTGTGTCCTCCTGGACTGTTATCGCTGCCGGGTCGTTCCCGGCAGTGGTTGGTTTACTTAGGTTGTTTCGCGCGCAGGCGCGGCCCGCAGACGATGTGGTGTGGCCCGGTCGCGAGTCGCTCCCGGCACCACGCCCGACGATTACTCGCCGGTCGCCTTTGCGATGATCTCCTTCGACACGTTCGCCGGAACCTCGGCGTACGAGTCGAAGACCATGGAGTAGTTTGCCCGGCCCTGGGTCTTCGACCGAAGGTCTCCGATGTAGCCGAACATCTCCGACAGCGGGACCTGCGCCTTGACGACACGGGCACCGCTGCGCTCCTCCATGGCCTGGATCTGGCCACGGCGGGAGTTCAGGTCGCCGATCACATCACCCATGTAGTCCTCGGGAGTCGTGACCTCAACGGCCATGATCGGCTCCAGGATTACCGGGTTTGCCATCCGCGCAGCCTCTTTCAGAGCCTGCGAACCGGCGATCTTGAAGGCCATTTCCGACGAGTCGACGTCGTGGTACTGACCGTCGAGCAGGGTGACCTTCAAGTTGACCAACGGGTAGCCGGCCAGCACGCCGTACTGCATGGCGTCCTGAGCACCCGCGTCCACCGAGGGGATGTACTCGCGCGGGACGCGACCACCGGTGACGGCATTGGTGAACTCGTAGGTCGCGCCGTCCTCGGCGTCGACCAACGGCTCGAGCTTGATGATGACCTTCGCGAACTGGCCCGAGCCACCCGTCTGCTTCTTGTGGGTGTACTCGTGCTTCTCAACCGCCTTGCGAATGGTCTCCCGGTAGGCGACCTGCGGCTTGCCGACGTTCGCCTCGACCTTGAACTCACGCTTCATGCGGTCGACGAGGATGTCGAGGTGGAGCTCGCCCATGCCGCCGATGACGGTCTGGCCGGTCTCCTCGTCGAGCTTGACCGAGAAGGTCGGGTCCTCTTCGGCCAGCTTCTGGATCGCGGTGCCCAGCTTCTCCTGGTCGGCCTTGGTCTTCGGCTCGATCGAGACGTTGATGACCGGGTCCGGGAAGGTCATCGACTCCAGGACGATCGGCGCGGCCGGGTCGCACAGGGTGTCGCCGGTCGTGGTGTCCTTGAGGCCGATCATCGCGTAGATGTGGCCGGCCACCGCGTCGTCGACGGGCATCTCCTTGTTGGCGTGCATCTGGAAGAGCTTGCCGATGCGCTCCTTCTTGCCCTTGGTGGCGTTGAGCACCTGCGTGCCCGGCTCCAACATGCCCGAATAGACGCGGACGAAGGTCAGCTTGCCGAAGAACGGGTGAGCCGCGATCTTGAAGGCCAGGGCCGAGAACGGCTCGTCCTTGCTGGGCTTGCGGATCAGTTCCTCGTCTTCGTCGCCAACCTTGTGGCCGTGCACCTCGCCGATGTCCAGCGGCGTCGGCAGGTAGTCGATCACGGCGTCGAGCATCGGCTGCACACCGCGGTTCTTGAACGCGGAACCACACAGCACCGGGTAGAGCTCGGAGTTGACGGTCATCTTGCGGATGGCGCCCTTGATCTCCTCGATCGAGAGCTCCTCGCCGCCGAAGAACTTCTCCATCAGCGCGTCGTCCGACTCGGCCACGGTCTCGAGCAGCTTCTCGCGGTACTCGGCGGCCTTGTCGGCGAGATCGGCGGGGATCTCCTGCACCTCGTACGACGCGCCCATCGTCACGTCACCCTTGGCGTCGCCCGGCCAGACCAGCGCACGCATCTCGACGAGGTCGACGACACCGACGAAGTCGTCCTCGGCACCGATCGGGAGCTGCAGGACCAGCGGCTTCGCGCCCAGACGGTCAATGATCGTCTGCACGGTGAAGTAGAAGTCCGCGCCCATCTTGTCCATCTTGTTGACGAAGCAGATGCGGGGGACGTCGTACTTGGCGGCCTGTCGCCAGACCTGCTCGGACTGCGGCTCGACGCCTTCCTTGCCGTCGAACACGGCGACAGCGCCGTCGAGGACGCGGAGGCTGCGCTCCACCTCGACGGTGAAGTCGACGTGACCGGGCGTGTCGATGATGTTGATCTGGTTGCCATTCCAGAAACAGGTGACGGCGGCGGAGGTGATGGTGATACCCCGCTCCTTCTCCTGCTCCATCCAGTCGGTGGTCGACGCGCCATCGTGCGTCTCACCGATCTTGTAGTTGACGCCGGTGTAGAAGAGGATCCGCTCCGTGGTCGTCGTCTTGCCGGCATCGATGTGGGCCATGATGCCGATGTTGCGAACCTTGGTGAGGTCGCTGAGCACTTCCTGTGCCATTACATTCCCTTCGGGAATCGAGTGGTGGACTGTGGAGACACGGCGATCACCAGCGGTAGTGCGCGAACGCCCGGTTGGCCTCGGCCATCTTGTGGGTGTCCTCGCGACGCTTGACCGAAGCACCGAGGCCGTTGGAGGCGTCCAGCAGCTCGTTGGCCAGGCGCTCGACCATGGTCTTCTCCCGACGCTGGCGGCTGAACGTCACCAGCCAGCGCAGAGCGAGGGTGCTCGCACGGTTCGGCTTGACCTCGATCGGGACCTGGTAGGTCGCACCGCCGACGCGGCGGCTCTTCACCTCGAGGGTCGGCTTGACGTTGTCGAGCGCGCGCTTGAGAGTGATGACCGGGTCGGCGCCGGTCTTCTCACGGGTCTGTTCGAGGGCGCCGTAGACGATCCGCTCGGCAGTGGACTTCTTGCCGTCGAGCAGGATCTTGTTCACCAGCTGGGTGACCAGCGGCGAACCGTACACGGGGTCGTTGATGAGGGGGCGCTTGGGCGCGGGTCCTTTACGTGGCATGACTAGCCGCCCTTCTTCGCGCCGTAACGGCTGCGAGCCTGCTTGCGGTCCTTGACACCCTGGGTGTCGAGCGAGCCGCGGATGATTCGGTAACGCACACCGGGGAGGTCCTTCACACGACCACCGCGCACGAGCACCATCGAGTGCTCCTGCAGGTTGTGGCCCTCACCGGGGATGTAGGCGGTGACCTCGACGCCACTGGTCAAGCGCACACGCGCGACCTTGCGCAGAGCCGAGTTCGGCTTCTTGGGGGTGGTCGTGTACACGCGGGTGCACACGCCGCGCCGCTGCGGGCTGCCCTTCAAGGCCGCGGTCTTCTTGATCGAAGCCTTGTCCTTGCGGCCCTTGCGGACCAGCTGGTTGATAGTTGGCACTGAATTCCTTCATTCGATTCGGTCGGCACGTTGGAGCCGGCTGACGCCGATCCGCGGTGTCTGTTGCGGTTGGTGCTCCGGGCAAATGATCACTGTCGCCATCGGCGACCGTGATTCACCTCCACAACTCGCCCCACCAGCATGTTCATGCTGGTCAGTACATTGATCGCTCCCCCGGGGTCGGGCGTGTCTTACGCTCGATCCCGGACTCGCACAGTCAGTTCGCCCGGCGCCTCGATACCGCCCCGGGAAACCCCGGACGGTGGCATCGGTTGACGCGCACGCGGACTGGCCCAGCTGTCGCCAGGCACCGCCCAAGTACTTTACCGACCTCGGTTCGCCGGGTCAAAAGCAGGAGTCGCCTCCCCGCGCTACGGGGTGTTCCACCAGTTCATGACCGCGCGCCAGCCCTTGCCGCCGTTGCAGGTCGTGTAGCCGACGTAAGCGCCGGCCGCGGCGCCCACCGCGATGCCGATGGTCCAGCCGACGATGGTCAACAGGCCGAGCAGGAAGCCGATCAGCGCGCCGCCGCCGACATACCCCGAGGCGCACGGCCAATCCTTGTTGAGTTGGGCCATCATGGCGTTCCAGGCGCTGTCCTTCTTCGCCGACGCCGAGTGCCGCTGCGGTGCGACCCTCGGCGCGATCTGCGCCGAGGCGCGGTCCTCGGAAACCGTGGCGTGCAGCGGCACGGTCGCGCCACGGGTGACCAGGGTCAGCGGGACGCGGTCGACCGTCCGGCCGCGGGGATCAACCACCACCAGGGCGTTGCCGGCCCGCTGGAACGCCCCGTCGCGCAGCGTCACCAGGACCGATTGCGCCCCGCTGGCGGCTGCGACGGTGAAGTTCGCAGCCGTGATCGTCGTCGTGGGCGCCGCATTCGCGGTCCCCATCGGGACGACCAACACCGCGGCCATCGCCGCGGCCGGGACGGCCGATTTCACGGTGATGCGCCTCATCAGATTCTCCCTCGTCCGGTGGACCGCACAGTACACCGGCCCGCAACACGCCACCGGTAAATCAGTCGAGCGACCCGGCTTCGCGCAGCAGCTGGTCTGAACACCGGCAGCACCGCCCCCACAAACGGCGCTCGGGCCGGACCCGTGAGGATCCGGCCCGAGGACCGTGTTTCGACGATGCCGATTTCGGCGGGTCGACTACGGGGTGCTCATCCACGTGTTGAACGCGCGAACCGTCTCACCCCTGGCCTTGCCGACACCACAGTTGCTGTAGCCGATGTAGGCGCCGATAGCCGTGGCGAGCGGCAGCGTCACGATCCAGAACGGAATGAAGAGACCGATGACGAAGCCGATGATGGTGGCCGGGGCCGCACAGGGCCAGTTCCGGTTGGCCTTCATCATGAGGTCATTCCACGCCTTGTCCTTCGTCGAGGACACCTGGCGGCGGTGCTGCTTGACCATCGGCGAGAGATCCACCGACTGATGATCCTTCGACACGCTCGCCCGCAGCGGCACGACCTGGGCGCCGACCTTGTGGTTCAGGTTGATCGTCTCGGTCGTCACGCCTTGTGCATTGGCGACCTTCAGGGTGCTGCCCACTGTCGTGAAGGTGCCCTTCGCCAGTCGCAAGCTGACCGTCTGGGAGTCGGCCCCGGTCACCGATGCGTGTACATCGCCGGCGGTCAAACCCGCCCGCGGCGCGGCGGCGGCGGTGCCCAACGGCACGATGAGCAGCGCGGCAACGGCGGCCGCCAGCATTCCCAGAACCGAATTGATCCGCTTCACAATTCTCCCTTTCGATGGTCTGCAGCCGGTCTGCAGTATCAAAATACAATCACAGGAGTTTCTCAGATATATCTCAGATGTCCGATTTCCCCCGGCATCCACCCCGACCCCGAGCCCGTCACTGCAACCCGAATCTCACCCTTGCGGCAGCGTGACCTTGGCCGACCGCCTTGCCGGATTCGACGGCGGCGGGACCACGGGCCCGATATCACCGTCGGGCGCGTCGTCGAGGTCGACGATGACCGGCGCATGGTCGCTGGGCTTGGTCCCCTTGCGCGCCTGCCGGTCGACGAAGGCGGCCGCGACCCGCGGCACCAGGTCGGCGCCGGCCAGGATCAGGTCGATGCGCATCCCCAGGTCCTTGTGGAACATCCCCGCCCGATAGTCCCAGTAGCTGAAGACCCGCTCGTCGGGCCACCGCTGCCGCAGGACATCGGTCAGCCCGGTATCGACGACGGCCGACAGCGCCGCCCGCTCGGCGTCGGTCACGTGAGTGTGCCCGGCGAATGCCGCCGGGTCGAAGACGTCGGCGTCGGCCGGGGCGATGTTGATATCCCCACACACCAGGGCCGAGGACGGGCCCGCCGCGATGACCGCGTCACGCAGGGCGGCGAGCCAGGTGAGCTTGTATTCGTAGTGGTCGGACTCGACCTCGCGACCGTTCGGCACGTACAGCGAGTAGACGCGCACCCCGGCGCACACCGCCGATACCGCCCGCGCCTCGGGCGCCCCCGCCGGATCCGGGTATCCGGGAGTCCCGCCGAAGGCCATCTCGACGTCGTCGAGGCCGACGCGCGACAGCAGGGCCACCCCGTTCCACTGCCCCTGACCGTGGTGGGCCCACGCGTAGCCCAGTGCGCGCAGGTCCTCGCCGAGCAGCGCGTCGAACGCCTGGGTGTCGAGCTTGGTCTCCTGCAGGCACACCACGTCCGGGCGGCGCTGGGAGAGCCAGGGCAGCAGCCGCGGCACCCGCGCGGCCACCGAGTTCACATTCCAGGTCGCAACTCGCATGACGCGACCCTAACCGTCGACCTCGCGGACGCAGTCGAGCACGTCGCGCGCCGCCCGTGCGGCCCACTCCTCATCGCCGTCGATCACCGCCTCGACCAGTGCGGTGTGCTGCGCCTCGTAGGAGGCCTGCGCACCCACCGGGTGCTCGCCGATCGTGGCGCGCAACGCCGGCAACAGCAGGTCGTAGAACTCCAAGTAGACCTCGTTGTGGCTGGCCACCACGATCGCCCGGTGCAGCTGCGCGTCGGCGTCGACGATTTCGTCGCGCTCGGACTCGGGCACCGGGGCGGGCCGCGCCCACAGCTCGTTGCGGTGAGCCAGCGTCGCGCGCAGCATCGCGATGTCGCCCTCGTCGCGCCGCACCGCGGCCAGGGTCGCCGCGGTCACGTCGAGCGCCGCCCGCAACTCGCTGAGATCACGGCGCCGGGCACCGGAGAAGTAGTCGCCGAGCGCGACCTCCTGCTCGTCGACGGCGACGACATAGGTGCCCGACCCCTGCCGACGCTCCAGCACACCGGAATGGACGAGCGCGCCCACGGCCTCGCGCAGCGTGTTGCGCGAGGCGCCCAGCAGTGCGACGAGTTCGGGTTCGGTGGGGATCCGGTCGCCGACTGCCCACTCCCCGCCCGCGATCTTGCGCCGCAGGTCCTCGGTCACCTGGGCGATCCGTGTGGCCCGCCGTCCGCCCTGCTCCCCGTCGCGTGAAATTCGGTTGAGTACCACCATGGATTCATCCTATGATTTCCAGAGACGTTCAATCATCCCATGAATTGGCGACGACACTCCGGTTAACGATCAGGAACAGGCATGCCCCTCCCCACCGGGCCCCTCCCCACCGGGCCCCTCCCCACCGGGCCCCTCCCCACCGGGCCCCTCCCCACCGCCGCTGCCAACACGCACCCGACCGCGCGCTCGCTAGCCGCCGGGCGCCTCACCGTCCTGGTGGCGATCCTCGTCTTCGCGCTGTCGCTGCGCACCGCGGTCACGTCGATCGCCCCCCTGCTCACCCGTATCGCCGACGAGGTCGGCTTCGGCCCCACCACAGTCGGCATCCTCGGCATGATGCCCACGGCGATGTTCGGCCTCGCCGGCTTTCTCTCGCCGGTCCTGACGCGCCGCTTCGGACTCGAGCGGGTCACCCTGGCGGCCGTCCTCGCCACCGGCACCGGCATCGCCGTGCGAGCCGTCGCCGACTCCGTGGGGTCGCTGCTCCTGTGGTCGGGACTGGCGCTACTGGGCATGGGAATCGGCAATATCATCATTCCTCCCCTGGTCAAACGCTATTTCGGTGATCGCATCGCACTGCTGTCGACGGCCTACATCACCTGTGTTCAGCTCGGCACCGCGGTCCCCGCCGCCCTGGCGGTACCGGTCGCCGATGCGCATGGTTGGCGGATCTCGCTGGGCATGTGGGCACTGATCCCGGTGCTGGCGATCGCGCCCTGGGTCAGCGTGATCCGCGCCCGCCGCCACCACGACCTCGCCGACCACACCGCCTTGCCCCCCGAACGCGTCACCGGCCTGTGGCGGTCGCCGCTGGCCTGGGGCATGACGTTCATGTTCGGGATGACCTCCCTGGTGACGTACTCGCTGTTCACCTGGCTGCCCACGATACTCACCGACGCCGGCGGCAGTGAGGCCCTCGGCGGCGGCATGCTCGCCCTGTTCTCCGCCCTCGGCTTCCTCGGCACGCTCGTCGCCCCGACGATCTGCGCGCGCTATCCCAACCCGTTCGGATTCGTCCTGTTCTTCATGACATGCCTGGTGATCGGGCTCGGCGGGATGCTGTGGGCACCCATGCACGCGACCGTGCTGTGGATCGTGTTCCTCGGCATCGGGCCGACGACCTTCCCGATGGCACTGACCCTGATCAACCTGCGCACTCGGACCGACGCGGAGTCCGCCGCCCTGTCCGGTTTCGCGCAGGGCATCGGCTACCTCCTCGCCTGCGCGGGACCGCTGCTGTTCGGCGTCCTGCACGAGGCCTCGGGGAGTTGGATGCTGCCGATGGCTTTCCTGTTCACGGCGATCATCGCCCTCACAGTCGGCGCCGCCGTCGCCTGTCGGCCGCGGTTCCTGCTGGCCTGCTAGGAATAGTCCCCTGAGACAAGCCCGAGGGGAATGTTCCCCCGACCCGTGACCACGGGACGATTCTCAGCAACCCGGGGAGCCATCCGGCGGTGTCCTGCGTCTAAGAGGTATGAGTGGTGTCTTCACACGGGCAGAAATTCTGCGTCTCGGGCACACCGACGGCTCGATTCGCCGGTTGGTGGATTCGGGCGCGCTCACCCGACTGCGCAACGGCTGGTACGCGACTCTCACCGCCGACCCCGAGGTCGTCGCGGCCGTCGCGCGCGGCGGCGCACTGTCCTGCGCATCAGCGCTGAAACGTCACGGGTTCTGGGTCGCGCCGGGCTACACCGCCCCGCACGTCACCGCCCCGCATATCCGGGGGCCGAGAGGGCGGCAACTCCCCGGCTTCTGCCGCCACCACGGGCGGGGGCGCCCGGTCCGCGGCCCCGTCGACCCGGTCGACCTGGCCCTCGCCTGTGCGGCCAAGTGCATGTCGGCGGAGGACTTCATCGTGGTCGCCGATTCGGTGCTCAACAGCCGCGCGATGACCACCGAGGACCTGCGGCGTGCACTCACCGGGCTTATCGACGCGAGGACCGACCGGCTCCTCGACAACTGTGACCCGCGCGCACAGTCGGGAACCGAGACGCTGACCCGGATCCGTCTCCGATCACGTGGCTACAAGGTCGTGGTTCAGCCGGATCGGCCCAGTGGCGGCCATTCCGACCTCGCAATCGGGCGCCTCATCCTCGAGTGCGACAGCAAGCAGCACCACACCAGCATCGAGAACTACGAGAAGGACCGCTGGCAGGACCGGAAGTCTCTGCTGGCCGGCCGATTCACGATCCGCCTGACCTACTCGATGGTCATGCACCAATGGGACGAGGTCTTCACCGACATCGAGGCGTTTGTGCGCGCTGACCGGCACCGAACCCGGCAGCGGACCCACTAGGAATCGCCCCCTGAGAGCACTCCGAGGGGAATCTTCCCCCGGCCCATCACCACGGGACGATTCTCAGCAGCCGAATCCCGCAAAACTGTATTGAGTCAAAAAGAAACGGCCATACTGGAGGGGTGCCATCACTCGATGAGCTCACCGCGGCCCTGCGCGCCGCCGACCTCCGCGTCACGCAACCGCGACTGACGGTACTCAAGGCCGTCCACGCCAGCCCGCACGCCGACACCGATCACGTGCTGGGCCGCGTGCGCGCCGACCTCCCCGGGGTATCGCGGCAGGCCGTCTATGACATCCTCGCCGCCTTCACCGCCACCGGCCTCGTCCGGCGCATCCAGCCGGCCGGCACCTATGCGCGCTACGAGGCACGGGTCGGCGACAACCATCACCACGCCGTGTGCCGGATGTGCGGCTCGATCACCGATATCGACTGCGCAACCGGCGAGGCCCCCTGCCTCGACGGTCCGAGCCCGGACGCTTTCACCGTCGACGAGGCCGAGGTCATCTACTGGGGCACCTGCGCCCGGTGCTCCCACCCCGACGACCACCGACTTCCCCAAGAAGACCACGCACCAGCCCAACCCGAAAGGATCACAAAGTGACCGCAGAACTCGACGACGTCAACGCCTCCGACGCCGGCTGCCCGGTGATGTCGAACCTCAGCCGCCCCACCGAGGGATCGGCCAACCAGGAATGGTGGCCCACACGCCTCAACCTGCGCCTTCTCGCCGCGCACCAACCCGTCTCCAACCCCATGTCGAGCACCGACGACTTCGACTACGCCAAGGAGTTCGAGTCCCTCGACCTCGACGAGGTGAAGGAAGACCTGAAGAGGGTCATGACCGACTCCAAGGACTGGTGGCCGGCCGACTACGGCAACTACGTCGGCTCGATGGTCCGGATGGCCTGGCACGCCGCGGGCACCTACCGCGTCGGCGACGGCCGCGGCGGAGCCGGGCACGGCCAGCAACGGTTCGCCCCCCTCAACAGCTGGCCCGACAACGTGGGCCTGGACAAGCCGCGGCGCCTGTTGTGGCCGGTGAAGAAGAAGTACGGCCGCAAGTTGAGCTGGGCCGATCTCATCGTGCTCGCCGGCAACGTCGCCATGGAGAATTGCGGGTTCCAGACGCTCGGCTTCGGCGGTGGGCGCCCCGATCAGTACGAGGGCGACGACGAGACCTACTGGGGCCCGGAGAAGACCTGGCTCGGCGACGAGCGCTACACCGGTGAGCGCAACCTCGACAACCCGCTCGCCGCGGTCCAGATGGGCCTGATCTACGTCAACCCGGAGGGCCCCAACGGCCACCCCGACCCCCTCGCGGCGGCGGCCGACATCCGTGAGACCTTCAAGCGAATGGCGATGAACGACGTGGAGACCGTGGCGCTCATCGCCGGTGGCCACACCTTCGGCAAGGTGCACGGCGCCGGGCCGGTCGACAACGTCGGCCCCGAGCCGGAGTCCGCGCCGATCGAGCAGATGGGCCTGGGCTGGAAGAACAGCTTCAAATCCGGCAAGGGGCCCGACACGATCAACTCCGGGTTGGAGGGCGCCTGGAACAGCACCCCCACCACCTGGGACAACAACTTCTTCTGGACGTTGTTCGGCTACGAGTGGGAACTGACCGAGAGCCCCGCCGGCGCCAAGCAGTGGCGGCCCAAGGACGGCGCCGGAGCGACCAGCGTCCCCGATGTCGCCGACCCGAACAAGCGGCACGCACCGATGATGCTGACCACCGACATCGCGCTGCGCACCGACCCGGCCTACGAGAAGATCTCGCGCCGCTTCCTGGACAACCCGCAGGAGTTCGCACAGGAGTACGCCAAGGCGTGGTTCAAGCTGACCCACCGCGACATGGGCCCGCGCAGCCGCTACAAGGGCACCGAGGTGCCCGCCGAGGTATTCGTCTGGCAGGACCCGATCCCCGACGTCGACTACGGCCTGGTCGGCGCCAAGGAGATCGCCGACCTGCGCCAGCGGATCGCCAAGTCCGGGCTGACCGTCGAGCAGCTGGTGTCCACGGCGTGGGCGTCGGCATCGACCTACCGCAACAGCGACAAGCGCGGTGGCGCCAACGGCGCGCGTATTCGCCTTGAACCACAACGCGATTGGGAGGTCAACGAGCCCAAGAAGCTCGCCAAGGCGCTCGGCAAGCTGGAGAAGATCCAGTCGGAGTTCAACGACGCGCAGACCGGCAGCATCCGCATCTCGCTCGCCGATCTGATCGTCCTCGCCGGCGGCGTCGGCATCGAGCAGGCCGCCAATGCGGCGGGTCTGCCACTGAGCGTGCCGTTCCACCCGGGCCGGGGTGACGCGACTGCGGAACAGACCGACATCGAGATGCAGGAGGTCCTCGAACCGAAGGCCGACGGCTTCCGCAACTACCTGGGCAAGGGCGCCACGCAGCAGGGCGAGTACCTGCTGCTGGACAAGGCCAACCTGCTCGGCCTGTCCGCTCCGCAGATGGCAGTCCTCGTCGGTGGTCTGCGGGTACTCGGCGCGAACTACGACGGATCGAAGCTGGGCGTCCTCACCAATCGTCCCGGGATGCTGACGAACGACTTCTTCGTCACCATCACCGACATGGATGTCGAGTGGGCGCCGAAGGCCGACGAGGAGGAGGTGTTCGTCGGTTCGGTCGGCGGAAAGAAGGTCTGGACCGGTAGCCGCACCGACCTGGTGTTCGGCGCGAACGCCGAACTGCGCGCACTGTCGGAGGTCTACGGCGCCGACGACGCGCAGGAGAAGTTCGTGACCGACTTCGTCCAGGCGTGGGTCAAGGTCATGGACAACGACCGCTTCGATCTGCACGGCTAAGGGGCGACAGGAGGCGATGGGGCCGGGCTACCGTGGTGGCATGCACCACCACGGCGACCCGGCCCCATCCGTCGACCCCCGCACGCACTGGGAGGGCTTCTACTCCGGCGGCAAGCGCCCCTGGTCGGGCAAGGCCAACGCGATCCTCGTCACCGAGGTCGGCGGCCTCGCCGCCGACGGGCACACCGCTCTCGACTTGGGCTGCGGGTCCGGTGCCGATGCGATCTGGTTGGCCGACCGGGGCTGGGCGGTGACTGCGGTCGACATCGCCGACGCGGCACTGCAGACCGGTCGCGACCATGCGCGCGAAGCCGGCCTCCCCACCTCCGCGATCGACTGGCGCCGCGTCGACCTGGGGCACGACTTTCCCACCGGCAGTTGGGATCTGGTCACCGCGTTCTACCTGCACTCGCAGGTCGCACTGGCTCGCGCCGATATCCTGCGCGCGGCCGCCGCAGCCGTCGCGCCCGGGGGCTCGCTGCTCGTCGTCGGGCATTCGACGATGCCGTCCTGGCGATTCGACGGCAATCCGCCCGAGTTCCCCGGCATCGACGACGTCCTGGCCGATCTGGGCGTCACCGCGGACTCGCCCGACTGGACCGTCGTGCACACCGGACTCGTCGAGGTGGCGATGACCGACCCTGAGGGAAATCCCGCCGCCCGCACCGACAACGTCGTGCACCTGCGACGGGCCGACACCTAAGCCGACAGTGCGGTGACGAGTTGCCCGGTCCAGGTCTCGACGACCTGCTTGCGGCGCCGGGAGTCGTCGGACAGCGTGTCGGCCAGCCCGAGGCCGCGCGCCAGGTCGAGCGTGACCTGCGCCAGGCGGTGCGCCGCAGCATTGCTCCCCGACGGGTCGAGTGCGGTGACGGTGAACTTGTGCGCCGCCCGGGCCAGCTTCTCCTCCAGTGGCAGGATCACCTCCCGCAGGGCGGGATCGGATGCCGCGGCCGCCCACACCTGCAGGGCCGCTTTGAATTCCGTGCCAGTGTAGATCGCGACCGCCTTGTCGACGATGAGCGATACCCGCGCCTGCACGTCGTCGGGGAGCTCGCCGACCGCCATCGATGCGTCCGTCGTCATCGTCTCGAACATCTGCTCCAAGACCGCGGTGATCAGCACTTCACGCGTCGGGAAGTGGTGCTGTGCGGCGCCGCGCGAGACGCCGGCCGACTCGGCCACGGCGGCCACCGTCGTCGCCGACCATCCTTGGCGCGCAAGCATTTCCACCGTTGCCTCCAACAGCCGCTCCCGTGTGGCACGAGAGCGTTCCTGTTGTGGCTCGCGGACTGCGGTCATTGCCGATCGACCGCCCAACTCGGCAGGCGTTTGGACAGGAAGGCCGTCATGCCCTCCCGCGCCTCGTCGGAGGCGAACAGGGCCGCCGACTCGGCCGCGCGCGCCGTCACGTGCGCGTCGAAATCAGCGAGGATCGTCGCGGTGGTCAGCGCCTTCGACGCCGCGAGGCCCTGTGGGGACGCGGCGCGGACCCCGTCGAGGACCTCGTCGAGCAGCCCGGCCAGTTCCCCGGCACTGCCCGCCGCCGCGGTGAGCAGCCCCACCCGATGCGCCGTCGGCGCGTCGAACTTCTCGCCGGTGAGGAAGTAGCGCCCGGCCGCGCGCGCGGTCATCTTCGGCAGCAGCACCACCGAGATGATCGACGGCGCCAGGCCCAGCCGGGCCTCGGTCAGCGCGAAGGTCGCCCGCGGCCCCGCAAAGGCCATGTCGGCCGCACCGACGAGGCCGAAGCCGCCGGCGCGAACATGGCCGTCGGCGACGACGATCACCGGCTTGGGCATCCCCAGCATCGTGCGCATCAGCCCGGTCATCGCCCGCGCGCCTTCCGCCGTCGCCTCCTCCGGACTCAGGCCGCGCTGCAGGGCCTCACCCAGATCCGCTCCGGCACAGAAGGTTCCACCGGCGTGGGTCAACACCACCGCGCGCGCCTCCGGGTCGGCGGCGGCCGCGTCGAGGGCCTGCCACAACTGCCCCACGAGCGCCGCGGACAGCGCGTTGCGGTTCGACGGCGAGTTCAGGGTGAGGGTGGCGACCGCACGGTTCACCGCGACCTCGACGACCGTCTCCGGTACCTCCGACATCGACTTCCCCGCTCTCAGTACGACTTGGGCAGGCCGAGGCTGGTCTGCGCGACGAAGTTGAGGATCATCTCGCGGCTGACCGGCGCGACCTTGGCGATCCGGACCAGTGCGAGCATCGGCGCCAGGCCGTACTCGGAGGTGAGTCCGTTGCCGCCGAGGGTGTGCACGGCCTGGTCGACGAGCTTGGTCGCCGCCTCCGCCGCCGCGTACTTCGCCATGTTCGCGGGCTCCGCAGCCCCCCAGTCGTCGCCCGCGTCGTAGAGCGTCGCCGCCTTCTGCATCATCAGCTTGGCCATCTCCAACTCGACCTTTCCGGCGGCCAGCGGGTGCGCGATCGCCTGGTGCGCGCCGATCGGCGTCTTCCACACGGTGCGCGTCTTCGCGTAGTCGACGGCCTTGGCCAGCGCGAAGCGGCCCATGCCGATCGCCGACGCCGCGCCCATGATCCGCTCCGGGTTCAACCCGGCGAACAACTGGCTCAGCGCCGCCTCGGGATCGCCGACGAGGGCGTCAGCCGGCAGCGCCACGTCGTCGAGGAACACCTGGAACTGCTTCTCCGGGTTCTCCAGCTCCATCGGGATCTGGGTGAAGGTGAAACCCTCGGCGTCGGTGGGGACGATGAACAGCGCCGGTGCGAGCCTGCCGGTCTTCGCCTCCTCGGTTCGCCCGACGATGAGCACCGCGTCCGCCTGGTCCACCCCGGAGATGAAGACCTTCTGACCCGAGAGGATCCAGCGGTCCCCATCCCGGCGGGCCGTGGTGGTGATCTGGTGCGAGTTCGACCCGGCGTCGGGCTCGGTGATGCCGAAGGCCATGGTGATCTCGCCGGCGGCCAGGCCCGGCAGCCAGCGCTGCTTCTGCTCCTCGGTCCCGAACCGGGCGATCACGTTCCCGCAGATCGCCGGCGACACGACCAGCATGAGCAGCCCGGTGCCCGACGCGGCGAGCTCTTCCATGACGATCGACAGTTCGTACATGCCGGCACCGCCGCCGCCGTACTCCTCGGGAAGGTTCACCCCGATGAACCCGAGTCGGCCCGCCTCCTGCCACAGCTGCGTGGTCTTCAGGTCCTGGGCCGCGCACTTGCGGAAGTAGTCCTGCCCGTATTTCGCGCCCAACGCGGCCACAGCGGCGCGCAGCTCCGTGCGCTCCTGGGTTTCGATGAAGCTCATGTGATCCCTCGTCTCTGCTCTCTCGTGGTTTCTCGGCTCAGGCGTCCGGGGCGGTGTCGACGGCCTCGGCCTCGATGACGGCCAGCACGTCGCCGACGGCGAGCTGGCGACCCACCTCCACGGCCAGGGTGGCGACGATGCCATCACTGGGCGCCGCGATCGTGTGTTCCATCTTCATCGCCTCGAGCCACAGCAACGGCTGCCCGGCGGTGACCCGGTCGCCCTGGGCGACGGCCACCCGGATGACCGAGCCGGGCATCGGGGCGAGCAGCGACCCGGGCCGTTGCACCGTCGACGGATCGACGTAGCGCGGCACCACGCCCAAGGCCACCGACGCGCCGGGGCGGTCGACGAACACGGCGTCGCCGTAGCGGCTGACCGTGAAGTCGTGCCGGACGCCGTCGGCCGCGACGGCCACGGTGGTCCCCACGGCCATGGTGGTCCCCACGTCGATAGTGGTCCCGATGGCCACCACCTGCACGCCCTCGTCGTCGGGCAGCTCGACGCCATATCCAGGGGCGCAGTCGCTCACCGTCGCACCCGAGCTCCGCTCGAAGCGGTAGCGCACGGTGATCTCGTCGTCGCCGACGGTGTAGGCCTTGGCCTGATAGCCCGAGGCGATGTTGCGGAAGCCGCACGGCACACTCGCAAGCACCTGTGCGCTGCGACGATTGGCCTCGGCGTCGGCCAGGGCGGCCGCGAGGGCCGCGAGGCGGACGTCGGCGTCCCCGGCGAGCGGGGCGGCGAGGACGTCGAGCCCGACCTCGTCGATGAACCCGGTGTCGGTGTCACCAGAGCCGAACCGCGCCGACCGCAAGGTGTTCACCAACATGTCGCGGTTGGTGACCGGCCCGTGCAGCGTCGCATCCGCCAGCGCCGCCGCCAGCGCGGCCGCGGCTCGGCGGCGGGTCGGGGCCCAGCTGATCACCTTGGCGATCATCGGGTCGTAGAAGGTGGAGATCTCGCTGCCGTCGGCGATCCCGGTGTCGACGCGGATCCGCGACAGACCCGCCCGGCCCCCCGTCGGCGCCGAGCGCTCCGCAATCGCGAAGCGGTGCATCGGACCGGACTGCGGCGCCCAATCGGCCGCCGGGTTCTCCGCGTAGAGGCGGGCCTCGATGGAGTGGCCGGTGGCCACCGGCGCCGGACCGTCGAGGTGCTCGCCCATCGCCACGCGCAACTGCCACTCGACGAGGTCCAGGCCGGTGGTCTCCTCGGTGACCGGGTGCTCCACCTGCAACCTGGTATTGGTCTCCAGGAAGTAGAACCGACCGTTCGCATCGGCCAGCAACTCGACCGTGCCCGCCCCCGAATACCCGATGGCGGCAACGGCTTTGCGCGCGGCCTCGTAGAGCCGCTCGCGCAGGTCGCCGCCGAGTGCCTCGACCAGGGGGGCGGGCGCCTCCTCGATGACCTTCTGGTGGCGGCGCTGGATCGAACACTCGCGCTCGCCCACCGCCCACACGGCACCGTGGTCGTCGGCCATCACCTGGATCTCGATGTGGTGGCCGCGCTCGACGTAGGGTTCGCAGAACACCGTCGGGTCGCCGAAGGCCGACTCCGCCTCGCGCTTGGCCGCCGCGACATTCTCCTCGAGGTCGGCGAGGTCGCGCACGATCCGCATGCCGCGACCGCCGCCGCCGGCCGAGGCCTTGATCAGCAACGGCAGGTCGGCCTCGGTGACCGCCGCCGGGTCGAGGTCGCCGAGCACCGGCACGCCCGCGGCGGCCATCAGTTCCTTGGCGTTGACCTTCGAACCCATCGCGGTGATCGCCGCGGCGGGTGGGCCGATCCAGACCAGCCCCGCGTCGACGACGGCCTGCGCAAATTGCGCGTTCTCCGAGAGGAACCCGTATCCGGGGTGGATCGCGTCGGCACCCGCCGCACGAGCTGCGGCGATAATCGCCTCGCCCTGCAGATAGGTCTGCGCCGAAGTCGACCCGGGCAGCCGAACCGCCGAATCCGCTTGGCGCACATGGGGCGCATCGGCGTCGGGGTCGGAATACACCGCGACGGTGGCGATACCCATGGCACGGCAGGTCGCGAACACGCGACAGGCGATCTCGCCCCGATTGGCGACGAGCACCGAGTTGATTTCACGATTGGTGTTGACTTCACGATTGGTCATCTGCTGCCTCACATCCGAAAGACGCCGAAGCCGTCGGCGCCGGCTACCTCGCCGTTGTGGATCGCCGAGAGGCACATGCCGAGGACCGCGCGCGTATCGCGCGGATCGATGACCCCGTCGTCGTAAAGCATTCCCGAGAGGAAGGCCGGTACCGACTCCTTCTCGATCTGGGCTTCGATCATGGCCCGCATCCCGGCGTCCGCCTCCTCGTCGACGGTGCCGCCACGCGCCTCGGTCGCGGCCCGCGACACGATGGAGATGACGCCGGCGAGCTGCGCCCCACCCATGACCGCCGACTTCGCGCTCGGCCAGGCGAACAGGAAGCGGGGGTCGAAGGCTCGGCCGCACATCCCGTAGTGGCCCGCACCGTAACTGGCACCCATCAACAGCGAGAGATGCGGGACCTTCGAGTTGGACACCGCGTTGATCATCATCGACCCGTGTTTGATGATGCCGCCGCGCTCGTACTCCGCACCGACCATGTAGCCGGTCGTGTTGTGCAGGAACAACAATGGCGTGTCGTAGCGATTGGCGAGTTGGATGAACTGGGTGGCCTTCTGCGACTCCGCCGAGAACAGCACGCCCTGCGCGTTGGCCAGGATGCCGACCGGGTGGCCGTGGATGCGGGCCCAGCCGGTGCACAGCGAGTTGCCGTACTCCGGTTTGAACTCGTCGAAGTCGCTGTCGTCGACCACCCGCGCGATGACGTCGCGCGGGTTGAACGGGATCTTCAGGTCAGACGGCACGATGCCGAGCAACTCCTCGGAGTCGTACCGGGGCTCGATCGACGCCGCAACCGGCCCAGGCCCCTTCTTGCGCCAATTCAGCCGCGCCACGATGCGCCGGCCGATGCGCAGGGCATCCTGCTCGTCGACGGCCAGGTAGTCGGCAAGGCCCGATTGCCGGGCGTGCATCGCCGCGCCGCCCAGCGTCTCGTCGTCGCTCTCCTCGCCGGTGGCCATCTTGACCAGCGGCGGTCCGCCGAGGAACACCTTGGACCGCTCGGCGATCATCACCGTGTGGTCGCTCATCCCCGGGATGTAGGCGCCGCCGGCGGTCGAGTTCCCGAAGACCAGCGCGATCGTCGGAATCCCCGCCGCCGAGAGCCTGGTGATGTCGCGGAACATCTGCCCGCCGGGGACGAAGACCTCCGTCTGCGTCGGGAGGTCGGCGCCGCCGGATTCGACCAGCGCGATGCACGGCAGCCGGTTCTCCATCGCGATCGCGTTGGCGCGCAGGCTCTTTCGCAGCGTCCACGGATTCGACGTGCCGCCCTTCACCGTGGGGTCGTTGGCGACGATCATGCACTCGACGCCCTCGACGACGCCGATGCCGATGACCACCGACGCACCGACGGTGAACGCCGAGCCCCACGCCGCGAGCGGGCACAGCTCCAGGAAGGGGCTATCGGGGTCGATGAGCATTTCGATGCGCTCGCGCGCGGTCATCTTGCCGCGCTTGCGGTGCCGCTCGACGTACTTCTCGCCGCCGCCGGCGAGCGCCTTGTCGAACTCCCCGCGCAACTCGGTGAGCTTGTCGGTCATCGCCGACGCCGCGTCGATGAAGGCCTCGCTGCTCGGGTCAAGGGTGGACGGTAGGACGGTCATGCCTGGTACCCCAATCGTTTCGCGGCCAATCCGGTCAGAATCTCGGTGGTCCCGCCACCGATGCCGAGGATGCGCATGTCGCGATACTGGCGCTCCACCTCGGATTCGCGCATGTACCCCATGCCGCCGAAGAGCTGCACCGCCTTGGTCGCCACCCATTCACCGGCCTGAACCGCCGTGTTCTTCGCGAAGCACACCTCGGCAATCAGATCGTCGTCGGAGGCGGCCTTGCGCTCGACGAGGGCGCGGGTATATGTGCGGGCGACGTCGATGCGGCGCGCCATCTCGGTGACGGTGTCCTGCACCGACTGCCGCGAGATCAGCGGGCGCCCAAAGGTTTCCCGGTCGCGCACCCACGCCAGCGTGAGGTCCAGGCAGCGCTGGGCGTGGGCGTAGGCCTGGACGGCGAGTGCGACCCGTTCGGCGACGAAGGCGTTGGCGATCTGGGCGAAGCCGGTGTTCTCCGCGCCGACCAGGTTGGCGACCGGGACGCGGGCGTCGTGGAAGGCCAGTTCGGCGGTGTCGGAGGCGAGCCAGCCCATCTTGTCGAGTTTGCGGGCGACGGTGAAGCCGGGCGCCCCCTTCTCGATGACCAGCAGCGACACCCCGGCGGCACCGTCGCCGCCGGTGCGGACCGCGGTGACGACGAAGTCCGCGCGCACCGCCGAGGTGATGAAGGTCTTGGACCCGTTGACCACGTACTCGTCGCCGTCGCGCACGGCGCGGGTGCGCAGGTGCCCGACATCGCTCCCGCCGCCCGGCTCGGTGATGGCGAGGCTGCCGATCTTCTGCCCGGCCAGCGTGGGCCGCACCCACGCGTCGATCTGGGCGGGGTCCCCCGCGGCGATCAGGTGAGGCAGCGCGATCCCGCTGGTGAACAGCGAGGCGAAGACCCCGCCCGAGGCGCCGCGGTAGAGCAGTTCCTCCTCCATGGTCACCGCGTCGATCAGGTCGCCACCGGCACCGCCGACCTCCTCGGGGAGGCCCAGGCCGAACAACCCGAGTTCGGCGGCCTGCCGGTGGAGTTCGCGCGGGATGAGGCCGGTGCGCTCCCATTCGTCCTGGTGGCCCAGGATGTGCTTGTCGGTGAAGGCGGCGACGGTGGCGCGCAGCTGCCGGCGCTCCGGGGCGTCCCAGACCGGAGAGGCGATCGGCATCAGGCCTCCTCGCCGCGGGGCAGGAACGTGGTGGGCACCGGCACCGGGCGCGAGCGCAGCCACTCCCCCATGCCCTTGGCCTGCGGGTCGAAGCGGACGTTGTCGGCGACGCCCCGGCCCAGCACCCCCTCGATCACGAAGTTCACCGCGCGCAAGTTGGGCAGCGCGTAGCGGTGGACGGTCAGACCGGCGACCTCGGGCAGCAGTTCGCGCACCAGGTCGGTGGTGAGGGTCTGGTCGAGCCAGGCGAACTCCTCGTCGGAGCGCACCCACACGCCGATGTTGGCGCTACCGCCCTTGTCGCCGGAGCGCGCGCCGGCAATCGTTCCCAGCGGCACGAGCGTCGTCGGGCCGAAGTCGGCACCGGACGGCGGCACCGCGTCCTCATCCGCGGGGACGTCACCGCGCAGCGGGGAGGGCTCGATCGCCACGGTCACGCCGTCGGGTTGGACCACCCGGTGGCCCACCAGCGCCGCGTCGACATACCCCGGCTCGAAAACGCCGTACGGCGAACCGCTTCCGGGTGGGGCGGTGAGCGTGAAGCCGGGATAGCTGGCCAGCGCCAATTCGACGACCGCCGCCGAGAACGGACGCCCGACCGTGTCCGGGTCGGTGTCGCGGGCGACGACGCGCAGCAGTGCGCTCGCCTGCTCCTCGGTGGTGGCGTCGGGGTGATCGGTGCGCGCGAGATCGAAGCTCAACTCGACCGGCGCGGCGGGCAGTGCCGCGCGGAGCTGCTCCTCGAACAGCGCGGCCTTCGCCTCGATGTCGAGGCCGGTGAGGACCACGTCGACCTCGTTGCGGATACCCGCGAGGAAGTTGAGCGAGACCTTCAGATCCTTCGGCGGGCTCTCGCCGCGGACACCGCGCACCGCGACCCGGTCAGGGGAAAGCTGTTCGAGCTCAATCGAATCCAACCGTGCCGTGACATCCGGGTTGAGGTAGCGCGGGCCGCCGACCTCGTAGAGCAGTTGAGCGGTGACGGTGCCGACGGTGACTGCACCGCCGGTGCCGTCGTGCTTGGTGATGACCGACGAGCCGTCGGCGCTGATCTCAGCGATCGGGAAGCCCAGGTGCCCCATCGGAATCTCGGTGAAGAAGGAGTAGTTGCCGCCGGTGGCCTGTGCCCCGCATTCGATGATGTGACCGGCGACGACGGCGCCGGCGAGTGCCTCGAGGTCCCGGTGGCCCCAGTCGAAGGCGGCCGCGGCCGGCCCGACGGTGAGCGAGGCATCGGTGACCCGCCCGGTCACGACGACGTCGGCGCCGCGGCCCAACGCCGTCTTGATGCCGAAGCCCCCGAGGTAGGCGTTGGCGGTCAGCGGGTTCCCGAGGCCGAGGCGTTGCGCGTCTTTCATCAGGTCGTCGCCGCTGACGAAAGCGATCTGGGCGTCGAGCCCGAGCTTGTCGGCCAAGGCGCGGATCGCGACGGCCAGCCCGTGCGGGTTGAGGCCGCCGGCGTTGGCGACGATCTTCACCCCCTTGTCCAGGGCGAGTCCCAAACAGTCCTCGAGTTGGCGCAGGAAGGTCTTGGCGTAGCCGAGGGAGGGATCCTTCATCCGGTCGCGGCCGAGGATGAGCATGGTGAGCTCGGCGAGGTAGTCGCCGGTCAGGTAGTCCAGCTCCCCGCCCTCGAGCATCTCGCGCATCGCGGCGACGCGGTCGCCGTAAAAGCCCGACATGTTGCCGATGCGCACTGCGTCAGTCATGGATCGTCCCTCTGGTCGTCGAATCTGAAGTGGTCGGGCGGCCGGTGTCCGGCGGTCAGGCCGTGCGCTCGCGCCCACCGCCGGGCGGGCCGGCGAAGGCCTGCGCGATGGTCACCCATTCCGCGGCGTCGTCGCCGACAGTCATGACGGCCAAGTCCGCGCGGTGGCGGCGCTGGGTGACGAGTTCGCAGAAGTCGAGCGCCGGGCCGCGCACCACGTTCGACGCGTCGTCGGGGCCCCAGGTCCAGGTCTCACCCGTCGGTCCGGTGAGTTCGTAGCGGAAGGGATCGGCCGGCGCAGCCTTCCCGTTCACCAGGTAGGCGAAGTCGCGGGTCCGCACGCCGATGTGCGCGATGTGGCGCAGCCGCTCGGTCGGCTCCCGGGTGACACCGAGCGCGTCGGCAACGTCGAGCCCGTGCGCCCAGGTCTCCATGATCCGGGCGGTGGCCATCGAGGCTGCCGACATCGGCGGGCCGACCCACGGCAGCTTGGTCCCGTCCGGCACTGCGCACAGCGCACCCGCCAGCTGGGCGCGGGTCTTGCGCCAGTCGGCGAGCAGTTCGACCGGCGGGCGGGCGGCTTCATTCTCGGCGGCCCGGTCGACGAAGACATCCATCAGCGGTGCGGCCGCCGCCACCACCATCTCGGCGAATTGGAGAGGGTCGGTGCAGGCGGTCAGCGACACCCGATCGGTCCACAACAGGTGTCCGATCTGGTGGGCGATCGTCCACCCTGCGGCCGGCGTGGCGGTAGCCCACCCCTCGCCGGCGAGTTCAGCGACCAGGTCGTCGAGGTCCTCGCCCTCGGCGGTCAGATCGGCGACGATCGCGGCTACGGCTGACATGCGACCAGCGTCACACGGGCCGACGAAAAGAGCAAGCACGAATGATTGTTTCGATTCCCGCCGAGTGGGCGGCGATTCCCGCCGAGTGGGCGGCGATTTCCGCCGAGTGGGCGCACCCGCAGCGTCGAGTGGACTGTCGGTCGGGTCGCAGCCGATCGGCACTCTCCACGGAAACCCCCGCGCACGCTTGCTCACAGTGACGGGGCAAGATTCGTGCGCCCACTCGACGGGGTTGGTGCGCCCACTCGACGGGGTTAGTGCGCCCACTCGACGGGGTTCGTGCGCCCACTCGACGGGGTTCGTGCGCCCACTCGACGGGGTTAGTGCGCCCACTCGACGGGGTTCGTGCGCCCACTCGACGGGGGACGGGATGGGGGACGGGGCCTAGGCGTCGCACCTCGCATCCGCGGTCGCCCGGGCGAGCAGGGTGCCATCGGCATCGTGCAGTGCCACGTCGACGGTGGACAGCCGTCGACCGATCTTGACCGGCGTCACCGTCGCGGTGACCGCCCGACCGTCGACGGCGGGCGAACGCAGGAAGGCGACAGTGAACTCGACGAGCTGATACCCGACGCCGGCGCGCAGATTCGCCGCAACACCAAGCGACGCAGCCTGCGCGGTGATCGTCCCGATCATTCCCCCGTGCATGGTGCCGAAGAAGTTGCCCATCCACGCGACGGCGGGGACGGTCATCTGCAGAGCCGCGGGCTCGGCGTCGACGACGACGGCACCCAGCAACTCGCCCAACGGCCCGACCGGCAACCGACCGGCGGCGATCGCCGCGATGACCTGCGCGCCCGAGAGCGACGGGTCGATCGGGACGGGGACCGGCGCCTCGTCGGGCGCGGGCAACGGCTCACCGACCACGACCTCGGACTCCCCCACAACCGCCCGCCCGACCCGGACACTGCGAGCAGACCCGATGACGACCGGCTCACCGTCACCGGTGATGCGCACCGTCGTCGACCCGAGCGCGTCGTCGGACATCACGAGCCGACTGTCGCCGCGCAACACCTCCCCCGGCGCCGGACGCGAACCCATCGACAGGCTCAGCCGCGCCTGCAGTGACGACGACGAGCGGTCGGCGAGGGCGAAGGGGATGCCCCCGAGATCGTCGAAGAGCACCATGAGCGCCGGCAAGTCGATCAGTCCGCGGTGGTCGAGCACCCGAGTGCCCAACGACTGCGTCATCGCGATCGGATCACTGTCGGCAACCATCCGAATCGCGAACGCGTCGAACGCATTTCGTGGCGCATAGGTCACTGCGCCGTCCCCTCCAGGATCTCGGCGACTTCGGGCGAAGAGTAGAACGGCGAGAGCTGGTCGCGGATGATGCGGTCCAACTCCCCGGACGCCGCCACCGCGTCGAACAGCCGCGGTGCCGCGACCACGGCATACTCCACCAGCACCTCCCGGGTGATGTCGAGCTCGTCGAGCAGGTCCGCGGCCGGATACTCCCCGTACACGGTGAAGAAGCCGTCGATCAGCGCGTCGACCAGTTTGAGTATCGGCTCGGCGGTCGCCGCGGTGATGACCACGTCCTGGCCGAGACCGCCGATGCGCCTGGCGTCCTCGGCCGAAATCAGCCTGTCCAAGCGTCCGATGGGCGTGTCGGCGTATAGGTCGAAGACCTCGAGCACGGCCGATCGGGTCGCCGGGTCCTTGAGGGTTGCGAGGATGATCTTGTTGAGGCGGCCCATCGCGAACTCCGCCCCCTTGGCCGCGGTGTCGCCGAAGATTTCGGAGAACTGCTCGCCGGTCTTGCCAATCGCCATGCCGGCCGCCTTGGTCCCGAAAGAAACCAACGACCCGACCCCGGGGATTTTCTCGGCCATCGCACGGTTGCCCGCGATCATGTCGTTCACGATGCGCCCGACGAAGCGCGACGCGAGCGCCGCCGTCATCGGGCTGTGCGTCAAATCGTCGAGGACGTCCTCGAACAGCGGGGTCAAAGACAGCACCTCGTCGGTGATACGCGCGACGTGGTCGCGGTCGATGACCTCGCGCAGTGTGTAGGTGCCCGCCGGATTCGACATCACGACGTCGGCGCCGGCCTCGACGAGCGTCGACGCCGCGGTGCTCGGCGGCACGGTCTTGGCGAGCATGCGGGCGAAGGACTTGACCATCTCGGGATCGGCGAGCGCGCTCAGCGTCGCCTTCTCGGCGACCGCGAGCACGTCGTCGACGGCCTTGGCCGCCAACTCGGGCAGCTCCTCGCCGGTGAGGCGGTTGATCGTCCAGGCCACTTGGGCGTCGAGGAGCGCCCGGGCAACGGTGTCAGATGTCATGGGTCGAGGATATGGGGTGGGACTCGGGCCCTGCACCGCAGTGCGACTACCCGCCCGCGTCGCCGACCACCAGCTCGGCTAGTTCGTCGAGGCTGTAGGGCGGCGAATCCTGGTGGTCGCGGTAGGCGACGAACGCGGGTTGGACCGGCTCATAGCGGCCGATGAATCCACCTGCGGCACTGAAGATCTGACCAGTGATGCCAGCCGCGCGCGGCCCGGCGAGGAAGACGTAGAGCGGGGCCACATACTCCGGCGGTGCCGGGTCGAGCGCCGCATCGCGCAGGAAGTCGTCGAGGATCCCGCGGTCGTGCAGACCCTCGATGTGGCGCACATAGTCCTCGCCGGTGGACAGCCTCGACCGCGCGCCGGGCAGCACCGCGTTGACCCGGACCCCGGTCCCGCGCAGATCGGCCGCCGCGGCCAGCGTCAGCGCGTTCACGCCGCCCTTGGCCGCCGGATAGCCGCTGCCGCCGAACATGCCGTGCGACGCGGCCGAGCCGGTCAACACGATCGACCCCGAACCCTGCTGCGCCATCACCCGCCCGGCCGCCGCGGTGAGTTCGAAGGCGCTCATCAGATGCGCGTCGAGCTGCGCGGCGAACTCGGCGCGGGTGATCGTGAGGATCGTCGAACCGGCCGGCTCGGCGATCCCCGCACAGTTCACCGCCACGTCGAGTGCGCCGAAACGATCGAGGGCGGTCTGCACCATCGCTTCGGCGACCCCCTCGTCGGCGGCCGAGCCGACGACGCCGACCGCGGACCCGCCCCCGCCGACGATGTCGGTGACGGCCTCGTCGACCGCCCCCGCGTCACGCCCGTTCACGACGATCGACGCACCCGCCCGCGACAGCGCATAGGACACCGCCAGGCCGATGCCTCGCGTCGCACCGGCGACGACGGCCACCCGGCCGCCGAGGCTGTTGTCCACCTCAGCCGCCGATCGGGGTGATCGGGATGGCCCGGCCGCGGTCGGCGAACTCGAAGGTCGAGCCGCTGGAGAACCGCACGATCGCCACCTCCCCGACCTCCTTGCGCGCCTCACCGTGCACGATGTCCACGACCAGCTCGCCGTCGACGAGCTCGGCCGACCCGACGGTCCACCGCGGGTCGACACCGGCGACCATCGCGTCGAGCGGCGCGGTGAACCCGGGGGTGAGCAAGTCGATCCACCCGGCACCGTCGGCGATGGCCGGGCAGTCCTGGGCGATCCGGATCTGCGCGCCGTGCGGGGTTTGCGCCACACTCACGCCGGTGTACTGTCGCGGGCCGAGGATCGGGTGCACCGCCAGCACCGCCACCAGGCCGGCGGGCTCGGCGGCGGCAGGCCCCAGCGCCAAGGCGTCGCGCAGCCGCTCCGAGGTCATCCCCGCGATGCCGATGAGCTGCTTGCCGGTGATCTCCCGGGCCGTCTCGTCGCCGGCCCGGCGCAGCACCGCCAACCGGAACCCGATGGCCAGCAGGTGGTGCTGCAGCGCCACCTCCTCGGCCAACCGGACCAAGGCGGTGTGGGCGAAGTCGCCGAACACCAAGTCCGCCACGAGGTCCCCGCGGTAGTCCACCCTGCCGTCGATCGCCGACGGGTCGATCGGAGTCAACGCGACTGTGGCAGCGGCTGTTTCGAGCACCGGGATGGTGAACTCGGGCAGCGGCAGCTCCTCGCGGTCGGGCTCGATGGTGACCGTCCACTCGCAGTGCGGGTGACGATCGGCGGGCGTGCGCGGCGGGCGGTGCACCGGCCGGATCCGCGCGCGGCGGTTCGTCGCAATCGCCGTCGCATCGAATGTCGGGTCCTCGATGTCGTGGCACATCGCCGTGACATAGTCCTCGCCCATCGGCTCGACGTCCATCAGTGCGCCACAGTGGTTGAGGACGAATCCGCCGTGGTACTCGTCGTGCACGACATAGCGGAAGTCCATGAACTGCGGCGGCGCCCCGATGTCGAGCTGCAGGCATTTGAACATGTCGACGACCCCGTCGCCGTCGATGCCCAGCGCCGCCCGCATCCGGGCGGTGTAGACCGGGCTGGCCGCCATCCACTCCTCGATGGCGATCTGCGTCATCGTCTCGCGACCGAAGGCCGAGATCAGGTGGGCCATGCCACTGCGATCGATCAACTGCCCCGACAGCAGCAACTCGGGCAACAATGCCGCCAACTGCGTCGACGAGAGATCGACGAACGGGGAATCACGACGGGCCGTGTCGGTCATCGCGTCACCAGAACCGGACGGGTGCCTTGCCGAAGTCGTACCACCCCGGCAGATTGCCCGGGGCGGACTTCTCCACCCGGGCCAACATCTCGTCGCTCATCGCCTTGTCGGTCATCAGCTCGATGAACAGCGAGGAGACGTTGCCGTAGTCGAAGAAGTCGCGCTGCCAGGCGAATTGGAAGTTCCCGCCGTACTTGAACCAGCTGCCCTGAATACCGTCGAGGGCGTAGTTCGTGCCGTCTTCGCGGGTGCGCTCGTACACCTGCTTCCACAGCCCGATCATGTCGCCGGTCTGCTCGTCGATCACCCAGGTCTGGTACGGGTAGGTCCACCCGTTGAGGCCCTCCATCTCCTGGCCGAGGGCGAGGTCGCGGATCTCGTCGCGGCCGACGGCCATGAAGTCCTTGTTCGGCCCATAGTTCCAGCCGTACGTCGCGTCTTCGGTGTAGAAGTCGGCCAGCAGGCGCCAGTCGCCGAGCTTCTCCGCCTCGAGGTTGGCGTCGAGCCACCTCTGCTTCATCTCGTCGAGCTCGGCGCGGCCGAACGGGCCCAGGCTGCTAGCGGCACTGATATCGGTCATGGTGTGTGGTTCCTTCGCTCTCCGGTGGTGAAACAGGTCAGTCTTCGACGATCCGCAGCGCCTGCGTCGGGCAGTAGCGCACCGCCGCCTCGACGGCGGGCCGCAGCGATTCGTCGGGGTTCGGGTCGAGGATCTCGACGTGGTCGCGCTGCGCCGCGAACACCTCGGGCGCCTCCATCTCGCACATTCCGTGGCCCTGGCACAGGTCCAGGTCGACTGTGATTCGCATGGCTGCTCCTATCCGCTCAGGCACGCTGCCGGCGGCGGTAGCGCACCTTGCAGGGTTGGGCCAGCTGGACGACCATCTTCGAGTGGTCGTTGTGGTAGGACTCGGGGTCCTGCGACAGCTCGAACTCGTAGTTCTGCAGCAGCACCGAGAAGATCGCCTTGATCTGCATCATCGCGAACTGGGCACCGACGCAACGGTGCCGGCCCGCCCCGAACGGGATCCACGTCCAGCGATTGATGATGTCGTCCTGGCGCGGGTCGATGTAGCGGAACGGGTCGAAGCTCTGCGCCGCCGGAAAGTCCTCGGGCAGCCGGTTGTTCACCGCCGGGGAGACCGCGATCAGCTGCCCGGCCTTGACCAAGGTGCCCTCGATCTCGAAGTCCTCGCGGACCAGGCGCATCAGGATGATCAGCGGCGGGTGCAGCCGCAGCGCCTCCTTGATCCCGGCCTCCAGCAAGGGGATCTGGCGCATGGCCGCAAAGGAGTACTCCACCTTCTGACCCTTGGCAGGTTGCGATTCGGCCCGCTCGCTATCGCTCCCGGCGCCGGGTTGCGATTCGGCCCGCTCGCTATCGCTCCCGGCGCCGGGTTGCGATTCGGCCCGCTCGCTATCGCTCCCGGCGCCGGGTTGTGATTCGGCCCGCTCGCTACCGCTCCCGGCGCCGGAATAGATGTCATCCAGCTCCGCGACCACCTGCGCCATGAACTCCGGATGCCGCAACAGTTCGAGCAGGGTCCACGCCGAGGTGCCCTGGGTGGTGTGGTGCCCGGCGAACATCATCGAGATGAACATGCCGGTGACGGTGTCGGCGCTGAACATCGGCGAGCCGTCCTCGTTCTTCAGCGAGACGAGCACGTCGAGCAGGTCGCGGTTCTCCTTGTCGGTCTCCGGGTTCGCCTGCCGCTCGTCGAGCACGCCGGCCATGAACTCCACCAGTTCGGCCCGTGCGGCGTCGCGGCGGCGGAAGCTCTCGATGTCGGCGTGGCAGTCGACGTAGGCGTACGGGTCGGTGCCGCGCTCGAGATCGTGGTAGATCTCCGAGATCCGCTTGTTCAGGCTCTCCCGGAACTTCTTGCCGATCAGGCAGGACGACGACGTGTAGAGCGTGAGCTCGCCGAACCACTCGAGCAGGTCGATCTCACCCTCGTCGCCCCAGTCGGCGATCATCCGCTCGACCTCGTTGGGGATGGTCACCGCATGCTGTTTCATGTGGGCGCCCTTGAGCGCCTGGTTGTGCAGCGCCTTCGACCGCTCCTCGGGCGAGGTGTCGAAGACGACGCCCTCGCCGAACACCGGCGTCATGAAGGGGTAGGCCGCGGCCTGGTCGAGCAGTTCGTCGGGGGCGCGGAAGAACTCCTCGTTGGCGCTCGCACCGGACACCAGCACGACCTCGCGACCGGCCAGTTCGAACATGCCGACGTCGCCGCATTCTTTGCGCACCCGCCAGAACAGGTCGATCGGATCGTTGGTGAGTTCGTCGAGGTGGCCGTGTTCGCCCTCCCCGCCGGAGACCCGCTTGGGCAGCGTTTGGGTGGTCATGATGGGCCTTTCAGTTGTGCTGGGACTGGTCGGGCGTGGTTTGTCCGGGCCCGGTCGGTTCGGTCCCGGTTGGTTCGGTCCCGGTTGGTTCGATCCTGGTCAGACGCCCTTCGGCCTCGACCTCGACGACGCGCATATGCGCGCCCGGGGGCATCGCCACGATGGCGGCGATCGCCTGCGCGAGGTTCTCCGGCGCGAGGAAGTTGCCGTGCCGGGCCAGGCCGAAGGAGATCCAGTCGTTGAGCATGGCCGTCGTATCGGCCTCGTCGAGGTTCATGCCCATGCCGGTGATGGTCTGGCCCGGCCGGATGATGCTGGCGCGCACCCCGGTGCCCTCCAATTCCATCTGCACGGTCGCGACCAGCCCGTCGACGCCGGTCTTGGCGGCCACGTAGGCCGACGACCACGGCCGAGGGTGCACGGCCACGTCGGAGCCGATGAAGACGAAGTCACCGCGCCGGCGCGCGATCATGCCGGGGACGATTGCGCGGTAGAGGCGGAAGGCCCCGACGAGGTGGATGTCGATCTGCTCGGCCCACCTGTCGACCGAGATCTCGTGTGCCCGCCCGATACCGAGGTCACCGGCGCCGGCGATCGCGACTTCGATGGGCCCCCAGGCGTTCTCGACCTCGCGGACCGCCTCCAGGACCGAGTCGTTGTCGGTGACGTCGAGCGCAACGGCCATGGCCGCGCCGCCGTCGGCGATGATCGCCTCGGCGGTCTCCTTGCACTTCTCGACCCGGCGCGCGCCGAGTGCGACGGGATATCCGGCGGCGCCGAGCCAGCGGGCGGTGGCCTCGCCGATGCCCGAGGAGGCGCCCGCGATGAACACTGGACGACGGTCGGGGTGCGGTTGGAACTGTGGCATCTTATTCTCCCTCGGGTCGGGCCATCAGCGGGCCTGCACTGTCATCGGCAGGTTGGCGAAGCCGCGGACGTTGACCGAGTGCACGCGCACCGCCTTGTCCAGGTCCAGCTCGTAGTCCTTGACGGTGCGCGCGACCTCGTCGAGCCCGATGTTGGACTCGAGCCGCGCCAGGTGGGAGCCGAGGCAGAAGTGGGTGCCCAGGCCGAAGCTCATCAGGTTCTGGCCCATGTCGCGGCCGAGGATGTACTGGTCGGCGTCCTCGCCGAAGACGTCGGTGTCCCGGTTGGCCGAGCCGACCAGCAGCAACACGCGCTGCCCGGCGGGGATCACCGTCCCAGCGAACTCGACGTCCTCGACCACGCGGCGCAGCACCATCTGGGTGGAGTTGTCGAATCGCAGGGTCTCCTCGGTCCACAGCGGCACGATGTCCGGGTCGGCCAGGACGCGGTCGAGCTGTGGGCGGTTCTGGTGCCCCCAGTAGACGGCGTTGGACAGGAGCTTGGTGGTGGTCTCGTTCCCGGCGACGACCATCAGGAACATGAAGCCGACGATCTCCTCGTCGGTGAGCCGTACGTTCTCGCCGGTCTCCTCGTCGACGATCTCGGCGTCCAGCAGGGCCGAGAGCAGGTCGGAACCCGGCTTCTTGCGGCGACCGGCGAGCAGGTCGGTGTAGTAGGCGTACAGCCCCAAGAAGGCGTTCACCGCGGCCTCGGGGATGTCGAGCACGCCCTCTTCGCGGTGGATGAGAAGGTCGGACTGCTCGCGCAGGTAGGCACGGTCGGCGACCGGCACGTCGAGCAACTCGGAGACGACGTCCATCGGGAGCTTCGCGGCGAAGTCGGTGACGTAGTCGAACTCGCCGGCCGCCAGGCACTGGTCCCAATGGCCTTTGGTCAGTCGGCGGATGCTGTCGGCCAGCTCGTTGACGCGCCGGGGGGTGAAGCCCTTGGAGACGAGTTTGCGGATCCGCATGTGCTTGGGGTCGTCCATCGCCAGGAAGGACATCGACTTGGACGCATCCGGGCCATAGGCGCTCGGATCCATCGAGACGCCCCACGCGTTGGACAGCGCGGTGTTGTTGCGGAAGGCGTTGCGCACGTCGGAGTGCCGCGACAGCGCCCAGAAGTCCTGGGTCGCGTTGTAGTAGACCGGCGCCTGCGCGCGCAGGCGCGCGTACGTCGGGTACGGGTCCTCGTGGAAGTCGTAGGCGTACGGGTCGAACGGCAGTCGCTGTTCCATGCCCGCGATGGTTGTGCTCACGGATTCTCCTTGGCTGTGGCTCGTGGTGACTGGCTGGGTGACGGGGTCGTGGTGGGGCGCTAGCCGTTGGCGCGCATGATCAGCAGTGCTGCCCGGGTGAGGCGCTCAGCGGTGTCCTCGTAGGACATGTGGCCCATGCCGGCGTGGACCAGGCCGCCCGCGTAGAGCATTTCGAGGGCTTCGACGATCGGGCCCGGGTCCTCCGGGTCGACCTCGAGGGCGGTCGCGAGCGCACGCCGGATGAACCCGCCGATGCGCAACCGCAGGTGCTCGACGTCGGGGTCGGTGCCCAGCAGAGCGACGGTCACGGCGCCGCCGAGATCGCCGTCGCCGGTGACGATCAGGGCGACCGAGCGCAGCAATTCGACGACGCGGTCGACGGGTGGCTTGGCCATGTCGGGCTCGCCGACCCCTTCGGCGAGTCGGCGCCAGAACACCTCGGCGACGAGGTGGCTCTTGGAGCTGAAGTACGTGTAGGCGGTCGCCGGGGCGACGCCCGCCAGTTTGGCGACCGAGCGCACCGTCAGGCCGTCGAAACCGTCGGTGCGCAGCACGTCGACGGCCGCGTCGGTGAGTTTCGCGACGGTCTCGGCCTGCTGGGTCGAAAGCCGCCGACGAGTGGATTCGGTCGAAACCGAGGTGGACTGCGGTCGACTGGGCCCGCTCGGTTGGGTTCCCGACGCCAGTGGGGTGGACATGTGGCCCACGCTACACTAGGTTTGAACTTGCGTCTAGACACATGTCTAGACGGTGGCCCAGATACCTGTACCAGGACCAACCACTCAGGGAGAACCCCATGGCATTGCGCCCGGAAAACAGCTCCGACCTGCTGATCGACGGCAAACTGGTCCCCGGATCGCGCGGGACTTTCGAGATCGTCAACCCCACCACCGAGGAGGTCATCGGCAGCGCCGCCGACGCCGGCCCCGACGATCTCGACGCCGCGATCGGCGCCGCCCGGCGCGCGTTCGACACCACCGACTGGTCGCGCGACCACGCCTTCCGCGCCCATTGCCTGCGTCAACTGCGCGAGGCGTTGCTGGCCCACCGGGAGGAGCTTCGCGCCCTGGCGACCGAGGAGATCGGCGCCCCGAGCTTCCTGACCGGCGGCCCCCAGTTCGAGGGCCCGGTCAACGACCTCGGCTACTTCGCCGATCTCGCCGAGAACTACCAGTGGACCCGCGACCTCGGCGAGGCCAAGCCGATGGGAATCCCCAACGTCCGCGAGGTCCGCTACGAGGGCGCCGGCGTCGTCGGCGCCATCACACCCTGGAACTTCCCGCACCAGATCAACTTCGCCAAGATCGGCCCGGCCCTCGCCGCCGGCTGCACCGTGGTGCTCAAGCCCGCCCCCGACACCCCGTGGGCCGCAGCCCTGGTCGGGAAGGTCATCGCCGAGGAGACCGACTTCCCGCCGGGCGTCATCAACATCGTCACCTCCGCCGACCACTCGATCGGCGCGCAGCTGGTCAGTGACCCGCGCGTCGACATCATCTCGTTCACCGGCTCCACCGCCACCGGCAAGAAGGTGATGGAGTCGGCCGCGGGCACGCTCACCAAGGTCTTCCTCGAACTCGGCGGCAAGTCGGCGTTCATCGTCCTCGACGACGCCGACCTGGCCGGGGCCTGCGCGATGTCCGCGTTCAACGTCGTCACCCATGCCGGGCAGGGCTGCGCGATCACCACGCGGCTGCTGGTGCCGCGCGAGAAGCTCGACGAGGCCATCGCCGCGACCCGCGACGCACTGGCCGGCCTGCGCGCCGACGACCCGGCCAAGCCGGGCACCATCTGCGGCCCGCTCATCTCGGCCGCCCAGCGCGAGCGGGTGGAGGGCTACATCGCCCTGGCCAAGGAGGAGGGCGGCACGATCGAGATCGGCGGCGGGCGCCCGGCCGACAAGGACAAGGGCTTCTTCATCGAACCGACCCTCATCTCCGGCCTGGACAATTCCGCGCGCGTCGCGCAGGAGGAGATCTTCGGCCCCGTGCTGGTGATCATCGGCCACGACGGCGACGACGACGCAATCCGGATCGCCAACGATTCGCCCTACGGATTGTCGGGGATGGTCTACGGCACCGACCCGGACCGCCTCAACCACGTCATCGACCGGGTGCGGACCGGGACCATGGGCGTCAACGGCGGGATCTGGTACGCCGCGGATGTGCCCTTCGGCGGCTACAAGCAGTCCGGCATCGGCCGCGAGATGGGCGTCGCCGGATTCGAGGAGTACCTCGAATCCAAGGCCGTCGCCCGTCCCGCCTAACCCCGCCGACTGGGCACCCCAACCCCGCCGACTGGGCACCCCAACCCCGCCGACTGGGCACCCCAACCCCGCGAGTCCGGTCATTCGAGACCACGCTCGACCAGCCTTCCCACGCAACACCGAACAGATCAGGAGAACCCCATGAACTCAGGACGTTTCGACGGCAAGACCATCATCGTGACCGGCGCCGCCGGCGGTATCGGCGAGGCCTACGCCCGCGGCTTGGCCGAGGAGGGCGCCAACGTCGTCGTCGCCGACCTCAACGACGACGCCGGCGAGAAGGTGGCGGCTGACATCGGCGGCCTCTACGTGCACACCGACGTCTCCGAACCCGCATCCGCCGAGACACTGGCCGGCGCCGCCGTCGAGCGCTACGGCAACATCCACGGCCTGGTCAACAACGCCGCCATCTACGGCGGGATGAAGCTCGACTTCCTCATCACCGTCCCGTGGGACTACTACAAGAAGTTCATGAGCGTGAACCTCGACGGCGCCCTGGCGGTGACCCGTGCGGTCTACCCCCACATGAAGGACGGCGGCTCGATCGTCAACCAGTCGTCGACCGCGGCCTACCTGTACAGCGGCTTCTACGGCCTGGCGAAGGCGGGCATCAACAACCTGACCTTCCAACTCGCCACCGAACTCGGCGGCAACAACATCCGCGTCAACGCCATCGCCCCCGGCCCCACCGACACCGAGGCCACCCGCACGACCACGCCGATCGAGATGGTGCAGGACATGGTGAAGCAGTTGCCGCTCAAGCGATTCGGCACGCCCGAGGACCACGTCGGCATGTGCAAGTTCCTCCTCTCCGATGAGGCCAACTGGATCACCGGACAGATCTTCAACGTCGACGGCGGACAGGTCTACCGGCCGTGAGCGACCACAACCCTGTCCATCTCGGCTACGTCGGGCTGGGCAACATCGGCAGTCCGATGGCCACCCGATTGGCCGGCTGGTCGGGCGGACTCACCGTCTTCGACCTGTCCGACGAAGCCGTCGCCAAGCTCGTCGACGCCGGTGCGGCACAAGCTGACTCGCTCGCCGCCCTTGCCGAAGTCGCCGACGTCGTCGGCATCTGCGTCGTCAACGACGCCCAGGTCCGGACCGTCGTCGACGGTCTGCTGTCGACGGCTCGGCCGGGCACGATCATCACAGTGCACTCGACGATCAGCCCGGACACCGCGATCGAGTTGGTGGGCACCTGCGCGGCCCAGGGTGTGCAACTGCTCGACGCGCCGATCTCCGGTGGCGCGGTCGGTGCGGAGCAGGGACGGCTGGCCATCATGATCGGCGGCCCCCGCGAGGCCTATGACCGGGTCAAGGCGCCGTTCCAGCTGGCCGGCGACATGGTGGTTCATGCAGGCGACGACGTGGGGGCGGGCACACGGATGAAGTTGGCGCGCAACCTGCTTCACTTCATCTCGTTCACCGCGACTACCGAGGCCGCGCGACTGGCCGAAGCGGCCGGGATCGACTTGGGAAAACTCGGCAAGGTCGTGCGGCACACCGACGCCATCACCGGCGGAGCCGGAGCCATCATGCTGCGCGACACGACCGCGCAGATCGACCCCGATGACTTCTGGTACGGCGTGTTCACCCACGTGGTCAACTTGGGCGAGAAGGACCTCGACCTGGCACTGGCCCTGGGCCGCCAGCTCGACGTCGACCTGCCGTTGGGCACCATCGCCCGCGCCAACCTGGCATCGGGCCTAGGCATCGTCGAGCACAGCGAAGGAGAACGCGCATGAGTTCAGGAACCGCCGTCGGCGGCGAAGGCACCCCGCAGCGCAAGATCGGCGTCGACAAGATGTCGGAGGTGTACGGATGGGAGATGGCTGACGGGCCCGGCCTGCATTTCGCACACACCGCCGACCAACTGTTCGCCGAGGTGTGGACGCGCGAGGGCCTGTCCAACCGCGATCGACGCCTGCTCCTGCTCGGCCTGTTGGCCGGCAACGGACACATCGACGTCGCCGAGATCCAGGCGGGCGCCGCGCTCGGCAACGCCGAGCTGACGCCCGAACAGTTGGAGGAGATCGCCCTGTTCCTCTGTTACTACGCTGGATGGCCGGTGGGCACCAAGCTGAATACCGTCTTCGGCACGGCCATCAAGAATTGGCGCAAGGCGCAGAAGCAGGAGTGACCGTGAAGTTCACCGAATTGACCGGCGGGGCGGGTTGCTCGCTGATGAGCGCAACCCCCGGTCCCGACCTCCCAGCGCACGGCTACACCGAAACCGAGTACGCGGCAACGGGAACCGTTTCGGGGCGCACCGCCGAGGGGGATGCTCCGCGTGCGGCCTTCACCACGCGCGTCGTCGTCCGCCGCCCGATCGGGGCGGCGTTCAGCGGCACCCTCGTCGTCGAATGGCTCAATGTCAGCTCCGGTGTCGACGCCGCCCCGGAGTACACCTATGTGGCCGACGAGATCGTCCGCGCGGGACATGCGTGGGCGGGGGTCTCGGCGCAGTTCATCGGCGTCGAGGGCGGTACGGGATCGGTCGATGTGGCCACCGGCCCGACCGGGCTCGCCGCCAAGGACCCCCAGCGGTATGCCGATATGCGGCATCCCGGCGACGCCTATTGCTACGACATCTTCGCCGCAGTCACCGTCGGGTTGCACGCGCCCGGCGGCCCGCTCGCCGACCTTGCCGTCGCGCGAACGCTCGCTGTGGGCGAGTCGCAGTCCGCGATGGCGCTGACCACCTACGTGCGATCCTTCGCGCCGGCACACCGAGTATTCGACGGCTTCCTCATCCACAGCCGTTCCGCCGCGGGTCTGCCGCTCGCCGGGGTCGGCGCCGCAGCGAACATAGCCGGGGCGTTCGACGGTGAGCCGGTCACCCTCCCCGACATCGGCGCCCCCGTCTTCGTCGTCCAGACCGAGACAGATGTCCTCACCAACTTCCGCTCCCACCTCGCCCGTCAACCCGAAACCGATCGACTGCGGGTGTGGGAGATCGCCGGCGCGGCGCATGCGGACCTCGCGCAAGTCGGCCCGTTCGAGGAGTTCCTCGGCTGCCCCGACCCGGTCAACCGGGGACAGCAGCGGTTCGTGCTGCGCGCCGTGCTGCGCCACCTCGATGCGTGGGTTCGCGACGGTGTGCTGCCGCCGCACGCGCAGCCGTTGACACTCGTCGATGCGGCTGGTTCCGACGATCCGGTGTTCGCCGTCGACGAGGTCGGCAACGTTCTCGCCGGCGTCCGCACACCATGTGTCGACGCGCCCACCGAGGTCCTGAGTGGCATTGTGCCCGAACCCGTTTCGCGGATCTGTCTGCTCTTCGGAAAGACTTCCCCGATTCCCGACGAGGTGCTCGGTGCCCGCTACGGCTCGGCCGCGGAGTATCTGCGCGCCTATGCCGATGCGACCGATGCGTCGATCGGTGCCGGCTTCATCCTCGCCGCGGACCGCGACGAGGTCCTCGCCGACGCGAAACCCGATCTCCTACCCCACTGAGTGCCCATTCGACGGGGTTGGGGTGCCCATTCGACGGGGTTGGGGTGCCCATTCGGCGGGGTTGGGGTGCCCATTCGACGGGGTTGGGGTGCCCATTCGACGGGGTTGGGGTGCCCATTCGACGGGGGCCCGGGTCGGATCAGAACTTCTCGGTGAGGAACTCGTCGGTGAGCTCGTGGACTCGGCCGGAGAACACGTGGGCCACATGCCCGCCGGGATACCACTCGATCCGACCGCCCCAGTGGTCGTGCAACCGCTGGGCGGCGGTCACCCAGGTGACACGGTCGTTGAGTGCGGCGATCACCAACCGCCGGGCCGGCGCCGCGAACGGCTCGACCGAGAGCGGGTCGACCACCGACGACACCGCGCGAACACTGTCGGTGCGCAGCAGTTCCGCCGCGGTGCGGCCCAGCTTCCCGGCCCGGTCCATGTGGTGGGCCAGGGTCGAGTGCACGCCGAGCATCGGCACCAACGCAAGCACCGATTGCACCGACGGCTCGAGCCCGGCGACGATCGCCGCCAGCGGGCCGCCCAGCGAAGTCCCGGCCAGCGTGATGTCCGCCGGGTCGGCCGATCCGGCCCACGCGACCAGCGCCCGGATCTCCGCGATCGCGCGCACGGTCACGGCGATGTTCTCCAACGGATCGAAGCCCGGGTACTCGACGCTGGGGTGGCGGCGCGGACCATGTGCGGGCAGCACCGGCAGCACGACGTTGTAGCCGAGCTTCTCGTGCAGGTGCGCGGCCCGGAAGGAGAAGAGGTCGTCGGGGCGGCCCTGACCGGCCCCGTGCACCCAGATGATCCACCGGCGGCCGGGCTCGTCGTGGGCCAGCACCCGCGCCGACGCCACCCCGTCGAGATAGGGCGCGTAGGGCGCGAGCGGCCCGGGCAACTCGACCGTCGGATAGTAGTCGATGCTCTCGTAGACCGTGGAGGTGAAGCGCCGGCGGTGGCGGCGCAGTATCGCCGGCACCGGCTGGGGCTGGTTGACCCCGGTGACGCCGAGCCCGGTCAACACCGGCGCGGCCGCTTCACACCGGGCGACGTCATCGGCGAGGTCGTCGATCGACGACACGTCGCGCATCACCGAGTTCAAGGCGACGAACAGCTCGTCGACGGCCGATTCACCGACCGCCCGCGGGCCGATCTTCGACGGCGGGATGCCCAGGCGCGAGTTGCCCCGGCCCGCCGAGCGCGCGCTGGCCACCGCGCGCGGCATCACGTTGGCGAACAGTCCCATTCGGGCAATCGTCGTATCCCACTTGCTCAGCACCGCATCACTTCGCTTTCTCGGGCGGCTCGGGAGCCGACTGTCGCGTCTGTTCGGGGCGCAACATGCCCCGGTCGATCAATGCCTGGCGCACCTGTTCGAGGGACTCCACCACCCGCTTGAGGAAGCCCTCCGGATCGGGCATCGACTCCGGGGTGGTGATCAACCCCATGCTGAGTCGGCCAGCGTAGCTGTAGGCCGTGAGGTTCACGTCGGCCGGCGCGATCGCCAGCGCGAACGAGATCCAGTCGACGACCTCGATGTCGCCCACCCAGCGCGTCTCCCGGGGGCCGGGCAGGTTCGCGGTGGTGATGTTGTTCACGACGCGGGGGGTCACCGGCGCGGCCAGCTTCCGGAACACCGGCCCGGTGCGGCCGGTGTACACCGCGATCTGGTCGGTCAGCTCGAATCCGACCGTGCGGCGCTTGCTCACCGCCGCGGCACAGCTCTGCGCCGTCGCCGTCAGCCGCTCGACCGGGTCGTCGATATCGGTCCGCAGATAGGCCAGGGCCGTGGAGATCTCGTTGCCGGCGGTGCGGCTCGACGCCAGGTCCGCGGCGACGCCGAAAACCGTGACCGCCGGGGAGCGCAGGTCCTCGCTGCGCGCGACCATCTCTGCGCGCTTGGCCCCGGCGATGATCCCGTGCAGGGCACCGTTGACCGACGTCCCGGTGGCGACGGCGATCTGCTGGATCTGTGCCAAGGGCACCGCGGCGCTGGCGCAGCACCGCTGGCCCCCGCTGGGCGCGGAGAAACTGTTTCGCGACGATTCCATCGGCTTGGGCACCAGGTGGCGGTTCTCGAACCGGCGCGAGGTCACAATGCCCTTGACCAACCGCCCGGTGGCCCGCGGCACGTTGCGCAGGAGGGTTTTGGACTCGGCGCGGGCCGCGCGCAACAGTTCCTCCCGCGTCACCGGAGTGACCGGCGCGATGGGTGCGGGCGCGACCGTCCCACCCTTCTCCGACGTGGCGGTCATGAACGTGTTCAGCGACGCCAGTCCGTCGGCAACCGCGTGGTGCACCCGCACCACCACGGCCTGACGCCCATCGGCAAGCCCGTTGACCAGCGTCATCGCCCACAACGGTCGGCTGCGGTCGAGTTGCTTGACGGCCAACCCGGTCAGCACCCCGTCCAGGGCGTGGCGGTCCCCGGGGGCTGCCACGGTGGTCTCGTCGATGTGGGCGGTGATATCGAAATGCTCGTCGGGCACCCAGAACGGGCGGGCGCTGTATGTCGTCGACGCGGTCTCCACGCGCTGCGTCGCCCGCGGGAAGTGGCCGAGATAGCGCGGCACCACGTCGATCAGTTCGGCCAGCGTCACCGGCTTGCCGCGCCGCGACGAGTCGAGAATCGCCACCTTGAGGGTGTGCATCGGGGTGGTGGGGTTCTCCATGTTGAGCATCAGGGCGTCGTTGCCCGACAGTCGTTGCATCACATCAGGCTCCCGACTCCGGCAGGCCCCGCTTGACCACCTTGCCGGTCGCGTTGCGGGGCAGCACTTCGATGAAATGGACGTCGCGGGGCACCTTGTACCCGGCGAGCTGGGCTTTCACGTGAGCCTTCAACTCGTCGGCGCCGACATCGGACCCGCGGCCGCGCACGACGTAGGCGGCCAGGCGCTGGCCGAACTTCTCGTCGTCGACGCCGATCACCGCCACCTCGCCCACGCCGGGGTGGGCGTCGAGGACCTGCTCGACCTCCAGCGGGTAGACGTTCTCCCCGCCGGACACGATCATCTCGTCGTCGCGGCCGACGACGTAGAGGCGCCCGGCGGCGTCGAACCGGCCGACGTCGCCCGAGAGCATGTACCCGTCGGCGAAGTCCTTGGTGTCGTTGCTGGTGTACCCGTCGAAGGCGGACTCGTTGGCGACGGCGATCTTGCCGACCTCGCCGACCGGCAGCGGCCGCAGATCGTCGTCGAGGATGCGCACCAGGGTCCCCTCGATCGGACGGCCGGCGGTGTCGGGGGCGGCACGCAGATCGATGGGGGTCGCGGTGCTGATCAGGCCGGCCTCGGTCGCGTTGTAGCTGTTGTAGACGACGTCGCCGAAGCGGTCCATGAACGCCAGGAGCGACTCGGCGCGCATCCGCGACCCGCTCGCGGTGGCGAAGCGCAGCGCCGGCATCGGCTTCGCGTCAAGGACCTCGGTGGGCAGGTCGATGATGCGCTCGAGCATCACCGGGACCACGGCCAGTCCGGTGGCACCGTGGTCGCGGACCAAGTCGAGGGTGCCCTCCGGGTCGAAGCGGCGGGCCATGACCATCGTCACGCGCATCGTCGAGGCGATCGCCATCTGGCCGAACCCCCACGCGTGGAAGATCGGCGCGGCGATGACCATCGTCTCGCCGGCGATCCACGGGATCCGGTCGAGCATGGCGGCCAGCGAGGCCACGTCGGCGCCGCTGGTGGCCCGCTTGGCACCCTTCGGGGTGCCAGTCGTACCCGACGTCAGCAGGATCACCCGGCCGGGTTTGCGGGGTCGTGCCGGCCGGCGGCCGAGCCGGCTGGTGATCAGCTGCTCGGTGGTGTCGGGCTCGGCGCGCAGGCCTGAGCCCTCCTGCCACGACCAGATGCAGCGCATGGTCGGGTTGGATTCGCGCGCGTGGGCGATCAGGCCGGCGAACTCGTCGTCGGCGATCAGGATGTCGGCCTTCTCGCGCTTGAGCACGTCGGCGAGTTGCGGGCCGGCGAAGCCGGTGTTGAGCAGCACGGCCCCCGCACCGATCCGGATGGTGGCAGCGAGTGATTCGATCAGGCCGCGGTGGTTGCGGCACATGATCGCGACGGTCTGCGGCGGGCGGGTAGTCAGATCGCCCAAGCCGACGGCCAGCGCGTCGACGCGGGCGTCGAGCTGGGCCCAGGTGAGCGAACCTGCCTCGTCGTGCAGGGCCGTGTCGTGCGGGTACTGCGCGGCGGCCAGGCCGATGCCGGCCACCGCATTGGCACCGCCCTGGCGCCGCATGGACAGACCCATCCGCACATAGCGGTCGGGGCGGATCAGCGAGAGGAACCCGCTGCTGATCAGGACGCGGAGGATCCACGCCAGACGGGCGACTCGGCGCGCGATGTTGTGCATGTCGTCCTCAGCCGATGATCGGGAAGCGACGGTTGGCGGCGAGTTCGTCCATCGCGGCCTGCATGCGCGAGCGGACGAGTTCGTCGACAGCGTCGACGTCGGGGTCGGCGCCGAACTCGGCAGTGATGTCGATGGGGTCGAGGACCTCGGTGACGAGTTTGGACGGCAGCGGGATATTCGGCGGCACACCTAAGGTCAACCCGAACGGGAACCCGAACAGCAGGGGCGCGCGGGTGGCGCGGATCAGCTTGTCCAGCCGCAGGAGCTTGGCCAGGGCTGCGCCGTCGTTGAGGAACAGCTGCGTCTCCTGGCCGCCGATGGTGACGATCGGGACGATGGGGACGCCGGCCTCGATCGCCGTGCGGATATAGCCCTTGTTGCCGTGGAAGTCGATCTTGGCGCCGTCGCGCGTGGGGCGCATCGCATCCCAGTCGCCGCCGGGGAAGACGAGGGTGGCCAGGCCGTCGCGCAGGGCGGCGACCGCGTTGCGGGGGTGGGCGGGCAGGAAGCCGAACTTCCGGAAGATCGCGTCGCCGTACCCGAGGAACGCCATGTCGTGGGCCAGCGTGCACAGCGGGCGGTCCTCGCCGAACTCCTCGGCGAACGCGACCGCCAGCAGCGGCACGTCGTAGGCCACGATGCCGCCGGAGTGGTTGCTGACCAGCAGCACACCCCCCTCGGGCACCTTGTCCATGCCGTGGACCTCAGAGCGGAAGTAGGTCTTGGCGACCGCCCGCAGCACCGGCATCACCCGTGACACCCAGGCCGGATCCCAGCTGTTGGTCGTCGACTCGTCCATCAGTTCCACTCCCACCGTTTCTGCGCTCTTCTGAGCTGACACCTTCTGGAAGGGCCCCGCCGCCCAGCACGTTCCGCACGATTAGAACGTGTTCTAGTTTAGGGTAGAGCACGTTCCCAGTCCAAGCCAGCAAACGGGGGAAAGCGCACGTGCGAGTGATGATCACCGGGGCGACCGGCTTCGTCGGCGGATGGACCGCCTCGGCCCTCCACGAGCACGGCCACCAACTCCGATTCCTGGTGCGCAACCCCGACAAGCTCGCCCGCGCCGCGGACTACTTCGGCTTCGACGCCACCGATGCCGTGGTCGGCGACATCACCGACGCCGCCGCCGTCGACCGCGCCCTCGACGGGGTCGACGCGGTGCTGCACGCCGCGGCCGAGGTCGCGCTGCACGATACCGGCGGGGACGCGGCGGCCGTGCTGGTCGAGACCAACACCGCCGGGGCCCGCAACGTGATCGGCGGGGCCGTGCGCGCCGGCATCGACCCGATCGTGCACGTGTCCAGCGCGGCGGTGCTGTGGTCGCCGAGCGGAGTCCTGCGCGCCGATCAACCGATCACCGGCGGGGCGGGTGCCTACGGGCAGGCCAAGACCGCGGTCGAGAAGTACGTCCGCGGACTTCAGGCCGAGGGCGCGCCGATCGCGATCACCTACCCCTCCGGCGTCGCGGGCCCCGCGGCGGCCGGCCATCTCGGGGAGGCCGGGGACGCGTTGTTCACCCTCGTCAGCGTCGGCGTCCTCGGACGGACCGCGGGTCTGACGATGGTCGACGTCCGCGACCTCGCCGATCTGCACCGACGGCTGCTGGAACCCGGACACGGGCCGCGCCGCATCGTCGCCGGCGGGCACCGGATCACCGGTGCCGCACTGGCCCGCGCGTTGAGTAGCGCCTCGCACCGGCGCGTGCACCACATCCCGATCCCCAACACCGCGCTGATCGGACTGGGGCGCCTGGCCGACCGCTTCCGCGACCGCGTCCCGGCCCGCCTCGAACAACTCAGCGAGACCGCCGCCCAGTACCTGCTCTATCCGCCGGAGCCGGACAACAGTGCCGCCGAGACGCTCGGCGTGACGTTCCGGCCGGCCACCGAGACGATCGCGGCGGTACTAACCTGATCCCGTGTGCCCCGACGATCCCGTGCGCCCCGACGATGATGGTGACGACGACGATGCGGCCCGCCAGCCCCAGGCTTTCACCCCTGCCGACGCCCAAGCGGTTCGCCGACTGTGGGAGCCGCTCGGCCTGCCGGGCCTGATCGACATCCACACCCACTTCATGCCGCGCAGCGTTCTGGACAAGGTGTGGGGCTACTTCGACTCGGTCGGGCCGCTGTTGGGCCGGCCGTGGCCGATCCACTACCGGGCGGCCGAACACGCCCGTGTCGACGGACTCGAGGCCTTTGGCGTGCGCGCCTTCACGTCGATGCTCTACCCGCACAAGCCCGACATGGCCGCGTGGCTGAACTCATGGGCGGTCGACTTCGCGGCCCGGGAGCCGCACTGCCTGCACACCTCGACCTTCTACCCCGAGCCCGCCGCCGCCGGGTACACCGCCGCCGCGATCGAGGCCGGGACCCGAATCTTCAAGGTGCACGTGCAGGTGGGCGCGTTCTCACCGGCCGATCCGCTCCTCGACCCGGTGTGGGGACTGATCTCCGATGCCGATCTGCCCGTCATCATCCATTGCGGCTCGGGTCCGGCACCGGGCGAGTTCACCGGCCCCGGTCCCGTCGCCGAGGTTCTGCGACGGTTCCCCCGCCTACGGCTGATCGTCGCCCACATGGGCACCACCGAATACCTCGACTTCCTCGACTTCGCCGAGCGCTACGAGAACGTCGGCCTCGATACGACGATGTCCTTCACCGACTTCGCCGAGATCGGTGCGCCGTATCCCCGCGCCGCGCTGCCCCGGGTGAAGGCCCTGGGCGACAAGGTCTTCTGGGGCTCGGACTACCCGAACATCCCCTACCCGTACGCGCACGGCATCGAGGCGCTGCTCCGCCTCGACCTCGGCGACGACTGGTTGCGCAAAGTGCTGCACGACAACGCGGCGCAGCTATTCGGGATTCCGGCCGCGGGTTAGGCTGCATCATCGGCCGGACGGCCCTGTGACGGCTGCCGTATTGCCCGGTCTCCGGTCGCTACCGTCACCGTCACCGTCACCGTCACCGTCACCGAGAAGTTCACGGGACAGCACGTCGATGAGCCAGCACCGCCAGTCGACCAGACCCCAGCCCAGAGTCCGCGTCATCAGCAGGTAGCAGTCGCTGTTGACCAGCCCGAAGAACGTCGCAACGGCCTGGTCGAGGGCCATGCCGGTGCCCGGTGCGACGCCGAGGATCACTTCGACCAACGCGGTCTGGGTGACCAGTCGGCGGTCGTCGTCTTGCTGGATCAACCCACGCAGGTCAGGGTCGGCGGCGGCGTCGCGCATCGCCGTTTTCAACGGCGCCGTCCGAGCCGCAATCTCCGCGGCGCGGGTGACCACCACGACCAGGCGATCCCGGGCGTCTGGATGCCGACGAACCTGTTCGACCCACGGGCGGTCCAGGACACCCGGCGGCTCGTCGTCGTCGACGATCGCCGTGTCCAGCGCGCGGGCCAGGATTGCGTACTTGGTGCCGAAGGCCTGATACACGGTGGCCGGCGCCACACCGGCCGCGGCGGCGATCGCGGTCACAGTCGTCGCCGCATATCCGTCGCGCTCGAACGATCTCCGAGCCGCGTCGACGATCCGGCTCCGCGTCTCCCGGGCCCGAACCTCACGGCGCCGTCCCGCGTCAGACGCCCCCTTGACCGGTTCACGCATGGAAAGTAGAGTTCCACTTCATAGAGTATGACTCTATCAAATCAACGAAGGTGCGCCACGATGAGCGACTCGAAATCAACAAACGTCGCGAGCCTGGTCAACAGCGGCGTCACCGACGCGGGTGACCCCACCCACACCGATCCCGACAAGTACCGCACGATCATGGAGAACGACCTGGTCCGCGTCTTGGAGTACCAGGACGTCCCCGGTGACCGGACGCATCCGCATCGACATCCCGACAGCGTCATGTACACGCTGTCGACGTTCCGGCGCCGACTACATTTCGCCGACGGCACCCGCGAAGTCTCGATGGCGCCCGGCCAGGCTTTCTGGCTCCCGGCCCAGATCCATGCCGGCGAGAATGTCGGCACCAGCGACACCCGGGTGCTGTTCGTCGAACTGAAGACGATCGACAGCACGCCCGCGCAGACCAGCGACGCCGCACCGACGTGACCACCCCGCGGGTCTAGACCTGCTGAACACCTGAACCATTCGCCGATCGGGACCCGACTCCGGCGAACGCCGTGGCGCCTCGGTGCCCGCCATCCACGACCACGGCTATCGGCGCAGTGTCCGGCTGATCACCAATCGCTGGATCTGATTGGTGCCCTCGAAGATCTGCGTGATCTTGGCCTCGCGCATGTAGCGCTCAACGCGGAAGTCGCGGGTGTAGCCGTAGCCGCCGAGGACTTGCACCGCGTCGGTGGTGACCTTCATCGCGGCATCGGTGGCGATCAGCTTGGCGGTCGACGCCTGCCTGGAATAGGCCATCCCCGCGTCGCGGCGCCGCGCGGCATCGAGGTAGGTCGCCCGCGCGGAATCCACGGCGGCGGCCATGTCGGCCAACAGGAAGCCCAGGCCCTGGTGGTCGACGATCTTGCGACCGAAGGTGGTCCGCTCGTTGGCGTAGGCGACCGCTTCGTCGAGTGCCGCCTGCGCGATGCCGACGGCCACGGCGGCGATGCCCAGGCGCCCGGAATCCAGTGCGCTGAAGGCGATCTGCAGCCCCTGCCCTTCCTTCCCGATGCGACGTTGCTCTGGGAGGAACACCTTGTCGTAGTAGGCGGCGGTGGTCGGGACCGCGGCCAGCCCCATCTTCTCCTCGGGCTTGCCGAAGGACAATCCGTCGGTGCCCGCGGGAACCAGAAAGCACGAAATGCCCTGCGACCCTTCGCCGGTCCGGGCGAACAGGTTGTAGAAGTCGGCGATCCCGCCGTGGGTGATCCAGGCCTTGGTGCCGGTAACCCGGTACCCGGCACCATCGTCTGCCCCACCGAGGTCCTCGACGGCGACAGCTCGACAGGCCAGTGCGGCGGCGTCCGAACCGGCTTGCGGTTCGGACAGGCTGTAGGCGCCGATCGTGGTGCCGCCCAACATCTCCGGCAGCCATTGCGCCTTCTGCTCGTCGGTGCCGAAGGCGTTGAGGGGGTGACACGCCAGGCTGTGCACGCTGACCGCGACGCCGACGGCGGCCCACCGCGCCGCGATCTCCTCGAGCACCTGCAGGTAGACCTCGTAGGGCTGCTCGCCGCCGCCGAACTCCTGCGGGTAGGGCAGACCCAACAAACCGGCCTGGCCGAGCGTGGCGAACACGCCGTCGGGATAGGTCTCGTTCTTCTCGTGCTCGTCGACGATGGGCGCGAGGACCTTGTCAGCGATCTCACGGGTCAGGTCAATCAGGTCGTGGGCCTCGGCCGACGGCAGCAACCGCTCGACGCTCATCGGGGCCACTCCGTCGGGAAGTCGAGGTCCAATCAGTCCCCCATGACGACGACGGCCTTGCCGCGCACCTTGCCGTCGTGCAGGTCCTGCAGGGCCTGGGGCAGCTGCGCCAAGGAGTAGGTGGCGTCGGCGGGCGGGCGCATCCCGTCGGCGATCATCTCGGTGAGCTCGTCGTGCAGCAGCCCGGGCACATCGGGATGGGTGCGGATGTACTCGCCCCACGCGGCGCCGACGATATCGACGTTGCGGAACAGGACACGGTTGAGTTTGACCGTCGGGATGCCGCCGCCGGCGAACCCGATGACGACATAGCGACCATCGGGGGCGAGGGTGCGCAGCGCCTCGTCGAAGACGTCCCCGCCGACCGGGTCGATGAGGACGTCGACGCCGCCGCCGGACAACTCCCGGACCCGTGCGCCCCAGCCCTCGGCCAGCTGCACGACCTCGTCGGCACCGGCGTCGCGCAGCATCTGCTCGGCACCCTGGCGGTGCACGATCGCGATGACCCGCGCCCCCATCTCCTTGGCCACCCGGATCGAGGCCGCACCCACGCCGCCGGCCGCGCCGAGCACGCCGACGACTTCGCCCGGGGCGGTGTGCGCGCGCAGCTTCAGGGCGAACAGCGCGGTCTGGAAGTTGATGCCCAGCGCGGCGCCCTCCGCGAAGGTCAGCCCCTCGGGCTGCGGGAGCATCTGCTCGGGCACCGCGACCATCTGCTCGGCGAAGCCGCCGATCCCGGCGAACACGAGCACCTTGTCCCCGACGCGGTACGTCCCGCCTTCGGGTGCCTGCCGCACCACGCCGGCGACCTCGGTGCCCGGGGTGAACGGCACCGGAGGGCGCATCTGGTAGAGCCCGCGACTCATGAGGAGGTCGGGGAAGCAGACCCCGCAAGCCTTGATGTCGACGAGGTATTGCCCCGGCCCCGGCGTCGGGTCGTCGACGTCGATCAACTCGAGCCCGGCCGGCCCCGTCTCTTCACGCAACACTTGAGCCTTCATAGCCCCACCCTACGCGGTGGAACGTGTTCCAACTCCCGATACGATGAGGCCCATGGATTCCCCGACGACCCTGCCGCCGACGATGACCGCAGAGCGCCTCGACGTCGCGCTCGCCGCCCCCGGATTCCTGCCGCTCGACGAGGCGCTGGCCCTCCACGAAGCTGCGGGATCGTTTCTGGGACAACCGGATTCGGTCGGGATCGGCGTGGAGATCGGAACCTACTGCGGCAAGTCGACGGTGTTCCTCGGGGCAATCGCGCAGGCACACGGCGCCCTGTTGGCGACCGTCGACCACCACCGCGGATCCGAGGAGCACCAGCCCGGCTGGGAGTATCACGACACCGGACTGGTCGACCCGCACACCGGCACCCTGGACACGTCCGCGCGGTTCCGCCGAACCATGTTCGACGCCGACCTCGAGCAGACGGTCGTCGGGGTGATCGCCTCTTCGACGATGGGGGCGCGGATGTGGGGCCGCGAAGCCGATTTCGTGTTCATCGACGGCGGGCACTCGATGGCCGCGGCGCAGGCCGATTTCGACGGGTGGTCCCCGTGGGTGCGCGCCGGCGGCGGCCTGCTCATCCACGACGTCTTCCCCGACCCCGCCGACGGTGGCCGCCCGCCGTACGAGATCTACCGCCAGGCGCTCGACAGCGGCCGGTTCGAGGAAGTGTCAGCCACCGGGTCGCTGCGCGTGCTGCGCCGCATTCCGCTCGCCTGACGCGCAAACGGGGCGGCTAGGCGGAGACGGACTCCAGGCCCAGTTTGCCGGCGAGCTTGTCCAGATAGCCCGATGCCCGCTCGACGGTGTCGTCGGGCAGGCCGTAGAGCACGGTGGTCACCCCCAGCTCGCGCCACTTCTCCAGCTTCTCGGGCACCGGCTTGAAGTCGAGGACGACGATCTGCGGGTCGCCCTCGCGCCCGGCGTCGGACCAGATCTGCTTGAGCAGAAGGATCGAATCCTCGACGTCGGCCTCGCCGGGCGTGGTGATCCAGCCGTCGGCGGTGCGTGCGATCCAGGTGAAGTTCTTCTCGTTGCCGGCGGCGCCGACGAGCACCGGGATGTGCGCCTGGGTCGGCTTCGGCCACGCCCAGCTGGGGCCGAACGTCACGAACTCGCCGTCGAACTGCGCCTCCTCCTGGGTCCACAGCGCACGCATCGCCTCGAGGTACTCGCGCAGCATCGTGCGGCGGCGTTTGGACGGGACGTTGTGGTCGGCCAACTCGTCGAGGTTCCAGCCGAACCCAACGCCGAGCGTGACCCGCCCGCCGGAGAGGTGGTCGAGGGTGGCGATGGTCTTGGCCAAGGTGATCGGGTCGGACTGGACGGGCAATGCGACGGCAGTGGCCAGCCGGATGCGATGGGTGACCGCGGCGGCTGCGGCGAGGGTGGTCCACGGGTCCAGCGTGCGCATGTAACGATCGTCGGGCAGCTCGGCGGTCCCCGTGCCGGGGTGCGCGGTATCGCGCCGGGTGGGGATGTGCCCGTGTTCGGGCACGTAGTACGACGCGAAGCCCGCCTGCTCGATCAACGGCGCCAAAACCTGCGGCGGCAACCCGCGGTCGCTGGTGAACTGAACGATCCCGAACTCCATTGGATACCTTTCTGGACACGTGTCTAGTTGGTGAACAGTAACACGTTCTAACGGCTGGGGCGCGCTCGGCGGGGATATGGGCGCGCTCGGCGGGGATATGGGCGCGCTCGGCGGGGATATGGGCGCGCTCGGCGGGGATATGGGCGCGCTCGGCGGGGATATGGGCGCGCTCGGCAGGGATATGGGCGCGCTCGGCGGGGGCGCGTCAGCGGAGGGGGACCGACGCCGCCTGGCGCACGTCGCGGAAGATGCCGTTGCCGGCCGAGGCACGGCTGATCGCGTCAACCGCGAGCACGACCGCGGCCGAGGTCCAGCAGCTCTTCTCCACCGGCCAGCGCTTGCCGTCGGCGTAGACCAGGCCCGTCCAATACGACCCGTCGGGGTCGCGCAGGTGGCCGATGTCGTCGATCAGCGCGGCGGCCTCGTCGATCCGGCCGACCGCCTCGAGTGCCAACGCCAGCTCGCTGGTCTCCGCACCGGTCACCCACGGCCGGTGGTCGATGCAGCGGATGCCCTTGCCGGCCACGACGAACTCATCCCAGCGCAGGTCGAGCAGGGCGTGAGCGGGGTCGTCGCGCACCGCACCGCCGAGTACCGGGTAGTACCAGTCCATCGAATGCGACGACGGTTCGACGAACACGTCGCCCGCGACACCGCTGGGAGCGCCGGCCACGTCGGCAAATGCGATCGCGAACGCCTGCCCCAGCCGGTCCTGCGCGGCCGACCAGCGCGCCACCCGGTCGCCGTCGTCCATCGCCTCGGCGATCCGCACGGCGCAGTCCAGCGACTGCAGAATGCTGGCGTTACCGGTGAGCAGCGCCTCGTCGAACATCTCCAAGCTTCGCCCGTCGGCGGCCCACCGAAACGCACCGTCGGGGCGGGCGAACCGGCACACCAGGTCGATGGCGCCGCGCACCGTCGGCCACAGCTCGACGAGGAAGTTGACGTCGGCGGTCACCAGGTAGTGGTGCCACACCCCGACGGCGATGTAGGCGCAGAAGTTGCTGTCGATGTTGGCGTCGACGACGCGGCCCTGCGCGAACTCGATGGGCCACGAACCATCGGGGCGCTGGGTGCGCATCGACCACCGGTAGGCGGCGAGCGCCTCGTCGTGAAAGCCCGTCGCCGACAACGCCATGGCCGATTCCACGTGATCCCAGGGGTCGGTCTTGCCGCCGGGAAACCAGGGCAGCGCACCGGAATCCTCCTGCATCGCAGCGATCGCCGTGCCGGTGGCGGAGATCTGCTCGCGACTCAGAACGCCGGGCAGTTCGGGGAGTCGGGGGCCCACCGCTACCGGGGGTCTTCTCGGTGCAGGGGCTTTTCCAGGTACAGGATGACCGACTTGCCGATCACCGGGTTCAGCAGTTGCTCGGCGGTCCGGGTCAGCGCTGGGGCCTTCATCATGTCCCACACCAGCAGCTGGTGGTAGCCGCGGACCAGCGGGTTGCGCTCGTTGTCGACGCCGACCGCGCACTTGATCCACCAGTACGGGGCGTGCAGCGCATGTGCGTGCCCGGTGCCGGTCACCACCAAACCGGCGGCCTCGAGCTTGGCCGCGAGATCGGAGGCACGGTAGATCCGGACGTGGCCGCCCTCGACCTCGTGATAGGCGTCCGACAGCGCCCAGCACACCTTCTCCGGCCAGTAACGCGGCACCGTGACCGCCGCCGTCCCGCCCGGCTTGAGGATGCGGACCATCTCGGCGATGGCGGCGTCGTCGGCGGGGACGTGCTCGAGGATCTCCGACATCAGCACGACGTCGAAGGAATCGTCGGCGTAGGGCAGCCGCAGTGCATCGCCGACCTCGGCGCGGGCCTTCGCCGCCGCGGGCACCTGACCTTCCGCCATCATGGCGTCGAACATCTCGCCGACGGCGGCCATGTCCGACTCGGACTGGTCGAAGGCGATGACGTCCGCGCCGCGCCGGAACATCTCGAACGAGTGCCGGCCCTGACCGGCGCCGATGTCGATGGCGGTGGTGCCGGTCCCGACGGCGAGCCGGTCGAAGTCCACGGTCAGCATTTACTCGTCCCCTTCGACGGAGTTGGCCTGGGCGATGGCCTTGCGGTACTGCTCGACGGTCTTGGCCGCCACCGCCGCCCAGCTGAAGTTCTCCTCGACCCGGCGGCGCGCAGCCGCACCGAGATCGGCGCGGGCGACATCGTCGTCGAGCAGTCGCAGGATCTGTTGGGCGATGGCGCCGGAGTCGCGCGGCTCCACCAGCACCGCACCGGCACCCGCCCCCTCCCCGACGACCTCGGGGATCGCTCCGGCCCGGGTGGCGACCAGCGGCGTACCGCAGCTCATCGCCTCCACCGCCGGCAACGAGAACCCCTCGTACAGCGACGGGACGCAGGCGATCTGCGCGGTGCCGAGCAACTCGGCGAGTTCCTCGTCGTCGAGTCCGTTGACGACGCGGACCCGGTCGCCGATCGACAATTGCTCGATGAGCCGCGCCGACGGCCCGGTCGGATCCAGTTTGGAGACCAGGGTCAGCTCGACGGGCCGCTCGGCCGCAACCTTGGCGATCGCCTCGAGTAGGTAGGAGACGCCCTTGAGCGGGGCGTCGGCGCTGGCCACACACACGACGCGGCCCGGCACGCGCTCGCGGCCGGGCCGGAACAGTTCGGTGTCGACGCCGAGCGGGATCGTCGCCAACCGGCCGACGGGGATGCTGAACGCCTTGCGGGTGTCGACCTCGCTGCTGCGGGAGACGGTGAGCAGCACCGGGATCCGACGGGCGACACGGCCCTGCATGGCCAGGAAGGAGTGCCAGCGCGCAGCGGTGAGCTTGCGCCACCCCTTGGCCGCCTTGACGGCCAGCGCCCGGTCGCGGGTGATCGGGTGGTGGATGGTGGCGACCAGGGGAAAACCCAGCTTCGGCAGCCGCAGCAGGCCGTACCCGAGGGACTGGTTGTCGTGGACGACGTCGAAGTCGCCACGGCGCTGCGCCAGCAACCGGGCGACGCGCAGGCTGAAGGTGAGCGGTTCGCCGAACCCGGCGGTCCACATCTGCCCGACCTCGATCGCATCGATCCAGTCGCGGTACTCGCTGGGCCGCGGGTTGCGGAACGGCTCGGGCTCCCCGTACAGGTCGAGGCTGGGCACCTCGGTCAGTCGTACGCCGGCGTCGAGCGCGACCCGGTCGAGTTCCGGGTAGGGCTGGCCGGAGAAGACCTCCACGTCGTGGCCCAGCAGCGCCAACTCGCGCGACAGGTGGCGCACGTACACGCCCTGGCCGCCGCAGTGGGGCTTGCTCCGGTAGGAGAGCAACGCAATACGCAAAGCGTCGGGTGTTGCCATCGGGCTAGTCCGCCGATTCCGCAGCGGCCTCGAGCGCCGCGAGGTCGGTGAACTTGACCCGGGGCCGCCCGGCCTCGCGGCCGGCCGCCTTCTCCGCCTTGTCGATGTTCTTCCAGCCGTCCAGGCCGATCGGGCGGGCGCCGCGGTCGCTGGCGAGCTGCCCGACGTCCTCGCGGGAGGCCGACGGGTCGACGAGCTTTTCCGCGATGAAGTCGAGGAGCACCGCCTCGGCCGTCTCCTCACCGCACATCCGGTTGCGCCCGATGCCGCCGGTCGCACCGCGCTTGATCCAGCCGGTGACGTAGACGCCGGTCATCGGCGCATCGCCGTCGAGGACGCGGCCGCCCTCGTTCGGGACGACACCGCGCCCGTCGTCGAAGGGCAGGTCGGGCACCGCTTCGGCATGGCCCTTGTAGCCAATGGAGCGCAGCACCAGCCCCGTCTCGACGGTGTCGGACTCGCCGGTCGCACTGACCGAGACGCGGCCGGTGTCCTCGCCGAAGGCATTGGTCGCGATCGTCACCGATTCCACCTTGCCCTCGCCGTCGATGGACACCGGCGAGGAGAGGAAGCGGAACACGATGCGGCGGTTGCCCTCGGTGGCCGGCCGAGCCGAGAACTCTTGGGCCAAGCGCAGTTTCGTACCGATCGTCGAGTCGAGCTCGCCGTTGTCGAGGGCTTCCTGCGACGCGGGGTCGAGCACGAGTTCGTCGGGGTGGACGATGACGTCGACGCCCTCGACGTCGCCGAGCGCGAGGAATTCGCTGTTGGTGTAGGCGGCCTGCGCGATGCCGCGGCGCCCGAGGACGACGACCTCGCGGATGTTGGACTCGCGCAACTTCTCCAGCGCATGGGTGGCGATGTCGGTCTTGGCCAGCGCGTCGGGGTCGGTGACCAGGATGCGCGCCACGTCAAGCGCGACGTTGCCGTTGCCGACGACCACGGCCCGCTCGCCCGACAGGTCGACGTCGAAGTCGGCATAGTCGGGGTGGCCGTTGTACCAGGCGACGAATTCGGTGGCCGAAACCGAGCCGGGCAGGTCCTCACCGGGGACGCCCAGGCGCTTGTCGGTGGCGGCGCCGACGGCGTAGATGACCGCGTGGTAGCGCTCGGCGAGCTCGGAGTGCTTGATGTGCTCCCCGACCTTCACATTGAGGTAGTAGGTGAAGTTCTTCTTGTTCGCCGTGGTCAGGTAGCCCCGCTCGACCAGCTTGGTGGCCGGGTGATCGGGGGCGACGCCGAAGCGCACCAGGCCGTGCGGCGTGGGCAGGCGGTCGAAGACGTCGACTGCGACAGTGGTCTTGGCCACAAGTGCCTGCGCGGCGTACAGCGCGGCTGGGCCGGCCCCGACGATGGCCACGTGCAGCGGCTTGTCGGCGGGCATCGGAGGTGCCTTCTTCGGCGGCACAAGTCCGCCGTCGACCTCGTGGTCCTTGTAGTAGTCCGCGTTGATCTGAAGGTAGGGCTCGTCCTTGGTCTCGATCTGGTCGTCGGGGAAGATGGCCTCGACCGGGCACTCGTCGATGCAGGCCCCGCAGTCGATGCAGGTCTCGGGATCGATGTAGAGCTGCTCGGCGGTCAGAAACTCCGGCTCATCTGGCGTCGGGTGGATACAGTTGACCGGACAGACGCTGACACAGCTGGCATCGTTGCAGCACGGCCGGGTGATGATGTGCGCCATCTGGTGGTTACCTCGCGGATCGATCGGTAGAACGTGTTCTAGTTCACTAACAACTCTAGCGCACCGATCCGCACCGAATCTACAAGGGAGATCGTGAACCCCACCCCGCTCGAACCCCAGCCGCTCCCCGACCGCCTCGATGGCGCACAGTTCTTCGCGGCTCAGTACCGGGTGCGCACCGGAGACATCGACCAGGATATGCGCGTGCGCCTCGATTCGATCGCCCGGTACCTCCAGGACATCGCCAACGACAACATCGAGGCGACCGCATACGCGCGGACCGACCCGTTCTGGATCGTGCGGCGCACCATCGTCGACGTCATCGTGCCCTTCTCCTGGCCGGCGACCGTGTATGCGCAGCGTTGGTGCGGCGCCACCTCGAACCGCTGGTGCAACATGCGCGTGCGCCTGACCGCCAGCCACGAGACCAACCTGTTCAACACCGTTGAGCGCGCGGACGGCCTGATCGAGACCGAAGGGTTCTGGATCAACGTCAACGACCAGGGCATGCCCGCCCGGATCTCTGACGGCATGCTGGAGATGCTGGTCGGGATGACCGAGGAGCACCGGCTGAGGTGGAAGCCGATGACCCCGGAGAAGGCGCCCGACGCCGGTTCCGAGCCCGACCGCGAGCACGTGTTGCGCGCCGTGGACTACGACCCGTTCAAGCACCTCAACAACGCCGCCTACCTCGCGGTGCTCGAGGACGAGGTGCTCGACCACCCCGAATTGATCGAGGGCCCGCACCGGATGGTGATCGAGTACCTGCGCCCCATCGAGCCGGGGTCGCGCCTGTCGGTCCGGCGTGTGCGCGAGGCCGACCGGCTCACGCTGTGGCTGCTGCTGCACAGTCGTGACGGTGGGGACCCGACGGTGGCCGCCACCATCTCGTTGGGCCCGCTGCCGGAGTCGGTCGCACCCGACCCGCTGGCACCGGCAGTCGCGTGATGACCCGTCCGATCCCTGCCACCCAGGCCGTCAAGGCCGTCGCACCGGGGCCGGTGTTCGGCTGCCTGGTCTTGGCGATGGGCGTCGGCGCGGCGATGCTGTGGCAAAGCGGCGCCGATACCGGCACGACCGCGACGGTCGGCGCGCTGCTGTTCGTGCTCGCCGGGTGGGTGGTCTCGTTGTCGCTGCACGAGTTCGCGCACGCCTTCACCGCCTACCGCTTCGGCGACAGCTCGGTCGACACCCGTGGCTACCTGACGCTGAACCCGCTCAAGTACACCCACCCCGGGCTGTCGATCGGGTTGCCGCTGCTGATCATCCTGATGGGCGGGATCGGCTTCCCCGGCGGCGCGGTGTACCTGCACACCCACGGGTTCACCAAGGCCCAGCGCACCCGGGTGTCGCTGGCCGGACCGGCCACCAACCTCGTGTTGGGCGCACTGCTGCTGTTGCTCGCGCACCTCGTCGACGACGAGACGCGCACCAATCTGGCCGGCGCGATCGTGATGCTCGCGTTCCTGCAGATCACCGCGACGGTGCTGAACATCCTGCCGGTGCCCGGATTCGACGGCTACGGGGCGATCGAGCCATACCTGTCGACGCAGGCGCGGGCGTCGGCGGAGAAGATCGCGCCCTACGGGTTCCTGCTGGTGTTCGCGCTGCTGTTCATCCCCGTGCTCAACCGCGCGTTCTTCGACATCGTCTTCTCCTTCATCGAGTTGTTCGGCACCCCGCTGTGGCTCATCCGCCACGGCTGGGACCTGTTCGTCTTCTGGCGATAGCGCCGTCGGCCGTCCGGACGGTGCGGACAACCCATCAGTGTTAGCCTTCGCTGGTTTCTTGTGCGTCGCCTCCAGGGGGTTTCCATGATCCGGTTCGCCATCGTCCTCATGCTCGCCGCGGGGGTGTTCTCCTTCCTCGCATTCAAGGACGGCGGGATCCTGCCGGGCATCGTGTTCGCGCTGGTGGCCCTGTCGCCGATCATCGCGATGGTGACCTCCACGGTCCGCAACCGCCACAGCAACGGCCAACCCGCGCCGTGGAGCAGCAACGCCAAGGCCGCGATGGCCGTGATCGGCGTCGTGGCGCTGGCCGGCGTGGCCTACTCGGGCTACTGGATGTTCGTCGCCGCCAAACCCGCCAAGGATGCCCGATACTCCAGCAGCTTCGACCAGGTGTGCGCGAAGCCGCCCAAGTACTTCCCGTCCGCCGCCAAGCACGAGGGCCCCGGCCCGCACCCGATCGTGGTGTTCTACGACCGGGGAGGCGACTCGTCGCACCACCAACAGCTGCGGTTCGACTACCGGGCCGGCGACCTGTGGACCGGCGAGGACGTCTCGAAGGTCCAGCTGGTGGCCTGCTACTCCAACTTCGACAAGGGGGCCCAGGTCGGCGAGTGCAAATTCGACAAGGGCACCGCACCGCTGTTCACCGGGACGTACCAGGGCGGGCTCTATGAGGCGCGAACCCACCGGAAGGTCCGCGACATCAGCGTTCCGGCGAGCCCGACCGCCGACGAGCAACGCGACTGCCCGACGCTGATCTACATCAAGGGCGAAGCCAAGGACCAGCAGTTCCACACCCAGCCCGACCCGGCCACCGTGCAACAGGCGCTGGCCGAGTTCGTCACCGGCTAGCTCGCCGGGGCCCTCCCCAGGGCGGGCATCGAATGAACCCTTCTGGTCAGGCGCTGTTCTTCAGCACCAATTCCATGAGCTTCTTGGGCCCCTCACACGGGTCCCCGGCCGGCGGACCTTCGGATTCGACGAACCAGGTGTAGATGCCGCGGCTGGGTGCTTTGGCGGTCACACCGCAGATATTGCGGTCGGGCTTGGTCTGGGTGAACGCCGAACTCCCGTTGATCTTGACGTTCTCGGTGACGTAACCCATCTTCTTGGCGGTGCGCTGCTCGACCATGACGCTGCCCCACTCGAACCAGTTGAAGGTCACCGTCATCTGCGACCCCCCGAACACCGTCCAGCGGCAGATGGCGCCGTTGAAAGCGGGCGAGCCGGTGGCGCCGCCGACGGCCTTGCCGATCTGCGCGGGGGTCAGGATCGCGCATTCCAGGGTGAGCTTGTCGAAACGATCGGTGTCGACCTGCCCCTTCGTCCGGGCGACGCCCTCGGGCTGCGGCTTCCCGTCGGTGGTGCAACCCGCGACGCCGACGACCAACGTCAGGGCAGCCACGGCCACGAGCGCGCGGCGCAACAGGTTCATGAGGACGACCTCTCGATCGACATGGTCGACAACTGCCTGGTGGCGTTGCAGATTTGCTCGGTGGTCAGCTCCGACGAGGCGTCGGCGCGCACCGACCATTCGAAGAAGTCGGCGCCGAAGGCGATGCCGATCTCACAGATCGTGTGGTCCCAGGCGATGAAGCCTTTGTGGCCCTTGATCTCGACGTCCTGGGTGACCGAGCGGGACAGTTGCTCGGTGGCGCGCTCCCGGTCGATCGGCGAGCCGCGGTACCAGTTGAAGGAGGCGACCGCCCCGGTGCGCAGGCTGTTGGCCGACCATTCACACGACGAGGTGTTGTTCACCGTGTTCTGCAAGCCCCCGAAGCCGGTGATCTTGGTGACCTCCTCGGTGGTGACGCCGCCGCACTCGCCGAAATAGGGGCCGCTGCCGGCGTCGGCGGGCGCCTTGGGCGGGCCGTCGTCCTTGCCGCCGCCACCGGGGCCGCCGCCGCAGCCGGCAACGGCCAACAGCAGCGCCACCAGGGCGGCGACGAGCACGGTCGGGGCGCGGAACCGGTCGAGTTCGCGGCGCTCGCGCTTGGTGGGCCGCCCGGCACCACGGTCGCGGCGGGGCTGGCCGGCCAGGACTTCCTTCGACGGCGGGGGCGGGGACTTGTCGATGTAGCAGGCCGCGGCGACGGGCGCCGACACCCGCTTGGACACTTCGCGTGCCACTTCGACGATCCGCTCGCGCCCCCCGACCCGGACGCGCACCTCGTCGCCGACGGTGATCACCTGGGCCGGTTTGGCGGTGGCCCCGTTGACCCGCACATGCCCGGCCCGGCAGGCGGCCCCGGCCGCCGAGCGCGTCTTGGTGAGCCGGATCGACCAGATCCAAGAGTCAACTCGTGTGGCCATGCGCGCTCCGGGGTGAGGGGGTGTCGGGTGTCGTGTTCAGCGTAGCGATCATTCACGCCCCGAGTCGTTTGCTCGTGCGGTCGCGTCGGGGGCACCCGGAATGTGCCGCGCGCCCAGCCGCCGGGGGTTCACCGCGTTCCGCGGAACGGCACTGAAGGCACTGGCGTCCCAGCTCTCCCACACACCACTCGACTCCGCTGTCCGGGATCACCTTCGGCGACCCCGACACCGAGCTGGTGCAACGCCACCGGCTGCCCGCGAGCAGGTCTCGACTCGGCCCCTATCCGGGTGCGGCCGGGTGACCTGCCAGGAAGATCCCAGGTGTACCGGGTAACCTCGTTGACCGCGAGTGTCGACGAAAGGACTTCAGCGTGCGGAGATTCCGACTGGCCGGGCTGCTACTGGCATCAGTGGTGGTGGCGACCGTCTGCGCGGGCAGCGCACAGGCGGCCCCCGCGTCGCGGATCTTGAGCACCTACGACGACGGTCCGCAGGAGACCACCCTGGTCGTGTACTCCGCCGCCATGCGCAAAGCCTTCCCGATCACCGTTCTGCGCCCGCGCAACACCACCAAGCCGCAACCGGTGCTCTACCTGCTCAACGGCGCCGGGGGCGGCGAGGACTCGGCCACCTGGGCCGCGCGCACCTTCTACACGAAGTTCTTCCGGAACAAGAACGTCTACGTGGTCACCCCGATCGGCGGTGCGTTCAGCTACTACACCGACTGGCGCCACCGCGACCCCGCGCTGGGCAAGCCGATGTGGCAGACCTTCTTGACCCGCGAACTGCCCCCGCTGATCGACGCGCGCTTCCGCACCACGGGCCGCAACGCCATCGCCGGCATCTCGATGGCCGGCACCTCGGTGTTCAACCTGGCCATCGCCAAGCCGAAGCTGTACCGATCGGTCGCAGCGTTCAGCGGTTGCGCCCGCACCAGCGACCCGCTGGGCCAGCAGTACATCAAGATGGTTGTCGAACGCGGCCAGGGCAACATCGCCAACATGTGGGGGACCCCCGGCGGGCCCGGCTGGATCGCCAACGACCCCTACATCCAGGCACCGCGCCTGCGGGGCACCAAGATCTACATGACCACCGGCAACGGCACCCCCGGGGCGCATGAGAACCTCGCCGACAAGGGCATCGCCGGCGATCCGATCACCCTCGCCAACCAGGCCGTCGTGGGCGGCCTGATCGAGACGGCCGTGAACGCGTGCACCCAGGAGATGGCGCAGCGCCTGCGCTCCCTGGGCATCCCGTTCCGCCTGACCACCCGGCCCGGCGGCACCCACTCCTGGGGCTACTGGGAGGACGACCTGCACAACACCTGGCCGATGCTCGCCCGGGATCTGCGCACGCGCTGACCTGGACTGTGCAACGATCGGACTAGACCGCGTTCTATTTTCGGGAGTGCTCGTGTCCAAAACCCACCAGGTCCTCGGGACCACCGTCGAAATGCCAGTGCACATCCAACGGGCGCGTTGCTTCCTAGCCGGCTTCAGCGCCTCGGCCGACAAAGTCGCCGAAGCGATCGCGCCGACCGGCCTCGACCTCGTCACCCTGCCGCGAGGCCTCGACATCCCCCGCAGCCTGAACCCGCGCAAACTGCTCGAAGCCCGCACGATGTGCCTCCTCGTCTTCATCGAGTACATCGACGGCGACCTCGGGCCGTACAACGAGTTCGGCGTCTGCTTCCCGGTGAAGTCCCCGCCGGGCGTCGCCGATCCCGACGCGGGCCAGCGCGCCACCGAGGGTGGTGTGGACATGTCCAACGTCCTGATCCACCACCTGCCCGTCGATGGCGAGTTCACCCTCGCAGCCGGACGCAGCATATGGGGGTTTCCCAAGACCATGGCCGACTTTTCAGTCGAGCACGACGGCTCACGCCCGCGGGGCCGGATCTGGGGCGACGGACAGTTGGTTCTCGACCTCCAGGTCGGGCACGGTGTCAAAGCCCCCGAACAAAGCGGGGTCACCTTCCGCGCCTTCTCCCACATCGACGACACCACTCGCATGACGCCGTGGAGTTTCGACTCCTTCCAGGGCTTGCGCAGCCGAGTCGGCGGCGCGAGCCTCACCCTGGGCGATCACCCCATCGGCCAGGAGCTGCGCAGCTTCGACCTGTCCAAACACGCACTCATGACGTCGACGATCAAGCAGTTGTCGATGACCTTCGACGACGCGACCCGCTGCTGAGCTCGAGCAACTCCAGCTGCGCGACCCGCACTGCCGTGGCGAACAGCAACCGATGGGCGCGCGCCGGCTCCGCCGTGCCGGTGGCGAACACCCGGGTCTGCCACGGCCAGGCGAACACCGCCCGTTGCGTGCTCGCCGTCACCCACTCCCCGCCGACTCCCCGGCACTGCCACTCCCACACGTATTCACCCGGTTCGACGACGGTGAGCGTGTAGTGGTCGACCACCCCGGGCGCGTCGAACGCCCACCCGAGGTGCCCGCCGGCCTCAACAACCGCTGGCGGCGTCATCGAGGAATCGTCGAAGGCGTTGGCGGCATCCACCGCACCCACCGGGCCGACACCGCCCGGTGAGGTCAGATCCACCGGCGGCGCGGGCGCCTCGCCGGGCGCGGTCAACGACGGCGGCACCGTGCCCGCCGCCCACTGCGACGGCACCTCGCCGAGGTCGAACTCGATGACCGCGCCCCTCGCGAGCCGCTCCCGGTCGATCGTGATCTCGGTCCACGGCGCTCCGTCGACCCGCACCGCCTGGATGAAGCAGTTGCGCGACGACGCCGCTGGCGCCACGATGTCGAGCCGCGCACCATTCTCCAATGTCCACGTCAGCCGCGGCAGCGCCGGCGCGCACAGCACGAACCGACCGCTGGCGATCGTCAGCGGGTACATCCCCGACACTGCGAACAGGTACCACGCCGACATCTCGCCGTTGTCCTCGTCGCCGGGATAGCCCTGGCCGAGGTCGGCGCCGGTGAACAGCCGGTGCACCGCGTCGGCGACGACGGCCTGGGTCTTCGCATGCGCCGCGCTGCCCGGGCGCGCGGCAAAGGCGTACATGAACGGGATGTGGTGGGCCGGCTGGTTCGACAGCGCCAACATCCCCATCCTGGTGTCGCGGGCCTCGCGCATCTCGTGGATGACGACGGGATAGCCGCCCATGAACTCTGGGCGCCCCGTTTCCGGGAGTGCCAGGAAGTCGTCGAGTGCCTGCTCGAAGCGTGCCGGACCGCCGTACAGCTCGACCAGCCCCTGCCCGTCCTGCGGCGCGGTGAACCGGGTGCCCCAGGCATTGGTCTCGGTGTAGTCGGTGCCCCAGTCGCGCGGGTCGAACTCCCCGTCGCGCCACCGCCCCGACGGGGCCCGGCCGCGGAAGAAGCCCGTCTGCGCGTCGAATACCAGCGCGTACCGGGCCGCGCGCGCGGCGAACCAGGTCGCGTTGCCGGTGAACTCGGCGACCCGGTCGTGGTCGGGGTAGCGGCGCGCGAGGAAGGCCGAGAATGCGGCGATGGCGGCATCGTTGACGGCGGCGTCGATCGTCCACGACATCCCCTCGTGCGCGGTGGTGTCGGCGTAACCGGTGAACATCGACCGGTCCATCCCCTTGCGCCCCACGTGCCGATCCGTCGACGGCGTGGTCGCGTTGCGCAGGCAGGAATCGTAGGCGTCGAGGACACTGAAGTCGCCGTGCTCGCCCACCCCGGCCAGCGCCGCGTCGGCGAAGACGGCATCGCTGGAGGTGCCGGTCATGATGTCGGCGGGGCCCGGTGCCGACCACCTGCTGACCCAGCCGCCCTCCCGGTAGTGCTCGACGAAGCCCTCCAGCAGCGCGCCGGTCGACTCCGGGGCGATCAGCGTGCGCAGCGGCCAGCTCGCCCGGTAAGAGTCCCAGAAGCCATCGGTGACGGTGAGAACGCCGTCGACGATCCGCCGTCCGGTCTGCGTGGGGGTGTCATCGACGTCAGCACGATCAGCGAACGGCGACGCATAGCGCCACCCCTGCGGGGTCGGTTCCGCAGCGGTGTTCGGGTAGAGGTGCACGCGGTAGAGGCAGGAGTACAGGGTCGTGAGCTGTTCGCGCGCCGCCCCCTCCACGGCCAGCCGACCCAGCAGCGAGTTCCACCGCCCACGGGTGTCGGCGGCGACCGCATCGAAGCCCGCCGGATCGGCCGCGAGGTTGCGCCGCGCCTGCTCGACGCTGATGTGGGAGGTGCCGATCGCGACCGTCACCGACCGGTCCGCGCCGCGCAGCCCGACGGTCAGCGCGCCGAGCACCGTCGCGCGGTCGTGGTCGGGGAACCTGCGCACGCCCAACACCCGGCCGTGAACCTCGACGTACACGTAGGTGCGCGGCACGCTCACCAATCCGCCCGGACCGTCGACGTATCCGGTCGCCGCATACCGCTCCCCCGGCACCGGGTCGGGCAAGTCCAGCGCCCCATCGCCGTCGAGCTGGTCGAAGATCAGCGACCCCGTGTCGCCGCCGTAGGTCGCGCGCACCCACACCGAATACGCCCCCGCGGTCATCTCGGCGCGGATCGGCGGATGCACGCCGTCGTCGAGGCGCACCGCGTACAGGTGCGGCCGGTCGACCTCGTCGTCGTGGGAGAAGGGCAGCGCCCGCGCGGCGCGATCGGGGTCGGGGTGCGCCAGCGGGTGCGGGAACACCTGGAAGCTGCCGCGGTCCCCCATCCACGGCGACGGGATGTGCGAGGTCGCGAACGCCTGCAGGTAGGGGTGCACGCCCGCGCTGTCGGTCGACGGGTCCTGCGGCGGGTTGGGGTCGACCCGGCTCGCCTCGTGATACGAGTACGGCCAGCCGCGGTTGCCGCCGTCGGTCATCGGCAGGCCGAACACGAACCCGTGCGGCACCGCCACCAGCGGCGCGCAACCGCCGCGGGAGAACCGGTCCGATGAGAACGTGCCGCGCGTGGTGCGGACGTGGTCGACCGGCTCCGCGTCGACGTCGGCGACCTGCTCGACGAGGTCGATACGGTCGAGGAAGCCGTGCTGTTCGCGCGGCCGATGCCCTCCGCCGACCCGGTCGGGGACGACGCCGGTCACCTCCACCCGGGCGATGGTCCGGCCGGCCACCGCCTCGAGGGCCACCGTCCGCGACGACCACTGGTCGACGCCGAGGCGCTGCGCCGCGTACTGCGCTGCGGGCTCGAGCGGCGTGCCGTACTGGTCGACCGGATCGACGTCGGAGAGCCGCGTCCCGTCGTCGAACACCACGTCGATCGCCACCGCGGTCGAGGCGTAGCCGTCGCGCACATCGGGCTCGGCATCGTCGAAGACGGCGAACACCGCGCAGCGAAGCGCGGTGTCCACCCCGATCGTGCGCCCTTCAAGACCCGTGTCGGTGATCAGCGCATGCCAACGCCGACCGGGCGGGCCGGAGAATCGGTAGTTCCACGGGTGCGCGGAGACCAGCCCGACGCCGGGCCGGGCATTGACCGCATAGGAAGGACCGGGCCCTCGAACGAGCCCGGTCAATGACTGGTTCAGCTGACGGCGCGCAGACCCTTGACCGGCGCGAGGTCGCGCCTGAGCCAGTTCATCACCTCGACGACCGAGTGGCCGGTGGAGGCGTTGGGCAGCGCCGACATGATGCCGGCGGTGAGCGCTGCGGAATCGCTGAGACCGTGGCGGCTGAGGACGGCTTGGTAGTCCTGAACGGCCTTGTCCAAGTCGCCATAGGAGACGGCATCGTCGCCGAATCGAGCCGCAATGAGTCGCGGGGTGGCCAGTGCGCGATCGCTGATGTGGTGGATCACCTGAGTCATCATGCCCTTACCTCACAGATCTACGTCTGTTCGCGCTGCCCCCTCAGGCAGTTGCGCAACGTTCCAGGAGATTCCCAGAACACTCACAATATTGCCATACCGGGTTGGGAAAAGGCCAGGGTCAAGAATGCCAGTCGCGAAATCACTGACCATAGCCCGAGGGTGGACTGGGTCCATTCAACCGATCGACAGCGGCGTGTCGGTCACGGCGAATCGACGGTTGCACCAGCATCGGGCCCGGTCAGCGCCACGACCACGTCGCCGGGCGATGGGCTGCGGATCACGAAGCGGCCAGGGCGACACGGCGGAGGCGGTGCGGTGCGCGACTTCCACCAGGACATTGGTCCCAGCCGCACATTGGTCCCAGCCGCACATTGGTCCCAGCCGCACATTGGTCCCAGCCGCACATTGGTCCCAGCCGCACATTGGTCCCAGCCGCACATTGGTCCCAGCCGCAACCGGCCGTGCCGACGTCAAGGCCGCCCGTCGCGCGTCACCGCGGTGTCGACGATCACTTGCCCCCAGGGTCCATAGTCCTCGCAGGTCGAGACTAATGTCACGGGGTCTCGATTTCTGATTCTCCCTGCTCACGCCGTATAATTGGTGCCCATGTCCACAGTTATTTTGTACGGCACCGAGACCGGCACGGGCGAGCTCGTCGCTGATTCGATCGCCGATGTGCTCGCCGCCGATCACGATCCGTCGATCTACGACATGACCGATTTCGCCGTCGAAGACCTCGACTCGAACGACTTCGTCATCGTCGTGTGCTCGACCTACGGCGAGGGTGAACTGCCCACCGGCGCACTGCCGTTCGCCGACGCGCTGGATTCACAGAAGCCGGAGCTGACCGGCCTGCGGTTCGCCGTGTTCGGTCTCGGCGATACCGTCTACGGCGACACCTTCAACCGGGGCGGCGAAATCATCGCCGAGATGCTGACGAAGCTCGGCGCCGCCCAGGTCGGCGAGCACGGCCGCCACGACCTTTCCTCCGACATCAAGCCGAGCGCGCAAGCCGAAGTGTGGGCCACGACGATCGCACCGCTCATCAACGCCTGATTCTCAACTGAAGTCGCCCCCTGAGGCACCTCGAGGAATGTCCCTCGACCGCTCATCAGGGGGCGATTTTCATGTGATGGTGTTCGGCCACCACGTCGGCGCGCACCGCCGCCAGCTTGGCCAATTCGATCACCGCGCGGACCATCAGCGCGAGCACGATGCCCAGGAACAGAGCGGTCGGGACGCTCACCTTGATCTGCTCGCCCAGCACCACCATGCCCAACACCATCGCGACCGCGGGCTCCATCACATTCATTGCCGGGAAGGACGTTTGCAGGTCCCCGGCCCCGAAGCCGCGCTGCTGCGCCACGATCGCCCCCGGGGCGACCACGCACAACACGTAGATCGGGGCATGGGTGAACACCTCGTGCCACCCGTGCATGGCCTGCATGATCACCGCCTTCACCAGCAGCGCCGAGACGCCGAACTGCACGCCGGCGGCCAGCCCGTAGAACAGCGCACGATAGTGGTTGCTGCGCGAGCGTTCCGCCAAGACGACCAGCACGGCGACCACGCCGATGACCGCCGCGGTGGCCACGGCCAGCGTGGCCACGTCGGGGCGCCGGGTGGACTGCTCCGGGTGCGCGATCACCAGGAAGGTCGCGACGCACACCACCAGCACCAGGCCCCAGGCCCACTCGTTGACGTGGGGATGCCGGTCATCGGCCCAAGCCTCCAACGGCAACGAGAACAGCACCGCGAAGACGATCAGCGGCTGCACCAGCAGGATCGGACCCAACCCGAGCGCCACCGCCTGCGCGGCGAACCCGGCGAACGCGATCATCGCCCCGATCCACCACTTGGCGTTGATCGCCCCCGACTCCGCCGACTCGCGCTGGCGGATCACCGTACCCAGCGCGATCAAGAATGCGGCGATCACCGCGAGGGTCGCTGGGAGCCAGTTGTGCACGGGTCCGATTATCCCTGACCGGCGCCCGACGTGCTCACCCCGGGCGGGGCGGCGTCAGCGCGGGATCAGCGCGGGACCAACGTGACCCGCGCGGTGATTGACCGATGCGCGGGCACGTTCACGTAGTGCGAGATGCCGGTGTAGCCCGCACCCGCGCGCCAGAAGTCCCGGCGGTTGTTCATCTCGGCGACGATGTAGCCGCCGCGGCTCGTCGGGTGGATGTCGTACCACGTCCGCTCGTGCACCAGGTACATGCGGTTGCCGCGCACGATGGCGGGCTCGGTGAGGATCGTGTTTCCGGCGTCGCCCCACACCGTGTAGGTGTAGTGCCCCGACCGGATCTGCGCCTGCGCAGACGGCGCGGTCAACGCCGCCGCGCCGGTCGCGATGGTCGCCGCCGCGACGACTGTCGCGGCCATCCGCGTGAACTTCAGCATTGGTGCCCCTTCTCCCTCACGGGCCGGATCACTCCGACGTTACCGGCCGGATCAGAGCGCAGCGGGCGGAATCCCGATCAGCGGGGGTCAGGGCGGGACGACGACACGGCCGGCTGCGTTGCCAGGCCCGGGCGGCGCGGGGACAGTGGAGGGGTGAGCGAACCGCAGCAGATCCCCTCATTCCATTCCGAGAAGGTCGATCCGGACCACCAGGACGTCTTGGTGACGGTCCTCGACGCACAGGCCGCACTGCCCAGCATCCGACGGATACGGTCCTGGGCGTCGCAGGCCCTGGGCGTAGGCCCGGGCGAGCGCGCCCTCGACATCGGGTCGGGGACCGGGTCGGAGGTGGTGGCCCTGGCCGCGGCCGTCGGCCCGACGGGTAGTGCCGTCGGGGTCGACCCCAATCCGTCGATGGTCGCCCTGGCGACCGAGCGGGCCGCCGGATCGTCGGCGCGGTTCGTCGAGGGCACCGCCTATGAACTGCCGTTTCCCGACGGCAGCTTCGACGCGGTGCGCTGTGAGCGGGTCTACCAGCACCTCGACCACCCCGAGCGGGCCACCGCCGAGATCGCCCGGGTGCTGGCCCCCGGCGGCCGGGCGATCCTGATCGACAGCGACTGGGCCACCGCGATCAGCCATCCCCTCGACCCTGAGGTCGTCGCCGCGCTGGCGGCCGCCCAGTCGGCACGGACGCCCAACCGCAACTCCGGCCGCCGGCTGCGCGGGCTGATGACCGCGGCCGGGTTCACGATCGACGACATCGGCTCGGGCGCGGTGATCTTCGACGTCGACACCTCCGCCCCGATGTATGCGGCGCAGACCGCGGCGGCCGTCGCGGCCGGCATCATCACCGAGGCTCAGGCCGAGCGTGCGGCCGCCGACCTCGAGCGCGGCCTCGCCACCGGCGACTACCTGTTCTCGGTCACCATGTACGCAGTCCTGGGACACGTGCCGTCATAAGCCCGAGGATCCTGTCTGCCGCCCGCCTACCCGTGGTGCCGAATTCGGACATGCCGCGCGTCGCGGCGCGGCAGCCCATGGTTGTCAGTGCTCGGCGCTAGCGTTGAGCCCATGGGACTTTCCGACGACCTGGAGCGCCTGATGACGCTGAGCCGCCACCAGATCGACGCGATCTGCGCCGACGAGGCGCTGATCCCGGAATACATCGAACGGTGCCGGCAGATGTTCGACGAACACCTCGTCGAGTACGACGCGCATGTCGACGGTGATGACGCGCGGGCCCAGTTCCACTGGCAGGAGGCGGTCGCCTGGCGCGAGACGGCGGGTCTGTTGACCGTCCGGGTGTCCAGCACCGTGCCACAGCGCCGCAGCGCGTGAGCCGGACCCTGGTCCTGCTGCGGCACGGCAAATCCGGCTACCCGGCCGGTGTCGCCGACCACGACCGCCCACTGGCGCCCCGCGGCGAGCGGCAGGCCACGCTGGCCGGGGACTGGATGCGCGCAGAGGGACTGGCGGTCGACGCAGTGCTGTGCTCGACGGCGCGGCGCACCCGCGATACCTTGACGCGCACCGCGATGACCCCGCCGACACAGTACGTCGCCGAGCTCTACGGCGCACCGCCGTCGGAGATCCTGGAAGCCATCCGGATCCAGGCGCCCGAGTCGGCGGGCTCGCTGCTCGTCGTCGGGCATTTCCCCGGCCTGCCCGCCACCGTGCTGGCCCTCGACGCCGAGAGCGAGGTCCCCGAGTTCCCGACCTCGGCCTACGCCGTCCTATCGATCGGTGCGCCGTGGGGGCGACTCGGCCTGGCACCCGACCCTGCCGCCCGATTGATCGGGGTGCGCATCCCGCGCTGATGCCGGTTAGGGTCGTCCATGGCGCGACGTGTCAGCGTAGTCAGATATCGATCCAAACGGAGGCCACCACCATGCTCATCGTCACCACCAACGACATCCCCGGCTACCGCATCGAAGCCGTCCTCGGCGAGGTCATGGGCATGACCGTGCGCTCGGCCAATATCGGCGCCAACTTCGTCGCGGGCATCCGCGCGATGGGCGGCGGGGAGGTCAACGAGTACACCAAGCTCGTGTACGAGTCGCGCCAGCAGGTCTGCCAGCGCATGTGGGAGCAGGCTCAGCAGCGCGGGGGCAATGCGGTGATCGGTGCGCGCTTCGACACCGGGTCGATCGGCACCAGCTTCTCCGAGGTCTGCGCCTACGGCACCGCAGTCGTCACCGTACCGATTCCCCAGGGCGAGCCTGGTTCGACGCCGCAGTCGGCACAGGACGCGGCCAGTCGGACCGCGCAGGGCTGACCGACGCCGCTCTTGCGACGCCTGGCCGGCGACGACGTGGGTTCGCGCAGCGTCATTGCGCCGATCCTGCCTCGATCGAAGGTGCTCGACCAGAATCGTGCTGCCCGAGCAAGTCCAGGCGCACACCGAGCAGGCGTACCGGCCGGTCGAGGTCGAACTGGTCGAGCAGCGCACCAGCCGCTGGCGCGACCTGCTCGAGGTCGGTGGTCGGCGCCGCGAGCTTGCGCGACTTCGTGCGAGTGTAGAAGCTCGCCGTGCGGACCGTCACCGCGACCCGCACCGCTTCGCGACCCTCATCGCGCACCTGCGCCAGAACGTGCGCCGTCAATTCGTCGAGCGCCGCCCGCATCTGCCCGCGGTCGACGAGGTCGGTTGCGAAGGTGCGCGTGTACGAGTGCGACTTCGCCTCGGGCGGCTCCTCGGTGATCGTCGAGTCGCCACCGCCGCGGCACAGCACGTACAACCAGTTGCCCTGATGCGGGCCGAACGCGGCGATCAGGTCGTCGCGCGGCAATGCCGCGAGCTGCGCGACGGTGTCGACGCCGAGGCCGGCGAGTCTTCCGGCCGTCTTGGGCCCGACGCTCCACAGCTCGCGCGTCGGCCGGTCGGCCATCACCTCATCCCAGTTGTCGGCGCCGAGGCGGAAGACTCGGGCAGCCCGGTCGTCGGCAGATATCCGCTTGGCGAAGTTCGTGGCCGTCTTGGCACGTTGCTTGTTGTCGCCGATGCCGATCGACGCGCGCAGACCCGTGTGCGCCGCGATCGCGGCGATCACGTCGACGGCGAGCCCGGCCGCCCGGTCGTCGTCAAGCTCCCCCGCATCGAGGCAAGCCTCGTCCCAGCCCCACACCTCGACCGGCCCGAATCCCCGCAACACCGCCATCACCTGCGCAGATGCATCGCCGTATGCCGAGGGGTCCAGCGGAAGGTACACCGCGTCGGGCGCCGCGCGGTACGCCGCCCGCAACGGCATCCCGGCCCGCACCCCGAGCGCCCGCGCCTCGTAGGACGCACAGGTGACGACCTGGCGCGCTTGTGACGGATCGCCGTCGCCGCCGACGATCACCGCCACGCCGCGCAATTCCGGGCTGCGCCGACGCTCCACCGACACCTGGAACTGGTCCAGATCGGCGTGCAGGATCCGCCGGGTGGCCACTGCCGCGACTGGCTACCGCTTGGCGCGCGTGCAGTTCGGTTCTTGCGGCTTGGTCGGCCACACGCAGATGTCGATGAAGGTCTGCTCGTCGAAGCCGCCACCGTCGACGACGGTGAACGCCTGCCCGTTCGTGCCGGTGTAGGTGGCCCCGCCGCCGGTGCCGCCCTCCGACGTCACAATGGTCGTCACCTGCCACCCTTTGTCGCGCAACGCGTTGCGGTAGGCGACCATCGCCGGGCCGGGCGCGGCGGTCGCCTGGTAGTGGAAGCGGATGCCACCGTTGGCGATCGGATCGGGGCCGACGGTCTTGGTGAGGTTCGCCGGCACGGGCACCAGCGTCTTCACATCGGGCGGTGCCGCCTCGGGGCTCTTCGAACACCCCGACACCACCAGCCCGAGGACAAGTGCGGCGGTTGCGAACAGGGACATGCGGGTCATGGGCGGCCTCTCGTTGCTGAGAGAAGAATCGTACGGCGCGATCAACCGCAGACATCGGAGATTACAGACATCGGGAATTGCAGACATCGGGAAACACGGAAAGGGCGAAGGACCGGGTCCGTGACGTCAACACGGATCCCCGGCCCTTCGAGGCCCAGTCCATCTGAGGGGGTGGGATGGAACCGGGAGGCTTGGTGACCGCCTGTCAGACCACTGTCCCGCATCAGGGCATACCCGGAAACGCGTAGTCGACTACCCGATTCGGCGGCCCCTCCCGCGCAAACCCGCAGTCACGGGCATCCCCTACCTGCTTTCGAGGTCGGGAATGTCCGCAACGGCGGGGCTTCCCGCGAGTAGTCCCACCGCACGTCCCACCGCCGGTTCACAGCGCACCGGCACACAACGGGACAAGCCCCACACCGGTTTGGTATGGGGCTTGTCTCGGACAGTCGGGTTGGCACCCGCCTTCGCGACTAGATGTTGTAGCCGCCGTAGCCGTAGTCGTCGAGCGGAACCGCAGCACCGGCCGGAGCACCGAAGGTGCCGTCCGGGCTGTAGTAGGTGTCGTCATAGCTCGGCACCGCGTACGCGGCTGCCCGGGCCTCCTCGGTCGGCTCCACCTGGATGTTCCGGTACCGGTTGATACCGGTACCGGCCGGGATGAGCTTACCGATGATGACGTTCTCCTTGAGACCGACGAGCTTGTCGCTGCGGCTGTTGATGGCCGCATCGGTGAGCACGCGGGTGGTCTCCTGGAACGATGCCGCCGACAGCCACGAGTCGGTCGCGAGGCTCGCCTTGGTGATGCCCATCAACACCGGGCGGCCCGCCGCGGGCTCGCCGCCCTCGCCGACGACCCGGCGGTTCGCCGACTCGAACTCGACGCGCTCGACCAGCGAACCGGGCAGGAACTCCGTCGCACCCGACTCGATGATCTGCACGCGGCGCAGCATCTGGCGCACGATCGTCTCGATGTGCTTGTCGTGGATCGACACGCCCTGGCTCCGGTACACCTCCTGGACCTCGTTGACGAGGTGGATCTGCACCTGGCGCGGGCCCATCACGCGGAGGACCTCGTGCGGATCGGCCGCACCCTCCATGAGCTGCTGGCCGAGGTCGACATGGTCGCCGTCGGCGAGCAGCCGCTCGGAGCCATCGTCGTGCTTGAACACGCGCAGGCGCTGGCGCTTGGAGATCTTCTCGACGTTGACCTCTTCGGAACCGTCGTCGGGGATGATGACGATCTTGTAGAAGCGGTCGTCGTCCTCGAGGCGGATCCGTCCGGCGACCTCGGCGATCGGGGCCTTGCCCTTGGGGACGCGGGCCTCGAACAGCTCCTGCACGCGCGGCAGACCACCGGTGATGTCGTCACCGACGCCACCCTGGTGGAAAGTGCGCATGGTGAGCTGCGTGCCGGGCTCGCCGATCGACTGCGCCGCGATGATGCCGACGGCCTCACCGATGTCGACGAGCTTGCCCGTCGCCATCGAACGGCCGTAGCAGTGGGCACACACCCCGGTGCCGGTGTCGCAGGTCAGGACCGAGCGGACCTTGACCTCGGTGATGCCGGCCGCGAGCAGCGCCGCGATCGCCGGGTCGCCCAGGTCGTGGCCGCGCTCGACGATGACCGCACCCTTGTCGTCGACCGCGTCAGCGGCCAACGTGCGGGCGTAGGCACTCGTCTCGACATGCGCGTCGCGGATGATCGTGCCGTCCGGCTGCTTCTCGCCCAGCGACACGGTGATGCCGCGATCGGTGCCACAGTCGGTCTCGCGCACGATGACGTCCTGGCTGACGTCGACCAGACGGCGGGTCAGATAGCCCGAGTCGGCCGTGCGCAGCGCGGTGTCGGCGAGACCCTTGCGAGCACCGTGGGTGTTGATGAAGTACTCCGCCACGGTCAGGCCCTCGCGGAACGAGGACTTGATCGGCCGCGGGATGAACTCGCCCTTCGGGTTGGTGACCAGACCCTTCATGCCCGACAGGTTCCGGACCTGCGTCAGGTTGCCGGTGGCGCCCGACATCGGGATCATGACGATCGGGTTGTCCGCGGGGTAGTGCTCCTCCATGGCCTTGCCGACTTCCTCGGTGGCCTGCTTCCAGATCTCGACCAGCGAGTCCCGGCGCTCATCGGGGGTCAGCGCACCGCGCTGGAACTTCGTCTCCAGCTTGTCCGCGCGATCCTCGTACTTGTCGAGGATCTCGCCCTTGTTCGGCGGGACCAGCACGTCGGACATGGCGACGGTGACACCCGATCGGGTCGCCCAGTGGAAGCCGACGTCCTTGAGCTTGTCGACGGTCTGCGCGACGACGATCATCGGATAGCGCTCGGCGAGGTCGTTGATGATGACCGCTTGGCGCTTCTTCGGCATCTGCTCGTTGACGAACGGGTACTCCACCGGCAGCAGCTCGTTGAACAGCACCCGGCCCAGGCTGGTGACGGTCTCCCACGGTTGGCCGTAGGCCCACCCGTCGGGGAACAGCTCCGCCTCGACCTCGGCAGACGGACGCTGCTCGGTCAACCGGATCTTGATCTGCGTCTGCACGGTGATCGCACCGCGGTCGACGGCCATGATGGCCTCGGCCGGGCTCGAGTACACGCCGCGCTCCACGTCGTCCTTGGTGGCCGCACGGTACTCGCCGGGCAGACCCTCCCGGATGGTGGTCAGGTAGTACAACCCGGTCACCATGTCCAGGCGCGGCATGGCCAGCGGCCGGCCCGACGCCGGGGACAAGATGTTGTTCGACGACAGCATGAGGATGCGGGCCTCGGCCTGCGCCTCGGCGCTCAGCGGCAGGTGCACTGCCATCTGGTCACCGTCGAAGTCGGCGTTGAAGGCCTCACACACCAACGGGTGCAGCTGAATCGCCTTGCCCTCCACGAGCTGCGGCTCAAAGGCCTGGATACCCAGGCGGTGCAGCGTCGGCGCGCGGTTCAGCAACACCGGGTGCTCGGCGATGACCTCTTCGAGGACGTCCCACACCGCGGGGCGCTGGCGCTCCACCATCCGCTTGGCGGATTTGATGTTCTGCGCCTGGTTCAGGTCGACAAGGCGCTTCATCACGAACGGCTTGAACAGCTCGAGGGCCATCAGCTTGGGCAGGCCGCACTGGTGCAGCTGCAACTGCGGGCCGACGACGATGACCGAGCGGCCCGAGTAGTCGACGCGCTTGCCGAGCAGGTTCTGACGGAACCGGCCCTGCTTGCCCTTCAACAGATCCGACAGCGACTTGAGCGGGCGGTTGCCCGGTCCGGTGACCGGCCGGCCGCGCCGACCGTTGTCGAACAGGGCGTCGACCGACTCCTGAAGCATCCGCTTCTCGTTGTTCACGATGATCTCGGGCGCGCCGAGGTCGAGCAGTCGCTTCAGCCGGTTGTTCCGGTTGATGACGCGGCGGTACAGGTCGTTGAGGTCCGACGTGGCAAAGCGGCCACCGTCGAGCTGGACCATCGGGCGCAGCTCCGGCGGGATCACCGGGACCGCGTCGAGGACCATGCCCAGCGGCGAGTTGCCCGACTGCTGGAACGCGGCCACGACCTTGAGGCGCTTGAGCGCGCGCAGCTTCTTCTGCCCCTTGCCGGTGCGGATGATCTCGCGCAACGACTCGGCCTCGGCGTCGATGTCGAAGTCCTCGATGAGCTTCTTGATCGCCTCGGCACCCATGGCGCCGGTGAAGTACTCGCCGAAGCGGCCCTCGAGCTCGCGGTAGATCTTCTCGTCGATGATCAGCTCACCGGGCTTGAGCTTGGTGAAGCGGTCCCAGATCTCGTCGAGCTCGTCGAGCTGGCGCTGGGCGGCGTCACGCATGCGGCGCATCTCGCGCTCGCCGGCGTCGCGGACCTTGCGCTTGGCGTCGGACTTGGCGCCCTCGGCCTCGAGCTCGGCGAGGTCGGCTTCGAGCTTGGCCTGCCGGTCGTTGAGCGCGACGTCGCGATCGTCCTCCAGCGCCTTGCGCTCGACCTTGATCTCCGACTCGAGCGTCGAGAGCTCGTTGTGCCGCAGCTCGTCGTCGACGGCGGTGATCACGTAGGCCGCGAAGTAGATGATCTTCTCGAGATCCTTCGGGGCCAGGTCCAGCAGGTAGCCCAAGCGCGACGGGACGCCCTTGAAGTACCAGATGTGGGTGACCGGCGCGGCCAGCTCGATGTGGCCCATCCGCTCGCGGCGCACCTTGGCGCGAGTGACCTCGACGCCGCAGCGCTCGCAGATGATGCCCTTGAAGCGCACGCGCTTGTACTTGCCGCAGTAGCACTCCCAGTCACGGGTCGGGCCGAAGATCTTCTCGCAGAACAAGCCGTCCTTCTCCGGCTTGAGCGTGCGGTAGTTGATCGTCTCCGGCTTCTTGACCTCGCCGTAGGACCAGTTGTGGATGTCATCGGCCGTGGCCAGGCCGATCTTCAGTTCGTCGAAGTAGTTAACGTCGAGCACTTATGCCTCTTTTGTCGCTAAGGTTCCGTGGTCTTGGGGGTACACGGGGGCGGAGCCCCCCGTGCGTCAGTTGGCGAGGTCGTCGATGGTGGCGGACTCGTTGCGGGACAGGTTGATGCCGAGGTTGGCCGCGGCGCGCTCCAAGTCCTCGTCGTCGCTGTCGGCCATGGTGATGGCCGCACCGTCGCTGGAGAGCACCTCGACGTTCAGGCACAGCGACTGGAGTTCCTTCAGCAGCACCTTGAACGATTCCGGGATACCCGGCTCGGGGATGTTCTCGCCCTTGACGATGGCCTCGTAGACCTTCACGCGGCCGACCACGTCGTCGGACTTGATCGTCAGCAGCTCCTGCAGCGTGTACGCCGCGCCGTAGGCCTGCATCGCCCAACACTCCATCTCACCGAAGCGCTGGCCGCCGAACTGGGCCTTACCGCCGAGCGGCTGCTGGGTGATCATCGAGTACGGACCGGTCGACCGTGCGTGGATCTTGTCGTCGACGAGGTGGTGCAGCTTGATGATGTACATGTAGCCCACGGCCACCGGATACGGGAACGGCTCGCCGGAGCGGCCGTCGAACAGCATCGCCTTCCCGTTGCCGTCGACCATGACGTCACCGTCGCGGTTGGGCAGCGTGGACGACAACAGGCCGGTGAGCTCCCCCTCCTGCGCACCGTCGAAGACGGGCGTGGCGGTGAGCGTGTCCGGTTCGCCCGAGTACATGTCCTCGGGCAGCTTGTCGGCCCACTCCGGCACACCTGCGGCGACGTCGATGTTCCAGCCGGCCTTGGCGACCCACCCGAGGTGGGTCTCCAGGATCTGGCCGATGTTCATCCGGCGCGGGACGCCGTGGGTGTTGAGGATGATGTCGACCGGCGTGCCGTCGGGCAGGAACGGCATGTCCTCCTGCGGGAGGATCTTGCCGATGACGCCCTTGTTGCCGTGGCGGCCGGCGAGCTTGTCACCGTCGGAGATCTTGCGCTTCTGCGCAACGTAGACGCGGACCAACTCGTTGACGCCCGGGGGCAGGTCGTCGTCGTCGTCACGGCTGAACACGCGCACGCCGATGACCTTGCCGGTCTCGCCGTGCGGCACCTTCAGCGACGTGTCGCGGACTTCGCGCGCCTTCTCACCGAAGATCGCGCGCAGCAACCGCTCCTCTGGGGTCAGCTCGGTCTCACCCTTCGGGGTGACCTTGCCGACGAGGACGTCGCCGTCGCGGACCTCGGCACCGATGCGCACGATGCCGCGCTCGTCGAGGTCGGCGAGGACCTCATCGGAGACGTTGGGGATGTCGCGCGTGATCTCCTCGGCACCGAGCTTGGTGTCGCGGGCATCGATCTCGTGCTCCTCGATGTGGATCGAGGTGAGGGTGTCCTCCTCCACGAGCCGCTGGCTCAGGATGATCGCGTCCTCGTAGTTGTGGCCCTCCCACGGCATGATCGCGACGAGCAGGTTCTTGCCCAGCGCCATTTCGCCGTCATCGGTACACGGACCGTCGGCCAACACCTGGCCGGCCTCGACGCGCTGCCCCTCGTCGACGATCGGGCGCTGGTTGGCGCATGTGCCGTGGTTGGAGCGCTCGAACTTGCGCAGCTGGTAGCTCTCGCGGGTCCCGTCGTCGTCCATCACGGTGATGTAGTCGGCCGAGACCTCCTCCACCACGCCGGTGCGGGTCGACACGATCACGTCACCGCCGTCGACGGCGGCGCGCAACTCCATGCCGGTGCCGACCAGTGGGGCCTCCGAGCTCACCAGCGGCACCGCCTGGCGCTGCATGTTGGCGCCCATCAGCGCACGGTTGGCGTCGTCGTGCTCGAGGAAGGGGATCATCGCGGTCGCGACCGACACCATCTGGCGCGGGCTGACGTCGATGTACTGGACCGCCGAGGCGGGCACGTACTCGACCTCGGCACCCTTCACGCGGACGAGCACGCGCTCATCGGTGATGGTGCCGTCGGCGTCGTAGTTGGTGTTCGCCTGGCCGATGAGGAAACGGTCCTCCTCGTCGGCGGTCATGTACTCGATCTCGTCGGTCACGCGGCCGTCGACGACCTTGCGATACGGCGTCTCGATGAATCCGAACGGGTTGACCCGCGCGAAGACGGCGAGGTTGCCGATCAGGCCGATGTTCGGACCCTCGGGGGTCTCGATCGGGCACATGCGGCCGTAGTGCGACGGGTGGACGTCGCGGACCTCGAGGCCGGCGCGCTCGCGCGACAGGCCGCCGGGGCCCAGGGCGTTGAGTCGGCGCTTGTGGCCCAGCCCGGCGAGCGGGTTGTTCTGGTCCATGAACTGCGACAACTGGCTGGTGCCGAAGAACTCCTTGATCGCGGCGACGACCGGCCGGATGTTGATCAGGGTCTGCGGGGTGATCGCCTCGACGTCCTGGGTCGTCATGCGCTCGCGCACGACGCGCTCCATGCGCGAGAGGCCCACGCGGATCTGGTTCTGGATCAACTCGCCCACGGTGCGGATGCGGCGGTTGCCGAAGTGGTCGATGTCGTCGACCTCGATCGGCACCTCGAGCCCGTCGGGGCCGGCCACCTTCGCGAACGGGGTCGCGTGCGGATCGGCCTCGTGCAGGCGCACCAGGTACTCGACGATCGCGACGATATCCTCGGTGGTCAGCGTCGACGGCCCGTTCATCGGGTTGTCGGTCAGGCCGAGCTTCTTGTTGATCTTGTAGCGGCCCACGCGCGCGAGGTCGTAGCGCTTCTCCTTGAAGAACAGGTTCTCCAGCAGCGCCTCGGCGGACTCCTTGGTCGGCGGCTCGCCCGGGCGCAGCTTGCGGTACACCTCGAGGAGGGCCTCGTCGGAGTTGGACGTCGGGTCCTTCTCCAACGTCGACATCATGATCTCGGAGAAGCCGAAGCGCTCCTTGATCTCGTCGGTGGTCAGGCCCAGCGCCTTGAGTAGCACGGTGACCGGCTGGCGGCGCTTGCGGTCGATGCGCACGCCGACGGTGTCGCGCTTGTCGATGTCGAATTCGAGCCACGCGCCGCGGCCGGGGATGACCTTGACGGTGTGCAGCGTCTTCTCGGTGGCCTTGTCGATCGACGAGGCGTAGTAGACGCCCGGGCTGCGGACGAGCTGGCTCACCACGACGCGCTCGGTGCCGTTGATGACGAAGCTGCCCTTGTCAGTCATGATCGGGAAGTCGCCCATGAACACGGTCTGCGACTTGATCTCACCGGTGTTGTTGTTGATGAACTCCGCGGTGACGAACAAGGGCGCCGCGTAGGTCATGTCCTTGTCTTTGCACTCGGCGATGCTCGCCTTGACGTCCTCGAAATGCGGCTCGGAGAACGAGAGCGACATGGTGCCGGAGAAGTCCTCGATCGGGGACAGCTCGTGGAGGATGGACTCGAGGCCACCGGAGGGGTTTTCTTCCCCGCGCGCGACGGCCTGCGCGCGCCACGAGTCGGATCCGATGAGCCACTGGAACGAGTCCAGCTGGACATCGAGCAAGCCGGGAACTTCCAGCGGCTCGGAGATCTTTGCGAACGAGGCGCGCCTCGGTGCGCCGGGGATCGAACTGGTTGAGGTGGACTGGCGGTTGGGTGCCAAGATGCGTCCTTCCAACACTAAAGTTGACTAGCTGCTACGAGGTGGGCTTGCGCCTGTGTCGCTGGTCTGGCGACCTGACATGGCGAAACGCTCGAATACAGCACAACGTGCGGAACGGGCGGATCAATAGTGGACAGGAGGCAGCCAGCGCAACGTCCAACTGTACCAGAAAATAGACGCGCACTGTCAAGTCGCGTCTATCGAAGTGCCGCGCTCGCTGGCTGAGTGACCACGGTCTTGGCAATCAGAGTGAACCGTCACCCGGCCGACGTCAAGCGAAACGCCCAAATCAACGCGGGACTTCCCAGGCCGGGTCCGTCCCCGCAGGGACGGCGGAGCACCTCAGCGCCAGGTGTCGACGCGGGTGATCTTCCACTTCCCGGCCTGGCGCAGGACGCGGTACTGGATGCCGACGACCACGCTCCCGGCCGCCGATCCGCCCTGGTTAAGGCTGATCACCAGGTTGGCGAGCACCTGTGCCGTCGCACCGTCTTGACCGCCGGTCAGCTCTCGCACGCCGATCGAGTCGACCCGGCACTCGTTGGTCTGCTGGGACTGCTCGATCATCTGCCGGTTCGCGGGCAGCTGCCCTTCCCAGTCGGCGCGGGCCTGGCCCACGAGCACCGCGCGCGAGGACGCGACCCACTTGTCGACGGTCTGCCCGCGGCGGGGGCCGAGGACGGTGCAGGCGGCGTCCTCGACCTGCCCGAGCACCTCCGTGGTGGCGGAAGTGTCGACGAAGGCCTTGTCCTGACCGTTGGCCCCGCCCGGGTGCCAGAATCCGACCAATCCGATCAGCAGGGCGACTATCCCCGCCGCGGCGAGGACGAGAGGACCGCGCGGGGCCGTCGAACCGGCCGAGCCACTGCGCCCCGGTGCGGTTTTGGCCACTGCTCCCGCGCCACCGGTGGAGCCGCCCGTGGAGGAGCTCCCGGCGGGCTTGGGGACGGGTGCCCCCCGACGCGCAGAGCGGGCCTGCTTCGCCGGGACCGACTTCGCGGGAGCCGACTTCGCCGGAACCGCGCCGGTGCTCGACGACGAGCCGAGGCGCTGGATCGGCGCGCGGCGGGCGGTGCCGGCGACGGGCTTGACGCCGGCGGGCCGCGTCGAGCGCTCGGCACCGGGCCGGGGTTGTCCCGCGACGCGCGGCCGCTTCTTCTTCGGAGGCATGTCAGGCATCAGTTACCACCCGGCTGCTGAGTCGAATTCGGTTGCGCGCCACCGGTCTTCGCACCCTGTTGGTCGGCGTAGGCGATCGCGTTGAGGGGGGCGATGGTATCGGCCATGTACTTCCCGTCGGTCTTGCGGACCGAGATCAGGAAGCCCATCGTCTGCGAGCCGTCGGGCTTGCCCGGTGCCTTCGCGATGACGTCGACGTACACCAAGGCCTTGCCGGCCCGGTCGCCCCGGTTGACCTCGGTCACCGCGGCCCGGCGCACCCTGCTCTCCACCCGACCCTGGGCGTCGCGGCGGCTGAGCACCTCCTGGAACCCCGCGCCGCGCATTTCCTGCAGCGCCCGACCGGTCAGCACCGACTCCACGTTCTGCTTGAACTTCTCCGGGTTCTTGGGGTCGATCGTGGTGACGTTCATCGCGGCCGTCTCGGCGGTGGCCAGCACCGCGTCGCGCACCGACTCGGTCCGTCCGTCCTGGTAGGCGCGAAAGCCCACGAACGCGCCGGTGAGACCGACGACCAGACCGATGGCCGCGACCGCGCCGGCCAGCGGCCACAGCAGCCGCGACCGATCCACGCTCAGCCGGCGTCCGGGCTTCGCACCGACCCCGGCCGTATCCTCGTCCGGCTCGATGGTCGGCGCCACATCGGGCGCCTCGTCGGGCGCCTCGTCAGCCGTTGCGTCGGCACTCTTCTCGTCAGTCATAACCGCACCACTCTATCCACGTCGTCTCACCGGGACGAATCCCGCGCGCATCGCCCGCCCCGCCGAGGCAGCCCGTCCACTACTTCGAGTGCACCCCGAGCAGCCAGGCCAACTGCGACGCCAACGGGTTCAGATCCAGGCGGTCCGGATCCTTCTTCGGCTTGTTGTCCCACGGCTGCGCGATGAACGGGTTGGCCAGCGACGCACGCGCCGCGCCGCGGACCGCGGTCGGCGAACCCTGCGGCACGGTGCACCGGGCGTTGAGGTTCAACGGGAAGTCGTCGTAGTTGATGTCGAAGGTCGGGTTCTTGCGCTTGATCTCGTCGATCATCTTCTGCGTCGACTCGTATCCCTGCGTACATGCAGCCGGGTTGTTCGTCTCCAGCACGACGCCGAAGTGAATCTGCCCGTCGCCCGGAGCCGGGGTGTGCGAACCGGCCGACAGGGCCGACAGCATGGCGAACAGCGCGTTGCTCGACCAGCCGGTCGGCGCGATCGCCGTCTTGACGACCGAACCGAGGTCCTTGACTGCCTTGGTGATGTCGCCGCCCTGCTTCTGCAGCAGGTTCGACAGCGCCGAGGCCGAGGCCTGGCCGGTGGAGAGCAACCGGCGCACGTCGGGGTCGGCCGACGCCAGCGTCGCCGTCACCAGCTCCAGGTTCCTCGACCAGGCGAGGATCGCGTCGGACTGGTCGGCCTGCGTCGACAGCACTCGGCTGGAATTGCGCAGCAGGGCGATGGTGTCACCGATCGAGTCGTAGCCAGCCTTGGACAGCACGTTGAGCGAGTTCACCAGCCGGGTCAGGTTCTCCCCCTGGCCGTTGAACGCCTTGCCCAACTCTTCGACGATGGTCCGCAGGTCGTTGACCGGCACCGACTCGGCGAAGTCCAACGCGGTGTTCACGACGTTCTCCAGCGGCATGGGCAGGGTCACATCCGCCTGCTTGATCACCGAGCCCGTCGTCATGAAGGGACCGGCCGCCGAGCGCGGCCGCAGGTCGATGTACTGCTCGCCGATCGCCGATCGCGATGCCACCACCGCGGAGGCCGACTGCGGGATCTTCGGTGCGCGGCGGCTGATGCGCAGGTTGGCGTCGACACCGGCCTTGGTCAGCGTCATCGACTCGACGCGGCCCACCGGGACCCCTTGGTAGGTGACCTCGGAGTTCACGAACAAACCGCCGGAGTCCGGCATCTGCACCGTCATCGGAAACTCGGCCACACCGGCGAGCCGTGGCAGGCGCGCGTAGTTGATGCCGACGTAGACCATGGCGATCACGCCGACGATCGCGAACACGATCAGCTGGGTCTTGACCAGGCGCGACATGTCAGCGTCCTTCCAACATCGACAGCGGACCGTCGATCACCGTCTGACCGGGCTTGACCGGGCTCAGGATGATGAATTGCGGCCGCCGCGGGCGCTGCTGCGCGGCCGGGTACTTCAGGTCGGGGCGGTAGCCGCCGTACGACGGCGGGGTCCACGGCCCGATGCGCGAGTTCGGCGGCGGGGGCAGCAACCCGACCGTGGGCCAACCCCACCGGGGGCCGTTGCCCTTGTAGTACGGGTTCGCCGCGTCGACCGGGATGTCGCGAGCCTTGGGCGGCGAGTAGATCGGCACACCCTGCCCGACGCCGAGGGCTTCGAGCTGGTTGAGCAGCCTCAAGTCCAGCGTCATGAACAGGTTGACCGCATCACCCTTCGCGGCGGGCACCAACCAGTCCGGGAACGGCAGGGTCAGCATCAGCGGCGCCGCCGTGATCAAGTCGGGCATCGCCTTGGACAGCGACGACAGGATCGGGCGCAGCGCCTTGAGGTCGGTGATGAGGGCCTCACGCGACTTGCCCAACACGTCGGTGCCGACGACGCCGAGCTTGTCTAGCTTGGTCAACAACTCGACGAACTGGGGGCGCTGTTCCTCGAGGACCTGCACACCGGCCGGCAACTGCTCGAGGATCTGCTCGATCTGGCCGGTCTGCGCCGAGGCACGAGTGGACAGCCGGGCCAAGCCGTTGATCGCGGTCACGATGTCGTCGCGCTGCTTGTTGAGGTTGGTGATCAGCTTGTCGGACTGGCGGAGGAGACTGCGCGTCTTGTTGACCGTATAGGTCTTGCCATCGCTGCCGGTGCGCGTCACGGTCGCCGTGTCCAGCGCCTTGGACAGCTCGCTCACAATCGGCTGCAACTGGTTGAGTCCGCCGTTGTTGAGCAGCATCGACAGCGCACCGAGGACCTGCTCGATATCGGTGGCGGTGCGGGTGCGCGGATGGCCCTGTGCGTCGAGGCCGGCGATCGGGCTGGACGGGTTCTGTGGCGGCGCGCCCTTCGACCCGGCCGGCTCGCTCAGCCCGACGAACTTCTCGCCCAGGAGCGCCGTCTGCTGCACCGCGGCGTGAACCTGATCGGTCAGTTTGACGTTGTCCCGGATGACCAGGTTGACGGTGGCCTGCCACTCGTCGGGCGCGATGCTGATGTCGGTGACGCGGCCCACGACCACGCCGTCCATCTTCACCAACGACTGCGGCACCAAGTCCAGGATGTCGTCGAACTTCACCTGGAACTTCTGGGCGTGGTTGCCCACGTCCACGCCACCGGGCAACGGCACCGACTGCAGTCCGCTGCACGCGGACAACAGGCCGACCGACGTTGCCATCACGGTCGCGGCGGTGACGGTCTTGAGTCGGCGCATCACCGGCCTCCCCTCTCCGGCGCATTCGACGGCTTCGGCGTCGCCGGGCGCGGCTTGGGCACCCGCGGCGTCTGCGGATTCGGCGTGGTCGGCGCCGGCAGCACCATCCCCGGGTCCTGACGCCCGCGCCGGGTGCCGGGCACCGCGTAGCGCTGTGTCTTGTCGTTGCTCATGATGCCGAACGGCAGGACCGGCAGCATCGGGCTGGTACCGGCCACGATTTGGTTCGCGACGTCGGTGCAGTGGCTGATGATCGGCGCCATCTTGTGCTGCCACTCCACGAACGGCTTGCTGCCCGGCATGAAGTTGCCCGGGTTAAGCAGCTTGCACTGCGCGGCCATCAGGTTCTGCAGGTCCTGGATGGTCAATCGCATGGCCAGCGTGCCCGACTCCGCGTCGTAGGCGTTGATCAGGTTGGACACGGTGACCGGCAGGACGGTGAGGATCTCCTTGAGCGAATCCTGATTGTCGCGCAGCAGCTTGGCGGTCGGCTGCAGCGAGCGGACCGTGTCTCCGAGGGCTTCCTGGTTGTCGTTGACGAAGCGCGCAACGTCGCCCAGCGCCACCGACAGCGTCGCCAGGGCCTCACCCAGTTGCTGGCGCTCCCCGGCCAGGAAGGTGTTGAACGAGGCCATCTGGGTGTTGAACTGCCGCACCTGCGTGTCGTTCTCGGCAAGGGCACCGACAAAGACGTTCAACTGCTTGATGGTGTCGACGATGTTGCCGCTGGAATCGGCCAGGGTCGTCGCCGCCTTGGACATGTTCGTGAACGCCGAGCCGAGCTTCTCGCCGTTGCCGCGCAGGTTGTCCGCGCCGACGCGGACGAACTCCGAGACGGCGCCCTCCTTGGTGCCGTGCTTGGCGTTGACCCCGTCGGGGCCCAGCGACTTCGACAGCTTCTGCAGATTGGCGTACAACTCGTCGACCTCGACCGGGATCATCGTCTGATCGATGCTCAGCGTGATGTCGCGCGGCGCCCGCGGCCCACCGGTGTAGGCGGGCGTGAGCTGCACGTAGCGGTCGGCGATGATCGAGGGCGCGACCTGCACCGCGCGGACGTCGGCCGGCAGCTTCAAGCCGCGGCGGACGTGCATCGTGATGTGGACGCGGTCACCGTCGGGCACGACGCGCGACACCTCGCCCACCCGCACGCCGAGCATCCTCACGTCGGTTCCCGAGTAGATGCCGATGGAGCGCTTGAACGTCGCGTTGATGGTGGTCGCGCCGATGGACGAGAACGCCCACCACAGCACTGATCCGGTGATCAGGGCGAGCACCGTGCCCAGCACGATGCCCACGATGTGGCGCGGGGTGAACCAGCGGCCGGGGCCGGCTGTCGTCGTCAGATCTGGGGTCGTCATCTACCCGGCCTCGGTTCCGCCGTTGTTGAGCAGCTTGGTCTTGTTCGGGGGCCTCGTGGTGTGCTGCTGCGGGAACGCCGGCGGCAGGAGGTTGGTCACCATCGACTCGAACCAGCGGCCGTTGCCGAGCACGTTGGCGTAGAGCCGGTAGAACGGCGCGAGGTCCTGGATCGAGCGGCCGAGGTTGTCTCGGTGCTTGGCCAACAGGTCGGCGACCTGCTGCAGCGACTTCAGCGCCGGGCCGATCTGCGCCTGGTTGTCGGCCACGATGCCGCTCAGCGCCTTGCTCAGCGTCGTCGTCGAGGCCAGCAAGGCGGCGATGGACTGCTGACGGTTGTTCAACTCCTCCAGCAACTGCCCGGCACCGGCGATCAACCGGGTGAACTCGACGTTGCGGTCGGCGAGGATCTTCGACGTCGTCTTCGTCGCATTGAGCAGCTTCTGCACATCCTGGTCGCGCTTGGCGATCGTCGCCGACAAGCGGCTCAGCCCGGTCAGTGCCGGCCCGAAGTCCCCGGCCGTGCCGGAGAACGCCGCCGACATCGTCTGCAGGGACTCCGCGACCCGGTCGGTGTTGAGCTCGGTCAGCTGGTTACTGGCGTCGGAGAACGCCTCGATCACGTCATAGGGCGCAATGGTGTCGGTGATCGGCTTGGACGGGTTGGCCGCCTGCGAGCCGCGCGGAGTCAGGCCGAGGTACTTCTGCCCGAGCAGCGTCTTGATCTGGATGGACGCCTGCGTCTGGTCGCCGATCCAGGTGTTGGCCACGGTGAACACGACGTTGACCTTGTTGCCGTCGTCGTTGAGGCCGACACTGTCGACCTTGCCGACCTTGATTCCGGCCACGCGGACCTCACTGCCCGGCTGCAGTCCGGCCGCCTCGGAGAAGACCGCGGTGTACCGCGGGCCGGCGCCCAGGATCGGCAGATCCGTGAGGTAGAACGCGGACAGCGAAATCATCATCAGCATCACAATGCCCAGGGCGCCGACGGTGATCGGCGAACGCGAGCCGGCGAAGCGGCGCGTCGGGTGCAGCAACTGTGGTTCCGGGTCGCCGGTCGCGTCGTCGCGGCCGTCCTCGACCGCGGCGAACTGCTCGGTCGGAGCATCGTCGGGAAGCTCGTTGTCGGGCATGTCTGCCGGTTCCTTATCGTCAGCCATGGTCACTCCTAGCCCGGCCGCTGGTTGTCACGCCAGCACCTCGTCGCCGCGCTGGTGTAGAGCACGTGGTTGATGTCGGGCATCGGGATCAGCGGGTCAGTGAGCAGGACCGACTTGCCGTTGCCCATCACCACGTCGACACCGCACAGGTAGAACTGGAACCACGAACCGAAGCTTGCGGCCCGGCCGATCTTCTCCAGTTTCGGCGGCAGATTCGTGATGATCGCGTCGACGTCCTTCTTCCGCTTCATGATCTCGTCGGAGACGGACTTCAAGCCCGCGATATCGCCGGCGATCGCGGGGCGCGTCTGGCCCAGAATCGACCCCATCACGGTGGTCAGGTTGGACACCGAGGTGACCGCCGACCCCACCGAATGGCGCTGTGCGGCCAGCCCGGTCACCAGCTTGGAGGTGTTCACCAGCAACGCGTCGAACTGCGTGTCGTGGGCGTTGACCGTCGCCAGCACCTTGTTCAGGTTGGTGATCAGCTCGCCGATCACCTGGTCCCGGTCGGCGAGGGTGTTGGTCAACTCCGCCGTCTGCGACAGCAACGACGACATCGTCGCGCCCATGTCCTCACCGGGGCTGTTCTGGAAGACCCCGATGATCTGGTCGGCGAGCTTGTTGACATCCTCGGGCTTGAGCTGGTTGAACACCGGCTTGAACCCGTTGAAGAGCTCGGTCAGGTTGACCGCTGCATGCGTCGAGGTGTCATCTCGATCCACGCCGAACACGTGGCCCGGTCGCAGCACCTTCCCGGCCTCGCCGGCCCCGCGCTCGAGCGCGAGGTAGCGCAGCCCGGTGAGGTTGCGGTATCGGATGAAGACCTCGGTGCCGTCGGGGAGAGTGCCGCGGTCGACGGCGAAGCTGACCTTGGCGCGGTTGCGCTCGAAGACCTCGACATTGCTGACCGCACCGACGCGCACGCCTGCGATGCGCACGTCGTCGCCCTTGTTCAGCATGGCGGCATCGTCGAAGACCGCCTGGAAGTCATGCTTGCCCGTGGAGCCCGCATTCGCGATCGTCAACGCGAGCAGTGCCGTTGCGACAATCGTGACCACCGCGAAGGTGATCAGCTTGATCAGTGGTGGGACGATCGACTTCATCGCAAGTTCACCTGCGCTCCCCGCAGTCTCGACGCACCGATCAGTGTGGTCCAGCTGGGGACCTGTTCGGGCGCGACGCCACTGGTGGCGCCATAGATCATCTGCAACTGTGCCCGGTAGACCGGATCGTTCCACAGGTTCGACGCGGTGCCCGCGGGCCGCGCGGAGAACTGCGCCGGAGCCATCTCGGGAATGTTGCGCGGTCCGGCGTTGCGCGACGGCGGCTGGTAGGAGCCGTCGGCGAGGCCGCCACCCGGATACTGCGGGAAGGGGCGCCCGTTGCGCGCCGGCTTGTAGCAGATCGGGCCGCGGTCGTAGTCGAACAGGCGCGGCTCGTCCTGGTTGGGCAGGTAGCGCCCGCGGGGATTCACGAACTGCAGGTTCACCCGCACACCCGGGTTGGGTGTGCCCTCGCCGACGATCCGGCGCGACTCCGGGACCAGCCCGGCAAAGTTCTTGAACGTGCAGCCGAAGGTCGGCGATTGGCGCGCAAGGCCGGACAGGAAGTCCTCGGATCCGGTGAAGATGTTGATCAGGTCCGTGCGATTGGTGCGCAGGAACGCGGTCGTGTCGTCGGCCGCGACTCCCAGCGACGCGATCATCGCAGCCAGATCGCCCTCGCGCTCGACCAGCGTGTTGCCGGTGACCCTCAGGTTGTCCAGGCCGTTGATGATCGACGGGAGCGCATCGGAGTAGGTCGTGGAGAACGATGCCAGGCCGCGCAGGGTGGCCTGCAGGTCATCGGTGTGCGCATTCACCTCGGAGAAGATCACGTCGAGGCGCTTGATCGTCTCGCCGATCTCCTGGCCGCGACCGGTCAGCGCCTGCCCCAACGACGTGAGGGTCACGTTCAGGTCCTGCGGCGGAACGGCTTTGAGCAGCGGCAACAGGCGGTCGAAGAAGTCCTGCACCTCTTTGGCGTTGCCGGCATCGGCGGTGCGGATCTCGTCGCCCCCGACCAAGGTCGCCGTCGTCGTCGGCTCCTCCGGAACCTCCAGTGCGACGTAGCGCTCGCCGAAGAGGGTCTTGGGCAGGATGCGCGCGGTGGTGTCCCGCGGCAACAGGTGCAGCTTGTCGGGCTGCAGCGCCAACACGACGTCGACCTTGCCGTCCGGCGACGGGTTCACCGACGCCACGGTGCCCACGACCATGCCGCGCGCCTTGACGTCGGCATGGGCGGTCAGCGAGTTGCCCGCCGAATCGGTCCGCAGCGTGACGTCCTTGGTTTCGGTGAAACGGCCTTGGTACTTGAGGATCGAGCCGCCGATAAAGGCAGCGATGACCAGGAAGAATGCCAGGCCCGACAGCCTGCGCCCGAGAGTTGCCATGTGTCAGCCCGCCACTCGAACCGTCGTAGAGGTTCCCCAGATCGCCAAGCCCAGGAAGAAGTCCAGCAACGCGATCAGCACCAGTGCGGTGCGCACAGCGTGGCCCACGGCGACGCCGACGCCAGCCGGTCCGCCAGAGGCGTAGTACCCGTAGTAGCAGTGCACCAGGATGATCACGAATGCGAAGACCAAGACCTTCCCGAAGGACCACAGGACGTCCCCGGGCGGTAGGAAGAGGTTGAAATAGTGGTCATAGGACCCACTGGACTGGCCGTTGAACACCGTGTTGATCGTTCTCGACGCGGTATAGGCCGCGAGCAGGCCCAACACGTACAGCGGGATGACGGCGACGAAGCCGGCGATCACCCGGGTGCTGACCAGGAAAGGGATCGACGGGACGGCCATGACCTCGAGCGCGTCGATCTCTTCCGAGATGCGCATCGCGCCCAGCTGCGCGGTGAAACCGCAGCCGACCGTGGCCGACAGGGCCAGGCCGGCGACCAGCGGGGCGACCTCGCGGGTGTTGACATAGGCGGACAGGAAGCCGGTCAACGCCTGGGCGCCGAGGTTCTGCAGCGCCGCATATCCCTGCATGCCGACGACGACGCCGGTGAAGCCCGACATCAGCACCATCACGCCGACGGTGCCGGCAATCACGGCCAGGCCGCCGGAGCCGAAGGCCACCTCGGCCAGGATGCGCAGCACCTCGCGGTAGTAGTGCACGATCGTGCGCGGGATCCAGGCGATCGCCCGCGCGTAGAACGACATCTGCTCGCCGGCATTGTCGAGGATCGAGAGCGGACGGTTGAGCTGCTTCTTCAGCTCGTAGCCGACATACTCCGACCGGCTCTTGGCAATGGTCACGCCGCCACCACTGGACATGGTCAGGCCCCCTTCGCGGGTACGACCTGCAGGTAAACCGCGGTCAGGATCAGGTTGGCGAAGAAGAGCAGCAGGAAGGTGATGACGACCGACTGGTTGACCGCGTCACCCACCCCCTTCGGGCCCCCCTTGGGATGCAGGCCCTTGTAAGCGGAGATCACGCCCGCGATCAGTCCGAAGATCGCGGCCTTGACCGTCGAGATGTAGAGGTCGGGCAGTTGCGCCAGGGAGCCGAAGGACGCAAGATACGCGCCCGGTGTGCCGCCCTGCACCACCACATTGAAGAAGTAGCCGCCGGCGATGCCGATGACCGCGACGAGGCCGTTGAGCAGGATCGCCACCAGCACCATTGCCAGCACGCGCGGCACCACCAGTCGCTGGACCGGGTTGATGCCGAGCACCTCCATCGCGTCGATCTCCTCGCGGATGGTCCGCGCGCCCAGGTCGGCGGCCACCGCAGATCCCGCCGCACCTGCGATGAGCAGTGATGTCACCAAGGGCGACCCCTGTTGGATGACCACTAGGACGCTGGCCGCACCGGTATACGACTCGGCACCGATCTGCTTGATCAGCGAGCCGGTCTGCAGCGAGACGATGGCGCCGAACGGAATCGCGATGAGGGCGGTCGGCAAGATCGTGACGCTGGCGATGAACCAGGCCTGCTGGATGAATTCCCGCAGTTGGAACGGGCGCACAAGAGACTGGCGTGCAACGTCGATGAAGAGCTGAACGATCCTGCCGGTCTGTTCAAGTGCCCCCGACCCGGCGCTCGCAATTCGATCTACGCCACGCTGGGTGGCAGTCGTCATCGGCTATGAACTCCCGCTGTTGTCGATGGTGTCGGTCGCGACGGGGGCGGTCGGGGCCTCGGACGGCGTGACCCAGCTGCCCTCATCGGCCGCCTCGCCCACGGTGTTGAACACATCGGTGGCGGCATTGGCCGTAGCAGCGGTGAACCCTGCCGCCGCGCTGCCGACCGCGACGGCGGCGGCCGTGCTCTGCGCGATGCTGGCTTGCGCGGCAGCCTGCGCGCGGTTCTCGGCGATCAGCTTGTCCTCTTCCTCCATGCTGCGGCGGATCACCTCTTGGGCGTTCGCCGGCAGCGTGTGGAGGACCTCTTCGACGTTGCGCCGGTGGCGGGCGACCGCCTTGCGCTCGGGCATTCCCGGGTTGGGCTGGACCTGCGGGATGATCTCGCTGAAATCGTCCTTGGTGCCACCACCGGAGATGCCGGCAGCCTGCATCGCGGCCTCAGCTGCGGCGATAGCCTCGTCCTTCTCCTCCGACATGCCGATCGGGCCGAAGCGGTCACCGGAAAGGAACTGCTTGACGACGGGCTGCTCGCTGGTCAGGAGCACCTCGCGCGGGCCGAACATGACCAGCTCCTTGCGGAAGAGCATGCCGATGTTGTCCGGGATGGTGCGGGCGATGTTGATGTTGTGCGTAACGATCAGGATCGTCGCGTCGATCTGCGCGTTGATGTCGACGAGCAGCTGGCTGATGTAGGCGGTGCGGACCGGGTCCAGACCGGAGTCCGGCTCGTCGCAGAGGATGATCTGCGGGTCCAGCACGAGGGCGCGGGCCAGGCCGGCGCGCTTTCGCATACCGCCGGAGATCTCGCCCGGCAGCTTGTCCTCGGCGCCGGCGAGGCCGACCAGGTCGATCTTCTCCATGACGATGGAGCGGATCTCGGTCTCGGTCTTCTTGGTGTGCTCGCGCAGCGGGAAGGCGATGTTGTCGAACAGGCTCATCGAGCCGAACAGTGCGCCGTCCTGGAACAGGACGCCGAACAACTTGCGGATCTCGTAGAGCTCGCGCGCCGAGCACTTGGTGATGTCGGTGCCGTCGATGATCACCGAGCCCTGCTCCGGGTGCAGCAGACCGATCAGCGTCTTCAAGAAGACGGACTTACCGGTACCGGAGGGACCGAGCAGTGCGCTGATCTCGCCCTCGGGCAGCGTCAGCGAGACATCGCGCCAAATATTCTGCGAACCGAAGGACTTGGTCAATCCCTCTACGCTTACCTCAACACCCACTGCGGTTCCCTCCAGTCGTTCGTCCCCATAAAGCGGCAGCCTGTATGACTCCCGCATCCCCTGTGGACACATGTGGTCGCAGTCACTCTAACCCACCCTCACGATGGTTCCGACCCCACGGCACTGAAACCGGATCGGGGACGATCGCATCTACTCGCGAGTAGGACCTTAACGAGGGTTAAGAGTAACCCATGACTGCGCTCACTTCCAGTCCGGCCCAGTGACCTCGGCGACCCGCCGAAGCACGCGCGAGCGCCCCGCAAGGAAGTCCTTGCGGGGCGCTCGTCGAAGTGCTTCGCGACCGGGCCGACGGCCCGGCTCAGCGGGTCACTTGAGGGAGATCGAGGCGCCGGCCTCTTCCAGCTTGGCCTTGGCAGCCTCGGCGTCCTCCTTCGAGACCTTCTCCAGAAGCGCCTTGGGCGCGGACTCGACGAGGTCCTTGGCCTCCTTCAGGCCCAGGCCCGCGACAACCTCGCGCACGACCTTGATGACCTGGATCTTCTTGTCGCCGGCGCCCTCGAGGACGACGTCGAACTCGTCCTGCTCGGCAGCGGCGGCGTCGCCGCCGGCGGCAGGTGCAGCTGCGGCCACGGCGACCGGGGCGGCCGCGGTGACCTCGAAGACCTCTTCGAACTTCTTCACGAAATCGCTGAGCTCCAGCAGGGTCAGTTCCTTGAACTGATCGATGAGCTCGTCAGCGCTGAGCTTCGCCATGATGGCGTCCTTCCTTTAGGTGGTCGACGACTGCGCTGCGCAGTGCCGACCGGGGTTGTGCGGTTGACCGGTTGGTCGGTGGCAGTGGAATCGCGGGGGCGGACTATTCCGCGCCCGCAGCTTCCTTCTGCTGCTGCAGGGCCGCGGCGAGCCGCGCCACCTGCGATGCGGGCTGGTTGAACAGCCCGGCTGCCTTGGCCAAGTTGCCCTTCATGGCACCGGCGAGCTTGGCCAGGAGGACCTCACGGGTCTCCAGGTCGGCGATGGCCTCAACCTCGGCGACGGACAGCGCACGGCCGTCCATGTAGCCGCCCTTGATGACCAAAGCCTTGTTGTCCTTGGCGAAGGTCTTGATCGCCTTGGCCGCGACGACGGGCTCACCTTCGATGAAGGCGATGGCCGTCGGGCCGGAAAACAGCTCGTCGAGCCCTTCCACGCCCGCCTCTTTTGCGGCGAGCTTGGTCAGGGTGTTCTTGGCGACGGAGTAGGTTGCGCCCTCCCCGAGGGAACGACGCAGCGCGGAAATCGCGGGAACAGACAGACCACGGTATTCCGTGACGACTGCAGCCGTGGATCCCTTGAACTGCTCTGCGATCTCCGCTACTGCGGCGACCTTGTCGGACTTGGCCATACTTCGCCTCCTCTCATTTCACTCGGATGCTCAGAGGCGTAGGCGGATCGGGGCCGCGCAACAAAAAACGCCCCGCGCAAGAAGCACACGGGGCGTACCGGGGCGACGGGAAGTCGCGCAGTATTCCTCGGGTCATCCTGCGTGGGCCGTCGGCGCGCGTGGCACCGAACCTTCGACGGGATCGTTGCAACAACATCGTTGCAACAACGGTCCCGTGACCAACGGTCTCTGGCTGAACCTTGCTGTGAGCACTTGCCCACAACAAGGGCTTAGGCTACCGGCTATGGCGCAGCGATCAAAATCCGGCGACCCAGAGCACCACTGGTCCCCGTCGCGCTCGGAGCGAACCGAGTCCGAGGCGCGTGCGGCCGAGGCCACCGATGCGGTGCTCGGGCGCCACCTGCGGCGGCTGGCCGGGATGCCGGGCACCGCCATCGCCGCCGTGGCCTGGCCGGGCGGCTCGACGGGCGGCAGGGCTGGCCTGCGCTCGGTGCTCCCAACGAGCTGGCACTACTGGTGGCACGCCCATCTGCTCGACCTGCTCGTCGACGCGGAGACCGCCCGCCCGGGCAGTGTGGGCGTCGACCTGGTGGGGGACCTGGTGCGCGGCATCCACCTGCGCAACCTGGGCCGGTGGACCAATGACTACTACGACGACATGGCATGGCTCGGCCTGGCCGTCGAACGGGCACGGCGCCACCTCGGCGTCGGCAGCGCACGGGCCGAGCGCGTCCTCGCCGACCGGATTCACGGGTCTTGGGCACCGCCCAAGGGCGGCGGGATCCCGTGGCGCACGATGGACTACTTCTTCAACACCCCCGCCAATGGTCCCGGTGCGATCCTGATGGCGCGCAGGGGGCAGATCGAGCGGGCGGTCGCGATGTGCGACTGGATGCACGAACGGCTGCTGGCACCCGATACCGGAATGATCTACGACGGCATCCGGGAGGTCGGCGGGACGTCGGGGGCGGACCGGTGGGAGGTCGTGACCGCGATCTACACGTATTGCCAGGGCGTCGTCCTCGGCGCCGAACTCGAGGCGCTGCGCGCGACCGGCGGCGCCCGGCACCGCGATCGCATCGCTGCGTTGCTCACCGCCATCGAGACCCACCTGCTCGTCGACACCGAACTTCGCACCGTGGCCGATCCCGCCGATCCCGCCACCGCCGGCGATGCGCACCAGCGGACGGCCCGAATCGTGCCCGGCGCCGGCGGCGGCGACGGCGGCCTGTTCGCCGGGATCCTCGTCCGCTACCTGGCACTGGTCGCCACCGACCTGCCCGGCGACGACGACGATCCGCGGGCCGGGCACCTGCGTGCCCGGGCAGCGGCCATCGTGCGCGACTCCGCCGAGGCGGTGTGGCAGACCAGGGCGATCGTCAACGATGCCCCCCTGTTCGGGGCGGATTGGCGGCACCGGGCCGTCATCCCGACCGGCACGGGCTCCGATGCCCGATTCATCGCCGGCGCGGTCCACTCGTCGGAGACCCCCGAGCGCGACCTCTCCGTCCAGCTGTCGGGCTGGATGGCCCTCGAGGCTGCCGCGCGGGTCGCCGCGGGGATGTCCGAGTACTGAGGTTGCCGAACCTGTGAAGAGACCCTTCAAGAACCTGTGAAACAACCGTTGCGAACCTGTGAAACCACCCCCGTTAGTGGGTCAATCGACCAGGCGGGCAATCGCTTCCGAGTGCCCGAAACACCACCCCCTGGTTAACAATTCGTGACCCCGGTCCGATATATTCGGCTACAGCGTTCCGGTGGTGTGCGTCACACCCCGACTGTGTCGTCGTGACTGATGTGCACACCCCGGATCCAACGACGAGATTGGTCCAGCGCCGGGCACCGTGCCCGACCGGCTGTGCCGACGGGCAGGTGATGTGATGGCTTACCGGCTGGACCCCACTGGCAAGAAGTCAGCGACCGAGGGCGCCGCGAGCGCGCTTCCGGCCGCACACTCCGACGATGCGGCGCACGCGCTGCCCCTGGGCGACCCGACCGGCGGCGCCAATGCCCGCGCCTGGCGCGCCCTCGTCGACGGCCGTCAGCGCTATCCGCGCGTACACATCGACCGCAATGTCACCATCACCATGAGGGACGGCGTCCGACTGCGCGCCACCGTCGTGCGTCCGGCGACCCGGCTCGGCACTCCGGTCACCACGCCGCACCCGGCCGTCCTGTCGGTCAACCCGTACAACCGCGCCCTGCTCGAGGCGATCGACGAGGCCCTGAACGTGCCCGTCGCCGGAAAGGCCATGCGCTCGGCTTCCGCCGCCGTCGACGGCACCGGGACCGCGTTCGAGGGGATCACCCGGTTGACCGGTGTTCTCGCGGGCGGGGCCCTCGAGATCTTCACCATCAACCGCAACCTCGTCCGCAGCGGATACACCCAGGTACTCGTCGACGTTCGCGGAACCGGAGCGTCGCAAGGCAAGTGGCAGATCCTCGGCATGCGCGAGCAAAAGGACTCGCTGGAGTTGCTCGACTGGGTCGCCACCCAGCCGTGGTGCAACGGCCGGATCGGGATGGCCGGGTGGTCCTACTCGGGGATCAACTCCCTGCAGGCCGCCGACAAGCGGCATCCCGCCCTGCAAGCGGTCTTCGCCATCGAAGGGTGCTCGGACATCGTCCGCGACATCTACATCACCGGGGGCATGCACTCGGCTTTCATCCCGTTCTGGCTGGGATTGGTCAACATCCTCAAGTGGGTGCCCAACCCGCGCACACTCCTGCACGACCTCGGCCGCGGCGACGCGACGCGTTGGCTGCGCGACCGGGTCAAGTCCCCCGCCACCGAGATCCCGTCACTGCTGTGGGGGTTCCTCACCACCCGCGACGAGCGCATCTTCGACGACCCCTACTTCGACGAGCGCGACCCGAAGGTCGCGAACATCACCTGCCCCACGTTCACCGTCGGCGGCTGGCACGACCTCTTCGGCCACAGCAGCACGCAGGTGTACCGCAACCTCAACCTCGTGCCGGGTGAGAAGCAGATGCTGGTCGGCGACGGCTACCACGTCGACGTCGGCACCGGACTCGGCGGGCGGTTCGCGCCGCCCCGGCTCGACGTGCTCGAGCGCGCCTGGTTCGACCGTTGGCTCAAAGACATCGACAACGGGGTCGAGCACTACGGCCCGGTGACCCTCCAGCAGCAGGGCGGCGGCTGGACCTCGGGCTCATCCTTCCCGCGCCCGGGCGTCACCACACAACGGCTGTACCTCAGCGACGCATCGTCGGACACCGCCCCGCACAGCCGTCATGACGGCAGCCTGGTCGGGGCGACGGTCTCCCCGCGCGACGCCCAACCGGTATCGCTGCCGATCCACCCCGACTTGCGCGGGCTGGTGTCTCGGGACATGTCGCAGGTGACGGCTGGCGCGGCAATCGTCTTGGGTCGGAAGTTCAGCTCCGATGCTGGCTTCCAGGAGCGCGGCGGCCTTTGCTTCACCACCCCGGCGGTCACCGAGCCGGTGCAGATCAGCGGGTCGGCGAACCTGCGCCTCTATGTTGCCAGTACCGGCGAGGAGGGCACCTGGGCGGTCACGATCAACGACGTGGCCCCCGACGGGAGTTCGACGATCCTGACCAACGGCGGCCTGACCGTGTCCAACCGGGCGCTCGACCAAGCTCAGTCCGAATGGGACGACGACGGCAACCTGTTGCACGCCCATCACTACTTGACCCGCGTGCGCAAGCTGCCGGTGCCGGTCGACACGCCGGTCGCGATCGACATCGACCTGGTGCCGACCGATGCCGTGATCGACATCGGGCACCGCCTGCGCGTCGACGTCTACGCGGCGAGCTTCCCCCGCTTCCTCACCCTGGTGCCCGACCTGATCAAAGCCCGCAGCCGTCGTCAGCGCCTAGTTCTCGACCCCGAGCACCCGAGCTACCTCGCATTCCAAGGCATCGGCTTCTTCCCCACCCCCTGACCGCCGAGTGGGCGGTCAATCCCGCCGAGTGGGCGGTCAATCCCGCCGAGTGGGCGGTCAATCCCGCCGAGTGGGCGGTCAGTAGGCACCGCGCGCATGTAGCAACTTCTCGATCTCGGTCAGGATAGTCCACGGCTCCTCGAAGAGCCGCTTGGAATCGATGCGGACCGGCTCCCATCCAAGCTCCCGAAGCTTGGCATCCCGGTGTGCGTCGTGCTCCCGCTGCTTGTCTGAGGAATGGAAGTCCTTGCCGTCGTATTCGATCGCGATCTTCCTTGCTCGATAGCCCAGATCGACTCTGGCGAACTCATAGCCGGTCTCATCCGCGACAACGATCTGCGTCTCTGGCATGGGCAGGTCGCCCCGCACGATCAGCAAGCGGACCCAGCTCTCCGGCGGGGATTCAGCAGACCCGTCGACCAACGGCGCAATAGCGCGCAGCTGTCGGATGAAGCGCCATCCACGGTGCTCGTCGATATACCGGAACAGAGCTGGTAGCGAGAAGCCACTGGCCCGATGCAGAGCGTCGAGGTTGCCAAGCCCCCGCCATTCCGGTGGGATCCTTCCGACGTCGAATGCTGTGCGAACCGGTGTGGTCACGCGGACTCCATCGACTTCCGTCACATCCTCCGGCGAGAGTTGGTAGCGATGCGTGGTCCGGCCGGTTCCCTGCCAGCTCGATCCTGTCAAGGCGTGTAGCAGCTCGACCTTGAACTCGGGCTCGAACCATTTGGTGCCGTGCAAGATCGACGCTGAAAGCCCGGCCACGACAAGGTTGCCGGGCGAATTCTTCGCTGTCGCGAGGATTCGTTCGCGCGCAGACAACAGGTCGGCACTGCTCACCCGCGTGGTGCCGTCGATATGCCGCACACCCAACGAACCCTGTCCGGAGGTCCGCTCGACTACCCGGCGATAGTAAGCGGTTCGTTCTTCCTCGTCGTATCTACTCATGCCCTCTTAGACGCAGCAGAGCCTTGAACGGATCCATCAAGGTGTGCCCACTCGACGGGATCGACCGCCCACTCGACGGGATCGACCGCCCACTCGACGGGATCGACCGCCCACTCGACGGGATCGACCGCCCACTCGACGGGATCGACCGCCCACTCGACGGGATTGACCGCCCACTCGACGGGAGGCGGTCAGCCGAGCTGCAGCGGGAAGAAGACCGTGTAGATCAGGGTGATCACCATGTTCACCACGATGATCGCGACCGTGGAGATCACCACCGTCGCGTTCACCCCGTCGGCAACGCCCTTCGGGCCGCCCCTCGCCTCCAACCCGCGCTGACACCCGATGACGGCGATCATGAAGCCGAAGACCACGGCCTTGAACATGGCCAGGCCGATGTCGCGCACCGACGCGAAGGCGCCGAACGACTGCCAATACGACCCGGCACCGACATCCTGGCCGAGCACCGCGACATAGTAGGCGGCGACGACGCCGACCAGGATGATGAACAGCGCCAACAGCGGTGCGACCACCACCGAGGCGATGATGCGCGGCACGACCAGTCGCTGGATCGGGTCCACGCCCATCGTGCGCATGGCGTCGATCTCCTCACGCACGTTGCGCGCCCCGAGGTCGGCGGCGATCGCCGACGCGCCCGCACCGCCGAGCAGCATCCCCGACGCCAGCGGGGCGGCCTGCTGAATCACCGCGAAGCCGCTACCGGCCCCCAGAAGCGATTGCGCACCAAGCTGATTGATGACGTTGCCGATCTGGAGCGTCACGATGACACCGAACGGGATCGCCATCAGGAAGGCCGGCAACGCCGTGACACTGACCAGGTACCACGCCTGGATCAGCGTCTCCTTCACCTTGAGCTGCCACCGCCCGATATCCAGCAACATCTGTGCGACACCGTGCACCGCCATCTGGAACGTGCGCCCAAGGGTGCGCAGCGGCCCATAGGCGTTGTCGCGCAGGTTGTCGGCGAAGAGGGCACCGGCCGAAGGGCCGGGGTCGGTCGTCTCGGAAGTCATGGTCGAGGAAGTCACCGGGTCAGCCTCCTGGCGCCGGTCGGGGTTGGTTCGGCGTCGTGGTCTCTTGTCCCCCCCGCTGCGGAAGGCCCGGCAACCTGGGCGACCCCGGAGCGGCCTGATCGCCGACGGCGGTGATCATCCAGTCGTCGGCTTTGTTCAGCGTCAATACGTACGCCGCCAGCGACGTCGCGCCATCCGGGGATTGCAGGCTCTTGGTGGTCACGTCCACCACTGCGGTCACCCGGTACACGTCGCCCGCCACGTCGGTGGTCGCCGCCGAAACCAGCGTCGCCGTCGTGGACATGCGGATGGGTGTGAGGATCTGCTGCATCGCGGGCACCGCGACGTCGAACTGCTTCGACAACTGCGGCGACACACCCTTCTTCAGATTCGACGCCCAAGGGGTCAGGTCCTTGTAATCGAGGGTCGCGGCCCGCACCGCGTACTCACCGGCGACCTGCTCCGCCTTGGCGTGGTTCGCGTTCTGATCACGCAGCTCGGTCAGCTGACTGCGCACGCGCAGATTGTCGACAACGCCGAACAGCAGCCCGGCGGCGACCAACAGCCCCACCGCGCCCAACACGAGCGTCCGCACCGACAGCGTCACCTGCCGCCGCGGCACCTCCGCTCCGACGCGGCCGCCCGATCCGGCCTCCGTCGATGCTCGGCCGGCCCGCTTGGCAGCAGCGCTCGCCGCGCCCGCTGGGCGGCGGTTGCGCTCCTTGACGACGACCTCGTCGCGATCTTCGACATCCTCAGCTGCCGCATCGTCAGCGGCCGCATCGACATCTGCCGCATCGTCCATCGACGAATCATCGGCATCACTAATCTCGAGGGGCTCGTCGGTGGAGGCAGAGGCTGCTTCCAACTGCTCAGCAGTCGTCGGCTCGTCGTCGTCGGGTCGCTTGGTTGGCACTGAAATCCCTTTCAGGGGTTCGTCGGAGAGCGGGGCGCGGGACACTAGTTCACCGGGGTCACCACAACACGCATGCCGTCGCCGGCACCGAACAACTGCAGCGCGTCGGACAAGAACTCGCTGAGGTTGATCGGGGGGATCCGCTCGTTGACCGCGGTGACGATCGGCATGATCGGGCCCAGGGCGTCCATCGTCGGCGGCAGGATCTCGGCCAAATAGTCAGTCAGCTTCACGAGAAACGGGTTGAGCGTGTCGTGCATGTTCTCATACAACTTGCCCTTGTTGATCAGCACACCCGCTCCCCCAAGAGTCGTCGTGTAGGCCCGGAGGATCTGGGCCAGCGAGTCCACGAAGCCCGGCATCGCCCCCGCCGCCCACAGCAGATTCGCGTTGTACCGCTGCGTGGATTCGAACAATTTGCGAATCTTGGGGATTCGCGCTGCGATCACACCGGCGATCAGACGGGACCCGTCGCTGATCCGCCCGGTGGCTTCATCGGTCCCGTTGAGCCCGATCCATGCTTCCCGCAGCACCTTGGCCAACGGATCCGCCGCCATCACCGACGCCATGTTCTGCATGTCGTCGAACATGGCCGGAATCGAGCGGGGTTCGCCGACATTCTTTGCAGCGACAACATCACCGTCGCGCAGGTAGGGACCCGACACGGTGGTCGGCATGAAGTTGATGAACGGCTCACCCAGTGCCGACTGCATTCCGATTTCCAGCGGGGTGGTGGCGGGGATCTTCATCGCCGCGGGGAAGGTCAACCGAACCGACGACCCCTCGGGGGTGAGGTCGACCGCGGAAACCGAGCCGACGCGGACGCCGCTCAGGAACACCCCGGTCCGGTCGAGAATCAGGTTGGTGTTGCTCACCTTCATCGTGACCGTCGTCGTCTTCTCGAACGGGTTCCACCGGTACACCGACACCGCCAGGTACGCCCCACAAAGGGCCACCACGGTGACGAAGACTACAACGTTGAACAGGAGTTCGCGCATGGCCGGATTCTTCATCGCACCAACCCCATCATCCGCATCTGTCGCAGCATGGTGTCTGCGAGCTGCGGATCGGACACATCATTCTCGATCGCGACTTTGCCCACGTTGACCGCTGGGCCCGCCTTGAGGAACGGGATCAGCCGATCGGTGAAGACGTTCAGCAACGCCTGCGGGTTCGACGCCTGCCCGAAGTAGTCCGGCCATCCTGGAATGAGCAACGGCTTGACGATGCGATCGATCACTTGGGCGAGCGCCTGGATGACCGGCACCGCGGGCAGCATCGGAGCCAGACCCGCGCCCAGTCGGGACAGCAGCTCGACGATCTGTGCCGGAACAGTCACAGCGTCGACCATCTGCATGCCCTCCGCGCTCAGGACGAACTTGAGCTGCGCCTCCATCGCCGCCAACTTGCCGCCGATGTCGCCGGTGGCCGACAGCATGGACTTGAGGTGCACCTGGTTGGCAGCGAGCGCGTTCAGGGTCCCGACGAGCACTTTGCTCGCCCGGCGGGTCTCCTCCGGATCTTTGGGAAACTGGTTGACCACTCGGTCGAAGGTGTTGCCCAACTGCGGCAGGCTGCCACCGCCGACGAAGTTGGCGAGGCTGTTCAGAAGAGCCTCCACCTGGACCGGCGGCTTGACCTTGTCCTTACTGATCGTTCCGCCATGAGGCATCCGATTGGAGTAGGAGTCGGCGGGGTTGGTGATCGCGACATAGGTATCGCCGAGCAGGGTGTCTTGGCGCAGTTCCACCGTCGCGTCACGCCCGACGACCGTCGACGGCTCCAGTCGAACGGTCACCTTGGCACTGTCGCGCGCAGACGTAATGTCGGCGACGGTACCCGAGCGAAGTCCGTTGACAGTGACCTTCGCCTCGGTGGGCAGGTTCATCACGGTGTCGAAGTCGATGTGCAGCGGCCAGCTGCCGCGGCCGGCTCCCGGAGCGGGCAGCCGTTCGACGGAGAACTGTGCGCATCCGGTGGTCACCGCGAGCACCCCCGCGAGCGCCGCCACCACCTGGACCAGTCGTTTCATCATCATGGCCGCCCCGCCCCCGTGAACAACATGATTGCGCGCAGCGCGTCGAGCTCCATCTTATTCGGACCCACCACCCGGCACTGTCCCGGCAGGAACCGGTTGACATTGGCGCAGGTCAGCTTGGGATTCTTTGCCGGAACCTGGGTTCGCGGCGGCTTGTAGCTCACGCGCAGCCCCAGCGTCTTCTGGTCGAAGTTGACGTGGAACGCCCGGATGATCACCGGCACGATGCCGAGCAGGTCCCCCCAGTTGCGGAACCCGGCTCCGACGAGGCGCACAATGGGAACGATCACGTCCAGCGCCGGCCACGCGAAGTGCGAATAGCGCTTGATCAGGCTCGACAGGCTCACCACGGTCTCCGGCAACGCGTAGGCGATGCGCGTGAGGTCCGCAAGGACGGGCAGCGCCATGGTCGTGGTGATGGCGTTGACCCCCTCGACCAGCTGGGTCAGCGTTGCCCAGTTGTCCGCCAACCCCGTCGTCAAAGTGCCGGTGTGGTCCAGCACCGTGGCCATGTCCGCCAGGGCGCCGACCATCGGTGTCCGCGCAGGCACCGCGAGTTGCTTGATGAGGTTGTTGATGATCGGGCCGACGCCGTCGATCTCGCGCGAGACGGTGTGCATGCTCTTCAGGACGACGGCCTGAACCTCCGGTCCGCCGTCGACGGTGAGCTGGCGCGCCAACCGCGAAACGCTCTGCATGGTGTCGCTGATCGACGCGGGTGTGGATGTGCGCTCGTGGGTGATGCACTTGCCGGCCGGCATCATCGCCCCGCTCACGGGGTCGCCGATGATCGCCAGCTGGCGAACCGCGATGATCGACGGCGCGATACTGGTCGCCATCGCATCGATCGACAGGCGCTGGTCGGCTTCGACGTCGAAAGTCACCTTGGCGACGCCCGCACCGGTCTCGACCTTGCGGATCGTGCCGATCCGCACCCCGCGGCGCGTCACGGCGTTGCCTTCGAACAAACCGACACCGTCGGCCATTTCAGCGCAGTAGCTGATCGTGCGCGAGGTGATGCGCTGGAATCCGGCGAACGCAAGGCCGACCGCGATGATCGACGCGAAGATGAGGCCCGTCATCAGCCACTTGGAGCGGGCAAGCTTCTTCATCATCAGCACCTCACCCCCGCCATCGGGATGCAGTAGTCCGTCGACAGCACGATGCCCGAGTGGTCGAGGCGGATCGAGCCGTCCGGCTCGACCATCCCCTCCAGTCGCTTGATGAAGTCGCGCCCTTGGCTGATCAGCGGTTCGTAGCGCTGCAGCAGTGGACCGAATTGGCGCCCGATCGCATCGACCTGGCGGATCAGCGGGTCAATCGTGGTGTCATATTCGAGCAGGACACCCTTGACCCGTTCCAGCAGGTCGGCGAGGCGCTTGAGCACATAGCCGAACCGCACGCCGTACGTTTCGAACTCGGTCACGAAGAACGCCAAGTTACGGCCCAGCGCAGTCACGACGTCACCGTCGACGGCAATCTGGTGGGTGTACTCGGCGGCGACGTTGAGCATCTTGCCGAATTCGTCCTGGCGGTGGTTGATGTTCACCACCATCGAGTGCAGGATCTCCAGGTTCCGCTTCAGCGCACCCGGATGCCGTTCGAACCCGTCGTGAAGCTCGGTCAACAGGTTCCGCAGCGGGGTGACGTCGATTTCCTCGAGCTTCGGCTGCACGAGCGAGAACGTCTTCGTCAAGGAATACGGCACCGAGGTGCTCTCCTTGCCCACAGCCCTCGACATGGGCTCGGTGCCCACCGAGGTGATGTCGATGAAGCTGCCTCCGACGATGGTCAACATCTTCGCGTCGACCCGGGAATCCGCACCGATGAACACTCCCCGGCGGATCGCCATCTCGACCGCGACCTGGTTCCCCTCCAGGCTCACTTTCTTGACGGTGCCCACCGGGACACCGACCACCCGAACACTGTCGCCGACTTTGATCTGCCCCGCCTCGTCGAAGTAGGCGGTGAACCGCGACTGTCCCGGTGTGAAGGCGTAGAGTCCCGCCGCCAACAGTCCGGCGACCACCACCATGACCGCGGCGGCGATGCCCCAGCGCATCTCCCCGCGCTCGCGTTGTTCGTTCGACATCGCCGGCCGGTCGGACAGTCGGCGGAGTACTTCACGCGGCGACCAAGACCCGCGCTTCTTCGGCATCGCCATCCCCTCGGCTTGCTCCGCGGCCTGCTCTGCCGTCATCGGTTCACCGACCGGCTCCGGCGGCTGAGTCATCGGCGGCATAGCGTCACCTGCGATCCGCGAAGGAAGATCCGAAGGTTGTCCGGGACCGGAGCCCGCCCCTTCGAGCACGTCATCGCGGCCGGTCGACCTGCCGGCGGCAGGATCGAGTTGAAGGCTGCGAGGACACCCGGAGTGACGGAAAGGATCTCGACGGCGAGCTTCCCGAGCGGCAGGAACTGGCGGACGAGGTCGTTGAATCCGGGTGAATCGTTCTGGTCGAACCCCATGGCGGCAAAAAGGTCGTCGACGACGACGAGTACCTCACCGGTCTTGTCGGCGATCTCGCGCTGGCTCACGACATTGCCGGCGAGCACCGTGCCGAACCTCTGGAGGTAGGTGATCAGGGGCTGGATGTACTGCGATCCGCCCTTGACCGCCCCGGCCATCACCGTCAAGTTGCCGACGAGCGTTTCGATGACCTGGTTCTGGTCGTGGACCACCCCGAGAACCTGGTTGAGCGAGTCGATCGTCTGCGCGAATCCCGACCCGTCGCCCTCCACGATCCTCATCATGCCCTCGGCGAACCGGTTGACGTCGTCGGCCCTCATGACGTGGAAGACCGGGGCGAGGCCGTGGAACACCTGGGTGATGTCGAAGGACGGGGTGGTCCGGTCCAAGCCGATCATGGAGCCCGACGCAAGCGGCGGGCCGGTGCGCGCCTTCTGCTGGAGGTCGAGGTAGCGGATGCCGGTGAGGTTCAGGTATCGGATGGCCAGGTGCGAGTCGCCATAGACATTCTCGCCCTTGGTCAGGGTGAACCTCACCCGGGCAGTGGTGGTGTCGGTGTTCCCCCGATACAACTCGACGGCGGTCACCTTCCCGACGCGGGTACCCAGGCGCCGCACGTCGTCGCCGACGCGCAGTCCCGCCACGTTGCTGAAGTCGGCGTCGTACTCCTGCGACGCGCCGGCGATCGGGCGCTGGATGCCGTTCGAGACGAAGATGCCGCCACCGATCGCGATGATCGCGAAGATCGTCAGGTAAATGAGCGCCCGCTTGGCCGTGGTCATCGCACCCCCCCGGTCAGTCCGGACACTGGGCCGGGCATGCCGCGCAGCACGACGTCGAGCTTCAACACCGGGCGACCGCCGATCTTGGGCAGGGCGCGATCGAGGTTGTAGATGAGCTGGCGGATCTGCAGACCGTTCTTGCGTGCGTCCGGGGTGCTCTTCAACACGGTCTCGAGCACCGGCAGCAGCTGTGGCATCAGCGTCATGGTCTGGCCGAGCGCCTCCGGCCCGAGCAGTCTGGCCGCGATCGGAATCGTCTTGTTCGTGCTGATGTCGAGCCCCTTCGTGAGGCGGTCGAGGAAGTCGGCCCCGCCTTCGCGCGCCGCGGGCCAAGCCAACAACTTGTCCATTGCGCCCAAGAGGTTGCCGGTCGCGGTGGGCATCGCCGTGATCAAGCCGGCCAGCTGCGGCAGCGACCGCTCGACCGGGATCTGCTCGGTCTCCACCAGCAGGCCCGTGAGCCGACCAACGATGTCGAGGACCGGGAGGAACGCCATCGACGCGCGATCGGCCTTGGTCAGCAGGTCGCCGACGTACGGGTCGAATGCCTTGTTCTGCATGTCGCTGAGCTGCCGCAGCATTTCGGTCAGCGTCACGTCGGCGGGGGTGTCGGGGTGGAATTCGCCGCCCGCGGTGATGGGCCGCCCGCCCGGCTCGCTGTCGAGGACGACCGCGGCGATTCCGAAGAGGTTCTTGGGCGCGTAGGTCAGGCGCGTCGTGGTCGAGATGATGCCGGGCGTGGTGAGCCGACTCGGGTCCATGTCGAGGTCGAGGACGAAGTCGCCGTTCGCCGTGGCGGCGACGGTCCGCACCCGCCCGATCTCCGACCCGTTGACCACGACGCCGGTCCCCTCACCGATGCCGCCGGCGAGGGTGTCGGTGAACATCCGGATTCGGTAGGCGCCGTCGGGACGGAGCGACGACACCACCACGGCCGCGATCGTGACGACGACGACACCGAGGAGCGCGAGGAGGGCACGACGGACATAGGTGCTGCGGTCAGCAGCCATTCCCGGTGCGCGAAAGTCTGGCATCTGTCATCAGCCCCGGAATACGAACGGTGAGTTGAAGCCCCAGAACAGCAGGGTCAGGACAAGGTCGAGCGCCACGATGGCGACGAGGCTGGCACGGATCGCACGGCCCGATGCCACTCCGACGCCCTCGGGTCCGCCCGCGGCGAAATATCCTTTGTAGCAGTGGATCACGATGACGACGACGATGAAGATCGCCACCTTCAACGTCGCATAGACCAGGTCGGGGAAGTTCACGAACTGGTTGAAGTAGTGGGTGTACGCGCCGGCCGACTCGCCGCGGGTCCGCACCACCAGCGCGCTGGACAGGTAGGCGGCGAGGATCGCGATCAGGAATGTCGGCAGGATCGTGACGATCCCGGCGATGACCCGGGTGGAGACGACGAATCCGATCGAGTGGACACCCACGACCTCGAGGGCGTCGATTTCCTCGCTGATGCGCATCGAGCCGATTTCGGCGGTCATCCGGCAACCGGCCTGGACCGCGAACCCGAGGGCGGCCAGCAGCGGTGCGAACTCGCGGGTGATGGCGTAGGACGCGACACCGCCGGAGACCGGACCCAAGTCCAGCATGCTCAGCGTGCCGTGCGCCACGATGCCGACCGTCGCCCCCGCGGCCAGCCCGAGCACCGCCATGACCAGTGCAGTTCCACCTCCGACGATGATCGCGCCGCGACCCCACGCCAGGTCGGTGACGGTGCGGATCGTCTGGCGACGGAACCGCCACATGGCCTGCGGGGGTAGCGCACGGCGAAGTAGGCGAAGGAGAGGAAGTGGCCGATGTTGCCCAGTGCCTCGACGGCGCGATCGACGAGCCCGTACGCCCAGCCGAACCCAGTCGGCCGGTAGGCAGCTGGCACCCCCATTGTCGCCCTGCCCTCCGCCGATCAAAGTCTTCCGAATTTCCGGGACAGCGTATCACCGCACCAGTGGCGGCCCGCACTCCCCTGGTCGGTCCGCTGCAGCCAGCCTAAATGGGCCGTGGGTTCGACAGGCCGCTTTGCCCGAAGAACACCCGATAGCAGAAGGTGACCTCGGGACCGAGTACCAGGCCGGCAAGCTCGGCCAGGGTCGTCCGAAACCCCGCTCCGTGCGCGGCACCGCCGGAATCGTCGAGGTGGTGGGCCAGCTCGTGGAGCAGGACCAATTCGCGCAGCGCCCACTTGCCGTCCGCCGACACCGGGATCGCGATCACGCCACCGGCCGACTCGTAGGTCGCGGCGCTAGCCCCCCGCCGCGCCCGGACGCGCACCGGTCGGACACTGCTCCCGAAGCGTTCGACGACCCCGGGTAGGGCCAGCACCCGGTCGAGGTAGTCGCGGATCGAGTCGAGCGAGGCGAATCGTGCTTCGACCGGCAGGGTGAGGGTCGCCCCGCCGATGCGTGCGGTCCGCGCCGCCCCGACGTGGTCGAACAACCCGAACACCATCTGCTCGGCGGCATACACCGAACTGCGCCCGGTATCGGCGGGCCGCTCCGGGGGACTCACCCCTCGATGGCCCCGTGCGGGCCACCCAAGCGTGCCTGCTCGCCGAGGCGCGCCCGGCGCCCGGCGCGGTCGCCCGCGCTGCGCGCGGCCTCGGAGTAGCCGGCTTCGGCGCGGCCCGGGCGCCAACTCCCCCGGGCGGTCGACCGCGCGGTGTAGAAGTCGGCCACCTCGACCTCCTTGTGCCGCAAAGCCAGTTCGGTGGACTGTCCGCCGACGAACCGCTGCTCCCGCTCGGCGTCGGCCCGCGCCTCGTCGCGCGCTGCGGCGAGGCGGCTGCCCACGCGCTCGGCGAACGCCGATTGAAAGTTCAGCCGGGCGGTGATCGGCGAGAGCGGGGTGTGCTCGACGACGCGCCGCGAGCGCCAGCCCGAGCCGCGCCGCACAACCCGGGCGGCCCGCTGCCCCTTGTACTCGCCCCCCTTCAGATACGAGTCGCTGGCCGCGACCATCTGGATCAGCAACGACGTGTAGAGGGCCTCGACGGCGTCGATGTCGGTATCGAACCCGTAGGCCAGGACAAAGGTGGAGTTGTGCGCCACATCGACGGTGACCTCGTTGGCCCGGGCGATCGCGACGAACAACTGCACATAGGTGCGCAGGCCCCGCTTGCCCGCCGCACCGATCGTCACCTGCCGCGCGACCGGCGTCGTGCGCTGCCGGGATGCCGGGTCGTGGGCACGGGCCAGCGCCAAATCGATCGCCGCCGCCGTTGCCAGCCGCTGGGCCGCGGCCATGAACGTCTGGGCCTCATGCTCGTTGTCGGTGCCCTCGGCCTGCCGGAGCAGGGCCGCGATCCGCGTGAGCGTCTTGTCGTCGCGCATACTACTTAGACTATTCGGGCGCCGATTCGGTTCCCTGCCGCGGCACCGGGAGCGGCGGGGCAGGTGGTCTCGGCGGTGCGACTGCTGCCCCGACGGCAACCTACGCGCGCGTCGATGTTCCAAGTTCGCGCAGGGAGCGCGCGATGGCGTCGGCGGCGTCGAGATAGTCCGCATTCACGGTGAAGACCGTCCAGCGCAGCCCCCGGCAGCCGACGAATCCGAGGTACCTCGGCCCCGGCAGTTCGGGGCCGGCCCACCGCAGCGAGGCACCGTCGAGCCCGCTGGATGTCCACCGTCCGCGATGCACCGTCCTGAGGGGGTCGGCGCGCATGTGTCCCATGTGTCGCCCCACGAACTCCTCGGCCGCTACTGCACTGTTGGGCGACGTGGCCACCGACGAATGGTCACGGGCGGTGTGGCGCGTCACCATGATGAAATCCCCCCGGGAACCGGCACTGACCACGGTGGATCTCGGCGAATTGGACGGGTTCTGGTGAAAGCCTGGCGGCAGGATCACGGCGGCTCCCGCGCCGGCCAGCATCGTCGGGCGGGTATCACCGATCCGTGGGGCGGGTGCGCATCGATCGGGCGTCGACACTTGCGAAGGCCACAAACGCCACCCGATGGCCCCACCGACAACGCCCACCACCGTGGCAATCGCGAACACAACCCGCCACCGCCGTCCTGTCCCGAGTCCCACAAGCCGATGGTAGCCCGCTCCGCGGACCTGCCGGCGCGGGAATTCTGGTGCCCAACAACCGTGGCGCAAACCCCACTGACGGGACAAGCCCAGCACCTGCACGGTGCTGGGCTTGTCCGGAACTGTCGGGTTTGGATCCCCGCTCAGGCCTGCGGGGCCTCGGCGAAGTTGCGGGTCACCATCGGGTCGACCGGGATGCCCGGGCCAGTCGTCGTGGCGACGGTGACCTTCTTGACGTAGCGACCCTTGGCGGCCGACGGCTTGGCGCGCATGATCTCGTCGAATGCCGCGCCGTAGTTCTCCGCGAGCTGCTCGGCGCTGAACGACGCCTTGCCGATCACGAAGTGCAGGTTCGCCGCCTTGTCGACGCGGAAGTTGATCTTGCCGCCCTTGATGTCGTTGACGGCCTTGGTGACATCAGCGGTCACCGTGCCCGTCTTCGGGTTCGGCATCAGGCCGCGCGGGCCGAGGACGCGGGCGATCCGGCCCACCTTGGCCATCTGGTCCGGCGTCGCGATGGCGGCGTCGAACTCGAGCCACCCGCCCGCGATCTTCTCGATCAGGTCCTCGGCGCCGACCTCGTCGGCACCGGCGGCAGCGGCCTCGGCGGCCTTGTCACCGACGGCGAACACGATCACGCGCGCGGTCTTACCGGTGCCGTGCGGCAGGTTGACGGTGCCGCGGACCAACTGGTCGGCCTTGCGCGGGTCGACGCCCAAGCGCATCGCGACCTCCACGGTCGAATCGGTGCTCTTGGACGAGGTGTCCTTGGCGAGTTGTACAGCCTCCAGCGGGCTGTACAGGTTGTCCTTGTCGATCTTCTCCGCGGCGGCGCGGTAGGCCTTGCTTCGTTGTGCCATTGCTCTGTTCCTTCTCCGGCTGGGCCGGGTATGTGGTTGATGGGCCGAGCCGGCCCTCCCACTGGTGCTTGCTGGTCTGGTGCGCGGGGCTAGCCCTCGACGGTGATGCCCATGGAGCGGGCGGTACCGGCGATGATCTTCGCGGCCTGATCGATGTCGTTGGCGTTGAGATCCTCGGCCTTGGTCTTGGCGATCTCGCGGACCTGGTCCATCGTGACCTTGCCGACCTTGTTGACGTGCGGCTCGCCGGAGCCCTTCTGCAGACCGGCCGCCTTGAGCAGCAGCTTGGCTGCCGGCGGGGTCTTCAGCTTGAAGTCAAACGAGCGGTCTTCATACACGAAGATCTCGACCGGGATCACGTTGCCGCGCTGATTCTCAGTCGCCGCGTTGTAAGCCTTGCAGAACTCCATGATGTTCACGCTGTGCTGACCCAGCGCCGGACCCACCGGCGGGGCCGGATTGGCCTGGCCCGCCTGGATCTGGAGCTTGATGATCCCGGCGATCTTCTTCTTCTTGGGAGGCATCCTCTTTGTCCTTCTTCTTTCCTCATCCACGCACGCTGGATACGCGGAAGCTATTGTCGCGACGCCTGGGCCCGCGGGCCCGCGGCGGCGCTGCTAGATCTTTTCGACCTGGGTGAAAGCCAACTCGACCGGCGTCTCGCGGCCGAAGATCGACACGAGAACCTTGACCTTGCGCTGCTCGGCGTTGACCTCGCTGATCGATGCGGGCAGGGTGGCGAACGGTCCGTCCATGACGGTCACCGACTCACCGACCTCGAAGTCGACCTCGATCGTGGATGCAGAGGCTGCGGTCGAGATGTCGACGCCCCTGGTCGATGCGGCCTTCTTCGGCTCCGTGCGCGGCACGAGGAACTTCAGCACCTCGTCGAGCGTCAGGGCCGACGGACGGGAAGTGAGGCCCACGAAACCGGTCACACCGGGGGTGTTGCGCACTGCGCCCCACGACTCGTCGTTGAGTTCCATGCGGACCAGGATGTATCCCGGCAACACCTTGCGGTTGACCTTCTTGGGCTGACCGTTCTTGATCTCGGTGACCTCTTCGGTCGGCACCTCGACCTGGAAGATGAACTCTTCGAGATCCAGGTTCTGCACCCGGGTCTCGAGGTTCGCCTTCACCTTGTTCTCGTAGCCGGCGTAGGAGTGGATCACGTACCACTCGCCGGGCGCGAACCGCAGCTGACGGCGCATCGCCTCGGCCGGATCGTCGTCCTCGACCGCTTCGGCGTCAGCCTCGATCTCGACAGCCTCGACAGCCTCGGCCTCGACGTCAGCCTCGATCTCGACAACCTCGGTCTCGACGGTGGTGGGCTCACCCGCCGAGGTGGTGTCCTCGGTCGATTCGAACTCGTTCTCGGGGGTGGTCACAGCCCGATGCTCCTTTGGATTGGTGGGTCGGTCTAGTCGCCGAAAATCAGCAGCACCAGTTTGGCGAAGCCGATGTCGAGCCCGACGATGAACGCGGTGAACACGACCACGAAGATCAACACGATGGTGGTGAAGAGGATCGTCTCGCGCCGGGTGGGCCAGATGACCTTCTTCATCTCCGCGACGACCTGCTGCAAGAAGGTCCAGATCACCACGAACGGATTGCGCCGGCCGGCGGCCTCGGACTCGACGGCCTTGTCGGTGCGCGCGGCACGGCGCGAGGACCCGGCACGCTTGCCGGTCGGCCGCGCCGACTCGGCGCCGTCGTCGAGCGTCTCGACGGCGGCAGGGGCGTCGACGGCGTCGTCGGCCGTCGCCTTGCTCTTGGCAGCTCGATCGCGCTTGCTCAACCTTCGAGTCCTCTCATGTCCGATGGCCCTGGCGGTCCAGGGCAGGGGCGACAGGACTTGAACCTGCAACCTGCGGTTTTGGAGACCGCTGCTCTGCCAGTTGAGCTACGCCCCTTTGTGACCGGGGTCGGTCACGCCGATTGACCCCAACATGACCAACGCGCCACCCTAAGGGCAGCGCGCAAGTCAAGAATCAATCTGACACCTCAGTGTAGAGCACCGGTGCCACCTGGCACCAATCGACCCGGCTCAGGTCGACCCCGATCAATTGAACTGCACGACCACGGTGGCCCGGCCGAAGATCTTGCGGTCGCCCTGCTTGGCGACGAGCGCGATCGTGCCCTTGCGCGTCTGCGGGTCCAACGACTTCACCTTGGCGCTGAAGTCGACCGAGGTGTAGTCGTCGGCCGGGACGTACACCGGGCTGGTGAAGCGCACGTTGTACTCGCAGAAGGCCGCCGGGTCGCCGATGAACCCGCTCACATAGGTCGCCCCGAGGCCCATCGTCTGCATGCCGTGGGCGACGACGCCGTCGAGGCCTGCGGCCCGCACGATCTCGTCGGAGAAGTGGATCGGGTTCGGATCACCGACCACGCCGGCATAGTTGGTCAGGTTCCCGCGGGTCAGCAGGAAGGACTTGGGCTCGAACTCCTGGCCCACGGTCAACGAATCGAAGTCGATGGCGTGCCCCGCGGCGGGCGATTCGATGGGATCGGGCTGCCCCTTTTTCGCGGGGGCGCGGGTGACGGTCTTGCCGGGCACGCCGTACTCGTCAACCTTCATCATCACGTGGTCGAGCGAGTCGACGAGTTCGGGATCGACCTCCACGCCGGTACGGGCCACCAGCGAGGTGTAGGTGGTCATCACCGGCTCGTCGTGCTGGTTCCAGATGACGTTCTTGCTGACCAGCATGTCCAGGTTCTCCGCACCCTGGGTCACGTGGCGGAAGGACTCGAGCGACACGTCACAGATGAGCCGGTCGCCGACCTTCATCGGCTGGTGGTAGATCAGCCGCTGATCGGTCTGCATGACCTGCCAGAGGTCATAGCCGGTGACGACCTCTTCGAAGAGGAAGCGCTGCGCGGTGATGCCGAACACGGACACGAATGTGGGCGCGGCGACCAGGCTGTTGTGCCCGTACTCAGCCGCGGCGGCCTCGTTCCAATGCGTCGGATGGGCGTCCTGAACGGCGGTGGCGTGCTTGCGGACCTCTTCGCGCCCCACCTCGTAGTAGTCGTCGACCGTGTAGTGGAATCCGACGAGCCCGGCGGTGCGGGCGGCGATCTCCTCCGGGGAGAGTTTCTCCGTCGGCGCTTCGTTGGGATCAGATCCGGAAAACACTCGTCACACCTGCCTAAGAGTCGCGCGATCGGTCACGATGCGGTCGCGGCCCCGCGACCGCGACGACGGAGGGCGACAATGAAAATAGGGGGCACCGTGGCCGGTGCCCCCCATGATTCGGTCAGCGCGTTTCTTTGTGCGCCTGGTGCGTCCCGCAGTTGGGGCAGAACTTCTTGATCTCGAGGCGGTCGGGATCGTTGCGGCGGTTCTTCTTGGTGATGTAGTTGCGGTGCTTGCACACCTCGCACGCCAAGGTGATCTTGGGGCGGACGTCTGTCGAGGAGGCCACGGCGCTGCCTACTTTCGGTGGTACTCGCGCCCGGCACTCGGTCGTTCGACCGGCGTCGGGCCCTTCTTCACAGAACCGGCGGGCGCCGATCCCGATTGTGTAGCGGTGGGGGGACTCGATCCCCCGACCTCACGATTATGAGTCGTGCGCTCTAACCAGCTGAGCTACACCGCCGCGCGGACCCCACTCGTGTGATCGGGTCCAGCGAGCCCCCTGACGGAATCGAACCGTCGACCTTTTCCTTACCATGGAAACGCTCTACCGACTGAGCTAAGGGGGCGTCGTCATCGGCGACCGGGCCGGGCCCGATCAACAAACGACATGACGAGGCTACACATCTCCGACCGGGTCGGCCAAATCGTCGGCCATCCCCGCTTCGGCGGCGAAACTCCACGTCGTGGCAGGTATAGGATTCGAACCTATGTAGCTTGCGCGACGGATTTACAATCCGCTCCCTTTGGCCGCTCGGGCAACCTGCCGGTGCACTCCCCCGCGCTTGGCGCAGCGACGAAGGGCAACGCCGCACAGAATACAACGCTCCCCCGGTGCCTACGCAAACCCGCTGCTCACGCTAGGCTGTGGCGCATGGCAGATTCATCATTCGACGTGGTCAGCAAGGTCGATCGCCAAGAAGTCGACAACGCGCTCAACCAGGCGGCCAAGGAGCTGGCGCAGCGGTACGACTTCCGCGGCACGAACTCCACCATCGAATGGTCCGGCGAGGAGGCGATCGTCATCACCTCCGATGCGCAGGAGCGTGCGCAGGCCGCGCTGCTGGTGTTCCAGGAGAAGCTCATCCGCCGCGACATCTCGCTGAAGGCCTTCGAGGCAGGGGAGCCGGCCGCCTCGGGCAAGACCTTCAAGATCACCGGCTCCCTCAAGCAGGGCATCGATTCCGAGCAGGCGAAGAAGATCACCAAGCTCATCCGCGACGAGGGCCCCAAAGGCGTGAAGGCCCAGATCCAGGGTGAGGAGGTTCGGGTGTCGAGCAAGAAGCGCGACGACCTGCAGGCGGTCATCGCGCTGCTCAAGGGCTCCGACCTCGATATCGCGCTGCAGTTCGTCAACTACCGCTGACGCTGCGACCGCATGGCGTCGGGACGCTAGAACAGGTCGGTGAACTCGTCGATCCGCCGGGCGATCTTCGAGCGCTTGGTCAACCAGATCCAGCCGGCCGACGCCGCGAACAGCACGGCGAGCAGGCCGACGAGGATGAAGAATCCGATGAGGGCGTCAGGCATGGCTCACCGCCCGAAGAACGCGGCGATGACCGCGATGATAATCACGATGCCGGTCAGGGTTCCCACGTGCGCCTCCAAGGACTAGCCCTCGGCCCACGGTGGTCCCGTGGGCCCGGGTCCAGTCTTCGCGCCCGGTACGGGCCGGACACGAGTAGCGCACTACCCGAATCCTGGGGCGCCTCAGACGCCCCGGCGCGCCATCTCCTGCAGCCGGGCGATACGGTCCGCGGTCGGCGGGTGCGTGGCGAACATCTTCTGCAGCCCGGCGCCGCGGAACGGGTTCTCGATCATCATGTGCGCCTGCGACTCGATCTGCGGGGCGGGCGGCAACGGTGCCGCGTCGATGCCACCGGAGATCTTTGCCAGCGCCGAGGCCAGTGCCAGCGGATCCTTCGTCAGCTCCGCGCCGGACTGGTCGGCCTGGTACTCGCGCGAGCGCGACACCGCCATCTTGATGACCGTGGCCGCCAGCGGGCCGAGCAGCGTCATCAACAGCACCCCGACGAGGCCGGGACCGCCGCCGTCCCGGTTGCCGCCGCCGAACAACATCGCCATGTGCGCCAGGCCGGTGATGACCGCGGCCATCGCGCCGGCCACCGACGAGATCAGGATGTCCCGGTTGTAGACGTGCGACAATTCGTGGCCCAACACAGCGCGCAACTCGCGCTCGTCGAGCAGGCGCAGGATTCCCGACGTGCAGCAGACCGCCGCGTTCTTCGGGTTGCGCCCGGTCGCGAATGCGTTGGGCGACTCGGTGGGGCTGATGTAGAGCGCCGGCATGGGCTGTTTGGCATCGGTGGCCAGTTCCCGCACGATCCGGTACAGCTCGGGAGCCTGCACCTCGGTCACCGGTTGCGCGTGCATCGACCGCAATGCGAGCTTGGCGGAGTTGAAGTAGACGTAGGCGTTGGTGCCGATCGCCAACAGGATCGATCCGATGAGGATCGTCTGGTTCTGGAAAGCGGCGCCGATGCCGACGATGATCGCCGACATCAGGCCCAACAATGCGGCTGTCTTCAGACCGTTGAAATTCATTGCCCACCTCGTCGCGCACCGATGGCCGCCGGATGCGGCCGTTCCTCTTGCATAGTGCCAAACGCGGGGGCTGGGCGGATCGTTCCCGCCGGGCGAGGCGTCTAGCCGGTGCGTTCTACGGTGTAGGCGGCCAGATCGGCCAGCGCGTCCCGGGCTGGTCCGGCCGGCAGCTGGGCCAGGTCGGCCTGCGCGGCGGCCAAGTAGTCCCCCAGCTTTGCCCGGGCCGCCGTCATGCCGGCCGACGAGCGCAGCAACTCCAACGACCGCGACACCTCGTCGTCGTCGACGAGGGGACGGGGCCGACCGGTCCCTGGGTCGACGAGAAGCCCGCACAGTTCGGCCGCGGTCGGATCGTCGCCGGCCAGGGCGTACAGGACCGGCAGGGTGTGCACGCCCTCGCGCAGGTCGGTACCGGGGGTCTTGCCCGACTCGTCGGTCACCGATGCGATGTCGATGATGTCGTCGGAAACCTGGAACGCGGTGCCGATCACATCGCCGAGGCGTGCGAGCCGCTCGATCGTGTCGGCGTCGGCCCGTGCGGTCATCGCACCGAAACGGCCGGCCGCGGAGATCAGCGAGCCCGTCTTCTCCCAGACCACCTTGAGGTAGTGCTCGATCGGGTCGGCCCCGGCCGCGGCCCCGACCGTCTCGCGCATCTGCCCGGTGACCAGCTCCGCGAACGTGTCGGCGATGATGAGCACCGACTCCGGTCCCAGGGTCGACACCAGCCTCGAGGCGCGGGCGAAGAGGAAATCCCCGGACAGGATCGCGATCGAGTTGCCCCAGCGCGAGTTCGCCGAGGCCGCGCCGCGGCGCACGGGCGCCTCGTCCATCACGTCGTCGTGGTAGAGCGTCGCGAGATGGATCATCTCGACGACCGTCGAGGCGGTGATCACCTCGGGTGCGTCGGGGCGGGGGCCGAACTGGGCGGCGAGGATGGCGAACATCGGGCGGAAGCGCTTGCCGCCCGCCTTCGCCAGGTGCGTGGCCGCCTCGGTGAGGAGCTCGTCGCCGGAGGAGAGTTCGGCGAGCAACAGATCTTCCACCTGCTGCAACGACGACTTCACGACGAGGGAGAAGTCATCAGAACCCAGGTTCAGGCCGGCCAGTGTCGACTTCACGTGTGATGCACCTGCACAAGCGTTTCGGGGAGTCAGCGCGGTCGCGCCCGACTGCCTGAGCGTAGCCGACCCGGGCCCACGACATACTGGTCGGGTGACCGATTCCACCGACGCCGATTCCGGCGCCCGCACCCCCGTGACGCAGACCGACGTCCTCGTCGTCGGCGCGGGTCCCGCCGGTGCCGCCGCTGCCTTCCGCGCCGCGCGAGCGGGCCGCGACGTGGCCCTGCTCGACATGGCGGTGTTCCCCCGCGACAAGACGTGCGGCGACGGCCTCACGCCCCGGGCCATCACCGAGATGATCGACCTGGGCCTGGGCGGCTTCCTCGCCGACCGGCCGCGCATCATCGGGCTGCACCTGCACGGCTGGGGGGCCGACCAGCGCGTGCCGTGGCCGGGAGGACGGTTCACCGACTACGGCAGTGCCGTGCCGCGCATGGAACTCGACGAGGAGATCCGCGCGCTCGCCGAGGCCGCCGGGGCCCAGATGGTACTGGGCACCAAGGCGGTCGACGTGGAGTGGGACGGCGACCGGATCGCCGCGGTCGTGGTGACCGGCCCCGAAGGGCGGCGGGCAATCCGTGCGTCGACGGTCATCGTCGCCGACGGCGTGCGATCGGGCCTCGGCAAGATCCTGGGCCGGCAGTGGCACCGCGACACCGCCTACGGTGTCGCGGGCCGTGCCTACGTCGCCTCGACCCGTTCGGCAGACCCGTGGATGGGCTCGCACTTGGAACTGCGGGGCGCGGACGGGGCACTGCTGCCGGGGTACGGGTGGGTCTTCCCGCTCGGTGGCGGGATGCTCAACGTCGGGGTCGGCGCGCTGGCCACCGCCAAGCGGCCCGCACACGTCGAACTGCGGCCGACGCTGCACCACTATGCGGCGATGGTCGGCGACGAATGGGCGATCACCGGTGGGCCACAACGCCTCACCTCTGCGCTGCTGCCGATGGGTGGTGCCGTCAGCGGCGTCGCGGGCCCCAATTGGATGTTGATCGGCGACGCCGCGGCCTGCGTGAACCCGCTCAACGGCGAAGGCATCGACTACGGGTTGGAGACCGCGCGCCTGGCGGTCGACCTGCTCGTCGACTCCGGGGCGGACCCCGACTTCACCGAGCGGTGGCCGGACCTGCTGACCGAGCACTACGCCCTGGCGTTCTCCGCGGCGCGGCGCCTGGCCGCGGTGTTGACCGTGCCGCGTGCGGTCCCCCTGCTCGGGCGCCCTGGGCTGCGGTCGGCCCGGTTGATGTCGATGGTCGTGCGCGTAATGGGCAATCTCGTCACCGAGGAGGACAAGGACCTCGTCGCCCGCGCCTGGCGCACCCTGGGACGGATGTCGGTCCGCGTCGACGAGCGGCCGCCGTTCCGCTGACCGGGTCTGCGCGCTACCGGGCCCCGGCGCGCGGCCTGATGGTGACGAGCGCGGCCGCCACCCCCGTCGTCAACGGCACCGAGAGGGCGATCGCGATACCACCGACGAAGGCCCGGGCCAACTCGATCGCCACCTGGTCGGTGGTGACCAACGAGCCGAACGGCTGGGCGGCGACGGAGAACAGCAGCAGCAGCGGCAGGGCGCTGCCGGCGTAGGCGAAGACCAGCGTGTAGACGGTGCTGGCGATGTGGTCGCGGCCCACGCGCATCCCCGCGCGGAAGGTGGCCAGCCGAGACGGCTCCCCGGCGGCCGCGAGTTCGAAGGTGGCCGAGGCCTGGGTGATCGTCACGTCGTTGAGCACACCGAGGGCACCGATGATGAACCCGGCCAGCAGCAGCCCGGTCATCGAAATCGTCCCCTGGTAGAGCTGCAGGCTCATCGCCTGATCCCCGGAGAGCCCGGCGATGTGCATCGTGCGGATCGCCAGCCAGCTCAACACCCCGGCGAGCAACAGGGATACGAGGGTGCCCAACAGTGCCGCCGAGGTCCGCATGCTGACGCCGTGCGCCAGGTAGAGCACGACGAACAAGATCAGCGCCGACGAGACGACGGCCACCGCCACCGGGGAGTGCCCGGCCAGGATCGACGGCAGGGTGAACACCCCGAGGACGAGGAAGGCGACGACGAGACCGATGATCGACCGCAGTCCCTTCCAGGCAGCGACGGCGACGATGGCGAGCACGAACAGAAGCGCCCAGACGATGATCGCCGGGCCGCGCGCGAAGTCGAAGAAGTTGTAGCGCGGGGAACCGTCGACGCCGGGCATGGTCGAAACCCGGATCTTGTCGTCGACGCGCAGCGTCGGCTGCCCCGGGGCCACGTCGTCGGCGGTGGCCGGATCCGGTCTCGGCTGTCCCGGCCCCTCGCCGGACTGCGCCCGGTTGGTCGGAATCTGCAGCAGCACGAACTTGCCCCGGTCCGCGCCGCTGTCGAGGCGGATCGTCGTCGCATAGCACGGGCCGTCCGCCTCGGCCACCACGCCGAGCGGTTGCTGTCCGTCGACGGCCATCCCCACCATCGGGTTACCGCACTGCGCGCGCGATTGTGCGACGACGGTGGCAGTCTCGGTGCGGATCGGCCCGCCGTCGGCCGAACGGAACTGCATCGGGATGGGATGGTCGCCGGCCGACGACGAGGGCCAGAGCACGGCCAACCCGATGGCGACGGCGAGTGCCGCGGCCGACAGCAGTGCGATCACCACCCAGCGGGCGGCAGCGCTCAACGGCACCGGGCCTCCCCCACCGTGGTGGTGGCCGTGCACCGGCGTGACGTTGCGCGGCCCACCGGGTTCGACCCTGCCAGGTTCGATGCTGTCGGGCTCAACTCGGTGGGTCACGCGGGCCACGCTACTTGACGGCGCTGTGCAGGGCGGCGATCCCGCCGGTGAGGTTGTGCCAGTGCACGCCCCGGAAGCCCTGCGCCCGGATCAACCGGGCCAGCCCGACCTGGTCGGGCCACTCGCGGATCGACTCGGCAAGGTAGACGTAAGCCGCGGGGTTGCTGGAGACGCGGGTCGCCACCTCCGGCAGGGCTCGCATCAGGTACTCCAGGTAGACCGTGCGAAAGGGCCGCCAGGTCGGCGAGGAGAACTCGCAGATCACCAACCGGCCGCCCGGGCGCAGCACCCGGCGCAACTCGCGCAGGGCCAGCCCGACGTCGTTGACGTTGCGCAGGCCGAACGAGATCGTGGCCGCGTCGAAGGACTCGTCGGCGAAGGGCAGCGCCAACGCGTCGGCGGCGACCTTGGGGACGTCGCGGCGCGCACCGGCCTTGAGCATTCCGAGGGAGAAGTCGGCGGCGATCACCCGCGCACCGGACTTGCCCAGCTCCACCGTCGACACCGCGGTCCCCGCGGCGAGGTCGAGGGCGACCTCGCCAGGGCGCAGCCCCAGCGCGCGGCGGGTGGCGGCCCGCCAGCGGCGGTCCTGCGCGAAGGACAGGACAGTGTTCGTCACGTCATAGCGCTTGGCCACGCCGTCGAACATCGAGGCCACCTCGTCGGGGCGCTTGCTCAGGTCGGCGGAGTCGGCCCGCTGATCGGTCATGGGTCAAACGGTAGTCGGCGCCGCATCCTCGTGCGCAGCGCGGGCCGTCAGCCCGCGAGCCGGCCGGTCACGCCGGGACCGGGGCGGCCGCCGAGAACCGCGCGGTAGTGCCCGAGCAACTCGTCGCAGACCGCCGACCAGGTACGCGTGCGCACCCAGGCCAGTCCCGAGCCGCCGAACCGCGCCCGCGTGGCCGGGTCGCGCAGCGCGTCGACGGCACCGGGGAGCTTGTCCTCGAACTCGTCGGGGTCGAGCAGGAAGCCGGTGCGGCAGTGCGCGACAAGGTCGCGCGGGCCGCCGGCGAGTGGCCCGATGACCGGCAGGCCGCTGGCCATCGCCTCCTGAATCGTCTGGCAGAAGGTCTCATGCCGGCCAGCGTGGACGAAGACGTCGAAGCTGGCGTAGGCGCGCGCCAGCTCCGCGCCGTACAGCGCCCCGGTGAAGATCGCGCCCGGCAGTTGCGCGCCGAGCCGTTCACGCTCGGGACCGTCGCCGACGATGACCAGTTGTACCGCCGGGTCGCGGCTCAGGGGGGCCAGTTTGTGGATGTCCTTCTCCAGCGCGAGACGCCCCACGAAGCCGACGATCAGCTTGCGCTCGCGATCGTCGTCGTGGTTCGCCCCGGACCAGTGCGACACCAGGTCGGCGTCGGCCTGCTCGGGGCCGAACACGCCCAGGTCGACGCCACGGCCCCACTGGTGGACCCGGGGGATCCCGTGTGCGCGCAGGTCGGCGGTGCTCGATGTCGAGGGCGCGAGGGTGCGGTCGCACACCGAGTGCAGGCGGCGCAGCACCCCCCAGGCCGCGCGCGAGGCGAAGGTCGCCCGGTAGCTGGCGGCGAAGCCGGCGACGTCGGTCTGGAACACCGCGACCGTCGGCAGGCCCAGGTGGCGCGCGGTGTAGGCGGCGGCCCCGCCGAGCACGAATGGGGAGGCGAGGTGCACGATGTCGGGTTCGAAGTCACGCAGGGCCCGCCGGATCATCGGCGTCGGCACCCCGACCGGCAACGAACGGACCCCCGGGACCATGACCGCGGGCACGTGGCGCACCGGTGTCGCGGCACCGACCTCGGTGGGCCCCGACTCTTGTCCGCGCGGCGTGTCGGGCGCGATGATCAGCGCTTCGTGCCCGTGCTCCTCGAGGTGGTCGACGACGCGCAGCACCGAATTGGTCACCCCGTTGACCTGGGGGAGGAAACTCTCGGACACAATCGCCACTCGCATGGCCCCAGTCTTGGTCGCCGGAGCGGCGCGAGGGTGGTCACGGCACCAACGCCCGGTGAACGGGCGGCCAATTCACCCTGGTGTTCAGCCTGGTGCAGAAGTTCGCGTTCCCGCAGCCGCGCCCCGTGCCGCCCGGTCCGCGGACCGACTGCGGCCCCGTCGGCCGAGTTCCGCGACGAGCACCATCAACGCGGCCACGACCGCCCAGCCGCCGACCGCCACCGACAGCGTCGGGATGATCGCCAGCGAGGCGTTGCGGCCGGTGGGGCGCACCAGGCCGTCGGGGTTCGTCGCGTCGTAGTCCACCGAGATACGCTCCCCCACCGACAGCTCGGTCGGGTAGAGCAGGCCCAGCTGCGGGCTGTGGAACTTGCCGTCGGCGGTGAAGAACCCCACCGCCGCGTGCCGCCGGTCCGCCGACGACACCTCGGCGACGGCCACCGCCTTGTGCGCGTCGATCTGGGCGTCGTTCTTGAGGCACCCGGCAAACAGGAAGACCGCCATCAGCGTGAGGATCACGCCCACCACGAGCAGTGCGATCTGCGCGACACGCTGGGCCGTCCGATTCATGGGGACAGGCTACCGGGCCAGTGCCGCGGCGATGGCGCCGTGCACGTCGCGCAACCCGGTGCGATCGGTGGTGACCTCGAGGACCTGCACGCCGCAGGCCGGACCGGCGAGCCCGTCGGGCAGCTCGTCGACGCCGAGGCGGCGGTGCACGACGTGCATCCCGGCGCACAGCGCCGCCAGGTCGGTGCGGTGCGGTGTGCCGAAAATCCGCTCGTAGGCGCCGGCGTAGGCGTCGCGCCCGTACCGGGGATCCCCCTGCTCGAGGAGCCCGAAGATGCCGCCACCGTCGTCGTTGGCGACGACGATGCGCAGGTCGTCGGGGCGCGGCTCACCGGGTCCGATGATCAGCCCGGTGGCGTCGTGGATGAAGGTCAGGTCACCGAGCAGTGCGACGGTCGCGCCACCGGCGAGAGCTGCTCCGATGGCGCTGGAATTCGTGCCGTCGATTCCGGCCACGCCGCGGTTGGAAAGCACTCGGACATCAGCGCCGACGGTGGCGGCGAGCGCGACGTCGCGGATCGGGTTGGATGCGCCGAGGAACAGTTGGGAGCCCGGTGCGACGGCGGCGCCAACGGCGGCGGCGACGTGCAGCCCGGTGACGGGGGTGGTCTCCGCAAGCACCCGTGCGACGGCGTCGACGGCCCGGCGGTGCTCGGCGGCGCACTGCGCCAACCAGCCGCCGGCGGGGGCACCGGACGGTTCGGCGCGGGTGCCCGTCGAATAGACGTTGCCCGAGACGTCGGGCCACCGCGGACCGGTGGTGATCGCATGGACGCGGACCTGCGGGTCGGCGAGCAGTCGAGCCACCCCGCGGTGCAGCGTCGGGCGGCCGCAGATGATCGCCTGCCGCGGCTTGATCCCGCCCAGCGCCAGGGGATGCAGGGGGTTGGCGGGGCGCGGCGCGGTCGGCTCGGCGACGGTGGGCAACCCGGCCAGCTCCGGGTTGGACCCGGCTCCGTGACCGGCGACGACGACGGTGTCCAGGCCCAGGTCGACGGGCACCGGGATGTCGAGGCGGCCTGCGGGAGCCCACGTCCACGGCTGTCCGTCGGGCCGGCCGACAAACCCGGCGAGGTCGTCGCCGGAGGCCGCCGACGGGTCCGGCACGAGCGGTTCGCGCAGCGGGATGTCGAACTGGACCGGTCCGGCATTGCCGGTGCGCGCGCCGCGCGCCGCGGCGAGCACGCGGCCCACCGCCGAGCGCCACTGGCTGTTGGTGTCGACTCCGTCGGAGGCCGGCCCGATGCTGATCGCCGCACGCACCTGAGTGCTGAACAATCCGAACTGCTCGACCGTTTGGTTGGCCCCCGAGCCGAGTAACTCATACGGCCGGTTGGCGCTGACGACGATGAGCGGCACCCGGGCGTAGTTGGCCTCGAAGACCGCCGGGCTCACATTGGCGACGGCCGTGCCGCTGGTCAAGATGATCGGCACCGGCCGCCCCGCTGCCAGCGCGAGTCCGAGCGCCAGATACCCAGCCGCCCGCTCGTCGATCCGCACGTGCAACCGGATCCGCCCGGCCGCGTCGGCGGCGTGCAGCGCAAAGGCCAACGGCGCGTTGCGCGACCCTGGGCACAGCACCGCATCGGCCACCCCGCCACGGATCATCTCGTCGACGATGACCCGGCCCTGCAGCGTCGACGCATTGATCGGCATGCCGTTCAGTCTGTCACGCCGGGCACCGGCCGCCGTTGTGCCCGGTATCGGTGCACGGCGGCGCAATGCTGCCACAATCGAAGCCATGGGTTGCTACGAAGACCGGATCCTGCCGCACGTCATCCGACTCACCTGCGGGATGCCGGCGATGCGCAAGATCCGGCGGAAGGCGACCGCGGGAATGCACGGCGACATCATCGAGATCGGTTTCGGGTCCGGCGCCAACGTCGGGTGCTATCCGCCGGAGGTGACCTCGGTGACCGCGATCGAGCCGTCGGACACCTCGTGGGCCATGGCCGCCGCCGCCGTCGCCGACAGCTCCGTGCCCATCCGGCGCGGCGGACTCGACGGGCAGCGGCTCCCGTTCGACGACGACACCTTTGACGGAGCACTGTCCACCTACACGTTGTGCACCATCCCCGATCTGCCCGCCGCGCTGGCGGAGTTGCGCCGCGTCGTGAAGCCGGGGGGCGCCCTGCACTTCCTCGAACACGGCCGCGCCCCCGATGAGCGCGTCCGGCGCTGGCAGCGGCGCATGGAACCGCTGCAGAAGCGCCTCGGCGGCGGCTGCCACCTGACCCGCGATATCCCGGCCCTGCTCGCCGCTTCGGGGTGGGTACCGGTCGGACTCGAGCAGTACTACGCGACGAAGACGCCAAAGACCTTCGGCGCCTTGTCGATCGGCACCGCCCGAGGGGACGAAAGCCGCCGCCCCGGGCGGTTAGGCTGATCGCATGAGCCGTGAGTTCGACATCGTTGTCTTCGGCGCCACCGGCTTCGTCGGTGAGCTGACCGCCCGCTACCTCGCCGGGGCCGCCCCCGCGGGCACCCGCATCGCCCTTGCCGGCCGGTCGGCGGAGAAGTTGGCGGCGGTCCGCACCCGCCTCGGCGACCGTGCCGCCGACTGGCCGCTGATCGTCGCCGACGCGGACCGGCCGTCCACACTCGACGAGATGGTCGCGCGCACCCGGGTCGTCTGCACCACTGTCGGCCCCTACCTGCGCTACGGCGAGGCGCTGGTCACCGCCGCGGCGACCGCGGGTACCGACTACGTCGACCTCACCGGCGAGGTCCCGTTCGTGCGTCACTCCATCGACAAGGTCGGCGAGACCGCCGCGGTCACCGGCGCGCGCATCGTGCATGCCTGCGGATTCGACTCCGTGCCGTCCGACCTCGGGGCCTACGGCCTGTACCGGCAGGCGTTGGCCGACGGGGCCGGCGACCTCGGCGAGACGACGATGGTCGTTACCTCGATGCGCGGCGCGGCGTCGGGTGGCACCATCGACTCGGTCCGCGTCGTCGCCGAGCAGGCCCGCGACGCATCCACCCGCAACCTGCTGCTGAACCCGCAGGCATTGTCCTCGGGCCCCGGCGAAGTGGTGCGCGTGGACCGGCGCGCCGAGCCCAACGATGCCGCCCTGGTGCGTGCCTCGACGATCGACCCGTCGTTGCGCGGCACCTGCGCCCCGTTCTTCATGAGCTCGTTCAACACCCGGATCGTGCGCCGCTCGGGGGTGCTGCTCGACTATGGGCCCGACTTCCGTTACGGGGAGGTCATGTCGGTGGGCCGGCTCCCGGTGGTCTCGACGATCACCGCTGCCGCGGTCGCCGCCGGGTTGGGGATCGGGCTGGGCGCGATGTCGTTCGCGCCGACGCGCGCACTGTTGGACCGGGTCCTGCCCAAGCCGGGCGATGGACCGAGTGAGAAGTCCCGCGACAAGGGGCATTTCACAGTGCAGACCTTCACCACGACCTCGTCTGGCCGTCGGTACCGCAGCGAGATGGCCGCCCAGGGCGACCCCGGCTACAAGGCCACCTCGGTGATGCTCGGGGAATCGGCGCTCGCGCTCGCGCTGGACCGCGACCGGCTCCCCGACCGGGCCGGCGTCCTCACCCCGGCGTCGGCGATGGGCGACGCGCTGATCGACCGGCTGCGCGCCGCCGGCTTCCGGATCGACGTCCGCGAGCTGTGACGGCCGCGCACCCGACCGGCGCTACGCCTGGCCGGGCTTGAGTTCGATGAACAGCGACTCGATGTCGGCGCACAGCCGGTCGCCGTCGTTCAGGGTGCCGGTGACGAACAACTTGCGCCCGTCGCGCCGGTCGACCTGCGTGCGCATGGTCAACGGCGTGTTCAGCGGCGTCAGCGAGCGGTAGTTCACCTTGAGGTAGGCGGTGCGGCACACGCCGTTGACCGCCACCGCCGAGGCCATCCCGGCGACGTCGTCGAAGGCCACCGCGACCTGGCCGCCGTGGGCGACGCCGTTGCCGCCGAGGTGGTAGGGCCGGAACCAGACCGTCGCCAGCACCCCGTCGGGCCCGGCCTCGGTGATCTCGTAGGGCGGCAGTGTGATGTTGCCGCGCGCCGGGAGATCGATGCGCGTGCCCGCCGGGGTGGTCCACTCGTCGACGAGCTGCTCGTCGAGCTTGGCGTTGAGGTCGCGCAGCGTGGCGATCGCCTCGATCGCCAGTTCGTCGGTCGGGCAGGCGAAGCGCGCCTTGTCCATCAGCGTGCGGACCGCTTCGCTGAACTCGGCGTAGTGCGACCCGCCCCGCGCGGTGGAGATGTCGAGGTCCGCCCGGAAGCCCCCCTCGTGATGCGGGTGGTCGGCCGGCTTGCGCGAATCAGTCATTTCCCCACGGTAGCGCCACCGCGGCGGCCCGCCGCGGCGCCCCCACTAGGGTGGACTCCATGAGTGCGGACAACCCCTTCGACCCGGAGCAGTGGCGCGCGGTCGCCGGCTTCGAGGACCTGACCGACATCACCTACCACCGGCACGCCGGCCCGGGCCGCGCCAACGGCATCGTCCGCATCGCCTTCGATCGCCCGGAGGTCCGCAACGCTTTCCGTCCGCACACCGTCGACGAGTTGTACCGGGCCCTCGACCACGCGCGCCGCACCCCCGACGTCGGGACCGTGCTGCTGACCGGCAACGGGCCCTCGCCCAAGGACGGCGGGTGGGCCTTCTGCAGCGGTGGCGACCAGCGGATCCGCGGCCGATCGGGCTACCAGTACGCGGCGAGCCATGATTCCGACGTCGCCGCCGCGGGCGCCGGGGGCGTCGATGCGGCGCGGGTCAAGGCCGAGGGCGGCCGGCTGCACATTTTGGAGGTGCAGCGGCTGATCCGCACGATGCCCAAGGTCGTCATCGCCGTCGTCAACGGGTGGGCGGCCGGCGGCGGTCACTCGCTGCACGTCGTGTGCGACCTCACCCTCGCCTCGCGCGAGCACGCCCGGTTCAAGCAGACCGACGCCGACGTCGGCTCCTTCGACGCCGGCTACGGCAGCGCCTATCTCGCCAAGCAGGTCGGGCAGAAGTTCGCCCGGGAGATCTTCTTCCTCGGCGAGGCCTACGACGCGGAGACGATGCACCGCATGGGCGCGGTCAACCGTGTCGCCGACCACTCCGACCTGGAGTCGACGGCGATCGAGTGGGCGCGCGCGATCAACTCGAAGTCCCCCACGGCGCAACGCATGCTGAAGTTCGCGTTCAACCTCGCCGACGACGGTCTGATGGGCCAGCAGGTGTTCGCCGGCGAGGCGACGCGCCTGGCGTACATGACCGACGAGGCCGTCGAGGGCCGTGACGCGTTCCTGGAAAAGCGCGAGCCGGACTGGGACGGGTTCCCCTACTACTACTGAGAAGGAACAACTACTGAGAAGCAGAGCATTCGGCGGGTATAGATGAACGTCGCCGAATGTCGCGCCTATCCGACGAGGCCCGCGAGGACCTCCATCGTCGCGACGCGCTCGGGGTGGGTCCCGGCGGCCGGGGAAGCGAGGATCACGCCGACGCCGGCGCCGCGCAGGGCCGCCACCCGCTCGGCCACCTCCGAGCGCGGGCCGATGAGGCTGACCGCCCGGGCCAATTCGTCGGGCACCGCCGCGGCCGCCTCCATCTTCTTGCCGTCGAGGTAGAGGTCTTGGATCAGCTCGGCTTCCTCGACGTACCCGTAACGCTGCACCAGCGAGTTGTAGAAGTTCTTGCCGCGCGCACCCATACCGCCGATGTAGAGGGCCGCATGGTGGCGAACGCCCACCAGCGCGTTCTCGATCGCGTCGGCATCCTCGGTGATCAGCGCAGTCGTGCCGACGACGATCCGCAGGTCACCGAGCTCCGGATCCCGCTTCGCCTTGCCGGCGGCCAGCGACTCGCCGAAGGCGGCCTCGACATGGTCGGGGTGGAACAGGATCGGCTGCAACTCCTCGAAGAGCTCGGCGGCGAGTTCCACATTCTTGGGCCCGATCGCCGCGAGCAGCATCGGGATCCGCTCGCGCACTGGGTGGTTGATGATCTTGAGCGCCTTGCCCAGCCCGCTGCCGCCATGCTCCACGTCGAGCGGGAGCGTGTAGTGCTTGCCCGCGAACTCGACCTTCTCGCGGCGCCAAACCTTGCGGCAGATCTGCACGTGCTCGCGCGCACGCCCCAACGGGAAATCGTATTTGACGCCGTGGAAGCCCTCGATGACCTGCGGACCCGACGCCCCGATCCCCAGGACGGCGCGGCCCCCGCTGATGTAGTCGAGGCCGGCCGCGGTCATCGCCAGGTTCGTGGGGGTCCGCGAATACATCGGCAGGATCGCCGTCTGCAGTTCCATCTTCTCGGTCTTGGCCGCGATGTAGCCGAGCTGGCTCACCGCGTCGAAGCTGTAGGCCTCGGGCACGGCGATGCGCGCCACGCCAGCGGCCTCGTAGTCGGCCAGGTTCGCGATCGTCTCGCGGAAATCCCCGGCGTAGTTGATCGGCATCCCCAGCGTGATCGCAGTCATGTGGCGATTCTGGCACGACACGGCCCCCCGGTCATCGCTGGTTCACGATGCAGGGCGCCGGGCCAATGCGGCCCGCCGGAATCCGCCGTCCGGTGGACACACGCCGACAGGTGGGTGAACACCAGGTGAATACCCATGGAACTTCCGGATATACGCAGGTCGGAGCATGAATCCAGGCGGCTCCCGGTTAGGCGTATCGACATTTCACCGGCGATGATTCATGCATGACCGTAGAGACGCTGATCCTGGTGCTGCTGGTGGCGACTGCCCTGGGCTTCGACTTCACCAACGGCTTCCACGACACCGGCAACGCCATGGCGACGTCCATCGCCACCGGCGCGCTCAAGCCCAAGGTGGCCGTCGGACTCTCCGCCGTCCTGAACCTGGTCGGCGCGTTCCTGTCCGTCGAGGTCGCCGCGACGATCACCAAGGACGTGCTGAAGATTCAGCAGACCTCGGGCGACGGTGCCGGCCAGTTGATCGCCGGCCTCGACCCGACGAAGGCGCTGCTGATCATCTTCGCCGGCCTCGTCGGCGGCATCCTGTGGAACCTCTTCACCTGGCTGTTCGGCCTGCCGTCGAGCTCGTCGCACGCACTGTTCGGCGGCCTGATGGGCGCGGGCCTGGCGGCCCTGGGCACCTCGGGCGTGAACTGGTCGGGAATCACCGCCAAGATCCTCGTGCCCGCCCTTCTCGCCCCGGTCATCGCCTGCATCGTGGCGGCGAGCGGCACCTGGTTGGTCTACAAGATCACCGACAAGCTGGCCGCGCACCAGAAGGACGACGGCTTCCGCTACGGACAGATCGCCACGGCCTCGCTGGTCTCCCTCGCCCACGGCACCGGCGACGCGCAGAAGACGATGGGCGTCATCGCCCTCGCCTTGATCGCCACCGGCCACCTCGACTCCTCGACCGTGTCGCACGGCCTGCCCCTCTGGATCGTGGTCACCTGCGCCGGGGCCATCGCGCTGGGCACCTACCTGGGCGGCTGGCGCATCATCCGCACCCTCGGCAAGGGGCTGGTCGAAATCTCCCCGCCGCAGGGCATGGCCGCCGAGGCCAGCTCCGCCGCGATCATCCTCACGTCCAGCGCGGCCGGCATGGCACTGTCCACGACGCACGTCGCCACCGGCTCGATCCTGGGCGCCGGAGTCGGCCGGAAGGGCGCCCAGGTGCGCTGGCAGGTGGCCGGGCGGATGGTCGTCGCCTGGGTCACGACGCTGCCCGCGGCCGCATTCGTCGGGGCCGTGTGCTTCCTGCTCGCCAATCTGCTCGGCAACCTCGCCGGGGCCATCGTCATCTTCACCCTCCTGGTAGCACTGGCCGGGTTCATGTACTGGCAGGCCCAGCAGACCAAGATCGACCACAACAACGTCAACGCGGACTGGGATGACGAATCGGGCTTGATTCCCGTCGACGTCCCTGAGACCGCCGCCGAGCGCGCCAGCGCCTGATCACCCGCGCAGGAAAAGGAACCCCGCCATGACCATCGCCGAGTCCATCCTCCGTGTCTTCGTGATCGGCCTGCTCTTCGGTGCCGGCCTGCCCGCACTGTTCGCCATCGGGCTGCGCCTGTGGTCCAACGGATACAACGCTGACGGCACCATCACCAACCACAACCCGGCCCTCAAAGCCGTCGGTGCCGTGCTGTTCGTCGCCGTGAGCCTCGCCATCATCGTCGGCATCCTGTGGATCACCCGCCAGACGATCTACTTCCACTTCGGCGTCAAGATCTTCCCCTTCGGCTACAAATAGCAAGGTCGACGGCGGCCACGCCTACAATCGACTCATGTGCCGAGCCGAAAGGAGACGTCGTGGATAGGCCTCAATTGCTGGACTCAGTGATCCGCTGGTTGCGCGCCGGGTATCCGCACGGCGTCCCTTCCGGGGACTACATCCCACTCGTGGCCATCCTGCGACGCCAGTTGTCCGACGACGAAGTCCGCGAAATCGCCACCACGCTGGCCGGCGGGCCAGAAGTCAACCGGATCGATGCCGGCGTCGAGATCAACAAGGTCACCGACGAGTTGCCCAGCGACGGCGACCTCGACCGGGTCCGGTCGGTATTGGTCGGCGCCGGGTGGCCCTTCGATGACGACCCCATGCGCCGCGGACCCCATCGCGCGGACCCCGATCCCGGGGACCCCGATCGCCGCGGCCCCACCGACTAGCCACCATGCCGGTCCTGCACGTACTGCCCCTCGCGTCCGGTCCGGCGCTTGCCGAATCTCTCGGCGACCTCGTCGCCATGGCGGCCGGCGCCCGCTGCGTGCTCCCCGTCGTCGACGATCCCACCGCCCCCGACCGCCGGTTGCTGGAGTCGTCGCTGCACGTCGGCTCCCCGGTCGACGATCCCGAGGCGTGTCTGGTCATCGCCACCTCCGGGTCCACCGGCGAACCCAAGGGCGCCATCCACACCCCGACGACCCTCGCCGCCTCCGCCGACGCCACCCACGCCCGACTCGGCGGCCCGGGCAACTGGCTGCTGGCGCTGCCGGCCCACCACATCGCCGGCCTGCAGGTCATGCTGCGGGCCTTGCGGGCCGGGTTCACCCCCGCCATCGCCGATCTGCGCGGCGGGTTCGACGCGCACCGCTTCGCCGACGACGTGGCGATGCTGCGCGGTCCGCGGCGCTACACCTCGCTCGTCCCGTCGCAATTGCGCGCCGTACTGGAATCGCGTCCGGCCACGGCCGCCCTCGCGAGCCTCGACGCCGTGCTCGTCGGCGGCGCTGCGACCCCGCCAGCACTGCGGCGGCGCGCTGCCGAGGCGGGCATCCCGATCGTGACGACCTACGGCATGAGCGAGACCGGCGGCGGGGCCGTCTACGACGGACGGCCGCTCGACGGAGTGGGGGTCTCCATCATCGACGGCCGGGTGGTGCTGTCGGGGCCGATGGTCGCCCACGGCTATCACCGTCGGCCCGACCCGGCCTTCTCCGTGCCGGGGTCGTTCCGCACCGACGACCTGGGCCGCCTCGATGACGGGGTGCTGACGATCCTGGGCCGCGCCGACGACGCCATCAACACCGGTGGGCTCACGGTGGCTCCGCAGGTCGTCGAGGCGGTCCTCGCCGGTGCGCCGGGCGTCGCCGAATGTGCGGTCGTCGGGATCCCAGACGAGCGGCTCGGCGAACGGGTCGTTGCCGCGGTCGTTGCCGAACCGGGCGGCACCCCCGACCCAGAGGCCCTTCGCGCCCTCGTCGCCCAGCATGTCCACCGGCACGCGGCACCGCGCCAAGTGATCGTCGTCGATGCCTTGCCACAGCGCGGACCGGGGAAGATCGATCGCTGCGCGCTGCGCGCGCTGCTGGTCGGCGACGGCGTGGTTGAATGACCGAATGGCCACCCTTGCGCAATGGATCAATGGCGCGCGCCCCCGCACCCTGCCGAATGCACTCGCGCCCGTCATCGCCGGTATCGGTGCCGCTTATCACGTCACCGATCACCCGAGTTGGACGCGCATCCTCGGCGCGCTCGTCGTCGCCCTCGGCCTGATCATCGGCGTGAACTTCGCCAACGACTACTCCGACGGCATTCGCGGCACCGATGACGACCGGGTCGGCCCGCAACGGCTCGTCGGGTCTGGGGCCGCATCCCCCGGTGCGGTGCGCACCGCCGCCGTCGTCTCCTTCGCGATTGCCGCGGTCGCCGGCCTGTGGCTGGCGCTGGCCACGTATTGGTGGCTGATCCCCATCGGCGCGCTGTGCATCCTGGCAGCCTGGTTCTACACCGGCGGGTCCCGCCCGTACGGCTACGCCGGATTCGGCGAGATCGCCGTCTTCCTCTTCTTCGGCCTGGTGGCCGTCTGCGGGACCCAACTGGTCGCCAGCGGTCGCATTGATGGCGCTGGCGTCACCATCGGAGTGGCGGTCGGATCGTTCTCCGCTGCGGTGCTGGTGACCAACAACCTTCGCGACATCGCTGCCGACGCCGCGGTCGGCAAGCGGACCCTGGCCGTGCGCCTGGGCGACTACTCGACTCGCTACCTCTACGCCTTTTTGATCACGTTGCCGTTCGTCGCGACGCTGGTCCTGGGCCTGCGCCACCCGTGGGCGCTCGCAGCTCTGGCGCTGGCACCCTTCGCCAACGGGGTCGGGCGCACCGTGGTGGGCGGATCGGCGCAACCGGGGGCCACGGGTGCGGCACTGGTGCGAGCGCTCGGGCAGACCGGGCTGATCATGCTCGGCTGGGCGATCATCATCGCCGCCGCCTTCGCATGGGGCACCGACGGCTTCCCCCAGACGCGTCTGTTCTAGCCGCGTCTGTTCTAGCCGCTTCTGTTCTAGCCGGGCCCAACCCCGTCGAGCATGGGTGCACACTCGGCGGGGTTGGGGTGCCCACTCGGCGGGGTTGGGGTGTGCGCTCGGCGGGGTTGGGGTGCCCGCTCGGCGGGGTTGGGGTGTGCGGCTACGCTTCGGCGGTCGCGGTCAGCTGGTCGGCGACTGCCTGCCGCAGCGTGGCGGCATCGGGTGCCAACGCGATGATCGCGGCCACCGCGGGACTGTCGGACCTGAGTGCTCCCAGGGCGATGTGCACCGTCGACAGGGCTCCGTCGCCGTGTTCGGCAGCGATCCGCACGGCCTCGGACATGGCCTCTCGGGCCGCCGTGGTGAACCGCGGCCGACGGCCGTGTCCGCGCGGTCCGCGCCGGCCCCGCCCGTAGTCCCACGGGCCCTCGGCCTCACCCCACGGGCCCTGGCCCCACGGCCCGCCGTCCGGCCCCCACGGCCCACGTCCGGGTCGGCGCGGTCCGCCGGCGCGGATCTCCTCCTGGGGGTCACAGCCCCGATGCGGCCGATGTCCCCGGCCGCGCGGACCACCTCGGTGGCCGCGCTGCTCGCGGCGGCCCCACCGATCGGTGAGGTCTTCGCCGAAGTTCTCCCGCACGGCGCGGCGGACCTGGTCCAAGTCGATGCCGAGCACCTTGAGTGCATCCCGGTCCTGGTCATAGCGGTCCTCGTCGGCCGTCGGCTCGTCGCCGCCGTCCGCTTCCGCCGCACCGCGCACGGCGTCGCGCGCCGAGGCCAGAGTGATGCCGTGGGCGGCCAGAACACCGACCAGCGGATCCCGGGCGTTGCAGAGCACGCCGAGGATCAGGTGCTCCGGTCCGACACTTGGGTGGCCGAGGTCTTGCGCCTCGGCGATGGCGAACGGGAACAGCATGCGCCCGTCGCGGTTGATTCGTGAGCCAAACATTGGCTCCTCCTTCACAGTTGGAATCTCTTTCGAGAAATGGTCAATCGGTGGCCGAGTCATCGGCGCGCCGCGCATGCTTCTGATGGGCGGCCTGACGGCTGATCTCCAGTACTTCGGCGATCTGCTGCCAGCTCCACCCGGCACTGCGGGCGTTGTCGACGTGGATGTCCTCCAACCGGTCGGCCAACGTGCGCAGTGCGCGCACAGCGGCCAGGCCACGGGCCGGATCGGTGTCGGCAGCGGCCTGGGCGGCCGCGTTCATCTTCTCAGTCACCACGTCAGGTTACATTGACGATCTCTGATATGTCAAGAAGTATTGACAGTGCGATCTATTCCGCCCGCGCCGGCCAGACGAGGTCGATCCGCGCGAGCGGCTCGACCCGCTTGACGCCCAGCCAGATCGGGGTCGACCCCGTCTGTGTCGCGTAGAGGCCGCGCGCCGCCGATTCGACGCGGTCGTACTGGTGCGGCCAGTTGATCCTGCCCGCCAGCTCGGCGAGGCGATCGCGGCCACGGCCCAGTGCGCGACCCACCAGCGACGGGTCGGGCAGGAGGTCCGCCTTGCTCGAATTGCACCGCGCACAGGCCAGGACCAGGTTGCTGACCCCGTCGAGCCCGACCCGCGCCCAGGGCAGCACGTGATCGACCTGCCGGCGGCGCCCCAAACGGGATGCGCAGTAGAAGCACTCGGCGCCGAACGCTTCGGCGAGTTGTTCTCCCGGCCGCGCCAACGACACCCGGTTCGAGCCGAAGAGGTGGTGCTCGATATCGGGTTCATCGGCCAGGAAGGCGTTCATCGCCCGCACCTCCTTGACCCAGGCCGGCTGAAACGCCGGCTTGAGCAACGGCGCAAGGCGGGCCAGCGATTGACATACGCCGGGAAACAACTCGACGCGGTTGCCGTGCTCGACGACGGCGCGCTTCGACGCCGTGCCCAACCAAGAATCGTCGTACAGGAAGCACTCGTGCACCATTGACGACCCCGCGTTCTGCAGTAGCGCCAGTGGATACTGCACGACGAACAGCTTCACCTTCGCCAAACAGTCCTCGTACAACTCGGGCACCCTCAGTTGCGCGGTTTCGAGTGGAACCTCTCGGCCGCGCGGACCGCCAACCGCGGCGCGAAGCTCGCCCACCGCCCGCAACACGACGCTGCGGCCGTCCCGGGATTGCCGCAACTCCTTGCCCTCGAACGGGCGCAGCTGACCCCAATACTGGTCCATCACCCGGGCCGCGAGCACGTCGAGGTCGATCGTCACCGCGGCATCCGGACCGCACGGTGCACGCTCGACGGCCAGGTCGAGCAGCGCGATCGCGACGGCCAACTTGTAGGTGCCGGTGCGGCGGCCGTCGTCGAGCACGGCCACCATCGCCTGGCCCACCGCCAGCGGGTCGGTCGGCGTCGTCATGGCGCCAGGCTCGTGGACAATGAGGACCGTGACCGAACATCGCGCCGCCCACACCGTCGAGGACTTCCGCACCAACCTCGCCGCCGTCCGGGCGCGCATCGACGCCGCCGCCCAAGCGGCCGGGCGCGACCCGGGGAAGGTCCGGCTCCTGCCGGTGTCGAAGACGGTGGAGTCCGACCGACTGCGCAACGCGGTCGCCGCGGGGTGCGACTGGCTCGGCGAGAACAAGGTGCAGGAAGCCAAGCGCAAGCACGCCGAGCTCGCCGACACCGGCGTCAAGTGGGCGGTGATCGGGCACCTGCAGACCAACAAGGCCAAGGACGTCGCCGCCATCGCCGACGAGTTCCAGGCGCTCGACAGCCTGCGGGTGGCGCAAGCACTCGACCGCCGGCTGCAGGCGCTGGGCCGCGGCCTCGACGTCCTCGTTCAGGTCAACACCTCCGGCGAGGAATCGAAGTTCGGCCTGCCCCCCGACGACCTGCCCGGCTTCTTGGCCGGGCTCACCGCCTTCTCCTCACTGCGGGTCCAGGGGCTGATGACGCTCGCCGCGCTGTCGAGCGACGCCGAGCGGGTGCGCGGGTGCTTCACCGTGCTGCGCGGGTTGCGCGACCGGGCCCGCGACGCCGACCCCGATCGGATCGGATCGGGTGAGCTGTCGATGGGCATGTCCGGCGACTTCGAGACCGCCGTCGCGCAGGGTTCGACCTGTGTGCGCGTCGGGCAGGCGATCTTCGGCGCCCGCGCGACGCCCGACAGCCTCTACTGGCCGAACTGAGCGGCCGGCTCATTCTGCGGCGATCGACTCCGAAATATTCATCCGAGCCGCCCGCATCGCCGGGGTCACCGCGCCGATGACGCACAGGCCCATCGACACCGCGACGTAAACCAGCGTCGAGGCCTGCGGCGAGTAGTGCACGGCGATCGAGGTGCTCGCGGTCAAGATCTTGTCGCTGAGCAGGTGCAACATCGCGCCGAGCACCAAGCCGACAGCTGAGCCGACTGCCGCGATCGCCACCGCTTCCGCAAGCACCATCGAGAACACGAACCGCCGCGACGCCCCGAGTGCGCGCAACACCGCGAGCTCGCGCCGACGCTCGATCACGCTCAGCAACAGGGTGTTGAGCAGGGCGACGGCCGCGGCCACCGCCACGATCCACTGGATCGCCACGGTGAACGCCCCGGACTGCTCGGCGGATTGCTGTGTCGCCCGAAGTGCCTCGTCGCCGGAGTAGACGTGCAGCGGCAGCCGACCCGCCGAATAGCGCTGCGCCACCGCCGTCAAACCGGCGCGCACCCCCTCCGCGTCGGCACCCGGCGCCACCGTGACCTGGAGGAAAGTCGCACCCGGCCGGTCGAACCACTGGCGCAGGTGGTCCAACGAGATGGCCGCGCTGCCGGAGTCGATGGCGACGTAGTCGACGATGTCGCGCACGACCAGCGCGTGGTATCCGGTCGGCGTCGCCAACCGCACCTCGTCGCCGACCTTGCGCCCGAGGTTGCGCGCCGCCACCGAGGACAGCACGATGCCATCACCGGCGAGGATCTGCCTCAGAGCCGCCGGATCGGACTTGTGCACGAACGGCGCGCTGAGTCCCGGGGAGAGGCCCTGCACGAGGATCCGCGCATCCCCGACGTTGACCGCGGCCCACTGCGACCCGCGCACGGCCGCCACGCCGGGGACTGCCGCGGCCGCGGTGGCCACCTCGTCGCCGAAGGTGGGCCCGGTCGGGATCCCGTCCTTGTTCGAGGTGGAGAGGTAGAAGCCCGGGTCCCCGAGGCCCTGCAGCGAACCCGAGATCGAGGACACGAGGTTCGCCAGTGCGCCGGACGTCCCCATGCCGACGGCGATCGCGACCGCCACCGTCATCACCGTCGCCCACACCCTTCGGGCGGCCCGCTCGGTATTCACCGCCGCCAACGTGCCCGGTGGACCGAACCGCCCGGCCACCGCGGTCGCCGCGGCCACCAAGGGGCCGGTGAGCGCGAAGCACAGCAGCAGCCCGCAGGCGCCGAACACGGCACCGGCGATGATCGCGGCGCGCCCCGGCACCGTCGTCGCCAGCACCCAAGCCCCGGCGATGCCGGCCAACCCGCCGACCCCGGCAACGGCGACCACCGTCCGCGACAGCGGCTTGTCCGCGTCGCCGCCGGCCGCCGACATCGCCTCCACCGGCGACACCGAGAACACGGTCCGCGCAGCCAGCGCCGTGGCCGCCACGCAGGCCAGGACACAGGCGGCCAAGGCGACGAACGGCGCGAACGCGGGCAGGTGGTAGGTGACGGCGGCACCCACGGAGTTAAGGGTCATCTCCGGCAGTCGACTGATCGCCCACCGACCGGCGAGGATGCCCAGCGGGATCCCGAGCAGGCCCCCGACGAGGCCGTAGATCGCCGCCTCCCCCAGCATGTCGCCCACGAGTTGTCCGCGCCGCGCACCCAGCGCGCGCACCATCGCCAGCGCCGAGCGGCGCGATGCGACAGCCATGTTCATCGTGTTGAACACCAGGAATCCGGCGATGACCAGCGAGATGACCGACACCAGCAGGGTGGAGTCGCGGGTCACCGCGGTAGCAACCTCGGCCTGGCGCTGCCGGAACTCCGGATCGACCACGACGGCCCGCCCGCCCACGACCCGTTCGGTGCGCGCCCGCAGCTCGCGCAGGTCGGCACCGGGTTCGGCGACGAGCAGCAGCGAGTCGACCCGGCCGTCGTGGTGGGTGATCTGCTGGGCCAGCGTGAGGTAGGCGAAGAAGAAGTTGCCCCGGTTGAGCACCTCGGTGCCGGCCGCGGGGGCGACCTGCAGGACGGTGACCGCCACGCCGTTGATCTTGAGGCGATCGCCCTGCCGCATCCCGGTGCCGGGCCCGGCGATGACGCCGGTCTGCAGGTCGGCCAGGTCGAGTTCCCGCTGCCCGGCGCCCGCGGAGCGCGCCAGCGCCTCGCGCAGTTGGGGCGACATCTGCGTGACGCGCTGATCGGAGCCGATGAGCAGGCTCACCTGCGGATCGGTCGAGGGCGGGGCGTCGGCGGGGTCCAGCCGCACCTGCGCGCGGATCATCGGGACCACGGCCCGAGCGCCGGGCACCTCCCGCCGCAGTTCGCCGGCGATCTGGTCGGGCAGCCCGGTGTCGGAGATGGCCGCGACCTCCAGGTCGGCGTCGCCGGTCAACGCCGCGGTCAGGTCGCGCACCGAGCCCGTCAGCGAGCCGAAGGTGCCGAAGACGGCCACCAATAGCGCGGAGGCCACCACGATCACCGACAGCGAGGTCACCACCCGCAGTCGGTGGGTGACGATCTCGCGCAGGTTCAACAGGCGCACCCGGGTCAGTCCCGCGCGCAACCCGGCCCCCGGCCCGACCATCAGACCACGACCCGCCCGTCGCGGACGGTGATCACCTGATCGGTGGCCGCCGCGGCGTTGGCGTCGTGGGTCACCATGATGACGAGCCGGTCCGGACGATCGTGGGCCAGGGCGGCCAGCAGGTCGAGCACTGCCGCACCGGTGCGGGTGTCGAGGTTGCCGGTCGGCTCATCGGCGAGCAGGATCGCCGGATCCATGATGAGCGAACGGGCGATCGCGACGCGCTGCATCTGCCCGCCGGACAGTTCGTTGGGCCGGTGGTCGACGCGGTCGCCCAGGCCCACCCGCTCGAGCAGCGCGATGGCCTCGGGCTTGGCCTTGCGCAGCGACTGGTTGTCGAGCAAGCGGGGCAGCGCGACGTTCTCCCAGGCCGACATCGTCGGGACCAGGTTGAAGAACTGGAAGATGAATCCGACCCGGCGGCGGCGGAACTCCGAGGCTGCGGCGTCGTCGAGGTCGGTGAGCGAAACGCCATCGACGACGATCGATCCCGACGTGGGCTGGTCGAGGGCGCCGAGGATGTGCAGCAAGGTCGACTTGCCCGCGCCCGACGGGCCGACGATCGACACGAACCGGCCGCCGACCAGGTCGAGGTCGACGCCGTCGAGCGCGCGGACCGTGGTGTCGCCGAACTCGTATTCGCGGACCAGGTCGCGCGCGCTCACCATCGGCGGCGCCTCGATGTGCCGGGTGATGCTGGGGCTCATCAGGACTCGTGCGCCTCCTGCCATCGGCCGTCGTCCCAGAAGCGGCGCAGCTCGGCCAGCGGCCCGTCGATGTCGAGGTCGTGGGCGGCGAGCCACGCGTCGTCGAAATAGGTCGAGCAGTACCGCTCGCCCTGGTCGCACAGCAGGGTGACCACTGAGCCGGGGCGGCGGGCGGCGACCATCTCGGCGATGAGCAGCAGTGCACCGTAGATGTTGGTCCCGGTCGACGGGCCGACGCGGCGGTCGAGCAACTCGGAGAAGAATCTGCTCGCCGCGATCGACGCCGCGTCGGGCACGGCCAGCATCCGGTCGATGACCTGTGAGACGAAGGACGGTTCGACGCGCTGGCGGCCGATCCCCTCGATCCGCGAGCCCACGTCCGAGCGCAGCGATCCATCACCCGTCTCGTAGGCCGGGTAGAACACCGAGAACTCCGGGTCGACGACGCACAGCGAGGTGTCGAGGCTGCGATAGCGCAGGTACCGGCCGAGGGTCGCCGAGGTGCCCCCGGTGCCCGCGCCGACGACGGCCCAGGTGGGCACCGGGTAGCGCTCGGCCGACATCTGCTCGAAAATCGCCTCGGCGATGTTGTTGTTGCCACGCCAGTCGGTGGCCCGCTCGGCCATCGTGAACTGGTCGATGAAGTGCCCGCCGAGGTCGCGCTCGAGGTCGGCGGCCACGGCGTAGACGTCGGCGGGGTTGTCGACGAAGTGGCACCGGCCGCCCTCGCGCTCGATCAGCCGCACCTTTTCCGGTGATGTCCCCGCGGCCATCACCGCGACGAACGGCACGCCGATCAGTTTCGCGAAGTAGGCCTCCGACACCGCCGTCGACCCCGACGACGCCTCGATGACCGTCGTCGATTCGCCGATCCACCCGTTGCACAGGGCGTAGAGGAACAGGGAGCGGGCCAACCGGTGTTTGAGTGACCCGGTCGGGTGGGTGGACTCGTCCTTCACGTAGAGGTCGACACCGGCGGGTTGCCCGGCCTCGTCGACCCACTGGGACCAGGGCGGCAGCGCGACGCGGAGCAGGTGGGTGTCGGCCGAGCGGCGGCCGTCGGCCTCGATGAGGCAGACGGCGCGGCGCAGCCACTCCCGATCGGCACGCCGGTCGATGCTTCGGGTAGTCATCTGCTGCTCCCGGCTCAGCTGCCGGGCTTGCGCAGCCGGCCCTGCAGCTCCGCGCGGCGACGCGCGCGCTCATCGTCGTAGGCGGTGATGTGGTTGTTCACGTTGATCCGCAGCGACTTGAACACCAGCATGCCCAGCGGCAGTGCGATCAGCACGCCGAAAGCTGCGGCGACGATCAGCGGCACCGTCTGGCCGACCAGTGCGCCGATGCCCATGATTGCCCCGGCGATCGCGACGACGAGCACCAGTCGTGCACCGACGTAGGCCGCGATCGCACCGAGCAGCGCCGGCAGCCCGGCCGAGGTCGCAGCATTGTCTGGGGCGGCAGCGTCCGCGGGGCCGTCGGACGCTTCAGCCGCGTTGTCGTGCTCAGTCACACGGCTCAGCCTATCCGGCGCCTCGACCGGGCCGGTCATTGCCCGATCCAATTCTTGGCGGAAGTTGGCGTCACCGACGCCGGAGTTGGCACTTCGGACGCCGCCGCGGAACCTCACGACAACCAAAATCGGGCAATTTGACCATCCCTTTACCGACCGATGAGGGTTCGAACAACCGGCAGTCCGGCGGGTAAAACGGTCAAAGCACTGATGCACGACCACCCGTGAGGAAAGAGGACACCGTGACGATCACCAACGAGCCGTCCACCATCACCGCCGCGAACGCGAGCCAGTTCAATCTGAAGCCGGCGGATGTGGCGGCCATGTTCAGCGTCAACCCGAAGACGGTCGCCCGGTGGTCCTCGGCCGGCCTGCTGCAGTCGATCCGCACGCCGGGCGGACACCGCCGCTACCGCGAGACCGACGTCGAGCGCCTGCTGAACCACCACGACGACCTGCCGCTGGTGTAGCCGGCCCTGCGCGGTCCAACACGGAGGTCGGCTCGGTCGCCTACGCGATTCCGTCGGCAGCGACGTGAGGGCTCACTGCCTGGATCCGTACTCCGCGGCTCCCCGGGTAGCGCTCGGCTGTTAGCGTTTCGCAATGGACCCAGTGTCGTCGGTGCCACCGCCCCCACCGCAGCAGCCTCCGATGGAAATCGGACCACCTGCTTCACGTCCACATCGGGCCGTTCGACGCGCAGCACGCTACTTCGATTCGAAGTCATGGACCGTACCGCTCGTGTCCGGAATTGCCGCAGTCGCCCTGACGGTTGCGATGGCGGCCTACTACGTACCGCTGTTGCTGGGCGATACCGAAGACACCGAAGAGCATCAGGCCCGTCTAGTGGTCGAAACAGACGGAGCCATTCAGCCAGGTGGCTTCGAGTGGGAACCCCACATCAACACGGTGCTCGACGAATCGGGCGAACTGAAGGTGGCCGTCCAGATCTTCCCCGTGTGGAATCTCGCGTGGAGCAAAGCATCGACCCAGTGGCCCAAATTCGACTCGTCGATACGGCTGTTCATCTTCAACGGGAGCGACCATGACCGGGCTTCCCCGACGTTCACGGTGTCCTGCAACCCGGCAGCGACGACCACCTGGATCCGCAACGCCGCGACTCTACCGAATGGCAACGGCGGGATGGGCAGAATGTTCTCGCGTTACTCAAAAAACGGTGCTGATCGTCACTGGTCGGGCTTTCTCGTCGAGAGTCCCATCGCGATAGGCAAAACGATTGCAAGTTCGGTGCAAGGGCTTCCGGGGGCACCCTTCAACCGCCCACTAACCGAAATCGGAGGACTCGACTTCCAGCCCAAGGGACTGGTCGAAGCCTCCTTGGACGCGGGCGACATCGTCGTCTGTTCGGTACACGGAATACCAGGAACCCACATCTCGCGTCCGCTGGTAGGCCGGCGGATCGACCGCGCGCAGTACTCTTCCCCAACCGTCATCTGGAGTAGACGGAACATGCGAGGAGACCATCCCGGGGCCACCTGCGAAGTTGACATCAGCGGACCGTACTGCTGGCGAGAACCGACTGGAAACGACCTCAATACGCCGACCGCCCGAATCAGGTCCGAACTGTCCTTACGCAAGGAAGCCAGCGTATTCACCATCGAAGCAAGTAGCGGTGACTTTCAACCCGGGGGGCCGAACTGGTTCATCGCCAGATCGACAATGAGCGAGACCACTCAGTTCTGCACCGACTACGCCTGTATGCAGGAATCACGAACCTCCGTGTTGGTGAAGCGCGCCGGGCTCGATTCCCTGCGCAACGTTCAATGGTTCATGCTCGGCCTTCTACTCCCCCTCGTCTATGTGCTCTCCCGGCGACCGATCCGGTACATCGGGCATCGCATCCTGAACGAGTCCACGTAGACGCTGCGGACAGCGCACACCGCGACGACCTGCCGCTGGTGTAGCCGGCCTGCGCGGTCGCGCCAACCGATGGCGAACCTCACGTATCCTGGACGGATACAGGAGGTTCACCGTGCCCTACATTCTTCTCTTCATCTTCGTCCTCGCGTTGGGCCTGCTCCTGTGGCGGATGACTCGCACCCCCGGCACACCCGGCCCGCGACGACCCGTCAACCGCGGCCCCATCGGCCCCGACGACGACCCCGACTTCCTTCTCGACCTGCGTCGCAAGAATCAGGACCGGGATTCCTGACCTCGGCCCGACCGCGCCCCGGACACGACGCTGTTCCACGCCGTGCGGCCCCGAGCGGTGTGGTCACACCCCCGCGTAGGAATGCAGACCGGCGATCACCAGGTTGATCGCGAACAAGTTGAACAGCAGCGCGGCAAAGCCGACGACGTTGACGACCGCGGCGCGGTCGCGCCAGCCCGCCGTCGCGCGGGCGTGCAGATAGGCCGCGTAGATCACCCAGGTGATGAATGAAACCGTCTCCTTGGGGTCCCAGCCCCAGAAGCGTCCCCAAGCGGCCTCGGCCCAGATCGCGCCGCAGATCACGCCGAGGCCGAACAGCGGGAAGGCGAAGACCACGCAGCGGTAGGCGATCCGGTCCAACCGATCGGCCGCATCCTCGCCGAACCAGCCGAAGACCCCGTTGAGCAGGTACAGGATGCTGGCGATACCGGACACGAGCAGGACCCCGGAGCTGATCGAGATGATCGAGACGTGGATGACCAGCCAATACGACTTCAGCGCCGGCACGACCGGAGCGGCCTGGGTGTAGAGGTAGCGCCCGCCGATGAACATCATCAACACGACGCCGAGGGCGACGAACCCGAGGTAGCGACGGTTGGCCGGGGCGCGCAGCGCGATGATGGCGCCGATCATGCAGGCGGCCATCGTCAGCGAAATGAACTCGTACATGTTGCCCCAGGGCATGCGATCGGTCGCGATGCCGCGGGTGACGATCGACCCGAGGTGGGCCAGTGCGCCGACGATGGCGACGGCGTAACCCATGTTGACCAGGCGCAGGCTGGTGGACTGGCGCTCGGTCGGGAGCACCCGGCCCGGCGCGGCGTCATCGGCGGCGACCACCGGCCCGCCGACCCGGGCCAATTCGCGCTCAGCGAGTTGGCCGGCGAAGCGCTGCGAACCGGCGGCATAGCCGGCGAAGAGCAGCAGCATCGCGAGCGCGTAGACGCCGATGGCCGTCCCGTAGAGCAGGTCCGAATAGCGCGACCACGTCTGATCGATATGGACCACGACCTCGCTGCCGGGTTCCGCCAACATCCAGCTCACACCAGTCACTCCTTGCCGTCCGCGCCCGTCAGCAGCGCGCGTGCCTGTTCAGAGAAGCCCTCGCCCCAGCCCGCAGAATCGGTGCGCGCCAGTCCGGCCACTGTTACCACGGTACGTCGTGCTCCGCCGGGTCCGTCATCGAGCACCCGGATCCGGGCCCACACGCGGCGGCGCTTGACGAGCAGGGAGACGACCAGTCCCAGCAACATGACGATCGCCGAGACGAGCACCCAGAGCTGCGCGGGGTCGTTGGACACCTGCACCGACACCCACCGGCGGTAGCCGTCGAAACGCACCGTCGAGCCGTCGTCGAGGCGCAGGACGCCACCGGGCTTCAAGTTCGCCTGCCCGACCCGCTGCAGTTGTCCGCTGTGCATCAGCGCGGGGTCGAGCGCGTAGGTGTTCTGCGGGCGGCCCGAATCCAGCCCGGTGTCGCCGCGGTACACGCGGATCGCGACATAGGGGTTCTTCGGGATCGGCGACGACGAGGACAGCAGGGTTCCGTCGAACTTCGCGGTCGGGGCGAAGATCCCGTCGATGCCGATCTGGTTGCGCCGACGGTCCTTCTCGGCCGGGAACATCCCGGCCGGCGTGTCGAATCGCACCGCCCCCTCCGACAGCATCGTCGCGAGTTCGGTCGGCGCGAACGGCACCGTCTGGGTGCGCGTGCGGCCGTCGGGGAAGGTCACGGTGAAGGTCGGTGCGAAGCCGTTGCCGAGCACGTACACCCGGCTGCCCGCCAACCGCAGCGGGTCGTTGACTCGGACCTTCGTCTGCGGCCACGTCCCGGGATCGGTCGTCGGCACGCCCGTGGTGTAGCGCATCGTCGCGGTGTACATGTCCGGTTGCCCGGTGGGCAGGAAGGTGGCGGTGAAGTCGTCGACCCGGATGCAGAAGGGCTCGAGGTCGGTGCCGTCGATCATGCGCCCGGCCCGGAAGGAGTCGTAGACCGCCGTCGAGGTGTTGCACATGGCCTGTTCGCCGTCGGCGACGAGGCTGCGGGTCCCCTCGTAGCCGTACATCTTGCCCACGGCGACGGCGACGAGCAGGCTTAGTAGCGCGAAGTGGAAGACCAGGTTGCCGAATTCGCGAAGGTAGCCCTTCTCGGCGGACACCTCGTAGGTTCCGGCCTTGCTCTGCTCCGGGGTGTAGACGGTCCGGCGCCAACCGCCCAGGTTGTCGGCGATGCGCTGCGCCAACTGCGCCGGATCGATCGCCTCGTCGACGACGATCTCCTCGTGCCGCGGCATCCGTGCCAGGTTGCGCGGCACCGGCACCGGTCGGGCCCGCAGGCTGCGCAGGTGCTCGGCCAGGCGCGGCAGCAGACAGCCCACGAGCGAGACGAACAGCAGCACGTAGATCGCGGTGAACCAGCTGCTGGCGAAGACGTCGAACAGTTGCAGCCGGTCCATGACCGCGCCGAGGCGGCCGTGGTTGTCGATGTAGGCCTGGGTCTTGCCGGCGTTGAGCGGGCGCTGCGGCAGCAGCGCGCCGGGGATCGCCGCGGCGGCGAGCAGGAACAGCAGCGCCAAGGCCGTGCGCATCGACGTCAGAGACCGCCACAGTTTGCGCGCGGGGGCCACCAGGAAGCGCTGCAGCGGCGGCGGCGCGACGACGCTCACAGCAGCCACCCGGCGTCGGGCGCGAAGCGCGTCTGCAACCACGCGACGAAGTGGCCCCACGCCCCGGTCAACAAGGCGAAGCCGACGATGATGAGTGCTGCACCGCCGATGATCTGGATCGCGCGGGTGTGCCGGCGCAGCCACCCCCAACTGCGCAGCGCCCAGGTCGAGGAGAACGCCAGCACCACGAAGGGGATGCCCAGGCCCGCGCAATAGGCGACCATCATCGCAATGCCCTTGGCGGCGCTCGCCCCTTCGGTGCCGGTGACCATCGCAACGATCGCCACCAGCGTCGGACCCAGGCACGGCGTCCACCCGAGCGCGAAGACGGCTCCCAGCAGGGGTGCGGCGAACACGCCGAGGCGGCGCCCGTCGATCCGTTCGGGGGCCAACCGGCGCTCGGTCTGCAGGGCCGGGACGAGACCGACGAACACCAGGCCCATCACGATCGTGACCAGTCCGCCGACGATCTGCAGCCCGCGCCCGCCGGAACCGCTGAACCGGTCGGTGATGCCGAAGACCGTCGCCATCGCCAGCACGAACACGACGGTGAACCCGAGGACGAACAGCATGGCCGCGGCGATGACCCGGCGCATCCCGGTGTGCTCCTCATCGCGCACCTGTTCCACCGTCACCGCGGGCGCCTGCGCGCCGACCAACCCTGCCAGGAAGGACAGGTAGCCGGGCACCAGCGGCACCACGCACGGCGATGCGAAGGAGAGGAAGCCGGCCAGCGCGCAGGCGCCGAGCGCCAGCAGCAGCGGACCGGAGGTCGCCGCGTCGGAGAGCGCGCTCGCGGTGTTCACCGCTCGGCCGCGACGCGGTCGACGGCGTCTTTGAGTTCGATCGCCTCGACGGCGCGCAGGTACACCACCGCGGGGCGGTGGCGGCGGTCGAGGACGACCGTTGTCGGGACCACCGAGGTCGGGGTGGTCAGTGCGGCCAACCGGGCGCCGGAGAAGTCGTAGATCGACGGGTAGTCGATGCCGCGGTCGGCGACGAAGTCACGGGCGGTCGGCCGGTCGTCGCGCAGGTTGATGCCGAGGAACGCCACCCCGCGGTCGCGGGTCTGGTGGTAGGTGCGCAGCAGCAGATCGGCCTCGCCCCGGCACGGCCCGCACCACGAGCCCCACACGTTGACCACGACGACCTTGCCGCCGAAGTCGGCGAGCGACACCGGCTTGTCGGTGACCAGTTCGGGCCCCGACAGCGGCGCGACCGGCTTGCGCTGCGCCGGTTCGTAGGTGATGACCGTCTTCCCGCCCGGGGAGACGAACTGCCAGGTGTCGCCCTGGCGCACCGCGTCGGTGCCGGCGGCGCACCCGCCGATCAGTCCGGTGCCCACGACCGCGGCCACGGCCGCCGCAACGATCCGCGGGAACCGACCCGGCATCCTCACGCCCCCGTGATCAGCGGATCGGTGGCCCCGGCAGGCTCCGAGTACACGATGTCGATGAGTGCGTCGCCGTCGTAGATCAAGCTGGTCAGGGAGGCCAAGGAGCACTGCCGCCGACGCGGATCGTGCCACAGGCGCTGCCCTTCCAGGAACCGGCGCAGCGTGTACACCGGCAACTGGTGGCTCACGCACACGACCTCGCGCCCCCGGCCGGCGTCGCGGGCCGTCGTGGCCGCGCCCAACATGCGGTGCGCGAGCTGGAGGTAGGGCTCGCCCCACGAGGGGGTGAACGGGTCGCGCAGCTTGGGCCAGTGGCGCGGCTTGGACAGGGCCCCGTCACCGACGGAGACCTTGAGCCCCTCGAAGACGTTGTCCGCCTCGATCAGGTCGCCGTTGGTGACGATCTCGAGTCCGTGCGCCGACGCGATCGGCGCAGCCGTCTCCTGGGCGCGCTGCAGCGGTGAGGCGAAAACCGCGGCGATGTCGTGGTCGGTCAGCGCATCGGCGACGGTCTGCGCCTGGCCCCGCCCGGTGGCCGACAGCGAGAAGCCGGGCAGGCGCCCGTAGAGGATGCCGTCGGGGTTGAACACCTCGCCGTGGCGCATCATGTGCACGACGGTGTGCTGTCCGGTGCGCACGCCGCTGCTGCGGATGATCTTCTCGGTCATCAGGTATGTGTCCTACTCCCCGCTCGTGGCGGCTGCGGCCGCGGCGGCCGCACCCGGCAGCGCAGCGGCGATGGTCTCGAAGGCGTCGTCATCGAGGGCGGTGGAGACGAACCACGCCTCGAAAGCGCTCGGCGGCGCGTACACGCCGGCGTCGAGCAGTGCGTGGAAGAACGGGGCGAAGCGGTGGGTCTGGGTGGCCCGCACCGCCTCGTAGTCGGTGATCGGCGTCGCCGGGTCGTCGGTGAAGAAGACGCTCACGAGGTTGCCGGCGAACTGCACACGATGTCCGACGCCGGCAGCGTCGAGGGCGTCGCCGAGCAGCGCGCCCAACCGCTCGGCGTTCGCGTCGAGAGTCGCGTAGGCGGCGGCGTCGGCGGCGCGCAGGGTCGCGAGTCCGGCCGCCACGGCCACCGGGTTCCCCGACAGCGTGCCCGCCTGGTAGACCGGGCCGACCGGTGCGAGGCGACTCATGACGTCGGCGCGCCCGCCGAACGCGGCGGCGGGCAGCCCGCCGCTCATCACCTTGCCGAAGGTGTACAGGTCGGCACCGATCCCCTCGAGTCCGAACCAGCCGGCCGGGCTGACGCGGAAACCGGTCATCACCTCGTCGATGATCAACAGTGCGCCGTGGTCGGCGCACAGCCGGCGCAACCCGGCATTGAATCCGGGCAGGGGCGCCACGGCGCCCATGTTCCCGGCGGCGGCTTCGGTGATGACCGCGGCGATCTGCCCGTCGTGCGCGGCGAAGGCCGCGGCGACCGCGACCAGGTCGTTGTACGGCAGCACGATCGTGTCGTGCGCGGCGGCCCCGGTGACGCCCGGCGACGTCGGCAGGCCGAGCGTCGCGACGCCAGACCCGGCGGCGACCAGCAGGGCGTCGACGTGGCCGTGGTAGCACCCGGCGAACTTGATGATTTTGGGGCGGCCGGTGAAGCCGCGGGCGAGGCGCACCGCCGACATGGTGGCCTCGGTCCCGGAGTTCACCAGCCGGACCTGCGCGACCGGGTCGACACGGGCAGCGATCTCCTCGGCCAACTCGACCTCGGCCAGGGTGGGCGCCCCGAAGGACAATCCGCCGGTGGCCGCCGACCGCACCGCGTCCACGACGGCGGGGTGCGCGTGGCCGAGGATCATCGGGCCCCAGGAGCTGACCAGGTCGACGTAGACGTTGCCGTCGACATCGGTCAACCGGCACCCGCTGGCCGAGGCGATGAAGCGGGGGGTGCCGCCGACGGCGGAGAAGGCGCGCACCGGCGAGTTCACCCCGCCGGGGATGACGTGGGCGGCGCGGGCGAACAGGTCGGCCGATACGGCGGTCCGTTGCGCGCGGTCAGGGCTCACAGTCACGACCTCCAGTGTGGCAAAGACACTCGGCAAACCCCAAAATGCCTCAGCCGGTTGTAAGGTTGCCCACCCTCAGCCGAGGGCCGCGCTGACGGCGTCGGCGATCGCCCGCTGGCCGGCGGCATTGGGATGCACGGTCGTGCGGGTCCGCGCCCCCACCATGGGCTCCACCCACCGGCGGTCGGGGTCGGCGCAGGCGTCGTGGTCGCGCGAGACGGCCCAGAGGTCCACGTAGTCGGCCCGTGCAGCGGTCGCGGCGGCGGCGATGGCCCGGTTGAGCCGGATCTGCAGGTCGTTGAGATAGGCCACGTCCCCGGCGGCGACGCGCATGGTCGGGTAGCAGCCGCCGGTGGGCGGCAGCAGCCGCGGATACCCGACGACGACGATCCGTGCGTGCGGCGCGCGCCGGGCGACGAGCGCGACGGCGCCGCGCAGCGCCGGAGCCACCGTGTCGGCGACCTCGCGGTCGAACTGCGCTCCGTAAGCACGGCGGCACGGGTCGCCGACGGTGTCACCGGGGGCGAGGGCCCCGCAGTCGGCGACGGCGTCGGCGAACAACCGACCGTCGTTGCCGCCGATCAGCATCGTCACCAGTTCGGTGGCCGGGCCGAGCGCGTCGGCCTGTGGCGGCACGCCGAGGTACTGCGCGGTGTCCAGGTTCGCGGTGGTGGCGCCGCCACAGGAGACGTCGGCGAAGGCCGGCGGCCCCCACCCGCGCCGCGCGGCGATCAGTTGGCCGAAGTTGCGCGCCGAGCGCAGGCACATGGCCGGGGAATCGGCGACGGTCGGGTCGATCCCCGATCCGGCGGCGAAACTGTCACCGAGGTGGGCGTAGCGTGCGCCGGCGGTCCCGGTAGTGCTCGGCAACGGCCCCGCCGCCCTGCCGCAGGCGGCCAACACCACCGCCAGCGCACACAGCGCCGTCGCGAGCCGGTTGATCCGCACCCCGTCGAGGATAGGCCCCGATCCACCCGGTGAGGGGACCCTGACCCGTTGACCACCTACGGTAGGACCATGGCTCCCGAATCGGACATCGCACATCCCGCGTCACAGACCGCCGAGACCGTCACAACCACCACCGCCGGGCTGCGCGACGCCCTCGACGGGCCCTGGCGGGAGACTCGCGACGTACTGCGCGCCGCGCTCAACCGTTCCGACCTGCTCCCCGATCCCGCCCTCGATCTCGGACCGGCGCGCGCGAAGGTCCTCGCCGAGATGAAGGAGCTCGCCGCCGAGAACTTTGCGGCCGCCGGCTTCCGCACCGAGCACGGCGGCACCGGCGACGTCGGCCGGGCGATCATCGGCATCGAGATGCTCGGCTATGCCGACCTGTCGCTGATGGTGAAGTCGGGAGTCCAATGGGGATTGTTCGGCGGGGCGGTGGAGAACCTGGGCACCGAGCGCCACCACGACCGCTACATCGAGGACCTGATCAACCTGGACCTGCTCGGCTCCTTCGGGATGACCGAGACCGGCCACGGCTCCAACGTGGCGGCACTGGAGACGACGGCGGTCTACGACCGCGCGACGCAGGAGTTCGTGCTCGACTCCACGACGCCATTGGCCCGCAAGGACTACATCGGCGGGGCGGCCGAGCACGCCACCGTGTGCGCGGTGTTCGCCCAATTGATCACCGGCGGGCCGGGCGAGGAACCGATCGGCCGCGGGGTGCACTGCTTCGTCGTGCCGCTGCGCGACGCCGACGGCGCCGATCTGCCGGGGGTCACCACCTCGGACTGCGGCTACAAGGGCGGGCTGCGCGGGGTGGACAACGGGCGCATCGTGTTCGACGGGGTGCGGATCCCGGCGGAGAACCTGCTCAACCGCTACGGCGACGTCGCACCCGACGGCACCTACAGCTCGCCGATCGAGGGTGAGAACCGCCGATTCTTCACCATGCTCGGAACGCTCATCCGCGGCCGCGTCTCGGTGGGCGCGACCGCCGGCGCGGCGGCCCGCAAAGCACTGACGCTGGCGATGCGCTACGCACTGATCCGCAAACAGTTCGAGGCGCCCGACGGCACGCACGAGATCACGATCCTCGACTACCGCGTCCACCAGCGCAAGCTGCTGCCGCTGCTCGCCAAGTCCTATGCGCTGGCCTTCGCCCAGAACGAGCTGACCGCCGAACTGCACGAGGTGCAGACCCTGGGCCCTGCCGACGTCGACTCGCACCGCCAGCGACTGCTGGAGAGCTGGGCGGCGGGCCTCAAGGCCTATGGCAGCAGCCATGCCAGCCACACCATCAACGTGTGCCGCGAGGCCTGCGGCGGTGCGGGCTACCTCGATGAGAACCAGCTGGCGGTCCTGCGCGGCGACATCGACGTGTTCACCACGTTCGAGGGGGACAACACGGTGCTCACCCAGCTCGTCGGCAAGGAAATGCTGGGGCTCTACAGCGACGAGATACGCGGCCTCAACGCCGCCGGCTGGGTCCGCTTCGTCGCCGGGATGGTCGGCAGTGTCGTCGCGGAGAAGACCGCGGCGCGGCAGGTCGTGCAGACGCTGCTCGACTCCTCCGACGAGAACCCCGAGAAGTCCGACCTCACCGACCGTGCGACGCAGGTCCGGCTGCTGCGCAACCGCGAGGAGCACCTGCGCCGCACCTGCGCGCAGCGCCTGCGCCGGGCCGCGGACTCCGACGACCCGTTCGGCGTGTTCAACGACGCGCAGGACCACCTGCTCAAGGCCGCCACCGCGCGCATCGAGCGGCAGGTCCTCGAGTCCTTCATCCAGGCGATCGCCGACTGCGATTCGCGCGGCGCCGCTGAGCTGCTCGGCAAGGTCTGCGATCTGTTCGTGTACTCCGCCCTCGAGGCGGACCTGTCCTGGTTCCTGATGCACCGGCACGTGTCGGTGGAGCGCGCCAAGGCGGTCCGCCGCGGCGTCAACGAGCTCTGCGCGGACCTGCGCCCACACGCACGGACCCTCGTCGACGCCTTCGGCATCCCCGAGGCGCTGCTCGCCGCACCGATGCTCGAACACGGGTGACGCAGAAGGGCGCTATGTCGAGGTTTGGTGTCGCCAGGTGGCACCAAACCTCGCACTAACGGATTTTGTCGGTCTACAGGCCCATCTGCACCGCGAGGTGAGCCTGGGTGAGTTCGGTGCGCAGGCGCTCGACGTCGCGCGCCCAAGCCTGGGCCAGCTTGCCGTTGACCGTCTTGATGCCGATGCCCTTGCGCCCGCGCGGGACGGCGGGCAGCTCGCCGAGCGCCGGAGCGCTCTCCCAGTCCTGGTGGCCGGAGCCGTGATTGGCCGGGTAGACCGTGGCGATGTCGGACAGGTTGATCCGGCGCGTCCCGCAGCGCAGGGTTCTCTCGGTCAGCTCGACGCTGGCATAGGTGCGCGCGGCGGTGATGAACAGGTACGCGGGACCGGTGATGATGACGAAGAAGATCCCCATCACCGCCCAGTGCACCTGCCCGGGGCCCAGGGCCTCCATGACCAGGATCGCACCGATCAGCAACGGCCCGATCGCCAGCGGCCACCAGCCGCTGCCCGACTCGGCGAACAGCACGTCGCCCACCTCCGCCACGACGGGGGAAAGCCCGTCGTCGGACTCGGCCACGGCTTCCCCCGCCAGGGCCTCCCCGGTCAGGTCCTCCCCCTCCGGGACCTTCTCGGCCGGGATCTCGCCCTCGGGGATCTGGTCGTCACCCACGCGTGCCCCCCGACCCCTCGGGCGGTTGGGGACCGGCGGGCGGCGGCCCGGGCGGCGGGTACGGCCCGACGGGCGGGTACTGCCCCGGTACCGGCGGCCACGCCCCCGGCGCCGGCGCGACGGGCGTCTTCGCCGCGGCGCGGAACTCGGCCATCTCGCGGCAATAGGTGTCCGCATCGCGGCGCATCAGTGCGATCAGCGCACCACCGGCGCAACCCGCGGCGATGATCTGCGGCGCCTGCGTCCAGGTCCGGTCACCGGCGAAGGCCAGCAGCGCGCCCACCAGCACGTAGACGCTCAGCCCGGACAGAACCAGGCGCGCCCAGGTGTGCCCGGACCGCACGAAATACATGACGGTCAGCGTGATCGCGGCGCCCACCAGCACGCTGCCGACGAGCGAGGCGATGATCAAGCCGGGGTTGGTCATCAGTTCGGCCGACTGCCGCGTCGATTCACTCGCATCCTTGGGCAGATCGGCCTGCCGTTGCACCATCGCATCGCGGACCGGGCCGTAACCGCCCACCTGGGCGAGGGCGAGCGCCGCGATCACCACCAGCCACAGCTCGGTCGCGATGGCGATCGAGGACGCCAGCTCGGGCCGCTGCCGCGGCTGCGGCCACGGCTGTCCGACGGGGTGCGAAACGGTCATGTGCCCAGGTTACTGACTAGGCGATCAGCTCAGCCAATCGGCGGCCTCGGCCGCCCAGTAGGTGAGGACGATCGATGCGCCGGCCCGGCGGATCGCGGTGAGCGATTCCAGGACCGCGGCGCGGCGGTCGATCCAGCCGCGCTCGGCCGCGGCGGTGATCATCGAATACTCGCCGCTGACCTGATAGGCCGCGACCGGCACGGTGGCGCGGGCCGCGACATCGGCGAGGATGTCGAGATAGGCCATCGCCGGTTTGACCATGACCAGGTCGGCCCCCTCGGCGAGGTCGAGCTCCAATTCGCGCAAGGCCTCGGTCCGATTGCCCGGATCCTGTTGATACGTGCGCCGGTCCCCCTCGAGCGACGAGTCGACGGCGTCGCGAAACGGGCCGTAGAACGCCGAGGAGTACTTGGCGGTGTAGGCGAGCAACGCCGTATCGGTGAACCCGGCTCCGTCGAGCGCCGCGCGAATCACCGCGACCTGCCCGTCCATCATCCCGCTGGGGCCGAGCATGTGGGCCCCGGCCCGCGCCTGTGCGACGGCCATAGCGGCATACCGCGCCAGTGTGGCGTCGTTGTCCACCCGGCCCGCGTCGTCGAGGACCCCGCAATGCCCGTGATCGGTGAACTCGTCGAGGCAGGTGTCGGCCATCAGGACCGTGTCGTCGCCCAGGTCGGCGCGCAATGCGTGCAACGCGCGGTTGAGGATGCCGTCGGCCCGATCGGCCCCCGATCCGAGCGCGTCCTTGTCCCCCGACCGCGGCACGCCGAACAGCATCAGCCCGCCGACTCCGGCGGTCACGGCGGCCGCAGCGGCGGCGCGCAACGAATCCATCGTGTGCTGAACGACGCCGGGCATCGACGCGATCGGTGTGGCCGCGGTCAACCCGTCGGCCACGAACATCGGCAGCACCAACTGCCGCGGGGACACATCGGTCTCGGCGACGAGGCGACGCATCGCGGCACTCGAACGCAGGCGGCGCGGGCGGATCGTCGGCTCGGGAGTCACGGCGTCGAGCCTAGTGCCCACTCCGGGACACCGGTGTCCGGTCCGCGCCTACGAGCGCGAGCGGCGCGACTTCTTGCGCGGCGGGGGCAGTGCGCCCTCGGCACGCAACCGTGCGGCGTGCGCAGCCAACGAGTCGACCAGATCCGGGATGGATGCACTCTCGGGCTGGACGTCGACGCGCAGGCCGAACTCGATCGCCGTCTCGGCGGTCTTCGGCCCGATGCAGGCGACGATGGTCCGGGCGTGCGGCTTACCGGCGATGCCGACGAGGTTGCGCACCGTCGAGCTCGAGGTGAAGCACACGGCGTCGAAGCCGCCGGTCTTGATCATCTCGCGGGTCTCGGCGGGCGGCGGCGCCGCGCGCACCGTGCGGTACGCGGTGACGTCGTCGATCTCCCAGCCGCGCTCGCGCAGGCCCTCGGCGAGGGTCTCGGTGGCGATGTCGGCACGGGGCAGAAGGACCCGGTTGACGGGGTCGAACACCTCGTCATAGGGCGGGAACTCCTCCAGCAGGCCCAGCGAGGACTGCTCGCCGGAAGGCACCAACTCGGGCTCGATGCCGAAGGCGCGGACGCGATCGGCGGTGGCCTCCCCGACACAGGCGATCTTCACGCCGGAGAAGGCGCGGGCGTCGAGGCCGAACTCGGCGAACTTCTCCCACACCGCGCGGACGGAATTGGTGGAGGTGAAGACCACCCACTGGTAGCGGCCGTCGACGAGGCCCTTGACCGCGCGCTCCATCTGGGCCGGCGACCGCGGCGGCTCCACCGCGATCGTGGGCACCTCCCTGGGGATGGCGCCGTGCCCGACCAGGCGCTCGCTCATATCGGCGGCCTGCTCCTTGGTGCGCGGCACCAGCACGGTCCAGCCGTACAGTGCGCGCGACTCCCACCACGACAGTTTGCCGCGCTGGGCGACGACCTTGCCGACGGTGACCAGCAGCGGTCCGACGAGCTCGCCGCCCGACTCGGCCGCGGTCTCCAGCGTGGCCTCGATGGTGCGCTGGGCACACGTCGTGCCGTTGACGGTGATAGCCACCGGCATGGTCGGAGTCACACCGTGCTCGATGAGCGCGGCCGCGGCCTGCGCGAGGTGGCTCGCGGTGCCGGCCAGCACCAGCGGCGTGGGCGCCGCGGCCAACCCGGCCCAGTCGACATCGCCGCGCACGTCGGCCACGGTGTACCCGGAGCCCAGCGGCATCCCGGCGTAGCTGGGCACGACGGCGGCGGCGGGCAGGCCCGGCAGCACCTCGAAGGTGACGACGGTGCGCGCGACCGCGGTCACCTCGGCGAGTACAGCATTGGACGTCAGCGGGTCACCGGCCACGACGCGGATGACGTCCACCCCGGTCTTCGCGATGGCGACGAGGGTCTTGGCGACGTCGGTGGGCTCGCCGAGCGCCGGGTGGACGCTCACCGGGTCCACGGGCTCCTCGTCGGCCGTGGGCTCCGACGCACCCTCGACGGTGTCGGCCGGCTCGGCTTGCGCGGCCTTGGCGCGGCGCGCCGTCGTCACGTCTCCCGGGCGGTGCACCGAGCCGATCAAGGCGACGACTCCGACCGGCACGTCGGGATCGAGGAAGGCGGTCGTCGCACTCGCCAGGACGCTGCGTGCCCGCACCGTCAGCAAGTCGGGGTCGCCCGGACCGGCGCCCACGAACAGAATCCGCCCCGGGGTGACCTTCTTCGTCCGGCTCATCAGTCGCACTCTCCATACCCCCAGCGGGGTGGTAGTTCGTCAGCTAGGCCAGAAGCGATGCGGCTCCCGACTCCAGCATTTCCGCAGCGAGCGCGCGCCCCACCGCTGCCGCCTGCTCGACGGGCCCGACCGTAGAACTACGGATCACATCGGATCCGTCTACGGCCGCGACCGCCGCGCGCAGCGACAGTTCGAGGAAGACCCGGCCGTCGTCGTCGAGAGACTCGACGACCTCGGCGTAGGCACCCACCGGCGCGGTGCAACCGGCCTCTAAGGCCGCCAACAGCGCGCGCTCGGCATCGACCGCGGCACGAGAGGACGGATCGTCCAAGGTGGCGAGCGTGCTCACCAGCTGGGCATCGTCGGCGCGGCACTCGACAGCCAGGGCGCCCTGGGCCGGTGCCGGTAGCAGCACCACCGGGTCGAACGCCTCGGCAATGACCTGCGTCCTGCCGATGCGGGCCAACCCGGCCCGGGCGACCACGACTGCGTCGAGTTCACCGTTGGCGACTTTGCCCAACCGAGAATCTAGGTTGCCTCGTAGGGGGCGGATTTCCAAACCGAGACCCAATGCCCTAAGCTGCGCGACCCGTCGCGGGGCCGAGGTGCCCACCGTCGCCCCGACCGGCAGTTCACCCAAAACACGGTTTCCTGCGCTGACCAGGGCATCTCTGGCGTCCTGGCGGGGCGGGACGGCCGCGATGACAAGGCCCGGCTCAGGCGCGGTGGGCAGGTCCTTGTAGGAGTGCACGCCGACGTCGATTTCGTCATTGCGCAGGGCCACGCGCAGCGCGGTGGTGAAGACACCGACGCCGATCTCGGCGACCGGGGCTGACGACAGATCGCCCTCGGTCTTGATGATGACCAGTTCAGCGGGATGTCCCGCATCGGTCAGCGCCTGGGCGACGTGGCCGGCCTGCGTCGTGGCCAGCAGGGATCCGCGAGTGCCGATCCGCAGCACCGGAGGGGTCACGACCGGCCTTCCCGCCGGACCACCGGATCGGGCAGGCGCATCGGGTCTGCCTCGGTGATCGAGACCGCCTCGGCAGCCCCCGGGGTCAACTCGAACAGCTCGCGCAGGGCCTCCGCGTACTGGTCGCCGTTCGCGGTCGCCGCGAGTTGCTTGACCCGCACGGTCGGGGCGTGCAGGAGCTTGTCGACGACGCGGCGCACCGCCTTGGCGACCTCGTCGCGCTCGGGTCCGGTCAGCTGCGGCAGCCGCGCCTCCAACCGCATGATCTCCGCGTCGACGACTTCGCTGGCCCGCTGGCGCAGCGCCGTCACCGTCGGGGTGACCTCGGCGCGCCGTTGGGCGGCGAGATAGTCGGCGAGTTCGGCGGCGACGATGCTGCGCGCACCCACGATGTCGGTCTCGGCCGCCTGTGTCTGGGAATCGCCCCGCAGCCCTTCGATGTCGATCAACTCCACCCCGGGCAGCCGCCCGGCCGCGGGGTCGACGTTGCGGGGCAGCCCGAGGTCGCAGATCACCAGGGGCGTGGAGGCGGTGCGCGCGGCCAGCGCGTGATGGACCTCGGCGACGCTGACCACCGAGCCCACCGAGCCCGAGCAGGTCATCATCACGTCCGCCGTGGCCATCGCCGTGGGCAACTCGTGCAGCCCCACCCCCGCGGCGGTGACGCCCGGATGGTTGGCGGCGACGTTGTCGGCGAGGCGCTGCGCCTTCTCCACGCTGCGGTTGACGATCGTGATCCCGGTGACGCCCTCGCGGGCCAGGTGCACCGCTGAGAGCCCGCCCATCGCGCCGGCGCCGAGCACGACGCCGCGGTTCAGTCCCGCCCCGGCCGTGTCGAGCACTCCGCGGGCGCGGTGCAGCGCCACCGACACCACCGATGCCCCGGCGCGATCGATCCCGGTCTCGGTGTGGACCCGTTTGCCGACGCGCAGCGCCTGCTGGGCCAGCTCGTGCAGGACCCTCCCGGCGGTCCGATTCGCGTCGGCGCTGGAATAGGCGCCGCGAATCTGGCCGAGGATCTGCTGTTCGCCGACGACGAGCGAATCGAGCCCCGCGGCCACGGTGAACAAGTGCTCGGCGGCGGCCTCGGAATAGCGCACGTAGGCGTGGGCGGTCATCTCGTTGATACTCAGGCCCGAGTGCTCGCCGAGCACATTGCCGACCGCCTCGAGCGCTGGATGGAAGGCGTCGACGACGGCGTAGATCTCGATGCGGTTGCAGGTCGAGACGACCATGGCCTCCGACATCGTGGGCGCGGCCAAGAGGCGATCGACGATCTTGGGCCGATCGTGCTCGGATATGGCCAGGCGCTCCAACACCCCGACGGGGGCGCTGCGGTGCGACACGCCGAACAACAGCACACTCACCACGCGTTCACCTTTTCCCCGCCGCTGCGAACGACAGCAACTGTAGTTCCAAGGCTAGATCAATCTGTCGGATCAGCAGGCCCTCTTGCGGACTCAGCGTCACCGGCGTGACGTTGAGGATCTGCTGCACCCCGGCCGCGGCAAAAGCATTGCAGGCTTCCTGGGCGTGTTCGTCGCCGGTGGCGATGACGCCGATATCGAAGGGCTCCCCGTCGGCGCCGGCCGCCCCGATCTCGCGCAACGGTGCGATCACCGGGCCTTCCGGCGACAGCCGGGTGCCGACGAGGCCGGGGTCGTCGTCGAAGAGTGCGGCGAGGGTGAAGCGGGGATCGCGACCGGTGTGGGCGAGCAGTGCGCGCCCGAGTGCGCCGACCCCCGCCAGCGCCACGACCTGGGCCGAGTCGCTGTGCAGCGCCATCGCGACAGTGGCGATCAGTTTGTGCACCTGGTACCCGACGCCGCGCACGCCGTGGCCCCCCACATACGACAGGTCCTTGCGCAGGATCAGCGGGTTCACCCCGGCGGCCTTGGCCAACTCGGCGCTGGAGATCACGGTGACCCCGTTGGCTGCGCGGTCGCGCAGCGCGGTCAGATAGGTCGCCAAACGGGTGACCGACGGGCCCGGGATCCTGGCCGTCGGTCTGCTCTCCGACAGCGACGTCATTGCCTCAGGGTATTCGGTCGCCATTCCAGCGGTCCGCTCGGGTCGAGGGCGGGCGGTCCGGCTCGGTCAGTGGCCGACGAGGTCGGCGCGCAGTCGCGGCTCGTCCACGGCCCAGTAGCTGTGCTCGGCCCCGTCGAGCAGGATGACCGGAAGCCGGTCGCCGTACTCGGCCCGCAACTCCGAGTCGCCCGCCCCGGCACGCTCGTCGACATCGACCTCGTCGAACGCGGCACCGGTGTCCCCACAGATCCTGGTCAAGTCGGCGCGCGCGATCGCGCACGCGGTGCAGCCGGCGCGGCTCAGCAACACGATCCGCATGTCGCCCTCCTCACGCCCACCAGTGTGCCATTACCGCTAACCTTGACTTGGCCAGCCACAGCGACCACCGGAGTGAGCGACGTGAGTGACGAGTCCCCAGGGACGCAGGACGACTTCCCCATCCGCGACCGCGACTTCGAGTCGGAGTCCGAGTCGGACTCGGCCTACGATCCCGAGGATCCCGATTCGACCGGCGTTGATTCAGCAGATTTCGACTCGGCAGACGCCGATTCTGCAGACCCCGACGCAGCGGACTGGGGCTCCGCAGACCGGGGCGCGGATACCGGCGAATCCGAGGTCGAGTTCGACCGTCGCGTCCGGGACTGGGTGTCCTCGGCGAGCGGGCGCTTCCGCCAGACCGCGGCCGAGTTGCGGCAGAACCTGGCCGGCGAGGCGGCCGCCAAGGCCGCTCTCGAAGCCCTCGCCGCACGCTCGGAGACTCCGCCCGACGGCGCCGATCTGACCGCGGCCGCCTTCTTCGACGTCGACAACACGCTGGTCCAGGGCGCCTCGATCGTGCATTTCGCCCGGGGCCTGGCCGCCCACAAATACTTCTCCTACGGCGACGTCGCGAGCGCGCTGTGGATGCAGGTCAAGTTCCGCGTCACCGGCAAGGAAAACGCCGACGACGTCGCCGAGGGGCGCGAGAAGGCCCTCTCGTTCATCGCCGGGCGCCCCACCGCCGAACTCGTGGAGCTCGGTGAGGAGATCTACGACGAGTACATCGCCGACAAGATCTGGCCGGGGACGCGCGCCCTGACCCAGCGCCACCTCGATGCCGGTCAGCAAGTGTGGCTGGTGACCGCCACCCCGGTCGAGTTGGCCCAGACCATCGCCAATCGGCTCGGGTTGACCGGTGCACTCGGCACGGTCGCCGAGTCACAGGACGGGGTCTTCACCGGACGCCTCGTCGGGGATGTGCTCCACGGCTTGGGCAAGGCCCACGCGGTGCGCTCACTCGCGATCCGGGAAGGCCTGAACCTCCAGCGCTGCACCGCCTACTCCGATTCGCACAACGATGTGCCGATGCTCTCGCTGGTGGGGACCGCCGTCGCAATCAACCCGGACTCCGACCTCAAGGAGATCGCGAGGGTGCGCGGATGGGAGGCCTACGACTTCCGCACGGCCCGCAAGGCCGCCAAATACGGTGTGCCCACCGCGATCGCGCTCGGGGCCGTCGGGGGCGGTGCGGCAGCGGCCCTCCGCCGGGGCCGCAAGGCCTGAGCCGTCGCCCCCAACGGCTAACCCAGGTAGACGCTGCCCCGACGGCTGAGCATCCGGAACAGCGTCTGCTGGATCTCCTCGCGGACGTGATCGGTCAGGTCGAAGACCACCAGCGGGTCGTCGGCCGCCGACTCGTCGTAGCCGTCGGTGGCGATCGGCTTGCCGAAGTGGATGTGCCACTTCGACGGCAGCGGGATCATGCCGAGCGGGCCGAGCCATGGGAACAGTGGTGTCACCGGGAAATACGGCAGGCCGAGCACCTTGGCGAGGGGCTTGAGATCGGCGATCATCGGGTAGATCTCCTCGGACCCGACGATCGACACCGGGATGATCGGCGCTCCGGTGCGGATCGCCGTCGTCACGAAGCCACCGCGACCGAACCGCTGCAGCTTGTACCGGTCCTTGTACATCTTGCCGATGCCCTTGTAGCCCTCCGGCCACACCGCGGTGAGCTCCCCATGGCGCAGCAGGTGCTCGGCATCGCTGTTACACGCCAGGGTCGCACCGATCCGGCGGGCCACCTCGCCGACCACCGGCGAGTCAAAAGCCATGTCGGCAGCGAGCACCCGCAGATAACGGCCGGTCGGATGGTTGTCGTGCACCGCCACCGAGGTCATCAGCGCGTCGATCGGGATCGCACCGGCGTGGTTGGCCACCAGCAGCGCGGCACCCTCGACGGGCAGATTCTCCACGCCCGAGACCTCGACCCGGAACCACTTGTCGTAGACGGGCCGGATCGCCGGGAACCACACGTTCTCGGTGAAGTGCGGGTCGAACCCGAAGTCGTCGACCTCGTACTCGCCGGCAAGCCGCTCCCGCACGTATCCGGCAGTGCCGGTGAGCGCGTCGGCGATCCCCTCGCGCAGGCCGGTCAAGCCGAGCAGCGGGCTCTGCGTGGCCGGGCCGAGGTGTTCGGGTCCGAGCGACTCGTTGTGGATCCGCGCATCGTCACTGATCGGAGTGACCTGCGCCGGCTCCTGACCGAAGCCGTCGGTATTCGGGTGACCCGCCTCCACCACCGCCTGCGACGGGTGCCGACGCTTACCGGCCCGTCGGCGCGTCGCGGCGTCGACCGTGGGGTCGGTGCCCGGCGTCGAATACAACTGGATGACTTTGGCTGTGCGCGGATCTGGTGCGCGGCGACCGGACACGGGACTCCCCTCCATTCCTGGCTGGTCGGACGAGCGGTGGCGAAGCAGCGCTCGGGCTCCACCTTACGGCTTGGCGGCCCGCGATGCCCACGATGCCGACCGGCCCACGGCCAAGATCACACCCGTGCGATCATCGGACCCGGTGGGCCGCCGCGACAATCCGCTGTTCCAGGTCGTGCCAGCGCTGCGGACTGATCACCATGTCGGCGGCACCGCGCTCGATGAAGTCATCGAGTGTCTCCGCGGTGGAGAACCGCGGCTCGAAGCCGAGGCCGGTGCGCATCCGAGTGTTGTCCAACACGCGCCCATAGGTGAGGAAATCCATCTGACTCGACCGCAACCGGGCCGACCGGACGTCGCCGAGGGCACCGCTGATCGGGGTGACGAGGCCGGCGGGCACCGGTAGTTCGATGCGCCCGGCCCGCCGGATCGCCTGGGTCAGCGTGATGACCCCGTCGGCGGCGATGTTGTAGGTGCCCGGGGCCGAGGACAGCGTGATGTGCTCGAGGGCGCCCAGGGCGTCCTCCTCGTGCAGGAACTGCAGACGCGGCGAGAAGCCGAAAACCGTCGGGACCACCGGCATCGACAGGTAGGAGCCCATCCTCGTCTGGATCCGCGGGCCCAGGATCGCCTGGTAGCGGGCGATGGTCACGCCGATGTCGGGTCGGCGGCGTGCGAGCCCGCGCGCGTAGCCCTCGATGTCGAGCAGGTCGCGGCCGTAGCCGCCCGACGGTTCGCGAACCGCGTGATCCCCTTCGGCGAAGTAGACCGGATCCTTGCTGCTCGCGCCGTACACCATGGCCGTCGAGCGCAGCACCAGCCGCTTGACCGACGGGCTGCGCTGACAGGCCGCGCACACCTGCATCGCCCCGACGACGTTGAACTCCTTGATCGCCGACGAATGCGCGGCGAGATCCATGATCGACGTCGCGGCGTGCACCACCGTGTCCACCTCGTGGGCCGCGATGGTCTTCGCGATGGTCGGCCGACGGATGTCGAGGCGCAGGAATTCCGCCCGCCCCATCCGGCGCAGCAGCGCCTTGCTCGGGACGCGGGAATCGACCGCGAGCACCTTCTCGATGTCGGGGTTCGCCGCCAGCCTGGCCACCAGGTATCCCCCGAGGAAGGTGGATGCACCGGTCACGAGGACGACGCGCGGGGCCGACTCGGTGTCAGTTCCCTCCGCCATGACGGCTACCCCCTGCGCAACTCGCTGTCGACCACTACTCGATTAGCCGAGTACCGGCGGGACTTACTTGCCGAGCTTACGGCGCTGCACGCGGGTGCGGCGAAGCAGCTTGCGGTGCTTCTTCTTCGACATGCGCTTGCGGCGCTTCTTGATCACAGAACCCATGGGGGATTTCCTAACGTTGCTCATTCTTCCGGACCGACCGGCCGCGGCGGGAATGAGGACACTTTACCGGCAGGCGCGGACCACACCCTAATCGCCCCACACCCTAGTCGCCTTGGCGCCGACGTCATGACAAGACCCCGGCCGAACCTGTCGGCCGGGGGTCTGACAATCCGAACCAGCGCCGTCGGCTAACCGACGTCGAAGTAGGACGTCTCCAGGTAGTCGTGCACGGCCTTGGCGTGGACGCGGAACGAGCGGCCGACGCGCACGGCCGGCAGCTCGCCGTTGTGGACCAGGCGATAGACGGTCATTTTGGAAACGCGCATCAGCGCCGCGACCTCGGCAACGGTGAGGAACTGCGAACCAGCCGCGTTTCCGCCGTTGCGGTCACCGGACATATCTGCAGGTGCCATTGATACTCATACCTCTCACAGCACGAGTCGTGGCCGTTGGCTTCCCCTCCGACGGACATCTGACACGCACGTGCTGAAGGCAGCTTAGCGTGGCTGATGTGAAAATAGCGACGGGAGTTGCGCACAAAAGCTGATTTGTTGCCGCAGCGTGCCCAAATCCGACGAGTCACCTGGGTGTTTCGCCCTGCCACTGAGAGATGTTCAGGCCCGCCCGTCCGAACCGTTACCAGCCGAACCCTCAAGTTCGGATCGACGGCTGAGCTGGGCACTCTTCGCCGCCGCCGCCGCGGTGGCCGAGTACATCGCCGCCCGCAACCCGCCACGTTCGAGCTCGATGACCGCCGCGGCGGTCGTCCCGCCCGGCGACGTCACCGCGGCGCGCAGATCAGTCGAGGTCATCCCCGAATCGGTCAGCATCACCCCCGCGCCCTTGATGGTCTGCTTGGCCATCGCGGCGGCTTGGCCGCGCGTCAAACCCAACGCCACCCCCGCATCGATCATCGACTCGGCGAGCAGGAAGACATAGGCCGGCCCCGAGCCCGAGATCGCCGTGACCGCATCCATCAGACTCTCCGGCACGACCATCACCTGGCCGACCGCCGACAACAGCGCGATGACGACCTCGACCTGCTCGGGCGTCGTGTATCGGCCGACCGAGACCGCGCTCATCGCCTCGTTCACCAGCAGCGGCGTATTCGACATCACCCGGATCACCGGGGACCCGGCCGGCAATGCGTTCTCATACTTGGCCGTGGGAAGTCCGGCGACCAGGGTGACCGTCACCCGCTCGACGTCGTTGTTGTCCTCGACCTTGCCCAACTCCGCCAACACGCCGTCGACCGCGTCGGGCTTCACCGCGATCACCACGATCTGCGCATGCTCGGCCGCGGTGGCGATGTCGGTGACCAGCACCCCGTATTCGTCGGCGATCTCGGCGGCGCGCGCCGCCGAGCGTTCCACGACGGCCAAGTCGCGGGCCGGCTTCCCGGCGGCGATCAGCCCCGCCAACAAGGCCTCGCCGATCTTGCCTCCGCCGATGATGGCGACGCGCTCCGACATTGGGATTCTCCTTCTCAGGTCACTCGACTTCTCAGGTCACTCGACGCGGTGTGGGCCGTCGACGGTCTTGGCGGGGATGAGGGCCAGCTGGCGCGACTGCCCGACGACGACGCCGGTCGAGTCGAGGACCGTGTGATCGGACTCGAACATCCCCAACCCCACTTCGGCGCTCGAATTCTCGAAGCGCAGCCAGCCACCGGCGGACCGGCCCGCATCGGGTATCCGGCGCAGGTAGGTCGACAGCGTAACGGTCGGCGCCCACCCGAACACCCCCAGGTTCATCACCACCGGCGGCGAGACGTCGCACACCAGGGTGACGAACGGCAGGTCAGCGATCCCCGACTTGGGCCGCACCCATCCGCGGATCAGGGGATCGCCCAGGGCCCCGGTCGCGGCCGGGAACGTCGCGGGATCAAGCGCCAAATCGAGGACCGCACCCAGATGCAGGATCTGCTCCATCGGCGATCCGGCCAGGAAGAGCGCACCGGCCGGCGGCTCCGACGGCAAGTCGTGCAACGTGCGGGGCACCGAGCGGCGCGGGTCGCCGTGGTCGAGTCGGCCCAGGACGACGGTCGTGGTGACCTTGACCCGGCCGTCCTGCACCAGGTCGACCTCGACCACCGAAACCGTGTTCCCTCGTTTCACCAACCGGACGACCAGCAGCACCGGGGCCGGGTCAGGGGAACTCAGGTAGGTGCTGGTGGCCGCCACCGGTACGGGGGTCCGGCCATCGGCGTCGGCGAGTGGCACGTTCGGCAGCCCCGCCCAGCGGCAGTGGGCGGCATGAGCGGCGTTGACGCTGATCATCTGGGCCGACCCGCCGTGGACCTTCGGGCCGACGGTGTACACGGGGTCGATCGTCGCGGCATAGGCCAGCGCCCCATCGCCGTGATCGACCGGCGTCAGCGCGAGGGCCTGCGCCAAACCCGTCACGGGTACTCCTCTCGGAGCGCCCCCTCGGCGGGGTCGAACAGCCACGGGCGGCGCAGGTGCGTGCGGGCGAACTCGAGCGACCGCGCGAGCATCGCCGCGCGCTCGGCCTTGTTCCGGGCGCCGGACGTGGTCACCTCGAGGACGACGGCGCCGTCGAACGGGCTCGCCGCGATGCGGCGGCAGATCTCGCTGCACGGCTGGACGCCATCGCCGGGGATGAGGTGCTCGTCGTGCGCAGCGCCGACGCCGTCGGTGAGGTGCAGGTGCCGCATCCCCGAGGCCATGCGCTCGAACATCGCAAGCGCATCCACACCGGCCGTCGCGGTGTGCGAGAGGTCCAAGGTGTAGTTCGCGTAACCGTCCTCGGTCGGGTCGATCGACTTACCGAAGGCCGACGCGGCCAACCCGGCGGTGCCGCCGCGGGCCTGCATCCGTTTGACCGAGCGCTCGCCCGCACCGAAGAAGCGGTCGGCGCGCAGCGGGAACATATTCTCCACCGCGACCGCGACACCCGTGTCGGACTCGAGCTCGCCGACGAGGTCCTCGAAAGCCGCGACATAGGCCCGCTGCCAACGGAACGGCGGATGCACGACGACAGTCGCCGCGCCGAGCGCCTCGGCCGCTTCCGCCGCGCGCGCGAGCTTCTCGATCGGGTCGCGCCCCCACACGCGCTGCGAAATGACCAGGCACGGCGCATGAATCGACAGGATCGGCATCTGATAGGTGTGCGAGAGGGCCTCGATCCGGCCGATGTCCTGGCTGACCGGGTCGCCCCAGACCATGACCTCGACCCCGTCGTAGCCGAGATCGGCGGCATAGGCGAACGCCGCCTCGATGTTCTGCGGGTACACCGACGCGGTGGACAACCCGACGGGCACCTCCTCGAGGATCACGACGTGGCCAGCAGAATGAGTGGTCCGAGGGTGATGAACAGGCCGACCCCCAGGGCGAGCAAGGTGGTGGACAGGTCATGCCGGCGGCGCACGAGGTGCACGAGGGTCACGATGCCGAAGATCACCACCGCCGACAGCACCAGCGCGAAATAGACATTCCACCGCCACAGCTGCACGAACCCCCAAAAACCGGCAGCACCGATCGCCAACCCGGCGAGCGCCTGCCCGACCACGATCAACCACTGCATCGCCGGAGAGTGTCGTGCCGCCAACGGCTCCTCGTCGACGATCGCGGTGTCCGAGTCCTCGGCCCGACGACGGGCCCGCCGGGACGTCGTGGCCGGTTCGGTGGTCGGGACGGGCTCCTCGGAGTCCACCGCCGCCTCGGCCGACACCGGCGGTGCCACCGGCTCGGCGGCCCGCCGGGTCGCCGACGGGACGATGGCCGGAGTGTCCGCATCAGCGGTGCGGTCGGTCTCGGTCGCGCGCGGAGCGAAGCGGCCGGTGACCGGGTCGACGAGGGGCCGGTCCAACACCGGGATCTCGTCCTCGTACAGGTCGTCGGGCCCCACCGGGGCCAGCGACGTCGTATCCGCGTCGCCCAGCGCCCGTCCCGACCGCGAAACAGCGATCCCCGGCCCGGCGGCAAAGGGGTCGGCGGCAAAGGGGTCGGCGGCAGCAGATTCGACACCCAAGGGCTCGATGACGGGGGGCTGAACGACGGGGGGTTCGACGACGGCGGGTTCGACGACTGCGGGTTCGACAATGGTCACTGCGGCGCCCTCCGCCGAGGCGACGACGTCGGCGCCGGTGGGCCCGGCGGCCCGAGTCGCCCGCCGGCCTCCGCGCGCGGCCCGGCGCGCCGCGGCGCCCCCGGCTGCCGTCGGATCCGTGGACGGCTCCCCCTTCTTCGCTCCCCGCTTGCGGCGGCCGAAGAGTCCGCGCTTGCGCTCACCGGGTTCTTCCTCGGCGATGACGTCGTCGAAGTTGCGATACGAATCGAAGTCGACTTTTTCGTCGCTGCGCAAGAAGGAACCGGTCGGAGTCGCCGATTGCGCGGCGCCCCCGCCCTCACCCCCTGTCACCGGAGGCCCTGTCACGGGTAGCGTCCCGGCCTCCGGTGCGGGCCCCGCCTCCGGTGCGGGCCCCGCCGCCGGCACCGGTCCGGTGACCGTGGGGATGATCCCGGTCACCTCATTCGCCTCGTCGGTCCCCGTCTCCGGCGGCCCGACGCGCTGCGCGGGCGCATACGACGGCATGCCGCTGGCCGTGCGCGACGCCGCCGCAGGTCCCGGGTCGGCCTGCGGTCGGGTGACGCGCTGGGCGACGGGATTGGCCGATCGCGGGAACGCGACCCGCCCGATCTCGCCGGTCTCGGCTCCGGCCGCAGTCGCCTCGCGCTGACGCGCCAACAATTCCGCCACCGGGATCGGCCGGGAATCCGGATCATCCTTGGCCATTGCGCTACGTCCTCACTTGTCGTTGTCTGGGCTCGTCGACTACAGGTCCGGGAGCTCGTTGTCGAACACATCGGAGTCCAAGCGGCGCAGAATCACTCCCTCCCGCAACGCCCACGGACAGATATCGAGTGTATCGAGATTGAGTGCGCGCATTGCCGCCTCGGCGACCAGCGCGCCCGCGACGAGTTGCCCGGCCCGGTCGGCATTGACGCCCTCGAGGTCGGCGCGATCGGCGCGGGTCATCCGGGAGATGAACGCGATCAGCTGGCGCAGCCCGCTCGCGGTCAGCTGCCGGTGGACGCGGGGACCGGCGCTCGAGGGAGCCGCACCGGTCAACCGGGCCAGACTCCGGAACGTCTTCGACGACCCGACGGCGAGGTCCGGCTTGCCGGGTGCACAGACTTGCGCGGCAACCGGCTTGAGCTCGGCGTCGAGCCAATCGCGCAACACGTTGATCCGGCGACGGTCGGGCGGATCCCCGGGCAGCCAGTCACGGGTCAACCGGCCGGCGCCCAACGGCACCGACAGCGCCACGTCGGGCTCCTCGTCGACCCCGTTGGACATCTCCAACGATCCGCCGCCGATGTCGAGGGCCAGGATCCGCCCGGCGCTCCAGCCGTACCAGCGGCGGACGGCCAGCGAGGTGAGCCGGGCCTCGTCGCGCCCGGACAGCACACCGATCCGCACCCCGGTCGCCGCCTGGACTTCGGCCAGGACCTCATCGCTATTGGTGGCATCGCGCACCGCCGACGTCGCGAACGCCATCACCTGCTCGCAACCCGACGTGCGGGCGATACGGGTGAACTCGTCGACCACCTCGACCAGCTCGGCCGCGGCGCCCGGGGCGAGCCGGCCGTCGTCGGTGATCCGCTCGGCCAGTCGCATCAGCGACTTCGTCGAACTCATCGGGGTGGGGTGGCCGCCGCGATGCGCATCGACCACCAGAAGGTGCACCGTGTTGCTGCCGATGTCGAGCACTCCTAGTCGCACGTCTACCCACGGTAGTGGGTGCGCGCCGTCCGCACCCACTTGCCACGCCCGCACCGGCCCCGGACCCGGGGCGTTAGGTTGGAACCGTGCAGCCCGAAGCAGACCTGGACTTCCCGCGCGAATGGTACGAATTCGCCGATCCCGCCAACCCTGAACATTGGATCCGCGCCGATCTGACCTGGCTGTGCTCGCAGTGGACGTGCGTCTTCGGCACCCCCGCGTGCGCCGGAATCGTCGCCGGGCGCCCCGACGACGGGTGCTGCACGCACGGCGCCTACCTGTCCGACTCCGACGACCGGGAGCGCCTGACTGCGGGCGTGGCAATGTTGGGCGTCGGCGACTGGCAGTTCGCCGGCGTGGGCGGCGGCGCGGACCCCCTCGGGCCGGACGGCTACCTGGTCGAGGTCGACGCCGACGGCGGGACGGACGGCGACGACCCCGGGGACGGGCCCGCGTTGAAGACACGGGTGCACGAGGGCGCCTGCATCTTCCTCAACCGCCCCGGCTTCGACCGCGGCGCGGGCTGCGCGCTGCACGCGATGGCGCTGCGCGAGGGCATCGAGCCCCTGCAGGTCAAGCCGGACGTCTGCTGGCAACTGCCCGTGCGCCGCACCCAGGAGTGGGAGGAGCGCCCCGACGGCACCGAGATTCTGGTCGACACGATCACCGAGTACGACCGCCGCGGGTGGGGCGAGGGCGGGCACGATCTGGCGTGGTACTGCTCGGGCTCCCCCGACGCCCATGTCGGCGCCAAGCCGGTGTGGGAGTCCTATGCCCCGGAACTCACCGAGCTCATCGGGGCCGCCGCCTACGCCGAGTTGGCCGCGGTCTGCCGGCGCCGCACCGGGCTGGGGCTGATCGCCGTGCATCCGGCGACCGCGGCCGCCGGCACGCGGCGCGACACCGACATCAAATACGAGATCCTTTGATCCGGGAATCGCCCCGGACCCAGCGCTAGGCCTCCAGCTTGTAGCCGAGCCCCCGCACGGTCAGCAGGTGCACGGGCGCCGACGGGTCGGGCTCGATCTTCGAGCGCAACCGCTTGACGTGCACGTCGAGGGTCTTCGTGTCGCCGACGTAGTCCGCTCCCCATACCCGGTCGATCAGCTGACCGCGGGTCAGCACCCGGCCGGCGTTGCGGATCAGGAACTCGAGCAGGTCGAATTCCTTGAGCGGCAGGGTGATCGCCGTGCCGTTGACGCTGACGGTATGACGGTCGACGTCCATCCGCACCGGCCCGGCCTCCAGCACACCGTCGACGAGTTCGTCGTCGGGCCCGACGTCGACGCCCCGCCGCAGCACCGCGCGGATCCGGGCGATCAGTTCGCGCGCCGAATACGGCTTGGTCACGTAGTCGTCGGCGCCGAGCTCGAGGCCGACGACCTTGTCGATCTCGCTGTCGCGCGCGGTCACCATGATGACGGGCACCGACGACTTCGCGCGCAAGGCCTTGCAGACCTCGGTGCCCGACATCCCGGGCAGCATCAGGTCCAGCAGCACGATGTCGGGGTTGACCCGGTCGAACGCGGTCAGTGCCGAGGCCCCGTCGTTGATGACGCTGGCCTCGAACCCCTCCTTGCGCAGCAAGAACGCGAGTGGGTCGGCCAAGGATTCCTCGTCTTCGACGATGAGAACGTGGGTCACAGGACTTCCTCTTCCATACGGTTGGCTTCTGGCCGGTTGACGTGCGGGCCGTCGGGCCCGGGTGGCGCTTGCACGACCACCTGCGGGATCGCGAGGGTGAAGGTGGACCCGGTGCCCGGTCGGCTCCATAACGAGATGGCACCGGAATGGTTGGCGGCGACGTGCTTGACGATCGCCAGGCCCAACCCGGTGCCGCCGGTCAGCCTGGACCGTGCCTTGTCGACGCGGAAGAACCGCTCGAACACGCGCTCCTGATCGGCGGGCGCAATGCCGATGCCGCGGTCGGTCACCGCCATCGCCACCATCGGGACGCCCAGATCGTCCTCGGGCTCCACGACCCGTCGGCTGACCGAGACGACCGTGCCCGCTGGCGAGTAGGCGATCGCGTTGGACAGCAGGTTGCTGAGCGCGGTCAGCAGCAACGGGCGGTCACCGTGGACGAACAGGCCCGACGGCCCGTCCGCGACCAGGGTGATCTGCGCGGCCTCGGCAGGGATCTGCACGGCGGTGAGCGCCTCGCCGATCAGCCCGTCGACGTCGACCTGGTCGAACTCGGGGGTCTCGCCGCCCTGGAGCCGCGACAAGGCGATCAGCTCGGTCACGAGGTTGCCCATCCGCTTGCTCTCCGAGGCGACTCGCGACCCGAAGTGCCGCACCGACTCAGGGTCGTCGACCGACTCCAGCAGCGCTTCGGCGAGCAGGCTGATCGCCCCGACGGGCGTCTTGAGCTCATGGCTGACATTGGCGACGAAGTCGCGCCGGGTGGCCTCGACGCGCAGGTTCTCCGAATCATCGTCGCCGTAGACGAGGATGAACCGCAGTCCGTTGAGCTCCACGTAGCGGGTCAGGCAGCGGACCGAGAGGACCGGGTGCACGGCCGTCGCACGCGCGGTGGCCAGGAAGCCGGCCGTCGGCGGCGGCGGGATGAACTCGAAGCGCTGATCCTCCCCGCTGTGGAGAACCTCGGCGACGTGGTCGGCGACCGCCGCGGTCAGCTCGTTCTCCACGACCAGGCCGAGCTTGACCGCGGCCTCGTTGTACAGCGCCAGATCCCCACTCTCCTCGACGACGACGGCGCCGTGCTCGGAGCGGCGCACGATCATGCGGAGGATGTCGCTGCGGTCCTGCGGGGTCAGCCCGTCGGCAACGGGCGGTGCGACTTGGAGCACCGACAGCGGCGTGACGGGCTCGTCGAAGCGGAAGGCGGGTTGACCGAAGAGGAGTCGACCGATGGCGACGCCGCACACCAGCGCACAGGCGATCGCCGCGACGATCAGAGCAACGGTCACACCACAAGCGTACGACGGCCGGAGGAGGAAAACCCAGCCGGACCGCGGAAATTCAGCGGTCGTTCACCGGTCGTTCAAAGCCTGGGATCAGGGTTGTCCGCGCACCAGATCGGCATACTCGGGGTGCTTGCCGACATAGGCCTCGATATAGCTGCAAACCGGGACGATCTTCTTGCCGTCTGCGCGCGCATCGTCGAGGACGGCCTTGGCCAGTTGCCCGGCGAACCCGCGCCCGGCGAACTGCTCGTAGACGACCGTATGGGTCAGCACCAGCGCGTCGGCCTCGGTCATATAGTCGATGTAGCCGACGGTCTGTTCCGAGCCGTCATCATCGACGAGCGCGACGTAGCGCTCCCGAGCCGGCCGGTGGTCCACACGAAGCTGCGCCATGCCGCCCAGCCTAGCGGCCCGCTGCCCGCCCCGCCAGAAGCTACTTCTGGCCCTGCGCCGCGACCGCGGCGGCACCGGCAGCGGCCCCCTCCGGGTCGAGGTAGACGCCCTTGCCGACCACGTTTCCCGCATCGTCGAAGTCGTATCGCAGCGGGTTCCCGGTGGGGATGTTCAGCTCCGCGATGTCGGCGTCGGAGATTCCTTCGAGATGCTTGACCAGCGCCCGCAGCGAGTTGCCGTGCGCCGCGACCAGCACCGTCTTGCCCGCCCGCAGGTCCGCGGCAATGGTCTGGCCGTAGTAGGGGATCAGCCGGACCACCACGTCCTTGAGGCACTCGGTCAACGGCACCTGCGCGAGCCCGGCGTACCGCGGGTCGCCGGTCTGGCTGTACTCCGAGCCCGGGTCAATCGGCGGCGGGGGCGTGTCATAGCTGCGGCGCCACAGCATGAACTGCTCGTCGCCGTACTTCGCCTTGGTCTCGGCCTTGTTCAACCCCTGCAGCGCGCCGTAGTGGCGCTCGTTGAGCCGCCAATCGCGCACGACCGGGATCCAGGGCCGGTCGGCGGTGTCCAAGGCGATCTGCGCGGTGATGATCGCGCGGCGCAACAGCGAGGTGTACAGCACGTCGGGCAGCACATCGTGCTCGACGAGGAGTTCGCCGGCGCGCACCGCCTCGGCCCGCCCCTTGTCGGTGAGTGCGACATCGACCCAACCGGTGAACTGGTTGGAGGCGTTCCACTCGCTCTCGCCGTGGCGCATCAGGATCAGGGTGCCGTTGCTCATGGCAGCCAGTTTCTCACAACGCGATCAACCGGGCAGATCCGGCGCTGCGGTCCCGAGCGGTCCCGGGCGGTACTGCTCGGGCAACGGCGCCCCCGGCTCGGGCAGGGAGTCCTTGTCGATGAGGTGCTCGAAGGCGAGCAGATTGTGCAGCGGTTCGCGGCGGGACACCCGCCACGCCCATTCGCGACGGATCGACGTGGCGAAGCCGAGTTCGAGCAGGACGTTGAAGTCGCCATCAGCGGCCTCGAGGATCTGGCCGAGCACGCGGTCGATCTCCACGGCCGTCAACGCCTCGGAACTGATCTGCCCCACCAGGTAGACGTCGCCGACGTTGTCGACGGTGTAGGCGACGCCGTAGAGGCGCCGGTTGCGCTGCAGCAGGTACTTGAAGACGCCGGCGAGGTTCTCGTCGGGGTGGCGGCACACGAAAGCCTCGACGCGCACCCCGTGCCCGGTCGCTGTCAGCAGTACCGTCGTCTTGAGCTTGCGCTCGCCCGGGAGTTCGAGCACGACGTGTTCCCCGTCGGATCCGCCCGAGGACTTGCGGCTGTACTCGATCTCGCGCTCGCGCAGCGCCGTCTCGAGCAGCGCCAGATTCGCCGCCGCACCGCTCATCGGATGGCCTCCTGCCGTTCGCGGCGCCGCCATCGCACCCGGGTGCCCCGGGCCGACCCGTGCGCCCGCCCGCCGCGCTTGTCGTCGATCGCCCGCGCATAGGACGCGAGCAGCCCATCGGCGGTGCGGTCCCAGGAGAACCGTTCGGCGTGGCCGCGGGCCGCCGAGCCCATGGCCGCGAGCCGCCCGGGATCGGCGAGCATCTGCTCCAACGCACCGCTCCAGTCACTGACCCGGTGCCCGTCGACGAGCACTCCGCTGCGCCCGTCGGCCACTGCGACGCCGAGCCCGCCCACCTGCGCGGCGAGCACGGGCGTCCCACAGGCCTGCGCCTCGATGGCGACGAGCCCGAAGCTCTCCGAATAGCTGGGCACCGCGATGAGGTCGGCCGCGCGGTAGACCTGTGCCAGCCGGGCGGGTTCCTGCGGCGGCAGGAAGGCGACCCGGTCGGCGATGCCGAGATCGGCAGCCAGATCGGCCAACGCCGTCGGGTGCTCGCGCCCGGTCCCCGACGGGCCGCCGACCACGACCACGCGCAGCGGCTTGCCCCCGTCGGCCCGGGCGGCGTCGATCAGCGGCGCAGCGGCCCGCAGCAACACGTCGGGGGCCTTCAACGGTTGGATGCGCCCGACGAAACCGACGACGGCCTCATCGGGGTCCAACCCGAGTTCGGCACGTGCGGCGGCCTTGCTGCCCGGGGTGAAGCACGCGAGATCGGCGCCGGGCGCCACGGTGTCGATCCGGCCGGGGTCGGCGTGGTACATCGAGACCAGTTCGCCCGCCTCGGTCGCCGTGTTGGCCACGAGGCGGTCCGCGACGTCGACCACCTGCTGCTCGCCGATGATCCGCAGCCGCGGCTCCTCGGTGTCCCCGACGGCCAGCGACGCGTTCTTGACCGCGGCCAGGGTGTGCGCGGTGTGCACCAGCGGCACTCCCCACCGGTTGGCGGCGAGCCAGCCCACCTGCCCGGAGAGCCAGTAGTGCGAGTGGATCAGATCGAAATAGCCGCTGGCCTGGGCCGCCTCGGCGGCAAGCACACTCGCGGAGAAGGCGCACAACTGCGCGGGCAGGTCGGCCTTGTCCAAGCCCTCGAACGGGCCGGCCTGCACATGGCGGACCACGACCCCGGGTGCGGCCCGGACGATCGGCGCATCGGTCGACGCGGTGGCCCGGGTGAAGATCTCCACCTGCACACCGCGGCGCGCTAGACACAGCGCGGTCTGCCACACGTACACGTTCAGGCCGCCCGCGTCGCCGGTGCCGGGCTGTGCCAGCGGCGACGTGTGGACCGAGATCACCGCAATCCGGCGCGGCAGCGCTGAAGGCATGTCTTCCACCTTAGCGCCGTTACCCGGCGACGAGTTCGGGAGCGCGATGCTCGACCACCGGCCGCGGTTGCCGGGTCCACCACAATGTGAGGGCCAGCGCACCGGCGAAGACCACAAGGTAGGACGCCGATCCGAGCGCCGCGACCACGGCGTGCCACCCGCGCGCCTCCGGGTTCCAGAGAATCCGGAAGCTGCCGACCCGCCAGACCGCGCGGCCGTCGTCGACGAGTCGGATCCGCCACACCCAGGCACCCGCCACCACAGCGGCCGGCGCCGCCCAGCACCACCAGGTGCGCGGTATCGCCCGCTCGAACGAATCCGCGGCCCAGACCACGGCGATCAATGCCAGTGGGACGAACCAGACCCAGTGGTGCCCCCAACTGAACGGCGCGACGGCGCACGAGGTCATCCCGACGAGGGTGATGGCCAACATCGTCGCCCCGGCCCGGTGGGCGCGTGAGGCCGCGGCCAGGCCGAGCGCCGCCACCGCAGTGCCGACCGGCACCCACAGCCAGGACGGCGCGTGCCACAGACCGAGTACCCCGAGCCGCGCGAGAAGCCCGTTGATGGATTGGTTCTGCGGGGCGGCCTCCACCCCGATGTGCGCGGTATCGCCGATCGCCCCGGACCAATATCGCCGGGCGTCACCGGGCAGCAGTGCGAACCCGAGTGCCACCATCGCACCGAACGCGGCCGTCGCCGTGGCGGCCGCACGGAAGCTGCGGATGGTCACCAGGTAGGGGAGGAAGAAGATCGGCGTCAGCTTGATCCCCGCGGCCAGGCCCACCCCGATCCCGCGCCACCGGCCGGTGGGCAGCGTGAGGCACCCGACGACCAGCACAGCCAGGATCAGGTTGATCTGGCCGTTCCAGATGGTCGTGTGCACCGGTTCGGCCACGGTGGCGGCCACCGTTGCCGCCGCCGCGGTCCCCCAGAATCGCCGGTCGGCGCGAAATCCCAGGGCCCGGAGGGTCAAGACGACCAGCAGGAACAGGCTGCCCACGTTGACCGCCTGCACGAATCGGATGGCGTGGATCTGGCTGACCAGTCCGAGTGGGAGCATCACCAGGGCCGCGACCGGCGGGTAGGTGAACCACCAGAAGCGGTAGACCGGCGCGTCGTAGAGGGGGATGCCGTCGAGCACCGCTCGCGCACCGCCGCGGTAGACCTTGGTGTCCACACCGTTGGTGAACAAGCCGTAGCCGTGGTTGATCGGCATCACGAACAGGTGCCAGGCCAGCGCGCCGATCGCGGCCGCGCAAACGACGGCGACCACCGAGGCGGGGACGTCCCGCTTCGGGCGCGCAACCGGGCTGAGCGCACTCACGGGCGTGACACTACGCCGCGGCTGACGAGAATCGGCCTCCGGCGCGCACGGCACCAGCGATTGACATGAATCCGAAATTCGTCTTAACTTTCAGACATGTCACCGGATATGTCTCAGTCGCCCCGTTTCCAGCTCCGTTCGGGCGACACCTGGCGCGATCCGTTCGGGATGTACGACGGGTTGCGCACTCACGACCCCGTGCACCGGGTCGCGACGACCGCGGGCCGGGCCGATCCCGGCGAGTACTGGGTCCTCACCCGACACGCCGACATCTGGGCGGCCACCGACGATGCGGAAACCTTCTCCTCAGCCCAAGGGCTGACCGTCACCTACGGCGAACTCGAGGCCATCGGCATGGCCGACAACCCACCGCTGGTGATGCAGGATCCACCGGGCCACACGGTGTTCCGCAAACTGGTGGCCCGCGGATTCACCCCCAAGCAGGTCATCGACGTCGAGCCGCGGGTGCGCGCGTTCGTCGCGGCGCGCCTCGACGAAGTCGCGGATGCGCGCGGCAGTACCGTCGACATCGTCGGCCGGCTCTTCAAACCGTTGCCGTCGATGGTCGTCGCACACTATCTGGGCGTGCCCGAATCGGATTGGCCGCGCTTCGACGGCTGGACGCAGGCGATCGTCGGCGCCACCTCGGCCGGCGGGATGGCCGAGGTGGCGACCGGCGCCGGGGCGGCGACCGCGGAGATGCTCGGCTACTTCGGCGAACTGATCGAGTACCGACGCCGACACCCCGGCGACGACACCGTCTCGGCCCTGGTCGAGGCCGGGCGCGCCGATGACCCCGCCGGTCTCCTGTCGATCCTGGCATTCACGTTCACCATGGTCGCCGGCGGCAACGACACGACGACCGGGATGCTCGGCGGCAGCGTCGAACTGCTCGCCGCCCGGCCCGATCAACGCCGCCTGCTCGTCGACGATCCGGCCCGCCTCGGACCGGCCGTCGAAGAGTTGCTGCGACTGACCTCGCCGGTGCAGGGCCTCGCCCGGATGACCACGCGCGAAGTCGTGTACCCCGACACGCCGCACGGCACGGTCACCATCCCCGCCGGACGCAAGGTGCTGCTCTGCTACGCCTCGGCCAATCGGGATCCGCAGCGTTTCGGCCCCGATGCGGGCCAGCTCGACGTCGAGCGCGCACCCCGATCGATCCTGACCTTCAGCCACGGCAACCACCACTGCCTGGGTGCGGCAGCGGCCCGGATGCAGGCCCGCGTCGCACTGTCCGCACTGCTCGCCCGGTTCCCCGAATTCGAGGTCGAGGCGGCCGGCATCCGTTGGGCCCCGGGCAACTACGTGCGCCGCCCCGAGTTCGTGCCGTTCCACCCGGGACGAGCCGCATGACGGCCGCAGGACCGGCCCAGCAGTGGCGGTCCGAGCGAACCGATGCCGCGGCGCAGCGCATCCTCGACTCCGCCGAGCAGCTGTACGCCGAGGCCGGAGTCGACGGGGTGACGATGCGGGCCCTGGCCGCCGCCGTCGGCTGCTCGCGCGCGACGCTGTACCGCTACTTCCCCAACCGGGAGGCGGTGCAGTCCGCATTCATCGACCGCTCGGCCGCACGGCTGGCCCGCCGTGTCGCCCGGTCCGCGCCCGACGGCAGTCCGGCTCAACGGCTGGTCGCCGCGGTCACCACGGTCCTGCGCCTGGTGCGGGACAACCCGGCGTTCGCCAACTGGTTCCGTCCCGACGGCGTCGCCACCGCGGCCAACCTGGCCATCCTGTCCCCCGCCATCGAAGCCATCGCCCGCGATTTCCTGTCCGTACTCGACGACCGGGTGGTGCCGGACCCGGCCGAGCGCGCCCGATGGCTCGTCCGCGTCATCCTCTCCCTGCTCGCCACCCCCGGCGCGACCCCGGCGGAGGAGGTGCGGATGCTCGAGCAGTTCGTGGTCCCGGTGATCGTCGTCCCGTGATCGTCGTCCCGTGATCGTCGTCCCGTGATCGTCGTCCCGTGATCGTCGTCTAGGCGCCCGTGGTGCGCCCACCGCCCCGCGCGCGCTATGCTTTCGGAAACCATTTTCATTAACGCGTGCCGCCGCCCCGGTGGCCCCGTCCCGAACGAGGTTCCCGTGCGCCAACCGCGCCGCACCACCGCCCGCACCATCGCCGGCCTCGCCGTCGGCGCCCTCGCGCTCGTCGCGGTCCTGACGGGCTGCAGCGGTGCGTCCCGCGACTCCTCGGCCACCCGCCCGCTCGTCGTCACCTCGACGAACGTGTGGGCCTCGATCAGCCGGGCCGTCGTCGGCGACCACGGCACCGTGCGGGCCCTGTACACCTCGGCCGACGGCGATCCCCACGGGTTCACCCCCTCGGCCGCAGACTCGGCGTCGGTGGCCGACGCCGACATCGTCGTGATGAACGGCGGTCACTACGACCAATACCTGGCCGACGCGGCGAAGGCCGAATCGGCGACGGTGATCGACGCGGCGGCATTGCTCGGAATCTCCGGGGACGATGACGCGCACGGCGACGGCGACCGCGCCCACCACGGCTCGGACACCCCGAACGAGCACGTCTTCTACAACCTCACCGCGGTACGCAAAGCCGCGACCGCCCTCGCCGGGGCGCTCGCCGCGCACGCACCGGCCCACGCCGCGGACTACCGGCGCAATGCCACCGCGTTCGACTCCGAACTCGACGGCCTCCAGGCCGAGTTGGACGCGATCGCGGCGCGGCACCGCGGCACGAAAGTTGCGCAGACCGAACCGCTGGCCGGCTACCTGATCGCGGCCGCCGGCCTCGTCGACGCCTCCCCGCCGGCGTTCACCGCCGCAGTCGCCAACGGCCAATCCCCCTCGGCCGCCGATCGGGCCAAGTTGGACGACCTGTTGACCTCGCACACGGCGAAGGCCCTGTTGTACAACACCCAGGCAGCCGGCCCGGTGACGGTTGCGGTGCGCGCCACCGCCGAGCGCGCCGGCGTGCCAGTCGTGTCTCTCACCGAATCGCTGCCGGCCGGCACCACCTCCTACGTCGTCTGGCAGCGCGACCAGATCGCCGCTCTCGCCCGGGCGCTGCGCACGTGAGCGACGCAGCCCATGGATCCGTCGCCGAACTGACCGACGTCGAACTCGCGCTCGGCGACCGGGTGTTGTGGCACGGATTGACGCTGTCGATCGACCGCGGCGAGTTCCTCGCGGTGCTCGGCCCCAACGGCTCGGGCAAGACGTCGCTGCTGCGGATGTTGCTGGGCCTGTTGGCACCGACCGGCGGCACCGTCGAGGTGACCGGCAGCGTCGGATACGTACCACAGCAGCACGCCGATGACGCCGACCCGCTCGCGGTCCGCGGACGCGACCTCGTCGGCTTCGGCGTCGACGGCGCCACCTGGGGCACCGGCTGGGGCGGCCGACGACGCCGACGACGGCTCGTCGACGCCGCGGTGGCGCAAGTGGAGGCCGACAGCTTCGCCGACCGCCCCTTCGGGCTGCTCTCCGGCGGCGAGCAGCAACGCCTGCGGATCGCCCAAGCACTCACCCGGGACCCGGCGCTGTTGCTCTGCGACGAGCCGCTGACCAGCCTCGACCCCGGCAGCGGGCAACGGATCCTGGAGTTGCTCGACCGGCGGCGGCGCAGCACCGGTACCGCGCTGGTATTCGTCACTCACGAGATCAACCCGGTGCTGCCCTACGTCGACCGGGTCGTGTACCTCGCTGGCGGGCGGTTCGTGATCGGCACCCCCGACCAGGTCATGACGACCGCGGTCTTGTCCGCCCTGTACGGCAGCCGCGTCGACGTCGCCCGGATCGGCGACCGCCTGGTGGTCCTGGGGACCGAGGACGGGCACCACTGCGAGGAGCAGGCGGTGCGCGGTGGGTAGCTTCTTCGACCCGGCGACGACGGCCGACCTGTTGACGCGGGGCTTCGTGCAGCACGCCGTCCTCGCACTCGCACTACTCGGCCTGCTCGGAGGACTCCTCTCCCCACTGATCGTGGCGCGGCAGATGTCCTTCGCGGTTCACGGGGTCAGCGAGTTGTCGGTCACCGGGGCGGCCGCCGCGCTCTTGGCCGGGGTCAGCGTGAACCTGGGCGGTGTCATCGGCGCGATCGTCGCGGCCATCACCTTCGGCATCCTCGGCAACCGCGCGCGGGAGCGGGATTCGGTGATCGGCGTCGTCATGGCCTTCGGGCTCGGCCTGGCCGTGCTGTTCCTCGCCCTCTACGGCAACGCCTCCAAGGGATTCGCCATGCTCACCGGGCAGGTCGTGAGCGTGGGGATGAGCGGGCTGACCGCCATCGCGATCACCACCGGGGTGGTCGCGGCCGTCCTCGCCGTGGTGTACCGGCCCTTGCTGTTCGCGTCGGTCGATCCGCGGGTCGCACTGGCCAGTGGTGTCCCGACCCGGGTGCTGTCGGTGGTCTTCGCGGTCCTGATGGGCCTGGCCTGCGCCCAGGGTGTGCAGATCATCGGGGCACTTCTGGTGATGGCACTGCTCATCACCCCCGGGGCGGCCGCCATGCGCCTGTCCTCGAACCCGGCGGTCGTCACCGGCCTGGCGGTCCTGTTCGCCGAGATCGCAGCCGTCGGCGGCCTCGTGCTCTCACTGGCACCCGGACTCCCGGTGTCGGTGTTCGTCACGACGATCTCGTTCGTGATCTACCTGGGCTGCCGCTTCCTCGGGCGCAACCGCGACCGCGCGCCGGCCTGACGCCGGCCTCGGCACGGCCGCGGGCTATCGGCCCCAGCCCGGGTCCCGGCCGGCGAACGCGAGCAGCCGGTCCGCCGGGCCGGCATCGTCGGAGATCGGCACCACCGGACCGAAAACCCCTGGGCGCCGCGTGATCTCCTCGGGAACACTCTCGAACATGCCGCCGATGAAGGTGATCGCGTCGTCGGGAATGACTATCGCGTTCCCCGTCGCGGCGCCGATATCCCAGGCGTGCAGGTAGAGATCGGCAGCGGGGAACGCCAACCCTTCGCGAACCGTGCGCCGACCCACCGGACTGTCGACCTCCCGGTCGAGGTCGACCCCGCCGGCCAGCGCCTCGCTCGCCCGACCCACCACCTGCGTCCACCAGAACGCCGGGTCGCCGACGACCGCGGTGGACGGCGGGTCGGCTCGCAGCGGACCCACCGGCCCACCGCTCAGGATGCGCGCGCCGATCTCCGTCGCCTCCCCGACGTGCCCGAGGACGTCGAGCGCCGTCCACCCCGCGCACGGTGACTCCCGCTGCCACGCCCCCTCGGGCACCGCCTGCACGACCCCGCTGAAGAAGTCGAGGCCGTTGCGATACATCTCCAACACCGTGTCGTCCATCGTCACCCTCTCGCCGTCGCTGACAAGTTCTCCGTCGCTGACAGATGCGCGACCACCTCGGGCCACGTTTCCAGACCCGGGGTGCCGAAGTGGATGTGAACGCCCTGGAACTCGTCGACGCCGCGGGCGGTGCGGTCGTCGATGATGTAGTCGCCGCGGTTGAGGTTCTTGTGATGGCTCAAGATGAGTCGCTTGTAGGCCGGATCGCCCTGATGCGACCCGAGGTGGCGCTTGACCCACTGGAGTTTGTCCGACCACGCGCTCGGGTTGTCCCAGGGCGCCGTGGACAGGATGTAGGTGTCGAACAGTCCGGCCAGCTCCCGATACGCTTCGACCGCCCCGGGCATCGGATCCATCAGGGCGAAGATCCCGGGCGCGTCGTCGAACCTGCCTTCGTAGACCGCTCGATCCGCATCGTCGAGGCGTTCGATGCCGGACACGAAATCGACGATGGTGTTGTCCAAGTCTACGTAGAGGATCTTCTTCTTCATCTTCCGAGTATCACCCAGGGGTCCGACACCGGCGGGCTATTCCTCGGGCCCACCCGGATTGCAGCGGGCCGCCACCATCTCGTCCTCGCCGACCACGGGGCGCAGCGGCTCGAGATTCCACGACGGCTTGTCCGGGGCGACCGCGCGCGCCCACACCCAATGGCAGTCGAACTGGGCGTGCATACCCGGCGACTGGGCCGAGAATCGGCCGTAGGGCGCCGAGGAGGCGACGACCTCGCGCCAGGCCTGCACCTGCGCCTGCGGCGCGGTGACGCGGCGCCCGGCCGCGGTCGGATACACCTGCAGGCTCGGGCCGACGGCGGTATCGACCCACTCGGTGTGCGAGATGTAGGGCGGCGGGAGCCAGATCACCGTCGCGCTCGGCCCGTCGACCGTCGACGGGCCGGCCGTCACAACGGGGGCACGCCTCGACTCCGCCGGCCCCCCCGACGGCGCACCGGTACACGCCGCGAGGCCGAGCACCGCAGCCGCGGCCACAGCCGCCCACCGGACCGGTCGGTGCACGATCAGGCCGGGACGAGCCCGTGCGCGCGCATCCAGGCGATCCGGCGGTCGGGGTGCGGGTCGTGGACCATGCGCGAGTGGGCGTCGAAGACCATCATGTCCCGGTGGTCGGCCGCATACGGGCGCCACTGCAACTCCGGCGAGCCGGTGCGCGCGAAGGTCGTCCAATGCCCTTGCATGATGTGGGTCATCTTGCCGGTGGCGCGCCAGTCGCCGACGGCCAGCCCGGCACCGATCGCCGTCCGGTAGGCACCGAACACCGCGAACAACTCGGTCGCGTGGGTCGCCCGCAGCCCCGTGGCGCGCAAGACCTTCGTCGCAAAGTCGTAGCGATAAACGTAGGTCGGATTCCCGGCGGCCGCGTGCCCCTCGGCGAACGCGATCGCCGGGCCCCAGAACATCGAGTCGCCGAGCATGTGCACCGGATCGCCGCCGCGATGGCCCACGTTGTACGCCGCGAGGAGCGCGGCCCGGCTCGCCGGGTCGTCGACGCCGAGAAACACCTCGTCGCCCTCGGGGAAGATCCCTTCGCTCTCCTCGCCGGGCAGGAAGCTCATGGCGCGGGTGAACAACAGCGCCTCATCCCGATTGGTCCCGATGATCAACGGCACCGGATGGGTGTTCCCGTCGCGCGCCGCCTTGTTCGGGTCCTGTGGCAGGTACTCGGTGCCGAAAGTCGGCCCGAAGGGCAAGAATTCGCCGGTGCCCGAGTGCGGCGAATAGGCGGACAGGTGCTTGCCCGCCCGATGCAGCTCCTCGGCGCTGGCCTCGGCGAGCAGCGTTCGCGCCCGGGCCGGATCGATCGGGGCGCCACCGCTGCCCGCACGGTAGCCGGGGTCGGCGAGCATCTTCACCGCCTCTTCGGCAAAATGCCGGGCCGCGTCGGCGGAGATGTTGAGCTCGTTGGCCGGACTCTGCGCGATGGCACGGGCGAAGAGCCCGGCGGCCGCGGGCGTGGCGAGCAGCGCGGTGACCGACGACCCGCCAGCGCTCTCGCCGAACACCGTGACCTGCTCGGGATCGCCCCCGAAGGCCGCGATGTTGTCCCGGACCCACGCCAAGCCGGCGACCTGGTCGCGCAGACACAGGTTGTCGTCGAACCGGCGCTCGTCGGACGAAAAGGACGAGAAATCCATGCACCCGAACGGGCCGAAGCGGTACTGCAGCGTCACGACCACGATGTCGCCGGCCTTCGCGAGCAGCGCACCGTCGTAGAGCGGCGTCGCGGTGGTGCCGAGCAGGTAGGCACCGCCGTGGATGAACACCATGACCGGCCGCGGTGTGGCCGAGATCCGGTCGGGGGCGAAGACGTTGAGCGTCAGGCAGTCCTCGCCGGTGGGCTGGAAGCGCCCCGGGCCCACCGCCGTGTAGATCTTGTCCTGCACCTCGGCGGTGCCGTAGGACTCGGCGCGCAGTTTGCCCCGCCACGGTGCCACCGGTTGCGGAGCGCGGAAGCGCAGGGCGCCGACCGGGGGTGCGGCGAAGGGGATCCCCTTCCAACTGATGGTGCCGGCCCGGGTGCGCTTGCCGCGCGCACCGACCACCGTGCCGTCGGCAATGGTGATCGTGTCGTTCATCGCTGTCATAGGCGTCAGCCTAGACCTTCTATCCTGGAGGCCATGGCCACCACCATCGATCTCAACGCCGACCTCGGCGAGGGGGTCGGTGACGACGAGGCGATGCTGGGCATCGTCACCAGCGCCAACGTCGCGTGCGGTTTCCACGCCGGATCGCCGACGATCCTCGCCCGCACGTGTCGGGCGGCACAGCGGAGCGGCGTCGCGATCGGAGCCCAGGTCTCCTACCCGGACCGGGAGGGTTTCGGGCGCCGATACATGGCCATCGCCGCCGAGGACCTGCGCGCCGACATCATCTACCAGATCGGCGCCCTGCAGGCCCTGGCCTCGTCCACCGGTGCACGCGTCACCTACGTCAAGCCGCATGGCGCGCTCTACAACACGGTCGTCGCCGACGAGGAGCAGGCGGCCGCGGTGGTCGACGCGATCCGGGCCGTCGATCCGGGGCTGGCCGTGATGGGACTGCCGCACTCACTGGTCCTCGCCCTGGCCCGCGACGCCGGCTTGTCGACGATCACCGAAGCCTTCGCCGATCGGGGCTACCGGCCCGACGGGACGCTGGTCGCGCGCACCGAGCGCGGTGCGCTTCTGACCGATTCGGCACGGATCGCCCGCCGCGTGGTCGAATTGGTCACCTCCGGCACGATCACCGCCGTCGACGGGTCGACCATCACCGTCGACGCCGAATCGGTGTGCCTGCACGGTGACACCCCGGGCGCGGTCGAACACGCGCTGCGAACCCGGGCCGCACTCCTCGACGCGGGCATCGCCCTCGCCCCGATCACCCGCGACTGAACCGCTCCCGCAGCCAGAATTCGGGTCGGGCAGCATCGATCGACGGTGCACGACCCGAATCAGCCTGCGCTACACCCCGCGGCGCTGGCGGGCGAACTCAGCGAGCACCACGCCCGCCGCCACCGAGGCGTTGAGGCTCTCCACGTTGCCGGCCATCGGAATGGCCAGCACCGAGTCGCAGGTCTCGCGGACCAGCCGCGACAGGCCTTTGCCCTCGGAGCCGACGACGACCACCGTCGGACCGCTGCCGTCGTAGTCGTCGAGGCTGACCGCACCCTCGGTGTCGAGGCCGACGATCTGCGCACCGGCCTTCGCCCAATCCTTGAGGGTGCGGGTCAGGTTCGGCGCCTGGGCGACGGGCAGCCGCGCGGCCGCACCCGCACTCGTCCGCCATGCCACCGCGGTCACGCTCGCGCTGCGCCGCTGGGGGATCAGCACGCCGTGACCGCCGAAGGCGGCGACCGAGCGGATCACCGCGCCGAGATTGCGCGGGTCGGTGATGTTGTCCAGCGCCACCAGCAGCGGCGGCTGCCCGGAGGCGAGGGCTTGCGCCATCAGGTCGTCGGGGTGGGCGTAGACGTAGGGCGGGACCTGCAAGCCGATGCCCTGGTGCAACCCGTTCGACGACATGCGGTCCAGTTCGTTCTTGGTGACCTCGAGGATCGAGATCCCCTGCGCACCCGCCCGCTGCACGGCCTCGGTGACCCGCTCGTCGCCGTCAACGCCGGTCACCAGGTACAGCGCCGTCGCCGGCACCCCGGCCCGCAGGCACTCCACGACGGGATTGCGCCCCAAGACGTACTCGGGCGTGTCGTCGTCGCGGCGCGGGCGCCGGGGCGCCTGATTCTGCGCGGCCACCTTGCGCTTGTGCGCGGCGTGGTACACACGATCCTCGGCCTTGGGCGTCGCGCCCCGTGCCTCGAGTCCGCGCCGGCGCTGCCCGCCCGAGCCGACCGTCTGCCCCTTCTTGGTGCCCGCCTTGCGGACCGCGCCGCGGCGCTTGGAATTGCCGGCCATCAGACATCTCCCTCGCGCAGCGACCACTGCGCACCGTCGGGGGTATCGGTGACCTCGACGCCCGCGCGCGCCAATCGGTCGCGCACCTCGTCTGCCACCGCCCACTCCTTCTCCGCACGCGCCTGTGCGCGACGGTCCAATTCAGCACGCACGAGAACGTCGAGCGCACCCATCGCCGCCGAGTCATCCCCGGCATCAATCCAATTCGGCGCCATCGGGTCGACGCCGAGGATGTCCATCATCGCCCGGACCGACCCCGCGATCGCGACTGCGGCATCGGCGTCGCCGTTTTCCAGCGCGGTGTTCCCCGACCGGACGGCGTTGTGGATCACCGCCAGCCCGGCCGGCACCCCCAAGTCGTCGTCGAGCGCAGCGGAGAACTCCGGCACCACCTGGCCCACTGGGACCGGCGCCACTCGCGAATCCACCCGCCGCACAAAGGATTCGATGCGCCGATAGGCGGTGGCCGCCTCGTACAGCGCCCCGTCGGAGTACTCGAGCATCGACCGGTAGTGCGCGCTGCCGAGGTAGTAGCGCAACTCGACCGGCCGCACTTTGCGCAGCATCTCCGGGATGGCGACGACGTTGCCCAGCGACTTGCTCATCTTCTCGCCGCTCATCGTCACCCAGCCGTTGTGCAACCAGTAGCGCGCGAATCCGTCGCCGGCACCGTGGCTCTGCGCGATCTCGTTCTCGTGGTGCGGAAAGATCAGATCCATTCCGCCGCAATGGATGTCGAACTCGGGACCGAGCAGGCCCGTCGCCATCGCCGAGCACTCGAGGTGCCAACCGGGCCGCCCCGGGCCCCACGGCGTCTGCCACGAGGGCTCGTCGGGCTTGGCCGCCTTCCACAGTGTGAAGTCTCGGGAGTCGCGCTTGCCGGTGCCCGCACTCTCCCCCTGGTGCACGTCGTCGAGTCGGTGCCCGGACAGCGCGCCGTACTCGGGCAGGCTCATGACGTCGAAGTACACGTTGCCGTCGGCGACGTAGGCGTGGCCACGGTCGAGCAGCCGCTGCAGATAGACGATCATCTGCGGGACGAACCCGGTGGCGCGCGGCTGCGCCGACGGTGGCAACACCCCCAGGGCCCGGTACGCGTCGTCGAAGGCCCGCTCATGGGTGGCCGCCCACTCCCACCACGGTCGGTCGGCGTCCTGCGCCTTGTGCAGGATCTTGTCGTCGATGTCGGTGACGTTGCGGACGAACAGGACGTCGTCGCCGGCGTGGGCCAACCAGCGCCGCAGGACGTCGAAGGCGATCCCGCTGCGCACGTGCCCGATGTGCGGGACCCCTTGCACGGTGGCCCCGCACAGGTAGACCGTCACCCGCCCGTCGTGCAGGGGGTGGAAGTCGCGGGTCTCGCGGGCCGCGGTGTCGTACAGGCGGAGGGTCACGACCTGCGATCCTACCGGGCGGGGCGGTCGGTGCGCGGCGCGTGCTCGGCCGCCGCCGGCTCGATCGGTCCCACCATCGCCACCGCCACCGCCGCGATGCCCTCGCCCCGACCGGTCAGACCCAGCCCGTCGGTCGTGGTCGCCGATACCGCGACCGGGGCGCCCAAGGCTTCCGACAGCACCGCCGAGGCCTCCTCACGGCGCGGCCCGATGCGCGGACGGTTACCGATCACCTGGACCGATCCGTTGATGACGACCATCCCGGCGGCAGCGACCAAGCCTGCCACGTGGGCGAGCATCGCCACACCGGAGACGCCGTCCCACTCGGGGCGACCGGTCCCGAAAACGCTGCCGAGGTCGCCGAGTCCGGCGGCGGACAACACGGCATCGCACAGGGCGTGGGAGCCGGCGTCGCCGTCAGAGTGGCCCTCACACCCGTGCTCCCCGGGGAAGTGCAGGCCGACCAGCCAACAGGGAACGCCGGTGGCTATCCGGTGCACGTCGGTCCCGATACCCACTCGCATTCTCAATCCCATCCTTTCGCCATCGCCCGCGCCAGCCGCAAATCCCACGGCGTCGTGATCTTGAAGGCGTCGGGATCCCCCGGCACCAGGTGGACCGGCAACCCCGCCCGCTCCGCCAACCCCGCATCGTCGGTCGCGGCGCCGTCGGCCCGGGCATAGACCTCGGTGAGTACGTCGGCATGGAAGCCCTGGGGCGTCTGGACCGCGCGCAGCACCGAGCGGTCGACGGTGTCGAGGACCCGTCCATCGGCGTCGACCCGCTTGAGTGTGTCGGTGACGGGCAGTCCCGGCACCACGACGGGGTGCCCGGCGCGCAGCGCCGCGATGACCCGGTCGAAGACCGCGGGCGGGGTGAAGGGCCGTGCGGCATCGTGGACGAGGACGAACTCACCGGCCGCGTGCCGCAAGCCGGCCCGCACCGAGTCAGTCCGCTCGGCGCCGCCGGCGACGACCACCGTGCCGGCCGACGCCGACCCGGCGCGGGCCACCTCGATACGCGCCGCATCGACCATGCTCTCCGGCACGACCACGACGATTCGGTCGAGTTCGGCCTGCCGTATAGACAAAACAGCGCCGAGGGTGCGCGCCAGGATCGTGGCGCCGCCGACGTCGACGAACGCCTTCGGGCGGTCCTCGCCCAACCTGGTGCCCGAGCCCGCGGCCGGGATGATGACCGTCGTCGACAAGTGCGGCGGGCCGGGGCGGCTCAGGAAGCGGCGGCCAACACCTCGTCGAGAATGCTCGAGGCCTTCTCGTCGTTGGTGTTCTGCGCGAGGGAGAGTTCGTCGACGAGGACGCGGCGCGCGCGGGTGAGCATGCGCTTCTCCCCGGCGGACAGCCCGCGGTCCTGCTCGCGGCGCCACAGGTCGCGCACGATCTCGGCGACCTTGATGATGTCGCCGGAGATCAGCTTCTCCTGATTGGCCTTGAAACGGCGAGCCCAGTTCGTGGGCTCCTCGGTGTGCGGCGCCCGCAGCACCTGGAAGACTTGGTCGAGGCCCTCCGCGCCGACGACGTCGCGAACACCGACGTACTCCAACTTGGAGGAGGGGATCTGAACGGTCATGTCACCGTCGGTGACCTTCAGTACGAGGTACTCGACCGGTTCACCCTTGATGGTGCGGGTGACGATGTCCTCGACCCTCGCGGCACCGTGGTGGGGGTAGACAACGGTGTCGCCGACTTTGAAATTCATGAAGGTAGCGCCCCTTTCAACTGGATCAAGTCTAACACGCGTCCCAGACAGGCTTCCCCCAACGGTGCAGGTCAAGCGGGTGGCAAAACCTCTTTGCGCTGGCCAGGACAACTATCGCCGCCGGTCGCACACTGTGGTGCGCCACACCGCGCGCACCGATTCGAGTGCAGCGCACAGTGTCCGTCGCACAGAATCCGCGCACGAATTTCACCACCCCGGCGGACGGGACGCCATGGCGCCCACTACGCTGCGTAGTGAGGGTTTCCCGGGCGATCCGCGGAAACGCGATGAAGACCACCAGCTGGAGGATTACGGTGTCACAGCTCTCCCAGTCCGCGCTCGTCAAGTCCGCGCTCGCCGTCGCCGTCGGTGTCGGGGTCGTCGTTTCGGTGTCCGCCTGCGGCTCCGGCCAGGTGTCACAGACCGCCACCCAGGCCCCCGCCGTCAACGGCGCCACGGTCCGCAGCGGGGCGCTCGTGCTCAACGACGTGCACATCGTGTACCCGGTCGGCGACTCCGCTGCCGTGTTCACCGCCGGCGGGCCGTTCCAACTGGCCTTCGTGATCACCAACGACGACGCGGTCGACGGCACCAAGCTGGTGTCGATCACCGCGCCGGCCGGGACGGTGGCCCTCGATGGCGACACCACCGTCCCGGCCGGGCTGGCGCTGCGCGCCGGCAAGCCCACCGGGATGACCCCCGCCGAGGGTCAAAAGACCCTGCAGGCCACCCTCAGCGGTACCGGCAAGACGGTGGCCCCCGGCCTGAGCGTGCCGCTGACCTTCACCTTCTCGAGCAACGGCAAGGTGTCGAGCGTCGTCGTGGACACCCCCGTCGACGCCGGATCGTTGATGGAGCGCAAGGACAAGGACCCGGCCGACGCGGCCGAGGCCGGCCACCACTGACGTTGTCCGGTTACGCCGTTTCCGGCGATTACCGCTACAGTCTCCCCCAGCGGGTCCCGCGCCCCGCGGATCGTTGTGGTTCCTGACGCGAGGATGTTTCAGGACGGGTCGGCGCCACCCAAAGGCGCCCGGCCACCGTGCGCGCACGTGTGAAAGCAGACTCATGTCCTCCCCTGCCCCCCGTCCGCGCCTGCAGCGCTCCCGCATCGCCCGTCTGGTGGTCGCGGTCCTGGTGATGGTTCCCCTGGTTCTGTCCGCCGTCTACATGTGGGTCCTCTGGGACCCGACCAAGACCGTGAAGCACATGCCGGTCGCCGTGGTCAACCAAGACCAGGGATTCACCGATGACAGCGGGACGACCCAGGCCGGGCAGAAGGTCGCCGACAGCCTGGTCAAGTCCGGGTCGCTGGGCTTCCAACGGGTGTCCGCGAGCGCGGCGTACGAGGGCCTGAAGTCCAACGAGTACTACTTCGTCATCGACATCCCGGCGGACTTCAGCAAGAACCTCAAGTCCATCACGACCCCGGGTGCCGCAGCATCGATGATCACGGTGACCTTCAACGACTACAACACGCTGAAGGCCTCCCAGATCGGCGGCTCGGCGATGGAGAAGGTCTACCAGAGTGTCCTGCGGGGCGTCGCCTCCACCACCGTCGGCGGCCTCGTCGACGGGGTGCAGAAGCTCGGCGACGGCTTGCGGACCGCCGCCGACGGTTCCGGACAGCTCGGCGATGGCACGCAGACCCTGAGCAGCGGCATCACCAACGACCTGCAACCGGGAGTCAAGCGGGCGCGCGACGGATCGGCCCAGCTGAATGCGGGTGCGGCCACTCTGGCAGACGGCCTCGTCACGCTGCGGACCGGCACCGACAAGCTCGGTGACGGTGCGACGCAGGTCGCCGACGGCATCGATCGTCTGACCACGATGGCGCAGGTGAACAAGCTCCAAGCGGCCATCGCGCAGGCCCAGGCCGTCTCGCCCGGCAACCCGCAGCTCGCGAAGGTCGCCGAACTCATCGACGGTCTCGCACGCCTCAAGGCCGGCAGCCGCGAGATCGCCAACCAACTGACCAACCCCACCGCGCAGTACCGCGGCGGCGTCAACAAGCTGGTCGACGGCAGCGCCAGACTGCACGACGGCGCCTCACGACTCAGTGCCGGCATGGTCGCGATCGACGAAGGCGTCGGCAGACTCTCCGATGGGGCCCAACGCCTGAACGACGGCGCCGCCCGCCTCAACCAGGGGTTGTCCAACGGCGCACAGAAGGCCCCCGACTTCGGCGACCCACAGGCCCGGGCGACACTCGCCCAGCTGATGGCCACACCGGTCACCAAGAAGACCGAGCATGTCGCTCAGGCCCAGTTCAGCGGACCCGGCGGCGCCCCCACCATTCTCTTGATCGCCTCCATGCTCGTGCCGATCATGGTGATCCTGACGTTCCGCGGCCACCGCTTCGTCACCGACGACGAGACCCCGCGCTCGCTGCGGACCGTCGGCCGCCGCACACTCGCCGTGAGCGGCATCAGCCTTGCGGTGATGGTTCTCGCCGGAGTCCTCGCCTTCATCACCCGCGACCCGATGCCCCACCCGGCCAACATGACCCAAGTCGTGGTGATCACGGCACTCGCGACACTGATGAACGCGGCATTGGTCTCGGTGCTGTACACCCTGTTCGGCTATGTGGTCGGCACCATGTCCTCGCTGTCCTGGTTCATGCTGCAACTGTTCTCCTACGGCGGCATCTGGATGGTCGAGACGGTGCCCAAACCATTCCAGTGGCTCCACCCCGTCTCGCCGCTGACCTACGTGCGTGACGGCTTCATAGCGGCGTTCAACGGCGTGCCGGGCTTCTGGACTTCGGCGTTCACGCTGATCGTGATCTGCCTGGTCGGACTCGCACTCACCGTGGGCGCCACCACGTTCCAGCGCAGCCGCTACGAGCGGGCACGGCAAGACCCGGCGGCGATCCCGGCGCTGCCCGCCTAGCACCGTGCGCGGGCACGCCCCGGCCGCACCGCCTCGTCGGTCGCCGTCGAGTTGTCGGCGACCCCGTCTAGGCTGACCCCGTGGCAGTCAAGACCCGAGTGGTGTTCCGGTGCAGCGCCTGCGGGCACCAGCCGGCGAAATGGGTGGGCCGCTGCCCGGAGTGCGGCGAGTGGGGCACGGTCGACGAGGCCGCGGGCTCGGCCGGCCCGGGCCGACACAGCGGTGTCGCACCCTCGAGCCCGGCACGCCGCCTCACCGAGATCGGCTCTGACGCGGCCAAGGTCATCCCCACCGGAATCGGGGAGTTCGACCGCGTCCTGGGCCGCGGAGTGGTCCCGGGGTCGGTGATCCTGCTGGCCGGCGAACCCGGCGTCGGCAAGTCGACGCTGCTGCTGGAAGCCGCCAAGCACTGGGCACGGGCGGGCCGACGGGTCCTCTATGTCACCGGTGAGGAATCGGCCGGTCAGGTCCGACTGCGCGCCGAGCGCACCGACGCCGTCGACGAGAACGTCTTCCTTGCCGCCGAATCCGACCTCTCCACCGTGCTCGGCCACGTCGCCGAGGTGGACCCGACGCTGTTGATCGTCGATTCGGTCCAAACAATGGTCGCCACCGAGTCCGACGGCGTCCACGGCGGGGTCACCCAGATCCGGGCCGTCACCACGGCCCTGGTGTCGTTGGCGAAGAACAGCGGGGTCGCCGTCATCCTCGTCGGACATGTCACCAAGGATGGTGCCGTCGCGGGGCCGCGATCGCTCGAGCACCTCGTCGACGTCGTGCTGAACTTCGAGGGCGACCGCCATTCGCCGCTGCGCATGGTGCGGGGCATCAAGAACCGGTTCGGCGCGGCCGACGAAGTCGGCTGCTTCGAACAGCGGGACAACGGCATCCACCAGGTCACCGACCCGTCGGGGATCTTCTGGCACCAGCGCCAGGGCGACGTCACCGGGTCGGCGGTGCTGGTCACGATGGACGGCAAGCGGGCCCTCGTCGGCGAGATCCAGGCACTGGCCAACGGCACCGACATGCACAACCCCCGTCGCGCCGTGTCCGGGTTGGACGGCGCCCGGGTGGCGATGGTCCTCGCCGTCCTGCAAGCCCGTCTGGGATTGACCCAGATCGGCAAGGCCGAGGTCTACGCGTCGACGGTGGGCGGGATGAAGGTCACCGAGCCGGCCGCCGACCTCGCCATCGCCATGGCCGTGGCCTCGGTGGTGGACGGCCGACCGATCCCGTTCACCACCGTCGCCCTGGGCGAGGTCGGCCTGGCCGGCGAGGTGCGCCCGATCAGCGCGCTGTCGCGGCGGCTGACCGAGGCCAAACGCCTCGGCTTCCACCACGCGGTGATCCCCGCCGCCGGCGCCGATCGCGAGGAACTGCCCACCGGGATCCGGATCAGCCGGGTGTCCAACCTTGCCGAAGCCGCGGCGGCGTGCATGCCGCGCACCGAGTCCCCAGCCGACTTCTAGCCTTAAGGACTCGAGTACCTGGCCCACTTCGCATGCTCGTCGGGGCGCTGCGAGTTCGCCACGTACTCCGAATAGTGCTCTCGCGGATCGATGGCGATGAACAACCCGCGGCTGGTGGCGACCGGCGCCGACCCGCCTCCCGGCTGCCCTTCATCGATGTGGACCGCCGAGTCCAGGTAGACCTTGCGCCGCTGCTTTCCAAGGATCTGCGCAGTGAACCGTAGCGTGGAGGCGATCGGGATCGGCCTGGCGAAGTCGATCTCGAGATGTCCGGTAACGCCCGGAACGCCGATGAGCAGCGCTGTAGTGCCCATGACCTCGTCAAAGGCCGCCGAGAGGATGCCGCCGTGGATCAGCCCCGGTCCGCCCTCCATCCACGGCTCGACCGCCATCGAGGCCGTCGAGGTCAGCCCGTCACCGGCGGTGACGGTGACGCGCAACCCGCCGGGCGCGTCCGCCCCGCAGCCGTAGCACAGTGCGTGGTGGTAGCGCATCGGCTCACCCGGCGGTGTCGCCTTGGGGTGGCGGCTCAACGGTTCCAACTCATCGGGTACTGCGAAACCAGCTCTCACAGACCGATATTCTAGTTGCCGATATTCTTGTCGCACCGTCCCATTCCGACCGCTGGAGCACCCATGACCACCCCCATGTCCGACCTGACCCGCGAGACGCTTGCCCGCGTCGCCCCGGGAACCGGGCTGCGCGACGGGCTCGAGCGGATCCTGCGCGGCGGTACCGGTGCACTGATCGTGCTGGGCCACGACAAAGACGTGGAGAAGCTGTGCGACGGCGGGTTCCACCTCGACGTCGAGTTCGCCCCGACGCGGCTGCGCGAACTGGCGAAGATGGATGGCGCCTTGGTGCTCTCCACCGACGGCTCGCGGATCGTCCGAGCCAACGTGCAGCTCATGCCGGATCCGACGATTCCGACCAACGAATCGGGCACCCGGCATCGTGCCGCTGAGCGCACCGCCATCCAAACGGGTTTCCCGGTCATCTCGGTGAGTGCGTCTATGTCGATCGTCAGCGCGTACGTGGACGGCTCGCGCCGGGTCGTCGAGAGCCCCGATCCGATCCTCTCGCGCGCCAACGTCGCCCTGGCCACGCTCGAGCGGTACCGCTCGCGCTTGGACGAGGTCCTCGGCGCGCTCTCGCGGTCCGAGATCGAGGACGACGTGACGCTGCGCGACGTCATGAGCGTCGCCCAGCGAATGGAGATGGTGCGCCGGGTCTCCGACGAGATCGACCTGTACATCCTCGAACTGGGCACCAACGGGCGGCAGGTCCGACTGCAACGCGAGGAACTCATCAGCGACAACGACCTGATGCGCGAGTTGCTGGTCCGCGACTACTACGCATCGCCGGAACCGCCCACGCTCGACGAGATGCGCCAGGCGCTGACCGCGATCGCGTCACTCTCCGACGCCGATCTCCTCGACCTGGGCCTGATCGGCCGGTGCTTCGGCTACCCGACCACCGGCGAGGCACTCGACATGGCGATGACGCCCCGCGGCTACCGCCTGCTGGCCCGGATTGCCCGGCTGCAGTTCGCGCACATCGACCGGCTCGTCACCGGCTTCGGCTCCCTGCAAGCCCTCTTGGCCTCCAGCGCCGCCGACCTGCAGGGCGTGGAGGGCATCGGCAGCATCTGGGCGCGCCACATCCGCGAAGGTCTGTCCCGGCTCGCCGAAACCAGCCTCGACCGGTTCTGACGCTCGCCGAGCCGACCGGCAGGCCGGGCTACGGCTGCTGGGCCGGGGCGACGACGTTGAAGGTGATCGGCGCGGACTCGCGCTCACCGATCTTGCCGATGGCCCGGTAGGCGCCCGGCGGGATCGGCTCGCGCGGGGTCTTGCAGCCGGGGGTACTGGTCGTCCCCGACCAACTGACGGTGTCGCGCTCCTGCTGACCGGGTGCGAAGACGACGTTGCGCACGGTGCGCAACGGCGAACAGTCGCGGGCGGACCACAGCGTGCGAGTGCCGTCGAGCGAGCGCACGACGACGTTCTGGGCCGACTTGCCGATGTCGCGGGTGCACTCGGTGAGACCGCCGTTGGTCACCGCGAGGGTGAAGACCGGCTGGTCGCCGACCTTGTACGTGGACTTGTCGGTGTAGAGGACGACCGACAGGCTCTGGTCGGTGCACAGGTTCTGGGCCGGCACCCCCGTGGGAGCAGCGGCCTCCGTCTGCTGCACGGGTGCGCCCTGTTGCGGGGCCCCGCCCTGTTGCGGGGCACCGCCCTGTTGCGGGCCGCCGCCCTGGTTCCCGTCCTGCTGGGCGCCGGCCTGACTGCCCTGGTCGCCCTGCGGCACGGGCGGAGCCTTCTTCGGGGCAGGAGGAGCGGTCGGGGCCGAACTGGTGGCCGCGACCTGCTGGTTATCACTCTTGGACGGCAGGGCAGAGACGATCAGCATCAGAACCAGGCCCGCGAATGCCAGCGCCCCGACACCGGCGACGATGCGCCTGCGCCAGTAGATCTCCGGCGGCAGCGGCCCTTGTGGTTCGATCACGCATTCACGCTAACTGCCAGCGGCGATGTGATCGGCGAGGCTGGTCGGCGTGTCGCGATACGGCCGTGATCACACCGGCGGCCGATTGCGGCCGATCACACCTCGACGGGGTCGGTCGCCTCGTCGCCGACGTCGCCGAACGTCTCGCGCAGCGACACCCGTCCGTCGGCGAGGTGATAGGTCAACCCGACGATGGCGACCTCGCCCCGGTCGACGCGCTGCTTGATCAACAGGCTGCGCTGCATCAGCAGGCGCCCGGTCTCGACCACGTGCTCGGCCTCGAACTCGTCGAGGCGGGTCTTGCCCTTGGCACGCGCCGCCAAGATACTCGGCCCGACCCGCTCGACGATGTCGCGGACGTAGCCGCCCGGGATCGTCAAGTCGTTGAGCGAGGCGACCGTCGAGCCCACCGCGCCGCAGGAGTCGTGGCCCAAGATGGCGATCAACGGCACATCGAGCAGTTCGGTCGCGAACTCGAGCGAGCCGAGGACCGACGAGTCGATGATGTGCCCGGCGGTGCGGACGACGAACATGTCGCCGAGCCCCTGATCGAAGATCATTTCCGCGGCCACCCGTGAATCCGAGCAACCGAAGAGGACCACATTGGGGGCCTGCCCCTCGGCGAGGACCGCGCGGCGGTCGATACCCTGGTTCGGATGCTCCGGTTCCCCTGCCACGAATCGTTCGTTCCCAGCCTTGAGGTTCTCCCAGGCTTGAGCGGGCGTGGCGCGTGTTGAGGATGTGGACATGGTCCTGAGTATGCCATCGAACGCCGTGCTGGCTTGGTTCGACGTCCATCAGCGCGACCTGCCGTGGCGGCGAGGAGGCGTGGATGCCTGGCAAATCCTCGTCAGCGAATTCATGCTCCAGCAGACGCCGGTGGCCCGGGTGCTCGCTCCCTGGCGCGCCTGGGTCGACCGCTGGCCCACCCCGGCGGACATGGCCGCCGCCAGCGGTCCCGACGTGTTGCGGGCCTGGGGCAAGCTCGGCTATCCGCGTCGTGCGCAACGGCTGCACCAGAGTGCGAAAGCCATTGCCGCGCACCATGACAACGTCGTGCCCGCGGACGTGGACACGCTGCTGGGCCTGCCCGGCGTGGGCGAGTACACCGCGCGTGCGGTCGCCGCCTTCGCGTATGGGCGCCCGGTGCCCGTCGTCGACACCAACGTGCGCCGGGTCATCGCACGCGCCTGCCACGGACTTCCCGACGCGCAGCCGCCCCGCCGGACCGACCTCGACGACGCCGTGGCGATCGCGCCGCGGTCGGCCGATGGCGCTCCCGCCCCGACGGCACCACGCTTCTCCGCCGCCCTGATGGAGCTCGGCGCATTGGTATGCACCGCACGCGGGCCGCGCTGCGCCGCCTGCCCCCTCGCCGGGTCGTGCGCCTGGGTGGCCGCAGGGTCGCCGACGCGATCGGGCCCGCCCAAGAGGGCCCAGGGGTACGAGGGCACCGACCGCCAGGCCCGCGGCCGGTTGCTCGACGTATTGCGCGACAGTCCCGGGCCGGTGCCGCGGTCCCGGCTCGACGCCGCGTGGCCCGCCGATCCCGGTCAAGGCGCCCGGGCCCTGGACTCATTGCTCGTCGACGGGCTCGTCGACGTCACCGGCGACGGGCTGTTCCGACTCGGCGGGTGATCGCGCCGGCGCATCGCCGTCCAGCGACGAGAGAAAGGCCTCGACCGCTCCGCGGAAGAACTCCGGGGCGTCGTCGTGGATCAGGTGGCCCGCCCCCGGCACGACGAGGTGGCGGGCACGAGGGTTGCGCCGCGCCATCTGCACCATCTGTCCGGTCGGGGTGACGCTGAACCCGGCCTCCAGAAGCAGCGTCGGGGCCGTGACCGCAGACCACTGCGCCCAATAGTCGCGCTGACCCCACTGCTCGGCGATCGCGCCGAACACGTCCAGGTCGCCGTGCAAGCGCCCGTCGTCGAAGGCCTCGTAGAAGTAGCGCCCGGCGATATCGCCGACGAGTTCCCGCGCCTGCTCGACCGAGGCGAACCGATTCGGCCAGGCCCGGAACCAAGGAGTCCAGTCGCGCGTGGTCTGGCCGCGGAAGTCCGGAGCCATGTCTTCGACAACCAGGCCGCGAACCAGTTCCGGCGCCGCGGCGGCGGCACACCATGCGTGCAGCCCGCCCATCGAGTGCCCGATCAACACCGCCGGGCGCCCGCCGATCCGCGTGAGCACGTCGACGATGTCGCCGACGAAGCGCTCGGTCGCGATTTCCTCGGGAGCTATCCCCCCGGGGTCAGGTATGGGCCCGGTGTGCCAGGCCGCGTCGACGGTGAACACCCGCCCGTATCGCCGCAGCCATCCGACCTGTCTCGACCACGTCCGGCCCCGGCCCATCAACCCGTGCAACAACACGATGGGCGGACCGTGGCCGCCGTGATCGGTCAAGCCGTCGGGGCCGGGCAACTCACACACCTCCATCGTCTTCCTCCTCCCAGTCCGTGCTCCGAGTCCGTGCCGCCAGCCACCCGCGCGACAAAGTCGAGCACGCCGACGGTCGACGGCGATATTCTCCCGCGATGAGTATCGCCGCCTTCCGCGAGATGTTCGACAGGATGGTCGTCGCCAAGAACGAGGACCTGATCGAGCACTACTACCACCCCGAGTTCATCATGTACTCCGACGGCCTGCGCCAGGACTTCGCGGAGTTCGCCGCCGGTCACCGGCGCATCTATGCGACCGCCATCTCCTACGACGTCACCTATGACGAAGAGGCCTGGGTGGAAGCCGCCGACCGGGTGGCCGGGCGCATGTGGATCACCACCGCCCGCCCCGGCGAGGCGCCGACCAGGATCGAGATCGTCGTGATCGCCGCCTATCGGGACGGCCGGATCCACCGGGTGTGGGAGACGACCTGGCCGAGCTGGCGGCAACTCGCGGCCTTCGACGAGTACTGAGGACCCGATGGCGACGGCGCGACGCTAGGGTGAGGGTATGGCAGTTGTGAAGATCAACGCGATCAGCATTCCCGAAGGCGCCGGCCCCGAGTTGGAGAAGCGGTTCGCCGCCCGGGCGAGCAGCGTCGACTCGTCGCCGGGCTTCCTCGGCTTCCAGTTGTTGCGTCCGACCGCCGGTGATGACCGCTACTTCGTCTACACCCAGTGGGAGTCGGAGGAGGACTACCAGAACTGGGCCAACGGTGATGCGCGAGCCGCCCATGCGGCGCAGCGCACGCAGAAGCCGGTCGCCAGCGGGGCGAGCCTGCTCGAGTTCGACGTGGTCATCGACGCGAAGCCGGCCGCGAGCCGCTAGCGCCCCGCATCGCCAACCCCTGGCCGGGAAATAGAACGTGTTCTAGTATCGGTGGTGAACCAGATCACCGACCACGGAGCACACGGATGACCGAGACCGCCACTGCCGCCGACGCCCTCGTCGGCGGCGGCGACCAGCCCAACCTCTACATCGGCGGCACGTGGGTTGCGCCGCATTCGCGCGGGCGGATCGACGTGGTGTCGCCGGCCACCGGCGCCAAGGTCGGCTCGGTGCCCGACGGTGACGCCACCGACGTCGACTCGGCCGTGCGCGCGGCCCGCGAGTCCTTCGCGTCCGGCGTGTGGCGCACCAAATCGCCCGCCGAACGCGCCGCCGTGCTGCGGCGCGCAGCCGACCTCATCAACGAGCGCACCGCCGATATCACCGGCCTGATCTCGGCCGAGATGGGCGCATCGGCCACTGATGTCGCCACGTTGCAGCAGTTGCCGGGCACCGGCGTGCTCACCGGCTATGCCGACGCCGTCGAGGCGTACCCGTGGGAGGAGAAGCGAACCGGGCTGTTCGGCGAGACCCTCGTCGTGCGCGAGGCCGTCGGCGTCGTGGGCGCGATCATCGCGTGGAACGTGCCGCTCTTCCTGATCTGCAACAAGCTCGGCCCCGCCCTCGCGGCCGGTTGCTCGATCGTGCTCAAGCCCGCACCGGAAACGCCTCTGGACTCCAACCTCCTCGCCGAACTCTTCACCGAGGCGGGCGTGCCCGCAGGCGTGATCTCGGTCGTCACCGGCGGACTCGAAGCCGGCCAAGCCCTCGTCGAGCACCCGGACGTCGACAAGATCACGTTCACCGGGTCAACCGGGGCCGGGCGCATCATCGCGGCGCGCTGTGGCGAACTGCTCAAGCGCTGTTCGCTGGAAATGGGCGGTAAGTCGGCGGCCATCGTCCTCGACGACGTCGACCTGCCCGCCAGCGTGTACATGTTGGTGTTCTCCGGCCTGCTCAACAATGGCCAGGCCTGTGTGGCACAGTCGCGCGTGCTCGTGCCGCGCTCGCGCCACGACGAGATCGTCGCGGCGATGGTCGAGACGGCGAAGACCTTCAAGCCCGGGATTCCCGGCGATCCCGAGGCCAACCTCGGGCCGATCATCACCGAGCAGCAGCGCGCGAAGGTCGAGGGCTACGTCGAGAAGGGCAAGGCCGAGGGCGCGACGGCCGTGCTCGACGGTGGACGCCCCGCCGGACTGGACGGCGGGCACTTCGTCGCGCCGACCATCTTCACCGGCGTCACCAATGACATGACCATCGCCCGCGAGGAGATCTTCGGCCCGGTGCTGTCGGTGATCCCCTACGACACCGTCGAAGAGGCCATCGAGATCGCGAACGACTCCGACTACGGCCTCGCCGGGTCGGTGTGGACCGCCGACGTCGAGCGAGGCATCGAGGTCGCCAAGCGAGTGCGCACCGGCACCTACGGCATCAACTGGTACGCAATCGACCCGGCCTCGCCGTTCGGCGGCTACAAGAACTCCGGAATCGGGCGGGAGAACGGTCGCGAGGGCCTCGAGTCCTACCTCGAGCACAAGTCGATCCTGATGCCGATGGGCTACTCCTCGCAGGGCTGATCCCCCCCGACCCCGCCCACTCGGCGGGGTTGGGGTGCCCAATCGGCGGGGTTGGGGTGCCCAATCGGCGGGGTTGGGGTGCCCAATCGGCGGGGTTGGGGTGCCCAATCGGCGGGGTTGGGGTGCCCACTCGGCGGCTAGCGGGGCGGCGCCGGCTCCCCCGCCTGGCGCTCGACGATCTTGCGCAGCGAGTCGTCGGTGAAAATCTCGATCGAGTTGATCTTCCAGTCGCCGCCCTTGCGGACCATGGTGAACTGCACCCGGCTGGGATCGATGCGCACCTTCGGCTCGGGTGCGCTGGTGATCGACTGGTTGAGGAACAACAGCACCGTGGCCGTCGAACGCGTATTGGTCACCACCCCCGCGTCGGCGACGGACAGCTTGGAGATGATCTTGTTGCTCTTGACGTTGTGCGACATCTTGAGCGAGGTGACCTGCTCGTCGAACTCCTTGCGCGCGCCGTCGACCACGAAACCCTGTGCGCGCGCGATCCTCTCGTCGACGTTGCCCGGTTCGTAGCTGAACATGGTCTGCGCGTAGTCCTTGGCCGCGGCCAGCGACGACTCGCGCGCGGATTCCACCGAGGCGAGCCGGTAGTAGCGGACCCCCAGGAAACCGGTGACCACCAGCAGTGCAGCCAAGAGCACGGCTGCGGCCAACGCGGCCAGCGGGATGCGCCGGGCTTCCGTGGCGCTATCGGACGGCTTTGACTTCTCGGCCACTGTCAGTACACCCAATCGAACTTCGTCAGCTTCAGCACGCCGTTGATCCGGCGCATCTCGACCCGCCAGCGGAAGACCTGCGACTCGACGTCGGCCTGCTTGTTCCCGATGCGCTGGGTCCAGCCGAGCACCATCAACACCTTGCCGTAGTCGGGGTCGGCCTCGGTGACGGCGCTGGACAGCACCCGCCCCTGCGTCTGGATCCCGTACTGCTCGATCTGCGTGATGATCTGCTGGGTCACCGTCTGCAGGTTCTCGTAGGCGGTCCCACTAGTCTTGTCCAGCAACGTCTTACGGATGTCGTCGACGTTGGACTTGTTCAACGAGGTCAAATTGACCGTGACCTGCTGGGCGAAGGCGTCGTACTCGGCGCGCAGGTCCGTGCGCTGCTGCAGACGGTAACCGCCGACAGCGAGGAGCACCGACGCGACGACCAGGACCACGGCGGCGATCGCCGCGCCGAGCCCGAGCAGCACGGTGCGCGAGTCGCTCCGGTCCACGGTGACGAACGCAGCGCGCGAGGGCGACCTAGCGGGTGCTGTCTTGGCCGGTGCCGCCTTGGCCGTTCCCGTCTTCGCCGTTCCCGCCTTGCTCGACGCGGCCTTGGCCGGTGAAGCCTTCGCGCGGCGCCGCAGTGGCGCCGCCCGTACCGGCCGCGCGGGTGCCGCTTCGGTTGATTCGGGCGATTCGGTTGATTCGGTTGATTCCGCTGCTGTGGAGTCCGACTCGATCACCGAATCGACGGGTTCATCATCTGTTGCCATGTTGTCGTTTTCCCTCGCGGGTCCCTGCCGAGACCGGCGTTGTAGATCTTCCCGTCCGGCCCGACGTAGTCGCCGGTCTTCGGGTCATAGGTCGTCGAGTACACCGCGGGCGTGTTGCCGTCCTTGCGGAACTGTGCGGGCCCTGCCGGTACCACCGTACCGGTGCCGCCGGTGGTGGTATTGCTCGCCGTGGCGACACCCGGACCGGACCCCGGGCCCTGCCACTTCAGACCGAAGGGCAATCCGTTCGGGAAGGGCACGTTCTGCTGCTTGAGCGGCTTGTAACCGGTGCGGCATTCCGCCGGCGTCGGTGCCCGGCGGCCGGGGAACTCCACGCACGGGAAGTTGCGGCTGCCGCGCACGGCAAGGTTCTGGTCCTGGGGGACGCGGCACAGCAGGCCCGGTGGAAGCTCCCGCGCGGTCGTCGCCGAGCCGGGCCGCCACTGGTCGTAGGGCAGGAAGCCCACCGTGCAGGTGCCCGGGTCCTGGAAGCCGAGGGCGAAGTCCGCGTTCGCGCCGTAGCGCTCGACGTCGCCGGTGTTGACGGCGGTGATCAGGACGTCGAGCAGTCGCGGATAGAGCACCAGGATCTGGCGCATATTCGCGTGGTAGACCGCCATCGTCTTCGCCGAGGTGCCGAGGTTGTCGACGAACAACGGCAATGACATCCGCATCGAGTCGAAGAATTGACCGGCATCGCGGGTGACCCCGGGGCCCTTCGCCAGAATCCCGGTGATCTCGGGCTTGTTGGCCCGCAGCTGATCGGTGACACTGGTCATGTTCGACGTCCACGCGCGCACCGAATCGGCAGTGTTGCTCTGGGTCGACAGCACGTCACCGGCCTGTCGCACCAGGGCGATCATCGCGTCGGAATTCTTGAAGGCGTCATCGGTCAACAACGTCATCGAGTCGAGGAGCCGCTGCAATTCCTCACCGGTGCCGTTGAAGGCCTTGAACGCCTCGTCCATCACCGAGCGCAGCTTGGAGTCTCCGACGTTGACGAGCAACCGGTCGGCCTGGTCGAGCATGGTGGAGATCTCGACCGGGACATCCGTGCTCGACACCGTCGAGTTGTTGCCGAGGTGGGTCGCCGAGGGCGCATCCTTCGGCGCGAACTCGACGAACTGCTCGCCCACCGCCGAGACGGAACGGACCGACGCCTGCGAGTTGTCGGGGATCTTCGCATCCGAATCGATGGTCAGCCGGGCGCGGACGCCCCTATCGGTGAGCACCACCGAGTCGACCTTGCCGACGTTGACGCCCCGGAAGCTGACGTTGGCGTTCTGGTACAGGCCGCCGGTATTGGGCAGGTCGAGGTTCACCCGGTAGACGCCGACCCCGAGCATCGCCGGAATCCGGATGTACAACAGCGCCATCGCCACCATGGCGATGACCGTGACCACCGCGAAGATGAGGAGCTGGGTGCGGACGAAATTGGTGATCTTCATCGCGGCTCCCGTCGCTGGTGCGGTGTGCCCGGCTTGGGCTTGCCCGCCCCTGATTCCCCGCGCTGCATCGGCGACCGGAAGGGGTTCAGGCCGCGCCGTGCGGCACCGGCGGGGCGCCCGGCCAAGGCCTCGGGCCCCAGGATCCGACTGCCCAGCGCAGACGGGAACAGGCCCTGCCCCAATCGTGCGAAAGTCAGGTCCAGGTTGAGGTCGGTGTTGACGTAGTCGCCCTTGACCACCTTGTTGATCGCCGACTCCGGGAACGGGAAGCTCAGCAGCACGCCGAGGGACTGGGTGAGCGCAGGGCCGGTGGACTGCAGTTGGTCCAGCGTCGGTACCAGCGCCTTGACCGCGGTGCGGATGTCGTCGCTGTTGGCCTTGAGGATGTCGTCGGCGGTTGACGACAGCTTCCCTATGGCCCCCAGCGCATCGACCAGTTGCTGGCGCTGGTCGACGAACAGTTGCAGGATCTTGGGACTGTCGGCCAGCGCCTTCTCGATCGTGGCGCGCTGCGCGTTCATCGTCGCCGTCATCCGATCGAGGCCCTCGATGGCGCGGATGATGTTGCCGCGCTGAGAGTTCAGCGACCCGACGAGGTCGTTGAGCCGGGGCACCAGCTTCACGATGGTGTCCTGGCGACCCTTGAAGACCTTGTTCACCTCGGTGACGATGTCACCGAACTGGGACAGCCCGCCGCCGTTGAGAACGACCGACAGCGAACTGAGCACCTGCTCGGTGGTCGGGAAGGTGCACGCCGAGATCTGCTGCGCGACACTGACATCGGGGATCTGCTGACCCGCAGCCGCGGTCGGCGCCAGGTTCTGTTGTTCCGGGCACTTCGCCAACGGAATGGTGTCACCGGCCTTCAGCATCGGCCCGCTCGGATTGTCCGGCTGCACGACCTGCAGGTGTGAGGACCCCAGGACGCTGGTCATCCCGACCATCACATAGGAACCGGCCGGCACCTGGGAGCCCTTGTCCAGCCGCATCTCGATGCGCGCCTTCCAATCGTCGACGGTGATCGAGCCGATCGAGCCGATCGTCGCATCCTGCAGCATGATCGGCGCGTTGGTGACCAAGCCCGCGGCGGTCGGCACGATCGCGCTGATCCGGTACGAGCCGTCACCGGTGCCCGGGGCGCCGGGCACCGGGATCGTGTTTGCCCCGCTGAATCCACACCCGACCAGCGCGGTAGACATAGCGACACCGAGCGCCACCGACGCCGCACCGCGTCGACGCGGCCTTGTTGCCATTCCGATCATCGTTCCGCCCGTCACCGTTCTGCCCCGTAGGGCACGAGCATTCCACCGAGCGGGTTCGGGACCCCGTTGGCCCGTCGCGTCTGCTCGTCGAGGTCGCGGATGCCCTGTTGCGCGCGCCGCTTCACGTCCTCGTTCTGGTAACTGATCTGGCGCGGCAGCGCATTCTGCCCCTGCACCGGGTTGATCAGGAACGGCGGGTAGTTGACCACCAGCGACTTGAGCACCGGCGCCAGGACGTCCACGCACTTGTCGACCTCCGCCTGACTCTGCCCGGGCCGGTTGTTGGCCTCCATCGTGCCGCAGAGCAGGGTGATGAGGTTCGACCCCATGCCGAGGCCGAAGATGCCGCCGAGCGATCCGGTCAGCGGGTTGTAGTTGTTGTAGAAGTTGGACAGCTGCGTCGGTGCCGAGTGCAGCAGGCCGCGCAACTGCTCGTCCTTCTGCCGCAACAGCGTGGTGGCGTTGGCGATCTGCGCGATCGAACCGGTCATGGCCTTGCCGTTGGCGTCGAGGAACGTCTTGATGTCGGTCATCGCACCGTCGAGGCCGTGGAGCGCATCGTTGAGTGCGGCGGTGTTGGACAACACCGAGGACACCGTCGCAATCCGGCCGTTGAACTGCATCAGCTGCTCGTGGCTCGACGACAAGGCCTCGGTCAGTTGCTGCAGGCTGCGGATCGTCGCGAAGAGGTCCCCGCGACCGGCACCGAGCGTCCCCACCACCTTGGACATCTGGGTGATCGACTTGTTGATCGCCGCCCCGTTGCCCATCAGGTTCTGATCGGCGACGCCGAGCATGCGGGTGGCCGCGCTGGAACCGGTGCTGTCGGGGCCGACCGCGTCGGTCAGCCGGGTGAGCTGCTTCTTCAGGTCGTCCCACTCCATCGGGACTGCGGTCCGGTCCATCGGGATGTCGGCACCGCCGACGAGCTTGGGCCCCGTGCTGTACACCGGCGCGAGCTGGACGAAGCGCCCCGAGACCAGCGACTGGGCGACGATCACCGCCTTCGCGTCGGCCGGGATGTCCACCGACCGGTGCAGGCGCAGCCGGACCTTCACCGCATCGGACTGCGGGTCGATCGACACCACGCGCCCGACGTTGACACCGAGCACGCGGACCGGGTCGCCCTCGAACAGGCCGCTGACCGACCGGAAGTAGGCGGTGACGGTGTCGGTGGTCGCCTTTTGGAAGCCGAAGTAGCCGACGACGACCACCAGCAGGGCGGCCAGCACGGCCACAGTGGAAAGCCACACGCGTTTCGCGTAGGTCATTGGACTACCCTCCCTGCCGCTGCGGGTACTCGATCTTGGGCGCCGGCGGCCGTGGCTTGTTCGGGTTGAACTCCGGCGCGATGCCGTAACGCGTCGGGTCGAAGTTGCCACCGGTGAACCAGAATGCCTCGAAGATCTCCGGGTACTTGCGCTGCAACGCCTTCATGAACACCGCGGTGTAGTCGCCGAACGTGGGAACGCCGACCAGCGAGGAGAAGTACGGGCCCGACGACACGGCCTCACCCAGCAGGTTCGCGTAGGGGCCGAGTCGGTCGATCGCCTGCGCCAGATCGGCCTTCTTGTCGATGAGGATCTGCATCACGCGGTCGAGCTTGCCGAGCACCGGCGCGAGCTGCGCATTGTTCTCGGCGATGAAACCGCGGATCTGCGCGCTGACGTCGCGGGCACCGGTGATGATCTGCTCGAGAGCGTCCGAGCGGCTCTGCAGCTCACCGAGCAGCGCGTTGGCGCTGAGCAGCAGCCGGTTCACCTGGTCGTTGCGATCGCCCACGATCGCGCTGACCCGGTTCGCCCGGCCCAGCAGCTCGCGCAGCGACTTGTCGCGGTCGCCAATGGCCTGGGACAGCCGGGCGACGCCGTCGACCGCGCCGCGCACCGAGGTCGGCGTGGCGGCGAAGGTGCGCGACAGGGTGTCGATCGCAACCTTCAGCTGGTCGGTGTCAGTCGCCTCCAGAGTGCCCGACGCGTTGTCGAGGGCGTCGGTCAGCGAGTAGGGCGCGACGGTGTTCTCGTTCGCGATCTGGCCGCCGGGCAGGATCCGGCCGGGACCGTGCGGGATCAGCGTCAGGTTGCGCCGGCCCAGGACCGTCTCGGTCTTGATGGCCGCCTGCGTGTCGGTACCGAGGTTGACCGAATCGTTCATCCGGAACCGTACCGCGGCCTTCGTGCCGTCGGGGGTGGCGGCGAGGGCGATGTTCTCCACGCTGCCGACCTTGACCCCGGCGACCGAGACGACGTCGCCGGGCACGAGGCCGCCGGCATCGTCGAAGAAGGCACGGTAGGTGCTCACCGGCGACAGGAACGGCAGGTGGTTCATCTGCAGCGCGGTCAGCACGACCAGGCCGGTGACGACGAAGCCGATGATGCCGGTCGCCGCACGGGAGCGCTGGCCGCGGGCCGCGTCCCGCTCGACGTCGGCCTCGTTGGAGCCGCTGCGCTGGGACTCTCCGGGGAGCTCAGTCATTCGTGGCACCTTCCGCCGGCCTTCTGGGTGCCGCCCAGGGCGTCGATGGTCGGGATGATCAGCTGCGGTGTGCCCGGCGCGCCGAAGATCAGCCGCTGGCGGCAGATCCAGATCTGCAGCCAGGCTCCGTAGCTGCCGAGGTTGGACAGCTTCTTGAAGTCGCCGGGAAGCCGGGACAACAGCGGGCGGACGTAGGACTCGCCGCGGATGACCTCCTCGGAGGTCCTCCCCAGGTTGCGCAGCATGTTCTGCAATCCGGGCCGGGTATCGCCGAGCAGCCGCGCCAGATCGGTGGCCACGGCCGCGGTCGAGGTCAGCGACGACCCGATGGTCTCCTTCTGCCCGGCGAGCCCGCTCATCAGCACCTCGAGCCGGTCGATGCTGTCGATCAGGCCCGTGCGGTCGGCATCGAGGGTCGACAGCATCGAGTTGAGGTTGTCGATCACCGAGCCGATCAGCTGGTCGCGGTCGGCGAGGGCGTCGGTGAGTTGCGCGGTCAGGCCCAACAGATGGTTGAGCGAGGGTCCCATCTGCTCGTCCTGGAACACATGGATGAGGCTGGTGGACAGTTCGTTGACCTGCTTGCCGTCCAGCGTGCGGAACAGCGGCTTGAACCCGCCGAGCAGCTTGTCGAGGTCCAAAGCGGGCTCGGTCTGCGTCGTCGGCAGCGTCGTTCCCGGGGCGAGTGTCTGCCCCGGGTCCCCGGCGCCGCGCCGCAGCTCCAGGTACCGGTCGCCGGTCAGGTTCTCATAGCGGATCAGCGCCTGCACCGACTTGGGCAACGGGAACTTCCGGTCGACGGCGAACTTCAACCGCGCGAGATTGTCCCCGGTCAGCCCGACGTCGCGGACCGAGCCGACGTCGACGCCGGCGATCTTCACCTTCGCGCCGGGCTTGAGCGCCGACGCGCTGGTGAACAGCGCCGAATAACTGTTGGTGCGCGCGCCCTGGTAGTTGCTGAAGACGGCCACCAGGCCGATGAACACCAGCAGCATGGCGAGGGCGAACGCGCCCAGCTTGATGACGGTGGCGCGGAATTGTCGTGCGCGATTATCCACGGGGCGGCGCTCCGAACAGCAGTTGGAAGACCTTTGACGTGTTCAGCTTCGGCTGGGTGCGGGGCTGATACGGCCGGGGCCCGTTGTCGATGACGAGGAAGTTGGCCTTCGTCGTGGTGCGCGGGTTGGACAGGCCGTTCTCACAGGTCGGCGGGGCGTCGCCCCGGACCCACGGCAGATCCTCGGGGTACTGGTAGGAATCCTTGCCCGGCAGCAGGCCCGCGTTCAGCTTGAGCAGCCCGTCGTTCAGGCCGAAGATCGGCGCCCCGATCTTCAGGCCGGCCGCGGCCGTGCGGATGAAGCAGGCGATGCCCGGCGAGTTGTACCCGAGCAGCGCCATCGTCGGATTGGAGTCGTTGAGCAGGGCGATGATCTTGGCCTTCTTCGGCTCGATCACGCCGTTGCCGGTATTGGCCATCCCGGTCGCGTTCACCAGCAGGGCGTCGAGGTTGGAGGCGTTGCCCAAGACCGTGTTACCCAGGAACACCGCGTTGTCGACGGTGCGCATGAGGTTGGGCATCGCGTCGGCGTAGAGGTTCATCGTCGCCGACGTCTCGTTGATCAGCGTGGTCAATTCGCCCAGGTGCGGGTTCGTCTTGCCCAACAGCTTGGACATGCTGTCGATGCCGCGGCCGATCGCGTCGCCGTTGCCGTCGAGGGCGGTGGTGATCGCGCCGACGGCGGCGTTGAGCTTGTCGGGCTGCAGCGCGGCCAAGACGTTGACCAACCGCTGGTACACCGTGTTCAACTCGACGGTGACGTTCTCGGCGGTGATCTTGCGACCGGCCGTCAGCGTTCCCACGGCGCCGTCGGTGGGGACGACGAGGGTGACGGCTTTGGCGCCGAAGATGGTGTTGGACTTGATGTCGGCGGTGACGTTGCCCGGGATCTCACTCAGTTGATCGCTGTTGATGGCCAGCGTCAGGACCGCGTGCCCCTCCTGCTCGGTGATCGTCCGCACGCGGCCGACCTCGACGCCGCGCAGCTTCACCTTGGCGTCGGGGTTCATCACCAGGCCGGCCCGGGGGGCCACGACGGTGACCGGCACGGTCGACTTGAACCAGCCGAGGAACTGCCCGGCCGCACCGGCCACGAGCAGTACCAGCGCCCCCACCATGATGACCGCGGCGGTTCGGCGCATGGCGGTGCTGCGCTCTCCTTGTCCGTTCATGCCCTGTCCAGCCCTATCCAGCCAAGTTGAATTTGCCGTCGGCGCCGTAGATGGCGAGGGATGTGAGCAGGGTGATCATGACGACCACGACCAGCGATGTGCGGACCGCGTTGCCGACCGCGACGCCGACACCGACCGGACCGCCCGACGCGTTGTAGCCGTAGTAGGTGTGGATCAGCATCACCGCGACCGCCATGCAGATCGCCTGCCCGAAGGACCAGAGGATGTCCGAAGGGATGAGGAAGGTGTTGAAGTAGTGGTCGTACACGCCCGGTGACTGTCCGTAGAGGAAGACCGTCGCCATCCGGCTGGCGAGGAAGGAGGCGAGTGAGGCCAGCGCATAGAGCGGGATGATCGCGACCAGGCCGGCGATGATGCGCGTCGACACCAGGTACGGGACCGAGTGGATCGCCATCGTCTCCAGCGCGTCGATCTCCTCGCTGACGCGCATCGCGCCCAGCTGGGCCGTCGCACCGGCGCCGATCGTCGCCGCCAAGGCGATGCCCGCGATGACCGGGACTGCGATGCGCACGTTGATGAAGGCGGAGAAGAAGCCGGTCAGCGCCTCGACGCCGATGTTGGCCAGGGAGTTGTAGCCCTGCACGGCAATCGTTCCGCCGGTGAACAGGGTCAGGAAGCCGACGACCACGACGGTGCCGCCGATCATCGCCAGCGCACCGGTGCCCATCGAGATCTCCGCGATCAGGCGCAGCGTCTCCTTCTTGTAGTGCCGCAGCGCCCGGGGGATCGAGGTGATGCTGTCCCAGTAGAACAGCGCCTGGTCGCCGATGCGGGCCCAGCTGTCCCCGGAGCGGCGAATCGCCACCCGGGTGCGCCGAAAGCTGGTTGTCGAAGGAAGTACCACGGTTCAGCTCCCCGTCGCCGTCAGTCCGACCGCCGTCACCACAACGTTGACGACGAAAAGTGCCATGAACGAGAACACGACCGTCTCGTTGACGGCGTCACCGACGCCCTTGGCGCCACCAGAGACGTTGAGGCCCTGGTAGCAGGCGACGAGGCCGGCGAACAAGCCGAACAGAGCCGCCTTGACCATCGAGATCATCAGCTCGCCCAATCCGGTGAGCAGCGTGAGGTTCGCCAGGAAGGCGCCCGGGTTGACGTCTTGCAGGTAGACCGAGAACACGAAGCCGCCGCCGATGCCGATGGTGCAGACCAGGCTGTTGAGCAACAGCGCGACGCCCGTCGAGGCGATGACGCGGGGCACGACCAACCGGTGGATCGGGTTGATGCCCAGCACCTTCATGGCGTCGATCTCTTCCCGGATCGTGCGGGCGCCGAGGTCCGCGCAAATCGCGGTGGCGCCGGCCCCGGCGACGATCAGCACGGTGACGATCGGGCCGATCTGGGTGATCGTGCCCAGGGCGGCACCCGCGCCGGACAGGTCCTGCGCACCGATTTCGCGGAGCAAGATGTTGAGGGTGAAGCTGACCAGCACGGTGAACGGGATGGCCACGAGTAGCGTGGGCACCATCGACACGCGCGCGATCGCCCACGAACTCTCGACGGTCTCGCGCCACTGGAACGGACGGCGGAACAACTCGCGCGCCGTCTCCGTGGTGAGCGCGAAAAAGTCGCCAAAGGCGGCGAAGGGCGTCGCCAGTCTTGTGAGCACCATCACTCCTTCCCCCATGACCTTGGCGAACTTATCATGCGCGGTAGTTGATTGTTAGTCGGGTGTCCAAGTCGTTGCCCGCCGCGTGCCGCCGCGTCGTCGGGGCGTCGTCGATCAGCCGCCCAGGCCGCTCACCGAGAACGTCGGCTTCGGTTCGGGCCCGGCGAAATACCCGCTCAGCGCCGTGGCCAGTTCGTCCTCGGCCCAGTCGTCACCGCCGGCGCGGAAGACTTCGGCGATTCGCGGAGCGGCCATGAGCGTCACCTGCGGCCCGTAGACGATGAACACCTGGCCGGTCACCGCCGCCGCCGACTCGCCGGCCAGGTAGGTGACGAGCTTGACCACGTGCTCGGGCGAGAGCGGGTCGACGCCGTCGGCGGGCGCCTCGCCGAAGACGCTTTCGGTCATCGCCGTGCGGGCCCGCGGACAGATGGCGTTGGCAGTCACCCCGAAACGGCCCAGGGCCCGCGAGGCGGACAGCGTGAGGGCGGTGATGCCCGCTTTGGCCGCGGCGTAGTTCGCCTGACCGGGGGGGCCCAGCAGCCCGGCCTCCGAGGAGGTGTTGATCAGTCGGCCGTAGGCGGTTCCGTCGCCCGCTTTCGCCGTCGCGCGCCAGTGCGCTGCCGCGTTGCGGTTGAGCAGGAAGTGCCCGCGCAGGTGCACGCGCTGCACCAGATCCCAGTCGTCGTCGGTCATGTTGAACAGCATCGTGTCGCGCACGACACCGGCGTTGTTCACGACGATGTGCAGTCCGCCGAGGTCCTCGGTGGCGGTGCGCATGATCTCCGTCGCCGTCTCCGAGGCGGAAATGTCGCCGGCCACCGGGACCCCGCGCGACCCGGCCGCGGCGATCTCGTCGAGCACGTCGCTGGAGTCCAGGGCGGAGGCGAGATCGTTGACGATCACCGTCGCGCCGGCCCGTGCCAGGCCGATGGCCTCGGCGCGGCCCAACCCGGCACCGGCACCGGTCACCACGGCCACGCGACCGCCCAACGATTCGCTCACGCTCGTCCTCCAAAACTAGAACCTGTTTCAGGCACCATACAGGTTCGGCGACGCGCGCAGGCCGACACCCCGAAAAAGACCGATCGGGGCTACTCGTGCAGGGTCAGGGCCGACTTGGGGCAGCTGGCCACCACCTGCCGCATCTCCTCGGCCCGGTCGGTCGCGATGTCTTCCTGCAGAATGACCAGGTAGTCGTCGTCATCGAGCTCGAAAACATCCGGCGCCATACCGACGCAGATGGCGTTGGACTCACACAGGTCGAAGTCGCACGTGATGCGCATCGGCCCACTCCTCTCCTCTGGGCCCGCCATTGTTGACGAACCCACCCATTCAGGTTAGAACGTGTTACAGAAACAAGCGAGGGAAACCCCCCAAAGACGAAAGCTGGACCGCGATGCGCATCGCCTATTCCGAGTCCCAGGACGCGCTGCGCCGAGAACTCCGCGCCTACTTCGACACCCTGATGACCCCCGAGCGCCGCGCCGCCCTCCACTCCGCCGACGGCGAGTTGGGCGAGGGGGACGCCTATCGCGACGTCGTACGACAGATGGGTGCCGACGGGTGGCTCGCGCTCGGGTGGCCGACGGAGTTCGGCGGGGCCGACCGGTCGATGATGGACCAGCTGATCTTCACCGATGAAGCCGCGATCGCCGGGGCCCCGGTCCCCTTCCTGACGATCAACTCGGTGGCGCCGACGATCATGCGCTTCGGCACCGAGGCGCAGAAGAGCTTCTTCCTGCCCAAAATCGCAGCCGGTGAGATGCATTTCTCCATCGGATACTCCGAGCCCGGCGCCGGCACCGATCTGGCCTCCTTGCGGACCACCGCCGTCACCGACGGCGACGAGTTCATCATCAACGGCCAGAAGATGTGGACCAGCCTGATCCCCTACGCCGACTACGTCTGGCTCGCCTGCCGCACCGACCCCACCGCCGGCAAGCACAAGGGCATCTCAATGCTGATCGTGCCGACCAGCGCGGCCGGGTTCTCCTACACGACGGTGCACACGATGGCCGGGGTGGACACCTCGGCCACCTACTACTCCGACGTCCGCATCCCGACGTCGTCGCTGGTCGGCGAACTCGGCGGCGGCTGGCCGCTGGTCACCAACCAGTTGAACAACGAGCGCGTGGCCCTGTGCAGCGCCGCCCCCATCCAGACCGCGCTGCGCGAGACCACCCGATGGGCCCAGCAGACGACGACGCCCACCGGCGACCGGGTGATCGACGCGCCATGGGTCCGGGCCAACCTCGCCCGGGTCCATGCGGGCGTCGAGTTCCTCAAGCTCCTCAACTGGAAGATCGCGTCGCAAGCGGGCTCCGGGCAGGCGCCGAGTCCGGCCGACGCGTCGGCCACCAAGGTGTACGGCACCGAGTTCGCCACCGAGGCCTACCGCCTGCTGATGCAGGTCGTCGGGCCGGCGGCCACCCTTCGCCAGGGCTCGACCGGCGCCCACCTGCAGGGCCGGTTGGAGCGGTTCGCACGCACCTCGCTGATCCTGACCTTCGGCGGCGGCACCAACGAGATCCAGCGCGACATGATCGCGATGCTCGCCCTCGGCCAACCGCACCAGCGGCGATAGGAGACCTCCGATGGACTTTCGCACCGATGAGATCACCGGCGAACTCACCCGGCTGGCCGCCGATATCGCCGCCAAGGTCTCCACCGCCGAGCGCGTCGCGGACCTCGAGGCACAGCACGCACCGCTGGACGCCGTGCTGTGGAGGGAGTTGGGCGCGGCCGGGTTGATCGGCCTCGAACTGCCCGAGGACCTCGGTGACGATCCCGCCGGGCAGCCGATCGGCGGCGGTGCCAGCACCGTCGACACAGTCGCCGTGGCCACCGAGATCGGCCGCGCCCTCGGCGTCGTCCCCTATGCCGCCACGGCCATCGCCGTGCTCCCGACGCTGGCCCGGTGGGCGGCGCCGGCCCGCACCGAATGGCTCGCCCGCGTCGCCGCCGGGACGGCCGTGATCGCCGCGGCCGTCGACGAGGACACCGTCTACGACCCCTACGCCCCGCGAGCGGTGACCCTGTCCGGCGGCGCGCTGCGCGGCACCAAGGTCAACGTCACGTTCGCCACGGCGGCCGACGCGCTGCTCGTCACCGCCGACGGCACGGCCGGCCCCGTCGCGGTCCTCGTCGAGGCGGGCGCCCCCGGACTCACCCTCACCCCGACTCCCTCGACCGGATTGCTGCCGACTGCCCAGGTCGACTTCGACGGCGTCCGGGTCTCCGACGACGCGCTCGTCGCCACGGGAGCGAAAGCCGTTGCGGCACTGGTGGATCGCCTCAACCTCGCCGCGTGCGCCGAACAGTCCGGCATCCTGGGCGAAGCCCTGCGCCGCACCGCCGAATACGCCGCCGAGCGCGAGCAGTTCGACCGCAAGATCGGCTCCTTCCAAGCGGTGGCGCAACGACTCGCGGACGGCTACATCGACGTGCAAGGCTTGGTGCTGACCACCACGCAGGCGGCCTGGCAACTGGCGGAGGGGTTGGACGCGGCGGCGGCCATCGACACCGCGAAGCTCTGGGCCGGACAGGCCGGGCATCGCGTCGCGCACACCGCGATCCACGTGCACGGCGGCGTCGGGCTGGACACGTCGCATCCGACGCATCGGTACTTCCTGCGCGCCACGCACAACGAGTACGCGTTGTCCGGTGAGCCCGCCCTGTTGACCCGGATCGGCGACCGCATCGCCGGCGATCCCGCCTGAGTCGGCCGTACCCGATGCCGGCGGTCTCCGATGCGCGCTCCCTCTCGGAGTTGTTGGCGCCCCTCGCCGACGTCACCGACCGGGGCCTGCGCTGTGGCGACACGTCGGTCTCGTGGCGCGACCACCTGCGCGACGCCGCCCGTCGGGCCGCCGCGCTGCGCGGCCTGCTCGACCCCGGCCGGCCGCCGCACGTCGGCGTCGCGCTGCCCAACTCGATCGAGTATTGCGCGCTGCTGGCGGCCGCCGTCCTGCAAGGCTTCGTCATCGTGGGTCTGAACACGACGCGGCGCGGGGCGGCGATAGCGCGCGACGCACAGATCGCCGACTGCCAGGTCATCCTCGCCGACTCCGCCACGACGGCCCTGTTCGACGGTGTCGCCCTTCCCGCGCCGCTGATCGATGTCGACTCGCCCGAATGGATCGATCTTGTTGCCGCCCAACAGATTCCACCCACCGTCGAGGTTTCCCCGCGCGATCCCGACGAGTTGGTGATGCTGATCTTCACCTCCGGCACGAGCGGCGATCCCAAGGCCGTCCGGTGTAGCCACCGCAAGTTCGCCGCGCCCGCGGTCATGCTCGCCGAACGCTTCGACCTGGGCGTCGACGACGTGGTCTACCTCGCCATGCCGCTGTTCCACTCCAATGCAACGATCGCCGGCTGGGCCGTCGCGCTGGCTGCGGGTGCGACCATCGCACTGCGGCCCGCGTTCTCCGCGCGCGGATTCATCGCCGACCTGCACCGCTACGGTGTGACCTACGCCAACTACGTCGGCAAGCCGTTGCACTACATCCTCGCCGTGCCCGAAGACGCCACCGACCACGGCTGCGCGTTGCGGATCATGTACGGCAACGAGGCGGCTGCGGGCGACCGCGCCGAGTTCGCGCGGCGCTTCGCCTGCACGGTCGTCGACGGGTTCGGGTCCACCGAGGCCGGCGTGTCGGTGTCACGCACCCCCGACACCCCGCCCGACGCCCTCGGGCCGCTGCGTGAACCGATCGCCGTCGTCGACCCGGACACGTTGGCGCCCATGCCGATCGGGGAGATCGGGGAGATCGTCAACACCTCGGGCGCCGGGCTGTTCGACGGCTACTACAACGACGAGGCGGCGACGGCCGATCGGCTGGCGGGCGGCGTCTACCGCACCGGCGACCTCGGCTGGGTCGGCGCCGACGGGTTCCTGCGCTTCGTCGGCCGCCTCGGCGACTGGGCCCGGGTCGACGGGGAGAACGTGGGCACCGCGCCGATCGAGGCCATCCTGGTGCGCCACCGCGACATCGCCCTGGCGGCGGTGTACGGCGTGCCGGTCGAGATCGGCGACGAGTTGTGGGCGGCCCTGGTGGCACCGGGTCTGACGCCCGACGACCTCACCGAATTCCTGGCCGCCCAACCGGATCTGGGTCCCAAGCAGTGGCCGTCGCACATCCGGCTCGTTGACGAGTTGCCGCAAACGGCGACCTTCAAGACGGTGCGCGCCGCGCTGCGCGCCGCTGCGACGGTACCCGACTGGTCGCGAATCGACGGCCGCTACCGCCGACCCTGACCCCCCACCGCCCACTGGGCACCCCACCACCGCCCAGTGGGCACCCCACCACCGCCGAGTGGGCACCCCCGCACCGCCGAGTGGGCACCCCCGCACCGCCCACTCGGCTACTCGGTGCGCCACTTCGCGATTCGGGCGCCGTGCTCCGGGTCGAGGTGCGCCAGTGGTTGCATGGCAGCGGCCATGCCGAGCACCGATTCCAGGGAGCCCGATCGCGATTCCTGCAGCAGCCGTTTGGCCATGCGCAGCACCTCACCGGGATTGGCGGCAATCCGCTGCGCGAGCCGGTCGGCCTCGGCCAGCAGGGTGTCATGCGGGACGACCCGGCTGACCAGACCCCACTCCAGGGCCGTCGCCGCGTCGATCCGCTCACCGGTGAAGGTCATCTCCGCGGCGCGCTCCCAGCCGATGGCGCGCGGAAGGAACCACGTGCCGCCGTCGCCGGGGATGAGGCCGATCGAGACGAAGCTCTCCGCGAAGGTCGCGCGGTCGGACGCGACGCGGATGTCGCACATCATCGCCAAGTCCAGGCCGGCGCCGATCGCCGCGCCGTTGACCGCCGCGATGATCGGCACCTCCAAACGCTGCAGCGCACGCGGGATGCGCTGGATCCCGGCCACGTAGGCGCGTCGCTGCGCCCGCTCGTCGACGCCGAACATGCCGCGGCGCTCGGCCATCTCCTTCACGTTGCCGCCGGCCGAGAAGATGTTGCCCGCGCCGGTGAGGATGATCGCCCGGATATGCGGTTGCGCGTTCGCCGCGTCGACGGCATCCTCGAGCGCCCCGATGATGTCGAGCCCGGTGATCGCGTTGCCCACCTCGGGCAGGTCGATCGTCCAGATCTGCAGATGATCCGCGGTTGCGACATCAAGCGGCAGGCTCATGGCGGCCTCAGCGCGCGGCGAGGTCGACGGGTCGGGGCAGCCGATAGGTCACCCCGGTCATCGCCTCGGACTCCTCCCACAGCCGGAGCCACAGGCTGCGGTCCCGGGACAGCTTCGACGACGGTGCCGCTTGCACCGGACCGCGGGATTGCCCGATGCCGCCGGTGGGCCCCCAGTACTCGTGCGGATCGGCGTCGGGTTCGGTCGCACCGAACAGGATCGACTCCGCCGCCTTGGTCGGCCGGTGCCCCCACACGGCAGCAAATCCCTTGCCGACGAAGTCGATCGGGCTCTCGGTGTGGGTGAACAAGTCGGTGCCGGACACGCCGGGGTGCACGGCGTAGGAGCGCAACGGTGAACCGGCCTCGTCGAGTCGGCGCTGCAGTTCCCGAGCGAACATCAGGTTGGCCAGCTTGGCCTGCGCGTAGGCGAGGTTGCGCTGGTATCGACGGTGCTCGTAGTCGAGGTCGTTGATCCAGAGCTTCGGCGTCTGCCGGTGCGCGATGCTCGCGACGGTGACCACCCGGTCGGCGATCTGGTTGAGCAGCAGGCCGGTCAGTGCGAAGTGCCCGAGGTGGTTGACGCCGAACTGCATCTCGAAGCCGTCGACGGTGCGCTTGAGGGGCAGGTTCATCACCCCGGCATTGTTGATCAGCACGTCGAAGTCGCCGGTGCGCGCCGCGAAGTCGCGGACCGATGCGAGGTCGGCGAGGTCGAGCCGCTTGGCGCGCACATCACCGGAGATCCCCTCGGCGATGAGTTCAGCCTTCTGCGTGTCACGACAGGCCATGATGACCGTCGCACCGCGCTCGGCCAGGGTCCGCGTCACCACCTCGCCCAGCCCGCCGTTGGCGCCGGTGATCACCACCGTGCGCCCCGTTTGATCGCCTATCTCCTCGATCGACCACGCCATGAGCAGCCTCCGCTTCCGCCGTGGACGGCGCCCATCGGTTGGGTCGACGCCGTCGCGTTGTTGACCATTCGACCACATCGGGCCCGCCGCGCCCCACTGCCCTGGCACAGGCGGCCCACGGTGTCAGGCCGGGGTGGCGACCCGCGCGGGCGCCCAGCTGGGGATGCGCTGGCCGGCGCCGGTGCGCGGTGGGGCGGTCTGCGGTTGCTCGCCCTGGGGGGTCTTCTTCTTCTTCTGCTTGGGCACCGGCTGATTGGTCACCGTGAAGTACTGGGCGATCGCGAACACGATGGTCGGGAGCGTGATGAAGATGGTGCCCACGAGCCCGCCGACGGGGGCGAGGAACAGCGCGCCCGCCATGCACCCGGCAATCGCGGCCGGGACCGCACCGATGACGGTGACCAGCGTTGCCGTACCCGCCGCAGCCCCACCGAGCACGCACCCGACCACGGCCCCGGTCGCGGTGCCCAGGGCGCTGCCGATGATCGCGCCAGTGGCGATGATGGAGATCATCCGGGTCCAGGCCAGGCGCTCACGCTCGATCGCCACCAGCTTGTCCTCTTCGGCGTCGGCCTTGCGCGGCTGGTAGACCGCCGCGTCCTTGGTGAACGCCGGGTGGAGCCGCGCGGTGCGACCGGTCACCTTCGCCAAGATCGGGAAGACGAAGTCGTCGACGCGGAACAGCAGCGGGATCGACCACAGCAACTTGCCCTGGGGCGCACGCAGGTTGAGGTAGTTGCCCTCCATCGCCACCGAACCCCGGTCGAAGGTGAAGGTGGCATCGCTACCGGTCGTCGTCACACGGTAGGAGATGGCGGACGGATTCTTCGGCGGGGCCGCCGAGGCCGGGCCGGTCGCCAGCCCGATGGCGACGAGGGCGATCACCGCCGCCGTGGTTAGTCGGACAAGCATGTCATACTCCCTGGTCAGACCTTGATGGACACCTACCAACGGTAGCCTACCGGCGGTACCACCAATCCATGTTCGGCGACGCGCCCGGCCCCGGGGACCTAGCGCCCGAGGGTGGCGTCCATCCGGGCGACGGCGGTTTCGTACTCGGACACCAGGCCGGTGATCAGCTCGGAGACCGGGGTGATGGCGTTCATCCGGCCGACGATCTGACCGGCGGGCATGGCGATGACCTCCGGGTCGTCCGACGACGAGATGCGCGCATGAGCCTCGCCGACGAGCAGGTTCTGCAGCGGCATCGGGAGCGGCTCGGGCGCGTCCGGGGCATCCCAGGCATCGGTCCAGCGCGTCTTGAGCAGCCGGGCCGGCTTGCCCGAGTAGATGCGCCGGCGCACGGTGTCGCGCGACGTGGCCTTGAGCAGCGCCTCCTGGACCGTCGACGGCCCGTCCCCGGTCGCCCCGAGTTTGTACTCCGCCGCGGTCAGCCAGTAGGTGCCCATCCACACCCCTTGGGCGCCCAGGGCGATGGCCGCGGCGATCTGGCGGCCGCTGCCGACGCCGCCGGCCGCGAGCACCGGCGCCGTGTCCCCCATCGCGTCGACGATCTCTGGCCACAGCACCATCGAGGCGACCTCACCGGTATGGCCGCCGCCCTCGTAGCCCTGGGCGATGACGATGTCGACGCCGGCCTCGACGTGGTGGCGCGCATGCTCGGTGGCGCCCGCCAGCGCGGCGACGGCGACACCGTTGCGGTGGGCGAGGTCGATCACGTCGTCGGGCGGCGAGCCGAGCGCGTTGGCGATGAGTTTGATCTGCCCGTACTTGCGGGCGTGGTCCATCGCCACGTCGACGTGCGAGCGCGCGACCGAGTGCAACCAGCCCAGGACCCCGGTATTGATCCGGCTGCCGTCGGGCAGCGGCGGAACACCGAGGTCGGCGAGGGTGCGCTCGACGAACGCCCGGTGCTCGGGCGGGATCATCGCGTCGAGGTCGACTTTGGAGCCCTCGGTGGGGATCTTCGCCGGCATCACGACGTCGACGCCGAACGGCTTGCCCTCGGTCAGCTCGTGCATCCGCTCGAGCACCGCGTCGAGTTCGTCGGCCTCGTTGAACCGCACGCACCCCAGGACGCCGAATCCGCCGGCCCGGCTGATGGCCGCCGCGACATCCTCACTCGGGGTGAAACCGAAGATCGGGTACTCGATGCCGAAGCGTTCGCTGAGCGGGGTCTTCATGCTGGAGTCCTCACGGTTGATCGAGCGGGGTACTGCGATTCACGGGTCACGGCGAGCGCGGGTCACCCAGATTCGTCGGCCGGTCGGGATTCGGTGATCCCCACGGCCCAGCGGTAGTCGGGCTTACCGGCCGGCGAGCGCTTGATCTCCTCGACCAGCCACAGGGCCCGGGGCGCCTTGTACCCGGCCAACTCGGCGCGCACCGACTCGCCCAGCGACGCCAGCGAGGGCCGCGCCCCCGCGCGGGGGGCGACGACGGCGGCGACGCGCTGGCCGAACCGTTCGTCGGGGACGCCGACCACGGACACGTCGAAGACGTCGGGGTGCGCCTTGAGTGCGGCCTCGACCTCCTCGGGGAAGACCTTCTCCCCGCCGGTGTTGATCGACACCGAGCCGCGGCCGAGCATGGTGATGGTGCCGTCGGCCTCCAGGGTCGCGAAGTCGCCCGGCAGCGAGTAGCGGACCCCGTCGTAGGTGACGAAGGTCTTCGCCGACTTCTCCGGGTCGTTGTGGTAGTGCAGCGGCACGTGCCCGGACCGGGCGAGCACCCCGACCTCACCGCCGCCCGGTGCCACCGCGGTGCCGTCCTCGCGCAACACGTGCGTCTCCGGATCAGTCTTCACCTGCGGGGCACCGACGTGGCTCGCCCCCTTCACCACCACGCTCATCCCGCCGAACCCGGTCTCCGACGAGCCGATGGCGTCGACGACGACGGTGTTGGGGAAGGCGGTGACGTAGCGGTCCTTGATCGCCGGGGAGAACAGCGCGGCCGACGACGCCACCGAGACCAAGGTCGAGGTGTCGTAATCACCGGCCTCGTAGGCCTCGATCATCGGGCGTCCCATGGCATCCCCGGTGATGAAGACGACGTTGACGCCGTGGCGCGCCACGATCCGCCAGACCTCTGCGGCATCGAACTCGGGGTAGACGACGGCCTTGCCGCCGGCGAACAGTGACTGGAAGATCGCCCACTGCGAGCCGCCGTGGATGAACGGCGGAATGGGGAATCGCACGAGTTGCCCGCCGGCCTCGCCGGCCTTCGCGAGCTGCCACTCATCAGCCACCGGTTCGCCGGAATACCAGTCGATCCCGCCGCCTAGCACGCGGAAGATGTCCTCCTGCCGCCACACGACGCCCTTGGGCTTTCCGGTGGTCCCACCGGTGTAGAGCATGTAGCGGTCGTCGTCGGTGCGCTCGGTGAAACCCCGCTGCGACGGGGCCCCGGCCAACAGTTCCTCGAGCGGATGGACCGCGACGGGCCGCGCCTGCGCTTCGTCGCGGGGAGCGGGGGCGCCGACCGTGTCCTCGTCGTCGATCACGATCCGATTGGTGATCGCGGTATCGCAGTTCTGCAACGTGTTGCAGACGCGGTCGCCGTAGCGGTCCTCGTGGATGAGCACCGTCATCCCCGAATCGGTGAAGATGTGTTCGAGCTCGGCTTCGACGTAGCGGTAGTTGACGTTGACCATCACCGCCCGCGCCTTGAAGATCGCCAGCATCGCCTCGACGGACTCGATGGTGTTTCGGCTGTACAAGCCCACCGCGTCACCCGGCGCGACACCGAGTCCGATCAGCGCGTGCGCCAGCTTGTTGGACCGCGCCTCCAATTCCGCGTAAGTGCGGGCGCGGGTCCCGGACTCGAGTGCGGTGCGCTCCCCCATCAGGTCGACGGCATGCTCGAACAGGTCGGCAATCGTATACGCCATCTCTAGAAACTAGAACGTGTTACTGTTTTCGGCAAGCCCTGTTCTCGGTAATCAAGCCCTGTTCTCGGCAATCCTGTCCGCCGCCCGCACCCGGAGGAACAATGTCCGCCAGCCCCGACCGCGAACCCGAGTGCCTCGTCGAGAAGCGCGGGCACACCCTCATCGTCACCATGAACCGGCCGCAGGCCCGCAACGCCCTGTCCACCGAGATGATGGCGATCATGGCGCAGGCCTGGGACACCGCCGACGCCGATCCCGACATCCGGGTCGCGATCCTGACCGGCGCCGGCGGCTATTTCTGCGCGGGCGCCGACCTCAAGGCGATGCACCAGAAGGCTCCCGGCGACCGCTTCGCCGACGAGAGCGGTTGGGACCTGACGACGATGCCGGCGCTGCTCAAGGGCCGTCGGCTGACCAAGCCGCTGATCGCCGCCGTGGAGGGCCCCGCCATCGCCGGCGGCACCGAGATCCTGCAGGGCACCGACATCCGCGTCGCCGGGCAGAGCGCGAAATTCGGCGTCTCCGAGGCCCAGTGGGGCCTGTTCCCGCTCGGCGGCAGCGCGGTGCGCCTGGTCCGCCAGATCCCGTACACCATCGCCTGCGACATCTTGCTGACCGGCCGCCACATCACCGCCGCCGAGGCCAAGGAGTACGGCCTGATTGGTCATGTCGTGCCCGACGGCGGCGCGTTGGCCAAGGCCCTGGAGATCGCCGACCAGATCGCCGCGAACGGCCCGCTGGCCGTGCAGGCGATCCTCAAGACGATCCGCGATTCGGAGGGGCTGCACGAGGAGGAGGCGTTCACGATCGACGCCGAGCTCGGCAAGGCCGTCTTCGCGTCGGCCGACGCCAAAATCGGGCCGCGGGCCTTCGTGAACCGGGAGAAGCCGGCCTTCACCGGGGAGTAGCCCTCCCCCGGGTTCAGAGCAGCCGGTCGGCGATGCCGGTGACTTTGCCCAGCCGTCCCGCAATGTCCTCGTAGCGGGGCCCGATCAGTCGCGGCACCGCGTCGAAGAACCGGGCATCCGGCCCGATGAGCACCCGCGGGGCGTTGCGCCGGATTCCGCGGAGGATGGCCTTGGCCGCGCCCTCCGGCGAAGTCAGCGCGATCATTTCGAACCGTTTGCCGGCCTCGGCGAGCTCGTCGGGGGTGCTCCCGACGCCGCGGCCGTTGACGACGATGTTCGTCTTGATCCCGCCGGGGTGCACACAGGTCACCCCGACCCGGTGTCCGGCGACGATCATCTCTTGGCGCAAGGATTCGGTGAAGCCGCGCACCGCGAACTTCGCGGCGTTGTACGCGCTTTGGCTCGGAATCCCCATCAGTCCGAATACCGACGAGATGTTGGCGATGTGGGCGTCGCCGGAGGAGATCAGATGGGGCAGGAACGCCTTGGTCCCGTTGGCCACGCCCCAGAAGTCGATGTCGAAGAGCCATTCGAAGTCATCCCAGGACATTTCTTCGACCGTGGCGGCCAGCGAGACACCCGCGTTGTTCACCAGGAGGTCGACCTGCCCGAACGCGTCGACCACCTCGTCGGCGTGCGCGTACACCGCGTCGCGGTCGGCCACGTCGAGGTGGTATCCGACCGCGCGTGCGCCGTGCCGCTCGCATCCCTGCACGGTCTCGGCAAGACCGGCCCCGTCGACGTCGGACAATGCCAGCGCTGAGCCGCGGCGTGCGAGATCGACCGCCAGCGCCCGGCCGATGCCCGATCCGGCGCCGGTGACGACCGCGACCTTGCCCTCGAACCTCCGCATCCGACCCTCCTCCTCAGCGGCGTGCTTCGGCAACGCGCCACCCGAACCAGAAGTATCACATACCCTCGGTAGCATGCAGGGCACCTTCGCGCACAGCCCCCACGAGGGCTCCGACTACATCGGCGAGGCGACCGTCATCGTGCGCGGGACCGAGGTGCCGGTACAGATCGAACTGCGCGGGTACCGCGAACCGATCGACGGCGTGTACCGGTGGATCGGCCGGGTCGCGGCCAATGTTCGGCTGAGTGCGATCCTCGGTGACGCCCAGCGCACGAATGTCACCATCCGCACCGGCCACAGCGCCCGACCCGCCGTCATCGGCGACCCGGACCCGTGGAACCGCTACCGCGTCACGGGCAAGAGCACCCCGCCCTTCGCGGTGCCCGTCACACTGGCCGACATCGGTGGAACCGACTCGGATCAGCCGGTGTAGACGGCGGCGAGGTTGTCGGCGATCGAGGCGTCGAAATCCAACTCTGAACCGCCATCCTTGGCAGCGGCGACCTGCAGCAGGGCCTGGATATAGGGCACGGTCCGGTCCACAAAGGAGTCGACGCTCTCCCTCGGGCCGCTATCACCCACCCATCCGTCGGCGGCGAACACGACGGCGCCCATGATCATCGCCGCTGCGGTATCGATTTCCTGACCGCCGCGCCGCACGGCGTCATCGCGCTTCCCGTGCCCGACGCCGGGCACCAGCGCGGACAGCACGGCGGAGATGTCGGCGGCCATCGTCCGCGCGGTCTCGATCGCATGAACACCCGGCGAACCTGCGCCCCCGCTCGCACCGGCGAAGTTCAGCTGCAGGAACCGGAACACTTGAGGGTGCCGACTCACGAAGTCGGCGTAGCCGACGATGCCGGCGCGCACCAACTCGCCCAAGGTGCCGGCGGTCAGCTGGGGCCCGGTGACGATGCGCTCGGTGAGCGTGTCCATCACCCGGTCGTTGATGGCGTTGACCAACTCCCACTTGTCGGTGAAGAAGCGGTAGAGGGTGGGTTTGGGGATCTTGGCCTCGGCCGCGATCTCGCGCATGCTGACCTGCGGTCCCCGTTCGTCGATGGCGCGGATGGACGCGTCCACCAGCGCCCGCCGCTTGTTCGTCCGATGCTCGGCCCATCGCTCGGTCCGCGCGTCCGCCATCTGGCCCCTTCCTGCCACCGATCCACCGGATCGGGACCCCACCAGTATGAATCATGCTCCGGAACCGTCGAAAGCGTTCCCGATAGCGCCGGAATTATCATACTCTCGGTATCTGATACCGAAGGTAGCGCGAGGAAGGGACTGCTGTGCCGACCGAGTTCTTCGACCCGACCACCACCGACGGCGGGCCGGTGCGCCGCCGGCGGTCGATCACCGACCGCCAGGCCACGACCGCACGCTTCCTGGTCGAAGCCGCCGACGAGACCTACGACGGCGAACTCGACATCGACTGGGACGCGCCGCCGGCACCCGACCGGCCGTGGCTGCCCGACACGATGGTCACGCTGCACCGCACTCGGCTCTGGTCGCGCCTGACGCCCGAGGTGCGCGACGACCTTGCGCGCCGGGAGCTGGTCAACCTCCTCACCATCGCGGTCTACGCCGAAACCGTGCTCTCGATGCTGACGTTCCGCGAGGTGGCCGAGGAGCGCGCGCTGGTCGACGACCGCACCCGATGGCTGCTCAAGTGCGTCGACACCCACGCCCGCAACATCACGATGTTCGGCCGGTTGATCGACGTCACCGGCGTACCGCCGTACACGCGGAGCAAAGTCGCGCGCCGCCTCGAGCGCTACACCCTGCTACTGCCCGCCGCAGCGGTGACCGCGACGGTATCCCTGCTGCTCGAGGCAGCAGTGCAGGGCCTCCTGCGCCTGGCCGCCGAAGGCTCCGACGTCCAGCCACACGTCGCCCAGATCATGACGATCCACCTGTTGGCCAGCCGACGGCACCTGGACTTCGCCCGTGACGAGGTGGAGGGCCTGGTCGCCGACCGCAGCGCGCCGCGCCGCGCCGCCGCGTCGATCGCCGGTGCCGCCACGGTCCTGGTCATCGGGCGGCTGCTCATCAACCCGGACGCCTATCACGATGTCGGCCTGCCCGTGGCCCGCGCCGTGCGAACGGCGCGGCGCGCGGAGTCCCACCCCCGCCGGATGGAGGCCGCATTCGGCGATGCCCTGCGTTGGGGCGCCGCCGCCGGACTGTTCGACGACCCGGTCAGCCGCTCGATCCTGCGGCGCGCGGGCGCACCGGTCCCACGTCGGCGCCAGGGCCGAGAACAGTCCTGACCGGCACCTTGACAGGAGGATTGTGAGGAGTAACGCTGGTACCAGCGGTAGCCGATACCTCTGGTTCACGAGGGGATAGTCATGACTGCAACAGATTCCACCACCGCGACACCTTCAGCGGGCACCCCTTCTGCGGGCACCCCGTCCGGCGACCCGGCCCCGCACCTGTACAAGGGCGCGGTCAGCACCACCGAGACCCGGACCGTCGGCGACCGGCAGAAGACGGCTCGGCGGTTGCTGCGGTCGACCGCGGATCGCTCCTACGACGGTGAGCTCGACATCGACTGGGACGCGCAGATCGTCGAGGGCGCCCCCTGGGTCCCCTACCACCGCGTCACCCTCCACGGCTCCAAGCACTGGGACCGGCTGACCGACGAACAGCGGCAGACGCTGTCGATGCATGAGGCGGTGGCGGTGCTGTCCTACGGCATTTTCGCCGAGGTCGGCCTCTCGACGAACCTCATGCGCAGCGTGCTCCACAACCCGGCCCTCGTCGACGACCACATCCGCTACGCCCTCGCCGAGGTCGCCGAGGAGACCCGGCACTCGACGATGTTCGGCCGGTTGATCAACAAGACCGGGTTGCGCCCCTATCGCCAGCCGAAGCCGGTGATGAAGGCGCTTCGACTCATCGGGTTCATCCCGATGGGCCCGGCCACCTACGCCGGCACGCTGCTCATCGAAGAGGTCCTCGACCGGCTGCAACGCGAGGGGATGATGGACCCCGAGGTCCAACCGCACTTCCGCCAGTTGATGAAGATCCACGTCTTGGAGGAGGCGCGCCACATCACCTATGCGCGCGAGGAACTGGTCCGGTCGATCCAAGCCCGGGGCCGCGCCTCCAACGCGGCCAACCGGGTGGCCTTCGCCGTCATGCTCAACTTCGTGCAGGAGGCGATCATCCATCCGGCCGTCTACAAGTCCGTCGGGATGAATCCGGTGCACGGGATGATCGCCGCTCGCCGCTCCCCGAAGTATCGGGAAACCGCCCGGTTCATGACCGGCCCGCTGCTGGAGTTCCTCTACGACGCGGGGATGATCCGGGGGGCGGTCACCACCCGGCTGTACCGCATGTCCGGCGCCCTGCCGCCCGAACTGCTCGCCAGGGTCAAGGCCGATCGGCACGGGTGATCCCATGACGACCGATCAGGCCGCGCCGACCGAGCCGCCGACCGCGCCCGTCAGTCATGCCCACGAACTGGAGATCGTCGAGGTCGTCGCCGAAACCGACGACGCGGTATCCATCGTGCTCGACGTCCCCGACCGGACCGCATCGAAATTCCGGTACCGGCCGGGGCAGTTCCTCACCGTGAAGATCCCCACCGAGCGCCGGTGCGGTGCCGCCCGCAGCTACTCGCTCTCGAGCTCGCCGCACTTCGAGACCGACCTGGTGATCACGGTCAAGCGAACCCCCGGGGGCTATGCGTCGAACTGGCTGTGCGATCACGCACAACCGGGGGCCTCGCTGACGGTGCTGACCCCGTCGGGCCACTTCACGCCGCCGAGCCTCGACAACGACATTCTGCTGATCGGCGCCGGCAGTGGCATCACCCCCCTCATGTCGATCGCCAAGTCGGTCCTCATCGGCGGCAGCGGCACGGTGTACCTGCTGTACGCGAACCGCGACGCGCCGTCGACGATCTTCGGCCGCGAACTCGCGGCCATGCTCGCCGAGTTCCCCACCCGATTCGTCGTCGAGCACTGGTTCGAGGACGAGCACGGCCTCCCGACGGCGACCGGGATGGCGGCATCGTTGGAACTGTTCTCGACCTACGACGCCTTCCTGTGCGGCCCGGCGCCGTTCATGGCCGTTGCCCGCGAGGCGTTGGCCCGCATCGGCATGCCCGATGGGCACATCACCGTCGAGCGGTACCGCTCGCTGGCGGGCGACCCGTTCGCCGACGTCGTCGTCGTCGCGCCGGCCGACGGGGAGGACACCGCCACGGTGACCGTCGGCCTCGACGGGCGGAAGGTCGAACTGGTCTGGCCGCGCCAGACCACACTGCTCGACCTGCTGCTCTCCCACGGCTACGACGCGCCGTATTCCTGCCGCGAGGGCGAGTGCAGTTCCTGCGCGTGCACGGTGACCAGCGGCGAGGTGACGATGCTCAAGAACGACACCCTCGTCGACGCCGATCTCCGTGCCGGTGTGACGCTGGCATGCCAGGCAGTCCCGGTATCGGACGAGGTCGCGATCGAATTCGACCAGTAGCACGAGAACAGGTTCACCTCGCCGGAAACACACATCGAACTGCTCCTTGCGCTTGCAGATTAGAACGTGTTCTAGTGGAAGTCGTGAGTACAACCCCGATCATGAACCCCGTCGCGGAAGTACCGGCGCCCACCACCGCGATCCTGTCCGCGCCACTGGCCAACAGCTTCGCCTACACGCGCTCCCTCGGCCCGGTGCTGTCCCCGTTCGCCCTGGCCCTGCGCGACGGCCGGATCCTGGGCTCGACGAGCAGCGACGGCCGGGTGTTCGTCCCACCGGTCGAATTCGACCCCATCACCGGCACGATCACCACCGACCTCGTCGAGGTCGCCGCGGTGGGAACCGTCGTCTCCTGGACCTGGCAACCGCAGCCCGCACCGCCGCAGCCCCTGCACCGCCCGTTCGCCTGGGCGCTGATCCGGCTCGACGGCGCCGACACCGCGCTGCTGCACGCCGTCGCCGCGGGCAGCGCGTCCGCGATGAGTACCGGGATGCGGGTGCACGCCGTGTGGCGCGCCGCACGCACCGGCCTGATCACCGACATCAGCCACTTCGAGCCGGGAGACGCCGCCACCGCGGCACCGGCGAACACCGCCGAACTGCCCGCCGACGAGAACGGCAACGTCATCGTCGCCACGCCGATCAGCACCCGGATCGAGCACAGCGCCACCGAGGCCGAGTCGGTGTTCCTCGAAGGCATCCGGGAGGGCCGGCTGATCGGCAACCGGATGGCCTCCGGCGTCGACGCCGGGCGGGTCTACTTCCCGCCGCGCGATGTGAGCCCCGCCGACGGCGCGCCCGCCGCGGAGTTCGTCGAGTTGCCCGACACCGGCATCGTGACCACGTTCTGCATCGTCAACGTCCCATTCCAGGGCCAGAAGATCAAGCCGCCCTACGTCGCCGCCTACGTGCTGATCGACGGTACCGACATCCCGTTCCTGCACCTGATCCTCGACTGCCCCGCCGACGAGGTCCGGATGGGCATGCGGGTGCGGGCGGCATGGCTACCGGCCGACGAGTGGGAGTACTCGATGGGCAACATCAGCCACTTCCGTCCGACCGGGGAGCCCGACGCCGACTACGCCAGCTACCAGGAGTACGTGTGATGGCCCTGCCCAAGATCGCGATCGTCGGGTTTGCGCACAGCCCCAACGTGGCCGCCACCCACGGCACCACCAACGGCGTCGAAATGCTGATCCCCTGCTTCGACAAGCTCTACGCGCAGTTGGGCATCACCCGATCCGACATCGGCTTCTGGTGCAGCGGATCCTCGGACTACCTTGCCGGACGGGCCTTCTCGTTCATCTCGGCGATCGATGCCATCGGCGCCATGCCGCCGATCAACGAATCGCACCTCGAGATGGACGCGGCCTGGGCCCTGTACGAGGCCTACGTCAAGATCGCCACCGGGGAGGTCGATACCGCCCTGGCCTACGGCTTCGGCAAGTCCAGCTCCTCCGACGTCGACCTGACCCTGTCGATGCAGACCGATCCGTACACCGTCGCGCCGCTGTGGCCGCACTCGCATTCGCTCGGCGCCCTGGCGGCCCGCGCCGGTTTGGACGCGGGCACCTGGACCGAGGCCGACATGGCCGCGGTGGCCGCCCGCACCGACGGGCGCCCGGTCGATGACTTGCTGGCCGCCGACTACGTCGCCGACCCGTTGCGCGCCCACGACATCGCGCCGTTCACCGACGGTGCGGCCGCGGTGATCCTCGCCAGCGAGGAGCGGGCCCGTGAACTCGTCGCCAACCCGGCGTTCATCACCGGGTGGGACCACCGGATCGACTCGCCCAACTTCGGCGCGCGCGACCTCACCGTCTCACCGTCGACGACGAAAGCCGGCGACACCGCGTTCGCCGGCCGCAGCCGCGCGGTCGACGTCGCCGAGATCCACGCCGTCTTCACCCACGAAGAACTGATCGTCGCGCGGGCCCTGGGCCTGCCCGATTCGGTGCGGATCAACCCGTCCGGCGGGGCGATGGCCGGCAACTCGCCGTTCTCCGCCGGGTTGCAGCGCATCGGCTACGCCGCACACGCCATCTTGACCGGTGACGCGGGCACCGCACTCGCCCACGCCGCCGGCGGACCGGTCCTGCAGCAGAACATGGTCGTGACGCTTTCCTCGGAGGGGCAACACTGATGGCACACCGCAATCGCGCCGCCGTGCTCGGCACCGGCCAGACGAAGTACGTCAGCAAGCGCACCGACGTCACCATGGCCGGCATGTGCCGCGAGGCGATCGATGCGGCGCTGGCCGACGCGAACGTCTCGATGGACGAGATCGACGCCATCATCGTCGGCAAAGCACCCGACCTGTTCGAGGGGACGATGATCCCCGAGTTCGCGATGGCCGAGGCGCTCGGCGCCGTCGGCAAGCAGCTCCTGCGCGTCCACACCGCGGGGTCGGTCGGCGGATCGACCGCCAATGTCGCCGCATCGATGGTGTTCAGCGGCCTGCACCGCCGCGTGCTCGCCGTCGCCTGGGAGAAGCAGTCCGAGTCCAACGCCATGTGGGCGCTGTCGATCCCGGTGCCGTTCACCAAACCGGTCGGCGCGGGCGCGGGCGGCTTCTTCGCCCCGCACGTGCGCTCCTACATCCGCCGCTCGGCCGCCCCCTCGCACATCGGCGCCATCGTCGCGGCCAAGGACCGCCGCAACGGTGCGCTCAACCCACTGGCGCACCTGCACCAGCCGGACATGACCGTCGAGAAGGTCATGGAGTCCCAGATGCTGTGGGACCCGATCCGCTTCGACGAGACCTGCCCGTCGTCCGACGGTGCCTGCGCCGTCGTCATCGGTGCCGAGGATGTTGCCGATTCTGCTGTGGCACACGGCAATCCGGTTGCGTGGATTCATGCGACCGCGATGCGCACCGAGCCGCTGAGCTTCGCCCACCGCGACGTGGTGAGCCCACAGGCGGGGCGCGACGCATCGGCCGCCCTGTGGAAGGCCGGCGGGATCACCAATCCGGTCGAGGAGATCGACGCCGCCGAGATCTATGTACCGTTCTCCTGGTTCGAGCCGATGTGGCTGGAGAACCTGGGCTTCGCCGCGGAGAACGAGGGGTGGAAGCTGACCGAGGCGGGGGAGACCGAGATCGACGGGAAGATCCCGTTCAACGCCTCCGGCGGCGTCCTCTCGTCCAACCCGATCGGCGCGTCGGGCATGATCCGCTTCGCCGAGGCCGCCATCCAGGTGACGGGCAAGGCCGGCGCCCACCAGGTCGAGGATGCGCGCAAGGCCGTCGGTCACGCCTATGGCGGCGGTTCGCAGTACTTCTCGATGTGGCTGGTGGGCGCGGATAAGCCGCAGCACTGAGCCAGCGGCGACGTTCTAGCTGCGTGATTCGGGTAGCGCGCAGACCGACCCGTCGGACATCCCGGTGGGCCGCACCCCCAGCGCTTGGTTCAGTCGGGCGCGCTGGTTCTCCCACGCGATCTCGGCGGACAGTTCGGCGATCTGCCCCTTGGTGAAGTGGGAGAGCAACTGCTCACGGATCGCTGCCAAGTCCGCCCCCACGGCCGGGGTCGCGGTCATGGCCTCGGCGAACGACAGGACGAGCTTCTCCACGTCGGTGTAGGCCTCGCTATCAGCGTAGACCGGCAGGTCGTGGACCTGCTGTGCCGTTGTAGCGCGGTTCGAGACGGTTGGAGAACATCAGCGAGACCTCGTACCACCAAGTCGCGAAGAGCACCAACGGCCGTCGGATCAACCAGCCGTACAGATCGAATCGGTTCCTCTTGGATTGCGATAAGGCTCGAAGATATCCCCACAAACGACGTAGCGCGCGCATTGCCCTGCTCCCAGCCTCAACTGCCCGAAGTCCCCAGCGCGCACCCTGCACTGCGGCGGCAGAGGAGATAGAGCCGAGGAACTCCTCGGCATCAACTTCGGGTTGCCTGCGCCAAGGCCAATAGGCCCCTCCCCCAGGGACTTTCATCCTGTGAGAGCTGCAGCACGTAGTTACCCACTCAACCTGCCGTTCGTGCTGATATCGGTGCAAGCAAGACCGATCAACCACAAGAGAGCAGGCAGCCAGAATGATCTCCGACCAGACCCGCGACGTACTCGCCGCAACCCTGTCCGCCGTCGAAGGCGCACTCGACGACATCACCCCAAACTTCTACAACCGGATGTTCACCGCACATCCGCAACTGCTCGATGATCTGTTCAACCGAACCAACCAGCAGATCGGCTCGCAGCCCAAGGTTCTCGCCGGCTCCATCGCCGCGTTCGCGCGACTTCAGCTGCATCCCAACGCCGACGAGCAACGGATGATCATTGACCGTGTCGCACACAAGCACGCTTCCCTCGGGGTCGTCGCCGAGCAGTACCCAATCGTCCACGAGCATCTGTTCGGCGCGATCGTCGAAGTGTTGGGGGCCGCCGTGACCCCCGAAGTGGCCGCAGCCTGGGACGAGCTCTACTGGGAGATGGCGAATGTCCTGATCGACCGGGAGGCGCAGTTGTACGAAACCGCCGGGGTAGCCCCCGGCGCGGTCTGGCGCACAGTGCTGGTCACCGATCGCGAACAGATCAGCCCTGACGCCGTCTCGTTCACGATCTCCGGCACCGATAGCTCGTTGCCCTCGTTCACTCCCGGCCAGTACATCTCTGTGCAGGTCCCGCTCGACGACGGCGCGCACCAAATCCGCCAGTACAGCCTCACCGGCACCCCGGACGCTGCGCACTGGCGATTCTCGGTCAAGCGCGACGGCGAGGTCTCGACCCACCTTCATGAGCGCGTCTTCGAGGGCGATGAACTGCGGGTGAGCACCCCGTTCGGCGACTTGTCGCTGCCCGATGGCGATGCGCCGCTACTCTTGGCCTCCGCAGGCATCGGCTGCACCCCGGTGATCGGCCTGCTCCATCACCTCGTGCAAACCAACGATGCACGACCGATCCAAGTGCTGCACGCGGATCGGTCGCGCGCCCGCCAACCACACCGCGGTGAACTCGCCGAGCTGGTCGGCAAACTGCCGACGGCAAGTCTGCACCAGTGGTACGAGCACGGCTACGACGCCGGCGACGGGGCCCTCGTCGGCCAGATGTGCCTGGACGAAGTCAGTGTCGACCCGACGAGCGTTGCGCTGCTGTGCGGACCCGCAGGATTCCTCAGTTCAGTGCGCGGCGCCCTGTTGGACAAGAACCTACCCGAGGATCGAATCCACTACGAGACCTTTGGACCCGAACTGATCCGCGTCGGCGGACGAGGGTGAACGCCGCTGCTAGGCCGGCCGCGGGCTTTGCATGGTCTGTTCGACCTCCCAGAACGCGCGCAACGCCGCGAGCTTGCCGTCGGCATCGGCCCGGTAGGTGAACACCCCGCGCGCCTCGGTGATGTGACCGGCGATGTGCGTGACGATCTTCTCGGTCGTCCCGATCGTCTTGCCCTAGAACTCCGAGAGCGCCTGGGCACCACGGTGGCCGACCCCCTCCTCGTCGAACATCGACGGCCCGACGGGATCCTCGACGATCCCGTCGGCCGCGAAGTTATCGAGCCAGGCCTGCTTGTCGCGCGCGGCGACGGCCTCGCGGGAGCGCCGCCCGACGACGACGCCGGGAGCGTTCTGGCGATCGATGTTCAGATATGCCGGTGTGGCAGTCGACCCGCTCATTTGCCACCCGTACCGTAGTCGACCTGCAACTCCTTGAAGCCGTCGATCCAGCCGTGGCAATGCCTCCGCGGCTAGATCCACCGTCGGACGCGGCTGCGGTAGTCGTCGAATCGCTCTGGGTAGCGCGAGGCCAGGTATGCCTCCTCGGGCCCGATCACCAGGAGCCGAATCGCGATGATGGCGAGCAGAAGCGTCGTCAGCGGCCACCAGCTCCCCGTCACCAGAGCCAGTCCGAGGTAGGCCACCGCCAGGCCGGCGTACATCGGGTTGCGGGAGACCCCGTATGCACCGCCGGTCAGCAAGACCGCGACCGGGCGATGGGGCACGATCGTCGTACGGTTCACCATCACGCCGACCACTGCCCAGAGCGTCAACAAGACGCCGGCAGCCAGCAGCGCCCAGCCCAGCACGTCGATCCACTCCCCGCCGATCGGCCATTCCCATCGGCGTTCGAGTCCACGGCCGACCAGGAAGGCCGCGACGTAGTACAGCGGCGGCGGGACGGGAATGACGCGCGCGCCACTCAGCACGACACGACCGGTCTGTTCTTTCATGACAAACCTCCTACGCATCACTTTCGCTGTATTGAATGCACCATTACTGCACTGAGTTCAGTGTTAGTGTGATCTCGATGAACAACGACGTCAAGGGCTACCGGCAACAGCAGGCCCACGCGACCCGGATCCGGATCGCCGAGGCGGCCCGTCGCCTGTTCGCCACTCGCGGCTACAGCTCGACCAGCATCGCCGCGGTGGCAGCCGCTGCCGGAGTCGCCACGCGCACGGTCTACGCCGCGTTCGGAACCAAGCGCGAGATTCTGTCGCTGATCTGTGAGCGGTGGCTCGAGGCGGCTGGCGCCCGAGAGCTCGCCGCATCCGTCGTCGCCGAAGCAGACCCCCGGATGCGCCTGCGCGCCGCCGCTGGGTGGCTGACGAACCTCTACGCGGCGGGGTTCGACGTCGTCGAAATCCTGGACGCGGCCACCGACGAGGACGAGCAGACGCGTGAACTGTTGCGCGCCAAGCTCGCCGGCCGCAACGATGTGATGGCGGCCATGACCGGCTCACTCGCCGGGAAGATCCCCGGTGACCCAGAACGATTGGGCAGCGTCTTCCGCGCCTTCGCCGCGCCCGGCGTATATCGCGAACTCGTCGTCGAATCCGGTTGGAGCACAGGCGAATTCACCGATCTCATCGCCGACGCGCTGCTCCGAACCGCGTTCCCGGCCTGACCGGCCACACAACGCGCGTCAGGCCGGGCGGAGGCTCTCGATGGTCTTCTCGACCTCCCAGAAGGCACGCAATGCCGCAAGCTTGCCGTCTGCGTCGGCACGGTAGGTGAACACCCCGCGCGCCTCGGTGAGGTGACCGGCGATGTGCGTGACGATCTTGCCGACGTAGGCGACCTCGTTACCGCAGATGATCTCCTCGTCGAAGACGAAGTCGATCTTCTCGGTCGTCCCGATCGTCTTGTCCCAGAACTCCGAGAGCGCCTGGGCACCGCGGTGGCCGACCCCCTCCTCGTCGAACATCGACGGCCCGACGGGATCCTCGACGATCCCGTCGGCCGCGAAGTTGTCGAGCCAGGCCTGCTTGTCGCGCGCGGCGACGGCCTCGCGGGAGCGCCGCCCGACGACGACGCCGGGGGCGTTCTGGCGATCGATGTTCAGATATGCCGGTGTGGCAGTCGACTCGCTCATTTGCCACCCGTGCCGTAGTCGACCTGCAGCTCCTTGATGCCGTTGATCCAACCGTGGCGCAGGCGCCGGGGTGCCTCGAGCTTGGTGATGTCGGGCACGAGGTCGGCCAGCGCGTTGAACATCAGGCTGATCTCCATGCGCGCGAGGTTGGCGCCCACGCAGAAGTGGGACCCGTTGCCGCCGAAGCCCACGTGCGGGTTCGGGTCGCGCAGGATGTTGAACGTGAACGGGTCCTCGAAGACCTCTTCGTCGTAGTTGGCCGACCCGTAGAACATGCCGACGCGGTCGCCCTCCTTGATCTTCACGCCGCGGATCTCGGTGTCGCGGATCGCGGTGCGCTGGAAGGCGTTCACCGGGGTGGCCCAGCGGACGATCTCGTCGACCGTGGTCGCCGGGCGCTCCTTCTTGAACAGCTCCCACTGGTCGGGGTTGTCCAGGAAGGCGTTCATGCCGTGGGTGATCGCGTTGCGGGTCGTCTCGTTGCCGGCGACCGTCAGCAGGATGAAGAAGTAGCCGAACTCGATCTCGTCGAGTGAATGGCCGTCGATATCCGCGGTCACCAGCGTCGTCACAATGTCCTCGGCCGGGCACTTGCGGCGCGCATCGGCCATGTTGTAGCCGTAGCCGAGGATTTCCGCCGAGGCGACCTCGGGCGGGGTGGTGAACTCGGGGTCGTCGGCGTTCATCATCGAGTTCGACCAGTCGAACAGCTTCATCCGGTCTTCCTGCGGCACACCGAGCAGGTCGGCGATCGCCATCAGCGGCAGGTCGACGGCGACCTGGTGGACGAAGTCGCCACTGCCCTTCTCCGCGGCCTCGCGGACGATCTTGCGCGCCGCCTCGTCGAGCTTCTCCTCGAGACCGTGGACGGCCTTGGGGGTGAACGCCTTGGACACGACTTTGCGCAGTCGGGTGTGCTCGGGCGGGTCGTTGTTGATCAGCAGCGCCTTGGTGACTTCCAGCGCCTCGGCGGGCATGTCGTCCTCGAACCGCATGATGACGCCGTTGCGGTTGGTCGACCAGTCGTCGTTGTTCTTGGAGATCTCCCGGATGTCCGCGTGCTTGGACGCCACCCAGTAACCGGCGTCGTGGAACCCGCCGCCCTTGCCGGGCTCCTGGGCGTTGAACCAGACCGGCGCGGTCTTGCGCAGGCAGGCGAACTCCTCCATCGGTATCCCCTGCTCGAGCAGCGCCGGGCTCGTGAAGTCCCAGCCCTTCTCGCTCATGAACGGACACTGTCCCTCGGTTGCGGCGTCGCCGCCGGCCTGCACCGGGGTCACCTCATTGGCCTGGGTCACGTCTGCACCTCATTCCACCCTGTCCCGGCCGGGCTGCGACCGGACAGGAACGTGTTTCAATTCGTGTGCGTCACACTCTGCCACACTGGTATAGACGGGAACAAGAACTTGTTCTAGTTTTGAGGCTGAAAGTCCCCGAAGAGAAGTGAGATGGACATGGGTGTGCCGGTAATCGTGGAAGCCGCACGGACGCCGATCGGCAAGCGCAACGGTTGGCTGTCGGGATTGCACGCGGCCGAGATCCTCGGCGCCGCGCAGCGCGGCGTCATCGAGCGCGCCGGCATCGACCCCGAACTCGTCGAGCAGGTCATCGGCGGCTGCGTCATGCAGGTCGGCGAACAGGGCAACAACGTCACCCGCACCGCGTGGCTGCATGCGGGCCTGCCCTGGCAGACCGGCGCGACCACCGTCGACTGCCAGTGCGGCTCGGCCCAACAGGCCAACCATCTGATCGCGGGCCTGATCGCCACCGGGACCATCGACGTCGGCGTCGCCTGCGGCATCGAGGCGATGAGCCATGTGCCGCTGGGCGCCAACGTCGGCGAGAACGCCGGACCGCGGCGGCCCGAGTCCTGGGACATCGACATGCCCAACCAATTCGACGCGGCCGAGCGGATCGCCGACCGCCGCGGCATCACCCGCGCCGACCTCGACGCTTTCGGGCTGCGCAGCCAGCAGCTGGCCAAGCAGGCCTGGGAGGAGGGCCGGTTCGACCGCGAGATCCTCACCGTCATCGCCCCCGAGCGCACCAAGGAGGGCGAGCTCACCGGGGAGAAGCTCACCGTCAACCGCGACCAGGGGCTGCGCGACACCACCGCCGAATCGTTGGCCGGGCTCAAGCCCGTCATGCCGGGCGGGCGCCACACGGCGGGCACCTCGTCGCAGATCTCCGACGGCGCCGCCGCGGTCCTGTTGATGGACGAGGCGAAGGCCAAGGCACTGGGCCTCAAGCCGCGCGCCCGGCTGCGCGCCCAGGCGCTCGTCGGCGCCGAACCCTACTACCACCTCGACGGACCGGTGCAGGCGACCGAGCGCGTGCTGGCCAAGGCCGGCATGTCGATCGGCGACCTCGACTTGTTCGAGGTCAACGAGGCCTTCGCCTCGGTGGTTCTCAGCTGGGCCGACGTGCACCGGCCCGACATGGACAAGGTGAACGTCAACGGCGGGGCCATCGCACTGGGCCACCCCGTCGGCTCCACCGGCGCGCGGCTGATCACCACCGCGCTGCACGAGTTGGAGCGGCGCGACGGCGAGACCGCGCTGATCACCATGTGCGCCGGCGGCGCACTGTCGACCGGCACCATCATCGAGCGGATCTAGCGCCGCGATGGATGCCGACAAGCGCCCGGCGGCGCTCGACTCGCCGCTGGTCGCGGCATTCATGAGGCTCGGGTCCCGGCTGAACACCCGCCTGTACCGGGCGACCGGCGGGCGCCTGGGCGGTACCTGGCGGGTCGGCGCCGCGCTGCGCAAGCCGGCACCGGTCTGCCTGCTGACGACCATCGGGCGCAAGTCCGGGCAGCCGCGGACCGCTCCACTGCTCTACCTGCGCGACGGGGAGCGGTTCGTCGTGGTCGCCTCACAGGGCGGGCTGCCCAAGCATCCGGCGTGGTATCTGAACCTGCAGGCGAACCCCGACGTCACGATGCAGATCGGCACGCAGACCCACGCCCTGCGCGCCCGGACCGCCGCGCCCGACGAGCGCGCGCGGCTGTGGCCGCGGCTGGTGGAGCTCTACGCCGACTTCGACACCTACGACGCATGGACCGAGCGCGAGATCCCCGTCGTCATCTGCGAGCCGCGAGGCTAAGCCCGTCAGGCGCATAGCTCCCGGATCGCCGCCCCGGCCCAGCGGTCGAGGAAGCCGGCGAGATCGGCGTGGTCGCGGGGCCCCTCGTCGAGGATGAGCGACTGCAGGGTGCGCAAGATGATCTCAGAGATGTCGGCGAGCTGCTGCTCGCCCAGCCCCCACGCGGCCCAGTCCACGGCCATCCGGCCCATCATCGACCGTGCGAACCCGCGGGCCACCTCGGAGGTGAAGCCGCCGACGACCGACAGGCTCAGTTGGTCGCCGCGCAGCACCAGGCCGACGTAGTCGTCGGCGGAGAGCGCCTCGAGCACCGCGACCAAGCCGGCGACGACGGCCTCGTCGGGCCGGGTGTAGTCGCGCAGCGCGACGGCGATCCGGTCCAGCAGGCCCCCGACCGCCCCCATCGCCGTGGCCGCGAGGAGGTCGCCGGTGCTGGGAAAGTAGCGGTAGACGGTCTGGCGCGTCACCCCGAGTTGGCGGGCGACATCGGCGAGGTTGGTGCTCGCCCCCTTGTCGTCGATCACCTCGCGGGTGGCCGAGAGGATGCGCGCGACGGCCTCGTCGTCGTCGAGGGGCGGTTTGCCGCCCCAGCCGTGGGTGCGCATGGCTGACCAGCCTAGCGGGCCCATCGCGGCCGTCGGCACCTTCCCGAATCCGCGACCATACACATTTTGTATTCGTGTATGGTGTAGTGACCACTGCCACACCGCCGACCGCGTGGAGGACCCCCGATGACCACAGCCGCAGCCTGCCCGTTGAACAAGGGCTTCGACTTCGCCGACCCGGACCTGCTCGAGCAGCACGGGATGCCCGTCGCCGAGTTCGCCCAGCTCCGCGCGACCGCGCCGGTGTGGTGGAACGACCAGCCCGCCCTCGCGCCGATCTTCGGCGACGAGGGATTCTGGGTGATCTCGAAGCATCGCGACATCCGCGACATCTCCAAGGACAGCGGGCTCTGGTCGACCAATGCCAAAGGCGCGATCATCCGCCTGCCCGAATACATGGAGCCCGATCAGCTCGAGTTCACCAAGGCGCTGCTGATCAACCACGACCCGCCCGAGCACACCCGTCTGCGCAAGATCGTCTCCCGCATGTTCACCCCCAAAGCGGTGTACACCCTCGAGGACAAGCTCGAGGCGACGGCCCGCCAGGTCGTCGAAGAGGCGCTGGCCACCGGCAGCGGGAACTTCGTCGACGACGTCGCGATCCACCTGCCCCTCAAGGCGATCATGGACCTGCTCGGCGTGCCCGAGGCCGACCGCGGCCGACTCCACCAGCTCGTCGACTCGATCATCAACAGCGAGGACCCCGACCAGCCCTTCGACCCGATCACCGCCAACGCCGAGTTGTTGGCCTACGCCTACCAGATGGCGCAGGAGCGCCGGAAGAACCCGACCGACGACATCGTCACCACCCTGGTGCAGGCCGGCGAGGACGGCGAGGCGATGACCGAGATCGAGTTCGGCTTCTTCGTCATCCTGCTCATCACCGCGGGCAACGAGACGACCCGCAACGCGACCAGCCACGGCATGAACGCCTTCTTCGACCGCCCCGACCAGTGGGAGCTGTACAAGGCGACACGGCCCACGACCACCGTCGACGAGGTGCTGCGCTGGTCGACGCCGGTGCACGCCTTCCAGCGCACCGCGACCGCCGACACCCGGGTCGGCGGCGTCGACATCGCCGCGGGACAGCGCGTCGGCCTGTTCTACAGCTCGGCCAACTACGACGAAGAGGTGTTCGACGACCCGTTCTCGTTCACCATCACCCGGGACCCCAACCCGCACCTGGCCTTCGGCGGCAACGGCGCCCACTTCTGCATCGGCGCGAACCTGGCGCGGATGGAGCTGGGCCTGATCTTCAACGCGATCGCCGACGTCGTGCCCGACATCAGCCGGGTCAGCGAGATCCAGCGCGTGCGCTCGGGCTGGCTCAACGGCGTGAAGGGCCTCGGCGTCGACTACGGCTGCCCGGTCGCGAAGGGCTGACCCCTGCGGGAGCAAGGGGCTGACCCCTGCGGGAGTCGGTGGAGGAGGAAAGACGCGGAGTAGAAAGGGACGCGGAGTAGAAAGGGTGCTATGGGTGACCTTGCCGACCGATCAGACGTCGCCGACCTCCTCTACGACTTCTACGAACGCGCCTTCGCCGACGAGCTGCTGCGCCCAGTCTTCGTCGACATCGCGCAGATGGACCTGGACGTGCACATCCCCGCCATCACGGACTTCTGGTGCAAGACAGTCCTGCATGTGGGGACCTACAAGCGCAATGTGCTGATCCCGCACCGCGAGTTGCAGGAGAAGGCCCACATGGGCGCCGCGCATTTCGAGCGGTGGCTGCAGATCTGGCACCACACCGTCGACGACCGGTACGCGGGCCCCAACGCCGACCTGGCCAAACTGCAGGCAGCGCGGATCGCCTACTCGATGTGCCGGACGGTGACCGGTCAGACCGCGGCCGGGATCGCCGCAATCCTCGACGGCGGGGGCCACCCGATGGGCGCCCACCATCCCCCGCACGGCGCCCCGGCTCAGCCGACGGCGCGACCGGCCGTCCAGAACTGAGCACGCAGGGCCTTCTTGTCCGGCTTGCCCAGGGCGGTGAGCGGCAGCGCGTCGACGAACAGCACCTGCTTGGGCGACTGCACCGCCCCCTTGCGCTCCTTGACCGCCGCCTTGATCTCGTCGGTGATCACTGCGCGCGCTGCCTGCGCGTCCGCAGCGCCGGCACGCAGGACGACGACGGCGGTGACGGCCTCGCCCCACTTGTCGTCGGGGGTGCCGACGACGCCGACCTGGGCGACCGCCGGATGCTCGGCGATGACGTCCTCCACCTCGCGCGGGAAGACGTTGAACCCGCCGGAGACGATCATGTCCTTGGTGCGGTCGACGATGAACCAGAAGCCGTCGGCATCCTCTCGCGCGACGTCGCCGGTGCGCAGCCAGCCGTCGGCGGTGAAAGTCTCCGCGGTCTGCTCGGGCAGGTCGAGGTAGCCGCCGGCCAGCAGCGGGCCGGAGACGCAGATCTCCCCCGGCTCGCCGCGGGGCACCTCGTTGCCGTCGGCGTCGAGCAGCGCGGTGCGCAGGAAGGCCGACGGCCGACCGCAGCTGCCCAACCGCGCCGGATCGTGCTCGTCGCGGCGCAGATAGCTGATGACCATCGGCGCCTCGGACTGCCCGTAGTACTGGGCGAAAATCGGACCGAAGCGCTCGATGGCCTCGGCCAGGCGCACCGGGTTGATCGGCGAGGCCCCGTAGTAGACGGTCTGCAACGAGGACAGGTCGCGGGTGTGCGAATCAGGGTGGTCCAGCAGCGCGTAGAGCATCGACGGCACCAGCATCGTCGCGCTGATCCGCTGTTCCTCGATGGTCTCGAGCACCAGCGCCGGGTCGAAGGTGGGCAGCACGATCATCGTGCCGCCCTTCATCAGCGTCGGGGTGAAGAAGGCCGCACCGGCGTGCGAGAGCGGGGTGCACATGAGGAATCGTGGATGCTCGGGCCATTCCCACTCGGCGAGCTGGATCTGCGTCATCGTCGACATGGCCCGCGCGGTGCCGATGACGCCCTTGGGCTTGCCGGTGGTGCCGCCGGTGTAGGTGATCGACACGACGTGGTCTCCCCGCAGGCGCGCGGCGCGCAACGGCTTCGCCGAGAAGGTCCCCGCCGTCGCGATGAGGTCGGTGCCGACCGCTGCCAGCTCGGGCGGCACCGGCCCCAGCGTCAGCACCCGCTCGAGGCCGGGCACCCTGGCCAACAGCTCGACGGCGCGCTCGACGAACTTGGGCACGGGATCGATGATGAGCGTGGCGACCCCGGCATCGTTGAGCACGTAGGCGTGGTCGTCGGCCGAGCCGAGCGGGTGCAGCGCGGTACGTCGGTACCCCCGCGTCTGTCCCGCGCCGATCACCAGCAACACCTCGGGCCGGTTCAGTGCGAGGAGCCCGACCGCTGATGTGCCGGTACCGACGGAGTCAAAGGCCTGGACATAGCGGCTGATGGCATCGGCCATCTCCGCGCCGGTCAGCTCGAGGTCGCCAAGGTGGAGCACCGGCCGGCGGGCATGTCGGTGCAGGGCAGCGACGAGATAGTCACCGAGATGGGTGTCACCGCGGAGCGCATCGATTTCCGTCATGTGAATAATATTAGGACGTGTTCTATTCTTGGCGAAGAACTTCGGGGTGAAGTTACTGATAGACGGGCATTTCTATCCTCCACTCGGAGTGCCGAACGTGTTCCATTTTCGTAACTCGGAAGCTACTCATCAGTAGACTCACCAGTAACAAGACTGCGGCATTACGATCGGGGCCATGACCGATCTGGACCAGACCACCTCCCGCCGCGACATCACCGATGCCCTGCTCACCGCGCTCGAACGCCGCCACGAAGTCCTCGACGCCATCGTGGACGCCGACAACCGCGCGGCCGCCGTCGACGCGATCGCCGCACTGTTGGGCAAATCGAAGCTCGGCGCCGAGGCGGTGCTCGGCATGTCCTTCTACCAGCTGACCAAAGACCAGCGCCGCCGCAACCAGGCCGAGCTCGACGACCTGAACTCGGCGCTGACCTTCACCCTCGCGCAGCGCCCCGCCTCCAGCGGCGACACCATCGACTTGCGCCCCTTCGCCGCCGATGTCGATGCCGACCTGTTCCGGGCCCGCACCGAGGAGCAGGGACTCGCCGGCGACGGCTCGGGCGCACCGGCCGGCGACCTCGACCTGGAGATCGCCGCCGCCGCACACCGCGTCGACGACGAGGAGGCCGTCTGGCTCGTGGCCACCGAGGGTCCGGCGAAGGTGGGTCTGGTGATGGCCGAGCTTCACGACGGCGAGGTCGACGTGCGCATCTGGATCACCCCGGACCATCGCAAGCAGGGCCTGGGCATGGCCACCCTGCGCCGGTCGCGCTCGGAGATGGCCGCGTTCTTCCCCGGCGTCCCGATGGTCGTGCGCGCGCCCGGCGCCTGATCGTCGTTCCTCCCGCACAAATACGCATTTCCCGACGTAATCGCGTCGGGAAATGCGTGTTTGTGCGGGCGGAGCAGGTCGGTCAGCGCGCGCCGTAGACCGGGACGGGCGCGGGCGACTCGGCGAGCAGCCCGGCGACCACGGGCCCGACCTCGGCCGGCTCCCAGCGGGCGCCCTTGTCCTTGCTCGCGGCGCGCTGCCACCCGTCGAGGACGGTGATGGTGCCGCCCTCGACCTCGAAGACGCGGCCGGTCACGTCGGCCTGCGCCGAACCCAGCCAGACCACCAGCGGCGAGATGTTGGCCGGATCCATCGCATCGAAGGAGCCGTCGGAGGGGGCCGCCATCTGGGCGGCCATCGACTCCCCGGCGCCCAGCGTCATCGCGGTTCGCGCGGCCGGCGCGATCGCGTTGACCGCGATGCCGTAGCCGCCCAGTTCGGCGGCCGCCTGGATGGTGAGCTCAGCGATGCCGGCCTTGGCGGCGGCGTAGTTGCCCTGGCCCACCGACCCGAAGAGCCCCGCGCCCGAGGACGTGTTCACCACGCGGGCCGCGCGCTGCGCGCCGGCCTTGGCCTGTGCGCGCCAGTACTCGGCGGCGTGGCGCAGGACCACGAAGTGACCCTTGAGGTGCACCCGAACCACCGCGTCCCACTCGTCCTCCGACAACGACACCAGCATCCGGTCGCGCAGGAAGCCGGCGTTGTTGACGACGGTGTCCAGGCCGCCGAACTCGTCGACGGCGGTCTGGACCAGCTCGGCGCCGGCCGCCCAGTCGGCGACGTCGGCACCGTTGGCGACGGCCCGCCCGCCCGCTTCGACGATCTCGTCGGCGACCTGCTGCGCGGCCGCCAGTGCGTAGTCGTTGACGACGACGTTGGCGCCGTCGGCGGCAAAGGCGAGCGCGTGCGCCCGGCCGATGCCCTGCCCGGCGCCGGTGACGATGACGGTGCGATCAGTACTGCACTTCTCGGACATGGGATGCTCCCTTGGATCGTGGTGGATGCTTGGATCGTGGTGGATGGTGGCGGTCGAACCGGTGGCGGTTCAGACCCTGTTGTCGGCGTTGCCGGCGTCGAGGAAGGCGGGCTTCTCGCCGCCGCCGTGCACGGTCAGCGTCGTGCCGGTGATGTAGCCGGCCAGCGGCGACAGCAGGAAGGCGACGGCGTGTCCGATGTCATCGGGTGCGGCCAACCGCCCCATCGGGATCGTCGCGCCGACCGCGGCGACGCCGTCAGCGTCCCCGTAGTGCAGGTGGGATAGCTCGGTCTCCACCGGCCCGCAGACCACCGAGTTGATCCGCACGGCGGGCGCCCACTCGACGGCGAGGCTCGTGGTGAGGTTGTCCAACCCGGCTTTGGCGGCGCCATAGGCCGAGGTGCCCGGCGAGGGCCGGTGCCCGCTGACACTGGAGACGTTGACGATCGCTCCGCCCCCGGGCTGCCCGGACATCACCGCGTGGGCGGCCCGGGCGACGACCAGCGGGGCCACCAGGTTCAGCTCGACGATCTTGCGGGCGAAGTTGTCCGAGGCGTCGGCGGCCAGTGCGAACGGGGAGCCGCCCGCGTTGTTGACGACGCCGTCGAGGCGCCCATGCCGCTCGACGATGTCGGCGACCATCGCGGCCACCGCGTCACCGTCGCGCACGTCGCAGGCGTGGAACTGAAACGGCGCCTCGTCGGGGCGGTTGCGGCCGCACACGACGGGCACGGCACCGAAGCCGGCGAGGACCCGGGCGATTCCGGCGCCGACGCCGCGCGCGCCACCGGTCACCAGGACGACCCGACCGGCGAGACCGAGGTCGGCAGACGGCACCGGGAGGCTCTTTTCAGACATGGGTGCTACCCTACCAAATAACCAAGCAAGTGCTTGGTTGGCACCTTTGCTACCCGAGGAGTTGTCCGTGCCCATCACCACCACCCGAGGTGAACCGGGGTCGACCGACGCCGGCATCGTCACCATCACCGTCGACTTCCCACCCGTCAACGCCCTGCCGAGCGCCGCCTGGTTCGAGTTGGCCGACACGATCCTCGCCGCCGGTGCCGACGAGTCGACCAGCGTGGTGATCCTGCGCGCCGAAGGCCGCGGCTTCAACGCCGGCGTCGATATCAAGGAGATGCAGGCCACCAGCGGCTTCGATGCGCTCATCGCGGCCAACCAGGGCTGCGCGGCGGCCTTCTCCGCGGTCTACGACTGCGCGGTCCCGGTGATCGCCGCGGTCAACGGGTTCTGCGTGGGCGGCGGCATCGGCCTGGTCGGCAACGCCGACTGCATCGTCGCCTCCGACGACGCGGTCTTCGGCCTGCCCGAGGTCGACCGCGGCGCCCTGGGCGCGGCCACCCACCTCGCCCGGCTCATGCCGCAGCACATGATGCGCACCCTCTACTACACCGCGCAGAACGCCACCGCGCAGCAGCTGCACCACTTCGGCTCGGTGTACCGCGTCGTGCCGCGCGACGAACTGCACGAAGCGGCCCTGCAGGTCGCCAGGATGATCGCCACCAAGGACACCCGGGTCATCCGGCGCGCGAAGGCCGCGATCAACGGCATCGACCCCGTCGACGTCAAGAACAGCTACCTGCTCGAACAGCGCTACACCTACGAACTCAACCTCGCCGGCGTCGCCGACGAGCACCGCGACGCCTTCGTCGGCGAGAGCAAGCACAAGGGGGCCGAGTAATGGCGACGGACAAGACTTCGACTCTTGACGATGTGATCGGCGAGCTGTCCGACGGCATGACCATCGGCATCGGCGGATGGGGCTCGCGGCGCAAGCCGATGGCCCTGGTCCGGGCACTGGCCCGCTCCGACGTCAAGGACCTGACCATCGTCACCTACGGCGGCGCCGACTTGGGCCTGCTGTGCGCGGCCGGCAAGGTCGTCAAGGCCTACTACGGTTTCGTGTCGCTGGACTCGGCGCCGTTCTACGACCCGTGGTTCGCCAAGGCGCGCACCACCGGCGCGATCACCGTGCGCGAGATGGACGAAGGCATGATCAAGTGCGGCCTCGAAGCCGCCGCGGCCCGCCTGCCGTTCCTGCCGATCCGGGCCGGCCTGGGCTCGGCCGTCCCCGACTTCTGGGATGGCGAGCTGGCCACCGTGCGATCCCCCTATCCCGATGCCGACGGCCGCACCCAGACGCTGACCGCGATGCCCGCGCTGCGCCTCGATGCCGCCTTCGTGCACCTCGACCTGGCCGACGCCCACGGCAACGCCGCCTACACCGGCGTCGACCCCTACTTCGACGACCTGTACCTCGCGGCCGCCGACCGGCGCTACCTCGAGGTCGATGAGATCGTGTCGACCGAGGACCTCGTCGGCTCCGTCGAGCGCGAGCGACTGCTGCTCAACCGGATGAATGTCGACCGGGTCGTGCACACCCCCAACGGTGCCCACTTCACCTTCAGCGGGGACGCCGGGAGCGGGTCCGGTCGAAGCGGCTACGCCCGCGACGAGGCCTTCCAGCGCTACTACGTCGAGCAGGCCGCCGACGAGCAGACCTGGGCCGCGTTCAAGGAGCGCTTCCTCGACGTCGAGGAGCCGGCCTACCAAGCCGAAGTCGCCGCGTGGCGCACCGAGCAGGAGGACAGCAAGTGAGCACGACCACCACCCGGGCCGAGTACTGCGTCGTGGCCTGCGCCGACATCTTCACCGGCGCCGGCGAGATCATGGCGTCGCCGATGGCGCCGGTGCCGCTGCTCGGCGCGCGGCTCGCCCGGCTGACGACCGAGCCGGACCTGCTGATCACCGACGGCGAGGCGCTGATCTTCGCCGATACCCCCGCCATCGGGAAGGCCGGGCCGATCGAGGGCTGGATGCCGTTCCGCAAGGTCTTCGACGTCGTCGCCTCGGGCCGGCGGCACGTGGTCATGGGCGCCAACCAGATCGACCGGTTCGGCAACCAGAACCTGTCGGCCTTCGGCCCGCTGCAGCACCCGACGCGGCAGATGTTCGGGGTGCGCGGAGCACCCGGCAACACGATCAACCACCCAACGAGCTACTGGGTGCCCCGACACTCGGCCCGCGTGTTCGTCGATACCGTCGACATCGTCTCGGGCATCGGCTACGACAAGGTCGACCCCGCCAACCCCGCCTTCGACGACCTGGACATCCACCGCGTCGTCACCAACCTGGGCGTCTTCGACTTCAGCGGTCCCGACCACGCCATGCGGGCGCTGTCGCTGCACCCGGGGGTCACCGCCGACGAGGTCGCCCAGAACACCTCGTTCGAGATCGACGGGCTCGCCTCGGCCCCGGAGACGGCGGCGCCGACCGGCGAGCAGTTGCGGATCATCCGCGAGGTTCTCGACCCCAAGGGTGTTCGGGACCGCGAGGTGAAGGCATGAGCGCCCCGACGCTGAGCACCCGGTTCACCGACCTCGTCGGGGTCGAGTACCCGATCGTGCAGACCGGGATGGGCTGGGTGTCGGGCCCCGCCCTCACCTCGGCCACCGCCAACGCCGGCGGCCTGGGCATCCTCGCCTCGGCGACGATGACCTTCGCCGAACTCGAGACCGCGATCGCCAAGACGAAGTCGTTGACCGACAAGCCCTTCGGGGTCAACCTGCGCGCCGACGCCACCGACGCGCCCGAGCGGATCGACCTGCTGATCCGCGAGGGTGTCAAGGTCGCGTCCTTCGCACTGGCCCCCAAGCCGGAACTGATCGCCAAGCTCAAGGACCACGGCGTCGTCGTGATCCCATCGATCGGCGCGGCCAAGCACGCGGTGAAGGTCGCCTCCTGGGGGGCCGACGCGGTGATCGTGCAGGGCGGCGAGGGCGGCGGGCACACCGGTCCGGTCGCCACGACGCTGCTGTTGCCGTCGGTGATCGACGCCTTGGGAGGACCCGACGGCCAGACATCGATCCCGGTCGTCGCGGCGGGCGGATTCTTCGACGGCCGCGGCCTCGTGGCCGCGCTGGCCTACGGCGCCGAGGGAATCGCGATGGGCACCCGGTTCCTGCTGACCTCGGACTCGGCCGTGCCGGACTCGGTCAAGCAGGAGTACCTGCAGCGCGGCCTCGGTGACACGGTCGTCTCGACGAAGGTCGACGGCATGCCGCACCGCGTGCTGCGCACCGAGCTGGTCGAGGCGCTCGAAGGCGGCTCACAGGTGCGCGCACTGGCCGCGGCGGCGCGCAACGCCAACGAGTTCAAGCAGATGACCGGGATGCGCTGGACCACCATGCTGCGCGACGGGCGTTCGATGAAGAAGTCCGGCGAGCGGACGTGGCAGCAGATCATCATGGCCGGCAACACCCCGATGCTGCTCAAGGCGGGCCTGGTCGAGGGGCGCACCGACGCGGGGGTGCTCGCCTCCGGTCAGGTGGTCGGGATGATCGACGACCTGCCGTCGTGTGACGAGCTGATCCAGGCGATCATGGCGCAAGCCCACGACAGACTGGCCACCCTGCGCAATTTCAGTTAATTACTAGTAACTGAAGCCCGGGCGGGGCATAATCGTCGCATGTCGAGCACGCCTGTCCAGCCGTTGTGGGTCCCCGACGCCGATCGGGTCGCGCGAGCCCGGATCACCGGGTTCGCGCAGCACGTCGGTCGGGGTTCCGACGACTACGCCGCGCTGTGGGACTGGTCGGTGACCGACCTCGAGGGCTTCTGGGCCGGGGTGTGGGACTACTTCGGCCTCGACGCCGTCTCCGGCTACGACGCGGTCCTCCCCGACCCCGCCATGCCGGGGGCCCGGTGGTTCCCCGGCGCCACGGTCAACTTCGGCGAATACCTGCTGGGCCAGGGCGAGCCCGGGGACGTCGCGGTCATCGCCACCGACGAGACCGGCGAATCGACCACCTGGACGCGCCAACGGCTGCGCGACGAAGCCGGCGCACTGGCGGCCACCCTGCGCGAGGCCGGGGTCGGGCGCGGCGACGTCGTCGTCGGGTATCTGCCGCACGTGCCGGAGACGATCGCCGCCTTCGCGGCCACCGCCTCGCTCGGCGCGATCTGGTCCTGCGTCGGCCAGGACTACGTGGCCGGCGCGGCAATCGACCGCTTCGCCCAGTTGGCCCCAACGGTGCTGCTCACCTCCACCGGCTACTACTTCAACGGACGCACACACGACCGCCGTGAGGACATCGCCCGGCTGCGCGAAGGACTGCCGACCGTGACGACCACCGTCGTGCTCTCCCGCGCCGGTTTCGACGGCGACGGCCTGGGGATCCCGTGGGCCGACGCCGTGGCCCGGCCGGCCCCGCTCGACGCCGTCCGCGTCGCGTTCGACCACCCGCTGTGGGTGCTGTTCTCGTCGGGCACCACCGGCGTGCCCAAAGGGCTGGTGCACGGGCACGGCGGGATCCTCGTCGAAATGCTCAAACAACTCGGGCTGCACTGGGATCTGGGGCCGGGCGACCGCCTGTTCTGGTACACCTCGCCGAGTTGGATGATGTGGAACGCCCAGATCGCCGCGCTCGCCGTCGGGGCATCGGTGGTCTGCTACGACGGATCGCCGTCCTTCCCCGATCCAGCCGCGATGTGGGACCTCGTCGACCGCCACGAGGCCACCTTCTTCGGCACCAGCCCCGGCTACCTGCTGGCGAGCCAAAGCGCCGGGGTCGCGCCGATCAGCGGGACGCGCCGCCTGTCGTCGCTGCGGTCGATGGGCTCGACCGGCTCGCCCCTGTCCCCCGAGGTCCACCGCTGGCAGGCGGAGCACCTGCCCGATGTGCCGCTGTGGTCGCTGTCGGGCGGGACCGACGTCTGCTCGGCCTTTATCGCGGGTGTGCCCACGGTCCCGGCCTGGCCCGGCGAGTTGTCGGTCCGCTGCCTCGGTGCCGCGATCGAGGCGTGGGGCCCCGACGGGCGGCCGGTGCCCGACGGCACAGTAGGCGAACTGGTCCTCACCAAGCCGTTGCCGAGCATGCCGGTGACACTGTGGAACGACCCCGACGGACAGCGCTACCACGACGCCTACTTCGAGATGTTCGGCAATGCGTGGCGCCAGGGCGACTGGATCACGCTCACCGAGCGCGGCAGCGTCGTCATCCACGGGCGTTCGGACTCCACCCTCAACCGCCACGGCATCCGGATGGGCAGCGCCGACATCTACGCCGCCGTCGACACCGTCGACGGGATCGTCGAGTCGCTGGTGATCGGCGCCGAGCAGTCCGACGGCTCGTACTGGATGCCGTTGTTCGTCGTCCTGGAGCACGGCGTGGAGCTCGACGACGGGTTGATCGCGCGGATCAAGTCGAGCATCCGCGAGCGGGCCTCGGCGCGCCACGTCCCCGACGAGGTGATCGCCGTGCCCGGGATCCCGCACACCAAAACCGGTAAGAAGCTCGAGGTCCCCGTCAAGCGGATCCTGCAGGGTGCCGACGTCGCGGCCGTCGCCAACCCGGCGTCGGTCGACAATCCCGAGCTGTTGGCCGTCTTCGCCGAACTCGCCACGTCGCGTACGGCTTAGCGGCCGGATCGGTTCGTCACCGGTGTACTGCCGCCTCGTACGCCTGCACGACCGCGGTGGCGAGGCGGCCGCGATCGGAGACGTCGAATCCGTTCTCCCGGGCCCATCGCCGCACGATCGTGGAGTCCGGACTGTGCCCGGTTGCGGTCCGGGTCACCGAGGGCGGGTCCGACCGGGCCGCCTCGATGCCGGAGGTGGCCGCGACTAGCGCGCGCTCGTGCAGGCAGGCACCGAACCACCGATACAACCACTCCTGCGCCAGCTTCCGGTTCTCACAGAACACGATCGGCACCGCCGGGAACCGCGCCTGCGCCTCCGCGACCGCATCGGCGACGCTGCCGGCATTGACGTGCTCGAGTTTGAACAGCGCCGAATAGCCCGAGTCCACGATGACGGCCCCCCGCGGCTGGGCGGCCAGGTCGGCCATCAGATAGGTCAACTTGCCCGAGAGCAGACTCGACGCCAGGTCCTCGACGCTCTTGCGCTCCGCCGCGGCGACCAGCGCGTCGTCGGCGAAAACGGCGTAGTCCCCGACGGGCAGCGCGCGCTTGACCGTGTGGGCCTGTTGCGCGGAGAACTTGTAGGCATACTGCTCGCGGGTGTCGACGACGATCTCGGGCACCAGGCCGTGCGCCCGCGCCTTCGGGACGCTCACATTGGGCCGAGCCTGTTTCGCCGTCTTGCGCGACTGCCAGAACACCATCTCCCGCCCGCGTGCCCGGGTGAGGACGAATTGCGACCGGTTCTCCCGACCGCGCTCCAGCATCAAGTCGATCGCCGCACCGCGCTTGCTCACCGATCGGATCGGGAGTCGCTCGAGGACTTCCGCATCGTCGGGCCATTCGGGTATCCGGTGGCAGTACACCTTGGTCGTGCGCGGCCATGTCTCGCGCACCTTCAACACCACCAGCTCGGCACCGACCGGTAGGCACACCAGGTAGGGAAGGGTGGTCCCTTCTTCCGGGTTCCGCGCGATCAGCAACTCGTCGGACATCGACTTCAGCCTAACCGGAACCGCGCCGCAAGCCGCGCCCCGCGCGCCGTAGGCTGGCCCCGTGGATCTGAGCCGCTTCCCCGACGTCGAGGCCCCCGGGCTCGTTGCCGCCGATGCGGCCGACCGACTGCTTCTCGACGAGGTCGCCGCCCTGGCCGCCGACCGCCCCGTGCGCCGCGGTGAGGCGGCCGTCATCGACGACGCCTACGGCGCGCTGACACTCGGGTTGCTGGACACGATCGACGGCGACGGCGAGATCCGCGTCCACCAGGACCTCCTGACCGGTGAACGGGCGCTGGCAGCCAACGCGGAGCGCAACTCGGCGACCGGGTTCACGTCTTTGCCGTGGGGTCCCCCGGCCGTCGCCGGGGCACGGCTCGTGGTGCTCCGCCTCCCCCGCTCACTGGACCGCCTCGCCGAGGTCGCCGCATTGATCGCGGCACACGCCGCGCCCGATGTCGTCGTCGTCGCCGGCGGTCGGGTCAAGCACATGACTCCGCGGATGAACGACGTGCTGCGCGAGGTCTTCGACCGGGTCGACGTCAGCCGTGCCCGACAGAAGTCCCGCCTCCTGTTCGCCCGCAGCCCCCGCCGCGACACGGCCCTCGCCCACCTCGGGACTTGGCCGCGCACCGAAACCCATGCCGACATCGGACTGACCGTCGCCGCCCACGGCGGCGTCTTCGCCGGTACCGGCGTCGATGTCGGCAGCCGGTTTCTCGCCGCACAGCTGGGCGGGCTCGACCCGACGGCCGTCGTCGACCTCGGCAGCGGCAACGGTTTCCTCGCCGCATGGGTCGCGCAACGGTATCCGGGCGCCCGCGTCGTCGCCCTCGACCGATCGGTGATGGCCGTTGCCTCCACCCGGGCGACCAGCGCGGCCAACGATGTCGCCGACCGGGTCGACGCACGCTGGGCCGACGGGACCGAAACCGTCGACACGGCCTCGCAGAGCCTCGTGCTCCTCAACCCGCCGTTCCACTCCGACGCGGCATTGTCGACGGGGATCGCCCAGCACCTGTTCACCGAGGCGTCGCGGGTGTTGGCGCCCGGCGGGGAACTGTGGTGCGTGTGGAACTCACACCTGCGCTATCGGGGCACGCTCAAACGGATCGTCGGCCCGACGCGCCAGGTCGCGCGCAACACGAAGTTCACCGTCACCGTCTCCGCTGCCCGCGGGTAGGCGCCGCAAACACCCGTCGGCGCTGCCTGTCAGCGCGGCAGGATGCCGTCGAGGACGACCGACAGGTACTGGTCGGCGATCTCATCGACCGGCTTCGGGCCGCCCGGTCGGTACCAGCGCACCGCCACCCAGACGGTGTCGCGAAGAAACCGGTAGACGAGGTCGACGTCGAGGTCGGAGCGGAAGTCGCCCTCCGCGACCCCCCGCCGCAACACCGCTTCCCACAACTCGCGGAACTCGGTGTTGCGCTCGCTGATGTAGCCGAACCGTTCCTGCGCCGCGAGGTGGCGGGCCTCGTTCTGGTAGATCGCGACGGCGGTGTGGCGGGCATCGATGGCCTCGAACGAGGCGATCACCAGTTGCCTCAACTCCTCGGCCGCGGAGAGGCCGGCCGCAGCAATCTCGCGGTAGCGGGCGAACAGCGCGTCGAGGAAGTCGCGCAGCAATTCGTCGACCATCGACTCCTTCGAGTCGAAGTGGTGGTAGAGGCTGCCGGACAGGATGCCAGCGGAGTCGGCGATGTCGCGCACCGTCGTCGACCGCAGCCCACGGTCGGCGAACAGTTGGCCGGCCAGGCCCAGCAACTCCTCGCGCCGGGTCGCGCCCGACCCAGCAGCCTTGGTCGCCACGGGTACTCCTCACGTCTACCTGCCCATCACCCTAGCAAGTGCTTGGTTGTTCCCATCCACGGGAAAGCCACATCCCTGAGCGAGGAGTCGGCAGGGCTGGGGTGCCCAGTCGGCAGGGCTGGGGTGCCCAGTCGGCGGCGCTGGGGTGCCCAGTCGGCAGGGTTAGGGTGCCCAGTCGGCGGGGTTGCGCTTCGCGGCACGGGTGATCATCGGCAGGAGCCAGAGGAACACGCCGATGTCGGCGACCACCGTCGAGGTCAGCCGGTTGTGCACGAACCCGACCGCGAGACCCGTCTGGGGATCGGCCCACCCGAAGCAGCCGCTGTAGCCGACGTGGCCGAAGCCGCTGGCGACCGGGATCGGCGCACGGTGGAACCCGTGGTTCCACGACATCGGCAACCCGAGTGCCCGGTCCCGCCGCCAGCGGAACGGCCCGTCGAAGGATCCGACCGTCTCCGCCGACAGGAACCGCTCCCCGTCGAGCGTCCCGTCGGTGGCCAGCGGCGAATAGATGCGCGCGAGCGCGCGGGCCGACGCCACCCCGTTGGCCGCCGGCATCTGCGCGTCGAGCATGGCCGGGTTCTTCGCCTTGAACAACCGGGCGCTGCCGGGGCCGACGTCGATACCGCCGACCATCGCGGCAAACGGGCTGCGGGGCAGCGCCAACCCGGTCAGCACCGCGTCGCGCAGGCCCGCGGTGCCCAAGCGGAACGGGTCGACGATCTCGGCGAGCCCCAACGGCCCCTCGGCCGGCGGGGCGCCGAGCGACAACTCGTCGATTCCCAGCGGCGCGGCGAGCTCGGCGGCCCACAGCTCCCGCATCGACTGCCCGGTCACCGCCCCGGCCAACCCGGCCAAGAGCCACCCGAAGGTCAGCGCGTGATAGGTCGGATGCCCGAAATGACGGTCCGGGGCCGCCCCGGCCAGCCGGGACTGCATCAGCTCGTGGTCGAGCAGGTCGTCGACACTGCCGGCCAGCCCGCGCAGCTGCGACAGGCCCCCGCGGTGCAACAGGAGTTTGCGCACGGTGATGTCGCTGCCGCCGAACTCCGCCCAATACTCCGCCACGGGTGCGTCGTAGTCGATGAGGCCGCGGTCGGCCAACCGGTGCACGACGATCGCCGACAGGCCCTTCGACGCCGAGTAGAGCATCGCACCGGTGGACGGCGTCCACGCGGCGTTGCCCCGGCGGTCCCGGGTGCCCGCCCACACGTCGACCACCGGGCGGCCGCTCTCGTAGACGCACAATGCGCCGCCGCCGTTGACCCGACCGGAAAACAGGCGTCCGAAGGCTGCGCGCACGCTGCCGAACCGCGGATCGGACGATCCGTGGACCACCATCGCGGCTAGCGCTTGGCGTTCTTGCGGATCGAGCCCTTGAGGAAGCGGCGGAACATCGCCATCTGGCGATCGGTGAGCTTCACGTCGCGGGCGGTGAACGGCGCGGTGACCATCTCGGCGAAACTGATCGGCATCGACGACACCGTCACCGCCCGGGCGTGGCTGAACGTCTCGAAGCCGAAGTGGCCGTGGTAATTGCCCATGCCCGAGCGCCCGACACCGCCGAACGGCAGGTTGTGCGAGAGCAGGTGCAGCGCGAAGTCGTTGCCGCTGATCGAACCGCTGCGGGTGCTGTCGGCGACCCGGGCCAGGCGCTCGTTGTCCTTGCCGACCCAGTAGAGGGTGAGCGGGTGGCCGGCCGCGTTGATCTTGTCGATCGCCTCGCCGAGCTCTCGGTACGGGTAGACCGTCAGCACGGGGCCGAAGACCTCGTCCTCCTCGATCTTCATGCCCGCCTTGACGCCGGTGAGCAGCGTCGGCGGGATCTTGCGCTTGTCGGCGTCGGGCAGTTGCTCGCCGGCCGGCACGACCTGGCGCTTGGTCGCACCGAGCTCGACCGCGTCGTCGATCAACCCGACGATGCGGTTGTAGTTCTTCTCGTTGATCGTCGAGGTGTACTGGTTGTTCTCGGCGATGGTCGGGAAGTTCTTGGTCCAGTGCTCGATCACCTTGTCGGTGAACTCGCCGACCTTGCCCTCGGGCACGAACACGTAGTCCGGGCACAGACAGACCTGTCCGCCGTTGACCATTCGGGCGTTGGCGAGGAACTTGGCCGCGTCGGCGATGTCGGCATCGGCGTCGACGATGGCCGGGTTCTTGCCGCCGAGTTCGAGGGTCACCGGCACCAGGTTCTTGCCGGCTTCCACCGCCACCGAGGCCCCCACCTCGGGTGAACCCGTGAAGAACATGTGGTCGACCTTGAGCTTGGCGAAGTCCGCACCCCCGCCGTGCTTGGACGTGATGACCGCGAGCTCCTCGATGGAGAAGTAGTCCGGTGCGTGGCGCGCGATGACGTCGGTGGTGCGCGCGGTGACCGACGACGGGCGCATCAGCACCCGGTTGCCCGCGGCAAAGGCCGAGCCGGCCGGCACCACGGTGAGATTCAGCGGGAAGTTCCACGGGCCCATGATCCCGACCACGCCGAGCGGGTCGTGGCGCAGACGCTGCTTGTACCCCAGCAGCCCCTGCAGCTTGGCGACATTGGTCTCCTTCATCCACTTCTCCACGCTGCGGCGCTGGTGGGTGAGGTCGATCATGCAGCCCGCGACGTCCGTGGCGACCGACAGCTCGCGCGGGCGGGTGCCGAAGTCGGCGTCGAGCGCCGCGCAGATCTCGTCCTCGTTGTCGAGCAGCAGCGCCTGCAACCGGTTGATCCGGTCGATCCGGGTCTTCGCATCGGGGATCCCGTCGCGCAGGAACGCCGCCCGCTGGATCTCCAGCAGCTCTTCCATGGTGTGGGTTTCGGAGGAAACCTTGTCGCCGGTGCGCACACCGACATCAGCAGGCTTGGTCATGAGGGGACTCCAATGTGTGAGACAAAAACCCTGATCTATTTCTGAGCGTACTCCGTCGGTGGCGCCGGTCACAGGCCGCCCGTACGCCGCGACCCAGACGCGCGACCCAGCGGCGCCGCGACTCAGAGGCGCTCGATGATGGTGACGTTGGCGGTACCGCCGCCCTCACACATCGTCTGCAGGCCGTACCGCCCGCCGGTGCGCTCGAGCTCGCACAGGAGCGTCGCGAACAGCTTGGCGCCGGTCGCACCAAGCGGGTGGCCCAGCGCGATGCCGCCGCCGTTGGGGTTGACCCGGGCCGGGTCGGCCCCGGTCTCCTTGAGCCACGCCAGGACGACGGGCGCGAAAGCCTCATTGATCTCGACGACGTCGATGTCGCCGATGTCCATCCCCGTCTTCGCCAGCGCATGGGCGGTGGCCGGAATCGGCGCCGACAGCATCATCACCGGGTCGTCGCCGCGCACCGACATGTGGTGGATCCGGGCGCGCGGGGTCAGCCCGTAGGTCTTGAGCGCCTGCTCGGAGACGACAAGCGTCGCCGACGCCCCGTCGCAGATCTGCGACGCGACGGCCGCGGTGAGATCCGACCCGGGGGCCAGCACGTCGAGCGAGGCCATCTTCTCCAGCGACGTCTCCCGCGGGCACTCGTCGACGACGCACTCGCCCAGCGGCACGTACTCGTTGTCGAAGCGGCCCGCGGCGATCGCCGCCTTGGCGCGCTGGTGGCTGCCCAGCGCCCACTCCTCCATGTCGAGCCGGCTGATGCCCCACTTCTTGGCCATCATGTCGGCGCCGACGAACTGGCTGATCTCCGCGTCGCCGAAGCGCTTGGTCCAGCCGGGCGACTGCGCGGTCGGCGTGGTGAAGCCCAGCGCCTGACCGGCGATCATGGCCTGGCTGATCGGGATCGCGCTCATGTTCTGCACGCCGCCGGCGAGCACGACGTCCTGCGTGCCGCTCATCACCGCCTGCGCGGCGAAGTGGATGGCCTGCTGGCTCGAGCCGCACTGCCGGTCGACGGTGGTGCCGGGGACGGCCAGCGGCATCCCGGCGGTCAACCAGGCGGTGCGCGCGATGTTGCCGGCCTGCGGGCCGACGGTGTCGACACAGCCGAAGACCACGTCGTCGACGACATCCGGGTCGATGCCGGTGCGCTCGACGATCGCGGCGATCACGTGGGCGCCGAGGTCGGCCGGGTGGACCTTGGCCAGTGAGCCGTTCCGCTTGCCGACCGGCGTGCGGACGGCGTCGACGATGTAGGCCTGGGGTGTGCTCATGGTTGCTCCTTGGTCGGCGCGCTGCTCAGGCGCGCTGGCTCGAGATCGAGACGATCTCGCCGGTGAGGTAGGTGGTGTAGTCGCTGGCGAGCATGGCGATGGTGGCGGCGATCTCCCAGACCTCGGCGGCGCGGCCGTAGGCCTCGCGGGCGGCGAGTTCGTCGAGCAGTTCATCGCTGGTGACCTTCGCCAGGAAGGGGTGGCGCGCGATCGACGGGGCGACCGCGTTGATGCGGACCCCGAAGTCGGCGGCCTCGACCGCGGCACACCGGGTCAGCGCCATCACGCCGGCCTTCGCCGCAGCGTAGTGCGCCTGCCCGCGCTGGGCGCGCCAACCAAGAACGGAGGCGTTGTTGACGATCACCCCGCGCTGACCGGACGCCTGCGCGTGCGGGGCGTCGCGGAAGTAGCGCAGCGCCGCACGGGTCGCCCGGAAGGTGCTGGTGAGCGTGATGTCCAGGACGCGGTCCCACTGCTCGTCGGTCATCTGGGCCACCGGGGTCTCGCCGCCGAGGCCGGCATTGTTGACCAGCACGTCGATGCGCCCGAGCTGGTCGGCGGCCGAGGTGATCAGTTCATCGACCTGCGCGGTGCTGGAGACATCACAGACGAAGGAGCAGACCTGCCGGTCGGGGAACTCGGCGGCCAGGGTGGTCACCGTCTCCCCGAGGCGGCGCTCGTGGAAGTCCGACACCAGCACGTCGGCGCCCTCGAGCAGCGCGCGCCGGGCGGTGGCGAAGCCGATGCCGGTGCCGGCCGCCGCGGTGACGACGACCTTCTTGCCGGCCAGCAGGTCGTGCCCGGGGATCTCGACGGGAACGGTGGCCAGGGGGGATGCGGGACGGTCGCTCATGCGCGGGCCTCTCGGGGTAGGCCGAGCACGCGCTCGGCGATGATGTTGCGCTGCACCTCGTTGGAGCCGCCGTAGATGGTGTCGGCGCGGGTGAACAAGAACAGCCGCTGCCATTCGTCGAGCTCGACGTGCTCGGGATCGGTGACGTCGTTGGGCACGCCCTCGGTCGTCGCCGCGGGCCCGATGAGCGAGGGTGCACCGAGAACCTGCATGGCCAGCTCGCCGAGTCGGCGGTGCCAGTTGGCCCACAACAGCTTGGCGACCGAGGCGTCGCCGGCGGCGGTGTCGTACCCGTGGGTGGTGCGCGCGGCCGCTGCGGCGCCGTCGAGCGTGGCACCCAGCGTGCGCAGGGCGTGCGCCCGCATCACGGTCAGCTCGATGCGGGCACGGACCAGCGCGGCCGCGGTCTCCGGGTTGGCCGTCGCACCGTTGCCCATGGCCACGGCGACCAGGTTGTCGAGTTCGCGGGCGAAGCCGACCTGTTGGCCCAGCGTCGACACGCCGCGCTCGAACTGCAGCAGGCCCATGGCCACCGCCCAGCCCTTGCCTGGTTCGCCGACGATGAGGTCGGCCTGGGTCACTGCGTCGTCGAAGAAGACCTCGTTGAACTCCGAGGTACCGGTGAGCTGCTGGATCGGCCGGATGGTGATGCCGGGCTGGTCCAACGGCACCAGCAGGAACGACAGGCCGGCGTGCCGGGCCGACCCCGGCTCGGAGCGGGCGATCACGAACGCCCATTGCGAGTGATGGGCCAGCGACGTCCAGATCTTCTGCCCGTTGACCACCCATCCGCCCCGGTCGGCGTCGAGGCGCGCGGTGGTGGCGACGCCGGCGAGATCGGATCCGGCGCCGGGCTCGGAGTAGCCCTGGGCCCACAGCTCGGTGACGCTCACGATGCCGGGCAGGAACCGCCGCTGCTGCTCATCGGTGCCGAACTCGATCAGCGTCGGGCCGAGCAACTCCTCGCCGAGGTGGTTGACCCGGGCGGGGGCGTTGGCGCGCGCGTACTCACGGTGGAAGATGATCCGCTGGTTCATCGTCGCACCGCGACCGCCGTGGCGCGCCGGCCAGCCCAGGCAGGTCCACCCGGCCGCGGCCAGGTGCCGGTCCCAGGCCAGGCGCTCGGTGAAGAACTCGTGCTCGCTGCCCGGCCCGCCGCGTCCGCGCAGCTCCGCGAACCCGCCGGTCAGGTTCTCCTCGAGCCAGGCGCGCACAGCCTGGGCGAAGACCTCATCCGCATCGGGTGTCTCGGCTGCCCATTCGCCGAGGTCGACGGCCCGGTCGGCCAGGTAGATCGACGTCATGCGCCCTAGCTTAACCTACCAAGCATTTGCTAGGTTTCTTCCATGGATGCGCCCGCACAGACCACTCCGCACGCGCTGCGCCGAGCCGCGCAGACCTGGCCCGACGGGATCGCGATCATCGACGGGCAATGGAACGAGGCACTCGGCCTCGACCGGCCCATCACCCTGACCTGGCAGCAGTTGCTCGGCCAGGTGCGGGTGTTCGCCGCCGCCCTCGTCGCCTCCGGCATCGAGGCCGGCGACCGGGTCGCGGTATGGGCGCCCAACAGCTACCACTGGCCGATCGCGGCCCTGGGCACCCACTACGCGGGTGCCGTGCTGGTCCCCCTCAACACCCGCTACACCGTCAGCGAGGCCGCCGACATCATCTCGCGCTCGGGGGCCCGCCTGGTCGTCACCGTCGAGGAGTTCGTCGGCACCAACCGGCTCGGCGACCTGGTGGGCCATCCGGTCAGCGACGGGCGCATCGTCGTCGGCATCGACCTCAACGGATCCGGCGCCACGCCCGCCCCGGCGATCGGGTGGGCCGAGTTCCTCACCCGCGGTACCGACCTCGGGACAGCCGATGCGCGCGCCGATGCCGTCGCCCCCGACGACCTGTCCGACATCTTGTTCACCTCGGGCACCACCGGCGCCCCCAAGGGTGTGCTCGCCGAGCACCGCCACACCATCGCCGGCGCCCGCGCCTGGGGCGCCAACGGCGGACTGGGGCACCAGGACCGCTACCTGCAGGCCAACCCGTATTTTCACACCTTCGGCTACAAGGCCGGAATCCTGCCGTGCACCCTGTTCGGGTCGACGATGGTGCCGCTGGCGGTGTTCCACCCCGATACCGCGATGCAGATGATCGACGACCACGACATCACCGTCTTCCCGGGCGCCCCGACCGTGTTCCAGACGATCCTCGACAGCCCGCAGCGCTCCGGCCACGACCTGTCGTCGCTGCGCCTGGTCGTCACCGGCGCGACCGTGGTGCCCGTCGTCCTCGTCGAGCGCCTGCAGTCCGACCTCGGCGTGGCGACGGTGCTGACCGCCTACGGGCAGACCGAGACCAGCGGCTTCATCACCACCTGCACCGCCGACGACGATGCGCTCACCGTGGCGACGACCTGCGGCCGCGCCTACCCGGGCATGACGATCAGAATCGACGACCCCGACGAGAATGGGGCCGGCGAGGTCCTGGCGCGCGGCGCGATGGTCATGCGGGGTTACCTCGACAACCCGGAGGCCACCGCCGAGGCGATCGACGCCGACGGCTGGTTGCACACCGGCGATGTCGGGACGATCGACGAGAACGGCAACCTGCGGATCACCGACCGCCTCAAGGACATGTACATCTGCGGCGGGTTCAACGTCTACCCCGCCGAGGTCGAGCAGGTCCTCGCCCGGGTCGACGGCGTCACCGAGGCCGCGGTGATCGGCGTGCCCGACGACCGGCTCGGCGAGGTCGGCCGCGCCTACCTCACGGTGCGGCCCGGTTCGGGCGTCGACGCCGAGGCGGTGCTCGCCCACGCGCGCGAGCACCTGGCCAACTTCAAGGTGCCGCGCACGGTGGTCGTCGTCGACGAGTTCCCGCGCAACGCCGCGGGGAAGATCCTCAAGCGCGAACTGGGGTAGAGGACGCGTCAGGCGCCACACACTCCGGCGCGGCCGGCGCCGTCGCTACGCGCGACCGTGCCGCTTCTCGTAGTCCAGGTACTGCGCCTCGCTCTTCTTGCGCACCGCCTCGTCGGCCAAGGCCTCGTCGAACCCGTGCCGGCGCAGCGTCGCCCGCCGGTAGTACTTGTCGAAGACGAAGGAGAAGTACAGGGCGCCCAAGATGATCGGCATCGTGATGATGATCGCCGTGCCCCAACCAACGGTCTTGGAGGTCAGCAGGAACGGTGTCATGAGCACCACGATCGGCAGCATGAACCGGGTCACCACGCGGCGCGTGGCCCCCGGACCGGCGTTGTCCTCGCGCACCCAGTCCCGATACTTCTCATCCAGCGGCCGCTTGCCGTAGGTTCGCCGCCCAAGCGCGTAGGGGATGTACTCCCCGATGGGCGGCCGGGGACGTTCTTTGTTGCTCACCCACCCAGTCTAATCGCTGCGAGAAGGCCGTCGGAGTGTGTTTGGTCATATCCCCCCGGGCGGTTATGCTCGCCGTCATGGCGGCTGACCACGACCCGGGTGCGCCACTGGTCGACCTGCTCGCGCGCACCGGGGCGATCGGCGCGGGAGCCGTCCACCTGGTGACCCACGGCGCCGTCGTCGTGCTCGACGGCCAGCGCGCGTGGAAGCTGAAGCGGCCCGTCGCCTATCGGTACCTGGACTTCTCCACCCCGTTGCAGCGCCGGGACGCCCTCACCGCCGAGTTCGACCTCAACCGGCGCACCGCGCCGCAGATCTACCGGGGGTTGCACGCCATCACCGCGACGCCGGGCGGCGTGGAGCTCGACGGCCCCGGCGAGCCGGTCGACTGGGTCCTGGAAATGACCCGGTTCCCCGACGACGCGCTGCTCGCGCGCTACGCCGACGACGGGCAGCTCGACGACCGCCTGCTCACCGCCCTCGCGGCGCAGATCGTCGAGCTGCACCGCGGCGCGGCGGTCTGCGCCGACCGGGCCGGAGCGGCGCGCCTGCTCGACGTCATCGTCGGGAACCGGGCGAGCATGGCCCGGTATCCCGACATCCTCGACCCCGCCCGGGCCGATCAGCTCACCGACCGGCTGCGCGCACTGTGCGCCCGACACGCGCCGCTGCTCGATGCGCGCGCGACCCACGGGCGGGTGCGGCACTGCCACGGCGATCTGCACCTGGGCAACATCGCCGTGCTCGACGGAACGCCCGTGCCCTTCGACTGCTTGGAATTCGACCCGGATCTGGCCACCTCCGACGTCCTTTACGACCTGGCATTCGTGGTGATGGACCTGTGGGCGCGCGGGTTGCGGCACGCGGCGAACGTCGTGGCCAACGCCTACCTGGACGCCTCTCCCGACGATGAGGCCGGGTTCGCCCTGTTGCCGATGCTGATCGGGGTGCGGGCCACCGTCCGCGCCCACGTCCTGGCCGCGGCCGGCGCGGCCGACGACGCCCGGGGCTACCTGGACCTCGCGCTGGCCGTGATCGAACCGCAGCCGCCCCGGCTGCTCGCGATCGGCGGCGCGTCGGGAACGGGCAAGTCGACGCGCGCCCGCGCCCTCGGCGGCGACCTCGGAGCGGCACCGGGCGCCCGGATCCTGCGGTCCGACGTGCTGCGCAAGCGCCTCGCCGGGGTGCCCGCCCTGCACCGCCTCCCCGCCGCGGACTACACCCCGCGCTCGAGTGCGCGCGTCTATGCCGAACTCGGCCGCCTGGCCCGCACCGACCTCGGCGGCGGCATGAGCGTCATCGCCGACGCGGTGTTCGGCGGCACCGCCGCGCGCGACGCGATCGAAGCCGTCGCCGCAGCCGCGGGCGCCGCCTTCACCGGCCACTGGCTCGAACTCGACGAGGCCGCCCGGATCGCCCGCATCCAGGGACGAGGCCCGGATGCGTCGGATGCGACCGCCGAGGTCGCCCGGTCCCAGACCGCCGCGATGACCCCGCCCGGGCCCGCGTGGACCCGGATCAGCGCAACGTCTCGATAATCGCCGAGAAGTCCTGCTCGGCGCTGCTCTGGGCGAAGGCCGCATACAGATCGGCGGCCAACGTTCCCATCGGCGCGCGCGCCCCGGTGGCCGACACCGCATCCATCGCCAGCCCCAGGTCCTTGTGCATCAGGGCCGTGGCGAATCCCGGCCGGAAGCCGTGGTTGGCCGGCGAGCCCGGGACCGGCCCGGGCACCGGGCAGTTGCTCTCCAGTGCCCAGCAGTTCCCGGTGGCCCCGGTCACGACGTCGAACAGCGCTTGGGCCGACAGGCCGAGCTTCTCGGCCAGCACACACATCTCGCCCACGGCGATCTGCTGGGTGGCCAACAACATGTTGTTGCAGACCTTCGCCGCCTGTCCCGCACCGGAGTCACCGCAGCCGATGACCTTGCCGGCCATCGGCGCCAGCACCGGGCGCGCCCGTTCGAAGGCCGCGGCGTCACCCCCGACCATGAAGGCCAGGGTGCCCGCGATCGCCCCCTTCACCCCGCCCGAGACCGGGGCGTCGAGGTGGGCGAAGCCGGCCTCGGCGAGCCGCGCATGGTGGGCACGGGCATCGTCGACGGAGATGGTGGAGGAGTCGATGAACAACGCGCCGGGCGCTGCGGCGGGCAGGATCTCGTCATAGGCGGCCCCGACGATCGCGCCGTTGGGCAGCATGGTGATGATGGCGTCGGCGCCGGCCGCGGCCGCAGCCGCAGACCCGACGACGTCGACACCGGCGGCCCGGGCCGCGCCAGCGGCGGCCGGCACCGGGTCGAACCCGCGCACGGTGAACCCGGCCGCGACGAGGTTGGCCGCCATCGGACCACCCATGTTCCCCAGGCCGATGAAAGCGAGCGCAGCGGTCATTTCTCCTCGTTCCCCGCAACGGGCTTGCCGGTGGCGAATCGCGCTGCCGCAGAGCGGCCCAGCACCACGCGCATGATCTCGTTGGTCCCCTCCAGGATTCGGTGCACCCGCAGGTCCCGGACGATCTTCTCCACGCCGTACTCGGCGAGGTAGCCGTACCCGCCGTGCAGTTGCAGCGCCTGATCGGCGACGGCGTAGCAGGTGTCGGTGACATACCGCTTGGCCATCGCGCACTGCTCGACCTTGTCGCGCGCACCCTCGTCGAGTGCCGTCGCCGCATGCCACAGCGCCAGCCTCGAGGTGTGCACGCCGGTCATCATGTCGGCGAGCGCGAACCGGATGGTCGACTCGTCGATCAGCGGCCGCCCGAATGCGGTGCGGCTCGCGACATAGGACGCAGCCTTGTCGAAGGCGGCCTGGGCGCCGCCGAGGGAGGCCGCGGCGATGTTGAGACGGCCGCCGTTGAGCCCGTTCATCGCGATCGCGAAGCCGGTGCCCTCGGTGCCGCCGAGCAGGTTCGCCGCCGGGACCTCGACCTCGTCGAGGATCACCTGCGCGGTGGGCTGCGCATGCCAGCCCATCTTCCGCTCCGGCACACCGAAGCCCAGCCCCGGCGAGTCGGCTTCGACGAGGAAGGCGGAGATCCCCTTGGCGCCGGGCCCGCCGGTCCGCGCCATGATGACGTACAGGTCAGAGGCCCCCGCCCCGGAGATGAACTGCTTGACCCCGCTCACGATGTAGCGGTCGCCGTCGCGCCGCGCCCGGGTGGCCAGCGCCGCCGCATCCGATCCCGCACCCGGTTCGGTCAGGCAGTAGGAGGCGATGGACGTCATCGCCGCCAGCCGGGGCAACCAGGTAGCGCGTTGCTCCGCCGTGCCGTAGGCGTCGACCATCCACGCACACATGTTGTGGATGGACAGGAAGGCTGCGACTGCGGGGTCGGCGTAGGCGAGTTGCTCGAAGATCCGCACGCCGTCAAGGCGGCGCAGCCCCGAGCCGCCGACGTCCTCGCGACAGTAGACCGCCCCCATGCCGAGTTCGGCCGCCGCCCGGAGCTCGGCCACCGGGAAGTGTTTCGCCGCGTCCCACTCGAGCGCGTACGGAGCGATCCGCTTCGCTGCGAATGCCGCCGCGGTCTCGACGATGACGCGCTCGTCCTCGTCGAGACCGGCGAGGGTGCCGGAGATATCTGCCATGTCCCGCCCCCGATCAGTGCATCGTGGGGATGACGAACTCGGCGCCGTCCTTGATGCCCGACGGCCACCGCGAGGTCACCGTCTTGGTCTTGGTGTAGAACATGATCGCCGCGGGGCCGTGCTGGTTGAGGTCCCCGAAGCCGGACCGCTTCCACCCGCCGAACGTGTGGTAGGCGACCGGGACCGGGATCGGCACGTTCACGCCGACCATCCCGACCTCCACCCGCGAGGTGAAGTCGCGGGCCGCGTCGCCGTCGCGGGTGAAGATGGCGACGCCGTTGCCGTACTCGTGCTCCGACGGGAGGGCGAGCGCCTCCTCGTAGTCCTTGGCGCGCACGATCGTGAGCACCGGGCCGAAGATCTCGTCGGTGTAGATCGACATGTCCTTGGTGACCCGGTCGAACAGCGTCGGGCCGATGAAGTAGCCACCGGTCAGGTCCTCGCCGTCGAAAGTCGTCTCGGTGCTGGTGCGCTCGCGGCCGTCGATCACCAGCTCCGCACCCTGGGCCACCCCCTGGCCGATGTAGTCGACCACGCGATCCCGGGCGGCCGCGGTGACCAGCGGGCCGTAGTCGGACTTCGGGTCCAGGCTGTGGCCCACGCGCAGCGCGTTGACCCGCTCGACGAGCTTGTCCCGCAACGCATCGGCGGTATCCTCGCCGACCGGCACGGCGACACTGATCGCCATGCAACGCTCACCGGCGCTGCCGTAGCCGGCGCCGATCAGGGCGTCGACGGCCTGGTCGAGGTCGGCGTCGGGGAGGATGATCATGTGGTTCTTGGCGCCACCGAAGCACTGTGAGCGCTTCCCGTTGGCCGCGGCCGTCGAGTAGATGTACTGCGCGATGTCGGAGCTGCCGACGAAGCCGAGCGCCTTCACCTCGGGGTGGGCCAGCAGCGCGTCGACGGCCTCCTTGTCGCCGTGCACCACCTGGAAGACCCCGTCGGGCAGACCTGCCTGCGTGAACAGCTCGGCCAGCATCAACGGCACCGACGGGTCGCGCTCGGACGGCTTGAGGATGAACGCGTTCCCGCACGCCAGTGCCGGGCCCGCCTTCCACAGGGGGATCATCGCCGGGAAGTTGAACGGGGTGATGCCGGCGACCACCCCGAGCGGCTGCCGCATGGAGTAGACGTCGATCCCGGTACCGGCACCCTCGGTGTACTCGCCCTTGAGCAGGTGCGGGATGCCGACGGAGAACTCGATCACCTCGATGCCGCGCTGCACGTCGCCCTTGGCGTCGGCGAGGGTCTTGCCGTGCTCGAGGGACAGTCGGGTCGCGAGCTCGTCGATGTTCTCGTTGACCAGGTCGACGAAGCGCATCAAGACCCGGGCGCGGCGCTGCGGGTTCCACGAGGCCCACTCCCGCTGCGCCACCGACGCGACGGCCACCGCCGCGGCGACCTCGTCGGCGGAGGCCAGGGGCACCTGCGCCTGCACCTGGCCGGTGCTCGGGTTGAACACATCGGCGAAGCGGCCCGAGGCCGATGCGTCGCCGATCGTGTCGGCGCGAGCGCCGTTGATGAAGTGCGGGATGTGCGGTGCCATGGGATTCTCCTCCGTCCCCCTCAGCGTGCGGTACGGCGGCGTCCGATTCAACCGGCAATATCGCACCCCCGGTCGTGCACTTCTAGAATCTGACCGTGTCCCCCGCTTCCGCACCCCGGTCGGTCGACCCGCGCAGTGTCCGCGCCGACGATCTGCGCTACCTGCTCGCCGTCGCGCGCACCCGCAACCGCGCCATGGCCGCGAGCAACCTCGGCGTCGACACCAGCACCGTGACCCGCCGGATCCGCGCCCTCGAGCACACCCTGGGGGTGCGCCTGGTGGAGCAGGGCAGTTCCGGCTGGGAGCTGACCGAGACCGGGCGGGCCGTCGCGGAGAGGGCGGACGCCATCGAAGCGGCGGTGCAGCTCGCCGTCGACGCGGTGGGGCCCGAGCGCACCCACGCGCTGCGCGGCCACGCCCGGGTGACGGCCCCCGACGCCTTCGGTGCGTACTTCGTCGCACCGGCGGTGGCCCGGGTGCGGCGCCAGCACCCCGAGTTATCCATCGAATTGCTCACCGCCACCAGGGAACTGAGCAGCCACCACACCGGATTCGACCTGGCGATCACCGTCGGCACGCCCACCAACAGCCGGATCGTGTCGGAGACGCTCTGCGAGTACGCGCTCGGGCTGTATGCCACCGACGCCTACCTCGCCGAGCACGGCGAACCGCGCTGCGTCGCCGACGTGCGCGAGCACACCGTGATCTGGTACGTGGACTCCATGCTGCAGGTCGGCGACCTGGACCTGGACAAGCACCTGCCCGGCTGCACCCCGCGCCTGACCTCCACCAGCGTCTTCGCCCAGATCGAGGCCACCGCCGCCGGGGGCGGGATCGGGTTGTTGCCGGCCTTCGCCGCGCACCGCCACCCCGGCCTGCGGCGCCTGCTGCCCGACGACGTCGACGCCCGACTCGACTTCGCCATCGCGGCGCGACGCGAACGGGTGGGCGGCCCCATCGTCGGGGCGATCCGGGCCGCGGTGCGCGCCGAGGTGGCGGCGCGGGCCGGCGAACTGATCAGTCGCGGGGCTTGACCAGGGGGAACAGGACCGTCTCGCGGATGCCGAGGCCGGTCAGCGCCATCAACAGGCGGTCGATGCCCATGCCGGTGCCGGCCGTCGGGGGCATGCCGTGTTCCATGGCGGCGAGGAACTCCTCGTCGAGCACCATGGCCTCCTCGTCACCGGCCGCGGCCAGGCGCGCCTGGTCGACGAAGCGCTCCCGCTGGATGATCGGGTCGACCAGCTCCGAGTAGCCGGTGGCCAACTCGAAGCCGCGCACGTAGAGGTCCCACTTCTCGACGACGCCGGGGATGCTGCGGTGCGCGCGCACCAGCGGCGAGGTCTCCACCGGGAAGTCGCGGACGAAGACCGGCTCGTCGAGCGTCGAGCCGACCAGGTGCTCCCACAGCTCCTCGACGAGCTTGCCGTGGCCGTAGCCCTTGCCCGCCGGGACGTCGAGGCCCACCTCGGCGGCGATGGTGAGCAACTCCTCGACCGAGGTCTGCACGGGCACGATCTCGCGGCCCAGCGCCTCGGAGAGTGACGGGTACATCGACACCGACAGCCAGTCGCCGGAGAGGTCATAGGTCGACCCGTCGGGCATAGTCGGGGTGAGCGTGCCCAGCGCGCCTCGCGCAACGGTCTGCACGAGGCTGCGGATGAGCTCGGCCGCATCGTCGTAGGTCCCGTAGGCCTGGTAGGTCTCCAACATGGCGAACTCGGGGCTGTGCGTGGAATCCGCGCCCTCGTTGCGGAAGTTGCGGTTGACCTCGAAGACCCGGTCGATGCCGCCGACGACGCAGCGCTTGAGGAATAGCTCCGGCGCAATCCGCAGGTAGAGGTCCAGGTCGAAGGCGTTGGAATGGGTGACGAAGGGACGCGCGGCCGCCCCGCCGTGCAGCGTCTGCAGCATCGGCGTCTCCACTTCGAGGAAGCCGCGGTCGGCGAGGAAGGCGCGCAACTGCGCCATCACCGTGATCCGGGTCCGCGCGACCTCGCGCGCCTCCGGCCGCACGATGAGGTCGACGTAGCGCTGGCGCACGCGCGACTCCTCGTTGAGCTCCTTGTGGGCGACGGGCAGCGGGCGCAACGACTTCGAGGCGAGGGCCCAGTCGTCGGCCATGATCGACAGCTCACCGGTGCGTGAGGAGATGATCTGGCCGTGCACGGACACGATGTCGCCGAGGTCGACGTCGGCCTTCCACCGGGCCAGCGATTCCTCGCCGACCCCGTTGAAGCTGACCATCACCTGCAACTGGGTTCCGTCGCCCTCCTGCAGCGTGGCGAAGCAGAGCTTGCCCTTGTTGCGCAGGAAGATGACGCGGCCGGCCACGCTGGCGCCGACACCGGTCTCCGTCCCGGCCTCGAGATCGGCGTACTCGGATCGGATCTGCGCAAGGGTGTGGCTGCGCGCCACCTCGACCGGGTACGCGTCGCGGCCCTCGGCCAGGATCCGCTCGCGCTTCTCGCGCCGGATCCGCAACTGTTCGGGCAGGTCGTTGGTCGATTCGGCGCTCACGGGTGCCAACTGTATCGGTTGGCACCCCGGGTCACTGCTCGTGGTCGGAGATCATCGCCAGCTCACCGGCGGTGAGGTCGCCGTTGAGCTGATGACGGCGCAGCGCCTCGTGGCCACCGGCCAGAAAGACCGCCCCGGCCACACCGCGGGCCTGCAGGTGCCAGGCGAGCCATTCGGCATCGTCGCCGTCGTCGGAGACCAACAACCAGCGGGCGTCGGCGGTAGCGGAGCGCAGCGATCCCGGGCCTCCGGGGGTGAGGCGCTCCAAAGCGTCCAGTGGTGCGAGCGCCAGCGCGCCGTGGACCACCCCGTCGGCGCTGCGACGCTCCTGGCTGCGGATATCGACGGCGCGCAGGCCGGCGTCGAGGGCGACGCGGAACCGGTGGGCCGGCACCGACAGGGTCGTGCGCACGGCCGGGGCCGAGGTCGGTGCGGCGGGCAGGGTCGTCGCCGACGGTGCTGCGGCGGTCGTGACGGCAACGGTGGGGGTGGTCATCGGAGGACCTTTCGGGGGTGATCACTCAAGTCCGTCGGCGGACGAGCAACTGTGGACTGCGGGAAGGGTGGACGGCAGGGCCGGCGCCGAAGAGGCGGCTCAGCCCTGACAACACTTCCGACAACACATGATCACGGCGACCAGTCTGCCACGCGGCCCTCCCGCGCTCAACCCTTTGGCGCCGCGCTGGGCCGAACTCCCGGAAATTCACTGCCACTTCACTCGACTGCACCTGCCTGTGGCTACAGTGGATCGGGCATCGTGCGCTGCACGGTTGTACAACTGAGATCGAAGGTGGATTTTTCATGAGTGACACTCTCAACGTGGGTGACCGTCTGGGCACCGGCCAGTCGCTGACCTCGGCGAACGGCGCCTACACGCTGACGCTGCAGGATGACGGAAACCTCGTGCTGACCGACGCCGGCACCGCCGTGTGGTCGACCAAGACCAACGGCAAGGGCGCCGTGCGCGCAACGGTCCAAGACGACGGCAACTTCGTCCTGTACAACGGCTCCGACGAGGGCGTCTGGTCGACCAAGACCTCCGGCGCCGGCGCACGACTGGTGCTGCAGGACGACCGCAACGTCGTCGTCTACGTCGGCGACAACGCCGAGTGGAGCTCCAAGACCGTCACCGACAAGCCGGTCGCCGCGCCGGTCGCCAACGAGAAGCCGGCCCCGGCGCCGAAGAAGACCCACACCGTCGTCGAGGGCGACACCCTGTGGGCGATCGCCGAGCGCTACCTCGGCGACGGCAACCGCTTCCCGGAGCTCGCGCAGGCCAACGGCATCGCCAATCCGGACCTGATCAACGTCGGCCAGGTCATCACCATCCCCTGACCGGTTGACACCGGGTTTCGGGCAAACCCGACTGTTCGGGACAAACCCCACACCTTCTCGGTGTGGGGTTTGTCTTCTCGGTGTGGGGTGTCCGTCAGCGGCCCTTGCCCGCCTTCACCCGCTCGTGCACGCGGCGCAGGCCGTCGAGGGTGAGGTGGGCGTGGTGGTCGGTGATGGTCTCGCACTCGCCGAGCATCAGCGGGGCGGCGTGGCCGGTGGCGACCACCCGGACATCATCGCCGTCGAAGCCGTCCACCTCGTCGCGGATGCGGTCGACCAACCCGTCGACCTGGCCGGCGAAGCCGAACAGGATGCCCGACTGCAGCGCCTCCACGGTGTTCTTCCCGACCACGCTGCGCGGCGGGCGCAACTCGACGCGGCGCACGGTGACGGTGTGCTCGGAGAGCGCGTCGACGGCCAAGTTCACCCCCGGGGCGATGGCCCCACCGAGGAACTCCCCCTTGGCCGACACGACGTCGACGACGGTGGCCGTGCCGAAGGCCACCACGATGCACGGCGACCCGGCGAAGATGCCGCTGGCGGCGACGGCGTTGGCCACCCGGTCGGTACCGACCTCCTTGGGGTTGTCCACCAGCAGCGGCACCCCGGTGCGGACACCGGGCTCGAGTAGCACGTGCGGACCGGCGCCGAAGTACTTGTCGACCATCACCCGCAGCTCGCGCAGCAACGAGGGCACGGTCGACAGCGCCGCCACCGACACCACCTGGTCCAGATCCGGGCCGAGCAGCCCGCGGATCAGCAGCTCCAACTCGTCTGCGGTCATGTTCGGGTCGGTGTGGATCCGCCAGTCGCGCACCAACGCCGCATGGCCCCCCGCGCCGGCGAACACCCCGAGGTGGATGTTGGTGTTGCCGACGGCCGCGGTGAGCAGCATCAGGCCGGCGAGGCGACGAGGTCGTCGGTGCTGCGGTGCCGCGGATCCTTCAAACCCGAGCCGATCGGTACGTCGGCTGCGTCGGTACCCTCGGTGAGCACCCGGTTGTCGTCGTCGACGAAGACGACGGCCGGCGCATACCCGGCGAGTTCCTCGGGGCTCAACACGCCGTAGGCGATGATGATCACCAGGTCGCCGGGGTGCACGAGGTGTGCTGCGGCGCCATTGATCCCGATGACCCCGCTGCCGCGCTCGCCGGCGATCACATAGGTCTCCAGCCGGTTGCCGTTGTCGATGTCGACGATGCAGACCTGCTCGCCCTCGAGCAGGTCGGCCGCGTCGAGCAGATCGGCGTCGATGGTCACCGAGCCGACGTAATGCAGGTCGGCCTGCGTCACCGTCGCCCGGTGGATCTTAGACTTCATCATGGTGCGGAACATAGGGGCTCCTCTGGCTGGGAAGATGGGTCGGTCGGGCCGGGCCACGGGTCTTCGCGGCTGATCCCGATCGCGACGCCGACGTTGTCGATCAAGCGCGTCGAGCCCAGTCGGGCGGCGACGAGCAGGCGCCCGTCGCCGGTGTCGGGGGGCGGACCGAGATCGCGCCCGCGCAAGTCGAGGTAGTCGACCTTCAGTTCTGGGCAGCCGTCCAGCACCGCGCGCGCCGCGGCCAACACGGCCTGCGCGCCGCCGGGCCCGGCATGCGACCCGGCCGTCAGCGCCGCCGAGAGGGTGGTTGCGAGCTCGCGCTCGCGCTCGTCGAGATAGCGGTTGCGCGAGGACAGTGCCAGGCCATCGGCCTCGCGCACCGTCGGGACCCCGATGATGTCGACCCCCAGGTTCAGGTCCGCGACCATCTGCCCGATCAGCACGAGCTGCTGATAGTCCTTCTCACCGAAGAAGGCGGCATGCGGGCCGACGATCGACAGGAGTTTCGCCACGACGGTGAGCATCCCGGCGAAATGCGTCGGCCGGGACTGGGCCTCCAGGATCTCCCCCGCCGGGCCGGGGTGCACGGTGGTGCGGCGGCCGGCCGGATACATCTGCGCGTCGGTGGGCGCGAACACCAGCTCGACACCGGCGGCCCGCAGCTTGGCGCAATCCTCGTCGAAGGTCCGCGGGTAGGCGTCGAGGTCCTCGCCGGCCCCGAATTGCAGCGGGTTCACATAGATCGACACGACGACGACGGTGTTGCCGGCCTTGCGGGCCTCGCGGACCAGGGTCAGGTGGCCTTCGTGCAGCGCACCCATCGTCGGCACCAGCACGACCCGGCGACCAGTCCCGCGCAGCGCGGCGGTGACCCGGCCCATCGTCGCGGGGTCCCGGTGCACCGTCAGGGCGCCGGCTTCGAATCCGGCTTGCCCGGTCATGAGGCTTCCCCCAGGAGTCGTGCCAGTGCCGGGGCCGGCGCGGCGTGGGCCGCGGCGCGGCGGGCCAGGACGAGATAGGACTGCGGGATCGACTCGTCGGCCGCGGGTGCGGTGGCGCTCCACTCGCGCAGTGCCGCGAGGTGGTCGGCCACGGCGTGTGCGTCGCCGCGGGCCACCGGCCCGGTCAGCGCCGCAGGACCGAGGTCGAGCACGTTGCCCAGCGCAGCGGTCACCAGCGGCGCGAGCACATCCTGCGCCGCGCGCAGCGGTGCCGCACCGCCTGGATCGGCGCGCTCGATCACCGAGCGCAGCACCATGGCCGCATCGCTGACCAAGGCGACGAGATGATTGGCGCCGTGGGCCAGCGCGGCGTGGTAGAGCGTGCGGTCGGACTCGTTGATGCGCACCGGCTGGCCGCCGATCTCGTACACCAGCGACGCGCCCACCATATGCCCGACCTCATCGTCGGCGGTGACGGCGAAACACGCCGACGCCATCCGCTCGGTGTCCTCCGGACCGCCGACGAAGGTCATCGCCGGATGGAGCGCGAGCCCGAGTGCGCCCTGCGCGGTCAACGGCGCCAGGATGCCCGTGCCGTGCGCGCCTGAGACGTGCACCACGATGGTCCCGGGACGAACCCGCCCGGAGCCGGCGAGATCGGCGACGACGGCGGGCAGCACGTCGTCGGGGACGGCGAGGATCAACAATTCGCTGCGGGCCGCGACATCACCGGCGGTGGCGAGGACCTCCGAATCGGGCAAGCGGCGCGCCGCCCGCTGCACCGACTCCGGGGAGCGCGCCAACACCGCGCCGACGACGTGGCCGACGGATTCCAGTGCTTGGGCCACAGCGGTACCGACACGCCCGGCAGACACGAGGCCCACGGCCAGACGGGCGGGCGCCGACGGATCGGCGACACCGGGCATCGGTGAATCGTTCACCGCAGATCCTCCAGAGTCGTTCCAGTCCCACCACCGACGGCGGGTACCAGACGTTTACGAATCGAGGATAGTGCGGTGGCACAGCCCTGGCTACGCGGTGTGATCGGCTTCACCCACTCCGGTGCGCCAACCTGCCCGGACGGTGCGGGCAGCCGTACTGCTGGTTAGCGGGGCGGCTCGCCGGATCGGCTGCCGCGCAGCTGGTTGAGCAGCTCGGCCGCCGAGATACCCGACTCGTGCTGCCCCTCGCCGCGCCGCCGTCCGCCGGACTCGGTCGGTGCCGACTCCGCCGACAGTGTCACCCACGCGTCGGTCGCGGACTCGCGGACCGCCGGCTCGACACCGGCGGACTCGACACCGGCGGACTCGACGCCGGCGGACTGCTCGGCGGCCGCTTCAGCCGCGCCGTAGGAACCCGCCGAATAGGCCTGCGCACCGGTCCACGCCGCCGTGTAGGCCTCGTCCGCCGCCGGAACCGGGTATTCCTCCACCGCCGCGTAGGCGTCTTCGACGGCAACGGTGAAGCTCTCCGGACCGGCGAAGGGGTTCACATACGGCTGCGGCTCGTCCTCGACCACCGGGATGATCTCGGTGAGGTCATTCCGACCGCCCTGCGGGGTCGGGTAGTGCCGGCCGTCTGGTGCGGGCGGTGCGGTCGAGGCGAAGTCGGCAGCCGCCAACAGGCCGTCGTCCGGGGCATAGCCCGACATCGACGATGACAGTTCGCGGAGGCGCTCGTTGGGCAGCGCGATCCGGTCGTCGGGCAGCTCGTGTCCCATCATCGCCTCGAGGCTGGCGCGCAGCGCCGCGATCTGGGCCTGGAGTTCGCGCAGGTCGCTGCCGGCCTCGGCGGCGACATCGGCCCGGATCTGCGCCTCGATATCCATCTCGTACTGCCGGCGCGCCGCGATCTCGCGCTCCAACTGCAGTTCGTAGACCAATCGCAGGTCCCGGCCCTTGGCCTCGGCCATCTCGGCCTGCCGCCGGAACCTGGTGACCCCGATCGCCCCGAGGACCGCGGCCCACAGCGCGGCGATGACCGCCACCGAGGCGCGGATCGAGAGCTGATCACTCCAGATCATCATCACGCTCGCGACGAAGGCCAGCGCGATCAACAGGCCGAGCAGCCATTGGCCCGAGGCGCGCAGCGATCCCGCAGCGCGCTTGTCGGTCGAACGACTCATCTTGGTCGTCATGATCGTGAACTTACCTGCCTGTCCTGGAATATCGGGTCAACCCGTGCCGGAGCGTCCCACATTCGTCGCGCCGGGGTGCCGATTGTCAGGCGGCGTCGGGGCTGGCCACCTGGCCGTCCTCGGTCGGATCCTCCGGGGTGCGGCAGCACCGTTCGAGCCACAGCGCGGCGACGACCAGTGCGATACCCCCCAAAGCACCGACAATCGTACCCGGCTTGCTGGCTTGTGCACTCGACACGTCGCCGAGGTGGAACAGGTAGGCGGTGATCGCCCCCCACCCGCCGGCCGTGACCGCACCCAGGATCGCCGACGCCTTGGCCAGTGCGACCAGCCGTGCGACGGTCACCGGGTGCAACTGCTCACGTGCCTGGCCGACCTCGTTCTCGGCGACGCGGCGGCGCACCGCAAACCCGGCCACCGCTTCCAGTCCGGCCAGGACCAGCAACACCGCACTGGTGTACCAGGCGATCACCGGGAATTCGCCGAAGTTGTAGGAAATGAACACCCAGGCGAGGACGGCCGCAGCGGCGGCGAGCAGCACCAGGTCGCGCACGCGGGTCAGCCCGAGGCGCCGGTCGGCGTCGCGAGGGTCCGGGGTCGGCGCGGCGCTCATCAGCCCGGCCCGCCGTGCACCGGCAGCTCAGCGTCGATCGGCACGATCGCGGCACGATCGGCCGGGTCGAGTCCCGCGACCAGATCGGCCACTGCTGCCGACGCACCGTCGGGCAGCACCAGCCGCGCGTCGGGTTCCACCGCCAGCCACGGGATCAGCACGAAGCCGCGCTGGTGGGCGCGCGGGTGGGGCAGGGTCAACTCCTCGTCGGCCCACACCAGGGTCCGCCCCGCATCGTCACGCACACTCACCACGTCGACGTCGAGCGTGCGCGGTCCCCATCGGACGTCGCGGCGGCGGTCGGCGGCGGCCTCGATCTCGGCGCCGCGGCGCAGCCACGACAACCCGTCGCGCAAGCCCGTCACGATCACGGTGATGTTGTAGAAATCATCCTGCTCCACGCCGCCCCACGGGGGTGTGACATAGACCGGGGACACCGCGATCACCTCGTCGCCGGCGGCAGTGAAGCCGTCGACGACCCCGGCGAGGAACGCCAGGCGATCGCCGATATTCGACCCGGCCGACAACACGGCGGTGGTGCGCTCGAGGCCGGTCGCGCGCCCCGCACTCATTGCGGCCCCCGCGCGATCATCGTCTTGCGGGAGCGGCGGGTCACCACCGCGACATCGCCGAAGGCCACCGGAATCGGCGCGGACGGCTTGTGGACGGTGACCTCGACGGCGTGCAACCGGTCGTCCGCCATCACGGCCTCGGCGATGTCCGCGCCGAGCTTCTCGATCAGATTGCACGGCTCGCCAGCCACGATGGCGTGCACGAGCTGGGCCAGTTCCCCGTAGTCCAGCGTGTCGGCAAGGTCGTCGGAGGCGGCGGCGATCGACAGGTCCAGCCAGACCGATACGTCGACCACGAAATCCTGGCCGTCGCGCCGCTCGTGGTCGAAGACGCCGTGATGCCCACGGGCCCGCAGCCCGCGCAATTCGATCCGGTCAGCCATCTGCTGCTCCCCTCATCCGCCCATCGGTCATCCGCCCATCGGTCATCCGCCCATCGGTCATCCGCCCATCGGTCCAAGCCCGGGCCACCGCCACCGCGTCGCGGGTGGCAGCCGCGTCGTGCACGCGCACGCCCCACACCCCCGCCGCGGCGGCCAGCGCCGATACCGCAGCCGTTGCGACCTCGCGCCCGGCCGGCGGGCGGTCGACGCCGTCACGTGCCAGCAATGCGCCCAGGAACCGCTTGCGCGATGCGCCGACCAGGACCGGGAACCCCAGTCCCACCAGCGTCGGCAGGCCCCGCAGGAGCTCCCAGTTGTGCTCGGCGCTCTTCGCGAAGCCCAGTCCGGGATCGAGGATGAGGCGGTCGGGGTCGACGCCCGCGGCGACCGCGGCGTCGACCTGCGCGAGCAGTTCACCGCTCACCTCGCCGACAACGTCTCGGTACCCCCCGGCCTGGCCCGCTCGATGGGTGAAGTCCTCGGGGCCATAGGGCCCGACCCCGGCGCGCTCGGTCAACGGGCGCCAGTGCATCAAGATCCACGGCAGCCCCGCCTGCGCGACCACGCCGGCCATCCGCGCATCGGCGCGCCCCCCGGAGACGTCGTTGATGTAGCAGGCGCCCGCCTCGACGGCCGCCTCGGCCACACCGGCCCGCATGGTGTCCACCGACACGGCGATGCCCTGCGCCGCCAACCCGGCGATCACCGGGACGACGCGGGCGGCCTCCACCGATTCGTCGACGCGGTGCGCCCCCGGCCTGGTGGACTCGCCCCCGACGTCGATGATGTCGGCCCCGTCGGCGACGAGCGTCCGGGCGTGTGCGAGCGCCGCGTCGACGTCGAGGAACCGCCCGCCGTCGGAGAACGAATCAGCCGTCACGTTGACCACGCCCAGGATCCGCACGCCGCCGGCCTGCTCGCCCATCACGCATCGGCCCATCGCGTCATCGGGCGATCAGTTGCAAGGCCTCGCTGCGCGACACCGCGTTGGACTTGAAGATCCCGCGCACCGCCGACGTCGTGGTGCTCGCGCCGGGCTTGCGGATCCCGCGCATCGCCATGCACAGGTGTTCGGCCTCAATGACGACGATGACCCCGCGCGGGTCGAGTTTGCCCATCACGGCGTCGGCGATCTGACTGGTCAGCCGCTCCTGCACCTGGGGGCGCTTGGCGTAGAGGTCGACCACCCGGGCGAGCTTCGACAGCCCGGTGACACGGCCCGACGCCCCCGGGATGTACCCGACGTGGGCGACGCCGTGGAAGGCGACGAGGTGGTGCTCGCAGGTCGAATACAGTGGGATGTCCTTGACCAGGACGAGTTCCTCGTGGTTCTCGTCGAAGGTCGTCTCGAGCACCTCGTCGGGGTCGGTGTAGAGCCCGGCGAACACCTCCTGGAAGGCCTTGGCGACTCGGGTCGGGGTGCGGCGGAGTCCTTCGCGGTCGGGGTCCTCCCCGATCGCGATCAGCAGCTCGCGCACCGCCGCCTCGGCACGCGCCTGGTCGAATACTCCGGTCCGCGGGGCCGGCGCGGTGCTCTCAGCGCTCATCGGACCCGGTCTGGGGAGCCTGGCCGCCGTCCTCCAGCGCCGCGTGGCGCCCGGGGTTGTGCGGCGCCGGGGGCCAGCCCGGTGCCGACCAGCCGGCGGGGGCGCCGTAGTCGGTGGGGGCCTGGTCGATGGGGGCCTGCCCCGGCGCGGGCGGGTACGCGCCGGCCGGGTAGGCGGGCGCGGGGTAGCCGGGTGCGGGGTAGGCCCCGGGCGGGTAGGCGCCGACCGGGGGATATCCGGCGGGCTGGGGCGCCGCGCGTTGCTCCGGTTCCGGCGGCCACGGCTCACCGCGCTCGATGGCGAGTTCACCGGGCGTCTTCACCGGCGGCTTGTCGCTGGGGGTGCGCCCGCCGAAATCGTTGAAGTCGGTGATGCGGTCACGCTTGCCCACAGCACCGAAGATCTGCTCGAGGTCCTTACGGGTCAGCGTCTCCTTCTCCAGCAGTTCGGTGGCCAGGACGTCGAGGGTGTCGCGGTACTCGGTCAGAATCGCCCACGCCTCGTTGTGCGCCGCCTCGATCAGCCGGCGCACCTCCTCGTCGATCTGTGCCGCAACCTCGTCGGAATAGTCCGCCTGCGCACCCATCGAGCGGCCCATGAAGGGATCCCCCTGCTCCTGGCCGTAGCGCACGGCGCCGAGCTTCGGGCTCATCCCGTATTCGGTGACCATGGCCCGGGCGATCTTGGTGGCCTGGTCGATATCGGAGGAGGCGCCGGTCGTCGGCTCGCGGAACACGAGTTCCTCGGCCGCGCGCCCACCCATCGCCATCACCAACCGCGCGATCATCTCCGAGCGCGTCATCAGGTCCTTGTCCTGCTCCGGAACGGCCAGGGCATGGCCGCCGGTGCGGCCACGGGCCAGGATGGTGACCTTGTAGATCGGGTCGAGGTCGGGCATCGCCCAGGCCGCCAGGGTATGGCCGCCCTCGTGGTAGGCGACGACCTTGCGCTCCTGCTCGCTGATCACATGACTCTTGCGGCGCGGACCGCCGACGACACGGTCGACCGCCTCCTCCAGGGTGGCGGCGGTGATCACCGCCTGGTTCTCACGCGCGGTGAGCAGCGCGGCCTCGTTGATCACGTTCGCCAGATCGGCACCGGACATGCCCGGGGTCCGCTTGGCCAGCCCGGCCAGATCGACGTCGGCGCCGAGCGGCTTGCCCTGCGCGTGGACCTTCAAGATCGCCTCGCGCCCGCGCATGTCGGGGTTGCTGACCGGGATCTGGCGGTCGAACCGGCCCGGGCGCAGCAGCGCGGGGTCCAAGATGTCGGGACGGTTGGTGGCCGCGATGAGGATGACCCCCGAGCGGTCCCCGAATCCGTCCATCTCGACGAGCAACTGGTTGAGGGTCTGCTCCCGCTCGTCGTGGCCGCCGCCGAAGCCGGCACCGCGCTGGCGCCCGACGGCGTCGATCTCGTCGACGAAGATGATGCACGGGCTGTTCTGCTTGGCCTGCTCGAACAGGTCGCGCACCCGGGAGGCGCCGACGCCGACGAACATCTCCACGAAGTCCGAACCGGAGATGGTGAAGAACGGCACGCCCGCCTCACCGGCGACGGCACGGGCCAACAGCGTCTTGCCGGTGCCGGGCGGGCCGTAGAGCAGCACACCCTTGGGGATCGTGGCACCGAGCGCCTCGTAGCGCGCCGGGTTCTGCAGGAAGTCCTTGATCTCGTACAGTTCCTCGACCGCCTCGTCGGCACCGGCGACGTCGGCGAAGGTGGTCTTGGGCATGTCCTTGGTGATCTCTTTGGCGCGCGACCGGCCGAACCCCATCACTCCACCGCGCCCACCGCCCTGCATGCGGCTCATCATGAAGACGAACAATCCCAGCAGGATCAGCAGCGGCAGGATCAGCGCCAGCATCTGCATGAGCGCGGAGTCCTGTTTGACGTTGGTCTGGTAGGCCGCCCCGGATTGGCGGACGGACTCGAAGACGAAGTCGGCGCCGCGCGCGGGGTACTTCGCGCTGATCTTGTCGGCGGTCTCCTTCTTCTTCGTCCGCTTGTCCTGCCCGACCTCGATCGGCTTCTTGAGCGTGATGCGCAGTTGCTGCTCGCGATCATCGATCTGGACCGACTGCGCGTTGTGCACATTGAGCTGGGTCAACGCGATCGAGGTGTCCACCGAGCGGTATTCGCGCGAATTGTCGCGCATGAAGCTCCAACCCCACAGGGCCAGCAGGATCAAGACGAAGATTGCGACGTTGCGAAAGACTGACTTACGGTTCATGCGGGCTGCGGCAGCACCCCCAACGAGCGCCGCCCACGTCCTTCCATCGGAGATTTCCTATCAGGCTACCCGGACGACCAGCGGGACGCCTCAGCCCTGATAGACAGACGGTTTGAGACGCCCGATGTAGGGCAGGTCCCGGTAGCGCTCGGCATAGTCGAGGCCGTAGCCGACGACGAAGTCGTTGGGGATGTCGAAGCCGACATCGGCGACGTCCAGCTCGGTGCGCACCGCATCCGGCTTGCGCAGCAGGGTGCAGACGCTCAGCGACCGCGGGGAGCGCGTCGCGAGGTTCCTCAACAGCCAGGACAGCGTCAGGCCGGAGTCGATGATGTCCTCGACGATCAACACGTCGCGGTCGGCGATGTCGCGGTCGAGGTCCTTGAGGATGCGCACCACACCCGACGACGACGTCGACGATCCGTAGCTCGACACGGCCATGAACTCCATCTGCGACGGGATCGGCAGGGCGCGCGCGAAATCGGTCATGAACATGATCGCACCCTTGAGGACCCCGATCAGCACCAGGTCGTCGGGGGCGTCGCGGAAGCGCGCCGCCACCGACTCGGCGAGCTCACCGGTGCGCTGCTTGATCTGTTCCTCGGTGATCAGCACCGCTTCGATGTCGTCGCCATAGGGTTGCACGCTGCCAAAGGGTTGCACGCTCACCCGCCTAGCTTGTCACGCCCGTGCGGATCCCGGCCAATCCCCACCGGGTTCGAGCAGCAGTGCTGCCGGAGTCGGTGCTCGCCGCGGTTGGCGCACGACCCGCAACTGGTCCCCCGCACGCCCGACGGACAGCCGCGACGCCCGATCGCCGCCGATCGCCACCGGCCCCTGACCGTGCCAGTCGGTGATCAGCGCGTCGACGGCGTCGACGACGCGCGCGGTGGGCTCGGTCGCCCCGACGGCCAGCAGCCACCGGCGCAGCGCCCGGCTCCGCAGCGCGCCCGGGGCGGCGGCGAGCGGTGCTGCGGCCAGCCCGTCGGGGCGAAGAGCGGCCGTCGCCAACTCGCCGGCCATCTCGTCGAGCAGCCGGTCGTCGGCATCGAGGAGCCCGGCGGTGCGTGCCAGCGCCGGCGCGACGCCGCCGCCGAGGACGTCCTCGAGCAGTGGCAGGACCTCGGTGCGCACCCGCACGCGGGTGAACCGCGGATCGGCGTTGTGCGGGTCGACGACGGGATCCAGGCCCCAGTGCGCGCAGGCGGCTGCGGTGTCGGCGCGGCGCAGCGCCAACAGCGGACGCCCCCACGGCTCGCGCCAGGCGCGCATGCCCGACAGGGACGCCGGCCCCGAGCCGCGCGCGAGACCCAGCAACACCGTCTCGGCCTGGTCGTCGAGGGTGTGCCCGAGCAGCACCGGCATCCCGTCGCGCCCCTGCTCGAGGGCTTCGTACCGCGCCGCGCGGGCCGCGGCTTCGCGGCCACCGTCGGTGCCGACGGTGACGGGCAACACCCGCGCTCGTGCCCCCAGCCCGCGCGCCGCCGCGGCGGCTCCGACCGCGACCCGATCGGAGCCCGGTTGCAATCCGTGGTCGACGACGAGCGCGGTCACGTCGAGCCCCGCCCGGACCGCGGCGGCGGTCAGGGCCAGGGAGTCGGGGCCGCCGGAGAGGGCGACGCACACGCGCCGGGCGCCGTCGAGATGGCTCCCGGCGAATTCCCCGACCGCCGCGCTCAGAGCACGCGCTGAATCCACCGGTCCGGCTCGTCGATCTCGTCGGGGCGCGGCAGCGTCTCCGGGCCGCGCCACACGGTGTTGAACCGCTCCATGCCCACCGTGCCGACGACCTGGTCGGTGAACGCCTTGCCCCGGATGTACTGCGCCATCTTCGCGTCCATCCCGATCAGCGCCCGCATGATGCGGGCGATCGGGTTGCGCGGTGCGGTGCGCCGGGCGTCGAACCCGGCACGGATGCGCTCGACGGTGGGCACGTGCGCGGGCCCGACGGCGTCCATCACGTGATCGGCATGCCCTTCGAGGAGGGTGCCGAGCATCATCAGATTGGTGAAGGCCTCGTACTGGTCGGGCGATTGCAGCAGCTGCATGACGCCGAGCACGCCCGACTCGCGCGGTTTGTCGGTGCGCACCGCGTCGGCCAGGCGCGCGACCAGCGCGGCGGTGGAGTCCTCACCGGCCGCGGTCAGCACCCGCAGGTTGTCGACCATGTAGTCGCGCAGCCACGGATTGGCGGAGAATTGCACACGGTGGGTCACCTCGTGCAGGCACACCCACAGCCGAAAGTCCGCCGGCACCGCCTTGAGCTTGCGCTCGGTGTTCACGATGTTGGGCGCCACCAGCAGCAGCACCCCGTCATCGCCGGTGGCCGCATCGGTCGTGAACGGGTCGTACTGGCCGAGGATCGCCCCGGACAAGAAGGCCAACAGGCCGCCCGCCTGGACCCCGCCCGCCTTCGCGGCGATCGTCGCGATGAACCCGGCGCCGCCCTGTTCGTCGGCGCCCGCGTCGGGGTGTTCCCCCGATCCCTCTTGCACCGATCCCTCTTGCACCGATCCCTCTTGGGCGGCACCGATCATCGCCCGCATCGATTCCGCGGCCGCACCGATCCACTCGCCCCGGTCGACCACCCGCGCCGCCGGCACGGCCAGGCCGTCGGCCAGGCCGGTGACCTCGCGAACCGGCCCCTCGGCCCGCGCCGACGCGTCGGCGAGCTCTGCGTAGGCCTGGTCACGGGTGTAGCCGGTCATCGCCGGGCCGCTGCGGGACAGTCTGCGCCCGACGCCGGCGGCCACGTCCCAGTCGATGGCCGGGCCGAGATCGCGCCCCTGTTGCTCAGTGCTCACCGGCAACCGCAATCGCGGATCTTCCCGACGACGGCGTCGAGCGCGGGACGCGCGACGTCGGGCGCGGTGCCGTTGGACATCAGGGCGAAGGACAACACCCGACCGTCGACGGTCTGCACGATGCCGGTCAGCGAGCTCACCCCGGTCAGCGTCCCGGTCTTCGCCCGTACCCAGCCGGCTCCGGCGGTGCGGGCGGGGTTGAACCGTTCGCTGAGGGTGCCGGTGCCGTTGGCGATCGGCAGGCCGTCGAGCAGGACGCGCAGCTGCGGGTAGCGGGAACCCGCGATGCCCGACATCATGTCGTCGAGCACCCGCGCCGGCACCCGGTTCGCATACGACAGCCCCGAGGCATCCCGCAAAGTGACACCGGTGGTGTCGAACCCCTTGTCGCCCAAGGTCTTCACCACGGCCGAAGCCCCGGCCGCCAGGGTCCCCGGTCCACCGTTGGCCAGCGACAGCTCGACCGACAGCGTTTCGGCGAGGACGTTGTCGGAGAAGCGCATCATGTCGTTCACGCGGGTGGCCAGCGGCGCGGACTTCACCGACGCGAGGACCTTCGCCCCCTCGGGGGCGCGGGTCGTCTCGACCTCCCCCTTGATGCCGAGCGCCTGCGCCAGCGCCTCCCCGGCGGCGAGCCCGGGCTCGGGTGTGCGCGGGGAGTACTCCTCCATCGGGGACAGGCGCCCACCGTCGACCATCAGCGAACGGATCGGCGCGATATCCCCGCCGGCGATGTCGCGCCGATCCCAGGTCCGGTCCATCGTCGGACCGGTGAACAACGACAGGTCCACGGCTACCGAGGTGGGCTTGACCCCGGCGGCGCGGATCTGCGCCACCAGGTCGGCGATCCGTGGCGCGTCGGTGTAGTAGGTATCCGCGCCGACCGGGCGCGCGGACAGCGTCGGGTCGCCGGCACCGCGCAGGATCACCTGCCCACCGGTCCCGGCCACCACCGTCGTGGTGAGGCGGCGGTCCTGCGGCATGCCGAGCAGTGCCGCGGCCGCGGTGAGGATCTTGGCGTTCGACGCGGGGATCAGCGGTTTGCCCGGGTTCTTCTCCCACAGCACGGTGCCGGTGACCGGGTCGGAGACCTGCCCGGTGAGTTCGCCGAGGTCCTTGTCGTTGGAGACCTTGGCCAGCGCCATCGCCAGCCCCGACGTCGACGGGGCCGGGGCCTGCGGGTTCACCGCGTGGATCTGCGGGGTCGGCGTGACGGGCTCCGGACGCTGCGGCGTCCCCGCCGGGATCGGGTCGTCGGCCATCAGGATGCGGCCGGCGACGACACCGCCGCCGCCGAGCAGTGCGACGACCAGCAGCCCGACCAGCGTCGTGCGCACCGTCGTCCCCCGCTTGCCGGTACCGCTCACCGCCACCTCCGCGTCGTGTACCGAAGTCCGTTGCAGACCCCGTCGCGATAAACAGTATCGTTGAACCGGCTCGCTGCCGACCAACAGGAGGAACTACCGTGGCCGTCGACGTCATCATCGAAATCCCCAAGGGGAGTCGCAACAAATACGAGGTCGATCACGAGACCGGCCGCGTCTTCCTCGACCGCTACCTGTACACGGCGATGGGCTACCCCGCTGACTACGGGTTCTTCGAGAACACGCTCGGCGAAGACGGCGACCCGCTCGACGCGCTCGTCCTGCTGCCGGAGTCGGTCTTCCCGGGGTGCACCGTCAAGGCCCGCGTCGTCGCGATGTACACGATGACCGACGAGGCCGGCGGCGACGACAAGCTGCTCTGCGTCCCGGCCGGCGACGTCCGCTGGGACCACATCCAGGACATCGGCGATGTGAGCAAGTTCGAGCTGGATGCCATCAGCCACTTCTTCGAGCACTACAAGGACCTCGAGCCCGGCAAGGAGGTCACACCGGGCGGCTGGGTCGGCCGCGAGCAGGCGCAGAAGGTGCTCGACGAAGCTGTCGAGCGCCTCAAGACTCAGGGTCACTGATCGCACCGCCCGACCGGGTGGGCGCCGATGACCAGCCGGGTTTCCTGCTGTCGGGGCGCCCCGGGTCGGTGCGCGGCACCGGGCGACTCCGCGCCTTCCCCGACGCCGGAGCCGCGGCGGACGCGCTGCGCTCCGGTGGGTGCGGCGGCATCGTCGGGGCTCTCCCGTTCGACCTCGACGACCCCGCCGCGCTGTGGGAGCCGGCCGCCCTCGACACCCATACCGACCCGGCCCACTTCCTGGCGGCGGCACCACCGATCGACCGCAGCGCGACGGTCGCGGCCCGGCACCCCGAGCCGGCCGAACATGAGCGCCGGGTGGCCGAGGTCGTGACCCGCATCCGCGCCGGGGAGGCCGCCAAGGTGGTACTCGCCCGCGCACTCGAGTTGGGCGTCGACGAGCCGATCGATCCGGTGGCATTGGCCGGCGCCTTCGCGGCCGGGAACGCCACCCACAACGCCTTCGCCGTCGACCTCGGCGCTGCCGGCGAGCGCTGGGCCGGCCGGTGGATCCTCGGCGCGAGCCCCGAACTGCTGGTCACCCGTCGAGGCCGCCGGGTGTCCTGCCGCCCCTATGCCGGGACCGCGGCGCGCTCGGCGGACCCCGTGGTCGACGAACAGCGCGCCGCGGGACTGCGCGGTTCGGCCAAGGACCGGGCCGAGCACGCCTTCGTCGTCGACTTCCTGCGCGAGCGGCTGGCCCCGCTGTGCACCGAGGTCGACGCGCCGGCGGAGCCGACGCTGCTGTCCACCGGGGAGCTGTGGCACCTGGCCACCCCGATCACCGCGACGCTGCGCGATCGGGCCACGACGTCGCTGGACCTCGCGCTCGCCCTGTCCCCCACCCCCGCACTGTGCGGCACACCGGCCGACACGGCGGCGGCGCTGATCCGGCAGTACGAGGGCGAGCGCGGCTTCTACGGCGGTGCCGTCGGATGGTGCGACGCTGCGGGCGACGGCGACTGGGTGGTCACGATCCGCTGCCTGGAGCTCACGGCCGACAGACGGCGGGCCACCGCCTGGGCGGGCGGCGGCATCGTCGCCGATTCCGACCCGGGCGCCGAACTCGCCGAGACGACCGCGAAGTTCGCCACCGCGCTGCGCGCCCTCGGCGCCGACCCGTCGATCGCGGGCACTCACCGCTGATCGTCTTCGATGTCAGACCCCCGTCAATGTCAGACCCCCGTCAATGTCAGACCCCCGTCAATGTCAGACCACCGTCATAGGTTGTGCGCTGTTCGTCTCTCAGACCACTAGGAGGCCCACCATGACGACACCGAACCATCCCCCGAACCCCGCCCCGTACGGACCGGGCTACCCCCAGCCGGGTTACCCGCAGCCCGCCTACTCGCAGTCGGGCTACCCGCAGCCCGGCTACCCACCGGCCCCGCCGCCGCCGCCGGCGAAGAAGTCCCACAAAGGCTTGATCATCGGAATCATCCTGGGCCTGCTGGTCCTCTGCGGCGGCGGGATCGCCCTGACCGGCGGCGGCGACAAGTCCTCGGACACGTCGACCTCGGCACCGAATGTCGGGGCGACTCAGGACGAGCAGAAGAACACCGCGGCCCGGATGAACCAACCGGTCCGCGACGGCAAGTTCGAGTTCGTCGTCACCAACGTCGAGAACGGGCTCACCTCCGTCGGCGAATCCTTCCTGGCCCAAAAGGCCCAGGGCCAGTTCGCGGTCATCACGCTCAGTGTCAAGAACATCGGCGACAAGGCGCAGAGCTTCAGCCCGTCATCGCAGAAGCTCATCGACCAGCGGGGGCGCGAGCACGGCAGCGACACCGCCGCACAGATCGCGCTCGGCGGGTCCGACGTCCCCGTGTGGGACGACATCAACCCCGGCAACAAGGTCTCGGTCAAGCTCGTGTTCGACATCCCCACCGGGGCGGTTCCCACGACGCTGATCGTGCACGACTCGATGTTCTCCGACGGCGTGAAGGTGTCGCTGAAGTAGCGAACCAGGCGCGTGAGAACAGTTAGCCGAGTGCCTGGTCGAGATCGTTGACCAGGTCCTCGGTGTTCTCCAGGCCGATCGAGATGCGCACCACCGAATCGGTGATCCCGACGGCGGCGCGGCCCTGGGGGCCCATCGCGCGGTGCGTCGTCGTCGCGGGGTGCGTGGTGAGCGTCTTGGCGTCGCCGAGGTTGTTGGAGATCTTGACCACCCGCAACTTGTTGAGGACCTCGAAGACGCGCTCCTTACCGCGGGCCCCGTCGCGATCGGCGATCTCATAGGTGATCACCGTGCCTCCACCGGCCATCTGCTTGCGCGCCAGGTCGTATTGCGGGTGCGACGGGAGGTACGGGTACTTGGTCCAGGCGACGCGCGGGTCGCCGTCGAGGAACTGCGCGACCTTCAGTGCCGAGGCGCCCGAGGCGTCGAGCCGCAACCGCATCGTCTCCAGGCCCTTGAGCAGGGTCCACGCGTTGAACGGGCTCATCGCCGGCCCGGTGTGGCGCATCAGGTTCTGCACCGGTCCGCTGATGAACTCCTCGTCGCCGAGGATCGCGCCGCCCATCACGCGCCCCTGGCCGTCCATGTGCTTGGTCGCCGAGTACACGACGACGTCGGCACCCAGGTCGAAGCCGCGTTGCAGCAGCGGCGTGGCGAAGACGTTGTCGAGCACCACCTTGGCACCGGCTGCATGCGCGAGCTCGCAGACCGCGGCCACGTCGACCAGGGTCTGCATCGGATTGGCCGGCGTCTCGAAGAACACCGCCGCCGTCGGCACCGACAGCGCCTGCTCCCACTGCTGCAGGTCCTCGCCGTCGACGAACACCGTCTCCACTCCCCAGCGCGGGAGGATCTCGTTGCAGATGACGAAGCAGGAGCCGAAGAGGCTGCGGGCGGCGACGAGCCGGTCGCCGGCCTTCAGGATCGCGGCGAGCGCGACGAAGACGGCCGCCATCCCGCTCGCGGTCGCAAAGCAGGCCTGCGCACCGTCGAGCAGGCGCAGCCGTTCCTGGAACATCGCCACCGTCGGGTTGCCGTAGCGCGAGTAGACGAACCGCTGTTCCTCACCGGTGAAAGCCCGTTCGGCCGACTCGGCGGAGTCGAAGACATAGCCGCTGGTGAGGTAGAGCGCCTCCGAGGTCTCCTGGAAGCCCGATCGCGCGACGCCGCCCTGGACCGCCAGGGTGTCTGGACCGACGCCGGGGGGCAACTCGCCGAAGATGTCGTTCACGACTGCCGCCAGGGCAGGTTCAAGGCCCGCCAACCGGTGCCACCGCGGTGGTCGTTCTCGTCGAGCGGGCCCTCGAAACCGTCCAGGATGTTGTACGCCTGCGCGATCCCGGCCTCGGTGGCGGCCTCGGCAGCACCGATCGACCGATGCCCGGACCGGCACAGGAACAACACCCGGGTGGCGTCGGTGATTCCGGCGTCGCGCAACTGGTCGACGAAGCGCACGTTGGGCGCCCCGGACGGGAAGGTGGTCCACTCGACGAAGACCGTCCGCTTTTCCAGGACCTCCAGGTCGGGCACGCCGACGAAGTTCCACTCGGCGCTGGTCCGGCAATCGACGAGGACGGTGTCCTCGTCGCCCTCCAACCACTCCCACGCCTGGGTCGGCGTCACATCTCCGGCGTAGCTCATCAGCACACCTTCCATCGGTCGTCTTGGTGGACGAGGCTGACCTGCGTCGTCGCCTCGGCGCCGGCCTTGTCCTTGTAGTGCCAGTGCACGGTGGCGCTGGCATTCCCGCCGTCGACCCGGACGTCGGAGATCTCCGGGATGACGATCGGGCCGAAAGTGTCGCGGGATTGCTTGTTCTGCGCGACGAACTGATCGCGCGGTGGCGTCTTCGCCGAACAGGTCGCGTCCCGGAACGTGTCGTAGTTCAGTGCGTTGCGCGCGGTGTAGTGGTCGTTGATGGCGAGCCGGACCCGGCCGTCGTCCCCGCTGCGCTCGCCCACCGGCCGCGCGAACTGCGCAATTAGAATCACGCTGAGCAGAACTCCGACGAGTACGAGCGCCGCGATGACCGGCCCCTTGCTGGGAGCACCGCGGTCCTGCACCTCGTCGGTCGATCTGTCCAAGTCATCGTCGCGGGAGTTGGCCACAACGACCCAGTATATGGCTCGGGGCCCGGGCCGACATTTTGGCAGTCGCCCGCGAGCACCTACCGTAGAAGTCATGAGCTCCGAAACCCGCGCATTGCGCGTCGCCATCGTCGGTGCCGGCCCGGCCGGGATCTATGCGGCCGACGCCCTGATGAAGCACGACGACCTGACGGGCCGTGGCGTCAGCATCGACCTGTATGAACGCATGCCGGCACCGTTCGGCCTGATCCGCTACGGCGTGGCACCGGACCACCCGCGCATCAAGGGGATCATCAACGCCCTGCACAAGGTGCTCGACAAGCCGCAGATCCGCCTCCTGGGCAACATCGATTACGGCACCGACATCACGCTGGCCGACCTGCAGCACCACTACGACGCGGTGATCTTCTCCACCGGGGCCACCGATGACCGCGGCCTGGACATCCCCGGCGTCGATCTCGAGCGCAGCTACGGCGCCGCACAGTTCGTCGCCTGGTACGACGGCCACCCGGACTTCCCGCGGACCTGGCCCCTCGACCAGGAGAAAGTCGCCGTCATCGGCGTCGGCAACGTCGCCCTCGACGTCGCCCGCGTGCTGGCCAAGACCGGTGACGAGTTGCTGCCGACCGAGATCCCGGCCAACGTCTACGAGGGCCTCAAGCAGAACAAGGCGCTCGAGGTCCACGTGTTCGGCCGCCGTGGCCCGGCCCAGGCGAAGTTCACCCCGCTCGAACTCAAGGAGCTCGACCACTCGCCCAACATCGAGGTCGTGGTCAACCCCGAGGACATCGAGTATGACGAGGGGTCGGCGGTGGCCCGGCGCAGCAGCAAGATCACCGATCAGGTCGCGACGATTATCGAGAACTACGCGATCCGCGAGCCCAAACAGGGTGCGATCCACAAGCTGTTCCTGCACTTCTTCGAGAACCCCGTGGAGATCCTCGGCTCCGACGGCAAGGTCGTCGGCCTGCGCACCGAGCGAACCGCCCTCGACGGCACCGGCAACGTCGAGCCGACCGGCACGACCACCGACTGGGATGTCACCGCGATCTACCGGGCCGTGGGCTATCTGTCGGACAACCTTCCGCAGATCCCGTTCGACCATGCCGCCGGGGTCATCCCCAACGAGGCCGGGCGGGTCTTCGACGAGGGTGCACATCTGACCGGCCTGTACACCACCGGTTGGGTCAAGCGCGGCCCCGTCGGACTGATCGGCCACACGAAGGGCGACGCGAACGAGACGGTCGAGTGCATCGTCGAGGACATGCACAACTCGGCGCTCGGCACGCCTTCCGACCCCTCCGAGGAGGCGGTCATCGCCCTGCTGGAGGAGCGCGGGATCCCGTTCACCACCTGGGACGGCTGGTACCGGCTCGACGAGCACGAGCGCTCCCTGGGAGCCGCGGAGGGCCGCGACCGGGTCAAGGTCGTCGAGCGCCACGAAATGCTCGCCGCGTCCGAGCCGCACAAGGTGGACAAGGCGTAACCGCCTTTCCCGGACGACCGGCAACCGCCGGCTAGGACGATCCCGCGGGTGCAGGCACGTTCGGGTTCGCCGGTCGCTGGATGCCGGTGCGCCAGAATCCGAAGTTGTTGCCGAGGTCGTCGTAGGTGTCGCCCCACGTGTAGCCGCTGATCGAGGTCGGGACACAGCCCGGCCAGCGAGTCTCGATGGGCCGCTTCCACCGCTTGGCCTTGGCGTCCCAGCTCGACATCGACTGGCCCGGCTTGATCTCGGCGACCGTCACCCGCGGGCCGTTGATCTCCTGCAGCGTCACGGTGTGCATGGTCGTGCCGCCGGTGTTGACGACGGTCATCCAGCGGACCTGGTACCAGAGGTTGTTCCAGGTGGACCCCTTCTGACCGAAGTGGCACTCGATCCCGCCGCGGATCTCGAGCTCGCCCGGGCTCGCGGCCCGGGCGGGGGCGGCGACGGCGCCCGCAGTGATCGCGGAGACCGCCATCACGGCGGATGCGGCGGCGGCGGTCAGTCCTCGGCGCCAGTGGGCCTTGGTGGTTCTCATGGCTTCACAGCCTCCTGGTTCGGTGTTTCGACGGCCGCCGTTCGTGCGGCCGCTCACCAGGTCTTTCGTCCGCAACACCACGCAGCATTAGCCGGATCAGAACCTGCCCAGCGTTCTCGCAGCCGACTCGAAGGTTTCGTGCCCGGTAGTATCGGGCGTCATGCGCACAGCTCAAACACCTCGCCGACGCTGGTTCTGGCCGGGGATCGCCCTGGTCACCGCCCTGGTCGTCGGACTGGGGACTGCCAGTTGGCACATGGTCGAGCAGGACGGCCAACCGTCGATCACCGGCATCTGGCCCGCGTCGCGACCGGCGTTCCCCGACCCCGATCCCGGGCTTTCGCCGACCCGGGCTGCCATCGTGCACGTACTGCGCGGCGAATACGCGCACACGCGTCCCACCGCGGAGTACACGCAGGGCATCCGTGAGCCCTGGTGTGCGGACTTCGTCAGTTGGACGATGCGCCGCGCCGGGGTGCCGCTGCGCAACCCGGACACCGGGTCGTGGCGGATCCCCGGTGTCGCGACGCTGACCGACTACTACCGGTCCGTCGGACGCTTCCACGGGCCGGACTATCACCCGAAACCGGGCGACGTCGTGCTCTACGCCCCGCCCAACCGGTTCAAACAGCACACCAACACCGTCATCGCGGTCGATGGGGACCGGGTCACCACCCTCGGCGGCAACGAACCGCCCAACGGCATCAGCATCAACAGCTTCCGGCTCTCCACCGTCCGGGGGATCGTCGGGTACGGGAGCCCGCGCTAGTTCGTCTGGTCAGCACCGCTGGATCACCGCCGCCGCGCCGAGTCCGAGCCCACCGGGAATGGTCAGCAGGGCGAACTCGCCGTCGGTCCGGACGAGGTGGTCGAGCGCGTTGACCAGCAGCACGCCGCCGCTGGCCCCGAGGGGGTGTCCCGTGGCAACCGCGCCGCCGTGGGGGTTGACCCGTTCGGCGTCGAGGCCCAGTTCCCGCATCAACAGCAACGGTGACACCGAGAACGACTCGTTCGCCTCGACGACATCAAGGTCACCAACTCCGATTCCGGCCAACGCCAAGGCCCGCTGCGCGGCGGGAACCGTCGCCGTCAACCGGGGTGAACGGACTGCGGCCTGGGTCACCGCGAGCACCCGCGCCACCGGCGCCCGCCCCACGAGACCGGCTGCCGCGGCACTGCCCAGCGCGATCGCCGACGCGGCATCGGCCAGTTGCGGCGCCGTGGCCAGCGTGTGCAGCCCACCCTCGGCCCGGTGCGACTCGGGCAGGCGGTGGCGCACCCGACTCCACGCCGGATCCTCACCGAACAGCGCGGGCAGGGCGGCGAACTGCTCGACGACGGCGTCGCCTCGCGCGCCCTCGTCGCGCGCGAGCACGACCGTGCCGTCAACGACGATCGGCACGATCGACGACGATGCCGGTGCCGCCGATGCCCGAAGATGGGACTGGACCGCGTAGGCGTCGAGTTCCTCGCGGGTGAATCCGTGATCGGCGGCGGTCAGGTCTGCGGAGACGCCGATCGTGACGAACCCGGTCCGCTCCTGGAGTTCACCCTCGACGGCGAACGCGGGTTCGTCCAGCAGCATCGGCACCCGAGACATCGATTCGACACCGCCGGCCACGACCAGTTCGTTCATTCCCGCAGCCACCCGCGCCGCTCCCGATCCGAGCGCGTCCAGCCCGGAGCAGCACAGCCGCGACACCGTGCCACCGGGGACCGAGTCGGGCCAGTCCGCCCACATCACCGCCGCGCGAGCAATATCGCCGCCCTGTTCCCCGGCGGCGGTGCTCGTACCGATGACCACGTCCTCCACCCGGTTCGCGTCGAGACCACGCACCGACAGGGCCCGGAGCAGCGTCGCGAGCAACTCGTGGGCGGGCACCCCGGACAGGGTGCCGCCGCCGCGGCGAACCCGGCCCTTGGGGGTGCGGACGGCGTCGTAGACGTAGACCTCCGAGGTGAACTGCGACATCAGCTCGCCGTCGACGGTGCGCGCAGCTCCCGCTTCATCAGCTTGCCCACCGCGTTGCGCGGCAGCACGTCGCGGATGACGAGCTGCTCGGGCAGCTTGAACGACGCGATCTTGCGGCTCTTGAGGAACTCGACCAGCGCGTCCAGGGTCAACTCCGCCCCCGGCCGCAACACCACGACGGCCCCCACCCGCTCGCCCAGCGCGACGTCCGGCACTCCGATCACGGCGACGTCGGCCACCCCGGGATGCTCGGCGATCATTCCCTCCACCTCGGCCGGGGCGATGTTCATACCGCCGCGGATGATGAGGTCCTTGCTCCGGTCGACATAGCGCAGGTACTGGTCGCGGTCGCCGGCGATCTCGAACACGTCGCCGGTCCGCAGCAGCCCCTCCTCGTCGAAGGGGCTCTCGAGGTTCTCGCCGTCGACGTATCCGGGGAACACCATCGGCCCACCGATCCGCAGCTCACCGGGGCGGCCGGGTTCGGTGATCTCCAGCCCGGTCTCCAGGTCGATGAGCTTCAGTGTGACCCGCTCGGCCATCCGGGTGTTCCACGCCACCCCTGCGGCCCCGTAGCGCGGGAAGTAGCGTGCCCGCGTGTCGGGGTCGGGGAAGTCGACGGGATCGGACAGCAGGCAGACGCCCTCGTTCGAACCGAAGAAGTTGATGACGCTCAACCCGTGGCTCTCCTGCCACCCGCGCACCATGGCGGGCTGCAGCGGCGCCGAGCCCGAACCGACCCGGGTCAGACTCGACAGGTCGACCCGCGCCAGCAGCTCCTCATTGTTGAGCAGCATCCACAGCAGGGCCGGCGGCGCCACCGTGTAGGTGACGCGTTCGGTCGCGATCTGGGCGAAGAAGGTGGGGGCGTCGAACGGGTGGTGCTGGACCAGCGTCGCGCCGGTGCTGATCCACGGCAACAGCATCCCGTCGATGCCGGCCATGTTGATCATCGGGAACGGGTTCAACAGGACGTCCTCGGCGACGATGCCGGGGGCCTCGATGGTGGCGATCGTGAACGCCAACCAGTCGTAGTGTGCGCGCGCCACGCCTTTGGGCTCCCCGGTCGTGCCCGAGGTCCAGCAGACCGTCGCACAGTCGTTGGGGTCGCCGGGGTCGGCCGACTGATGCGCGGCCACTGCCCGCCGGTCCTCATCCGACGCCGCCGCGGGCACGAGGTGCGCGTCCCCGGCCCCGGTGTCTTCGGCCGCCGCGCCGATTGTGAGGATCGAGCGCACCGTCGGCAGCTCGGCGCGCACGGCCACCGCCGCCGCTGCCATCGCCCGGTCACCGAAGTCGTTGACCGTCAGCAGCGTGGCGAACCCGGCCTTGTTGGCCATGGTGAGCAGCTCGTGTTCGCGGTACTGCATGGCCAGCGGCGACACGACCGCACCGATCCGCCACGCGGCGAGGTAGACCTCGGTCAGCTCGATGGAGTTCGGCAACTGGACGCCGACCACGTCGCCGCGCCCGATGCCGTGCTCGAGCAACCGCGCGGCCAAGAAGGTGACCTCGGCGTCGAGTTCGGTCCACGTCAAGCGCCGAGGGTCGGAGCCGACCAGCTCGCGCCGGTTGGCCGGGTCGACGACGGCCAGGGCGCCGGCCCGCCTGGCGGCCTGCTCGGTGAACACCTCGTCCAGGGTCCGATGCGTCCACCAGCCCTTCGCCGAGTACTCGTCGATTCGTGCCTGCGGATGCAATCCGTGCCCACCGGTCACAGTCCCACCGCCTGTGCGGCCGTGTCGGTCTCGTGCCACTGGCGCAGGTCCGAACCCGCGGCCCAGGTCGAGTGCGTCCCGCTGCACACCCGCTCGGGCAGGCGCAGCCGGCAGACCGGCCCGTCGGCGACGCGAGCGGCATCGAATACGACGCAGTGGGACTCGTCGGTGTTCATGTCCGAGGTGATGGTGACGAGGTAACCGTCATCCTCGCCCCGACTCCCCACCCGCGGCGCCATCGCCGTCTCACTGCCATAGACGCCCTCCCCGAGGTGGTAGGACTCCTCCGCACCGGTTTCGACGTCGTGGCGCACGACGCCGTTGAATAGGAACCATCCGTCGACGCCGGAGGCCGCGTACACGTAGCGGTGCCGGTCGCCGGCATGGGAGCCGTTGATCATGCCGAACTCGGTGACCCGATCGGTGAGGGGTTCCTCCCGGACCTGACCGGTGACCAGGTTCAGCCGCCACCGGTGCAACCGGGACTGCATGTGGTCGAGCGCGAGGAACCGGAAGGGCTTCATCCGCTCGTCGGCGATGCCGTCACCGGTCGGTTCCGGGCTTCCCTGGAAGAATCCGTCCAACACGATCTCGTCTCCCTCCTCGTAGGCGTTGGCAAAATGCAGGACATAGGTGGGATCTGCCTCGAACCACCTGATGTCAGAGCTCTGGCCGCGGCGCGGGATGACCGCGAACCGCGACGGCAGGTCCCGGTGGAAGCGCGGGTGGTGCACCCCCTTGGTGAGCAGCGCCTCGTCCCAGAACAGCGGCAGATCGTTGAGGATCGCGTAGTTCTCGGTGAAGGCCATGTCGTGCGGCAGGCGCGGACCGGGCAGGGGGACGTCGACGTAGTGGACGAGGTCGTTGTCCGCATCGACCACGCCGTACTTCATGTACGGCGCCTCCTTGCTGTAGTTGAAGAAGAGCAGTTCGCCGGTACGGTCGTCGACCTTGGGGTGCGCCGAGACGCCCAGGTGGTACGGGAATGATCCATTCCAGTCCTCCTTGCCGAGGGTGACCGCCGAGTACGGGTCCAGCCGATACAGGTCGCCGCACTGCCAGAAGCTCGTCAGGGCCCGACCGCGGTGCACCACCACGTCGGTGCTCGACGCGTCCTTCATCCGGCGCCGGGCCCCCCACCCGTCCTCGCGCACCGCCCAGTAGGGCATCTCCGAGGCGCCGGCCCAGAGCGCGCGCTGCGCCTCGTTCTCGGCGAGCATGCCGTCGGTGCGCACCATCCGGTTGCGGTAGAACGCCGTCCCGTCCCGGAACCCGACGACATGGATCATCCCGTCCCCGTCGAACGGGTGGTAGTTCTTGATCGCCGGATGCAAGGGGTTCTCGGTGTTGCGCAGGTAGACGCCGTCGAGGTCGGCGGGGATCTCACCCTCCACGACCTGCAGGTCGTCAGCCTCCCACTCGGTGGTCTGCGGCCGCCAGGGGCCGGTGCGATAGGGGTGGTCGTCGTCGACCGGGAGGGTCGACAGGAGTTTGCCCACGACTTCGATGTCCACGGGTACCGCCTTTCGATTTTACTTCAGTTAGCAGAGTTACACTCGCCACACCCCTTGTCAAGGGGGCCATCTGCCTGGTAACTCTGTTAGTTATAGTTCAAAGCCGTGGGGAGTTCCCGGCCTTCGACCACGAGGAGTGGTGAGCACATGTCAGTCGAGTCCATTTGGATCGCGGGGGGATACCAAACCGACTTCGCCCGCAACGTCACCAAGGAGGGTGGCGACCTCGCCTCGCTAACCGGTGAGATCGTCCACGCGACACTGGCGGACGCAGGTATCGAGTCGGCCGACGTCGACGTGATCCACCTCGGCAACGCCTTCGGCCAGGTCTACACCGGGCAGGGCCACCTGGGCGCGATGCCCGCATCGGTCGACGATGCGTTGTGGGGCGTGCCGGCCACCCGCCACGAAGGCGCCTGCGCCTCGGGCTCGCTGGCGGTCCTGGCCGCCATGGCCGACCTGGAATCGGGGCGCTACGACTGCGCGCTGGTGCTGGGGGTCGAGATAGAGAAGAACGTCCCGGGCGACACCGGCGCCACGAACATGGCCGGAGCCGCCTGGCTGGGGCGGGAGGGCGAGGACGCCACCTACATGTGGCCGCACATGTTCAGCCGGATCGCCGAGGAGTACGACAAGCGCTATGGCCTCGAGCCCGAGCATCTGTGGCGCATCGCCGACCTCAACCACCGCAATGCGTTGCGCAACCCGAACGCCCAGACCCGCGACTGGCAGTACACGAACGCCTCGTTCACCGCGGACCCCGAGGCCAACCCGGTGGTCGAGGGCAGGCTGCACAAGGCCGACTGCGGACCCTTGACCGATGGCGGCGCCGGTGTGGTGCTGGTCTCTGACCGGTTCCTGCGGCGGCACCCGGGAATCACCCCGCCGTCGCGCATCCTGGGCTGGGGGCATCGCACCGTCGGGCTGTCCTTGGCGGAGAAGCTCGCCCGCAGTGCGGGCGCGCCGCTGATGTTCCCGCACGTCGCCGACACCATCGGCGACGCTTTTGGCCGCGCGGAACTCGCCGGGGTCGACGACGTGGACCTGATCGAGACACACGACTGTTTCACCGCCAGTGAATACCTGGCCATCGACCACTACGGCCTGACACCGCCGGGACAGAGCTGGCGGGCGATCGAAGCCGGGGACCTCGAAATCGGCGGCCGCGTGCCGGTGAATCCGAGCGGCGGACTCCTCGGCGGCGGGCACCCCGTGGGTGCCACCGGGGTGCGGATGGTTCTCGATGCGCACCGCCAGGTCTCGGCCACCGCCGGCGACTACCAGGTCGAGGGCGCCGACCTGGCCTCGACCCTCAACTTCGGCGGCAGCACGAGCACCGTGGTGTCCTTTGTGATCGGCGGCACCCGATGACCAGCCTCGCCGACCCGTCGTTGACCACCTCGCTGCGCCTCCCGGTCATCGCCGCACCGATGTTCCTGGTGTCCGGCCCGGACCTGGTCGTGGCGGCCTCCCAGGCCGGGGTGGTCGGCTCCTTCCCCAGCCCCAACTGCCGCAGCACCGCCGAACTCGACACGTGGATGGGCACCATCGCCGATCGGCTCGCCGACTCGCCGGGCGCCGCCCCCTGGGCGTTGAACCTGGTCACCCACCGGACCAATACCCGACTGGCGGAGGACCTGCGCCTGGTCGCCGCGCACCAGCCCGACATCGTCATCACCGCGCTGGGATCGCCGGCCCCGGTGATGGAGGTCGTCAAGGGCTACGGCGGCACCGTGATCGCCGACGTCGTCACCATGGCACTCGCCGACAAGGCCATCGGCGCGGGTGTGGACGGGTTGGCCTGCGTGTGCACCGGGGCCGGTGGGCACACCGGGCACCTGTCGCCGTTCGCCTTCATCAGCGGGGTGCGGGACCGGTTCGACGGCATCGTCACCGTCGGCGGCGCGATCGCCGACGGTGCGGGCATCGCCGGCGCGCTCGCCGCGGGTGCGGACCTGGTCTACATGGGCACCCGGTTCCTGGCCACCGAGGAGAGCATGGCCCCGGACGACTACAAGCAGATGGTGGTCGACCACGGGCCCGACGACCTGGTCGTCAGCGATGGGATCACCGGGACCGATGCGTCGTGGTTGCGGCCCAGCCTGGTCGCGAACGGGCTCGACCCGGAGAACCTCGTATTCGCCGGCGGGCAGCGCAGCTACGATTCCGGCAGCGCCGGACCGGCACGGTGGAAGGACGTGTGGGCGGCCGGTCAGGGTCTTGCGGCGATCCGCCAGGTCGACTCGGTCAGCGACGTGGTGACCAGGCTGGAAGCGGAGTTCGACGCCGCGACCGGCCGCCTCGCCGAGCGCCTCGCCGCACGTCACCGGCGGTCGGAGGCGCGGGACGGCCGGTAAGGTCCTTCGTTGTGGCCCTCGATCCGGACACCCCGACCAGTCTGCCGCGCGGAGGTGACAACGCGATCGCCGTGGCGCTCGGGATCCTGGGCGACGAGTGGAACCTGTGGATCCTGCGGCACGCCGTCGAGGGCGCGTGCCGCTACGGGGACTGGTTGGACCGGGGCCCCATCTCCAATGCCGTTCTGGCCGACCGGTTGTCACGACTGACCGATCAGGGCCTGTTCCGCCGCACCCGCTACTGCGAACGTCCCGCCCGCTACGAGTACACCCTGACCAGCCGGGGCGCCGCCGTCTGGCCGGTGCTCCTGAGCATGTGGGCGTGGGAGCAGAACTGGGCCCCCGCCGACGACCGGCCCCTGCCGCAGATGCGCCACGCGGCGTGTGGCCGGCACTTCCTGCCGACCATGGTGTGCGCGGCCTGCGGAAGCCCGGCGGCGCTCGACGATGTGGAGGGCAGCCCCGGCCCCAGCGGGTCGTGGTCGCGGAGCGTGCCGGCCTCGATCGGCCGACGGCGATCGGCAAACTCCCTGCCGTCGCAGGTGCTGCCGCACACGATGCAGTTGATCGGTGACCGGTGGTCGGCGGCGATGATCGGCGCACTCTACCTCGGCGCCCACCGCTACAGCGAGTTCGCCGAGCGCACCACCGCACCACCGGCCACCGTCGCCAACCGCCTCGCACGCTTCGTCCAACTGGGCGTCGTGACCACCGAACCCGCCCAGAACCGGACGGACTGGGTCCGCTACCGCGTCACCCCGAAGGGCGCGGCCTTCTTTCCCGTCACCAGCTTCATGATCGCGTGGGGACAGCACTGGTTCCGGTCCCCCGAGGGTCCGGCCCTGCACTTCACCCACCGCCGCTGCGGGCAGGCCTTCCTCCCCCGTCTGACGTGCAGCGAGTGCCATCGCGAACTCGGTGCGACGAGCGTGCTGATCGAGAATCCGGGACCGCCCTAGAACGCGAAGGCGCCGACCAACCAGATCGCCGTGGCGGTCAGGGCACCCGCCAACTCCACCAGCATGCTCGCTCCCGCCGCCTTCGTCGCCGCCCACGCCCCGCGCCAGGCGGCGTCCACGCTCCAGCCGCGCACGAGCTCACTGGCCATCGCACCCAGGATGAACCCGAGGACCAAGCCGACGAAGGGCACCACGAAGAACCCGACGATGCCGGCGATCCCGCCGACGAGAACGGTCGTGCCCGGCACCCCGGCCGCCTTCAGCGTCCGCCCCGCCACGTAGTACTTCACCACCTCGGCGACGGCGATGACCCCCGCGGCAGCAGCGAAGAACGCCCAGGCCCAGCCCCCCACGACCAGCGCCCACACCCCGATGGCGAGGCCGACGACAATGCCGCCGGGCAGCACCGGGAAAACGATGCCGAGCAACCCGACGACGATGACGAGCCCGACGAGGGCCTCACCCCAGAAGGGCACCGGCGGCTACTTCGCCGCAGCGTGCGGAAGCTTCACCGTGGCACCGTCGGGCTGGCCGGCCGGCCGGTCGATCACCTCGGTCGCAGCCTGGTCCGCCGGGACGACGCGCACCCGCGACGCGGCATCGGTGGCCCGGCGCCGAGCGGTGGCGACATCGTCGGCCGTGGCGGTCACGACCCCCATCCGTCGGCGGCGGGTCGCCGACGGCTTGCCGAACAGCCGGATACTCGTCTCCGGGATGGCCAGGGCCGCAGCGACATCGGCGAACCCGACGGCCTGGGCGTCGCGGTTGCCGTAGATGACCGCCGAGGCGCCCGGCGAGGCGAGCGTCACCTCCACCGGCAGGCCGAGGATCGCCCGGGCGTGCATCTCGAACTCCGAGATCCGCTGGCTGGCCATGGTGACCAGGCCGGTGTCGTGGGGTCGCGGGCTCACCTCGGAGAAGTAGACGTCATCGCCCTTCACGAACAGCTCGACGCCGAAGATTCCGCGCCCGCCGAGTTCCCGTCCGTCGGCCATCGCACCGGTGATCCGGGCGGCGATCGACGTCGCCGAAGCCATCGCGGAGGAGGCCATCTGCTGCGGCTGCCAACTCTCCACGTAGTCGCCGTCGACCTGGCGGTGCCCGATCGGCGCACAGAACTGCGTGATGATCCCACCGGTGCGCGGATCGATCGAGCGGACCGTCAGCAGCGTCACCTCGTAGTCGAAATCGATGAAGCCCTCGACGATGACCCGGGTGTTGGCCACCCGCGCCTTCGTCGTCGCGGTCTCCCAAGCGGCATCGACGTCGCGCGGCCCGCGCAGGGTCGTCTGCCCCTTGCCCGAGGACGACATGATCGGCTTGACCACACACGGGAAGCCGATGCTCGCCGCCGCCGTGCGCAACTCCGCGAGGGAGTCGGCGAACAGGTAGGGCGGAACCGGGATGCCGAGCTCTTCGTCGGCGAGGCGGCGGATGCGCTCGCGGTTCATCGTCGCGGTCACGCCGAAGGCCGAGGGGACGATCTGGGAGATGCCGCGCGCCTCGATGTCGCCGAGGGCGTCGGTGGCGATCGCCTCGATCTCCGGGACCACGAAATCGGGCCGGTACTTCTCGATGACCGCGGTGACGGCCGCCGGATCAGTCATGTCGACGACCTCGGCGTGATGGGCGACCTGGTGCCCCGGCGCGTCCGGGTAGCGGTCCACCGCAATCACTTCGACACCGAGCCGTTGGAAGGCGATCGTCACCTCTTTGCCCAACTCGCCGGCGCCGAGCAGCAGGACCCGCACAGCCGAATCGGTCAACGGGGTGCCCAGCACGGACGGCAGTGCGGCGGCGGCATCGCTTGTCATGCCTGGAATCCTACTTGCCCCGCGCACCGGCGCCGACGCCGATCGCGCCCACGCGGGCCGCGCACACGACCGTCGGCTCTGTTCGCCCGCGCAGCACCTGTGCGTCCATTCTCTCCCAGTGCGCCGCCTCACCTGGATCCGCGGCCGCCACGGCTACCTGGGAAGCCAGCGGGCGGCGGCTGTCGCGCTTGGCCAACTCGGACAACCGGGCGCTCTCGTTGACCGGATCACCGATCACGGTGAACTCGAACCGCTCGATCGCGCCGACGTTGCCGGCCACCGCGCGGCCGTAGCCCACGCCGATCCCCGCGGTCAGCTCGGGGACCTCGGCGGGCAGGCGGCCGGCGATCGCCCGGGCGGTGGCCAGCGCGGCCCCGGCCGGATCCGGGAGGTGCAGGGGCGCCCCGAAGATGGCCAGCACCGCGTCGCCCTCGAACTTGTTGACCAGCCCCCGGTGCGCCTCGACGACGTCGACGATGACCCCGAAGAACCGGTTGAGGATGGCGACCGTCTCACTGGGCGCATGGGTGGTCGCCAGCGCGGTCGAGCCGATGACGTCGATGAACATCGTGGCGACGATCTGCTCGCTGCCGCCGAGCTCGGGGTCGTGGCGCATCGCCGCGTCGGCGACCTCCTGGCCTACGTGGCGGCCGAACAGGTCGCGGATGCGCTCGCGCTCGCGCAGACCCGCGACCATGGTGTTGAAGCCGATCTGCAGGTCGCCCAGCTCGGAGCCGTCGTAGACGACCACGTCGACGTCGGTGTCCCCCGCGCGCACCCGGCGCATCCCGTCCTGCACCGACCGCACCGGGCCGACCACGCTGGTCGTCGACAGCACCGTCAACAACAGGCCGGTGCCCAGGGCGAGCACGCCGATCACCCAGACCGAGACCACCAGGTCCTGGGTGCGGATGTTGTCGAAGAACAGGGTGAACAGCGCGACCAGCAGGATGCCGACGATCGGGACGCCCGACCCGACCAGCCATGCCGTGACGGCCCGCCCGCGCAGGCGCATTCGACGGCCGGTGGTGAACCCCGCGGCGAGCAGCTCCGCCTCGGTCGGCCGCAGGATGAACTCGGCGAGCATCGACGAGATGGCCACGACCACCGTCCCGCTGAATGCGAGGACGAAAGCGATCTTGGGGATCAGCTGGGGGTCCACCACCCCGCAGGCGATGGTCAACCAGACGGCGGCGACCAGCCACAGCAGGCTTTGCAGCATCACCAGGCGCCCGGGCACGCGCCGGGCGTTGCGCGCGTCGGCAGCGGTGGGCTTCTCCCCGCGGATCGCCCACCGCAGGTCTCGGACCGTCGCATACGTCCCCCACCAGACGCCGATGGCCAGGGCGCAACCGCAGTAGACGGGGACCAGGATGAAATTGACCCACCACAGCTCGGCGCGGAACACCGACGGGACCGGGACGCCGACGGTCACCAGGACGATGGCCACCACGATCCCGACGACGTTGGCCACCACGAGCGCGGCCGTGAGCAGCACCTGGATCCGGATCCGTTTGCGCAGCTGGCTGTCGCTGCTGGACCCGAGCAGGACCGACCCGTAGTCGCGCGCGGTCGATCGGATCGGCATGCGCGCCCTTTCGGTCGACGGTCGGCGGTGTCGGATCAGGCGATCTCGCGCCGCACGATGGTCTCGTCGCGACCCGGGCCCACCCCGATGCAGGAGACGTGCGCGCCGGACAGTTCTTCGAGGCGCAGGACGTAGCGCTGCGCGTTGACGGGCAGTTCGTCGAAGGTCCGCGCCGCGGAGATGTCCTCCCACCACCCGGGCATGGTCTCGTAGACCGGCGTGGCGGCGTGGAAATCGGACTGGGTCATCGGCATCTCGTGCAAGCGCTTGCCGTCGACCTCGTAGGCCACGCAGATCGGGACCTCGTCGAGCCCGGACAGCACGTCGAGCTTGGTGAGGAAGTAGTCGGTGATGCCGTTGACCCGCGTCGCGTAGCGGGCGATCACCGCGTCGAACCAGCCGCATCGGCGCGCGCGGCCGGTGGTCACCCCGACCTCGCCACCGGCCTTGGCCAGGTACTCGCCGGCCTCGTCGAAGAGTTCGGTGGGGAACGGGCCGGAACCGACGCGGGTCGTGTACGCCTTGAGGATTCCCAGGACCGTGGTGATCTTGTTGGGGCCGATGCCCGACCCGACCGCGGCGCCGCCGGCGGTCGGGTTGGAAGAGGTCACATACGGGTAGGTGCCGTGGTCGACGTCGAGCAGCGTGCCCTGCGACCCTTCCAGCAGGACTGTCTCGCCGCGCTCGAGTGCCTGGTTGAGCAGCAGCCGGGTATCGGCGATGCGCCCCTTGAAGCCCTCGGCGAGGCCAAGCACCTCGTCGACGACGGCGTCGGGCTCGAGCGCCTTGCGGTTGTAGATCTTGGTCAGGATCTGGTTCTTGATCTCCAGCGCGGCCTCGACCTTCTCGGCGAGGAGGTCCTCGTCGAGGACGTCGGCGGCGCGCACCCCGACCCGCGCGATCTTGTCCTGGTAGCAGGGGCCGATGCCGCGACCGGTGGTGCCGATCTTCGCGCTGCCCAAGAACCGCTCGGTGACCTTGTCGATCTCGACGTGGTAGGGCATGAGCAGGTGCGCGTCGGCCGACAGCATCAGGTTGGAGGTGTCGACGCCGCGCTCGGACAAGCCGGCCAACTCCGACAGCAGGACGCCCGGGTCGACGACCACGCCGTTGCCGATGACGTTGCGCACCCCGGGGGTGAGGATCCCCGACGGGATGAGGTGCAGGGCGAAGGTGTCGCCACCGGGCAGCACCACGGTGTGCCCGGCGTTGTTACCACCCTGGTAGCGCACCACCCACTGCAGCTTGCCGCCGAGCAGGTCGGTCGCTTTCCCCTTGCCCTCGTCGCCCCATTGGGCACCGATCAGCACGATCGCAGGCATGCGTCAGACTCCTTGGTTCGCCAGACAATCCCGCATCACCCTACTTGGTTTGGCCTCCGACTACGCTATTCGGCGTGACGACCGCCGTGCTGACGCCGCCTGGATTGACCGATTGGGACCTGTTCTCGCTGCGCCCGGCCGTCAAACCGATCGTCGACGCAGCGCTGGCCGACTCGGGCACCAGCCGCCTGGTCGTCGACGGTGACTGCGCCGAGCCCGACAGCTTCCTGGCCGCGGTGCTGGCGCGGCTGATGGTGCTCGAACGACTCGACGTCGAGGTGGCCTACGTCGCCGGCGCACCGACCCGGGCGACGCGGATCCACCGGCTGCCCACCGGCGCGGCGGCGCGCGAACTCGCGGGGGCCGGCACCGCGCGGGAGCGCCCGCTGATCCGCGACGACGCCGCCTCGGTGCTCGTCGGCCGGGCCCGCCACGTCGGCGCCGACGGCGGGGAACTGACCGGCGAGGGCTACCTCGACGACCTCAGACTGTTCGACGGCACGGTCGCGGGCGTGGAGATCGAGCCCTTCGGCGCCGGGCTGCGCGGCCGGGTCGTTCGGCGCGGACTGCCCCGGCGCTGGGTGACCGGGCGCGCGGTGCAGACCGGCGGGCCGGCGGTGTTCGTCGAGCGGGAGGGCATCCTCACCGAACGGGCGGTACCGCGTTCGACCTTCTACCCGCACCACATCGGGTGGCGCCTGGTCGGCGGGCGCTAGTCACCAGCTCAGCTCGGCATCGTGGCACCCCTCGTCGCCCACGCCCTCGACCTGCACGGTGGCATGTTCGAGGCCGTGGGCGGTGAGGACTTCCTGTGCCTGGGCGAGCACCTGCGCCCCGTCGACCTCGGCGGCGATGTGCACGGTCGCCACGTCCATCCCCGTGGTCAGCGTCCACACGTGCAGATCGTGGACGTCGCGCACCCCGGGGATGTGCGCCAACTGCGCCTGAACCGCGTCGACGTCGACGTGTTTGGGCGCCTGCTGGTTGAGGATGCGCAGCGCGTCGCCGGCGAGCCGGATCGCGCGCGGCACCACCCAGAGTGCGATCAGGACGGCGACGACGATGTCCGCGTAGCCCGATCCGGTGACGATGGCGAACACGCCGGCCACCAGGACGCCGACGCTGCCCACCGCGTCGGCGAGTACCTCGAGGTACGCGCCGCGCACCGCGATCGACTCCTTGGCGTCGGACCGCAGCATGAGCATGACAAGGACGTTCACCGCGAGACCGATCAATGCGACGACGATCAGGGTCATCCCGGGGACTTGGGGGTCGGTGCCGATGCGCTCGATCGCCTCGTACAGGACGTAGGCACCGACGGCGATCAGCAGTACGGCGTTGACGATCGCGCTGAACACCTCGGCCCGGTGCCAGCCGAACGAGCGCCGCGCGGTGGCCGAGCCGTGACGCGCCAGCAGCAGCGCCGACATACCCATCAGCAGTGCCACGACGTCGGTCGCCATGTGCCCGGCGTCGGCGATCAGCGCCAGCGAGTTGGCGAGGATGCCGACGACCAGTTCCACGACGAAGAAGCCGCCGATGAGGCCGACGGCGACCACCATCGGCCACAGCCGTCGTTTCCCGGCGCCGGAACCGGTGCCGATGTGTGCATGGTCGTGCGAGTGGCCCATACCGACAACATATGCGGAGTTACGCATATCAGCAAGTGGTCGGCACTCGCTACCTCTGGTGCAACTGGGCCACCGCCGAGGTCCGCGACAGCCCGGCGATCATCAACATGTCGACCAGTTGCGAACGGATCTGCGCCAGCATCGACGCCGCGGTGAACTCCTCGTCGGCCACGACCTCGGGCTTGGCCCGGCGCGCGATCCCACGCACCACGCGCGCAGCATCGGCCGCGTCGGGCTCGCCGCCCGGCGGCGCCAGCATGAAGGCGCGCAGCACCTCGTAACCCGCGCCGAGTTGCTCGATCAGATCGACGACGGCCACCGGGACCGATTCCCCGCGGCTCACCATTCCGTTGGCCCGGCGGACCAGGACGAGCAGGTTGCGCACGGCGCTGTCGATCGGCTCGCCGGTCGCGGCGATGCGGGCCACCCGCGAGCGCGAACTCCAGTACAGCGGCGAGATGACGCTGACCTCGCGGCCCCCGCGCATGTCGGCGCGCATCGTGTCCAGTGCCCCGCGCAGCCCGCTCACCTGGTCGTAGACCGCAGCAGTGGTCTCGGTGTCCCCGACCCGCAGCGCCGGGGCGAGCCGCAGGCAGGTGTCACGCATCGTCGCGAGGATCCGGGCCGCGTCCAACCGCGCGCGGTGGGCCGGGTTGGTGGGCATGATCACGACGACGAGGATGCCGACGACGCCGCCGATGAGTGCGTCGATCGCCCGGCTGAAGCCGGCGCCGGTCATCGGCACGGCGACGACCAGGACCGCCGACGAAGCAGCCTGCATCGGGATGATCGGCCCGGTGTCGAGGAAGACGGCGAGGAGCATGGCGGTGAGCACCGCAGCCGCGATCTGCCAGGCGCCCGACCCGAAGGACCGCACCAGCAGGTCGCCGATGAGCACGCCGATCGCCACCCCGACGACCAGTTCCACCGAGCGCCGCCACCGCTTGCCCAGCGACAGGCCCAGCGAGATGATCGCGGCGATCGGCGCAAAAAACGGGTCGAGGTGGCCGAAGAACACGGTAGCGATCCACCACGAGACACCGGCCGCCAGGCAGCACTGCAAGATCGGCACCAGCGAGTCGAGGACCCGGCGCACCCGGGCCTGCACCACCGGCGGAAGGCGCCTTAGCAGGCGGCTCCCCGGGTCCCGGATCAGCATCCACCGCTCCCCCACCGCTCGCGCGGGGTGGGGGCGGGGCGCCGGGCGCTTCCCGGCCCGCGACGTCCAAGGCCTCACCGTTGCCGATGATAGCGACGCCGCGCGGCCGCAACTGACAAGATAGGCGCGTGCACCTCGGCGATGCAATCATCCGGATCGGCCCCGCACTGGTCGTCGCGATGGTCGTCCTCGCCGGGATCGCCATCGCCGTCAACCTCGCCGCCGCCAGCGGCCACGGTCGCGACACCCTCACCGCCATCGTCCGCGCCGTGATCCAGCTCACCGGCCTGGCCGCCATCCTCGCGGTGGTGATCGAGAACCTGTGGGCCTCGGTGCTGTTCGTCGGCGTGATGGCAACCGTCGCGGCATGGACCTCGGCCAGCCGGATCACCGGCAGACCGTCCGCGCGTGCCACCGTGCTCTGCCTGCTCCCGGTGGCGGTGGCGACCATTCTGATCATGGTCGGGGTCGTCCTGACCGGGGTGGTGCCGGCCGCCGGCATCGCCATCATCCCCACCGCCGGAATCATGCTGGGCAACGCGATGATCGCCACCTCGCTGGCCGGCCGCCACGCGCATGACGAGTTGCGCTCTCGATACGGCGAGGTCGAGGCCGCACTGTCGTTGGGCTTCGCGCCGCGGGACGCCCGTGTGGAGGTGGTCCGCCCGGCCGCGGCGACGGCGTTGATCCCCGGCCTGGACCAGACCCGATCGGTCGGACTCGTCACCATCCCCGGCGCCTTCGTCGGCATGGTGCTGGGCGGTGCGTCGACGACCGCCGCGGCAATCATGCAGCTGTTCGTCCTGGTTGCACTACTCGCAGTCAGCTCGATCGCGGTGCTCGCCACCACCGAGCTGGTCAGTCGCGAGCTTCTCTGAGCAGCGGCGGGTCGCTCTTAGCGGCCCAATCCGAGGTGCTCGGCCGCACCCGGGTCGCAATCGTTGAGCAGATCGAGGCACCGCAGGTACTCGTCCTCCTCGCCGATGATCTGCGCCGCCTTTGCCAGCGCCCCCACGCACCGCAGGAAGCCCTGGTTCTGCTGGTGTTCCCAGGGCACGGGGCCATACCCCTTCCAGCCGTGGCGGCGGAGCTGGTCCAGACCGCGGTGATAGCCGGTGCGCGCGTAGGCGTATGCGGCGACGACCTCCGGCGGCACGTCGCCCGTACCGGCCGCCGCGACGTCGACTCCCTCGAGTGCGGCTTCGGCGAGGTACGCCCAGGCGATCGACGCCGTCGGCGATCCGGCGGCGACCGCGGCGGGCGCCGTGCCGTTGAGCAACTCCGACTCGGCATCGTCGTCGCCGGTGAGTAACGTGGGCGGGGGGCCGAGTAGGTCTCCGAAGGAAGTCACCGCCCAATTGAACCACTTGCGCGCGGTGGGATCACGCCCCGGCAGGCATCCCGAATGTGTCTGACCGGGCATATTTCGCTAGTGTGTGACCCGCTAGTGATCGATGGACGAAGGCAGGGCTTGCCCGATGGCGCAGTCAGACGAAACCCCCACCGCGGGCGACGACCGCAGTGAGAACTCCGCAGCAACGGAGGTTGAAGCGACGGAGGTTGATTCGCTGCGCAACCGCCGCGAGGAGGCGGCACCCGAGCAAGCGGTTCTCGACGCACCGCGGCCCCGCGGCGGCGGCGGGATCAACTCGGCGACTCGCGTGATCAGTCGCGACGAACTCCCCGACGCCGAGGCCCTCCCCGACCTCGAGGACGTCGACGCGGTCGCCGACGACACTGCCGCGGAAGCCGTCGCTGAAGAATCTGGCGCTGAAGAATCTGGCGCCGAAGAATCTAGCGCCGAAGAATCTAGCGCCGAAGAAGCCGCCGCCGCCGAAGAATCTAGCGCCGAAGAATCTAGCGCCGAAGAATCCCCTGCGGAGGAGACCGACGCAGCTGAGACCGACGCAGATGAGACCGACGGGGCCGAGACCGACGGTGCCGAGGATGACGCAGCCGAGGCCGAGGCCGACGACGCAGCCGCGGAGGCGGACGCCGATTCCGCGGAGGCCGAAGTCGCCGAGGAACCCGCCGAGGTCGACGACGACGCCGCACTGACCGATTCGGCGATCACCGCCGAGGTGGCCGCTGGTGCAGTCGCCGCGAAACTGGTCGCCGAGGCCCAAACCGACGAGACCACTGAGGAGCCCGCCGAGGAGCCCACGGCGGCCGTCTCACGTCGGCCGGAGATCAAGAAGCTCGAGACCGCGGGCGACGAGGACACCGCCGCAGAGGCCGAGGCGGACGAGGCCAAGACTGACGCCCCGGCCACCCAAACCAAGGCCACCGAAACCAAGGCCACCGAAACCAAGGCCATCGAAACCAAGGCCATCGACGCCGCCGCCGGCTGGAAGAACGCCGAGGAAGCCGCCGAGCCCACGACGATCTCACTGCCGAGTGAGAAGAAGCGGCGCAGCCGCAAGCCGTTGGCACTGGTCGCCGCCGTCATCGTCTTGGCCGCCGCGGCCGGGGCCGCGGTGTGGTTCTTGCGCAAACCCGCGCCCGCCGATGTTGCGGCCGAGGCCGCCACCTCCTACGTGACGGCGATGAACAACGGTGATCTGACGACGCTGCGCTCGGTGACCTGCGGGGACACCCACGCCTTCTACGCCAAGATCAGTGACGCGGACTACGCGAAGCTGTTCGCCGCCCAGAAGGCCCGCAACGAGCTGGTGAACATCAGCGGCATCCGGGCCGCCAAGGTCGTGGGCAACGGCCAAGCCGTCGTCGAGGTCAATTCCTTCCGGACCGCGACGCCGACCGAGGTCGTGCCGACCTCGATCAACCTGCAGAAGGTCGACGGCGCCTGGAAGGTCTGCTCCCCGAAGTAGTCAGCGGTCAGGCGCTGATCGACTTGCCCGCCGACTTGAGGTCGCGGCACGCCTCGACAACGCGCTCGGCCATCGCGGCCTCGGCCTTCTTCAGGTAGCTGCGGGGGTCGTAGACCTTCTTGTCACCGACCTCGCCGTCGACCTTCAACACGCCGTCGTAGTTGCTGAACATGTGTCCGGCGATCGGGCGGGTGAACGCATACTGCGTATCGGTGTCGACGTTCATCTTGACCACGCCATAGCTCAGCGCCTCGTCGATCTCGCTCTTGAGCGAGCCGGAACCGCCGTGGAACACGAAGTCGAACGGCTTCGCGCCGGAATCGAGGCCGAGTTTGGCGATCGCGGCCTGCTGACCGTCGTTCAGGACCGACGGCTCGAGCTTGACGTTGCCCGGCTTGTACACGCCGTGCACGTTGCCGAAGGTGGCGGCGAGCAAGTAGCGGCCGTTCTCCCCGACACCCAGTGCGTCGACCGTCTTCTCGAAGTCCTCGACCGAGGTGTAGAGCTTGTCGTTGATGGCGTTCTCGACGCCGTCCTCTTCACCGCCGACGACGCCGATCTCGACTTCGAGGATGATGTTGGCCGCCGCGGTGGCCGCCAGCAACTCCTGGGCGATCTGCAGGTTCTCGTCGATCGGGATCGCCGAGCCGTCCCACATGTGCGACTGGAACAGCGGGTTGCCGCCGTTGTCGACGCGTTCCTTGGAGATGGCGATCAGCGGCCGCACGAACCCGTCGAGCTTGTCCTTCGGGCAATGGTCGGTGTGCAGCGCAATGGTGACGCCGTACTCGGCGGCCACGACGTGGGCGAACTCGGCCAACGCCACGGCGCCGATCACCATGTCCTTCACGCCGAGCCCCGAGCCGAACTCGGCGCCACCGGTGGAGAACTGGATGATCCCGTCTGACCCGGCTTCGGCGAAGCCCTTGATCGCGGCGTTGATCGTCTCCGACGACGTGCAGTTGATGGCGGGGAAGGCGTACCCGCCGTCCTTGGCCTGCTTCAGCATCGCGGCGTACGTCTGCGGAGTGGCAATGGGCATGGAACGGTCCTCCAAGCGGTGTTCGGCAACTCGCGCACGGGCGAGCGTCAGGTGTCCCACCAGTATGGCAAGTCGCTCGACAGAGGTTTGCGCCACCTGGGAATCGCCCACCCTCTGCGCGTTCAATCGGACACCCTCAGTGGGTTCTCAGCCCCGCGCCGGTACCCTTGTGGCCTGTGAACCTCTTGGCCCTTACGCAGACCACGACCAATGTCGCGCTGTTGCCCGACTTCCTGGACCCGATCCATTTGATCGACTCGTTCGGAACCTGGGCCCTGGTCGGCCTGCTGGTCGTCATCTTCGTCGAATCGGGCGTGCTGTTCCCCGTGCTGCCCGGTGACTCCCTGCTGTTCGTGGCCGGCATGCTCTCGACGGCGAGCGCGGCGGCCGCCGCGGAGAAGGGTGCCGCGGGGGCGAACTTCGACCTGTGGCAACTGCTCCTGCTCGTGCCGATCGCCGCATTGCTCGGCGGATTCACCGGCTACGGCATCGGCCGATTCCTGGGCACCTCCATGTTCAAGCCCGACGCAAGGTTCCTCAAGCAGAAGTACCTCGACGAGGCGCACGCCTTCTTCGAGCAGCGCGGGCCCTTCGCGATCGTGATCGCGCGCTTCGTCCCGATCGTGCGCACCGTCGCCCCGATCGTCGCCGGCGCGGCGCGCATGCGCTTCTCTGCCTTCGCGCTGTTCAACATCATCGGAGCGGTGCTCTGGGGCGCAGGCCTCGTGCTGCTCGGGGCCTGGTTGGGCCGCTTCGACATCATCCAGAAGTTGCTCGAACCGATCTTCATCCTCATCGTGCTCGCCTCGGTGTCGCCGATGTTCTTCGAGTGGTACCGCCGCCGCAAGGGCAGGGCCGAGGCCGACGGCGCCGTGTGAGGGAACGCGGGACTCAGTCGTTTGACCGAGACGCCGGTCACATGTCAATGTGACAGTGATTGATGTCACTCGACTGGGGGAGTTCCTACGGTGAAGTTGACCCCGTTGCCCGTCCGCGCGACCGTTGCCACCGCCTTGGCCGCCGTCGCCGTCACAGCACTCACCGTCATCGCGGTGGCGCCGCCTTCGACACAGGCCGCACCACGCCTGCCGGTGTCGCTGGCCGACTGCGGCCCGGGATCGTCACCCGAGCCGGGGTTGCAGGGCGACGTCCCTGCAGCCGATCGTGATTCAGGCCGGTCGCGACGGGGCTACTCCTGCAACATCACGCGGCTGGGTCGGTATGCCGGGCACGGCGGTGGCATCACCTCCACCAGCTACGACCATTGCGGCTACATGGGGACCCTGTTCCCCGGCTCGCTCGTGGGGCCCGACACCGGCGTCGCCGTCGTTGACGCGAGCGACCCGAATCGGTTGCGCCGTACGGCAACCCTGCGGGCCCCCGCATTGTTGGCCGGAACCTGGGAGAGTCTCAAGGTCAACACCAACCGCAAGCTGCTGGTCGGAACCGGCGTGCCCCTTCTGTGGGGTGCCGGGCTCCTCGCCGTCTACGACGTGAGCAACTGCGCCCACCCCCGGCTTCTCAACGACGGCGGGCCGGGTTCGCCGGCCGCACCGCTGCCGATCGTCGCCCATGAGGGTGGCTTCTCCCCCGATGGCCGGACCTACTGGACCACCACCGTCGGCCCCGGACCGCTCAGCGCCATCGACCTGAGCAACCCGGCGAGGCCCCGGGTCATCGCGCAAACCCTGGTCGGGCTGGAGGCCCACGGGATCGGGGTCAGTGCCGATGGCCGCACGCTGTATCTGTCGCACAACTTCGGCGGCGTGAGCATCTACGACATCAGCGACATCCAGCTCCACCGCCCCAATCCCCAGATCCGGAAGCTGTCCCAGCTGTACTGGGCCAATGGCTGGGCCACGCAGCACAGTGTGCCGGTCACCTATGGGCGCAAGCCGTATCTGTTCACCGTCCTCGAAGGGGGCTCGGGCGGGGTCAAGGTCATCGATGTCTCCCGCCGCCGCAACCCGCGCGAAGTGAACAACCTCAAGCTCGAGATCAACCTGCCCAAGAATCAGGACCGCGCACTGGCGTCCAGCATGGGCGGCAGCGCTTTCGCCTACGAGTCGCACTACTGCGCCGCTGACCGTCCGGTCGACCCGACGGCCCTCGCCTGCGGGTGGATCTCCTCCGGAATTCGGGTATTCGACATCCGAAACCCGCTGCGCGTCAAAGAGATCGCCTACTACAACCCGCCGGCCAAGACCGACCAGCACACCAGCCTGTGGAACTCGCCGCATGCGCTGGCGTCGGTCCTGGGCATCCCGCTGATGTCGGCCCCCGCCATCCTGCAGTCGTTGGCGCAGGGTTCATTCGACCCCCGGCAGGCACTCAGCGCCCGGTCGGGCCGACTGTTCGCCGACCTGTCGACCGATTGGTGCTTCTCACCGCCGGAATGGCGCGGCAACACGCTCTACGTCGCCTGTTCCGACAACGGCTTCCAGGTGCTGGAACTTACCAACGGCGCCTACACCCCACCGCCGAATCAGCGGTCGACCGTCGGGTCATGACACCGGCTCGACCGTCGTGGGCGGGCCGGGCGGTCACCATCGTCACCGTCACCGCCCTGCTGGCCGCCGCGTTCGTCGCCGGCATCGTGGTGCGGCCCCTGTTCGTCGCCGAACAGCCGACGACCCCGCCGTTGGGCACGGTTGAGGAGGGCTTCCTGCAGGACATGTCGGCCCACCACCAGCAGGCGCTGTCGATGGCCCAGCTCGTCGACCGCCCAGGCGTCGACGACGCCGTCGTGTTCCTCGCCCGTCAGATCCGGGTGGCACAGGCGAACGAGATCGGCATGATGACCGGCTGGTTGCAGATGGCCGACCGTCCTCTGGCCAACCCCGCGCCGATGGCCTGGATGACCCGCTACGGCGACAGTGGTGACCACCAGCACGGGGCCGCCCACGAGATGCCCGGCATGGCGACCGCCGACGAGGTCGCCGGGCTGGGATCGGCTCCCCCCTCCGTCGCGAGCACCCGCTTCCTGCAGTTGATGCAGCGCCACCACTACGGCGGCATCGCAATGTCCCAGGATTTCGTGGCCCAGGTACCCGAGGGGATGACCAGCCGCCTCGCGCGGTCGATGATCAGCACCCAAAGCAAGGAGACCGCCCTGATGGGCGCCATGCTCGCCCAACGCGGGGCCTAGATCCCGACTTCGCGCGGAACGGGTTACCAGGCCTCGTCGAGATCGGCGTGCTGGCTGATCCAGGTGTGCATCGCGACCCCCGCGGCGACCCCGGCATTGATCGAGCGGGTCGACCCGAATTGCGCGATCGACACGGTGAGGTCGGCCGCCGACTGTGCGTCGCCGCTGACCCCGGGCCCCTCCTGGCCGAAGAGCAGCACGCACTCGCGCGGCAGGGCGACCCGCTCGATGCGCTCGGCTCCCGGGGTGTTGTCGACGGCCACGACCGCGAGCCCACGTGCGCGGGCCCAGCCGACCAGGTCGGCAACCGTCTCATGGTGCTCGAGGTGCTGGTAGCGATCGGTGACCATGGCACCGCGCCGGTTCCACCGGCGGCGGCCGACGATGTGGACGGCGGCCGCGGCGAAGGCGTTGGCCGTGCGCACGACGGTGCCGATGTTCGCGTCGTGGGCGAAGTTCTCGATGGCGACGTGAAACGGGTGGCGGCGCGAATCGATGTCCGCAACGATCGCCTCACGCGTCCAGTACCGGTAGGCGTCGACGACGTTGCGGGTGTCGCCGTGAGCGAGGAGTTCCGAGTCATAGCGCGGGTCGGCCGGTGCGTCGCCCGGCCACGGGCCGACACCGGCCGGCGGGATGCCGCGCGCCTGCCACTCGGTGGGGCCGGCCTGCTCGTCGTGCTGTGACATCGGTGAGGTGGAGGTCATCGGCGAAGGGGAGGTTCAGGCCAGTCCGAGGTCGGCAAGCCCGAGCAGTGACCGGTAGGGCACGCCCAGCCGGCCGATCACCTCGTCGGCACCGGTGGCCCGATCGACCACCGTGGCCACGCCGACCACCGTCGCCCCGGCCTCGCGCGCCGCTTCGACGGCCGCACTCGGGGAGGCGCCCGTCGTCGAGGTGTCCTCGACGACCAGCACGCGCCGGCCCGCGATGTCGGGTCCCTCGATGCGCCGCTGCATGCCGTGGGTCTTGGCCGCCTTGCGCACGACGAAGGCGTCGACGGGGCGGCCGGCGGCGTGCATGATCGCGGTCGCGACCGGGTCGGCACCCAGAGTCAGCCCCCCGACGGCGTCATAGTCCCAGTCGGCGGTCAGTTCGCGCATGAGGGCGCCGATCAACGGGCCGGCCTCATGGTGCAGCGTCGCCCGGCGCAGGTCGACGTAGTAGTCGGCGGTCTTACCCGAAGACAGCGTCACCGCACCGTGTACGACGGCCAACTCGCCCACCAGGGCCGCGAGGCGTTCGCGGTCGGCGGCGCTCATCGCTGGTCGTCGCCGGGCAGCAGCGGTGACCGGTTCGGCGAAGCGCCCTGCCAGCCGGGCGGCGGGGTGGCGCCCTGCTGGCGCGGGGCCGGGGGGCGCGCGAACGGGTCGAGACCCGGTGCGCCCTGCGGTGGCATCGGTGTGGGCGGCAGCGGGTTGACCGTGGTCGGCTGCTCGGCGTTGGCCTGCCGGGCGTGCTGCAGGGCCTCACGTCGGCGCTTGTCGCGCATGTTCTCGGTCTTCTCGTCGGCGAGCTCGGCGTTGGCCGGGCCGTGCGGATCCCGGGGGTCGGGCGCGTCCTGCGGATCCACCGACGGCGGCAGCACGCGCAACAGATCGGCGAAGCGCGCCACGATGTCGAGTGCGGCGTCCAAGCGCGCCGGATCGTTGGTCAGCGGCATGGCGCCCAGCGCCCACTTGCCCTCGGTCCACAACACCTCGATATAGGGCGGGGCGGCGTTGGCCAGGGCGATCATCCGCCGGTCGCACACGCGGCGGGCGACGGCGAGGTTGTTGGAGAACATCACTCGCGGCCCCATCGCGCCCAGCAACTCGACATCGGTCTCGGCCGGCGCGAGCACGTCCTCGTGGCGCAGGTCGACGATCACCTGCGACGCCGCCTTGCGGCGAACGGCGACGATCGTGGCGGTCTCGGTGAGATCGAAGACCACCGCCTCGGCGCCGTCGTAGTCGCCGAACGCCACGTCACGGACCTCGACGTGGTCGGGGACGTCCATCGCGGCGCGGCGGAAGACGCGGCGCAGCTTGGTGTCGGACTCGCGGTAGGCGAAGCCCTGGGCGTCGCTCCACACCTCCCGGTGGGCGCGCGCGACGGACGAACGCTGGTGGTCGAGCCACAACAGGACCCCGGCGCCGATGAGGGCGACCGCGGCGATGAGGAAGTACACGATGCTGGTCATCGCCTGCCACCTTACTATCGGTGGGCATGAGCCCCGCAGTGATGACCGCCAAGTGGATGCGGAGCCGGCCATGCGCGACGCGGTGACTGCCGACGAGGCCGCCCTGTTGAGTGGCCTGACCGCCGACCCGATCGTCGGGTTGACGAGCGCGCTGATCGCCGAGGCGAGTGAGAATCCGGGCGGTTCGGAGGCCGCCACGGTGGCCGTCCTCGCCGATGCCTGCCGGGATGCCGGCCTCGCGGTGGAGATCGCCGAGGTCGCCCCGGACCGACCCAACCTGATCGCCACGCTGCCCGGTTCCCGCGACGACCGCGGCCTGCTGTTCCTGGGACACTCCGACGTCGTGCCGGCCGGCGACGGGTGGTCGGGGGACCCGTTCGCGGCGCGACGCGACGGCGGCCGGTTGATCGGGCGCGGCGCCACCGACATGAAGGGCGGCCTGGCCGCGGTCGTCGCGGCACTGGGGGCGTTGGCCGACCACGGCGCCGGCGGCCGGGTCGAGTTCGTCTGCACCGTCGACGAGGAGGCCGGCGGGCTGGGGGCGCGCTCCTACGTGGCCGGGCAGACCGGGACCGGTGTTCTGGGCTGCATCGTCGCCGAACCCACCGGGCTGGCCGCCGTGCACGCCGGGCGCGGCACCGCCAATCTCGACATCACCATCACCGGGAAGGCCGCACATTCGGGCCGGCCCGACGACGGGTGCAGTGCGATCGCCGTCGCGGGCGAGGTCTTGGGCGTCATCGCGCAGGACGGTCGGCGCCTGGCCGCGCACCCGCACCCCGACCTGGGACCGGCGACGTGGAACGTGGGCACCATCAGCGGCGGGCAGGGCATCAACGTCGTCGCCGCGCGGTGCCTGCTCGGCGTCGACCGCCGACTGCTGCCCGACGAGCAGATCGAGGTGGTCACCAACGATCTGCGCGAACGGATCGCCGCCCTGGGGCTGCCCGAGCAGGCGGCGGTCACCGTCACCGTCGCCTCGGAGACCCCGGCCTTCGCCACACCGGTCGATCACCCCCTGACCGTCGGTGTGTCTGCGGCCCTCGCCGCGCTGGGGCTCGATCCGGCGCCGCGGGTGTGGAGCGCCGCCTGCGACGCCGGGTTCCTGCACCGGGACCTCGGCATCGCCTCGATCGTGCTGGGCCCCGGCGACATCAACACCCAGGCGCACCAGGCCGACGAGTCGGTGGCAGTCGACGACCTGCTCACCGCCGCGCGCCTCTACGCCCTGATCGCCCACCGGCTGCTGGGTTAGCCGATACCGGCTGCATCAACCGTCTGGCGGAGGGGCCCCGACGAACCGATAGCCCCTGCCCGACTCGGTCACCAACAGGCGCGGCCGGGTGGGGTCCTCCTCGAGTTTGCGCCGCAGACTGGCCAGGTAGACCCGCAGGTAGTTCGTCTGTTCCACATAGCCCGGCCCCCACACGGCGGTCAGGATCTCCCGCTGCGACACCAGTGCGCCGTCGTTGCGCGCCAACAATTCCAGGATCCCCCACTCGGTCGGGGTCAGCCGCACCGGCACCCCGTCGCGGGTGACCTGCTTGCCGGCCAGGTCGATCTGCACCGCCCCGGCGCGCACGATGGGATCGTGACGGGTCGGGACGGCCGCGGTCCCCCGCCGGATGGCCGCCCGCAGGCGCGCGACCAACTCCTCCATACCGAAGGGTTTGGTGACATAGTCGTCGGCACCGGCATCCAGCGCGGCCACCTTGTCCGAGGAGTCGGTGCGAGCCGACAGCACGATGACCGGAACACTCGTCCACCCCCGCAGCCCCGCCAGGACCGCCAGCCCGTCGAGATCCGGCAGGCCCAGGTCCAACACGACGACGTCGGGCAGGGAGCGCGCCGCGGCCGCCAATGCGGCCGCCCCGGTGGCCACGGTCGTCACGTCGAACCCGCGGGCCCGCAGGTTGATGCGCAGCGCTCGCAGCAGTTGGGGCTCGTCGTCGACGACGAGCACCCGGCCCCGGTCGACGCCGCTAGTCATCGCCGACCCCCGCATCGTCGTCGCCGGCCCCGGTGTCACCCGGGGACGTCGGCAGTTCGACGACCATGGTGGTCCCGCCGCCGGGGGTCTCCCCGACCGTCAGGGTCCCGCCCATCGCCACCACGAACCCGTGGGCCACCGACAGCCCCAGGCCGACCCCCGAGCCCGCCCGATCCTGGTCGCCGTACTGGTGGAACGGCCGCAGCACCCGGCCGCGCTCGTCGACCGGTATCCCCGGGCCGTGGTCCACCACCTCGATCACGCACCGCTCGTCCCCCGCCTCGCTGACCCCGAGCCGGGTCTCCACCGTGACCGGTTTGCCCTCGCCGTGCCGCACCGCATTGTCGACGAGGTTGGCCAGGGCCCGTTCGAGCAGTCCGGCGTCGGCGTCGGCCCACGACCACCCCAGCCGGGTGGTCACCGGCCGGTCGCCCGTCGCCATGACCCGGTGGATGACCTCGGGGAGATACGTGCGCCGGACCACCGGCGACACCACCCCGGCGGCAAGCCTCGACGAGTCGAGCAGGTTGCCGACCAGTGCGGTCAACTGGTCCACCGATTCCTCGGCGGTCGCCAGCAACTCGGCCGTGTCGGCGGCGTCAAAGGTCAGGTCCGGACTGCGCAGGCTCGAGACGGCCGCCTTCGCCGCGGCCAGCGGCGTGCGCAGATCGTGGCTCACCGCGGCCAACAGCGCGCGCCGCAACTCGTCGGTTCGCGCGATCTCATCCGCCTCGGCCGCCTGCCCGGCGAGCCGGTCGCGCTCCACCGCGGCCGCCACCTGGTTGGCGACCGCCGAGAGCACCCGGCGGTCGTGCACATCGATCTGCGGCCCGCGCAACAGCAGTGCGTAGCGACCGCCGGACGCCTCGCACACCGTCGACGCGGACTCGGCGTCGCCGGGCGGATCGGTACCGACCGCGGCCCGCACACCGGCGGTGCGATCGCCGCGGCGCACGACGGCCACCGCCTCCTGCCGATAGGTCTCCAGCACGCGGTCGAGGAGGTCGGGCACGGCCGCGTCGTTGAGCACCGCACTGGAGAATGCTGACAACAGCTCGGCATCGCGACTGGCCTGCGCGGCCTCGCGCCGACGCACACTCGCCGAGTCGACCAGGGCCGCGACGGCGACGGCCGTGATCAGCATGACCACGATCGTGATCAGGTTGTCCGGCTCGCTGATGGTGAAGGTGTAGCGCGGCGCCGCGAATAAGAAGTTGAGCAGCAGGCCCGATACCAGGGCCGACAACACGGCCGCGCCGACGCCGCCGAGCAGCGCGACGGCGAGGATGCCGACGGTGAAGACGGCGGACTGGCTGGCCAGCCCGAGCACGTGGTCGAAGGGCATCAGTGCGCCCGCCACCGCGGCCGGGATCACCACGGCCAGAACCCAGGTGAGTGGGCGGTGGAACCGGGTCGCGCGGATGTCGAGGGGGTTGCGCCGCGACGACGCCTCGTCGTGGGTGACCATGTGCACGTCGATCTTGCCGCTCTCGCGCACCACTGCGGCGCCGACCCCCTCGTCGAGCAGTCGGCGCCACCGAGGCCGACGCGACGTGCCCAAGACCAATTGGGTCGCGTTCACCCCGCGGGCGTACTCCAGCAGGGTGCGCGGGATGTCGTCGCCGACGACCGTGCTGATCGACGTGCCGAAACCGGCGGCCAGCGAGCGCAGCGCCTCCATGTCGACGGCGGTGTCGGCCATCCCGTCGGCCCGCACGGCGCGCACGATCAGCAGTTCGGCACTCGACCGCGACGCGATCCGCCGGGCCCGGCGGATCAACACCGCCGATTCCGGTCCGCCGGTGATGGCCACCACCACCCGTTCGCGCGCCTCCCAGGTGTCGGTGATGGCGTTGGCGGTGCGGTAGTCGGCGAGCTTCTCGTCGACCCGGTCGGCGAGCCAGAGCAGGGCGAGTTCGCGCAGGGCGGTCAGGTTGCCCTGCCGGAAGAAGTTCGCCAGCGCCCCCTCTGCCCGATCGGGCGCGTACACCTTCCCGGCGGCGAGCCGGCGGCGCAGCGCCTGCGGCTCGATGTCGACCAGTTCGATCTGGTCGGCGCGGCGGACCACCTCGTCGGGAACCGTCTCGCGCTGGGTGATCCCGGTGATGCCGGCGACCACGTCGTTGAGGCTCTCCAGGTGCTGGATGTTGACGGTGGACAGGACGTCGATCCCCGCGTCGAGGAGGTCGTCGATGTCGTTCCAGCGCTTGCGGTTGCGCATTCCCGGCGCATTGCTGTGTGCGAGTTCGTCGACGAGGACCACCTGTGGGCGGCGGGCCAGCACCGCATCGAGGTCCATCTCCGACAGGATCGCGCCGCGGTACTCGACCTGCCGCCGCGGCACGGCTTCGAGGCCCTGCGCCATCGCCGCGGTCGCTTCCCGGCCGTGGGCCTCGACGATGCCGATCACGACGTCGACGCCCTCGGCCCGGAGGCTCTGGGCGCGGTCGAGCATCTCGAAGGTCTTCCCCACTCCGGGCGCACACCCGAGGAACACCTCGAGTTGCCCCCTCACCGGAGTGGTCGGGTCCATGTCGAAATCCTAGCCGCCGGTACCGGGCGGAGCGGTCGGGCAGCGGCCGACCGTGTTGCCCAGCGCCAGGTTGACGCGCAGCACGTTGACCCGCAGCTCGCCGAGCACCCCCCACTGCCGGCCCGCGGTGTTGCGCGCGATCACCGCGCGCACCCGCTCGGCGGGCCACCCCTTGGCCGCGGCGATCCGCGGCACCTGCAGTTCGGCATAGGCCGGTGAGATGTCGGGGTCCAGACCCGACGCCGAGGCGGTGACCGCATCGGCGGGGACTTGCGCCGGGGCCACCCCCTCGCGCGCCGCGATCAACGCGCGGCGCGCGACGAGCGTGCGCTGCAGCACCGGATCGCCCGGGCCACGGTTGGACGCGCGGGAGAAGGCCGGATCGCCCGGGACCAGTAGGTCGTCCCCCGCGAACCGGACGTGCAGGTACGGGTCCGGCGCACCCGGCGGCACGGCCAGCCCCGCCCCCACCAGGCCGGAACCGGCGGGGCACCCGCGGGCGTCGACGAGGACCGACCCCTCGGCGCTCGACGGGTTCAGCCGGGAGATACCCCAGACGAGGGCCGGATACCCGAGCCCGAGCAGCACGGTCGCGGCGGCCAGGATCACCGCAGCGGGCACCAGCTGGCGCAGCATCGTCGTGAGCAGCGTCTTCATGGCCTCACCCCATTCCCGGTAGCAGTCGGATGACGAGGTCGATCAGCGCAATCCCCACAAACGGGGTGATCACGCCGCCGACGCCGTAGATCAACAGGTTGCGGCCCAGCAGTCGGGGGGCCGAGTCGGCCCGGTACCCGACGCCGCGCAGCGACAGCGGGATCAGCGCGACGATGATCAGTGCGTTGAAGACCACCGCGGACACGATTGCCGACTGCGCCGAGTGCAGCGCCATGATGTTGAGGGCGCCCAGCTGCGGGTAGACCGCCATGAACAGCGCCGGCAGGATGGCGAAGTATTTCGCCAGGTCGTTGGCCAAGGAGAAGGTCGTCAGCGCACCGCGGGTGATCAGCAGCTGCTTGCCGATCGCGACGATCTCGATCAGCTTGGTGGGATCGGAGTCGAGGTCGACCATGTTCGCCGCCTCTTTGGCCGCCGCCGTGCCGGTGTTCATCGCGACTCCGACGTCGGCCTGCGCCAGCGCGGGGGCGTCGTTGGTGCCGTCCCCGGTCATGGCGACCAGCCGACCGGTGGATTGCTCCCGCCGGATCAGGGCGAGTTTGTCCTCGGGGGTCGCTTGGGCGATGAAGTCGTCGACGCCCGCCTCATCGGCGATGGCCTTCGCGGTGAGCGGGTTGTCGCCGGTGACCATGACCGTGCGGATCCCCATCGCCCGCAGCTGGGCGAATCGGTCGCGCATCCCCTCCTTGACGACGTCGGACAGCTCGACGACGCCGCACACGCGGGTCGGGCCGCCGCCGTCGACGACGCCGACCATTACGCCGTCGGCGACGCCGACTACCAACGGTGTGCCGCCACCGCGCGCGATCGCTTCGACGGTGGCGCGGACCTGCGGGTCGATGGTGCCGCGACCGGCGACCACCCAGGACTCCACGGCGTCGGCCGCCCCCTTGCGGATGGAGGTCCGGGTGCCGTGGTCGTCGATGTCGACCCCGCTCATCCGGGTGGTCGCGGTGAACCCGATCAGCTCGAAGCGGGGATCGCTGTCGCTGCGCGCGGCGGCGAGGTCGGCCTCGCCCAGCGGCGTCGTGCCGTACTGCTGCACGCACAACTCGACGATGCTGCGCCCCTCGGGGGTGTCATCGCCGAGACTGCCGCGGTAGGCCGCCACGGCGAGCTCCTCGGCGGTGGTCCCCGGGGCCGGGTGCAATGCGGTGGCTCGGCGGTTGCCGTAGGTGATGGTCCCGGTCTTGTCCATCAACAGGGTGTCGATGTCACCGGCCGCTTCGACGGCCCGCCCGCTCATCGCCAGGACGTTGCGCTGCACGAGCCGGTCCATGCCCGCGATGCCGATGGAGGAGAGCAGTGCCCCGATGGTGGTCGGGATCAGGCAGACGAGCAGGGCGATCAGCTTCACCGCGTCGGGGGCGTCGCCGATGTAGTGCTGCATCGCCCCGGTGGAGACCACCACCAGCAGGAAGATGAGGGTCAGCGCGGTCAGCAGGATGTTCAGCGCGATCTCGTTGGGCGTCTTCTTGCGCGCCGATCCCTCGACCAGGGCGATCATCCGGTCGACGAAGGTCTTGCCCGGCTCAGCGGTGATGCGCACGATGATCCGGTCCGACAGCACCACGGTGCCGCCGGTGACCGCACTGCGGTCGCCGCCGGATTCGCGCACGACCGGCGCCGACTCGCCGGTGATCGCGGACTCGTCGACGGTGGCGATGCCCTCGACCACGTCGCCGTCCCCGGCGATGACCTCCCCGGCCGCCACCACGATCCGGTCCCCGACCCTGAGCTGCGCGCCGGGCACCTCGGCGATCGAGCCGTCGTCGGCCAGGCGCCGGGCGATCGTGTCGCGCTTGACCTTGCGCAAGCTCTCCGCCTGGGCGCGGCCCCGGCCCTCCGCGACGGCCTCGGCGAGGTTGGCGAACAGGACGGTGAACCACAGCCAGGCGGCGATCGTCGCGGCGAACACCGAGGGCCGCCAGACGGCGAGCAGCACGGCGAGGATGGCACCGAGGTACACGACCAGCATCACCGGGTTGCGGGCCTGCTCCCGCGGGTGGAGTTTGGCGGCGGCCTGCGGCAGCGCGGCGATCAGCTGGCGCGGGCTGAAAGCGCCGCGACCGGCGAGCGCGTCCTGGTCGGTCCCACTCATCGCAACGCCTCCGCGATCGGTCCGAGCACCATGGCCGGGAAGAAGGTCAGGCCCGCGACCAGCACGATCGTGCCGGCCAGCAGTACGCCGAACATGGGTCCGTGGGTCGGCAGCAGACCGACCGCCTCGTCATCGGCGGCCCCGGCGCGCGGGGTTTGCCGCGCGAACAGCCCTGCCAGCGCGAGCACGAACACGATCGGCAGGAAGCGGCCGACGAACATGGCCAGGCCGAGCGAGATCTGGAACCAGTCGGTGGTGGCCGTCAACCCGCCGAAGGCGCTGCCGTTGTTGTTGGCCGCCGACGCGTAGGCGTAGAGGACCTCGCTGAACCCGTGCATCGCGCCGGCGCTGCCGGGCGGCCCGGTGTTGAGCAGGAAGGCCGGGGTCGAGCGGCCCACCAGCGTGATCGCGACCCCGGCCAGCACGAGGGCGGGCATGGTCAGCAGGTAGAGCGCGACCACCGTCATCTCCCGCTGCCCGATCTTCTTCCCCAACAGTTCCGGCGTGCGCCCCACCATCAGGCTCCCGACGAAGACGGTGGTGATCGCCAGGATCAACATGCCGTAGAGCCCCGAGCCGACGCCCCCGGGGGCGATCTCCCCCAGCAGCATGTTCCACAGCAGGGCCCCGCCGGTCCCGGGCGCGAGGCTGTCGTAGGCGGCGTTGGCCGCACCGGTGGAGGTGCCGGTCGCCGTCACCGCGAACAGGGCCGTGCCGGGGATGCCGAACCTGGTCTCGATTCCCTCCAGGCCGGGTTGGCGGGTCTGCAGGTACCAGGCGAGCGCGAGCATCGTCGACCACAGGCCGACCATCACCGTGAGCAGGGTCATGCCCTGCCGGCGGTCGCCGACCATGGTCCCGTACGTCCGCGTCAGGCAGACCGGGATGACCAGCATCGCCAGCACCTGCACGATGTTGGTCAGCGGCGTGGGGTTGGACAGCGGGTGCGCCGAGTTCGCGGCGAAGGTGCCGCCGCCGTTGGTGCCGAGCACCTTGATCGCCTCCTGGGAGGCGAAGGGGCCGATCGGGCTATGCACGTGCCGCCCGTCGAGCAGGTTGTAGTCGACCGCCGTGTGCCAGGACTGCACCGCGCCCTGCGCGATGAGCACGACGGCGACCACCAGTGCCAGCGGCAGCAGGATCCGCACCGTCGCGCGCACGAGGTCGGTCCAGAAGTTCCCGATCTCGTCGGCGCCGTTGCGGTTGGCGATCCCGCGCACCAGGGCGATCGCCACGGCCATGCCGACGGCCGCGGACAGGAAGTTCTGTACGGCCAGCCCCAGCATGGGCACGAAGTTGCCCATCACCTGTTCGGGGGAATAGGACTGCCAGTCGGTGTTGGTGACGAAGGAGATCGCGGTGTTCATCGCCATGGTCGGGGAGATGCCGGGCTTTCCGTCGGCCCAGGGGAAGTGGTTCTGCAGCCGCTGCAGCGCGTACACCACCAGGATCGAGACGGTCGAGAAGGCCAGGACCCCGATCGCGTAAGCGCGCCAACTCTGCCCGGCGGCGGGATCGACGCGGGCGGCCCGGTAGACGAGTCTTTCCACCGCCAGGTCGCGCCGGCTCCGGTAGACCCCGGCCATGTAGTCGCCGAGCGGCACGTAGAGCGCGGCGAGCACGACGACGACGATGCCGACCTGGGCGAGTCCGGCGAGAGTGTCGGTCATCAGAACCGCTCCGGATCGATGAGCGCGACCAGGAGGTAGCCGGCGAGCAGGCCTGCCACCACGAGGAGGGCGATGAATACCGCCGTATCGGCGGTCATCGGCGCATCCGGACGTCCAGGGCATGGATCACCCACAGGCATGCCGCCACTGCGGCGACCAGCATGCCGACCATTGCAACGTCCACCGTCACCCTCCGCTCACTCGTGTGCGTCAGCACCACGATGCGCCGCGGATGCGGGGGATGCCCACTGTCTTAACGCAATCCATACGACAGTGGGCTACCCCCCTTAGAGCACCTCGGCTCAGAGCACCTCGGCCTCGACGGCGGCGGTCACGGTCAGCGACTCGCCGTCCCCGGCCACGTCGACGACGACGGTGTCGCCGTCGCGGACGTTCCCGGCCAACAGCGCCTTGGCGAGCTGGTCGCCGATAGCCTGCTGCACCAGCCGGCGCAGCGGACGGGCGCCATAGAGCGGATCGAAACCGCGCTCGGACAGCCATTCCTTGGCCTTGGGCGTGACGTCGAGCGTCAGGCGCCGCGCGGCCAGCCGCTTGTTGAGGCTGTTCAGTGCGATGTCGACGATGGTCACCAGTTGCTCGGGGCTCAGCGCGTCGAAGATCAGCACGTCGTCGAGGCGGTTGATGAACTCCGGTTTGAACGCCGCGCGGACCGCCGCCATCACCTGGTCCTTGTCACCGCCGGCGCCGAGGTTCGACGTCAGGATGAGGATGGTGTTGCGGAAGTCGACGGTGCGGCCCTGACCGTCGGTCAGGCGACCCTCGTCGAGGACCTGCAACAGCACGTCGAAGACGTCGGGGTGGGCCTTCTCCACCTCGTCGAACAGCACGACGGTGTAGGGCCGCCGGCGCACGGCCTCGGTGAGCTGCCCGCCCGACTCGTACCCGACGTAGCCGGGGGGCGCACCGACCAGGCGCGCAACGCTGTGCTTCTCGCCGTATTCGCTCATGTCGATGCGGACCATGGCCCGCTCGTCGTCGAAGAGGAATTCGGCGAGCGCCTTGGCGAGCTCGGTCTTGCCGACCCCGGTGGGTCCCAGGAACAGGAAGGAGCCCAGCGGCCGGTTCGGGTCGGCGACGCCGGCCCGGGCGCGGCGCACCGCGTCGGAGACGGCCTGCACCGGCTGTTGCTGGCCGACGACCCGCTTGCCGAGCTCGTCTTCCATCCGCAGCAGTTTGGCGGTCTCGCCCTCGAGCATCCGCCCGGCCGGGACACCGGTCCACGCCGACACCACTTCGGCGACGTCGTTGGGGCCGACCTCTTCCTGCAGCATCACGTCCTCGTCGGGATCGGTGCCGGTCTTCTCGATCGCGGCCTCGAGCTCCTTCTCCAGGGCCGGGACCTGCCCGTAGCGCAACTCGGCGGCGCGGCCCAGGTCACCGTCACGCTCGGCCCGGTCGGCCTCGCCGCGCAGCTGTTCGAGCTTCTCCTTGGTGTCGCGCACGGCGTCGATCGCCGACTTCTCGGCGTGCCAGCGCGCGGAAAGCTCGGCCAGCCGCTCCTTGTGGTCGGCCAATTCGGCGCGCAGTTTGTCCAGCCGCTCCTTGGACGCGGCGTCGGTCTCCTTTTGCAGGGCGACCTCCTCCACCTCCAGGCGGCGCACGGTGCGCTCGACCTCGTCGATCTCGACGGGGCGCGAGTCGATCTCCATGCGCAGGCGCGAGGCAGCCTCGTCGACGAGGTCGATGGCCTTGTCGGGCAGGAACCGCGAGGTGATGTACCGGTCGCTCAGGGTCGCCGCGGCGACGAGGGCGGAGTCGGTGATGCGGACACCGTGGTGCACCTCGTAGCGCTCCTTGAGCCCGCGCAGGATGCCGATCGTGTCCTCCACCGACGGTTCGCCGACGTACACCTGCTGGAAGCGGCGCTCGAGTGCGGCGTCCTTCTCGATGTATTGCCGGTACTCCTCGAGGGTGGTGGCGCCGACCAGGCGCAGCTCGCCGCGGGCGAGCATCGGCTTGATCATGTTGCCCGCGTCCATCGCCGAATCGCCGGTCGCGCCGGCCCCGACGATGGTGTGCAGCTCGTCGATGAAGGTGATGATCTGCCCGGCCGAGCCCTTGATCTCGTCGAGCACCGCCTTGAGGCGCTCTTCGAACTCGCCACGGTACTTCGCGCCGGCCACCATGGCGCCGAGGTCGAGGCTGACCAGCGTCTTGTCGCGCAGCGACTCGGGGACGTCACCGGCCACGATGCGCTGGGCCAAGCCCTCGACGACGGCGGTCTTGCCGACGCCGGGTTCGCCGATGAGCACCGGGTTGTTCTTGGTGCGCCGGCTCAGGACCTGCACGACGCGGCGGATCTCGGCGTCGCGGCCGATGACCGGGTCGAGCTTGCCCTCCCGTGCGACGGCGGTGAGGTCGGTGGAGTACTTCTCCAGGGCCTGGTAGGTCGACTCGGGGTCGGGGTTGGTGACCCGCGCGGTGCCGCGGACGTTGACGAAGGCATCGCGCAGCGCCTCGGCGGTCGCACCGTTGTTGCGCAGCAGCTTGGCGACGTCGGTGTCGCCCTCGGCGAGGCCGACGACGAGATGCTCGGTGGAGACGTACTCGTCGCCGAGTTCGGTGGCCAGCTTCTGGGCAGCACTGATCGCCGACACCGACTCGCGCGAGAGCTGCGGGGTGGCGCTCGAACTGGACACGGTCGGGGCGCGGTCGACCAGCTCCTGGACCTGGCGGTGGATGAACGACGGATCGGTGCCCACGGCCTTGAGCAGGGGCGTCGCGATCCCGTCGGTCTGGTCGAGCAGCGCGGCCAGGATATGGGCCGGCCGCACGTCGGGGTTGCCCGCCGCGGCCGCGTTCTGCACGGCGGCCTGCAGCGCGGCCTGGGTCTTGGTGGTCGGGTTGAAGCTGTCCACGTCGGTGATACCTCTCGTCTGACCTGCGGGTTCTGGCCCACAGAAAAGTTTAGTGTCTCGGACTCAATTGCATCCGTCGAGTAGTGCAACTTCGTGGTAGTTGAGTCTATTCCGCTCAACTAACCCGCGTTCCGCGGAACGCATCAGGCGGCTGCGGAGTGGGCTTGGTCGGCATGGTGGGCTCGGTCGCGCAGGCGTTGGCGGCGGTCCCATTCGGCGTAGAGGACTTCGGTGGCGTAGCCGAGGTCGAGGGGGCCGTTGCCTTCGGGCGTCAGGGCGTCGTGGGCGACGCGCTGGTCGGGATACCAGCTGCGGGGTCGCGTCATCGGGGGCGCGGGGTGCAGTTCGCTGCCGGCCGGCGTGTGGAAGCGGAAGCGTTGTTTGCCCAGTGCCGCGATGCCGAAGTCACCGTCGTGCAGGGCGCGGTGGTGGTATCCGCACAACAGGATCAGGTTGTCGGGGTCGGTGGTGCCGCCCTTCGACCAGGGGATGACGTGGTGGATGTGCAGATGGTGGGTGCGTTCACAGCCGGGGGCCTGGCAGGTGACATCACGCATCGCGATCAGCCGGGTCAGCGCGGCACCGGGCATCCGGCGTTTGCGGCCCCACCACAGGGTCGGCCCCAATTGCGGGCCGGTGCCATAGCGGGGATGGTCGTGGCCGACCGGCCGGATCGACGCACCGCAGGACAGTTCATCACCCTGTGCCGGGGTCAGGGCGGGTCCGCGGTCCAGATGCGCCCGGGTGTGACCGCCGGGGTCGGTGGGGCTGGACGGTGCGGGGGTGTGGTGGATGAGGATTTCGGCGCCGGGTGCGATCTGCGGGATGGTGATCGCAGTGATCGCGGTGTCGGCCATCGCGATCAGCGCCGGGACCGGGTTGGCCGGGACGTGGCGCCACAAATCCCGCGGCCCATGCTCGGGAACAGTCTGCCCCGCCCCCTGCTCAGGGGTGCCGGGAAGGTCGGGGTCCGCGGGGGTGCGGGTGCGGTCGTATTCGGCCCGGACGAGGCCGGTGAGCAGGTGGGCGGCGTCGACGGGGTTGAGTCGAGCGGTGAGGTACAAGGAGCCGTCGTCGTTCCACCGCCACGACCCGTAGGACTCGATGGGCGCTGGTGTGTCGATCATGGTGCCGTCGGGGTGTTGGTCGCGGTCGATGGGTCCCATCGCGGCGACGAACCGGTCCAGTTGGGCGGCGGTGCTCGACAGGGCGAGGTTGAGGAGTTCGGGTTCACGTTCGGCGGTGGCCACCCGCGTCAGGGCCCGCGCTTTGGAGAACGACAACTCCCCGGAAGCCAGATGCGCCCGGATCTGGGGCAGCCCGGTCAGGGCGTGGGCCACCCGCAGGTGCTCCTGGGCGGTGCGCCGGTTCATCCCCGCCCGCCACGACAACCATTGCGCGCACGACCCCATCCCGGGCCCACTCCAGCCGCCACGGGTATCGAATTCCGCCAGATAGTCCAGGAACCGGCCGGTCAACACCGCGATCTGCGCCGCATAGCCCAGTACCCGCGCCTCCAACTCGTCGTCAGACAACTCCCCGGCCGCAGTGTCATCGAAGACATCGGCGTCGTCGCAGATATCAGTGGTGTCCATGAATCCCCCCTAGAACTATAGTTCTATTACATGGACTCATAGTAGGACAGTGGTCTGACACCCGAACCCGCACCAGCGACACCAGTGACGACTGAGGCGAAAAGGGACACCAGGGACACCAGAGGCGTTCCGCGGAACGCATTGACGTGACCTCAGCAGGTGGAGAAATGGTTACCGCGTCTGGGGTGAACCGAGCCTGTCTGATGGACACCCAACGTGGACGAGCGAAGGGGCTCGACTACGAGAACCGTGGCTGGAGAAGCTCGCCATCTACCTCAAACTGCTGGCCCAGCAGCGTCGTCAGCCACATCCAAGACCGGCTGCAGGAAGTCGGAGACCCTGCGCCGTCATCGGCGCCATGACCTCCTCCTCGGACCTTTCGAGCCAGATACTCAATGACAAGGACTTGGCCGCGAAGCTCCTCGGCGAACTGTTGCCCGGGATCTACCGCCGACTGACCGCTACCGGCTGAGCCAGATTCTTGGGAAGTTCCCAGGTGGATTCCTCCGCCCGGCCCGGCCCCCGGCCGCTACCGTCGTCGCATGGCACGTGTCCGACCGAGTCTCTCGCGACTGCACCCTGCGCGAATGGGTGCCGCGTCGCTCGCGCTCGCAGCCGGGGCCCTGCTCCCCGTCGCCGAGGCCACCGCCTCGCCGACCCCCGAGGTGGGACAACCCTGCAGCGGTGCCGAAATCGGACGCAAAGTCACCGACTCTGCCGGGCGCACGATCATCTGCAACAACTACCGGTGGCAGATCTTCACCGATCAACAACGGCCCTCCGCGGACCGACTGCGCCGATACTTCAACGGCTGACTCAGCCCGTCAACTGACCTGCATTCCCCCGGCCGGGTTATCCTCGTCGGCGAAGACCTCATCGCCGCCGACCTCACCCCCACGCCCCACCTCGATCCCCTGGAGATTTTGCTGTGACCCAGTACCCCGGAAATCCGAACCAGCCCGGCGGGCAGCCCCCGCGTCAGGCGCCGTTCCAGCCGCCCGCCCCCGGGTACCCGGCGCCGGGGCAGCCCCACCCCGGCCAGGCCCAGCACGGACAAGCCCAGCACGGACAAGCCCAGCACGGACAAGCCCAGCCCGGCACCTGGCCCGGCGCACAGGGATACCCGGCACAGGGATACCCGGCGCAGGGCTACCCCTCACAGGGGATGCCGACCAACCCGAACCCACAGGGCGGCCAGTACCCGGCGCCGCCCACCGGCAAGGGCAGCGGCCTCGGAATGAAACTGGGCATCGCCGCCGCGGCGATCCTGCTGCTCGGGGGTCTCGGTGTCGGCGGCGTGGTCCTCGCCACCCGCGGGGGCGACGACAAGAAGCCGGCCGACAACGCTGCCAACACCAGCACCAGCAGCACCGGTAACGCCGGGGCCCAGACGCCGATCCGCGTCGTTCCCGCCGATGTCCTGCCCACCGACGCACAACTCGAGACCGCGACCCTCCAGAAGCTCAAGTCGTCGCGGCCCACCCCGTGGACCACCGGCGCGGTCCCGGCCATCACCGACCCGACCATCTGCTCATCGGCCTCCGAGCCGTTCAACAAGACGGTGCTGGCCCCGGCCGTCGCCGTCGCCATGAGCAGGTCCACCGACACCGGGGACGGCACCAAGTACGCGGTGCTGGCCCAGCCCGGGGTCGCAGTCTTCTCCACCAACGAGGCGGCGCAAACGGCACTCACCGCGATTCGCGACTCTGCCGCGAACTGCAAGCAGTACCGGCTGACCGACGCGAAGGGCGCCGTCAGCGACATGTCGGCCACCCCGGGGTCCACCGAGGGCGACACCGTCACCTGGACCACCAACGCCAAGAACAACTGGGCCTGTGGTCGTTCGGCCCAGGTGTACCGCAACGTGCTGGCGATCGGCACCTACTGCGCCTACGGCAACACCGGTGCCGCCGGCGATGTCGCCAGCCAGACGATCACCAACGTCAAGGCCAAGGCGCAGAACTAGCGCCGTCGGCGAGACGGAACCGGGTCGTCCACTCGTCGACGACCCGGCCGTCATCGTCGACGACGCTGATCGTCGGCCACCGGTCGAAGGCGCCGCACGGGTGGGAGATCCCGAAGTCCACCAGGTCGCCGATGTCGAGGTCCGACGCGCTCAGCCGCAGCACGGCGTGGTGGTCGTAGAGCGCCTCGACCACTCCCGCACACGTCTTGCTGCGGCGCCCCGCCGCATCCCAGCCGCCGAGTACCGCCGGCAGATCGGCATCGTGCGGCAGGTCCCGCTTGCCCGCGCCCACGACCACCAGCCCGGGCTCCGGCACCGACAGCACCTCGCCGCGCACCGTGACCGCCGCCGACAGTCCGACAACCGGCGACACCCGCCGGTACATGCCGTGATCGTGCACCGCGGAGCACCCCGACCGCAGCGCGACCACGGCGCCGGGCACCGCCCGTACCGGCCCCGCCGCAGCCAACACCCGATCCGGGAAGGCCGAACCGCCCGCGGTGAAGACCGGGGCGGCAGTGCCGAAGTAGGTCACCACCTCGACGAACACCTCGGCCGCGAAGCGGCAATGCTCGTCGACCACGGCCAACGCCTGCTCGTCGCGCCGCACCGGCCCCACCCCCTCGTAGGCCGACACCCCGACCAGTGCCAGCCCGCGTGACGCCCGGACGCGCTGGGCCAGTGCCAGCGCGGCCGCCTCGTCACGCACCCCGCTGCGCCCGCCGCTGCGCCCGACGTCGATGAGTACGCCGAGGACGACCCCAGCTTTCCGCGCCGCGTCGTCGGCCGCACCGACGCCCACCGCGGAATCGACGAGCACCATCACCTCGACATCGCGTGCTAGCGCGCAGACCTGGTGCAGCCCAGCGGGATTGACGACCTCGTTGGCGATCAGGATCCGTCGACACCCCCAGGAGGCGGCGATCAGCGCCTGTTCCGGGGTGGCCACCGTGACCGCACTGGCGCCGGCGGCGAGCTGTCGGGCCACGACCTGCGGGCACATCGTCGTCTTGATGTGCGGCCACAACCGGGCGCCGCCCGCTGCACACCATCGGGCCATGACGGCGATATTGGATTCCAGACGTCCACGGTGCAGCCGCAGCTGCGGATAGCTCGTCACCTCGCCAGTCTGTCACCCCCGCCCGTCGATCACCCACGAGGACCTTCGGCACGCCGAAGTCGGACATAGTGCCCATGCGGGAACGCGCATATCTGACAGAATGGGACTGTCCGGTCTAGCACGCCCCGGCCCCGACCACCCACCGAGAAGGAGTCGCCCGATGACGACGCACACCGAGCACACCGGTCACGACCACACCCACGGCGAGGGCTGCGGACACGTCGCCATCCCCCACGGCGACCACGTCGACTACGCCCACGACGGCCACCTGCACCGCGCCCATGACGGCCATTTCGACGAGTGCGAGACCACCGAGCACACCGAGCACGTCGGTCACGACCACACCCACGGCGAGGGCTGCGGACACGTCGCCGTCCCCCACGGCGACCACGTCGACTACATCCACGACGGCCACCGCCACGCCGCACACGCCGGGCACTACGACGACCACTGAGGCCGCCCCCCCGGGGCGCCCACTGTTCTTGTGCGCCGAGCACAACAGCGGGCGGTCAATTCGGCGGCGCAGACCGTAGCTTCGTGCGCCATGCCCACTTAGTGTTGTGCATCACACCCACTTCGGAAAGTGATGCACAGCATGTCGCACATCGGCTACTTCGCTTGGGACCTCGCCTCCCGCGGCGGCGACCCATGCGTCCGGGATGACCGGGTCGAGTTCAGCTACGCCGAGTTCGCCCGGCGCACCGACGCGGCGGCCGCCCAATTCGCCCGGCGGGGGGTGACCCGGGGCTCGGTCGTCGCGATCTGGCTCACCAACCGGGCCGAACTCCTGGTGGCGATGATGGCCGCGTGGCGCCTCGGCGCCACCGCAACCCCGGTCAACCCGCAGTTCCTCCTGCCCGAGGCGAAACGACAGATCGACGACTGCGACGCGGCACTCGTGGTCGTCGAGAAGGACGAGCCGGGGCTCGAGCGGCCCCTCCTGCTCGTCGACGACGTGGCTACCGAACCCGATCCCACCTGGCGCACCCCGGCCGCGCCCGGCCCCGACGACATCGCCCTGCTGATCTACACGTCGGGCTCCACCGGCACCCCCAAGGGCGTACGCCTGGCCCACGCGAACCTGCAGTACATGGGCACCGCGATCGGCCAGAACTCCGATCTGTCGGCCACCGATCACGCCCTGCTGATCCTGCCGCTGTTCCACGTCAACGCCATCGCCGTCAGCTTCCTCGCGCCGATCCTGGTCGGCGGACAACTCTCGATCACCGGGCAATTCTCGGTGTCCCGGTTCTTCGACGATGTGGCCCGGCTGCGGCCCACCTACTTCTCCGCTGTCCCGACCATCTACGCCATGCTGATCTCGACGATGCCGACCGACGCCGACCTCTCGTCGCTGCGGTTCGCGATCTGCGGGGCCGCTCCGATCTCCCGGGAGCTGCTCGCCCGCGCCGAATCAACGCTGGGGATCCCGGTCTTGGAGGGCTACGGCCTGACCGAGGGCACCTGCGCGTCGGCCTGCAACCCGCTGCACGGCCAGCGCAAGACCGGGACCGTCGGCCCGGCGCTGCCCGGACAGACCATCGCCATCGTCGACGGCGAGGGGAACCACCTGCGGCCAGGTCAGGTCGGCGAGGTCGTCGTCGCCGGCCCGAGCTTGATGCGCGGCTATCTGAACCTGCCCGTTGCCACGGCCACCACCATCCGCGACGGCTGGCTCTACACCGGCGACATCGGCGTTCTCGACGAGGACGGGTACCTGACCCTGGTCGACCGGGTCAAGGACATGATCATCCGCGGCGGGGAGAACCTTTACCCCAAGGAGATCGAGAACGCGCTGGCCGAGCACGCCGCCGTCCTCGAGGCCGCCGTCGTCGGGCGCCCCGACGAGATCTACGGCGAGGTCCCGGTGGCCTACGTCGTGCCCTACCCGGACGCCCCCACCACCGGCGAAGAACTTCTCGACCACCTGTCGAGCCGGCTGACACGGTCCAAGCTGCCCGTGTCGGTCACCGTTGTCGAAGCCTTGCCCCGCAACCCGGTGGGCAAGATCGACAAACCCACCCTGCGAGTCCAGGCCCGCACCCCATCCCATCTGCACTAGAGGAGTATTCGTCATGGGATTCAAAGAGGGCGTCCTGCCCGAAGTCGATCCGGCCACCTTCATGGACCGGCCCTACCTCGACCGCATCAAAGTCACCTCGCGCTTCTGGGCCGAGAACGGCTTCGGCACGCCCAAGATGCTGCCGGTCATCTACCTGTTCAAAGTGTTGTTCCTCTACATCGGCGCCGGTGTCGCCATCGCCACGCTGACCAGCGGATTCGGCATGTTCGACATCGGCTCCTGGTGGAACCAGCCGATCGTCTACCAGAAGCTCGTGCTGTGGACGGTGCTGCTGGAGACCCTCGGCCTGGCCGGGTCGTGGGGGCCGCTGGCCGGCCACTTCGCACCGATGACCAGCGGCTTCAAGTGCTGGCTGCGCCCGGAGACGATCCGCCTCCCACCGTGGCCGGACAAGGTCCCCTTCACCCGCGGCGACCGGCGCACCGTCTTCGACGTGCTCGTCTACGCCGGTGTGCTCGTCACGGTCGTGTTCGCACTGTTCGCCCCGCGGGTGGCCGGCGTCGACGTCGACACCAGCTTCGCCGGCTACGACCTGGTCAACCCCACGCTGTTCTGGCCGATCCTCGGCGTCCTGGTGGTCTTGGGCCTGCGCGACAAGATCGCGTTCATCGCTACCCGGCCCGAGCAGTACATGCCGGCGATGCTGTTCTTCGCCCTCGCGCCGACGCTCGGCCTGGCCGACATGATCATCGCCCTCAAGCTGCTCATCGTCACCGTCTGGATCGGCGCCGGCGTCTCCAAGATCGGTAAGCATTTCGGCAAAGTGATCCCGCCGATGCTGTCGAATACGCCATGGCTGCCCTTCAAGGCCCTCAAGCGCGCGAACTACCGCGACTTCCCCAACGACATGCGCCCGTCGGGTCTGGCCCACTTCTTGGGCCACGGCCTGGGCACCGTTGTCGAGATCGCCATCCCCTTGGTGTTGCTGTTCACCACCAACAAGACGGTGGCCTTGCTCGCGGTGATCCTGATGGTCGGTTTCCACATGTTCATCCTGTCGACCTTCCCGCTGGCCGTCCCGCTCGAGTGGAACGTGCTGTTCGCCTACACCAGCGTGTTCCTGTTCCTCGGCTTCCCCAACCAGGACGGGTACTCGGTCCTGACCGACGTGACGCATGTGCCGGCGATCCTGATCATCGCCGCGGCCCTGGTGTTCTTCCCGATCCTGGGCAACCTTAGGCCCGACCTGGTGTCCTTCCTCCCGTCGATGCGCCAGTACGCGGGCAACTGGGCCTCGGCCCAGTGGGCCATCACGCCGGCGGCCGAGCGCAAGCTCGAGGAGCACGTGGTCCGGCCCTCGCCGAACATCATCACCCAGCTGCAGAAGGCCGGGTACCCCGAGGACGTGGCCGAGGTCGTGCTGTCCCTGACCACCGGCTGGCGCTCGATGCACAGCCAGGGCCCCGGACTGATGTCGGTGCTGCTCGATGAGATCGGCGACCGCGAGGGCGAGTACCGGTTCCGGGAAGCGGAGTTCGCCTGCAACTCGATCGTCGCCTTCAACTTCGGCGACGGCCACTTCCACAACGAGGACCTCATCCGCGCACTGCAGAGCCGGTGCAACTTCGCACCGGGCGAGTTCCTGGTGGCGTGGGTAGAATCCCAGCCGATCCACAAGAACTACCAGGAGTACAAGTTGATCGACGCGGCGCTCGGAGTCATCGAACGCGGCACCTGGGTGGTCAGCGACTCGGCCGACGCGCAGCCGTGGCTGCCCGACGGCCTGGTCCCGCGGACCGTCACCTGGCGCGCCGACGCTGCCACAGGGGCTCGGCGGTGACGAAAGCAGTCGTGGTCGGCGGCGGGCCCAACGGGCTCGCCGCCGCCCTGCACCTGGCCCGCCAGGGCGTCTCGGTCACCATTTTGGAGGCCAAGCCCACCCTCGGCGGCGGCGCCCGGTCCGGTGAGGCCGGGTACCCGGGACTGATCAACGACTACTGCTCGGCCGTCCATCCGCTGGGTGTCGGATCGCCGTTTTGGAAGACCGTCGACCTGCAGCGCTACGGCCTGTCGTGGTGCTGGCCCGAGGTCGACTGCGCTCACCCCCTCGACGACGGGCGGGCCGGGGTGCTCTACCAGTCGATCGAGGAGACCGCCGCGGGCATGGGTGCCGACGGCAAGCGGTGGCGCCGCCTCGTCGGCGACCTCGCCGCCCATTTCGACGACCTCGCCGCGGACCTGCTCGGCCCGGTCCTGAGCATTCCGCACCATCCGTTGCGGCTGGCGGCGTTCGGGCCGAGGGCCGTCCTGCCGGCAAGCGTCCTGGGCCGCTACCTGCGCACCGACACCGCCCGCGCCCTATACGGCGGGGCGGCGGCACACGCTTTCACCCGATTCGACCGGCCGTTGACGGCCTCCCTGGGCTTGATGGTCTTGGCCGGCGGGCACCGCTACGGCTGGGCGGTGGCGCGCGGCGGCTCCGGCGCGATCACCACCGCACTCGTCGACGCGCTCGGCGACTACGACGTGACCATTGCGACCGACACCTTCGTGCGCAGCAGGGCCGACGTCCCCGACGCCGACACGGTGCTGCTCGACCTGGCCCCGGCGCAAGTGCTCGCCATCTACGGTGACGAACTGCCAGGGCGCATCGCACGCGCCTACCGCCGATTCCGGGTCGGGTCGACCGCGTTCAAAGTCGACTTCGCCATCGACGGCGACATCCCCTGGGCCAACCCGGACTGCGCCCGCGCCGGCACCGTGCACCTCGGTGGGACATTCGAGGAGATCGCCGCAACCGAGCGCGAGCGCATCGCCGGAAACCTCGTCGAGCGGCCCTTCGTGCTCGTCGGCCAGCAGTACCTCGCCGATCCGAGCCGCTCGAACGGGACCATCAACCCGATCTGGTCCTACGCCCACGTCCCACCGGGATTCGACGGCGACGCCACCGAACTGGTGATCGGCCAGATCGAGCGGTTCGCACCCGGTTTCCGCGACACGATCGTGTACGCCCAGTCATCGAATTCGACTGCACTGGAGGCCTACAACCCCAACTACGCGCAGGGTGACATCATCGGCGGCGCCAACGACGGGTTGCAGATGGTCTTGCGGCCGCGGATGGGCCTGGACCCCTATGCGACGGGGATTCCAGGCGTGTACCTGTGCTCCCAGTCCACCCCACCCGGCGCCGGGATCCACGGGATGTGCGGGTACAACGCCGCCCAACGCGCGTTGCACCACCTCCGCATCCCCACGCAGCCGGCCTAGCGGTGCCGATCACCCCCCGCCAACCGTCACCCGCCTCCGCCGAGGCGGTCGCGGTGTTGGCCGACATCGCGGCCGTGTTGCAGAAGCGGTCCGGTAAGCTCACCGATGCCTTGTCGGGGGTGATGGCCCGCGAGATCGAAGGCCTCGACAACGACCCGGTGCTGCGCGACTCGCTGTGGAGCAGCGTCGAATCCAATGTCGCGACCATCCTCTACGGTTTGGCCAACGACGTGCCGATCCGAAACCTGCAACCACCGTCGGCGGCGGTCGAGTACGCCCGCCGGCTCGCCCAACGCGGAGTGCCGTCGAACTCGCTGGTCCGGGCCTATCACATGGGTCAGCACGACCTGCTCAACGAGTTCTACCCGATCCTGGCGGGAATGGACCACACCCGCGACCTCACCCTGGAAGTGCTGCGCTACGGCACCGCGTTGATCTTCGCCTACATCGACTGGATCTCGATCTACGTGTTCGACGTCTACGAGCAGGAGCGCAACCTGTGGGTCGGGGCGGCCGGCAACATCCACTCCGCGCTGATCCACGGACTGCTGCGCGACCCCCTCGCCGATACCGCCGCCTTCCAGGCGCAGACCGGGTACCGGCTCGACCAGACCCACGTCGCCGCCGTCATCTGGTCGGACTCCGACCAGCCGCCGACACCGGCGGCGATGGATACCGCGGCCACCGGCCTCGCGCGCGCGATCGGCACGACCCGCGAGAACATGATGTCCACCGCCGTGGACCAGGAGACGCTGTGGGTCTGGATCCCGCTGGGCCAGACCTCCCCGCGGGTGGACGCCGCCGCACTGCGCTCCACGCTGGCGCTGCCCCCGTCGCTGCGCATCACCCTGGGCCTGCCGGCGGCGGGCGTCGCCGGCTTCCGCCGCAGCCATGAACAGGCGATCGCCGCCTACGAGGTCGTCAGCCGCCAACACACCCCCCGGGCGACGCTCGTGGGCTTCGGTGACCGGGGTATCGCCCTGACCTCGCTGTTGGCCACGAACCTCGACTCCGCGCGGGCGTGGGTCGGGGAGGTGCTGGGCCCCCTGGCCGACGACACCGACAACGCCGCGGTGCTGCGGCGAACCCTGCGGACCTACTTCGCCACCGGCGAAAGCCACCTGCACACCGCACAGCAGCTGAACCTGCACCGCAACACCGTGAAGTACCGCGTCGACAAAGCCCTGACCGGACAGCGCAGCCACGACCGACTCGACATCGCGCTCGCCCTGCAGGTGTGTGAATTCCTCGGACCGGCGGTGCTGCGCACATAGGTTGCGCGCGTAAGCTTCGACGGCCGGGCCCGACACCGGATCCCCGACCACCCCGACCATAGGAGAGGAACCCGTGCCCGACGAGACACGCATCGCGCTGGCGCGCCTGCGCAGGCTCATCGATGCCGACCCGAACCGCTTCACCACCTCGTACTTCTCCCGGCTGTTCGCGCTCGACCCGTCCATCCGCGACCTGTTCCCGGCGTCACTCTCCCACGTGCGCAAAGGCTTTCACCATGTCATCGACCACGTGCTCGAGGTCGTCCCAGCAGCCGGCGGCCATGCCGACCTCATCGAACTGCTCGCCCAACTCGGCCGTGACCATCGCAAGTACGGGGTGACACCGCGGCACTACGACCTCGCCCACCGCGCGCTGCTCGCCGAGTTCGCCGCGCTGCTGGGGCCCGCCTGGAGCGACGGCGTGGCGGCTGCGATCGGCCAGACGACGGCGCTGATCACCGGCGTGATGCAGGAGGCCGCCGAACGCGCCTCCGGGCCAGCAGTCACCCGTGCGCAAGTCACCGAGAAGTTCCAGATCAGCCGCGAGCACGCCGTCATCCGCCTGGTCGCCGACCATCCGCTGGGCTACGGGCCCGGCCAGTTCCTCGAGGTCCAGATCCCGCAATGGCCCCAGGAGTGGAGGATGCTGTCACCGTCGATCCCCGCCAGTCCCGTCGGCGAGATTGAATTCCACGTGCGCGCAGTCAGCGGCGGCACGGTCAGCAAGTCCATCGTCACCGAATCCGCGGTGGGTGACGTCTGGTCGATCGCCCAGCACCACGGCGCTCTGCACGTCGACTCCGGCGTCGCAACGACGATGATCGCCGGCAGCACAGGATTGGCGCCGCTGCGCGCAATCCTGCTCGCCCTCTGCACCAACGTCACCAACCCGCCGGTCCACCTCTACTACGGCGCCCGCCACCCCGGTGAACTGTACGAACTGAGCTCACTGCAGCGGATGACCTCGCTCAACCCGTGGCTCACGGTGACCGCGGTGACCGAGGAGCAGCACGACCCGTGGTGGCTGACGTCGATCGCCAAGCCCGGCGAACTGGGCTTCACCCACCTCATCGGCACCTTGGCCGAAGCCGTCGTGCACGACGCGGCGGCCACCCCCGGCTACTGGGAGGAGCGCGACGTCCTGATAGCCGGGTCGGCACAGATGATCGAGGCGACCAAGCGCAAACTGATCATCGACGGGGCCCGCGCCAGTCGCATCCAGCACGACACCGTGTGATCGGCCGGGGGGGCGCTAATAGCCCCCGCTCTGGGGGGGCTCGGTGACGGTCGTCGTCTCGGTCGTCGTCTCGGTCACCGTCGACGGCGGCCGCGCGGTGGTCTTGGTGACGGTCTCGGTACGTGTCACCGGCGGGACAGTCGTCGTCCTCGTCTCGACCGTGTGGTTCGACCGGGTCTCGGTCTGGGTCAACGTCGTCGTCGCCGTCGTGACCGAGACGGTGGTGACACCCACGACCCGTTGCGCCGCGCCGGTGGAGAACAGGACCGCGGCAATCGCTCCGCCGAGGATGACCAGCCCGGCGAGTGTGGTGGCGCCGATCAGCCACCAGCGCTGCCGCGATCGTCGTTGCTCCGGTGTGCGCACCCGCGCCAAGGCAATCTGCGCCTGGTCCCCAGCGGCGAAGTCGACCGGGGCTGCTGGCGCGGGACGCCCGTCCCGGGCCATCCCGGCGGCCGCTCCGGCGATCGCGTACTGCGGCTGCGCGGCGACGACCACCGGCCGGCCCAACGCCCGTTCAAACGCCGCATGCACCCCCGGGACATCGGCGCCGGACCCGGTGAAAACAACGTGGGTGATGGTCTCGCTACCGGGAATCGACGAAATGGCGCCGGCGACGTTCGCCGCGCCACTCGGGTCGAGCACTGCGGTCGGCTCGTCGAACCCGGGTCGCCACGCGGTGCGGCCGGTGATCGCCCCGGACCGGGGATCGACGGTGATGATGGGAAGCCCCGACGTCGGTGCGGTGTACTCGTCGAGGTTCACCACCGCCACCGACCCGAGCCCGGTCCGATCCGCGCTCAGCGCCGGGTCGGTCCGCGCCAGGCGCACCATGGCCGAGTCGAGGGCGTCGACGGTCACCGTCGAGTACCACGCCGGTCGCGACGGGGAGGGCGCGAATGCTGCCCGCAGGTCCTCCACGAGCATGGGGTCCCCGGCCACCAGGCCGATCCGCGACACCTCGAAGGGCGCCGAGGACACAAGATCCGCGACGGTGGCACTCACCGTCGCGGGCGATTCATCGGACAGATCCACCGAATGGGTGGCGACGACGACGTCATTCTCGTCGCGCACCACCGAGGCCATCTGACCGTCGACGACAGCGATGCCCAGCACGTGCCCCATCGCCGCGCCTCCCTGCTCTACTCAGCCTATGAGGGCTCTACTCAGCCTCTGAGGCTATCAGGACGATCGTCGGCCGCGCGGCTGCCAAACCACCAGAGCCGTCGTCGGAGGCACCGGCACGATTTCGCCGCCGCGCCGCGGGGACCGCACGGCGTCGAGTTGCGCGCGCAAAGCCTCGACCTCGCGACTGAGGTCGATGATCCGCTTGATGCCGGCGAGGTTGACCCCGTCCTCCTGCGACAATCGTTGGATCTCGCGCAACAACTCGACGTCACCGCGGGTGTATCGCCGACCGCCGCCGCTCGTCCGAGCGGGCGTCACCAACCCCAACCGGTCATAGGTGCGCAACGTCTGTGCGTGCATGCCCGCCAGCTCGGCGGCGACCGAGATGACGAAGGTCACCCGATCCTCCGACCGGGCCGAGTCCTCCGGGCTGGGGCCCGGGTTCCTCGTCGACGGGGCCATGACTCACTTCCCCCAGCCGGCCCGCGGGTCGTACCCGGTGGCCTTCTCCGCCTCGGCGTAGGCCTTCAGTGCGTCGGCGGCCTTGTCGTCGAGCGACGTGGGGACCGCGACCTTCACGGTGACCAACAGGTCGCCGGCGCCACCGGCCCGCTTGGGCACGCCCCGGCCGCGCACCCGTAGCGTGCGGCCGTCGGCGGTGTTCGGCGGGATCTTGACCCCGACCGACCCGTCGAGCGTCGGCACCGACACCGTCGCACCCAGGACGAGCTCCGAGAAGCCCACCGGCAGTTCGACTTTCAAGTCGTTCCCGCTTCTGGTGAACATCTTGTCGCCGGTGACGTGGACGGTGACGTACAGGTCGCCCGAGGGCGCGCCGCGCATCCCCGCCTCGCCCTGGCCGGCGAGTCGGATCCGCTGGCCATCCTCGACGCCCACCGGGATCCGCACGTTGATGTTGCGCGGTCGGACCTGAACGCCGTTGCCGCCGCAGTCCGAGCACGGCTCGTCGATGACCGAGCCGGTGCCCTGGCAATCACCGCAGGGCTCGCTGAACCCGAACGCGCCCTGATTGCGGCTGATGAACCCCGATCCGCTACAGCGACTGCAGACGCGCGGCGTGGTCCCGGGCTTGGCCCCGCTGCCGTGACACGTCGTGCACGGCGACTGGCTGGTGACCCGCATGCTGACCGTCGTCCCCTGTGCCGCGTCGCGGAACGAGAGGGTGGCCTCGGTCTCGAGGTCCTGGCCCCGGCGCGGTCGAGTGCCCGCCCCGCGACCGGCCGACCGACCGCCGCCCCCGCCGAACATCCCGCCGAGGATGTCCCCGAGCCCGCCGCCGGCATCGGCGCCCCCGAACAGGTCGTCGAGGTTGAAGTCCCCGCCCGACGACGTGTAGGTGGTGCCACCCCCGCCGCCGCCGAAGCCGCCGGGAAAGCCGCTCCCGCCACGGAACCGACCGCCGGCGAACATCGCCCGGGTCTCGTCGTACTCCTTCTTCTTCTCCGGATCCGACAGCACGCTGTTCGCCTCGGACACGCGCTTGAAGCGCTCCTCGGCGGCAGTGTCGCCGGGGTTCTTGTCCGGGTGGAGCTCGTTGGCCAGCTTGCGGTAGGCCTTGCGGATATCGTTGGCCGAAGCGTCAGAAGCGACGCCGAGCTCGGAATAGAAGTCTTTCTCCAACCACTCACGCTGGGGAGCCATTCCACGTCACCTCCTTGGCTTGTTCGTCATTCATCTGCGTAGTTTCCCGCCCGCTCACTCCCCGGCCGGAGCGGCGCCGCCGTCGGTGGCGTCATTGACGGCGCCGCCGTCGGTGACGGTGACCATGGCGTGCCGGACCACCCGGTCGCCGACCCGGTAGCCGACGCGGTACACCGCACCGATCACCGGCGTGTCGCCGGAGCCGTCGTTCTGCACCGCCTCGTGGCGCTCCGGGTCGAACGGTTCGCCGGGCTCGCCGAACGCGGCGAGACCCTGGGCGGTGAGCGTGGCGATCAACTTGTCCGACACCGCGCGCAGCGGCCCGGATTCGAGGTCGCCGTGCTCCCGGGCCCGGTCGAGGTCGTCGAGGACCGGCAGCAACTGCTCGATGACGAGCTGCTTGCCCAGCGACACCCGCGACGCCATCTCCTCGTCGGAGCGGCGCTTGTAGTTGGTGAACTGGGCCCGCTCGCGCTGCAGCGCGGCGGTGAGCTCGGCGACCTCGTCGTCGGGGCCACCGGCGGTGCCGCCCGCCGCGGCAGGGGCTTGTGCCCCCGCCGCGGCGGCTTCGGTCACGTCCGGTTCGGGCTCACCCTGGCCGTTGGTGGCGTCGAAGGGCTCGGTCACTTGTCCTCGCCCTCGTCCACGACCTCCGCGTCGACGACATCGTCGTCGGATGCGGTGGCCGCACCGTCACCGGCGCCGGCCGACTCCGCGGAGCCAGCCGCGTAGATCGCCTGGCCGAGCTCCTGCGAGACCGACGAGAGGTTCTCGATCGCGGTTTTGATGGCCGCGGTGTCGTTGCCCTCGAGGGCCTTCTTGGCCCCGTCGACGGCCCCTTCGACCTTCGCCTTGACCTCGGCCGGAACCTTGTCGTCGTTCTCGGCCAGGAACTTCTGGGTCTGGTGGACCAGCGACTCCGCCTGGTTGCGGGTCTCCGCCTCCTCGCGACGCTTGCGGTCCTCTTCTGCGTGCGCCTCGGCATCCTTGACCATCCGGTCGATCTCCTCCTTGGAGAGGCCCGAGCCGTCCTGGATGCGGATGCTGTTCTCCTTGCCGGTGCCCTTGTCCTTCGCGGTGACGTGCACGATGCCGTTGGCATCGATGTCGAAGGTCACCTCGATCTGGGGGACTCCCTGCGGAGCCGGTGCGATACCGCCGAGCTCGAAGCTGCCGAGCAGCTTGTTGTGCGAGGCGATCTCGCGCTCACCCTGGTAGACCTGGATCTGCACCGACGGCTGGTTGTCCTCGGCGGTCGTGTAGGTCTCGCTCCGCTTGGTCGGGATCGTGGTGTTGCGCTCGATCAGCTTGTGCATCACGCCGCCCTTGGTCTCGATGCCCAGGCTCAGCGGGGTCACGTCGAGCAGCAGCACGTCCTTGACCTCGCCGCGCAGCACACCGGCCTGCAGGGCCGCGCCGACCGCGACGACCTCGTCGGGGTTGACGCCCTTGTTGGGCTCCTGGCCGCCGGTGAGCTCCTTGACGAGCTCGGTGACCGCCGGCATGCGGGTCGAGCCGCCGACGAGCACCACGTGATCGATGTCGCCGACCGCGATGCCGGCGTCCTTGATCACGGCCTGGAACGGAGCGCGGGTGCGCTCGAGCAGGTCGCTGGTGATCTTCTGGAACTCGCTGCGCGAGAGCTGCTCGTCGAGGAACAGCGGGTTCTTATCGGCGTCGACGGTGATGTAGGGCAGGTTGATCGAGGTGCTCTGCGAGGCAGAGAGCTCGATCTTCGCCTTCTCCGCGGCCTCGCGCAGGCGCTGCAGGGCCATCTTGTCCTTGGTCAGGTCGATGCCGTGCTGGGCCTTGAACTTCTCGACGAGCCAATCGACGATGCGCTGATCCCAGTCGTCGCCGCCGAGGTTGTTGTCACCGGAGGTCGCGCGGACCTCGACGACACCGTCGCCGATCTCGAGCAGGGACACGTCGAAGGTGCCGCCGCCCAAATCGAAGACCAGGATGGTCTGTTCGGTCTGGCCCTTGTCCAAGCCGTAGGCCAGGGCTGCGGCGGTCGGCTCGTTGACGATGCGCAGCACGTTCAGGCCGGCGATCTGGCCGGCTTCCTTGGTGGCCTGGCGCTGGGCGTCGTTGAAGTAGGCCGGCACGGTGATGACCGCGTCGGCGACATCCTCGCCGAGGTAGGCCTCCGCGTCGCGCTTGAGCTTCATCAGGGTGCGGGCGCTGATCTCCTGAGGGGTGTACTTCTTGTCGTCGATCTCCACCGACCAGCCGGTGTCGCCCATGTGGCGCTTGACCGAGCGGATGGTGCGGTCGACGTTGGTGACCGCCTGGTTCTTGGCGGGCTGACCGACGAGGACTTCGCCGTTGCGCGCGAACGCGACAACCGACGGCGTGGTGCGCGAACCCTCTGCGTTCGCGATGACGACGGGCTCGCCGCCCTCCAGTACAGACACCACGGAGTTTGTGGTTCCGAGGTCGATTCCGACAGCACGGGACATGAGTGTTGTTCCTCCTGTTGATGTGGCCGGCAGTCGCCGACCGTTGTCCAAAGTCTTGGTTTGTGTGAAACCTCAGCGCTTCCGACTCAAGTTCTAGTCGCCGACGCCCTGTCGGTCAACCCTTGTTGAGTCGTCCTCACTCAAGTTTCTCGTTGGGTCCAACCATGAGGGTGCGCGATCCATTCCCGCCGACCGAGACCAATTTTCACCGAGCGCGCCCGCGGCGCCGAACCGCGAACCCGACCCACGAGACCACCACGACGACCGCGACCGCGACCTGCGCGACTCTTTCGTAAGGGTGCGGGTACACCACGCCGGCGATGTAGTGGTCGATGAAGCCCGTCGTCGGCAGCGCCTCGTCGCCGGCGCGCGTGCGAGCCCAGTTCTCGGCGTGGGTCAGTGGGCACTCCCAACCGATGACGGTGATGCCCAGGCCCCACATCGCGGTTGCCAGATGCAACCAGATCGTTCGCGGCCACCGCCAGGCGAGGAAGCCGCCGACCAGCAGGTAGACGAGGAAACCGAAGTGCGCCACCGCCACCGCGTCGGCGATCAGCCGGTACCCCATGTGCACCTCCCAGAGTTCAGCCTACGAGTGCCAGCCCTGCGGTAGGTTGACGCCCATGACCGCCGAACACCTGCTCTTCAACCCGCGCACTTACGATCCCCAGCATTTCGACGAGCCGACGCGGCGACTGCTGCGCGCGACGATCGACTGGTTCGAGGGGCAGGGCAAACACCGACTCGTCGCCGACGAGATGGCTGCGGCATGGCCCGCCGACTTCGTCGAATTCGTCAAACGGGAAAGGCTCTTCGCGACGTTCCTGACCCCGGCCGCCTACGGCGACGGCGATCCCGCCAAGCGCTGGGACGGCGCCCGCAACCACGCACTGTCGGAGATCCTCGGCTTCTACGGCATGGCCTATTGGTACACCGAGCAGGTCACCATCCTGGGTCTGGGACCGATCTGGCAGAGCAGCAACGAGCAGGCCAAGAAGCGGGCCGCAGCCGACCTCGACGACGGTGAGCTGATGGCCTTCGGCCTGTCCGAGCGCAAACATGGCGCTGACGTCTACCAAACCGACATGGTCCTGACTTTTGCCAGCGAGTCCGATCAGGCGCAGGGCATCCGCTACCGCGCCAACGGCGAGAAGTACTACATCGGAAACGGCAACGTCGCCAGCATGGTGTCGGTCTTCGGTCGGTTCGACGACGAGGTCGACGGTGAGGCACGAGGTTCCGAGGACGACGGCAGCCAGTACAACTTCTTCGTCGCCGACAGCCGTCGACCGGAGTACGAACTCATCGACAACGTGGTCCACATGCAGTCCTACGTCTCGACCTTCCGCCTGCACGACTACCCGGTCCGCGACGAGGACATCCTGCACACCGGCGTCGCGGCCTTCGCCGCCGCGCTCAACACCGTCAACGTCGGCAAGTTCAACCTCTGCAGCGGTGCGATCGGCATGTCCGAGCACGCCTTCTACGAGGCGATCACCCATGCCGACAACCGCATTCTCTACGGCAACAAGGTGACCGATTTCTCCCACGTCCGCGCCAACTTCGTCGAGGCCTACGCCCGCATCCTCGCGATGAAGCTGTTCAGCCAGCGGTCCGTCGACTACTTCCGCAGCGCGAGCCTCGACGACCGTCGCTACCTGCTGTTCAACCCGCTGACCAAGGCCAAGGTCACGATGGAGGGCGAGAGGGTGGTGAACCTGCTGCACGACGTCATCGCCGCCAAGGGGTATGAGAAGGACACGATGTTCCGGCACTTCTCCATCGTCATCGGCGCGTACCCGCGCCTGGAGGGCACTGTGCACGTCAACGTCGGCCTGGTGCTGAAGTTCATGCCGAACTACATGCTCAACCCGGCGCCCTACCCCGAGATCGGCACCCGACTCGACGCCGCCGATGACGAGTTCTTTTTCCACCAGGGCCCGACGCGCGGCGCCGGCAAGGTGCAGTTCGCCGATTGGAAGCCGGTTTACGAGAAGTTCTCCCGCATCGCCAACGTCGCGACGTTCTCCGGGCAGGCCACCATGTTCGCCGACTTCCTGACCACCGCCGGGCCCGACGCGGAGCAGCAGAAGGACCTGGACTTCCTGCTCACCGTCGGCCAGTTGTTCTCACTGATCGTCTACGGACAGCTGATCCTGGAGCAGGCCGAACTCACCGACCTCGACGATGACGCGGTCGCGCAGATCTTCGACACCCTGATCCGTGACTTCTCCTCGTTCGCCGTCGACCTGATCGGCAAGCCGTCGGCGACCCAACCGCAGCAGGACTGGGCCCGCGCAGCGATCGCCGCGCCCACACCGGACGCGGAGCGGTTCACCCGGGTCTGGGAGCGGGTCCAGGCCTACAGCGGCGCCTATGAGATGAACCCGTAGCGGCGGCTGACGCGGTTCCCGCCACTACCGACGGCACGGATGCGGCATCGCCTATACGCTCGACCCATGAGCGATGACTCCGACGTCGACGGCGATTACACCGTCGAACAATTGCAGCCCACGGATATGTTGGCCGACGAGGAGGTCGGCGACATCCTTGATCGGGGCTACTCGCCGCCCGACTACCCGCCGCACGACTACGAGCGCGCCGCCAACGAGCACGAGACCCTCGATGAGCGCCTCGCCGAGGAAGAGCCCGACGTCGTCTACGACCCCGACGACGACTCCGAGCGCGACGCGGACTACCCCTCCGGGGGCGAGGCCGGAAGCGTCCGGGCCGGACGGCTCGTCGCGCCCGACGGGGGCGTGATGTCCGACGACGACGAGCAGCTGCTCGCCTCGGATGTGGGTGTCGACGGCGCCGGCGCCTCCGCCGAGGAAGCCGCCATCCACATCATCGACCCCGACCAGCAGTACTGACCCGCTGACTGGGCACCCCACCCCTGCCGACTGGTTGGTCTGACCACTTGACAAGCGGACCACTCAGGGGGATTCTCGTCGCATGGCCTTCCAACCCGTCGTCCGCCGCTCGGTCTCCGAGGACGTCTACGAACAAGTAGCGGCGCGCGTGGTCAGCGGCGATCTGCCCGCGGGGGCCGCGCTACCCAGCGAACGCGACCTGGCAGCGGCACTCGGCGTATCCCGGCCGGCGGTTCGCGAGGCACTCAAGCGACTCGACACGGCCGGACTGGTCCACATCCGGCAGGGCGACACCACAACCGTCCGCGACATCCGACGCCATGGCGGACTCGACCTGTTGCCGCTGCTCTTACTCCGCGACGGCCAACTCGACTTCGAAGTCGCCCGCTCTGTGGTCGAAGCACGAGCGGCGATCGCCCCGATCGTCGCCGTCCTGGCTGCTGAACGTATGCCCGCCGACCAGCTCGAACCACTCACGGCCGCCGTCGAAGAGATCGCCGCCGAACCTGACCCGGTTCGCCTGCAGACACTGGCTTTGACCTTCTGGGACCGGATCGTCGACGGCGCGGACTCCCTCGTCTACCGCCTGATGTTCAACACACTCCGCGGCGCCTACGAGCCCGCCCTGCCCGCATTGTCGGCGGCGATGACCGGGGAGGTGGGGCAGGTCGACGCCTACCGGGACCTCCTCGCCGCGCTCGCCGCCCGAGACGCCGAGGCCGCCCGCCTGGCAGCCGACCAGCTGTTGTCGCCCAGCACTGCTGAACTGCTCCGCGTCTTCGACGCTGCCGTTGCACTCCAAGGAGGCCCACGTGTCCACTGACCATGCTGCTCGGGCAGAGCCGGCTCGCCCGCGCCGCGCGGGTCGCCGGCGCATCACGACGCTCAGCGAAGCACTCGCCGAGTTCTGGCGCCACCCTTCTCCGTGGATGATCGTGGTCCCCGTGGTCGGATCAACCATCGCCCGACTCGCCCTGGGCGATTGGCAATGGACCGACGGTGTGGTTGTCGCGATCCTGCTCTCCGTGTCACCACTGATCGAATGGCTCATCCACGTCGGGATCCTGCACTGGCGGCCACGAACGATCGGAGGGGTAACCGTCGACTCGATTCTGGCCCGCGACCACCGCCGACATCACCGCGATCCGCAGGACATCCCGTTGATCTTCATCCCGTGGCCGGTGCTCCTCGGGCTGTTGCCGGCGTTGACATTGACAGGCCTCCTCGCCTTCCCGCGCCCGGCATTGGGAATGACCTTCCTGATGGCGGTGACCGGCTTCCTGTTGTTCTACGAATGGACACATTTCCTCATCCACACCGAATACAAGCCGCGCCACCGCGCCTACCGAGCGGTGTACAAGAACCACCGCTACCACCATTTCAAGAACGAGCACTTCTGGTACACGGTGACCACTTCGGGTACCGCCGACCGGATACTCGGCACCTACCCGGACCCGACGCGGGTACCGACGTCCAAGACGGCCAAGAACCTGCACGGCACGCCGTAGCGAGTGCCCACTCGACGGGGGGCGGGTGCCCACTCGACGGGGCGGGTGGCGTGCGCCCACTTAGGTCCTCTTAGCCACACGCGCTACCCTGGCACGTTGTGACTGCGAGCGCTACGACCACCGGGGACTCCACCCCACAGGCCGATCCGCCCACAATGGACAAGAAGCCCATCGCCTACCGCCACGACCTGGACGGCCTGCGCGGCCTGGCAATCGCCCTCGTCGCCATCTTCCACGTCTGGTTCGGCCGCGTCTCCGGCGGTGTGGACGTGTTCCTCACCCTGTCCGGCTACTTCTTCGTCGCCTCGCTGCTCAAGCACGTCACCGTCACCAACTCACCCACCGCGTCGTGGCGCGACGCAGTCAATCCGTGGCCGCGACTGTCCCGACTGCTGCGCCGCCTGCTCCCGGCGCTGTATTTGTCACTCGCGGTCATCGTCGTGCTGATCGCGCTCATCATGCCGCGCTCGCGCTTCGCGCCGCTGGGCCAGGAAGTCATCGCGTCGGCGCTGTACTTCCAGAACTACCTGCTCGCCCTCACCTCACAGGACTACGGGGCGGCGACTTCGGCCGCCAGCCCGATGCAACACCTGTGGTCGATGTCGATGCAGGGCCAATTCTTCGTGGCCACGATGCTTGCCGCCCTCGCCCTCGGCGGCGCCCTCAAACTCGGCGCGCTGCGGTGGCCCAAGCTCGGGGATCCGAAGACGATCCGCTGGATCGTCGGACTGACCATCTTGGCGATCACACTGGTCTCCTTCGCCTGGGCCAATTACCGCCACGGCGTCAACCAGCCCGTCAACTACTACGACACGCTCGCGCGCCTCTGGGAACCGCTGGCCGGCGGCCTCCTCGCGGTGTGGATGCCGCGGGTGCTGCTGAACCGTGCGGTCCGCAACGCGCTGACCGTCGCCGCCCTGCTGCTGATCATCACCTCCGGCTGGTGGATCGCCGGCGTCCAGGAGTACCCGGCCGCACTCGCGCTGGTGCCCGCGGGCGCCACCCTGATCATCATCTGGACCGGGTCGGCGGCGACCCGCCCGACCAGCGCGCCGGGGCCAGACGTCGCCGACAGCCGCGACGTCAACGGGTTGATGGCCCAACCGTCGATGATGTGGCTGGGCAACATCGCCTACGCGCTGTACCTGATCCACTGGCCACTGCTCATCTTCTACCTGACCTGGCGCTACAAAGATCATGCGAGCTTCCTCGAGGGCACCGGCATCCTGGCCGTCTCGGTATTGCTCGCCTGGCTGGTCACCCGGTTCGTCGAGACCCCGTTGCGAGCGGGGCGCGGCACCGACTTCTCCGACGCCTACCGGCGCACCCTCGTCGTCGGGCTGGTGCTCGCCACGATCGCGGCGGGCACGACGTCGGCCGTGTGGATCCGTCACCAGGCCAACGCCCGGGTCGACACCACCAACCTCGATCCGCGCCTCTACCCGGGCGGCCTGGCCTTCCTGTGGAACGTGCCGGCGCCGCACATGCCGCCGATGCCCCCGGTGGAGTCGGCGTACATGGACCGGGGACCGACCTGGGACAACGCCCCACACCAGATGATCACCGGCTGGAACGACGACACCGTCAAGGTCGGCGTCTACGGGGACCCGAAGGCCACCCGGACGCTCGCCGTCGCAGGCGGATCGCATGCGGACATGTGGATCCCGGCCTTCGACGTCCTCGGCAAGAAGCACCATTTCAAGGTGACCACCTACGTGAAGGTCGGCTGCGCCCTGGTGAAGACGCACGTCTTCACGTGGTACGGCCGCGAGCGCCCCGACTGCAACCGCTGGGCGGCCAAGGTCATGACGAAACTGGCACAGGACAAGCCCGACGTCATCTTCACCAACAGCACCCGGCCCACCGAGGAGGAAGACCACCGCCCCGGGGACTACGTGCCGCACGACTACGTGGAGGTCTTCGCCGACTTCAAGGCCCGCGGCCAGAAGGTAATCGCCATGCGCGACACCCCGTGGACCCACCTGGAGAACAAGCAGAATCCGCCCGAGTGCCTCGCCAGTGGCCGCAAGTCCCAGATCTGCGGCGTCAAGCAGTCGATGGCCCTCGCCCCGACGGACCCCGCCCTCGCGATCGCCAAGCAGTTCCCCAACGTCACCTTCCTCGACTACACCAAGGCCGTGTGCCGGGACGGGTACTGCCCGGCGATCGTCGGGAACATCCTGGTCTACCGCGACACCCATCACCTCACGGCCACCTTTGTGCGCAGCCTGGTGCCGGCGTTGGAAAGGGACCTGGCCGCATCCCTGCACTGGTGGTGACGAGAAACACTTCGGTTCGCTAAGTAAAAATCAGGCGGCTCCCAGGTTCTCCGGCTAAAATATTGGGTATTCGATTCCCGCGGCGTCGCCGCGGACGGTGCCACAGTTGGCACGCGACAACTATTTCTGAGGGACTTGTTGGCGATGACCATGACGACGGCTCCGCACGATCTCGTGCGCGACGACGCCGGTACGGCCGCACCCGCAACCCCCGCCGCGGCGGTGGCGCCGAAATCCAAGCGCTCCTACCTGCACCATCTCGACCTGATCCGCGCCACGACCTTCGGCCTGGTCATCTTCGTGCACGTCCTGACCCAGACGGCCGATGAGGTCAACAGCATCGGGGTCACCAGCACCGGGTTGCTCCTGCACTTCACCCGCAACACGTTCTTCGCGCTGACCGGCTTCGTGCTCGCCTATCAATACTTCGGCCGCGACGACTTCTCGACCTGGTCGTTCTGGCGGCGACGCATCAAACTGGTGGCCTACCCCTACGTCATCTTCACCGCGATCTACTTCGCCGTGAAGATCCTGCTGCCCCAAGGCCGGCTGTCGCGCGACGCCCAGGACTTGGGCGGCTACCTGTGGGGCGGCTTGACCGGCTCCTCGTCGCTGCGCGACTTCCCGTCGAGCGTCAGCGGCACCGTCAAGGAGTTCGGCTGGAACCTCGGATGGGGCCTGGGCGGCGGCGGCTTCCACATGTACTTCCTGTTCGTCATGATCCAGGTGTACCTGCTGTTCCCGCTGGTGCTGTGGCTGCTGCAGGCCACCAAGGGCTACCACGCCGCGTTGTTCACCGCCTCCCTGGCCCTGCAGGCGCTGATCACCGTCGCGATCACCCACTGGCTGCCGGAATCGAGTCCGTGGTGGCACCACTACGCGACGTTCATCCCGTATCAGTTCTTCCTGGTCTACGGTGCAATCGCCGCGGTCCACCGCGACGCCATCGCCCGTGTGGTCACCGGGCCGCATGCGCGCCACGTCGGCCTCGGATTGTTTGCGGCACTCATCGCGACCGGCGCCTACGCCGAGTTGGAGTTCCTGCGCCGGGTGTCGGCCGCTGCATCGACGGCCACCCCCGCCCCGGCGCCGAACGCGTCCGCGAGCGCCTTCGAGCCGACGCTGTTGCCCTTCTTGCTCGTCGCGATCGCCTGCCTGTACGCGGGCGCATTGACCTGGAGCCACCGGTGGCGCGACTCGACGCCCCGGTTCGCCCGCTTCGTGTCCTACGCCTCCAACCGCTCGTTCGGCGTCTTCCTGGTGCATGTCGCAGTGCTGTACTTCATCCTCGGCCGCAACGGGCACGGGGAGAACTCCTGGCTGATGAACACCCTGCCGCAACCTTTCGGCACGGCCGTCGCCTATCTGGCGACCCTCGTCGGATCACTGCTGCTCGTCGAGGTCCTGCGCCGCTTGCCCGGATCGTTGTACCTCACCGGCCGCGAACGCCTGCCGCTGCCGAACCTTCGGCCGGCCCGCGCACAGACCGACGGCCAAACCAGGACAGCACCGTCGACAGCAGTGCCCGCGGCCTAGCCAGCAGCGCTTCGCGCAGGTGATTGCGAGCAATCGACCACCATGCGCAATCCGGGCAGGGCGCCGCGACGCCGATCGGGTCTGGGCCGTCGAGGCGGCACAGCGCAATCGCCCGGTCGAGGTGGAAGCCCTGCGTCACCAGCACCACCGTCGACAGCCCGAACTCCGACCGGGCCCGCACGCAGCTCCGCTCGGTGTCGTACCCGGCCGGGTCGTCGAGAATCGCCGACGACCCGACACCGGCGCGCTGCAGGTATGCCCGCATCACTTCGGTTTCACTCCCGTACCGCGAGGACCCGTTCCCGGAATTGACGATCCGCGTGACCCGGCCGGTCCGGTACAGCGCCACGGCGGTGTCGAGCCGGGCGCGCACATACACGCCCGGTTCGCCGCCGCTGACCTTCGAGCCGAGCACCAGCGCCGTCGATCCCCGCGGCACCTCGTCGGCCGACACCACCCGCGTGCGCGCGGCGAAGTAGACCCAGGTCGCCGAGGCCGCGACCACACCCTCGCCGAGGATGACGCCGAGCAGGATCAACCGCGCCAGCGGGCCGAGCCGTCGAGTCCTCACCCGCACCACCGTAGGCGCGCCACAGCCGGACGCAGACCGCAGGTGCGCACTCGCGCCCTCAACGGCGGGCCCAGTGGCTAGGCTGAGCCCATCGTCGCCGCGCGGAGGGATCCCCCATGCAGTACATGCCCGTCACCTCATCGATGTTCTTGATCGCCGAGACCCGTGAACAACCCATGCACGTCGGGGGCCTGCAGCTGTTCGTCCCGCGCGCAGGACAGACAGCCGAGGAGCTCGCCGACGAGTGGCAGGCGGCGTTCACCAGCGGCTGCGAGGTCAGCGAGGTGTTCCGCCGGCGCCCGGCACAACCGTTCAGCCTCGTCGGCTCGCTGGCCTGGAGTGTTGACGACGACATCGATATCCACTACCACGTCCGGCGCATCGCGCTGCCCAAGCCCGGGCGCATCCGCGAGTTGTTCCACTACGTCTCGCTCAACCACTCCACCCTGCTGGACCGGTCCCGGCCGATGTGGGAGGCGCACCTCATCGAGGGCCTCGCCGACGGCCGCCTGGCGCTCTACACGAAGATCCACCACTCGTTGGTCGACGGCGTCTCGGCGCTGCGGCTGCTCGAGCGCACACTGTCCACCGACCCCGAGGACCGCACCGGGACGACCCCCTGGGACACGCGGCTGTTCACGAAGAAGACGGCGGCGACGGTCGAGATCGACGGGCTGGCCCCCGCGCCGCCCGACGAGGCGCCGGAGCAGCGCACCGACGCCGAGACCGGCGGGCTCTTCGACGAGCTGCGCAAGAGCATCGGGGCGGTCGCCGACGTCGCCGGCCAGGTCGCGGGGATGGTGCCCGCCGTCGGCCATGTCGCCTGGAAGGCCGCGCGCGACCACGACTTCATCTCCCCCGGTTACTTCGCCCCGCGCTCGATGTTCGACGTCCCGATCGGCAGCGCCCGCCGCTTTGCCGCCAACCACTGGTCGATCAGCCGGTTGCGCGCGGTCGCCGAGGCACTCGACGTGACCCTCAACGACGTCGTGCTGGCGATGTGCAGTTCGGCGCTGCGCGGCTACATGATCGACAACGGCACCCTGCCGTCCGAGCCGTTGATCGCCATGGTGCCCGTATCGATGCACGTCGGCGGCGAGGACGACGGCAACGCGGTGAGCGCGGTCATGGCCAACCTGGCGACCAACGACCCCGACCCCGCCGCTCGCCTGCAGACACTGGTGGCGTCGATGCGCGCGAGCAAGAACGTGATCCGCGGCCTGCGCCCGCTGCAGGCCCTCGCCCTCGGCGCCGCCACCATCGCACCATTGGCGTTCATGTCGATCCCGGGCTTCGTCAACTACACGCCGCCGCAGTTCAACCTGGTCATCTCGAACATCCCCGGCCCGACCCAGCAGCTCTACTGGAACGGCGCCCGTCTCGACGGGGTGTACCCGGTGTCAATCCCGACGTCGGGCAACGCACTGAACATCACCCTGACCTCGACGGCCGATCAGATGGGCTTCGGCCTGATCGGGGCGCGGGCGCAGCTGCCGAGCCTGCAGCGGCTGCTCGACCACCTCGAGGACGGACTGGTGGAGTTGGAGGCCATCGCGCAGCGCACCGACCAGCCAAGTTAGGCAAGCCTGGGAGGCGTAAGCCGAGGCTGAACCTCTACCGTATTCACGACGACATGCAGTACCCGCTGTGTTGACGAAAGGCGAGGTGACAGCGTTGAACGCGACGACGATCACTCTGGGGCTCATCGGAATTGCGATCAGCCTCATCTGCTGGGCAAACTTCGGGCGCGGGGTCACCCGGATTGCCCGGACCGTGGCGCTGGGCCAACCAGCACCCGGCCGTGCCACCCCGTTCTTCCCGCGCCTGTGGACGATGCTCAAAGAGTTCATCGCGCACACCCGGATGGTGAAGTTCCGCACCGTCGGCTGGGCGCACTGGCTGGTGATGATCGGCTTCCTCGGCGGGATGCTGCTGTTCTTCGAAGCCTACGGCCAATCGGTGAACCCGGAGTTCCACTGGCCGCTGTTCGGCAACACCTTCGCGTGGCACCTGTGGGATGAGATCCTCGGCATCGGCACGGTCGTGGGCATCGTGGTCCTGATCGTCATCCGCCAGCTCAACCACCCGCGGGTCCCCGCGCGCCTGTCGCGCTTCTCCGGTTCCCGCTTCGTACCCGCGTACACGATCGAGGCCATCGTCCTGGTCGAGGGCCTGGGCATGATCTTCGTCAAGGCCGGCAAGATCGCGACCTACCACCACAGCAACCCGGGGTCGGATTTCTTCACCATGCAGGTCGCCAAGCTGCTCCCGGCGAGCCCGACCATGGTCGGGATCTTCGCTCTGATCAAGCTGCTGTCGGGCAGCCTGTTCCTCTTCCTCGTCGGCAACAACCTCAACTGGGGCGTCGCCTGGCACCGCTTCTCGGCGTTCCCGAACATCTTCTTCAAGCGCGAAGCCGACGGCGGGGTCGCCCTGGGCGCCCTCAAACCGATGATGTCGGACGGCCGTGCACTGACGATGGAGACCGCCGACCCCGATACCGATACTTTCGGCGCGGGTCGGATCGAGGACTTCAGCTGGAAGGCGTGGCTGGACTTCACCACGTGCACCGAGTGCGGCCGCTGCCAAAGCCAGTGCCCGGCGTGGAACACCGGCAAACCGTTGAGCCCCAAGCTGCTGATCATGTCGCTGCGCGACCACGGCTACGACAAGGCCCCCTACCTGTTGGCCGGCGGGCGCACCGACATGGGCGGCGACGAGGTCGGCCTCGTCGACGCCGACGGCAAGGTGCTGACCGCCAAGCTCGACGCCATTCCGGCTGCGGCCCGCGCGCAGGCGCAGCGGCCGCTGGTCGGGGAGGGCCAGGGCGCCGGGACCGGCGCCGTCATCGACACCGAGGCGCTGTGGAGCTGCACCAACTGCGGCGCCTGCGTGGAGCAGTGCCCGGTCGACATCGAGCACGTCGACCACATCGTCGACATGCGCCGCTACCAGGTCCTGATCGAGTCGGACTTCCCGACCGAGCTCGCCGGCCTGTTCAAGAACCTGGAGAACAAGGGCAACCCGTGGGGCCAGAGCCCGTCGGCGCGCACCGCGTGGATCGACGAGATGGACATCCACATCCCGGTCTACGGCAAGGACGTCGACAGCTTCGCCGGCTTCGAGTACCTGTTCTGGGTCGGTTGTGCCGGCGCCTACGAGGACCGCGCGAAGAAGACGACGAAGGCCGTCGCCGAACTGCTCGACGTCGCCGCGGTGAACTTCCTGGTACTCGGCGAGGGCGAGACGTGTACCGGCGACTCGGCCCGCCGCGCGGGCAACGAGTTCCTCTTCCAGATGCTCGCCCAGCAGAACATCGAGCAGTTCGACGAGGTCTTCGCGACCGCACCCGCGCAGCGCAAGAAGATCGTCGTCACCTGTGCGCACTGCTTCAACGCCCTGGGCAACGAGTACCCTCAGGTCGACGACGAGCGGGGCCGCTTCGAGGTGGTGCACCACACCCAGCTGCTCAACCGCCTCGTCCGTGAGAAGCGGCTCATCCCGGTCGCACCGGTCGGCGGCGAGTCGGTCACCTACCACGACCCGTGCTTCCTGGGCCGGCACAACCAGGTCTATGACGCGCCCCGCGAGCTCGTCGAGGCTTCCGGCTCCACCCTCACCGAGATGCCACGCCACGGCGAGCGCTCCATGTGCTGTGGCGCCGGTGGGGCGCGCATGTGGATGGAGGAGCAGATCGGCCAGCGCATCAACATCGACCGCGTCGACGAGGCCCTCGACACGCTCAACACTGCGCCGGCGCTCACCGGCGAGAAGCAGAAGATCGCCACCGGCTGCCCGTTCTGCCGCGTCATGCTGACCGACGGGGTGACCGCGCAGACGGCGGGCACCGCGAAGGAAGACCAGATCGAGGTCGTCGACGTCGCCCAGCTCCTGCTCGAGGGTGTCAAGCGCGGCATCGAGTTGACCGTGACCCAGGAGGGCAAGGTCCGCGGGCCCGGCGATGTCGAGCAGCCCGCGGCGCCCGTCGCACTGGTCGAGGAGGTCGCACTGGTCGAGGAGAAGGCCCCGGCGGCCACTCCCGCCCCCAAGCCCGCCGCGCAGGCGCCCGCCGCCGACGCCAAGCCCGCACCCAAGGGGTTCGGCATGAAGGGCGGCATGGGCATGAAGAAGCCCGCCGCTGCCACGGCACCCGCCGCAGCGGCACCCGCTGCCGATGCCAAGCCCGCAGCCGATGCCAAGCCCGCTGCCAAGGGGTTCGGCATGAAGGGCGGCATGGGCATGAAAAAGCCCGCCGCTGCCCCGGCCACCGAGACTGCCGAACCGGCGGCACCAGCCGCGCCGGCCGCGCCCGCGAAGCCCGCTGCAACGGGCTTCGCCATGAAGGGTGGCATCAAGAAGCCCGGCGCGCCGGCGCAGGCCCCGGCCGCCGAGCCCACCGAAGCGCCCGCGCCGATCGCTGACGCCCCGCAGGCTGCCGCGGAACCGTCGCCGCCGGCACCCAAGGCCAAGGGCTTCGGTATGGCGCCGGGGAAGAAGGCGCCCGGCCAGCAGGCCTGATCGCTCTTGACTGCCAGGATCATCCGAACTCGCGGGGGTCGAGGGGATATTCCCCTCGACTAGCCGGTATCCGGACGATCCTGGCAGGTGGGTTCGGTGAAATGCGGTTGCGCCCGGCTGTCACAATTGACGGGTGAGTAGACCGCATGTTTCGCACCTGAACCAGAACCTCAAGCCGCTCGAGCAGTCCTACAAGCTGCAGAACGTCTGCTATGAGATCCGCGGTCCGGTGCACGCGCACGCGGCGCGACTGGAGGCCGAGGGCCACCGGATCCTCAAGCTGAACATCGGCAACCCGGCGCTGTTCGGCTTCGAGGCACCCGACGTCATCATGCGCGACATGATTCACGCGCTGCCCTATGCACAGGGCTACTCCGAGTCCGCCGGTGTGCTGTCGGCGCGCCGGGCGATCGTCACCCGCTACGAGCTGATCGACGAGTTCCCCTACTTCGACGTCGACGACGTCCTGCTCGGCAACGGGGTCTCCGAGCTCATCACCATGACGATGCAAGCGCTGCTCAACGACGGCGACGAGGTGCTGATCCCGTCACCGGACTACCCGCTGTGGACGGCGATGACGACCCTGTCGGGGGGCAAGCCGGTGTACTACCGCTGCGACGAGTCCAACGGCTGGCAGCCCGATATCGCCGACCTCGAATCGAAGATCACCGACCGCACCAAGGCGCTGCTCGTCATCAACCCGAATAACCCGACCGGCGCGGTCTACTCGCGCGAGGTCCTCGAACAGATCGCCGAGGTGGCCCGCCGGCACTCGCTGCTGCTGTTGGCCGACGAGATCTACGACAAGATCCTCTACGACGACGCCGAGCACACATCGATCGCCTCGGTCGCCCCCGACCTGCTGTGCCTGACGTTCAACGGCCTGTCCAAGGCCTACCGGGTGTGCGGATACCGCGCGGGGTGGCTGGTGGTCACCGGACCCAAAGACCACGCCCGAGGCTTCATCGAGGGGTTGCACGTCCTCGCGTCGACGCGGTTGTGCTCGAACGTGCCCGGCCAGCACGCGATCCAGGTGGCCCTGGGCGGCTACCAGTCGATCGATGCCCTCTGCCGCCCCGGCGGACGCCTCTACGAGCAGCGCAACGTGACGTGGGAGAAGCTGAACGAGATCCCCGGGGTCTCCTGCGTCAAACCCAGCGGCGCGCTGTACGCCTTCCCCGGCCTCGACCCCGACGTGCACGAGATCCACAACGACGAGCAGTTCGTCCAGGACCTTCTGCTGCAGGAGAAGATCCTCGTCGTGCAGGGCAGCGGGTTCAACCTGGACGACAACCACCACTTCCGGATCGTGACGCTGCCGTGGGCCCAGGATCTGTCCGAGGCCATCGACCGGATCGGCAATTTCTTGTCCTCCTACCGCCAATAGCCGCGCCCCAGGACAGCCTTACCCGACAGTCCTGCCCGACCACATCACCGGCCGGTGGGACAATGCGGGGATGACCGAGTACCGGATCGATGACCTCGCCCGCAAGGCCGGTACGACGACGCGCAACGTCCGCGGCTACCAGGATCGCGGGCTGCTGCCGCGCCCGGTGCGCCGCGGGCGGATCGCCGTCTACAGCGACGTCCACCTCGAGCGGTTGCGCGTCATCAACATCCTGTTGCGCCGTGGCTTCACCACGCAGCACATCGCCGACTTCTTCACCGGCATCGCGCGAGGTGACGACTTGGCCGAGGTCCTGGGCGTGGAGGACATCGTCACCAAACCGTGGTCCTCGGCGCACACGGCGACGCTCTCGGCCGTCGAACTCGACGAGCTGCTGCATTCGGCCGAACCGCACCATCTCGCACGCCTCGCCGAGTTCGGGTTGATCGCCGCGGTCGACGAGGAAGCCTCACCCCCGCAATTCCGGGTGCTCGACACCGAGACCGTCGAGGCCTACAGCCGCCTGGTGAAGCTGGGCGTCCCGCTGGACGGCATCCTCGACGTGCACGGGCGGGTGGCCGGGCAGTCCGCCGCGGTCGCGCAAACCTTGATCTCGGCCGGTCGGGCCATCATTGCCGATCAACACTTCGACGGCTGGATCCCGCAGACCGAGAATGAGTCCGCGTGGGCCGCGCAACTGCTGGGCGAGCTTCGCACCGCCGCGATGACCTCCGCGCACAACATGCTCAACCGCGAACTGGACCGCACCATGGCCGACCAACTCGCCGACTATCTCAAGGATTCACCGTAGGGCCCCGGAGCGCTAGCGCCGGTCGGCTACGGCAACGGGATCGGGGGCAGCCCCGGAATCGGGTTGGGCAGCCAGCGGCCGCGCGGACGCGGGCGCGGGGCCGGCCGGTGCGTGCGCTGCGGGGCAGCGCGCGGAGGTACATAGGACGCTACCGGCTTGGCGATCTCTTCCAACGCCGCGGGCCGCGGGATCGCGACGGCGGTCGCTTGCACCGGCGTGGGCACGGGGGCGGCCACCGGGCGCGGTGCCCGGTCCGAGCCGCCGTCGGCGATCACCGTGGCGACCAGCCCGGCGCCGGCGGCGACTCCGCCAACCACGGCCGCGGCCACCAGAGCCCGCCGGATGGGTGACTTCGCCACTGCCCCCTCGCCGCGCCGCGGCCCGAGGCCCGCGAGCACGGGCGCAACCTGCTCGTCGACGACTTCGGCCGACACGGCGGCCGAATCTTCGGCGGACTCTTCGCCGGCCGACTCTTCGCCGGCCGACGCAGGGGCGGCGGGTTCGGCCGCAACATCCTGGTACACCGGGAACTCCGTGGAGAACTCCCGGAACGGCGACGCACGCGCGGGTTTGACCGCCCAAGAATCGGTGCGATCGGCAACCGGCCGCACCGCCGTGCGCGGGCGGCGATGTCGAGACGCGGCTGCGCCGAAGGTCCGACCGAGGTGCGGCGCCACCGCGATGAGGTCGTCGCGGGTGATCAGGAACAGGCCTACATGGTCCTGCCCCATCAGGAACACCGACGACGAAGAGGTCAAGCGCCGCTGTGCCTGCGCCATCAGGCCCAGAAGTTCGGCCTCCCAGGCAGCCGATTCGGGCACCTGAACCCGCCCCTGCGCGATCAGATGCGCGGCGAGGTCGGAATTGACCCCGGGTTCGGGGGTGACCGACGGTTGTACCGCGGTACCAGCCATGGATTGCACGGGGATAAAATAGCACGTCAAACCAGTGATTCACTGCTTGCAGTGACGCCAGACACACTCATCCGCGGTGCGGCCGGGCCGCCCTCGCTCGATCCGAGCGCCCGGTAGTCCCATCCCGCGGCGGCCCACGCAGCGCCGTCCAGGCACCGTCGGGCGTCGATGATCAAGCGTCGTCGGACGGCGCCGGACAACTCGGCGGGGGTCATGTGCACGAACTCCGCCCACTCGGTGGCGACGATGACGACCTCGGCGTCGCGGGCGGCCGCAGGTGCCGAATCCGCGTACCGGAGGGTCGGGAACACCCGCGCCGCATTGACCATCGCCTTCGGGTCGAACACCGCCACCCGGGCCCCGCGCAATGACAGCTGAGCGGCCACCGCCAGCGCCGGCGAGTCGCGCACGTCGTCGCTCTCCGGCTTGAAGGCGGCTCCCAACACGGCGACGTTGCGGCCCAGGACCGACCCGTCACAGGCCCGCTCGACCATGCCGACCAGGGCTGCCCGGCGCCGCATGTTCACCTCGTCGACCTCCCGCAGGAAGCTCAATGCGGGGCCGACGCCCAGTTCCTCGGCTCGCGCGGCGAAGGCGCGGATGTCCTTGGGCAGGCAACCGCCGCCGAAGCCGAGTCCCGCGTTGAGGAACCGCCGCCCGATCCTGGCGTCGTGGCCGATGGCGTCGGCGAGCGCGGTGACATCGCCGCCGGCGACCTCACAGATTTCGCTGATCGCGTTGATGAAGGAGATCTTGGTGGCCAGGAAGGCGTTCGCCGAAACCTTCACCAGTTCCGCGGTGGCCCAGTCCATGGTCAGGTAGGGGGTCCCATCATCGATGATGCTGCGGTACACCTCGGCGAGGGTCTGGGCAGCGGGGGTCTGGGCAGCGGGGGTCTGGGCAGCGCCGCCCGGCGCGACACCGGCCGTAGTGCGTCGCGGATCGGTGCCGACGACGATGCGGTCCGGGCGCAGGGTGTCGTCGACGGCGAATCCCTCGCGCAGGAATTCCGGGTTCCACGCCAGGTCGACGGAGGCGTGACGGGCGAGCGCGGCAATCTCGTCGGCGAGCTCGACGCAGGTGCCGACCGGGACCGTCGACTTGCCGACGATGAGGTGCGCGCCGCGCAGGTGCCCGACGAGCTCGCGGACCGCCGAACGCAGCGCGGTGAGGTCCGCCGCGCCGGAGGTCTGCTGCTGCGGGGTGCCGACCCCGAGGAAGTGGATGCGGCCGAATCGGGCGGCCTCGGCGAAGTCGGTGGTGAACCGCAAGCGCCCCGCGGCGAGGTTGCGGCGCAGGACATCGTCGAGACCCGGCTCGAAGAAGGGCACGGTCCCAGCGGCCAGGGAGTCGATCTTGGCTGCGTCGACGTCGACGCCGAGCACCTCGTGGCCGAGCTCGGCCATGCAGGCCGCGTGGGTGGCGCCGAGGTATCCACAGCCGATCACTGTCATCTTCATGACCCCATGGCTACCGGTGCCCCGCATCGCCGCGGTGGCGCCCGTTCGACGGCCCGGCTACGGCTTGGTGAAGTTCAGGGGCTCGGTGAAGTTCAGGGGCTCGGTGAAGTTCAGGGGCTCGGTGAAGTTCAGGTACGCCTTCGACGGGGTCGGGCCGCGCTGGCCCTGGTACTTCGACCCCACGCTCGCGCTGCCGTAGGGGTGCTCGGCCGGGCTGGACAGCTTGATCAGGCACAACTGCCCGATCTTCATCCCCGGCCACAGGGTGATCGGCAGGTTCGCGACGTTCGACAGCTCCAGGGTGATGTGCCCGGAGAAGCCGGGGTCGATGAAGCCCGCGGTCGAATGGGTGAGCAGGCCCAGCCGGCCCAGCGAGGACTTGCCCTCGAGTCGGCCGGCGAGATCGTCGGGCAGGGTGCACACCTCCAGCGTCGAGCCGAGCACGAACTCGCCCGGGTGCAGCACGAAGGGCTCGCCGCCGGTGCGCTCGACCAGCGTCGTCAACTCGTCCTGCTGCTGCGCCGGATCGATGTGGGTGTAGCGGGTGTTGTTGAAGACGCGGAACAGGCCGTCGAGGCGCACGTCGACGCTCGACGGCTGGACGAGGCCGGGTTCGAATGGCTCGATCTGCAGGCGCCCGGTGTCGAGCTGGGCGCGGATATCGCGGTCGGAGAGCAGCACGGTTGTCCAGGCTATCGGATGCGCGGGGCCCCGATGCTCAGATGAGCCCGAGGGAGGCCACGGCCTGCCGCTCCTCCTGTAACTCGGCGACCGACGCGTCGATGCGCGCCCGGGAGAACTCGTCGACCGGCAGGCCCGCCACGATCTCCCAACGGCCATCGGTCGGCCGCACCGGGAAGCTGCAGACCAGTCCCTCGGGCACCCCGTAGGAGCCGTCGGAGATCAACGCGGCCGACGTCCAATCCTGCGGGTCCGCCAGCCCGAAGCGGCGGTCGCGGACGTGGTCGATGATGGCCGTCGCGGTGGAGGCGACCGACGAGCCGCCGCGGGCCTCGATGATCGCCGCGCCGCGCTGGGCCACCGTCTCGATGAACACGCCATCGGCCCATTCGTTGCCGACCATCTCCAGTGCGGGCCGCCCGGCGACAGTCGCGTGCCGCACGTCCGGATACTGGGTGCGCGAATGGTTGCCCCAGATGGCGACGCGCTTGATCTCGCGCACGTTGACGCTGGTGCGCGCGGCGAGCTGGGCGACGGCGCGGTTGTGGTCCAGGCGGGTCAGTGCGGCGAACCGGTCGCGCGGCAGGTCGGGGGCGTGCGCGGCGACGATCATCGCGTTGGTGTTCGCCGGGTTGCCGATGACCAGCACGCGCACGTCGTCGGCGGCGACGTCGTTGATGGCGGCCCCCTGGGGGCCGAAGATGGCGCCGTTGCTCTCGAGGAGGTCGGCCCGCTCCATCCCCGCGGTGCGCGGGCGGGCGCCGACGAGGACCGCATGGTTGGCGCCTTCGAAGGCGACGCGCGGATCGGCGGTGACCTCGATCCCCGCCACCAGCGGCGACGCCGCGTCCTGCAGTTCCATCGCCACGCCCGCGGCGGCCCGCACACCGCCCGGGGCCTCGAGCATCCGCAGGCGCACCGGGGTACTGGGGCCGAACATCTCCCCGGCCGCGACCCGGAACAGCAGCGAGTACCCGATCTGGCCGGCCGCGCCGGACAAGGTCAGGGTGGCAGGTTTGTTCAGCGTCATCGCGTCCATGGTGCTCACTCTGCCAGCCCGCCGTGCGGGTTTGCTAGGGTGGGTCAGCGGCCCCTCCGGGCGCCCACGTGCCGATGTAGTTTAGTGGTAGAACATCAGCTTCCCAAGCTGAGAGTGCGGGTTCGATTCCCGTCATCGGCTCCACGATTCGACCGGCTTCACACGCCCTCCTTACTGCCTCCCTGCTGCCTGCCTCCGCCCCTACAGCGGGAGCCAACGCGGCCACCACGGGGGTCGGCCGCTGGGACAGTCCGGGGTATGGCCCGGGATGTCCATGACCAGAACCCCCACATAGACCGCGACGATCGCCACGAGGATGCCGGCCAGGAGCGGCACCCACGGATGGCGACGCCCCCACGCGTATGCCGTGGCGCCGTAGATCGTCGCTATGACCACAAAGGCAACAATGGTGATGACGGGACCGAGGAAGAACAGCACATACCAGCCTTCGCCGGGAGCCGTGTCCGCCCGGCAGGCGCCGATGACCTTGTACCGAAGCGCCACGCCCGCGTAGGCGGCGGCGAAACTCAAGGCCGGACAGATCAGAAGCCCCGCCGGAATGAGCCAGTCCCGTCTCGCCATGAACCGCCACTCTACGGTCCCCCGAGTGTTGGTCACCCCGACCTCACCCCGCCGAAGCGATCCTCGCCGAGGACTATCGTCGACGGGTGACCCGCACTCCCCGAAGACCCGCGCGGCGCGCCGCCATCGGCGTCGGCCTCACCCTCCCGGCCGTTCTCGCCACGGTCGCTGCCACGGTCGCTCCGACGGCCACCGCGGGGCCCGCGGCCGAGGTCACGATCACCGTCGACGCGGCTCATCCGGGCCGGGTGATCCCACGCGACTTCGTCGGCCTGTCCTTCGAGGCCGACCAGTTGCACCGGACCTGGACCGACCCGCGCCGCGGCAACGCCGCCGCGCTGCTGCGCAACCTGCGCGTCGGAAATCTGCGGTTCAGCGCGAACCAGGTCGACAACACCGCCTGGATGCCCGACCCGGCCGCCCCGACGCCGGCCTGGGCCATCAACGGTCAGCGGATCGTGCCCGCCGACCTCTCCCGGGTCGGACGGCTCGCCGCCGCCACCGGGTGGAGTGTCGACCTCGGGGTGAACCTCGGGCACTTCGACCCGGCCGCGGCCGCGAACCAGGCCGCCGCCGCCCACGCCCTCATCGGCGCAGGGCTGCGGTCCATCCAGATCGGCAACGAGCCGAACGCGTACGCCTTGCTCGCACTCTCGAGCACCCGGCGCCCCTACGACCCGGCGTCCTACGTGCGCGATGTCGCGGTCTACCGCACAGCCATCCGCGCCGCGGCACCGGGCATCCCGATCGAGGGGCCCGACACCGCCGGCGGCGCGGTCGGGGTCCCACCCATCGACGACGCGGCCTACCCGCGGCTCGTCGCCCCGTGGCTGACCGCCTACAGCGCGGCCTTCGGTGCGAGCGTCCGATTCCTCAACACCCACTACTACCCGTACGTGAACGTCACCCGACTCGGCGTGCCCGCCGGTACCGCCGATGCGGTCGGCGCACTGCCCACCGTCGACCGGCTGCTCTCACCCGCGACGACCGCCAAGCAGGTGGTGTTCCTGCGCCAATTCGCCGCCACCGCCCGCGGAGCCGGTCTGGCGCCGCGGCTCACCGAGACCAACTCGGTGGCCAAAGAGGGCCGCGAGGGTGTCACGAACTCCTTCGGTGCCGCGCTGTGGACCGTCGACTACCTGCTGACCGCCGCACAGGAGGGCATCGTCGGGGTCAACCTGCACAACCAGGTCGACGACTGCCAGAGCTACCCGCTGTTCTGCTTCCCCGACGCCGCGGCCCGGCGCCGCGACGCCGCGCGCGTCAACCCGAACTATTATGCGGCGCTGCTCGTTTCACAGATGTCCGGCGGAGCGCTGCTGCCGACCACCACCACCGGCCGGGCGCACGTGACCGCCCACGCGGTGCGGGCGCCCGACGGCACGGTCAAGGTCGCCGTCACCAACCTCGAGCGCGCCTTCCGGGGCCGGGTCACCGTCGCGGTCACCGGTGCCGACGGCACGGCCACCGTGCAGCGGTTGACCGGCCCGTCGATCACCGCGGTACAGCGAACCCGGTTCGCCGGGTCCGCGGTCGGGGCCGACGGCTCCTTCCGCGCCGGCCCCGGCGCGCCCATCACCGCGTCAAACGGGCGCTTGCGTCTGCTGATGGACCGTCCTGGTGCCGCGTTGCTGACCGTGCGGTGACGGCCACCGAGTCGACCTACCCAGCGCTCTTGAACTGACGGGTGACGAGCGGGGCGAGCACGCTCGCGACCATCATGCAGATCGCCATGCTCAGCAGGGTGAGCGCCGCACCGACGCCGAGGTTGCTGAGGTCGCGGTCATTCGTGATGGCGCCGCTGAGCGCCACGAAGCCCATCGAGCCGGGGACCAGGAGCCAGAAGGTCGGCAGGAACAACACGAGCACGCTGGGATGGCCCTTCAGGTGGGCGTTGAACGCCCACGACGCCAGCAGTGCGGCACCCAGTGCGACACCGCCGGCGTAGGCCGGGAGCATCACGTTGGTGAGCACCTCGTTGAGGGCGAAGGCGCCGAAAGCGACGACGATGAGCCAGACCCACGCCCGTTTCGGCGTACAGAAATACAGGATGTTGCCCACGGCGAAGATTGGCGCCGCGACCCACAACACCCACGCCGGCGCCTGATCGCTGGTGAGGTCCTGCAGATGAGCGTTGGACATCCCGGTCAGGTCGATCGCCAGGGCCAGACCGAAGGCCATCGACAGCAGGGCCACCGTGGCATAGACCAACCTCGACGCACCGGAGATCATCGCACCGGCGGTGAGTTCGATCAGCGCCGTCGTCAGGGCCGCACCGGGTATCAGGGTCAGCACCGGGATGACCGCCACCCGGATGGGGTCCTCGAACCCGCCGTGGACCGCCCACAGGGTGATGCCCAACGCGGAGAGGAACGTCAGGAAGAACGGCATCAACGCGGCCAGCGTGCCCCTGACGCTGCTCCACAGCTGGACGGCTCCTATCGGGATGGAGATGAGCACCGCGGCGATCGATGCCGGGAAGCTCATCCGGAAGCACAGCGCGAAGCCGAGCGCCATGAGCATGTAGCCCACGATCCTGACCACCGGATTGACCGGCGGCGGTGCATCACAGATGGCGCGGATCCGCTCCAGCGCCTCCTTGATCGGCAGGGCACGGTGTCGTAGCTGGTGGACCAGCAACTCGACGTCGGCGACCTGATCGAAACGGAAGGCACCACCGGTCGCGACGAGTTCGACCTGGCGGTGATCCTGGTTCACCGCCAAGACGTAGGTGGGGAAGACTTGGACCGAGACATCGTAGTCATAGGCCTGACAGATCTCCCGGATCACCTGATCCGACTGTGGATTGGGGTACGACGACTTGTTGAGCGCATTCCCCACCTCGGCGACCAAGGTCAACATGTCGTCGCTACTCGCATCGCCAGCATGCTGTGTGTTCGTCACCTGTCTCACCCTCACCACTGGACTGGAATTTCTTCGTTCCGCCGCAGTGTACTGGGCGCGCGGACAGTCTCGTGCGTGCCATCCTGAACCCATGCCCGACATCGCCGCCCTGATCGCCGCCCTGCCGGTCGGAATGGTGCTGACCGACCCCGACCTTCTCGCGTCCTACCGGCAGGACCGCGCCCAGGACCCCTGCGCGGGGACCCCGCTGGCGGTCGTCCGCCCGCGCACCACTGCCGAGGTGCAGACGACGGTCCGCTGGTGCGCCGCGAACGACGTCCCGATCATCACCCGTGGCGCGGGCACGAGCCTGTCCGGCGGGGCGACCGCCGTCGACGGGGCGATCACGATCTCGACCGAGAAGATGCGGGGGATCACCGTCGAGGACGCGACTCGCACCGCGGTCTGTGCCCCCGGCATGCTCAACGCCGAGGTGAAGGCCGCGGCCGCCGCCCACGGCCTCTGGTACCCGCCCGACCCGTCCTCGTTCGAGATCTGCACCATCGGCGGCAACGCCGCCACCAATGCCGGGGGCCTCTGCTGCGTCAAGTACGGCGTCACCGTCGACTACGTCCTCGGGCTCGAAGTGGTCCTCGCCGACGGGCGCGCCATCCGCGTCGGCGGCAAACAGCTCAAGGACACCGCCGGACTGCCGTTGACGCGACTGTTCGTCGGCAGCGAGGGCCTGCTCGGCATCATCACCGAGGTCACCGTGCGCCTGTTGCCCCCGCAGGCACCGGCCAGCACCGTCGTCGGCGTCTTCCCGACCGTCCGCGAGGCCAGCGAGGCCGTCGTCGCCGTCACCGCCCAAACCCGCCCGGCGATGCTCGAATTCATGGACGCCACCTCGATCAATGCCGTCGAGGACGTCCTCGCGATGGGGCTGGACCGCACGGCCGGCGCCATGCTGATCGCCCAATCCGACGCGCCCGGCCCGGCGGGCGCCGCCGAGCTCGCCCTGATCGAAGCCGCCTTCCGCCGCGGCGGCGCCACCGAGGTCTTCGCAACCGACGACCCCGACAACGGTGAGGCCTTCACCGCTGCCCGGCGCGTCGCCATCCCCGCGGTGGAGCGCCGTGGGTCACTGTTGCTGGAGGACGTCGGGGTGCCGATCCCGTCGCTGCCCGACCTCGTCGAGGGCGTCGAGGCGATCGCCGCCGCGCACCGCGTCACCATCGCCGTCATCGCCCATGCCGGCGACGGCAATACCCACCCGCTCATCGTCTTCGACCCGGACGACCCCGACGAGGCACGGCGCGCCGCGCTGGCCTTCGACGAGGTGATGGGCCTAGCCGTCGAGATGGGCGGCACCATCACCGGTGAGCACGGCGTCGGCCGACTCAAGAAGGGTTGGCTGACCGCTCAGCTGGGCGCGGACGTGATGGCGGTGACCGCCACGATCAAAGCCGCCCTCGACCCGCAGGGTCTGCTCAACCCCGGGGTCCTGCTGTAGACCCCGGCGCTCAGCAGTTGCTGGGCGGCGGGCGTCCGTCGAAACGGTCCTGCAGGTAGCTGAAGGCCGGCAACAGGCCGATCACCGCGGCAGTCATGTGGTCGGGAGTCGGGGTGAGCAGTGACTGCACCGGAGTGCCGGCACGGCAGTACCGACGGTTGGTCTGGGCGATCGAAGCCACCGGGATGAGCACGTCGGTCGGGCTGTGCCACTCGAAGATCGGGGTCTTGGGGACCCCCCGGTACAGCGCCAGGCTGTTCTCCTCGACCTTGCTGCGCGCCGTCCGGTCGTTGAAGATCTGACGGCCGCCGATGGCGACCTCTTTGGCGCTGTGCCCGGCACCGACCCGCAGGATGTCGTTGGTGCACGCGTTGCGCAGTTCCCGGTACATCACCTTGCCGACCGGGGACAGGTATTGGCGCATCGGAATCGCCTTCGGGTACTCGCGGGACATGCCGATCGCCGCAGCGAAGGCCAAGCCGAAGGCCGGATGCGGGTTCGCGTAGCCCAGCCCCTCGGCCATCTTCACCAAGTCCATCGGCACCCCGCCGTAGGCCGCCCCGGCGATCTTGAGGTCCTTGGCATAGGTCGGCTGCAGTGCGGCCGCCCATGCCGTGGCCATCCCGCCGCCGGAGTAACCGGCCATGCCGACCCTGCTGTGGCGCACGCCGGCCGGCCGGAACTGCTTGACCGCCCGGATGCCGTCGAGGGTGATCTGCCCGCCGAGTTTGGCCGCACCGTAGGCGCTGCGCGGACCGAGGTGGTCCGGGATCGCGACGGTCCAGCCGCGCTGCAGCGCGAGGTTGAGGCCGGGGGCCTCCCGGATGGCGAGATTGGGATCAGTCGTCCACAGCGCCTGCGACGGTGCGCATTGCAGGCCCGTCGCGTTGACGACGTGCTGGAAGGACAGCAACGGTCCGTTCACGGCCTTGCGGTTGGGCACCATCACCGTGGTCACGGCGGCAATCGGCTGCCCGAGGGAATCGGTGCTGCGGAACTTGATCTGGAAGGTCCGAATGTCGAAGAAGCCCTGCGGGATACTCCGCGAACGAACGGCGAGGATGTCGCCGTTGCGCTTCTTGTCCAGGTCTGCCGGGGTTCGGTAGAAGCTGTCCGGAAGCGGCGTGGGCAGAGCGGCCAGGTCCGGGGTGATACTCCCCGGTTGCGGGACGGCCAGGCTGGGGGACGCGCCAAATCCCGCACCCGCAACCACAACTGAGGCAAGTACTGCGGCTGCTGCCCGGGCGCGAGTGCGCATGACTGATTTCTTCACCATCGAGATTGACCCCTGACTGGAACGACATTCCACATTCGACCTCTGATAGTGAGTGACGCCGCTAACAATGTCAAAGCCTGCCATCGTGGTATGGCGCACCGGGTTTTGTCCACATGCGGCTCTCCTGACCCGAATGTGGCCGGGGACGGGTGTGACAGGAGTGGTGTTTGTGCTGGTGACAGGACCGCTACCCGGGGAAGTCGACAATGCTCCCGTTCAACGGAAGCTCGTCCCGGCGCCGCTGCACCGTGGACAGATGACCGTCGAAGAAGCGCCCGGTGGCATAGTCGTCCATCTCACTCACCCGGCGCTGGTCGACGAAGCCGGCGTAGCCGAACTCGCGGATCACATACGGGATCCCGTCCGCGCCGACGAGCCTCGGCCCGCTCATGAGTTGGAAGTGCAGGTGCGGCGCATTGGAGTTCCCCGTGTTCCCCAGCCGCGCAATGACCTGCCCGGCGCGGACCTTGTCGCCCGGCTTGACCAATAGCGACCCCTGTCGCAGGTGTGCGTACGCGGCCCACACCCCGTCACCGAGGTCTTGGACGATGTTGTTGCCGTCGACGGTCTCGACGGTGAGCGCCGCGGCCAGCACGGGATCCTCTGCGGGCAGGACGCCGGGACGGTTCGGGGCCAGCGTGTCCAGTGTCGAAGTGATCGTGCCGTCGGCCACGGCGCGGACCTCCTGGCCGTAGCCGGCATAGCTCTCGTTGCGGGTCCGGTCGCCGGTGACGAACTCGCCGTCGTCGTTTGTCCGCATCCAGTCGATCGCGAAGCGCTGGGTGTTCGCCAGTGCGCCGCTGAACGGGGCCAGGGCCGAGACGTGGGCGGTGCCGATGCCGCAGCACCCGTTCATCGCGACCCAATTGGTCCCGGTGACAGGCGCCCCGATCACCCGCGGGCGGCCAGCCGCAACGTCGACCGGTGCGGCCAAATAGGTCAGCGGGGTCGGGTGCGCCGCCCCCGGGTTGGCGGCCCCGGACAGGCGCAGCCGGTGCAGCACCGTCGTCGGAGCACCTTCGAGGGCATCCACCGTGATACCGACCAGCAGGGCCCGGGATTCCTGCGGCCCGATCACCGTCGAATCCGCTGGCGCAGAGGGCAAACGGCGCAGCCGGTTGCAGTCGCCATAGGTGCACCCGGGGTCGACCAGAACCTTGCCCGTGAGAGACGCCACCACCCGGTCCCGGCGGGCGGCGTCGACGACGTCGACCGCCTCGATCGTGGCCGGCACGCTCGACGCATTGGTCAGTTGCAGGTCGTAGGCGATGTGGTACTTGCCGTCGGAGCCCTTGAACGGGAAGGTCGGCGCGCCCAGTCGTGCCGCGACTACCGGCGTGTACGCCGGGGGAATCGACACCGGCTCCGCCGAGCGGGGAGTCGCGGTGCAGCCGGCCGCGACGAGGGCCACACCGGCGAGGAGCCCGAGAACCCGGGGGATGTTCATCGGACTGACGCCGGCGGCGCGAACACCTGACGTGCCGCGGCGACCTCGGCCCGGGTCGTGCACCCGTACTGATGGTCGTTGATCAGGCCCATCGACTGGAGGAAGGCGAAGGCGGTGGTGGGTCCGACGAAGCGCCAACCGCGCTTCTTCAAATCCTTGGACAGGGCAACCGACGTCGCCGACGTGGTCATGGTCTGCGGCACCCCGATCTCGCCCGGATCCGGCTCGAACCGCCACACATACGCTGCGATCGATCCCTCGTCGGACGCGAGTTCCACGGCTCGGCGCGCGTTGTTGATCGCCGCCTCGATCTTTCCCCGGTGCCGGACGATGCCGGAGTCGCCGAGCAGCCGCGCCACGTCGGGCTCGTCGAAACCCGCGACGACGTGAAAGTCGAAGCCGGCGAATGCTTCCCGAAACGCATCGCGCTTGTTGAGGATGGTCCGCCAACTCAACCCGGACTGGAACCCCTCGAGACACAGCTTTTCGAAGAGCCGGCTGTCGTCGTCGACCGGGAACCCCCATTCGGCGTCGTGATAGGCGAGCAACTCCGGCGCTCCCCCGGCCCAGGCGCAGCGCGGCGCCCCGTCGGGAGCGAGGAAGGGTTCCATGCCTCGAGTCTAGGGCGACCCACCCCTCCCGCCGGTAGCCTAAGGCGACGATGTCCGAGCAGAATTCTGTGCGCCGCCGGCGGGGCCGGCCTCCCGGCCCCCCCGTGGACCAACAGCGACGGCGGGAGCAACTCCTCGACGCCGCGGAGACCGCCATCCGCGGGTCCGGGCCCGACGTCGGCCTCGGGGAAGTGGCCGCCGCGGCGGGACTGACGCGCTCGGCCGTCTACGCCTCCTTCGCCGACCGCGGCGCGCTGCTCGACGCCCTCGCACAGCGCCACGCCGGCCAGATCGTCGATGAACTCGTGGAGATCGCCGCGGGAACCAGCGATCCCGCCGAGCAGACCCGTGCGGCCATCGACATCCTCGCCGGGTGGTTCGACGACGAGCCCGCGCTCGCCCGATCGCTGGCCGGACACCTGTTGCCCACCGCGCCCGCCTCCACCAGCCTGGTCGTCAGCTCCTTGACCGCAATCCTGGTCGAGGGCTTCCGGTCGCGGGGCCGCGATGAGTCCCCCGCCCAGACCTGGGCACACGCACTCGTCGGCGCGGTGTCCGCCACGATTGCCTGGTGGTCGAAAACGCGGACCATCAGCCGCGCAGAGCTCGTCGACCATCTGTTCCTGCTGGTGTGGTCGGGGTTCGCCGGGGTGGACACGCCGCCGGGCGGCGCCGGGGTTCCTTGACGGCCGTCGACATAATAGACACACTGTCTTTATGAGTGGGAGTGTGTCAGCGCAGACCGCGGCCGCCATCACGGGGGCACAGAATTGGGATGAGGTGGCCACCCGCTACCCCGAGCACGTCGATGCCATGGCCCAAGGGCTGCTGATCGGCGATCCCCTGGCCGATGCGGTCATCGTGGAACTCTTCTCCGGCGCCGGCCACACGTGGAACGCCATCGTCTCCGCCCTCGACGACCCCTCCGCGGTCGATCAGGACCTGCTGGCCCGGGCCCCGGCCTTCCGCACCTTCCTCGACTACGCGAGCACTCCACCCGCCTGGTTCGACCCCGCCCTCGCCCGGGCCGGCGCCGACGCATGGTGGCGGTTCGGATCGCTGCAATCGAGCACCCTGTACCAGTCGCTGATCTACGGCTACCAAGCACGCGGATTCACCCGGCCCCTCGCCGCCACCGGCCGACTCACCGAAGGGACGTGGGACCGCGTCCAGGCCACCGCCCGATGGGTCACCCTCGCCACCGCCCCGGGACTGATGGAGATCGGCGGCGGGGGTTGGGTCGAGACGATGCGCATCCGGCTCGTCCACGCCATGGTCCGCCACCACCTACACGCCTCCGGCGACTGGGACGACCAGGCCTGGGGCGTCCCGATCAACCAGACCTACTCGCAGCTCACCATCACCGCCGGCTTCCTGGCGCTGCCGTTGCGGATCGCCAAGGATCTGGGGATCAGCTATTCGCGCGCCGACCTCGAGGCGATCACCCACCTGTGGCGGTGGGTCGGTTGGGTGATGGGTGTCGACGACGAGCTGCTGCCGATCAACTATGAAGACGCGCAGCGCATCTGGCGGATCTCCCAAGAGTTCGCCCTGCGCCCCCACGACGACGCCAAGACCCTCGTCCGCGCCCTCCTCGACGACGGGTTCCGCGCCGACCTAGGCCTCCCCGGACCACTCAACGGTGCGGTACGAGCCGTGTCTCGGCCGTTTCTGCGCACCCTGTTCGCCGCGGTCTCCACCCGATGGGTCGACCCCGACATCGCCGCGGCAATGGGTCTGCGCCCGACCCCGCTGCACCACGTCGTCGACCTCGCCCGACCAGTCGTCCGCTCCCGCGAACTCGCCCGCGCCATCGGCCTGCTCGGATCCGAGCGCTCCATCGCCCAACGCGAGCTGCGCCTGGTCACGGCCCAACTGGGTATCGACCTGGGCGACCCGAAACTCGTCGGCGCGCGCTACCGGGCCGCCGACCAGAACCGGATGGACCCCGTCGCGTGACCGCCGACTTCACCCTGACCCGCACCCTGCACTGCGCACCCGATGTCGCGTGGCGCCTGGTCACCGACCCCGCGCAGATGCGCCGATGGTCGACTGCACGCGTCGATCTCGCCGATCCCGGCCCGGGCGAGCGACCGGACGCGGCCGGCGCGCTGCGCGTCGTCACCCTGCCCGACGGCAAACGCAAGCTGCGCGAGGTCGTCGAGTACGCCGAACTCCCCCACGAATTCCGCTACCGGGTCTACGACGGCGGGCCCCTGTTGTTGAGTCACCAAGGGGTGCAAACGTTCTCGCCCATCGAGGATGGTCGCACCGAACTCACCTGGCAGGTGTCGATGCGGTTGATCTCCGCACCGCTGTCCCGCCTGTTGTGCCGAGTCATCCGCAAGCAGGTCGCGGAGTCACTCGACCACCTGGCCGATCTCGCCGAATCGGCGGACGTCGGCGGCGCATCGACCGCCCCGAGGTCGACACCGGTGACCGTCCCCGGATCGGCGGAGTTCGACTCCCTGCTCGCGGACGCACAGGAATCCCTGCGCACCCAGCGGGGGATTGCCGACGGGCTGGCCGCCGCGAACGACCCGAAGCAGTGGTTCGCCCGCGTCTACCAGTACGTCACCGAGGAGATGATCACCGCGGCGACCGGCGGCGCCTCGCCACCGGCATTCGCGCTCGACCATCCAGACTGGGTGCTCGCCCTCATCCCGACCTTCCACAGGTACTACGAGCACAACCTCACCGCCTACCGCACCGGCGGCGACGTGGAGCCGTCCTGGGCCAAGGCGTGGTCGACCGCGGAATCCCCAGACTCCAAGCGGCCGCACCTGCCGGTGATGAAGGGTTTGCTGTACGGGGTGTCCGCGCATATCGACGCCGATCTGCCACGCGCCCTCGTCGACGTGCACCGGGCACACTATCCCGACCACGACCTGCGTGAGTTTCGACCGGACTACCTCCGCCTGGCACCGGTGTTCACCGCCGCCTCCGACCGACTCCTCGCCGATCTGCCGCGCCGCTACAAGCCGTGGTGGGTCCCGCTGGCCTCGCGGGTGCACCCACAGTTCCGCGATGCGATGCTCGGCCGGATCGGCTATGACGTCGGCCGCCACCGGGTGAAGACCTTCGCCGCCGCCGTGCAAGCGCTCCGCGAATAGGGATCACGCGGTTCGTGCGCAGGCGGGCCCGTGGATCTGGGCGCGCTCGGCGGGGATCTGGGCGCGCTCGGCGGGGATCTGGGCGCGCTCGGCGGGGGAGTGGGGCACACTCGACGTGAATCCCCCGGAAAGGCATCCCCCCGGAAAGGCACTGGAACCCTATGGTGCGAAGCAAAGCCCGCCACACCGTCTTCAACGACGGCTTCTATGCCGACGAGGGCCGCGACTTCGCGGTCCGACTCATGCTGGGCTACTGCTCGTCCGGCGGCGCCGACGCCGGCGAGGTACTCGCCACCGTCGCCGGGTGCCGCGAGGGCCACGACCGAGACTGGTCGGATGCGTGGCTCGCACTCGGCCGGCGGCTCGCCGCCACGGGCGATGCCGGTGCGGCGGCCGGCCACCGGGTCAGCGCGGCGTCGGCCTATCTCCGCGCGGCGAACTACCTGTCGCAGGCCTTCGACGGCCTCGACGGGATCGCCGACGATGCCGAGCGGATGCCGGTGTTCGCCGAACACCGCGCGGCGTGGGAGAAGTTCCTCGACCACGGTGGGCTCACCGTCGAACGGCTGAAGATCCCCTACGAGGGCACCACGCTGCCCGGGTGGTACCTGGCCCCGCGCACCGGGGCCACCGGCGCCACTCTGGTGACCGTCAACGGCAGCGACGGCTCGGTCTCGGCGTTGTATTGCGCTGCGGCCTTCGGCGCGCTGCACCGCGGCTACGGCGTCGTCCTCTTCGACGGACCCGGCCAACAGTCGATGCTCTTCGAACGGGGGATCGGCTTCCGGCCCGACTGGGAGGCGGTGGTGGCGCCGGTCACCGACCATGTGCTGACGCTTCCCGGGGTCGACGCCGACCGACTCGCCCTGTACGGGATCAGCCAGGCCGGCTACTGGGTGCCCCGGTCGCTGGCCTTCGAGCACCGCTACGCGGCCGCCATCGCCGACCCGGGCGTCGTCGACGTCCAAACATCCTGGACGCAGGCCCTGCCGAAACACCTTCGCGACCAGCTCGCCGCCGGGAAGGCCACGGCGTTCGACCGCGAGATGGGCCTGGGCCTCGCACTGTCCCCCGCCACCAAGAGGATGTGGGACTGGCGGGCCCGGCCCTACAACCGATCGGGCTACTACGACACGTTGGCCGCCGTCGGCGAGTACGCCCTCACACCGGAGACCGCGGCACAGATCACCACCCCGCTGCTGCTCACCGATCCCGAAGGCGAGCAGTTCTGGCCGGGCCAGTCCGACGAGTTGGCGGCCCGCTGCGCGGGCGGGATCGCGACCATCGTCCGCTTCACCGCGGCGCAGGGCGCCAGTTGGCACTGCCAGCCGATGGCCCGCGCATTGACCGACCAGCGGATGTTCGACTGGCTCGACGAGCAACTCGCCCGCTGAGCGCCGATGGCCGAGGGCCTCCCGACATGTGGGGGTTCCCCGCAAGCGGGGTCTCAGTGCCCGCCGCGGATGAGTGCCGCGATCTCGGCGCGGTCGGCGAGGTCGAGCTTGGCACACGCCCGGTAGACATGACCCTCGACGGTGCGCACCGACACGAACAGCCGGTCGGCGATCTCCTTGTTGCTCAGCCCGGCGGCGACCAGGTTGGCGATCTCGCGTTCCCGCGCGGTCAACGGCAGCGGCTGTGCCGCAGTCACCAGCGCCGGCGTCCGCGCTCCGCCACACTCGGCGGCGAGGCGGTTCGCCAGCGAGGCCGCGGCCACCGACGCCGAGCGCGCACCGCCGGCCGCATGCAGCACACTGGCCTGGGCCGAGGAGTCCGCTGCGGCGAGTCGGAAGCCGAGGCCGGCGAACTCGTCGGACACCGCGTCGAGGCCGTGCGCGTCCCCCTCGGCCAGTGCACGCGCGTGCCGCGCATACACGGCGATCAACGGGCCATCGAGCCGGTCGGACAGTTCGGCCAGCCGAGCTGCGCCACGGGCGTCGCCGAACCGGGCCGCCAAGTGCCAGGCCTCGCCCTCAATCGCGAACTGCCCGCTGGCGGCGGCGTTCTCCGCCGCCACCACCGCCAACTCGGCGGCACGGTTGAACATCCCGGCCCCCGCGGCCTGCCAGGCCACCGCGACATCGAGGATCGGGCCGAAGACCGCCACGTGATCGTCGAAGCGCTTGCGCGCCGCGACGAGCGCCCGCTCGGCGGCGTCGCCCTGCCCCAGCCCCGCCAGGGCCATGACCTGCAAGATGAACGCCGGATAGCTCCACGACGCGGAGGCGCCCTCCTCGCCAAGGGCCGCCAGCGTCTGCTCCAACCGGGTGGCCGCGGTGTGCAGGTCCCCGCGCATCACCGAGACCTCCGCGTCGTGAATCCCCGACAGCGCCCAGCCGAGATAGTGCCCGGCCGAGGAGAAGTCGAGGTAGCGCCGGGCGGCCCGCTCTGCCTCGTCGAGGTGCCCGGGCAGCGTCAGCGCGAGGATCTCGCCGAACCCGGCCGGGAAGCGCAGCAGGCCATCGGTGATGCGCTCGGCCTCGCGCGCCTTCTCGGCGAGGGCGGCCACCTCGTCGCCGCGGCCCTGCAGCGCCCGCGACAGGCTGCCGCCGAACACCGCCCACTCGACCGCCCACGGCGTGGCCAGCGGGTCGCCGATCACCTCGTCGGACGCCGCGATCGCCTCGTCGAGGTAATTGGTGAACATCAGCATCGCCGACGAGACGCCTTTGACGATCAACGCGAGAGCGGGATCGGAGACCCGGTCGGAGACGAGGTCGAGAACCGCCTTGGCCTGTTGCGCATCGCCGACCGCCCAGAACAGGTTGGCGATGCGCAGCAGGCCCCAGCGCACGAGTTCGACTTGGTCGAAGGCGCCGGGGTCGAATCCGGCCAAGGCCGTCTCCGCCTGGTCGGCGAGCCCCTGCCACATCAGCGCCCGGGCCAGCGGCTCGACCGCGCCCAGTCCCCCGCCTGCATCCACTGCGGCCTGCGCGAACCGTTGCGCCATCGGGATGTTCGCCAGGGTCAGCGCCTCGCGTGCCGCCGCGGCCAAGTCCACGGCCGGTATCGCGACGTCGCTGTCGAGGCCGAGGTCGGCGATCAAGATCCGGTCGGCCGCGGTATCGGTGGCCTGGGCCTGCAACACCGCGACCAGCTTGCCGCGCAGCCGCCGGGCGGCCAACGATCCGAGGCGCCGGCGGATCACCTCGCCGAACAGCGGATGGGTGTACTGCACCCGCAGCGTCGCCCCCTCGCGCACGATGCGCACCAGGTCGAGCGCCTCGGCGCGCTCAACGGCCGGCTCCCCGACCAGCTCGACGAGCACGTCCAGCGTTGCGGGCTCACACAGGCTCAGGTATTGCAGGACGGTCAGCACCTCGTCGTCGAGGCGATCGATGCGGCCTTCCAGCAGCGACGCGAGCTCGGAGGTGATCGCGGTGCGCCCCCGCAACTGCCACACACCATTGGACTCCCGCAGGGTGCCGGCCTCGATCGCCCCGTCCACCAGGTGGCGCAGGAACAGCGCGTTGCCCCCCGACGCATCCCACATCAGGTCGGCCGACAGGCCCTCCAGCCGACCGCCGAGAACGGACTCGACCAACTCCACGCTCTGCTGCTTGGTGAAGGGGACGAGCGTCAGGCGAAGCAGGTGCCGGTCCTTCCACAACGACGTCACCGCGTCGGGCACCGCTTCACCGCTGCGCACCGTCGCCACGATGTGAATGGCCCGGTCGATCGCCAACTGGTGCAGGAGCGTCGCGGACAATTCGTCGAGCAGGTGCGCATCGTCGACGCCGATGATGGTCTTCCCCTCGGCCAGCAATGATTGGCGCGCAGCGGCCAGGTAGGCGACCGGGTCGCTGGCGGCCGACGGCCCGACGAGGTGGGCGAAGACGCCGAGCGGGATCGAGCGGGCCGACTCGGTGCCCGCGACCCAGCGCGCGCCGCCCAGCTCGGCCGTGACGAGGCGCGCCAGGGTCGTCTTACCCACCCCCGATTCGCCGGTGAGGATGACCCCGCAACCCTCCGATCCAGCCGTCAAAGCGTCCCGGATCACCTGGGATTCGTTGGCACGTTCGACGATCGGCCACTCGGCACGCATGGATTGATAGTAGGGCGTGGCCGCCTGGTTCACCGGCCATGCGCGAATACCTGGGACAGATGTCCCGATCCGGTTAGTGCCTACCGCTGCCAGCCGATGTCCTCGACCGGCCCGACGGTGAACATCCCCGCACCGTAATTGGCCAGCCCGTGCTTCACCGCCACCATATCCGGACCATTGAACAAAGGGAGATTCGAATACTGCTTGAACGCCTCCCGCTCCACCGCGTTACCCGCCCTGATCTGTGCGCTCGGGTCTGGAATGCGTTGTGTCCGCCGAATCGCCGCGTCGAGTGCCGGCGATCCCGCACCCGATCTGTTGAGCTGGGAATCCGCACACCAGATCTGGCACAAATAGGCCATGTTGAATGGGTCGGAAGACGCGAAACCCATCATGAAGACATCGAATTCCTTGCGCACGATGACCGTGGAGAAATCAGAGCTCGGCCGCACGGCGATCGCGACCCCGATACCGATCCGCCCCAGCATCGCCTGCATGGCGCGCGCGATATTGGTGACCACCGCAGCGTCGGAGACGATCGGCAGATTCACGATCAACCGCTGCCCCGGGGCATCGCGCCGGTGGCGCGGGCCGCCACCGGGCGACGAGACCCACCCGGCCTCGTCGAGCAACCGTCGGGCGCCCGCCTCGTCGTAGGTGACCGTCGGGGTGAGGTTGTCGGCATAGCCGGGCTGGAACGGATACATCACCAGCGAGCCCGGCAGTTTCTCGGAGTACCCCGTCCCGGTGAACCGGATCCGCGCGAGCGTCTCCCGATCCAAGCCGCGCAGCAGTGCCTCGCGGACACGGATATCGCGCAACAGCGGCGCGTCGAGGTTGACGACGAGCAGCGACATGGCCGGGCTCACCGCGACCCGGACGTCGATCCCGGTCATCGTCACGACCTGGGCCCGGGCGTCCTTGCTGCCGACGCCGACCGCGTCGAGCTCGCCGTTGCGGAAGGCGTTGATCGCCGCCTGCGCCTCCATCTGCCGGAACACGCGACGATCGAGCTTGCCGGGCTTGCCCCACCAGGCCGGGTTGCGGACGAACACCACCGTGCCGGCGTTCTCGTCGTAGGAGCCGACGGTGTAGGGCCCGGCCCCCAGCTCGGGCCGAGGATGCTGCAGGTAGGAGCGGTTGAAGTCGTCGGGGGTCACGATCGAGGGGTGCACCAGCGTGTTGAACAGGCCTTGCCACCACGCCCAGACCCCGTGGAACCGGACCACGGCCTGCCGGTCGTCGGAGCCACGGGTGACCGACTCGATCTGGTCGTACCCGTCGGAGCTGCTCACGATGAAGCGCCGATCGGTCCCGCGGTTGAGCCGCCACGTGTTCTCGAAGGCGCGCCAGTCGATCGGCGTGCCGTCGTTGTACCGGGCCCGCGGGTTGACCGTGTACGTCACCACGGTGGAGCCGTCGTGGACTTGCGCGCGCGCATCGGTGAGGTAGTCGGGGTTGGGCGAATACGCGCCGTCGGCGGAGAAGAACGCGAGCACCGGGTTGTACCACCGCCACAGCCCCAACGTGTACGCCGTGGCGTCGGCGTGGAAGGTGTTCCACTGTGGGGTCACCTCGGTCAGCGCGGTCGTCAGCGAGCCGCCGTCGCGCACCCGCTCTCGCGGCTGGGCGTTGAGTTGGGCCTTGCCCGGCTCGACGGTGCTGCCCGCCGACAGGTCCACACCGCACCCGGCGACGATCGCGACCACGGCGACCAGTGCCGTACACCACTGCACACCCCGCACGCCCCTCACACCCCGACCCCGATCCGCGCGCGCCTCGGGTCGAGCGGCGGGACCGCCGCGATCAACTCGCGCGTATACGGGTGCTGCGGCCGCTCGAAAACGTCCGCGACGGAACCGGTCTCGACGAACTGTCCGGCCCGCATGACCGCGACGCGGTGCGCGATCTTGCGCACCACCGCGAGGTCGTGGGCGACGAGGAGATACGCGACACCGGTGGCCTGTTGCACGTCGCGCAGCAAATCGAGGATGTCGGCCTGGATGGACACGTCCAGCGCCGACAGCGGCTCGTCGAGCGCGATCACCGACGGCGCGGTGGCCAGTGCGCGGGCGATCGCCAACCGCTGACGCTGACCGCCGGAGAAGGCGCGCGGGAACCGCTGCCCGTGATCGGGGTCGAGCCCGACCCGGTCGAACAACTCCGCCACCCGCGCATATGCCTCGTCCCGCGATCGACCGGCGACCCGCAGCGGCTCGGCCACCACGTCGCGCGCGGTCATCCGGGGGTCGAGCGCCCCGGCGGGATCCTGGAACACCATCGAGATCTCCCGGCGCAGCACCCGGGCGGCACGGCCGCGCCGGGTCGCCGGATCGATCTGGTCGGCGCCCAGGCGCACCACGCCGGGCGGCTGGTCGAAGGACATGATCTCGTGCAGCGTCGTCGACTTGCCGCTACCGGACTCCCCGACGATCGCCAGCGTCTGACCGGCCGCCAGGTCGAAGGAGACGCCGTTGACCGCGCGCACCTCCCCGGTCCGGCGGCGCAGGAACCGTGAGGTGACGGCGAAGGTCTTGGTGAGTCCGTCGACGGACAGCACAGCCCCATCGGGCCGGTCGGGCGACCGCGACGAGTGAGCGGTTGCACCGGCGCCCCGCATGGGCCCGTCGATCCGTGGCACGGCGTCGAGCAGCCGGACGGTGTACGGGTCGCGCGGATGGTCGAAGAGCTCGGTGACCGTCGCCCGTTCGACGGCCGCGCCGTCGTGCATCACGATGACGTCGTCGGCGATCCGGGCGACGACGCCGAAGTCGTGGGTGATCAGCAGCAGGCCCGCACCCGTCTCCTGCTGCAACGTGGCGAGCAGCATCAACACCTGGGCGGCGACGGTGACGTCGAGTGCCGTGGTGGGCTCGTCGGCGATGATCAGCTCGGGCTCGTTGGCGATCGCCATCGCGATCATCACCCGCTGCCGCTGGCCGCCGGAGAGCTGGTGCGGGTAGGCGTTCGCGCGGGTCCGCGGGTCTGCGATCCCCACGGCGTCGAGGAGTTCCACCGCCCGGGTCCGCGCCGCCGCGCGACTCATCGACCGGTGCGCCTGCAGGGCCTCGACGATCTGGGCGCCGACGGTGAACACCGGGGTCAGCGAGGACAGCGGGTCCTGGAAGACCATGGCGATCTCGTTGCCGCGGATCTGGGACAGTTCCTTGTCGGGCAGCCCGATCACCTCGCGTCCGTTCAGCCGCGCCGATCCGGACACCAGCGCCGAATCCGGGAGCAGCCCCATCACCGCCAGCGCCGAGGCCGACTTGCCCGACCCGGACTCGCCGACGATCGCCAGCGTCGAACCGCGTTCGACGACGAAGTCGAGGCCGCGCACGGCGTCGACCCGGCCGGCCTCGGATCCGAAGGCGACCCTCAGGTCCGATACCTCCAGCAGCGGCACGCTCATGTCGCCTCCCCGGCCTGCACGGCCCGCGCATCGACCGGTTCGGCGACGGTCGGGTTGGCCGCATTCGGGTCGAGCGCGTCGCGCAGCCCATCAGCCATCAGTGTCATCGACACGGTCAGCAGTGTCAGGACCCCGGCGGGGAAGTAGAACAGCCACGGCGAGGCCACGATGGTCCCGACGCCCGACTGCAGCAGCGAGCCCAACGACACGTCGGGGATCTTGACCCCCAACCCCAGGAAGGACAGGCCGGTCTCGGTGAGCACGGTGCCGACGACGGCGAGCGCGAAGTTGATGACGAGCAGCGACGACAGGTTGGGGATGATGTGGCGCGCGATGATCGTCGCGGGCCGCTCCCCCATGTAGCGCGCGGCGATGACGAACTCCCGCTCGCGCAGCGACACCGCCATCGAGTGCACGACGCGCGCCAGCATCATCCAGCCGAAGACGATGAGCGCGACGATGATCCACCGCCAGTCACCGCCGGTGGCGTTGGCAATCATGGCGAGGATCAGGAAGCTGGGCACCACGAGGAGCAGGTAGATCACCCCGAGTGTCACCTTCTCCACCCAGCCGCCGAAGAAGGCCGCCAGCGAACCGGCGACCGCGGCGATCAGCGTCGTCCCGAACGCGACCGCGAGGGCGATGACCAACGAGCGCGCCAGGCCGTGGACGACCTGTGCGTAAAGATCGTTGCCCGCATCATTCGTGCCGAACCAGTGGCCCCGGCCGGGTGGGAAGCCGATGGCCAGGAAGTCGGTATCGGTGTAGCTGTACCGGGTGAACAGTCCGCCGAAGACCGCGAAGAGAACCAGCACCACGAACAGGACGAGGCCGGCGACCGCTGATCGTCGTCGCGAGAACCGTTGCCACATCAAGGATTTCACTGGTTGCTCCGCACTCTGGGATCGAGCACGACGACGGCGACGTCGGCCAGGATCGCGCCGACGGCCGTGGCGAGCGCGCCGAAGGCCGCCACCGCGACCGCACCGTGGATGTCGTTGGAGCTGATCGAGGTGACAAAGTACCGCCCCATCCCCTCCCAGCCGAAGATCGTTTCGGTGATGACGGCTCCGGTGAAGATGGCGGGGATGGCGAAGGCCACCCCGACGGCGACCGGGATGATGGCGGTGCGCAGCGCGTGCTTGCGCACGGCGCGGCCCCTGGTGAGCCCTTTGGCGCGCGCGGTGCGCACGTAGTCCGCGTCGACCGTGTCGAGCAGCAGCGACCGCTGCAAGAAGTGCAATCCGGCGTACTGGGCGAGGACCAGTGTGATGGTCGGCAGGACGAGGTGCTTGAGGCGGTCCAGGACTGACGGCCAGAATCCGTGCACGTCGATGCTGCGCGCCCCCGATACCAGGACCACCGAATGCCCGGTCTTCTGGTTGACCGTGATGCCGATCAGGACCACGACGAGGCCGATGACGGCGATCGGGAGGTTGATGAGGAAGATCGAGACCGCCTGGAAGAACCGGTCGGAAGCCTGGTACTGGCGCATCGCGGTGTACACGCCGAGCCCGACCCCGATGAGCGTGGCCAGCACCGTCGCACCGAACACGAGCTGCGCCGAAACGCCTGCGCGGTAGGCGATCTGACCGTTCACACTGACCCCGGTCGGGCTGGTTCCCCAGTCCCAGTGCGTGACGACTCCGGTCAGCCAGGTCCACCACCGCGTCAGGATCGGCGTCTTGTCGTTGAGGTTGTAGGCGGTCAACTGCGCGTCGACCACCGCCGTCGGCAACGGCGGCTTGCGGGCGGCGTAGTTCGAGCGCGGGTCCAAGAACGCCGACGCGATGAAGTAGGTCAGGTTGACCGCGACGAAGACGAGCACCGACCAGGTGCCGACCCGTCGTGCGACGTACCCGATCACTGATTCGCCCTTTCGACTGGTGAAGCCACCCTATCCGCATCCCCGCCGAGTGCGCCCACATCGTCGCCGAGCGCGCCCAAGATCGTGCCGAGCGCGCCCACATCGTCGCCGACCGCGCCCAAGGTCGTGCCGACCGCGCCCACATCCACGCCGACCGCGCCTCGCTACGTCACCGCAGCGGCGCGACTCTCCGGCGTACGCCTTGACGACCTCATCACCGGAATTCGCAAGGCCTATTCCGATCCCCTCGATCAACTGACCGGTGCGATGACCGTCTCTGAGCACCTAGCCGACATCGGCGACTCTTTGATCGGCCACTTCGTCGATCAAGCACGGCGAGCAGGCGCATCGTGGTCGGCAATCGGCTCCAGCATGGGAGTCTCTAGTAGGCCGCACAGAAGCGGTTTGTCAGCAAGGCCGACACTGCTGACCCATTCAGTCGATTCACCCCACGGGCCCGGCCGCTGCCGCCCTCGGGCGGTCCGGGGTCGACGTCAATGCCTTGGCCGACGCGTTCGGCGCAGTGCCGTCGACCGGTGCCGTGCCGGCCGAGGGTGAGCCGACCGTTGTCCCGTATGACAACGCTTCCGTGGAGGTACTCAAGAACACCGCGGCGATTGCGGTGAATCGCGGCCACAACTACATCGGCACCGAGCATCTACTGCTGGCGGAGATACTCCACCCATCTAGGCGCGCTCGACGACGTTTCAGGCGCGATCGACGAGATCCCGGGCGCGATCGGCGAGGCTTCAGGCGCGATCGACGGGACCTTGGGCGCGATCGGCGAGATCTTGGGCGCGCTCGACGGGACCTTGGGCGCGCTCGGCGACTATCGGCGCCATGACTCGTAGGAGCGCGGGTCCTCGATCGGCTCGAGATGCACGGTCACCAGTAAGTCTTCGAAGGTTCCTCGCAACCCTTCCTCGACCTCCTCGACGAGGTCGTGGCCGCGATGCACCGACCAGTCACCCGGCACCAGCATGTGCAATTGCAGGAAGCGAAGGTGCCCGCTCGTGCGGGTTCGGACGTCGTGGAACTCGACCTCTGAGGAGCGGAAGCCGTCGAGCACCCCCTCGATCTGCGCGACCTCCTCGTCAGGCAGCGCAACGTCCATCAGCCCCGACGTCGACTCCGCGATCAGCCGGTATCCGATCACCAAGATATTGATCGCGACGGCAATCGCGATGACCGGATCGAGGCGGTACCAACCGGTGACCGCGACGACGACGATCGCGGCGATGACGCCCACCGTGGTGATGAGGTCGGTCATCAGGTGGCGACCGTCGGCGATGAGCGTGATCGACCGGTGCGCACGGCCAACCCGCAACAACACCACGGCAACGACCCCGTTGAGGACCGCGGCCACCGCGGATACCACCACGCCGATGCCCAACGATTCCAGCGGGCGCGGATGCACCAGCCGCTCGATGGCCGCATAGATGATCACCATGGCGGCGACGAAGATCATCGCCCCCTCGACGCCCGCCGACAGATACTCGGCCTTGGCGTGACCGAAGTTGTGATTGTCGTCGGCCGGGCGGGCCGCGACCCCCAGCACGATGAGTGCCACGATCGCCGCGACCAGATTGACCACCGACTCCGCGGCATCGGAGAGCAGGCCCACCGACTCGGTGATCCACCACGCCCATGTCTTCAACGCGATGGTCGCGACCGCCGTGAACACGCTCAACCATGCGTATCGCTGGAGTCGGGCTCGACGGGTCACACCCATATTGTGGCCCATGGCCACGATATGGCCAGCGTGGCCCGTGGTTGCGATATGACGCAGATCACACACCGATGCGCCACACTGGAGTCATGCTCGATGAGATGCAGGCCGAAGCGACGGCCCTCTATGCCGACGGTGACTATCTGGGCGCGCTGGCCGAATTCTCCGTCCTCGCCGAGATCCGCGCGCGCCGAGAGGGCCCGTACTCGCGGCACTACCTTCGCAACCTGCACGATTGCATCCGCTGCACCTATCAGCTCAGCCGCTGGCCCGATTGCGTCGGATTGTGCACCGAACTGCACGGCAAGTACGTCCGCACCCACGGTCGCGCGCAGAGCGACACCGTCGACGTCGCCAAGAGGTGGGCCTGGGCCCTGCTCAACCTGTCCGACGTCCACGGCGCGGTCGAGATCTACCTGCACACCGCCGACGCCCTGTGGGAAAGCGATCCGCTCACCGCCAGGCGGATGCTCGGTGCACCCGCCCTCTACCGCGGCACCGTCGACCCGGCCGCCCTGGCGGAATCGCTTCGCCACGGCGGCGACCTGCTGTCTGCCATCGCAGAACTGAACACTCACGGACTGGGCACCAAGGAACCGGGCGCAAAAGGAACCGACGCCAATCCGCCGCTGACGGTGGACGGATTGGCGTCGGCCTCGTAGTCGAAAGCGTCGGATTCCCGACGCCGGAACTAGACCTTCTTCGGAAGGGTGAGCAGCGACATCACGCTGACGGTGATGAGCAGGATTGCCGCGACCCACACAAAGGTCGCCAGCCCCAGGTTCGGCCACGCCAACATGATGATGCCCGCAGCGATAGAGACAAGGCCCGAGAGCACCATCAACCACACCGATGAATGGCGCGACCCGGTGGTCGCCCCGAAGAGGTCGCCGAAGCCCTGGAAGATCCAGCCGATGCCGATGAAGACCGCGAGGAACCAGATCCGGTCATCAGGGGAGAACAAGACGACGCCGCCGGCCCAGATGATCATCAGGCCGATGAGCCCAAGAGCGAAACGCAGGCCGCCGGACAGGAAGGTGGCCGCAAAGGACTGGTAGAGGCGGAACAGTCCGGCCGCGATCAAGCCGATACCGAGAAGAATGGCCGCAACGTTGACGGTGATGTTCGGCCACACGAGCGCGATGATTCCGACGGCGATCCCCACGAGCGCGGAAAAGATCACAGTGCCTCGAACCGCACTTACAGCAGTCTCCGGGATCTGGCGTTCAATATCTGCAATGGTCATGGTTTGAGGCTATCCCACCGCCGTGGCGCAGGTGCAGTGAACCACAGGAAGTCCGGCAATGGCACTTGTGGGGTGATCACCAGGGTCGGACCGTGTAGGCGATTCCCTCCATTGGGGGAGGCCTCCGTATAGGTAAAGAGGGCGTGTAGGAAAGAGGGATGGCAGAACCCGGCTTTTTCACCGAAGCAGACGGCTGGCTCCACCCAACCGCGTATTCGCTCAGCCTGTGGGCCGAGGGAACCCTCAACGGTCCGGCCGTGTGCGCGGTGGCCGCCCGCGCCGCCGAACTGCACGGTGCCCGCGAGGGATTCCACCCCGCGCGGTTCACCATCGACCTGTTCCGCGTCGCCCGGACGGCGCCGACGACGACAACCGCCACGACCCTGCGCGACGGCGGCCGGGTGCGGGTCGTCGAAGTCGACGTGCTCCAACTGGTCGGCGGACCGGACACCGAACCGGTCCGGGTGGCACGCTCCACCACGGTTTTCCTCAAACAGTCGACCAACCCGGGCGGTCAGCGGTGGGCGCGGCCCGCGCCGGCATTCGAGCCGCCGGCGGTCCCCGACGAGGACCACTACCCGCGGTTCGCCGCCGACGAGGCCACCACCGCCGATGGCGCGCATACCGACGCCGTCGGGTGGACCAGCGATCTGGGCGCCCTCCAGGGCGCCGGCCGCAAACGCGGCTGGACCAACCCGCTGCCCACCGTCGCCCACGAGCCGATCACCCCGTTCGTGCGCGCCGTGGTGGCCGCCGAGTCCACCAGCCTGATGGGCAACTGGGGCACCACGGGGATCGCGCTGATCAACTGTGACCTGACGGTCGCGCTTTCCCGATTGCCGCGCGGGGTGCGCGTCGGCGTCGAGGCCGATTACCACCTCGAAGTGGACGGCGTCTCGGTGAGCAACTGCGTGCTCTTCGACGCCGAGGGGCCCATCGGTACCGGGGTGGTCACCGCCGTCAACAATGCGCGGGCCGAGATCGACTTCACGACCGTCAAGCCGGAGGACCGCCTGAAACAGGCGTGATGTGGCCCGCTCGTTACCGTCCCGAGTCTCGACTTGGTAACGAGGCTGATATTCTGCAGTTCATGCTTTCCCGCGCCACCCGAGTGAAGTTCATCGCCGTGGGCGCCGCAGCCATCGCCGCGACCGCCCTCGTCACCGCCACTGCTCCCGATGCCGACGCCTATGTGGCCGGGCGCGGCACAATAGTCGCCCGCCTCACCGGCCCGGGCTCGATGAACGACACGGTCGGCCGGTACAACATCGTCGGCACCGACCTGGGCATCCTGTGGGACAACAACCGCGGCGAGATACTCGCGGCCTTCGGTGACACGCAGTCCTTCGACGGCTGGTCACTGTTGCGCGGCGAGCTCTTCCACATCCGCTCCAACGTGCTGCTCCGCAGCCGCGACCACGACCTCGCCAACGGCATGTCCTTCACCGGCCACACCGGGCCACCCGGACACGCCCGACGGCTCATCAAGGCCACCCATCGCGAGATCACCATCGTCCCCACCGGTGGTGTCGCGGTGAAGGACAAGCAGTACATGGGCATCCAGGCGGTCAACCTGTGGGGTGACGCCGGCCGCTGGCTGACCCGGTACGGCGCGCTCGCGGTGTCGGACAACAACGGCCGGACGTTCAAGCGGATCGTGGCCTACCGCCCCAACTACCAGGGCAACCGCAAGTTCCAGCAGACCGCGATGATGAAGGACGGGGGATTCGTCTACGTCTACGGCACGCCGAGCGGGCGCTACGGCGCCGTCTACCTCGCCCGAGTGCCGGAGGCCAAGATCGAGGACCTCGGCGCCTATGAGTACTGGTCGGTCGACCGGTGGGTGAAGGCCCGCCCGTCGACCGCGACACCGATCATGAGCGCCCCGACCGGCGAGATGTCGGTCGCCTACAACCGGTACCTGGGCCGCTACGTCTCACTCGCGACGCGCGACGGCGCGACGATGCGCACCGCGCCGACCCCCCAGGGCCCGTGGACCCAAGGCCACAACATCGTGCCCGGCAACGACCCGATGGGCGGCTACGCACCGTTCATCCACCCGTGGTCGCTCGACGGCCCGACCATGTACTTCACCTACTCGATCTGGCACGGCTATCAGGTCTACCTGATGCGCGTGAACCTGGCGAAGCCCTGAACCACCCCGGCACGGCCGGCCCGCCGCGCAGGGCCCGCACCGATTCGCTATTCTGGTGACCTGGATCACACTCTGATCGGAGTCGCCATGCCGAACCGGTTCCTGCACTACGGCGGGGGGAAGTACATCCTCAACCGTGAGGGCGAGGCGCGCCTGCAGCGCGTCTTGGAGTCCGTCTACGGCAGCGGCGCCAACCACCAGTGGTTCACCCTCTACCCCGGCAGCCCGACGCCGTGCAGCCTGCTCATCGCACCGGGGGTGCCGATGTCGGTGGAGACGGAGTACGAGATCAGCGAAGACATCGGCGCGCGGGCCTGACCGTATCGTAAAGCCATGCGAATCGGAGCCCACCTGCGCGAGGACGATGACCCGTTGGCCACGGCCGAAGCCCTGGGCATCGACGTCTTCCAGATGTTCGTGACCGACCCGCAGAGCTGGCGCAAGCCGCAACCCCGCGCCGACGCCGCCGCGATCGCCGCGTCGCCCATCGACGTCGTCGTCCATTCCAGTTACCAGATCAACGTCGCCAGCCTCAACAACCGGCTGCGCATGCCGTCGCGCAAGGCGGTCGAACAGCAGGCGGTCGCGGCCGCGGACCTCGGCGCGTTCGGCCTCGTCGTGCACGGCGGCCACCTGCGCGACGGAGAGGAGTCCGCCCTGGGCTTCGAGAATTGGCGCAAGCTCTTCGAGCGACAGGAGGACAAGGGCGGATTCGGCGTGCCGATCCTGATCGAGAACACCGCCGGCGGAGACCATGCGATGGCCCGCACCCTCGACTCGATCGAACGCCTGTGGGACGCGGTGGGCGATTTCGACCAAGCGGGGTTCTGCCTGGACACCTGCCACGCGTGGGCGGGCGGCGAGGATCTCGTCGGGCTGGTGGAGCGGGTCCGGGCGATCACCGGCCGAATCGACCTGGTGCACCTGAACAACTCACGCGATGAATTCGATTCCGGCCGCGACCGTCACGCGAACCTGGCCGACGGCCAGATCGACCCGGCCGTGCTCCTCGGGGTGATCGAAGCGGCGGGCGCGCCGGTCGTTCTGGAGACGCCCACGCCCGGTATCCCCGATGACCTTGCCTACCTGCGCGGGAGCATGTGATGCGGCTCCCGTTGTCCGACCCGGGAGGAGGATGTATTCTAGCGTGGTTACCGGCGAGTAACTTAGCTCGCCGGGCCGCCTAGTTTCCGGCAACGACATCCCCCAGCGGATCCGACAACAGTCCCCTGGGCCGTGGGAAGCCACCGCCCGAGAACAAAGGAATACACCCCATGGGCCACTACAAGTCCAACCTGCGTGACATCCAGTTCAACCTGTTCGAGCTCCTGCACCTCGACCAGGTCCTCGGCGAAGGCGAGTTCGCCGACCTCGACCGCGACACCCTCAACGACATGCTCCGCGAGGTCGCCGCCCTGGCCGAGGGCCCGTTGGCCGAGCCCTTCGCCGAGACCGACCGCCACCCGCCGGTCTTCGACCCCGAGACGCACAGCGTCGCCATCGGCGAGGACTTCAAGAAGGCCGTGGCGCTCTACAAGGACTCCGGCTGGGCGTTCACCGGGCTGCGCGAGGAGCTCGGCGGCGTCGCGGTGCCGCCGGTCTTCCAGTGGTCGCTGGCCGAGATCGTCCTGGGCGCGCAACCCGCGCTGTTCATGTACATGGCCGGCCCGTCCTTCACGCAGGTCTTCTACGACAACGGCACCGACGAGCAGAAGAAGTGGGCGCAGATCATCGCCGAGCGCGGCTGGGGCGCCACCATGGTCCTCACCGAGCCCGACGCCGGATCCGACGTCGGCGCCGGCCGCACCAAGGCCATCGAGCAGGAGGACGGCAGCTGGCACATCGAGGGCGTGAAGCGCTTCATCACCTCGGCCGACTCCGACGACATGTTCGAGAACATCATGCACCTGGTGCTCGCCCGCCCCGAGGGCGCCGGCCCCGGCACCAAGGGCCTGTCGCTGTTCTACGTCCCGAAGGTGCACTTCGACTTCGAGACCCAGGAGTTCGGCGAGCGCAACGGCGTCTTCGTGACCAACGTCGAGCACAAGATGGGCCTGAAGGCCTCGACCACCTGTGAGCTGTCCTTCGGCCAGCACGGCGTGCCGGCCAAGGGCTGGCTGGTCGGCGAGATCCACAACGGCATCGCGCAGATGTTCGACGTCATCGAGCACGCCCGGATGATGGTCGGCACGAAGGCCATCTCGACGCTGTCGACCGGCTACCTCAACGCGTTGGACTACGCCAAGACGCGCGTCCAGGGTGCGGACCTGACTCAGATGACCGACAAGACCGCCCCGCGCGTCACCATCACCCACCACCCCGACGTGCGCCGGTCGCTGATGACCCAGAAGGCCTATGCCGAGGGCCTGCGCGCGGTGTACCTGTTCACCGCCGCCCACCAGAACGCGGCCACTGCGAAGCTGGTGTCCGACGCCGACGCGGACATGGCGTTCAAGGTCAACGACCTCATGCTGCCGATCGTCAAGGGCGTCGGCTCCGAGCGCGCCTACGAGAAGCTCACCGAATCGCTGCAGACGTACGGCGGCTCGGGCTTCCTGCAGGACTACCCGATCGAGCAGTACATCCGCGATTCGAAGATCGACTCCCTCTACGAGGGCACCACCGCGATCCAGGCGCAGGACTTCTTCTTCCGCAAGATCATCCGCGACAAGGGCCAGGCCCTCGCCCACATCGCCGGCCAGATCCAGGGATTCATCACCACCGACGAGGTGGACGGTCGCCTCAAGGTCGAGCGGGCGCTGCTGAATACGGCCCTCGAGGACGTCCAGGGTATGGCCGCCACGCTCACCGGATTCCTCATGTCGGCACAGGAGGACCCCACGCAGCTCTACAAGGTGGGCACCGGCTCGGTGCGCTTCCTGCTCTCGGTCGGCGACCTGATCATCGGCTGGCTGCTGCTGCGCCAGGCCGAGATCGCGCTGGGCGCGCTGGACAAGGGCGCCGAGGGTGCTGACAAGTCCTTCTACGAGGGCAAGGTCGCCGTTGCCACGTTCTTCGCCAAGAACATGCTGCCGCAACTCACCTCGACGCGGGCCATCCTGGAGAACGTCGACAACGACATCATGGAGCTCGACGAAGCCGCCTTCTGAGCGCGAACCCACCACGAACGGGCAAACCCCGCACCCAAAAGGGTGTGGGGTTTGCCCCTATCTGCAGGGCGCTTGCCCCTATGTGCAGGGTTTGTCCCAGTCGGCGGCGTCTAGCCTCGATTCATGAGCACGCACACGACCCACCCGCAACGGTGGGCGTTCGCGTTCCTGCTGGCGCTGCTGGCGCTGGCCCTGGGGGTCTCCGGGTTGCCGTCGCCGCTCTACCCGGTGTACTCCCAGCAGTGGGACCTGAGCCCGCTGATGATCACCGTCATCTTCGCGGTCTACGCGATCGGCGCACTGGCCGCGGCGCTCACCGTCGGGCCGATCTCCGACGCCGTAGGCCGGAAGCCGGTGCTGCTCGCCGCGTTGACGGCGATCCTCGCGGGCCTGGGCCTGTTCCTGATCGCGACGGCGCCCTGGCAGCTGATCCTCGCGCGCCTGCTGCACGGGTCGGCCATCGGCGCGATCACCGTCGTGTCCGGGGCGGCACTGCTCGACGTCCGCCCGCACGACGGCGCGCGCAACGGGATGCTCAGCGGTATCGCGCTCAACGTCGGGATCGCCGTGACCGCGCTCGGCGCCGCCGCCGCCGCACAGTGGTCGACCAACCCGCTGCGCCTGCCTTTCGCGATCGTCGCCGTGGTCGTGGCGGTGATGCTGGTCGCGTTGATCGTGCTGGTGGAGCCGCATGTCGGCCGCACCCGCGACCGGGTGGCGATCGCCGCCCCGTCGGTGCCGGCGGCGATCCGCGCCGACTTCTGGTTCTCCGGCATCGGCATCCTCACCTCGTGGTCCACCCTGGGGGTGTTCCTCAGCCTGTACCCGGCCCTCACCCAGCACGCGACCGGGCATACCTCGGTGCTGTTCGTGGGCGTCGTGATCTCTGCGATGGCGGCATCGTCGGCGCTGGCCCAGTGGCTGGGCGCCCGGCTCACCCCGCGCACGGCCGCCATCGCCGGCAACATCGGGATGATCGTCACGACCATCGGCGCGGTGTGGGCCCTGCACCGGGGGTCGACGGCACTGGTGATCCTCGACGCCGTCGCGCTCGGCGCCGCGTTCGGCCTCGCCTTCGGCGGTTCGCTGCGCCACCTCAACGAGGTCACCCCGGCCGATGCGCGCGGTCGCGTGATGAGCGCCTACTACCTCCTCGGCTACCTCGCGATGTGCGTGCCGACCGTCGCCGCCGGCGCACTGGCGTCGCGGTTCGGCACCCTCGCCGTCTTCCCCTGGTTCGTCGGCGCCGTCGCCACGGCCTGCCTGGTCGCGGCCGTCCTGGGCATCCGCGGCACCCGCGACCGACCGGTCCGCATCGTGCACATCGCGACTTGAAACAGCCCCACCGAACGGGACAACCCCCGCACCGTAGGTGCGGGGGTTGGTCCGGCGGTGTCGGGTCTGCGCTACTTCGGTGGCATCCGGATGCCGCCGTCGACGCGCACGACCTCGGCGTTCATGTAGGAGTTCGTGATCAACTCCTCGACCATCGACGCGAGCTCGTCGGGCACGCCGAGGCGCTTGGGGAACAGCACGCTCTCGCCCAGCTTCGCCTTGAAGGCCTCCGACTCCGGGCCGGTGCCGTAGATCGGGGTGTCGATCAGGCCCGGTGCGATGCAGTTCACGCGGATGCCGACCGCCGACAAGTCGCGCGCGACCGGCAGGGTCATGCCGACGACGCCGCCCTTCGACGACGAGTAGGCGGCCTGGCCGATCTGGCCGTCGAAAGCCGCGACACTGGCGAGGTTGACGATGGCGCCGCGCTCGCCGCTCTCAGTGGGCTCGTTGCGGCTCATCGCGGTGGCCGCGAGGCGGACCACGTCAAAGGTGCCGACCAAGTTGATGGCGATGACCTTCTTGTACAGGTCCAGGTTGTGCGCGGAGGCGAACTCGCCGTCCTTGCCGATGGTGCGCTGCGCCCAGCCGATGCCGGCCGAGTTCACCACTGCGCGCAGCGGGCCGAGCTCGGTTGCCGCGTTGATGGCCGCCTCGATCTGCTCGGTGCTGGTCACATCGACGGCGACGAACTTCCCGCCGATCTCCGCGGCGATCTTCTCGCCGTCTTCGGCCTTCAGATCGGCGATGACGACCTTGGCGCCGCGGTTGGCCAGGCGGCGGGCAGCGGCCGCGCCGATGCCCGACGCACCGCCGGTGACGATTGCACTTGCTCCGTTGATATCCATGCCGCTGAGAATACGGTTCGCGTGTGACGGCGCTAACCGCCGGGTCCCGCTCCCGACTACCTGCAGGTGACGTTCGGCTCGGGGTCGTACTTCACCGTCCGCGTGGTCCGCGAGATCACCTTGCCGGTCTTGGCGTCGGTGATGATCCGGGTGTTCGAGGTCGTGAAGCCGCGGCTCCCCCCGGACGGCACGCAGTCATCCCCCTTGGGCAGCACCAGCTTCGGCGGGTCGGTGTAGGCGTACCGCGTCCCGGTGACCGACTCGACGTTCACGGTCTTGGTGCTCCACATCCGCACGGTCACCGTCGACGGGGACCACGACGTTTCGATGTAGATGCCGTAGGGCGTGTTGTTGCGGAACACGAGGTCGATGGCACCCTCGAAGACCGTCGCCTCGCGCGCCTCGGGGTATCGCGAGATGTAGTAGCTGTGCTCGGTGTGGTGGATGTCCTCGAGCCCGGCGAAGTAGGCGGCGTTGTAGAGGGTCGTGGCGAACTGCGAAATGCCGCCGCCCACCGCCTTCGCGGCATGCCCGTGGTCGATGATGGTCGAGGACACATAGCCCTGCGCCTCGCCGCGCGGTCCGGTGAAGTTGTTCAGCGAGAACTTGTTGCCCGGCTTCACCAGGGCGCCGTCGACCTGGTTGGCAACCCGTCGGATGTTCTCCCCCGACATCGCCGAGAATCCCGACGTGGAGTACTCGCTGACCACCTCGCGGACACCGAGTTTGCGGGCAGCCTCCGTGGTCAGGCGCGGCTTGACCTCGTGGTAGGCGACCGTGGCGGTGCGGTTCGCGCCAACCGCGCCGGCGACGGCCACGGCGGTGGCCGGCCAGTCGATGGTGAACCCGGAGTGCCCGGGCACCACCGTCGGCCTTCCCCCGCGCATGGCGAAGGTCGCACTCTTGGGGGTGGACTGCGTCGAATCCAGTTCGACCAGTTGGGTTTTGAGCTTGTCGGCATCAACTGTGGGCACCAGGGCCCCTTTGCCGTCGGGTCCGAAGACCAGCGACTGCGCCAGCTCTTTCGGGGCGATGGTCACGGTCTTGCCGCGGCCGACGACCGTCACCGGGGCGGACACCGCCACGGGCGCGGGCCCGGTCAGCGTCGCCTGGACCATCGCGGCGGTCACCGTCGGCGAGAACGGTTCCATCGGGAACAGGATCTCATCGCCGTCGAGCCAATACGCCGCCGTCAGCCGGGCGGCGAGGTCCCGGTTGATCCGCAGGCCACTCGAGGGCAGATCTGCCTGCGGGACGACCCGGCCGCCCTCGACGGTGAAGTGCACGCCCCCCTCGACCGCGGCCTTCTCCAGGACCTTGCGCTCACCGTCGAGCGCCCGGTCGAACGCGGCCCGGTCCAGCGCGACGACCGGTCGCACGTGTCGCTTGACCCCGAACACCGCCAGGAACCGCCAAAACGGATTGCGCGGCTGTTCCATCACCCGCGCGACGGTTTGCTTCTGGTCGAAGGAGAGGCCGAGTTGGTCGGCACCGAGCTGCGCGTGGCCCGACGACGTGCGGATGCGCACCGGGGCGGCGGCCGTCGGGCGGAGCCGGTCGAGCCCGGCGTCGACGGCGGCCTCGGTCTTGTTGCCCACTGCCACTCCGGCGACGGTGCTGCCGCGGGCGGAGCGCCCGTGGGTGGCCACCGCATCGGCGGCGGTCACCGCACTGAACAGCAACAGCGATGCCACGAGCACCCGGCCGGTGGTGGCCACGCGGCGGCTCTTACTGCTGGTGGGGGCGCTCATTGGAACCAAATCTACTGGAAGGAGGGTCGGGCACCCGAGTCGCCGCCGATGATCCTGGGAAAATGCGAACGGCCCGGTTGGCCTGCCCTGGTCGGGGGACTGGCATGTCAACCGGGCCGATCACCTTATCGGTGCAGGTCCGCAGGGTGTTACTCCTCGATGTGTTACGCCTCGATCAGCCCTCGATGATCGCGGTGACGCCCTGGCCGCCGGCGGCGCAGATCGAGATCAGCGCACGACCGCCGCCGTTCTCCTTGATCTGCTTGGCCGCCTGGGCGACGATGCGCCCGCCGGTGGCCGCGAACGGGTGTCCCGCCGCCAGCGACGATCCGTTGACGTTGAGCTTGCTGCGGTCGATCGCCCCCAGCGCCTTCGGCAGCCCCAAGCGCTCGCGGCAGTACTCCTCGGACTCCCATGCGGCCAACGTCGCGAGCACCACGGAGGCGAATGCCTCGTGGATCTCGTAGAAGTCGAAGTCCGCCAGGGTGAGCCCGTTGCGCTCGAGCATCCGCGGAACGGCGTAGGTCGGGGCCATCAGCAGCCCGTCGGGGCCGTTGACGTAGTCGACGGCGGCGGTCTCGCTGTCGACGAAGTACGCCAGCACCGGCAGGCCCTTCGCAGCGGCCCACTCGTCGGTGGACAGCAGCACGGTCGACGCGCCGTCGGTGAGCGGCGTCGAGTTGCCCGCGGTCATGGTGGCGTCGCCGAGGGAGACGCCGAACACCGGCTTGAGGGTGGCGAGCTTGTCCACCGACGAGTTGGGGCGCAAGTTCTCGTCCCGGATCAGGCCGCGGTACGGGGTGATCAGGTCGTCGAAGAAGCCGCGGTCATACGCCTTGCCCATCTTCTGGTGGCTGGCCGCAGCCAGGGCGTCCTGGTCCTCGCGCTTGACGCCGAACTCCTTCGCGGTGATCGCGGCGTGCTCGCCCATCGACAAGCCGGTGCGCGGCTCACCGTTGCGCGGGATCTCGATGCCCAGCTTCGTCGCCAGCGCCAGCGCGGCCTTGATGCGCTCGGGGGTCGACTTGGCCCGGTTGATCTCGAGCATCTGGCGGCGCATCGCCTCCGAGACGCCGATCGGGGCGTCGGAGGTGGTGTCGACTCCGCCACCGATGGCCACGTCGTAGCGGCCCGCGGCGATCCCGTCGGAGACGGCGGTGATGGCCTGCAGGCCGGTGCCGCACGCCTGCTGGATGTCGAAGGCGGGGGTGTACGGGGAGAGGGCCGAGCCCAGCACCGACTCACGGATCAGGTTGAAGTCGCGCGCGTGCTTGAGGACCGCGCCGCCGGCGACCATGCCCAGGCGCTCGCCCTGCAGGTTGAAACGACTGACCAGGCCCGACAGCGCCGCGGTGAACATCTCCTGGTTGCCGGCGGTCGCGTAGGACTTGTCCTGGCGCGCGAACGGGATGCGGTTGCCGCCGAGGATGGCGACCTTGCGCTTGGGTGCGGTGGCGAAGGAGCCGCCGGGCGTCCGGCCTTCGCGAGGGCTGGCCGCGGCGGTCTTGGCAGGTGCCTTCGTCGCGGGCGCAGCCTTGGTGGTAGCAGTCTTGCGGGCAGGCGCGGCCTTCTTCGCCGGCGTGCTGGGGGTGGTGGCCATTGGCTTCGGAACTCCTGGAAGATGGGAAGTGCTTCTCGTAGAGTATTCTTACTCTCGAGTAAGTTGCTTGTCGACTCGGGTTGAGTCGACTCCCAACCCAACGCCGTGAAAACCACACCCCGTGAAGGAGTTCCCCTCGTGTCCGGTAAAGCAAACAAGGACCTCTACTCGACGTTCGTCACCTCCGGCCCCGGCGCGTTCATCGCCAGCCGCGTCGGCCTGCCGCAGCCGCCCGTGCTGCGGCGCTACTCATCGTCGCAGGCCCCGCTGGCAGGCCCGGTCGCGCTCGGCGGCGACGGCCGTCTGGTCGAACCGCTGCGTGAAATCCTCACCGCCGCCGACGGCTACGACGTGATCAGCAACAACACCACCGGCCGCAGCGCCGACAAGCTGGGGGCCGCCGTCTTCGACGCCACCGGCATCACCGACCCGGCCGGCCTTCAGGCGCTGTTCGAGTTCTTCACCCCGCTCATGCGCTCCACCGGCAACTCGGCGCGCTTCGTGGTGTTCGGCACCCATCCGGAGCTGTGCCGCAAGCCCGACGAGCAGATCGCCCAGCGCGCACTGGAGGGCTTCACCCGCTCACTGGGCAAGGAACTGCGCAACGGCGCGACCGCCCAGCTCGTCTACGTGCACCCGAAGGCCAAGACCGGCCTGTCCGGGGTCGAGTCGACGCTGCGCTTCCTGCTGTCGGGCAAGTCGGCCTACGTCGACGCCCAGGTGATCCGCATCGGCGAGGCCGACGCGACCGCCCCCGCCGACTGGGACAAGCCGCTGGCCGGGCGCGTCGCCCTGGTGACCGGTGCCGCCCGCGGCATCGGCGCGACGATCGCCGAGGTCCTCGCCCGCGACGGGGCCCACGTCATCGCAGCCGACATCCCCGCCGCCGGCGAGGCGCTGAGCGAGACCGCGAACCGCGTCAAGGGCACCGCCCTGCCGCTCGACGTCACCGCGCCCGACGCCGGTGCGATCATCGCCGAGCACGTCCTCGAACGCCACGGCGGCCTCGACATCATCGTCAACAACGCCGGCATCACCCGCGACAAGCTGCTGGCGAACATGGACGAGGCCCGCTGGAACTCGGTGATCGGCGTGAACCTGCTCGCCCCGCAGCGCCTCGTCGACGACCTCGTCAAGGCCAAGGCCCTGCGCGAGGGCGGCGCGGTCATCGACGTCTCGTCGATCGCCGGAATCGCCGGCAACCGCGGCCAGACGAACTACGGCACCTCCAAGGCCGGCGTCATCGGCCTCGTCGACGCCTACGCGCCGATCCTCGCCAAGGAGGGCGTCACCATCAACGCCGTCGCCCCCGGCTTCATCGAGACCGCGATGACCGCGGCCATCCCGCTGGCCACCCGCGAGGTCGGCCGCCGGATGAACTCGTTGCAGCAGGGCGGGCAGACCGTCGACGTCGCCGAGACCGTCGCCTGGTACGCCAGCCCGGCGTCGAGCTCGGTGACCGGCAACGTCGTCCGCGTGTGCGGCCAGAGCCTGCTCGGTGCCTGATGGGTAAGGTCATCACGCTCGACGATCTGCCCTCGGCCCTGGACACCTACTCGCGCGCGGTCACCGCGATGCTGCCCGGGATCGGCAAGTCCGGCCCGGTACGGCCCGACGCAGCCGTACCCGACACGGTGTACCGCTACACGACGCCGTTCACCGACTTCAACCGCCTGCAGGAGTACTGCCGCACGGCTGGTCTGCAACTGGGCAACAACCTGCCGCTGACCTACCCGTTCGTGCTGCAGTTCCCGCTCGTGATGAAGCTGATGACGAGCAAGGAGTTCCCGTTCAGCGCGGTCGGGTCGGTGCACGTGGAGAACCGGATCCGCCGCTACCGGCAGATCCCGGTGACCGAGCACCTGACGATCAGCACGCAGGCGGGCAACCTGCGCGAGCACCGCAAGGGGTTGCTGATCGACGTCACGTCCACCTTCGAAGCCGGCGGCGAGTTGGTGTGCGAGCAGGTCGGGACCTTCCTGTCCCAGCAGCGCACGAGCCTGTCCGACGCGGAGCGTGGACCGGCGCCGAAGGAGGGGACCCCGCCGCCGCCGGATGCGGTGCTCTCGGTGAACCTCGGCCAGATCCGCAACTACGCGGCGGCGTCGGGGGATCGCAACCCGATCCACATGGGCAACCTGCCGGCCAAGGCCTTCGGGTTCCCGCGGGCCATCGCCCACGGCATGTGGAGCGCCGCGGCCGCCATCGCCAACGTCGGCGGCCAGTTGCCCGACGCGGTCGAGTACCAGGTCCGCTTCGGCCGCCCGATCCTGCTGCCGGCGACGGTGAACCTGTACACCACCAAGGCCGGGGCACCCGGCGAATACGACATCTCGATCCTGGACCGCAAGAAGGGCTTCCCGCACCTGACCGCGACCACGCGACGGATCTCGTAGCCGTTCCACCCGCGGGGGGCTTTCCGCCCCCCGTGGGTCCCCCCAAAGAACCCGCCGAGTGGGCGGCAAACCCCGCCGAGTGGGCGGAAAATCTCGCCGAGTGGGCGGCAAATCTCGCCGAGTGGGCGCTGGTCAGGTCTCGGCCGTCGTCGCGTCGTGGATTCCGACACCCTTCAAACCGCGCCAGGTGATGCCGACGAGGAGATCCGTCGCCGCCTCGAGAGAGATGTCACCCTCGCTGACGCGGTCGCCGACGGCCTCCCCCGCGCCCACGAGCGCCACGGCGGCGAGCTCGAAGTCGACGTCGGTCGCGCCCTCGACGGTCGTGCCCTGCTTGATCAGCTCGGCCACCATCTCGATGACCCGGTGCCGGCTCTGGGAGACCAGGTCGGAGAAGCTCGCCGTCCCGACCGCCACGCGGTAGAGCACGCGCCAGGACTCGGCGTTCTCGTGGACGAACCGCAAGAACTCGCGCACGACCGTGCGCGTCTGCTCCCGTTGGCGCAGAGCCGGGTTGAAGCCGACCGACATCGCATCGATGAACTTGGCCGACTCACGGGCGATACATGCGCTGAACAGCTCGTCCTTCGACCCGTAGTACAGGTACAGCATCGGCTTGCTGATTGCCGCTTCCGCGGCGATCGCGTCCATCGACGCCTCACGGAACCCGTTGGCGGCGAACACTGTCACCGCGGCGTCGAGCATCTGCTGCTCGCGCACTGCGCGCGGCAACCGCTTCGTCCCACCGGCCAACGTCGTCAACTCCTCCACCGTGTACGGGTTCGACTCTACCGCACTTATTACCGCCCAGTAAGTTTGCCTGCCTCTCCCCCTGGCCCCGGGGAGCCGGTGCGCCGCCCGGCACGCGGTACGGTCGACGAGATTCCATCACGGTCGGGGTGTCGAGAACACGCAGCGATGCGCCCCGGAGACGAACAGGGGCCGACGATGACGACCACCCGGGACCGGGACTCCGAGCGGGCCGCCGAACAGTGGCTGCGCAACAACGGCTTCCCGACATCGGTGAGCCCGGCGGTGCGCCGACGGCGGCTCGCGGTACGGACCGCCCCCGTATTCGTGGGATTGTCTGCCCTCGCCGTCGAAGTCGCGCTGCTGGTCACCGGATGGACCTTCTTCGACAGCTGGCGCAACGGCAACGCCCTGCGCCACGCGGTCTACCTGCTGATGTTCCCGATCGGCGTCCTCGCACCGATTCTGCTCATGTGGCTGGTCGGCCGGGTGTTGGCCGCACTGCCGCGCGGGACCCGCCCGGCCGCCGCCGCCGCGCTGAGTGGTGGTGCCGTGATCGGCGCGGGCTGCCTCATCCACGGGGAGATCACCCACACCGCGGCGACGACCGCGGCGGTCACCGTGATCGGCGCACTCGTCACCGGGGCGGTGGCCGTCGCGGTGGCCTACTGGGGTGCCGGGACCATTCCGCGCTGGGCGGCCGGCCAGGCGCTCCGCCAACTCGCGTCGGTGTGGGCCTTCGTCGGGAAGATGATCCCGATGCTCGTGCTCACGATTCTGTTCTTCCTCTGCGCGCCCGAGGCCTGGCAGTTGGCGGCCAGCATGTCGCGCGTGCGGCTGTGGGAGTCGGTGCTCGTGTTGGCCGGCGCCGGCGGCGTGTTCATGGTGGTCTCGGCGATCGACAACGTCGGCAAGGCCCGCCGCACCGCGCACGCACCGGGCGAGCGATTCATCCCGCTGAAGACACTCGAGAAGGTGAACGCCGTCGGCCTCGTCGTCATCGTCCAGTTCATCCAGGCATTTCTGCTCGCGGTGATGACCTTCCTGTTCTTCACCATCCTGGCCTGCGTGCTCGTACCGCACGAGGTCATGATCACGTGGGTGTGCAACGACGCACACGGTGCGGCTGCGTGCACCACCGATCCCCAGCTGGCGGTGGGCGGCGCATCCCGGGCCACCGGAACCGGGCCCTGGTTGGCGCAGGGATCCCTGTTCCGCCTGCCCATCCCGTTCCTGCCGCAGGTCCTGATCCAGGTGTGCATCCTTATCGCCGCCATCGCCGCGGTCGCGTTCGTCGGGTCCAGCGTCGTCGAGAGCCAGCATCACCAGGACTTCTACGAGCCGATCCTGCGCCACGTCGACAAGGTCATGGAGCACCGGGACCGGTACCTCGGCGACACCGCGCGCGGCGATCCCGGCTCTAGCAGCGCTTGAGCTTCTTCGCCCGCAGGATGCGGGCCACCGCGGCGTCGACATGCGTCATCGACAGCTTCTTGGCGGCCACCGCCCGCACCAGCGCGTCGAGCACCGCGCTCACCTTGTCGGTGGTGAGCCACAGCGCGATATCCGAGCCGGCGGCCAAGGCCATCGGGGCGGCCTGCTCGATGGGGAACTTCTCGGTGATCGCCGCCATGCCGGACAGGTCGTCGGAGAAGATCACCCCGTGAAACGCCGGACCGTTGTAGCCGCGGCCGGTGCGCAACATCCCGATCGCCTTCGGGCTGATGCTCGCGGGGGTCTCCGGGCCGGTGAGCCCCGGCACGATCAGGTGCCCCACCATCGCCGCCACGCCGGGCATCGGCAGCAGCGTGCGGAACGGCACCAGGTCGTTGGTGACCAGCTCCGACAGCGGCGGGGTGCGCACCGTGCCGGTGTGCGAATCGCCCGAGCCGTGTCCGTGGCCCGGGAAGTGCTTGAACACCGGGAGGATCCCCGCATCGCGCAGGCCGGCGGCGAAGGCCCGACCGTACTTGGCGACGGTCACCGGGTCGGCCGAGAACGACCGGTCCCCGATCACGGTGTCCGCCCCCTGGTCGCTGACGTCGAGGACGGGTGCGAAGTCGACGGTCACGCCGAGCGCGCGCAGCCGCTTGCCGATCCCCAGCGCCAACTGGCGCACCTGCGCGGGGGACTTCGTCGCCGCCAACTCCCGCGCCGACGGCGAGTCGATGCCGATCGCCTTGAGCCGGGACACGCGGCCGCCCTCCTGGTCGACCGACACCATCACCGGCACGGTCCCCGACGACAGCACCTTCGCGGCACCTGAGGTCAGGATCGACTTGTCGGTCCAACTCCCGACGAAGATCCCGCCGATGTGCTCCTTGGCGACGACGGCCTTCGCGTCGGCGGTGTCCTTCACCCCGACCATCAACATCTGCGCCAGCTTGCGCCGGAGGGTCAGCTTCGCCGCCTCGGCACTGACGCACCCGGCGGCAGCCGACACCGATGACGACGACGCCGACGAGACCGAGGAGGCTGTCGAGGCAGCCGCCGACGAGGACGTCGAACCTGGGCTGGGCGACCCCTCGGAGGACGAGCACCCCCCGACCGCCAGTGCGCTTGCGGTCACAACTGTGACAAGGCCGAGCATTGTCCGCGTGTACATGCCGTCGAGTTTCACACGTCGAATGGTAGTTTCGAGGCCATGCTCAATAGCCGTCTGGTCGCCGGGGCTGTCGCCGCAGCCGCCGGCATCCTGGTCGGAATCGTGGGAATCTTCGCCGCGGCGTGGATTGCCACCACCTCCAGCCCGGCCACCGACGCCAACAAGGTGAATCCCAACGACGGCTTCGTGCAGGGCAGCGTCGACTATGGGTCGCGGGGCGACGGCGGGGCGACGAACTGAGTGCACCCGCACTTGCTCACCCTCTGACCCGCCGCGCCATCGCGGCGATCGGCGCCGCCGCCCTGCTCCTCGCCTTCGTCCAGTCTCCGGGCCGCATCGCCGCCGACACCAAACTCGACCTGACGGCCAATCCGTGGGGATTCCTGGAACGGGCGGCGCACCTGTGGTCCCCGACCGCCCCGCTCGGCCAAGTCCAGAATCAGGCCTACGGGTACTACTTCCCCCACGGCGCGTTCTTCGCCCTCGGCAACCTCGCGCACGTGCCGCCGTGGATCATCCAGCGCCTGTGGTGGGCGCTGCTCCTAGCCGTCGGGGTGGTCGGGATCGTCAAGCTGGCGACGGCCCTTGGGATCGGCTCGCCCGCCTCCCGACTACTGGCGGGCGCGGTGTTCGCCCTGAGCCCGCGGGTGTTGACGACGATCGGGTCGATCTCGTCGGAGACGCTGCCGATGATGCTGGCCCCGTGGGTCGTCCTCGGCGTCGTCACCGGCTTGTCGGCAAACCCGGCGTCGGCGTCACCGCTGTGGCGGCTGGGCCTGCGGGCGGCCGTCCCGGTCGCGCTGATGGGTGCGGTCAACGCGGTGGCCACCATCGCCGCAACCGGCGTCGGCGTGCTGTGGTGGGCGTTGCAGTACCGGTACGCCGATCGCCGACGGTGGGCGGTGTTCGGGGCGTGGTGGGGCCTGGGCGGAGCCCTGGTGTGCGCGTGGTGGGCCATCCCGCTGGTGCTGATGTCCCGGGTCAGCCCACCGTTCCTCGACTTCATCGAGTCGTCGCGCGTGACGACGCAGTGGTCGTCGCTGACCGAGGTACTGCGCGGGACGAGCGCCTGGACGCCGTTCGTCTCCCCCGAGCGCGTCGCCGGAGCGATCCTCGTCACCGCCCCCGCCGCCGTCGTCGCCACCGGGGTCCTCGCCGCGGCCGGGCTCGCGGGCCTCACCATGACCGCGCTGCCCTATCGGCGGACCCTGGTCACGGTCCTCGGTGCTGGCCTGCTGCTGATGTGCCTGGGCTACGCGGGCGGCTGGGGGTCGCCGATCGCCGAACCCGTGCGCGTCTTCCTCGACGGCCCGGGGGCCCCGCTGCGCAACCTGCACAAGTTCGACCCGTTCCTGCGCATCCCGCTGGTGCTCGGCATCGCACACCTGACGGCCCGCGTGCCGCTGCCACCGGAAACCTCGGTCCGGGCCGCACTGGGCGGCTTCGCCCACCCGCAGCGGTCCCAGCCGGTCGCGGCGACGATCGTGTTGCTCGTCGCGCTGCTCGGCGCCGGGACGCTCGCCTGGACCGGTGGCCTGGCCGGCGACGCCACCTACCGCGACCTGCCCGAGCATTGGCGCCAGGCCGCCGCCTGGCTCGACCGCCACAGCGGCCCCAAACCGGGGACCCGCGCCCTGGTCGTGCCGGGATCGCCCTTCGCCCAACAACTCTGGGGCACCACCCGGGATGAACCGCTGCAGGCGCTCGCCGCATCGCCGTGGGCGGTGCGCGACGCCATCCCGCTCGCCGGACCGACCGCGATCCGTGCGCTCGACGCGGTACAGCGCGACGTCGCCGACGGACATGGCTCGCCCGACCTCGCGCGCCGCCTGACCCAGATGGGCGTGGGCTACATCGTCCTGCGCGCCGACCTCGATCCACGCGAATCCCGGTCCGCACGGCCGCTGCTCGCCCAGCAGGCGTTGCTCACCTCACCCGGACTCCACAAGGTCGCCCAGTTCGGTCCGCTGGTGGCACCCGCGGTCGTCGACGGCGTGGTCGTCGACGACGGCCTGCGGCCGCGGCTGCCCGCAATCCAGATCTTCGCCGTCGACGGGCAGCTCTTCGGCGGCACCGGGCCGGTGCTCGCCGACCTCGACCGGATGCCGCGGGTCATCGGGGGGCCGGAGGGAGCGCCACCGGGTCGCCTGTCGGTCCTCGACGCCGATGCCCGAGCTGCGGGCCTGGCCTCGGTGCCCGTGTGGGTCACCGACTCGCCGACTGACCGGGAGACCGACTTCGGCCGCGTCGACGACAACCGCTCGGCGATCCGCGCCCCGGGCGACCCGCGCCGCACGAAGAATGCGGTGGCCGACTACCCGGCGGGCCCGCGCACCGGCGAGCCGACGCGCGTGAGCGGGCAGTGGCTGCTCGACAACCAGCCCGACGAGGTCCGGGTGCGCGTCTCCTCCTCGGCCGCCGACGCCACCCAACCCGGGCAGAGCGCCCCGGGCAGTTCCGTGGTCGCCGCCTTCGACGACGACGGGTCGACGGCCTGGGTCAGTGCCGGGCTCGACCGCGCCGTCGGGCAGTGGTTGTCGCTGGACTTCACCCGCCCGCGCGCGAACCTGTCGGTGACCCTGACGACTGCCAAGGCCCTCGGCCCCGATGTCACCGGCATCCTGGTGACCACCGACCACGGGACCGCGGTGGCCCAGGGCGTCAAGCCCGGCGTGCCGGTGACGCTTTCCCTGCCGCCCGGTCCGACCGGCCGCGTCCAGATCCGCGCGATCGCCACCCGCGACGGGTCCGCCGGCAACCAGTTCGCGCTGGCGCAGGTCGCCCTGGTCGACCTCGCTTCGGGCCAAGAGCTAAGCGTGCGCCACCGCATCGTGTTGCCGCCGTTGCCGACGGGCACCGTGGTCGCCGGCTGGTCGCTGCGCCAAGAACAGCCCGGGCGCTCGGAGTGTGTCGCCGACGCCGACCGGGTGCGCTGCTCACCCGGGCTCGCCCTGGCCCCGGAGGCCGTCGGGGCGTTCTCGCGCGTGCTGTCGGTCCCGGCCGCCGGGCCAGTCGCCGCGCAGGTACGGCTGCGGGCCCGCCCGGGCGAGGCCCTCGCCCGGCTACTCGCCCAACCGGGCCGGGTGAGCGTCACCGGCGAGGCGGCCGTCAGCGATGTGCGCGGCTCGGCCGCGGCCGCGATCGACGGCGACGCCGCAACCACCTGGATCGCACCCGAGGCCAGCGCCGAAACCACCGCGGCGCCGCCGAAGAAGGGCAAGCACCGCACTCCGGCGCACGGGGCGAAACGGGCACGGCTCGAACTGCGCCTCCCCGCACCCCAACGGGTGGAGAAGCTGCTGCTGCGGCTGCCACACGGGTTTCCGGCGGCCCCGATGCTCCTCGGCGTCGACCTCGGCGCCGGCGAGCAGATCCGGCGCGTCGGACCCGACGGTGTGGTGGAACTCGACCCCGCCGTCACCGACCGCATCGTGGTGACCGTGCGCCGCGGCGCCGACGTCATCAACGTGAACAACCTCGGGTTCGCCCGGGCCGCCCAGGTCGGGATCAGTGAGATCGGCATCGTCCCCGCGGCGCCGATGCCGATCCCGGACGACCACCGCCCGGTCCGCCTCGGCTGCGACGCCGGACTCACGATGAGCGTCTCCGGGCAGGTCGTGCCGCTGCGCGCGGACACGACCGTCGGGGCGTTGCGCTCGGGCGCGGCGGTCACCGCCGTACCGTGCGGGCCGCTCGCGCTCGGTCGCGGCGAGCAGGAACTGACCGTCAACGCCGGTCCGGCATTCTGGGTCGACGGAACCGAATTGCGCACCCCCCGGTGGTCGAGTGCTGACGCTGCCGCCGAGACGGGGTATCGAACGCCCGCCGTCGACCGGTGGGACGCTACCCACCGTCGAGTCCGGGTCGACGCCGCTCCCGCAACCCGGGTCCTCGTCGTTCCCGAGAGCGCCAACCCTGGATGGCGGGCACGCTTGCTCGGCACCGACCTCACACCGCTCACCGTCAACGGCTGGGAGCAGGGGTGGATCGTCCCGGCCGGAGCACACGGCACCATCGACCTGACCTATCCGCTCGACGGCCCGTACCGATGGTCTCTCGGTCTCGGCCTCGCCGCTCTCGCGGTCGTGCTGGCGCTCGCATCGGTCCCATTGCGATGGTCGCGACACACCGGCGGTCTCGCGCCCGCCGAGATGCCCGCCGAGACGGGTGCCGGGGCAGGGGCCTCGAGGCTCGGCGCCCTCGGCTGTCTCGGCGCCTGGTGGCTCCTGGCCGGCTGGTGGGGGCTGGCCGTCTCGGCCCTGGTCGGCGCCGGCCTGTGGTGGTGGGCCAGATCTCCGGGCCGACGGCGCGGCGCGCCCGTCGTCGCCGTGTTCGGCCTCTTCTTCGCCGCGGCCTGCGGTCTGGCGGCCGGGCCGTGGCGATCCCCGACGGGCTATCACGGCTTCGACTGGTGGGTGCAGGGCCTCGCGCTCGCCGCAGTCGCCCTCGTGATGTGGCGTTCGGTCCTAAGGTAGGGGCATCCGCCCGACCCTGCAGCGAGAGGACCTCGACCATGACCATCACCCTCATCGGACTGGGCAATATGGGCGGGCCGATGGCCGCCAACCTGGTCGCCGCCGGGCACGCCGTGCACGGCTTCGACACCTCGCCGCAAGCCGCGGCGCGAGCGGCGTCGCACGGGGTCATCACCTTCCCCGGGATCGCCGAGGCCGTCAGCGGCGCCGACGTCGTCCTCACGATGCTGCCCAACGGGGCCATCGTGAAGAACTGCTACCGCGAGATGCTGCCCGCCGTACCGACCGGGGCCCTGCTGATCGACAGTTCGACGATCTCCGTCGACGACGCCCGCGAGATCCACGACCTCGCCGCCCAGACCGGTCACCGCCAGGTCGATGCACCCGTTTCCGGCGGGGTGAAAGGCGCGGTGGCCGGAACCCTGGCTTTCATGGTCGGGGGGTCCGACGAGGCCTTCAGCCAGGCGCGCTCGGCCTTGGAACCGATGGCGGGCAAGATCATCCACTGTGGCGCCTCGGGTGCCGGACAGGCCGCGAAGATTTGCAACAACATGGTGCTCGCGGTGCAGCAAATCGCTGTCGGCGAGGCGTTCAAGCTCGCCGAGAAGCTGGGGTTGAGCGACCAGGCCCTCTACGACGTGATCACCGGTGCCACCGGCAACTGCTGGGCCGTGCAGACCAATTGCCCGGTGCCCGGCCCGGTGCCGGCCTCCCCCGCGAACCACGGCTTCGCGCCCGGCTTCGCGGTCGCGTTGATGAACAAGGACCTCGGCCTGGCGATGGATGCGGTCGCGAGCACCGGGGCCCGCGCCCCGCTCGGCCAACATGCGGCGCAGCTCTACCGCGCCTTCGCCGAGCAGCATCCCGGCCTCGACTTCAGCGCCATCATCACCGTATTGCGCTGAGCTTCGCCGGCACCGCGTCGCGTCGTGCCACCCACCGTCGGACCGGGTCCTCGACGAAGGCGTGGCTCGCCGCGGCGAGCCCGATCGACAGTGCCGCGGTGATCGCCCAGACCAACACGAAGGAGCCGCTGAACGGGATGATCCCGAACAGTTGGAACACGACTGCCAGCACTGCGACGTGCCAGATGAAGATCCCGTAGGACCAGCGGCCCAGCGTGGTCATCACCGGCGACGCCAGGAACCCGAAGGGCCCGTCGGCCAGGGCGAGCGGCGCCAGCAGCGCGTAGGCCCCGATGGCGCCGAGCGCGATCTTGGTGGCGAACCCGCGTGCGCTGAGCTCACCCATCCCCACCGGGCCGGCCAACGGCGTGCACGCCACGCCGAAGGCCACCGCGAAGACGGCCAGCATCAGCGGCCGATTGGTGCTCAGTGCGCACAGGCGCGCCAGCCCGGTCGGCATCGCCGGTTCGGACGACCGCCATGCCAGCAGCTCGGCCAGCAGCAGCCCCGCGACGAACCACGGGAGATGCCCGAGCAACCAGTTCTGCGGTTCGACCCCGTCCGGCGCGGGGATCACTGAGGCGATCGGCCCCCACAGGAGGCCGATCGCGCCGATGCCCAGCACCGCCAGCGGCCGCCATCGTGCCCGCGGCCCCCGCAATGACACCAGCAGCCAGGCGAGCACCGGCAGCAGCGCGTAGAACAACACCTCCACCGACAGGCTCCACATCTGGGTGAGGCCCGCGGTCAACGACAGCGGCACGAACACCTGCGTGAGCGAGAGGTTGGCCAGCCACACCACCGGATCGGTCGTGTGCGCTTCGGGGAGCAGGACCAGGACCACCACGACGACCACCGCATAGGCGGGCCAGATGCGCCAGAACCGGTGGCGCGCATAGCGGATCAACGACGGCTCCGGGCGCAGGCCGCGCGCCGCCGCGGCGTGGGGCTGCCACAGCAAGAAGCCCGACAGCGCGAAGAACAGGGCGACGGCCAGGTCGAGCCGGCCCAGCGCCCGCCCGGCGACCGGCCACGTCACCGCACCCGTCTGAAAGGCCACATGGGTGGTGAGCACACCCAGCGCCGCCACCGCCCGCATCCCCTCCATCTGCGGGTAGTAGTGGCGCGAAGTGCTGGTCGCGGCGGTCATAGCCCTGTCAATCTACCTGTTCGGCCAATCTGCCCGTTCGGTGCCGAGGCGCCCGGTAGTCGACGGCACGCCAACACCACCGGCCGGTTCCCTTGGATGGTCGGGGCGGGATGGCGGGTACCCTCGCCTGCGTGCCCGACGCCCCGACCACGCGATGGTCCACCCACCAGGTCCTCCCGCCGGCGCTGGCCTTCCTGGCGGCGCTGTGCATGACCGTGGCCATCGCGTCGCCGACGATCCTCGCGCCGCAACTCGCGCGGATCTCCCTCGACACCAACCTCGTCGCCGTCGCGCCCTCCACGACCACCGCGCCCACGCTGGACCGCTGTTCTCTGCAGGGGCCCCACGCGGCCCTGCTGCCGCCGCGCCGGCTGATCCGCAACCAGCGGGTCGTGGTGGTGCGCCCCGCCGACCGCCACCTGGCCACCGTGCAGGCGGGCACGGTCGTCCGTCGCGACGACGCCGCCGCCACCGGCTGCGCCGACCCGGTCCTCATCGCCTCCCTCGACCGCGTGACCGTCGAGCGCACCACCGGCCGCCCGACCGGTGAATCCAGCGTCCAGACCGATTCGACGCGCCCCGCGGTCGTCCTGCCCGACCGGGTCGGGGCCACCTACCTGTTCGCACCGCGCCACGGCCCGGGCGACCACTTCTTCGACCCGGTCACCCGGCGCAGCGTGCCCCTGGTCAGGCTCGGCGACGACACCGTCAACGGGATGGCGGTCACGCGGCTGCGGGCGGAGATCCCGGACACCAACCTCGCCGCACTGTCCGGCGCCGATCCGCGCACGCGCCTGGTCAAGCCGGGAGCCTGGTTCGGCTGGCCCGAGCCCGTCGTCACCGCCGAGGCGCACCAGAGCGCCCGCTACACGCTGTGGGTCGACGAGCAGTCGGGTCTGGTCGTCGACGCCGAAATCGCGCTGCGCCGGGACTACCGCGCCGGGCAGCACCGGCTGGCCGACTTCGACGCGGTGTTCCGCTACGACGCCAAGACGCGGGCGGCGCTGGTCGCGGCGGCCCGCGACCAGGCCCGGCCGCTATGGCTGGCCGAGCGGATCGTGCCGTTGGTCGCCGCGCTCGCTGCGGTGGCCGCGGTCGCTGGAGCATGGACCCTGCGCCGGCGCACGGATCCCGGCCGGGGTCGATCCCCGGCCGACGGCTAGAAGCGCCCGCCGACGCCGATCCGGCCCGAGCTGCTCGACCCGCCGAAGGAACCGGGTGAGCGCCCGTCATAGGTGTAGCCGCCGCGGTTGCCCACGCCACCGGTATCGGGACGGTTGCCGCCGAGCCCGCCGCGCAGGAAGCTGTCGACGAGGATCCCGCCGAGCACGGCGCCGATCGCCGACGGGTCCCCGCCCTGCGCGGCCGGCTGTTCGGCCTGCTGCCAGGAGACGACGTCACGCTGTGCGCTCATCAGCGCCTCATCGGCCAGCGCCCCGGCGCGCCGCACCTCGTCGACGGCTTCCCCGGTTTCGGTGGCCGGTCGCTTGCGCGCCGCGGCCAACAGCCGTTCCGCCTCGGCCAGTCTCGTCCGCGCCTCGGCTTGCACGGCTCCGCGCCGCGTCGCGATGAAGTCGCGCGCGGCGGACACCTTGGCCACGGCGGCGGCGGTGCCCTGCTCGCGCAACTCGTCGTTGCGCTTCCGCTCCCCGGCCTGCGCGTGCCCCGCCTCGAGTTCCCGGTCGAGACCGGCGTCGGCTTCCACCAGGTCGGTGAACGAGCCGAGCGGATCGCGCTCGGCGTTGGCGGTCGCATAGTCGAGTGCGCGTTGGGCCGCCGCGACGGCTTGCGCCAGCGACGGCGTCGACGCCAAGGTCGCGGCATCGGCGATCTCCGCGGTGACCTCGTCGATCAACGCGGGCAGCCGGGTGCCCGCACCGGCGATCGCGGCATCGGCGTTGACGATCGCGTCGAGCAACTTGCCGGCCTGGTCGACGGCCCCCTCGGCCGCTCGGATGGCCGCGACGGCCGCGCCCTGCCGACCGGCGGGCTTGGCGACCGCCGCACGCCCGTCGTCGACGTTCTCGTCGGCGAAGGCGATCTGCTTCTCGGCCAGCTCGACGTTGTGCGAGACGGCCTGCACCCGGTCCTCACCGTGCTTGGCGATGAGCAGCGCCAGCGTCGACTCGGCAGTCTGCGCGCGCGTCCTGAGGTCGACGATGCTGCGCGTCAGGTCATCGAGCCGGTCGGGTGCGCCCAGCAGCAGGTTGCGCAGCTCGTCGAAATCGCGGACCTGCTCGTCGAGGGCCGCGTCGACGTCGTGGCAGGTGGTGATGATCTGCACCAGCATCGACCGCCGCTCCTCGGGCGATTCCGGGATCGCGTCATCGAGGCGTTGGCGCAGGACGAAGGACTCCGCGACCCCACGCTTGGCGGCCTCGACCGCTGCGCGGAACGGCTCGGTGTCCTGGTCGCCGAACTCGTCGACGGCCAGCGCCAACTCCGCCGCACTCGTGTGCACCGCGTTGTCGGTGTCGGTGAGGACCTCTTTGGACCAGTCGTCGAGGACCTCGATCGACTGCGTGCTGAGCTGGTCGACGGTGAGCTCGGCAGAGGCCCCGCGCAGCGACTCCAGGCGCGCTTTCGCCTCCTGCTCCCGGCGCCGCCGCGAGTACAGATACGCCCCGCCGCCGGCGATGACAGCGGTGCCGCCCACCCCGGCAGCCACATAGGCGAGGGTGTTCGACGGGGACAGCGCGTCGTTGATCCCGTTGGCCGCGGCGATGCCGGCCTGCGCCCACTGCCCCTTCTTCAGTTGCGGTTCCACGTCTTTGGCCGCGACGGCGTTGACGGTGTCGCGCCCGAGTCCCTCCGGCGCGGACAGGTAGTAGCGGCGGCTGTCGGTGGCGACGGCCAGCAGCACGTCGCGCTCGGTGAACTCGCTTGCGGTGATGACCTGCGCGGCCCAGTCGGCCGCGGTGCGGTCGTCGAAGGACTTGACGTAGACGACCCACAGGCTCAGACCGCGATCGGTGTAGAGCTTCTCGATCGCGGTGAGCATCTTCGCCCGGTCCGCGGCGCTGATCACGCCCGCCGGGTCGTGGACCTGGAGTTGGTCGGGCAGCTTCATCGGAGGTTCGGCCTGCGCCGGCGCACCCATCAGCAACCCGAGCGAAACCGATGCGGACAAGACGATCGCAGCGGCGAGCTGATGGAGGAGGGATCGCGCGAAAGCCATATGCCCAATCTAGCGGCTGGTCGTGCGATAGTGGCGCGATGAGGGCGTCAAGTCGTACCGGCACGCTCGATGCGGTCATCGTCGGCTCCGGGCCCAACGGGTTGACCGCGGCTGCGCGTCTCGCTCGGGCCGGGCGATCGGTACTGGTACTCGAAGCGGCGGACACGGTCGGCGGCGGGATGCGCAGCGCCGAACTGTTCGAATCCGGGGTGCGCCACGATGTGTGCGCGGCGGTACACCCACTCGGCCGCGTGTCCCCGGCCTTCGCCGCACTCGACCTCGACGGGCACGGGCTGCGGTGGGCGACCCCGGAGATCTCGCTGACCCACGTCTTCGACGAGCAGCACAGCCGGTCGGTGTTCGCCGACCCGGCCGCGACGGCCCGCGAACTCGGCGTCGACGCGGCACGCTGGCGGCAGCTCGTCGAGGTCGACGACCAGACGCTGCCGGCGCTCCTCGACGAGGTGCTCCGCCCGCTGGGCATCCCGCGCCACCCCGTGATGATGGCCGGGTTCGGGGCCCGGGCGCTGGCCCCGGTCGACGTGTTCACCCGCGCCTTCGCCGACGAGCACACCCGCGCATTGTTCGCCGGGGTGGCCGCGCACGCGATGGTGCGGCTCTCGGCGGCCGCCTCGACGGGTCCGGGGCTGCTGCTGCTCGCCCCGGCATCGGTGACCGGGTGGCCGATCGCCGTCGGCGGATCACAGTCGATCGCCGACGCACTCGTTTCGTGCCTGTCCGCGGCCGGCGGGGAGATCGAGACCGGTTGCCGGATTGGGGGGTTCGCCGATCTGCCGCCCGCTCGCCAGTACTACTTCGACACCTCCGTTCGCGACCTCCTCGCCATCCTGGGCGACCGGTTGCCGCCGCGGGCGAGGCGGCGCTACCAGGGCTGGCGCTACGGTCCGGGCGTCTGCAAGATCGACTTCCTGTTGTCGCGGCCGATCCCGTGGCGGTCCTCCGCGCCGACGCGCACGGCAACCGTCCACGTGGCGCAGTCGTATGCGCAGATCGCCGACGCCGAGGACGCCGTCGCGCACGGACGGCATCCGCGTCGCCCGTGGCTGTTGGCGGGGGAGCCGACGCGGATCGACCCGTCGCGCGCGGGGGACACCGGGCGCCACGTCGCGTGGGCGTACTGCCACGTGCCCAACGGGTCGCCGCGCGACGAGGGCGAGGCGATGATCGCCGAACTCGAGCGCTGCGCGCCCGGGTTCCGTGACACCATCGTCGCGTCCCGGGTGACGACCGCCGCACAACTCGGCGAGTACAACGCGAACTATGTCGGCGGCGACATCGGGTCGGGCGCGACCACCCTGCGGCAGGTGATCGCCCGGCCGCGGTGGTCGGGCAATCCGTGGCGGCCCAACCCCTATGCGACCGGCGTTCGGGGGGTCTACCTGTGCTCGTCGGCCACCGCGCCCGGCGGCGGGGTCCACGGCATGAGCGGCTACCTTGCGGCCGGGTTCGGGTTGCGCTCGTCGAGGTGATCGGCGCGCTTGCGGAACCGCACACTCCACCCGAAGGCCGCGGCGATGATGAACACGCCGGTCAGACCGGTGACGACCTCCGGGATGTGGTGCCCGATCGAGACCAGCAGCATGACGGCCAGCGCGCCGATCGCCCAGTGCGCGCCGTGCTCGAGGAACACGTACCGGTCGAGTGTGCCGCGCCGCACCATGTAGACGGTCAGCGACCGGACGAACATCGCACCGATCAGGCCCAGGCCCAACGCGATGATGATCGGATCCGCGGTGATCGCAAAGGCCCCGATGACGCCGTCGAAGGAGAAGGAGGCGTCGAGCACCTCAAGGTAGAGGAACAGCATGAGCGCGGCCTTGCCGGTCAGCAGCGCGACCGCACCCGGCCCGCTCGACCGCGCCGGCGAGCCCTCGAAGTCCAGCGCCGCCGCCATCGGCGCGTCCTCGGGCGGGTCGATGTGGAAGTAGTTGGACAGTCCGTTGACGAGCAGGTAGACCAACAGGCCCAGGACGCCGGCGATGAGGACGACGTGGCGCTCGCGGGCGTCGGCCAGCACTTGCGCGGTGACCAGCAGCACGACCAGCGCGGCGATCACCGACGCCTGGTCGAGGCGGCCAGCGCGCTGAAGCGGCCGCTCGATCCAGCTGATCCAGGTGCGCTCCTTCTGCCCGAGGAGGAAGTCGAGGAACAGCATCAACAGGAACATCCCGCCGAATGCGGCGATCTGCGGGTGGGCGGCGGTGATGATCGACTCGTAGGTCGGGCTGCCGTCGGTGGGCGGGTTCAGCGCGAGGCGGATCGCTGCCACCGGCCCCAGACGCGGGTTGGTCGTCGCCCACACGAGGAGCAGCGGGAACACCAGCCGCATGCCGAAGACGGCGATGACGATGCCGACGGTCAGGAACATCCGCTGCCAGAACAGGCTCATCCGCCGCAGCACCGACGCGTTGATCACCGCATTGTCGAAAGACAGCGAGACTTCAAGGATGCCGAGGATCACGACCAATGCCACGGCCTGCACCGCCCCCAGCGGCGAGGTCAGCCCGTAGAAGTAGGCGGCGACGACCGCCGCGAGGGAGACGACGACCGAGAGCCCGAAGATGCGGATCACGCCGTCATTGTCGCAGGGCGCGCCTATCCTGGGGGTGATGGCTCCGCGATGGCCCCTGGTGGGGAGGGCGACCGAGGTCGCACAGTTGCGCGGCGGACTCGACGAGGGGGTTCGCCTCGTCGTGGTGTCCGGCCCCGCCGGCATTGGCAAGACCCGCCTCGTCGGCGAGGTCACCCACGACCTGCCGCACGTGCGCTGGGTGCGCGGGAGCGCGTCGGCGAAGACGGTGCCGCTCGGCGCCTGTGCCGAATACGTCGGCGGCGGCGAACTCGACCCGGTGCTGCGGATCGGGCAGCTCATCGGGCAGTTGTCCTCCCCGCCCGGCGAGGCGGTGGTCGTCGTCGACGACGTGCAGGAACTCGACCCGCTGTCGCTCATCGTCACCCGCACCCTCGCCTTGATGGACACGGTGCGCGTGGTCCTGGTGTGGCGGACCGGCGCAGAGGTGGGGCCGGAACTGGCCGAGTTGCTCCGCATCGAGGGTTTGACCAGGATCGACCTCGATCCGCTGTCGCGCAGCGCGGTCGACGAACTGTCCCGCGGCGCCCTCGGGGACGGGCTCGACGAGGCCGGGCACGCCGAGCTGTTCCGACTCACCGAGGGCAACCCGCTGTTCATCACCGCACTGCTCGCGGACCCAACATCGGCGAAGGACTTGTTGGCCGGGCAAGACCGGGCGCTGCCGCGCACCCTCGTCGACCTGATCGACGTGCGCCTGCGCGCCCTGCCGGCCGCGGTGCGCGACGTACTCGACGTCGTCGCACTCGCCGAGCCGCTCCCCCTGCCCGTCGTGACCGCACTGACCTCCCCCGAGGCCCTGGAGGAGGCCGAGGCCGCGCACGTGGTGGCCGTCGACGACGAACGGTGCCGCGCCGGCGGGTGCTGTGCCGACGTGCGGCTGACGCACCCGCTGTACGGGCGGGTCCGGCTCTCGACCATTCCGGAGTCGCGCCAACGACGACTGCGGACCCGGCTCGTCGGGGAACTCGGCAACGTGCACCGGCCCGATGTCCAGGCCACGGTGAAACGCGCGGTGCTGGCACAGGATTCCGACCCGTCGGCGACGAGGGACCGGGTGCTCGTCGATGGCGCAGTAGCCGCCATGGGGTTGGCCGCATTGCCGCTGGCCGTCGAGTTGGCGCTGCAGGTCGGGCCTGGCGAGCACTTCGCGACCGCCCAGCTCACAGCGGCGCATGCGATGACCGTGCTCGGCGACGCGACCGGTGCGGAAGCCCGGTACGCGCGCATCGACCCCACGGATTTGACTGTCGCGCAATGGGAGTCGCTCTTGGTGCTCGACGCGTACACCCGGCTGTGGACTCGCAACGACGCGGCGGGCGCCGCGCAGGTCGTGGCGCGCGCCCGGGCCGCCGACGCCGGCCCCGCAGCCCTCGCCGCGGAGGCGATGCTGGCGACCGCGGCCGGCGATCCGCGCGCGGCGCTGGAACTGATCGAGGAGTTCCACACGCACGGCCCCCGCAGCGAGCAGGCCCGCATCACCGTGGGGTGGGCCGAGTTGACGGCGCTGGCCGAGACCGGGCGGATGGCCGAGGTCGAGGAGGTGGTGCGGGCGGGCGCCGCGCTCGCCGAGACCTCGACCCTCATCGCCTACTGGCGCCTGACCCTGGCCTTTCCCCACCTGCGCGCGCACAAACTCGCCGACTCGCCGGAGCGGGTCGAGCAAACCTGGGCGACGGTGCGACGGCAGGTCCCGGCGCAGCCCGGGGTCGTCGTCGGCTGGTTGACCGGCTTCGCCGGCGTCGTCGCGTCGGCGCGCGGCGACCTGGTGGGCGCCGGTGCGACGCTCGATGAAGCGCTCGCCGTCTTCGACGGGGCCGGGGCGCCGCCGGAGATGTGGTGGGCGTTCATCCTCGAGCGCGCCGAAGTCGCCGCGCAGACCGGCGACCGCGCCCTGCTCGGCGCGCTGTTGGAGCGGTTGAGCGCCGGCGAGCACAGCGGGTACGCCTCGATGAGGCCACTGTGGCAGGCGATCGCCGCGTGGGCCGATGCTCTCGACGGGGCACTGACCCCGGCGATCGCCGCTGCGCGCGACGCGGCCCGGGCCGCCCGGGAAGCGGGACAGCTCGCCTTCGAGGCGTATTGCCTGCAAACGGCGGCGAGGTTCGGGTCGAGCGAGGTGGCCGACCGACTCGCCGAGCTGGCCGACGAGTTGCCCGATCTGCCGCGCGCCCGGTTGGCCGCGGTGCACGCCGCCGCGCTGGCGGCCGGCGACGGGGCCGCCCTGATCGCCAGCAGCGAGGAGTATGAGCGGTACGGCGATCTGCTCGGCGCGGTGGACACCGCCGCGCAGGCCGCAACCGCCTATCGGGCCGAGGGGCGGTCGGGATCGGCCCTCACCGCGACCGAGCGGATGCGCCGGCTTGCCGAGCAGACCGGTGCGAACACGCCCGCAATGGCCGCGATCGTCGCCGACGACGGCCTCACCGACCGTCAGCGCGAGATCGTCCGCCTCGCCACAAACGGGTTGTCCAACAAGGAGATCGCGCAGCGGCTCGTCGTCTCGGTGCGCACGGTCGAAGGCCATCTCTACCGCGCCTCACAGATCCTCGGGGCACCGGTTCGGGGGGCGTAGGCCATGATCGGCAACCTCGGAGCCTGACCAGGACGGCTGGCCGGTAAGGTGTGGCCGGTCCGCGCCGCGGGGCACACCGCGGGTGCGCCCCTCTGCTCTACCGAGGATGACGACTGTGAGCACACCAACGGGCGATGCGCCCGCGATCCATGAGGCCGACGGCGATCCGAGCACCTCGGTCTTGGCGGCACTGCGTTCCCCGGCACGACTCAAAACCGAAGTGCTCGCGGGCCTGGTGGTCGCCCTCGCCCTGATCCCCGAAGCCATCTCGTTCTCCCTCATCGCGGGTGTCGATCCCCGCGTCGGGCTGTTCGCGTCGTTCACCATGGCGGTCACCATCGCCATCGTCGGCGGCAGACCCGCGATGATTTCCGCCGCGACCGCGGCGGTCGCCCTGGTCATCGCCCCGGTGGCACGCGAGCACGGCATGGACTACTTCATCGCGACCGTCATCCTGGCCGGGGTCTTCCAGGTGCTGCTCTCCCTGCTCGGCGTGGCGAAGCTGATGCGGTTCATCCCGCGCTCGGTGATGATCGGATTCGTCAACGCCCTGGCCATCCTGATCTTCCTCGCACAACTGCCGCACCTGATCGACGTCCCGGTACTCGTGTATCCGCTGGTCGCCATCGGTCTGGCCATCCTGTTCCTGCTCCCCCGGCTCACCACGATCGTGCCGGCACCACTGGTGGCGATTGTGGTGCTCACCGCCGTCGTGGTCGCCGTCGGCTGGGACGTCCCCACCGTCGGCGATGAAGGGGCACTGCCCGACTCGTTGCCCGCGCTGTTCCTTCCCAACGTGCCGCTGACCACCGGGACCCTGTCGATCATCGCCCCTTACGCACTGGCGATGGCCCTGGTCGGGCTGCTGGAATCCCTGATGACCGCGAAGCTGGTCGATGACATCACCGACACCCACTCGAACAAGACCCGGGAGGCCTGGGGCCAAGGCGTGGCGAACATCGTGACCGGGTTCTTCGGCGGCATGGGCGGCTGCGCAATGATCGGGCAAACCATGATCAACGTGAAGGTCTCCGGAGCCCGTACGCGACTCTCGACCTTTCTCGCCGGCACGTTCCTGTTGGTCCTGGTCGTCGCGCTGGGCGACATCGTGGCGTTGATCCCGATGGCCGCGCTCGTCGCGGTGATGATCATGGTCGCCATCGCAACGTTCGACTGGTACAGCATCAACCCCCGCACCCTGCGACTGATGCCGCGCAGTGAGACCGCGGTCATGCTGGTGACCGTCATCGCCACCGTACTCACCGAAAACCTGGCGATCGGGGTCATTCTCGGTGTCCTCACCGCGATGGTGCTGTTCGCCCGGCGCATCGCCCACATGACGACCGTGCGGCGCATCCCGGTGCCGGAGACCGATCGCGGCGCTGTGATCGACACCCGCCACTACCGGGTCAGCGGCGAGTTGTTCTTCGCCTCCAGCAACGACCTGGTCTACCAGTTCGACTACGTCGGCGACCCGGCGAACGTCGTCATCGACCTCAGCGACGCCGACGTCTGGGACGCTTCGGCGGTCGCCGCCCTCGACGCCGTCCGCCACAAGTATGCCGCCAAGGGAAAGACCGTCACGATCGTCGGCCTCGACGGCCCCAGCCTCGACCGTCTCGACCGCCTCTCGGGCCGACTCGGCGCAGGCCACTGAGGTACTGGGGCACTGGGGCACTGGGGCACTGGGGCACTGGGGCACTGGGGTACTGGGGTACTGAGGCACTGGCTCGTCCCACCCACAGCGACTACACAGCGATTTCCCTGACTCTGGGCAAGATCATGGCGCATTCTGAATCAGACAGGTCGGGCGACAGCATGGGAGGCTGCCGTGAGAGGGACGATTGCCACGGTGCTCACTGCGGTGGGCTGTGCGACGATAGCGGCGCTGCCGGCACCCCCGGCCTCCGCGACCGTCCGATCCGGCATCGGTCTGGCGGCCCCGTCGTCGATGTCGAACTACACCGTCGGTTGCCGCTACGAGGCCCGGGTGAAGGTCGACGATGCGGCGACCGTCGTCAAACTCCTCGAGGCGCCCGCCGGCTCGGAGGGCCGCATGGTCGTCGCGACGACCATCCCCGCCGCCGATAGCGCCGTCCTCGTGTGGACCCCGACCAAGGCGGGCCGGCGCACCCTGTGGGCGGTGCAACCCACCGGCGGCAGGGAGGTCTACACCCGCCCGCTGACCGTCACGGTCTCGACCGGGATCATCGCCGGACCGCTCTGCTTCGGCAGCTGACCGCTAACGCGCCGGCTCGACCTCCGCACTGATCTCGATCGGACCGGTCACCGCATCGGGTGCGCCGAAATAGCGGATGCGATGGGTGCCCGCCTGCGCCGGTGTCCACGCGACGTCCGCGGTGAAGCGGCCCCGCCAGTCCCGATGCCAGGTGATCGTGGTCGTACTCGACGCATCGTCGGCGACGCGCACCCACTCCGGGCCGCTGCGCCGCTCCACCGCGAAATAGGTGGGACGCAGCTCGGCGTTGGGGTGGTCGGTGGTGAATCGCACCGTCACCTCGTCGCCGGCCACGCCGGATTCCGGCGCTTCCCGCACCGAGCACCGATGGTTCCGGCCCCACCGGGGCGCCCCCAGCGGGCTGGGAAACCAGGTGCGCTGCGAGCGCGGCGGCTTCCCCGGCGCTACCGGCTTCCCGTCGCGCATGGCGCCGGCCAAGTCGGCGAAGACTTGCACCAGGGCCGCCAGCTGGTGGCGGCCGAAGACCGTCGCCCCGCCTTCGTAACGCTGCTCGTCATACTCGTCGGGGGTGGTCACGTAGTTGCCGTATCCGTTGGCGTATCCCTGCACGATCACGTCCTGCGGGTCGACGCCGAGCTCATCGGCGACCGCGCGGCGCAAATACAGCCCGGCGACGATGGTCACTTCAAACGGCAGACACAGGAAATACAGGTTCCCCCAGCGCATCAGCTGCAGGAGAAAGGTGTCGTGCACCCAGCGCAGCGGCCCGACCGGGATCAACAGGTCCTTCGGCTTCTGACTCCGTGCCAGCCCGGGTAGCAGCAGGTAGAGCACCCTGCTGGCCCACTCCGGCACGGGATTGTCCTTCCCCTCGTGGAACAGGGGCGAACCCGGGCCGTCGGTCAGCTTCCCCGCCGCGAAGCTGGCCCCGAGGATCGCCCGGCCTGTTCGGCCCGCGGGCGTCTGCTGGCCGGCGAGCCGCAGATAGCGGTGCCGGATGTCGAGCACCGCATCGACTTCTTCACCCTGCTGGCTGGCGAGCCCCAGGGCGGCGGCGAGTTGCCGGTCACCGATGATCGCCGCATTCCGGACCGGGTCGTCAGTCGGCCCGGTGCCCGGCAACAGCGCCAGATTCGGTGAGAGATCTCCAGAGTTGGTTTGGGCGAAGGCGGTGACCAACTCCGGTTGGTCGCCCTGCGGATCGCCTCCGCGTTGCTCCCACGTGTAGGCCGCCCACCCCTTGTTGTCAGCGCTGATCAGCCGATTCGTATTCGGCATCGAGGTTGCGTGCACGGCGAACCAGTTGATCGCCCCCACGAGCTCCCCGTCGCGCTCGAAGCGCACCAGCGTGGTCACCGGGTCGATGCCGTCGGGGAACACCGCGCGGTCGGCCTCGGGGTCACGGTCAAAGGCGGTGCGCGCCCGATTCACGCTCGCGTCGGTGAGGAGGCCACGGCTCAGGATCGCCGCGGTGGGCGCCAGGTCCGCATCCGCCCGCGCGATGGCCTCGACGACGCCGTCGACGACGCGGTCGAAGGTCCGCGGGTGGTGCCCGACGGTGGTGATGTTGTACACGATGTCGTGCCCGTGCCCGCCGGGCCCGCAGTGGGTGTGCGAGGCGGTGAGGACCAGATTCGACGGCCCGTAGCGGTCCCCGAATCGCCGGGCGAGTCGCTCGTACACGGCTGCGACTCCGGCCTGGAAGAACATGCCGATGTCGGCGACGACGAAGGCGATGCGCCGATCCCCGTCATCGAGCACGAAAGCCCGGGCATACTGTCGCGAGAGAATCCCGTTGGTGCGTTGCCCGGGCATGCCGTAGCCCATCATCCCAACACCCCAGGGCTCGCCGGTCACGTCGGCTATCCCCCGGCCGACCATCCATGATTTCTGCATCCGGCCAGACTAGTCACCTGCCTCGGCCAATCGCGACAGCTGTTCGACGACCCGTTCCAACCAGTCGCGGAGCCCTCAATCGGAGTCGGCTCGGGTGAGACCGCGTCAGCGCGGGGCGCGGCGCACGTTGCGTGGATCGGTCAGGAGTAGTCCACCTTGTCCTCCCATGCTTGGTCGAACGCGCCCAACGCGGCGATCGCCGCCGCGTCGGCCACCGTGGCCGACAGGAGTGCCGACGGTACCGCGCCCAGGCGCATCACGCCGCGCGAGTCGCGGAAAGTGACCTGTTTGAGCGCGACGGTGACATCTTCCAGAGGCTGCTGGGCCCCGGAGAAGCCGATCGTCACAGTGATCCCCAGCACCGGAAAGGTGCGCTCAAAGTCGACGATGACTCCGCCATCGCCGGTCTCCCCGCGCTCGTAGCCGCGCTTGGTCGCGGCGGACCGCAACGCGAACATCCCCAGCAGATGACCGGTGAAGTCGTCGACGGAACGCGCCTGCGGATTCGACGGTGAGTAGGCCGACGGAAACTGCCCGAATACCGGCTCAACGCCGTAGCCGTCGAGATGGGTCTGCCACCGCGCCACTGTCTGGTCGTCGAGTGTGGCGGCAGTCACTATCTGCACGGCGGCGTCGGCGGGCAGGGTGTACTCGTCGTCGTGGACGTCGGTCAGCGTGCCATCGTCGAGGGGGCGGAACGCCGTGCCGTCGTCGGCGATCCAGACCAGCCGTTGCGCCAAGATTCCGACAATCGGATGGCCGCGCAGGTAGCGGTTCCAGTCGTCGGCAGACCACGAACGTTCGGCGCACATGGCCTCGTAGAGCCGCTCGGTCGCCTGTTTTACGGCGGACTTCACTGTTCTGCGTGCTGCGGACAGCGCCTTTTTGGCCTCGAGGGCCGCCGTCTCGTCGTCGGAAACCCGCGGTGTCGGAAGGGATTTCAGATGGGTGCCATCCTCGTCGAAGAGGGCGACCGTCCCGCTGGGTGCGATCCGGGCGCGGAATCGTCGCGGCCCGAAGTCCAAGAGCAGTTCCCCGTCGGCGAACCCGGCATCGGGCACGGTACGGTCGGCGAGCTCGGCCGGCGACCATCCGCGCCGCTCGGCGAGCTCAGTGACGCGCTCGCCGGCTTCCCGTTGGATGCCCGGTGTTCGGAAGCGGGTGGCGATGGAGAGCAGCAATTGCGCGGCGGCCGGGTCATCGACCCAACCGAGCATCGCCAACAGCGCCTTGCACTGCGCGGCGCGCCAGCCGTAGTAGGTGCGGATGAACTGTTCCGCGACGGGAGCGGCGTGGGAGCGGCACACGACGGCACAGATCGCGAGCATCCCCTTCTCGGCGATGCTGTTCTCCTGTGCACACCACACGTCGAGGATCCAATTGCCGAATCGCTCAACATCTTCGGGGGCGAACAGACCCAGGTAATAGCGCAACGACCCCGACGGCTCGGGGTTCTTCGCCTTCACCGTCGAGACGACGAGCCATCGCAACGTCGCCTCATCGACGGGCTCCTCGGCACCGGCCCACCGCACCGTCGGGGCAGCCCCCCAGTCGAGCCAGGCGGGCGGGGGCGCTGTCGACTTCGCGACCTGGGCCGCGAGGGTCTCACGGTTGAGGTAGTGATTCGGCGACCGCCCCAGCGCCGTCAGCGCGGTGAGCACCGCATCCTTCCCGCGGTCGGTGCGCTCGGCGTGATAGCGAGCGTCGAGGACATCGACATCATCGACGCTACCGAACTCGGCGAGCCACTCGGCAGCGATCACGCGGGTGTCGATCGACGACGAGCGCAGCGCCGCGACCACCCGTTGATGCCGTCGCGGATCGCGACTCAGCGCATGACGGGCGATCGCCCGTCGCTCCCGCGGGCCCGCGAAGGCCATTCGGTACACGGCGTCGGCGGCCGCGACCGGCAACGGCGCCGCCAGCGCGAGCAGCGTCAGCGCCATGGTGCTGCTGTCGCCCCATCGGTCCGGGCCGCCGTTCTCGGCGATGTCGACAAAGTCGTCAACATGGGCGCTGACCAGTGCGGCGACCTCGTCGTCGGGCCACCCGGCCAGCCGTCCCTGCCATCCCGAGGCGACGACGACGGCGGTCCCGTCGAGGCCGAGTCCGTCGAGCATGGCGATGGTCTGCGTGATCGTGGGCTCACCGGTTCGGTCCCGCAGATCGGCAAGGGCGACGGCAGTCAGGGGGTCGATTTCCGTTCCGCGCCACGTGACCAGCTGCCCGATCCGGTTCAACACGGTGACCACGTTCGCCGCAGTCACGCCCGGCGTTGCCGCATAGGCTTCGATGAGGTCGCCGGCGTCGACGTACCGCGACTCGCCGCGGTGTCGCCGCGGCGCACGCGGGGTTTGCGCCTCGCACAGGATGTCGTGCACCGCGACGTCGTCGAAGTAGGGAGTCTTCAGATAGCTGGTCGCCCTGTTGACGCCGCGCTGCAAGTGCGCGATCGCTGCCCTGATCTCCGGTGTCACCGGGAACGACCAGTCGATCGCCATCGGCGCGCTCGGCTCCGGTGACGGGGTCGGACCGGGAACCGACTCGGTGGCCGCCCAGGAGGCGGCGAGGTCGCGCGCCTCCTCGGAGTCGAGTCCGGCCAGGATGTCGACGGCCCAGCGTCGATCGTCGGGCCGTGCACTCAGCTGCCACAGCGCATCAAGGGCACGCAGCTGACGGCCGCGCTGGGCGCGGCCGACGATCGCGCGTAGCGCCGCCGACATGGGCTCGCCGGGGCAGCGACGCGCGGTGGTCTCCGCCGCGGACAGGATTGTCGACGAGCCGTCGACAAGGAAGCAAGCCAGGGCCGGCGCGAAGTCGCTGAGCGTCTCGGCGGCGACGGGTGCGAGGTTGTCCAGGATCTCCGCGCGCATCCCACCCGGCGCGTCCACCGCAAGGGCCGTCAACGCCGAGCCACTGCGGGCGACGGCCGCGGGATAGTCCGATAGCGCCCGCAGCAACGTGCGCGTGCTCGAATAGGTCGTCGTGCCCGGCCCGGGACGGAACATCGCCGTCACCAGATCACCGCGCATCCCGCCGGCGGCCTCGACGATGGCCTCCAGCGTCGCGAACCGGACGGGCACCGACTCACGCTGATCGACGGCCACCGCGGCGTACTGGTACGTGCGGGTCAGGTCGTTGACGAGGCACTCCCCTCGGTCGCCGCCGGCCAGCGGCTGTAGCGACGGGTCGAAATGGCGGGTCATCGCGCCGACAACCCGGGCCCAGCGCCACCCCTGCTCGGCCGGCGCGCCGTCGAGCTGCGCGTACAGCCGTTGACGCGCCTTGCGTTCGTCACCCATCCACTGCGATGCCCAGGAGCCCGGCTGGGCCGCCGTGATGGCCGCCAATACCGTGGACTCCCCCGCGCCGTGCTCGATGTACTCGGCCACCCGGTCCGGCAGCGATCGGTCGCCGTTGTGCCCCATGTTCTGCTTGATCACCGCCGCGACAGCGTGCGCGAACGACCCACTGCGCTTGCGGTTGAACAACCCCATGGGTCAAACCTAGGCCACCGGGCCGACATGCGAATGACGGCGCATCCCGGCTACCCCTCGGGTGCCGCGGCCCTCAACAGCAGTCGCGCCTGCTCGTCGCCGGCCAGGGTGCGGGTGGTGCGCTGGGCGATCTGCCACAGGTCGTCCACGCGGGTCAGCTCGAAGTGATTGGCGCTGGCCCGCGCGACGAGGAACCGCCCGTCCCGGTGGACCACCAGCAGGGATTCGCACACCGCGACTGCGGTGTCGCCGTCGACGTGGATGCGCGCCGGTCCGAGGAAGTGCGCCGATCCACCGGCGATGAGGCCCTGGTGCGCATCGGAGGCGACCATGGCGCGCACCTCCGCACGACTGCGCATCGACCACTCCTCGACGTCGTAACCGCCGTCGACGGCCCACATCTGTGCGATCGCATCGGCGTCACCGGCGTCGACGAGCGGACCGTACCCGGCGAGCAGCTGCCCGATCTCGACCTGGTCGCGCAGCTGCGCGACCGTGCGCTCGAGGCGCTCGAGGCGCTCGCCCATCGACTCGCTCACAGGTCCTCGGCAATCCCGTGCAGGACGGCCAACTGATCGCAGTAGTGGTCGAGGTCGTCGGCGACCACCTTGCACACGGCGATGGTGGCGCCCAGGTCGCGCAACCGGGCCAACCGGTCGCGCACCGCGTCTCGGTCGGCGCCCGGGTCGAGCGGTCGCCCCGGCGACAGCAGCACCTCGAACCCGGCCGGCGGCCGATGGGCCGCCAGGCACCGGGCCAGCTGGGTGCCGCTCAACCCGAACGGCACCCACCCGGACCCGAACTCGACCGCGCGGCGCAACGACCGCTGCGTGCGCCCGCCGACCCAGATCGTCGGCACCGTGGAGGTTGCGTGCGGTTCGACGGTGAACCCGTCGACCTCCCCCCGGCCCCACGCCCGGCGCAGCTGCGCCAACCGCTCGTCGGCGATCGCACCGCGCCCCTCCCACGTCGCGCCGAGCAGCTCGAACTCCGGCGCCAACGACCCGACCCCGACGCCGAGCACGAGCCGACCGCCACTGAGCAGGTCGAGCGTGCCGTAGCGCTTGGCGATCGCCAACGGCCGGTGATAGCCGAGCACCAGCACCGACGTCGCCAACCGGATGCGGCTGGTGCGGGCGGCGAGGAACGACAACGTGGCCAACGGATCCCAGTAGACCCCGCCGCGCTCGACCGCATCGGCGGCCGGCACGCCGACGTGCTCGGAACACGTGAGGTGGTCATAGCCCAGGTCGTCGGCAGCCGAGGCCACCCGCGCCAGCTCCTCGGGCCCGGCCGCGGCCTCCCACGGATTCGCCAGCCCCGGCTGGGCGGTGACGATCGGCGTCGACAGTCCCAGCCTCATCGGCGGTGCTTCTCGGTGTGCGCCATCAGCGTGCGCATGGCCGCGTCGTTGCGCAGCGCGGTCGCGGCACGGTCGGGCGCGTTGTGCGCCTCGGCCAGGCGGCGGTGCGCGTCGATCACGTGGATCGGCCCGTCGCCCAGCGCGTCGAGCCCCTCCCGGGCGACGTCGTCGGGTTCGGAGACGGTCATGCCGGGGACGTCGAAGTCGAGTCCGATCCGGGCCATGGCCGGGGTGCGGGTCACACCGAGCACGAGTTCGACAACGTCGACCCCGTAGTCGCGCAGCTCCAGCCACAGACTCTCGGCGAACATCCGGCCGAAGGCCTTCACCCCCGAGTAGACCGTGTGCCTGGTCGACCCGAGGTAGCCCGACAGCGACCCGACCAGCAGGATCCCGCCCCGGCCCCGCGCGCGCATGGGCCCGCCGAAGTGGTGGACAAGCGCCATCGGGGTGGTGATGTTGAGGTCGACGACCTTGCCGAAGGCGTCGAGGTCCCCGTCGAGGAACTCGGCGCTGTGCGTGTTGGCGCCCGCGTTGTGGATGAGCAGCCCGACCTCGACGTCATCGACCAGTGCGGCGACCTGATCGGCGGCGTCCGGGTCGGCAAGGTCGGTGGCCAGTACGCGGACCCCCACACCGTGCTCCCGGCACAGCTGCGCCGCCTGGGCCAACGGACCCGGCTTCCGGGCGACGAGCGCGACGTTGATCCCGGCCTCGGCCAACCGCAGCGCGAAACTGCGCCCGACCCCCTCCGAGCCGCCGGTGACCACGGCCCACGGCCCGTACTTCGCTGCGTCGAGAGGCATCCTTCGGTTCTAACACAGCCGGGTGGCGAACTTCGTCCGGATAGGCAGCCCCCGAGGGTGCCATCCCCTCGGGGCCTCTTGTTTGCGACGATGTTGGCCACACGGTCTGCTGTTGTACGCACACTGACAAGGCCCCCACCCAATCCGGGCGGGGGCCTTGTCAGTGTTGCCTACTTGCCAGTGTTGCCTATTCGGCCTAGTCGGCGCCGATGATGAAGGCCTCGAGCTGCTGGCGCGCGATGTCATCGGCGATCTGCTCGGGCGGGCTCTTCATCAGGTAGGCCGAGGCCGGCAGGATCGGGCCGCCCAGGCCACGGTCCTTGGCGATCTTCGCCGCACGCACGGCGTCGATGATGATGCCGGCCGAGTTCGGCGAGTCCCACACCTCGAGCTTGTACTCCAGGTTCAGCGGGGCGTCACCGAACGCGCGGCCCTCCAGGCGGACGTAGGCCCACTTGCGGTCGTCGAGCCACTGGACGTAGTCGCTCGGGCCGATGTGCACGTTCTTGTCGTAGACCTTGCCCGCCAGCGGGCCCTCGAGGATCGAGGTCACGGCCTGGGTCTTGGAGACCTTCTTGGACTCCAGGCGCTCGCGCTCGAGCATGTTCTTGAAGTCCATGTTGCCGCCGACGTTGAGCTGGTACGTGCGGTCGAGTTCCACGCCGCGGTCCTCGAACAGCTTGGCCATCACGCGGTGGGTGATGGTCGCACCGACCTGGCTCTTGATGTCGTCGCCGACGATCGGCACGCCGGCGTCGGCGAACTTCTTGGCCCACACCGGGTCGGAGGCGATGAACACCGGCAGCGCGTTGACGAAGGCCACGCCCGCGTCGATGGCGCACTGCGCGTAGAACTTGTCGGCCTCTTCCGAACCGACCGGGAGATAGGAGACGAGCACGTCGACGTCGGCGGCCTTGAGGGCGGCGACGATGTCCACCCCGGTGCCGTCGGCCTCGGTGATGGTCTCCCGGTAGTACTTGCCGAGGCCGTCGAGGGTGTGACCGCGCTGGACGGGCACGTTGAGCGGCGGCACGTCGCAGATCTTGATGGTGTTGTTCTCGCTGGCGTTGATCGCCTCGGAGAGGTCGAAGCCGACCTTCTTGGCGTCGACGTCGAAGGCGGCGACGAACTCGACGTCGCGCACGTGGTACTCGCCGAACTTGACGTGCATCAAGCCGGGCACGGTCGCGTTCTCGTCGGCATCGCGGTAGTAATGGACTCCCTGGACCAGGGATGAGGCGCAGTTACCCACGCCGACAATAGCCACACGGACCTTATTGGGCTCACCCATGGTCGGGCTCTCCTTTTCTCCTCGACGACGCAGCTTTCTCCGCCGTCGTTGCATTACTTGTCTTCTCATCGGCGTCAGAAGCCTCTGCCGCGATGAGTTCGTTGAGCCAGCGGACTTCGCGTTCGCTGGATTCCAGGCTCAGCTCGTGGAGCTGCCTGCTGTAGCGATCATCAGCGCGACCGGTCCGGCCGAGCATGTCGCGCAGCCCCTCCCGACGCTCCTCGACCTGCCGACGTCGGCCCTCCAAGATGCGCATCCGCGCCACGGCGGGGGTGCGACTGAAGAAGGCCAGGTGCACACCGAAACCGTCATCGGTGTAGTTCTGCGGGCCGGTGTCGGCGACGAGTTCGTTGAAACGGACCCGACCGGCCTCGGTCAGCACATAGACCCGGCGACCGCGACGCACCTTGGTGCCGTCGGGACTCGTGTCTTCAACGATCAATCCATCGGCCTGCATCCGGCGCAGCGTCGGGTAAAGCGAGCCGTACGAGAACGCACGGAACGCGCCCAGCAGTCCGGTGAGCCGCTTGCGCAACTCGTAGCCGTGCATCGGCGCTTCGAGCAGGAGGCCGAGGATTGCCAATTCCAGCAAGACCCTTCCCCTTCCTCTAGGCCGCACACAACCGTGCGGTCGGGCCTATCACGATGAGCCATCAGATCGATGCTGCGATCAAATGTATCGCACCGATATATACCGGTGCCAGTCCGGTGGCCGAGATCACGTCCTCCGAAGTGCCCCACGATTGCGCGAGTACTCTCTGACCCATGGCCGCGCCCAGTCCCGACACCCCCGCGTGGGACGAGGCTGCCCCCCGCCAGGTCGTCGACTACGCGTTGCGCCGCCGGGCCCGTCTGGCCGAAGTCGACTCCGGCCGCATCGGCGTCGGCGAGGTGTGCGACGCCAACCCCTACCTGTTGACGGCGGCCTCCTTCCACGGCACCACCTCCGACGCCGCCTGCCCGATCTGCCGCAAAGAGGCTCTGACCCTGGTGTCCTGGGTCTTCGGCGACCGGCTCGGCCAGGCATCGGGCTCGGCCCGCTCGGCCGCCGAAATCGAGCAACTCGCACACAACCACGCCGAGTTCTCGGTGCACGTCGTCGAGGTGTGCCGCACCTGCCATTGGAACCATTTGGTCCGCTCCTACGTTTCCGGCCTGAAATCTCCGCCACCGCGAACGCGTAAAATGGCGAAGTGATTCTTGCGCCGACCGCATACTGTCGTGAACCCGGCAGCGCGCGGCGCGGCACACCGAAAGGCAACACATGAGCAGCGCCAACGAGTCACCGCCGAGCGGTTCCTCCAGTTCAAGCGGTAAACCCGGATCAGCGGCGGGCAAGTCGCTGGCGGCGGCCCGCACCAAGGCGAGGTCGGCCAAGCAGAAGCGCTTCGCCTGGGCCGCGGGTCTGGCCGGCGCCGTCATCCCGGTCATCGCCATCGTCGGCATCCTGGCGTTTCTGATCACCTACGTCTTCGCCCACGTGCCCGCATCCGGTGAGATCAAGCACAACCAGGTCGCCAACATCCTCTACAAGGACAACTCGGTGATGACGAAGGTCATCCCGCCCGAGGGCAACCGGACCGACGTCAAGATCACCGACATCCCCAGGTCCCTGCAGGACGCCGTCATCGCCGCCGAGGACCGCGAGTTCCGCAGCAACTCCGGCTACTCGGTCCGCGGCCTCGGCCGGGCCGTCGTCGGCCGTCTGACCAGCCGCGAGGATGCCGGCGGCGGTTCGACGATCACCCAGCAGTATGTGAAGAACGCCCTCGTCGGCGACGAGCACTCCTACCGCCGCAAGTTCGTCGAGTTGGCCATCGCCACCAAGATGAGCAACGAGTGGACCAAAGACGACATCATGGCCGCGTACCTGAACACGATCTATTTCGGGCGCGGTGCCTACGGCGTCTCCGCGGCGGCGCAGGCCTATTTCCGCAAGGACGTCTCCAAACTGACGACCGAGGAGTCGGCGGTCCTGGCGGCATCGATCCGCTCCCCCTCCAACTACGACCCCGATACCAATCCCGAGGCCGCGCACCTGCGCTGGAATTACGTGCTCGACGGCATGGTGTCGATCGGGGCGCTCAACGCCGGCGAGCGCGCCTCGATGACCTACCCGAAGGTCGTGAAGTACCGCGAGGGCGGCGCCCAGAAGGACGACGGGCCGATGGGCCTGGTCAAGCGCCAGGTGCTCGCCGAGCTCGACGAACTCGGGATCACCGAGCAACAGGTCCGCACCGAGGGCCTCAAGATCACCACGACGATTGACAAGAAGACCCAGAACTCGCTCGTTTCCGCGGCCGCCAAGACCGCCGACTACCCGAAGACCACGCGCACCGGCATCGTGTCCATCGACCCGCAGACCGGCGGGATCGTCGGCTACTACGGCGGCAAGGACGGCCAGGGCTGGGACTACGCCAGCGCCGGGCTGCAGACCGGCTCGTCGTTCAAGGTGTTCGCCCTCGTCGCGGCACTCGAGCAGGACGTCCCGCTGTCGAAGATCTACAGCTCGGCACCGTATGAGGGCTCGGGCGGACTGGTGGTGACGAACTCCGACGGCGAGTCGTGCGGGTCGTGCAACCTGGCGACGGCGATGAAGATGTCCCTCAACACCGTCTACTACCGCCTGATGATGGATCTCAACGGGCAAGCGCAGGCCGTCGCGGACGCCGCCCACAAGGCGGGCGTGGCCGAGAGCTTCGGCGATATCAAGCACACACTGCAAGAGAAGAACGGCGGCACCGAGGGCGGCGTCGTCCTGGGGCAGTACGCCTCCCGCGTCCTGGACATGGCCTCGGCTTACGCGACGCTCGCCGCGTCGGGGATCTACCGCAAGCCGCACTTCGTGACCAAGGTCGAGAACAACGACGGCGTGGTCCTCTACAACCGCAAGCCCGATCCGGGCAAGCGCGTGTTCGCCGCCAAAGTCGCCGACAACGTGACCGCCGCCCTGTCGCCGATCGCCGCCTACTCCAACGGCAACGGCCTGTCGGACTCGACCTACGGCTCCCGGCCGTCGGCGGCGAAGACCGGTACCGCACAGCTCGGCAACACCGGCGACAACAAGGACGCCTGGATGGTCGGCTACACCCCGCAGCTGTCGACGGCGGTCTGGGTGGGCACCGACAAGGGCACCGCACTGCGCACGCCGTGGGGCGGCCCGGTCTACGGCTCAGGTCTGCCCGCGCAGATCTGGAAGGCCGCTATGGACGGCGCACTCGAGGGCGAACAGATCAAGCAGTTCCCCACCCCCGAGGCGGTCGGCGGCCAGGCCGGTGTGCCGTATGAGGCGCCACCGCCGCCGAAGCGCACGCCCCGCACGCGCGACGACGACGAGCGCCCCCGCCTGCCGGGCGAGGGCTCCGACGGCAACATCACGCTGGCACCCGGCATCACCATCCCGGCGCCGGGCGGGCGCCCGCGCCAGCGCCCGCACCCCCAGCGCCGGCCGCCGCGCGGCTACTGACACGGGTTCGGGGGTTCGGTGACGTCACCGGTGCCGTTGGCGCGCGACCATGACCGCATCGTGCGGCGGTGGGCGCCGTCGCACGACGATCCGCTGATCGTCCCGGCCGCCGGGCGGATCGGCGGGCCGCTCGGTCGGCACGCCGCGGTCGGGCGTGCCCGGTTCTCCGCGCTACGGGTGCTCTTCGCCCTCGCACTGCTGGGCCTGGCCCTCGGCTGGTCGGGCAAGACCGCCTGTCTGCAGCAGACGCCCGACACTGCATCGGCGCTCCCCGCCGCCGGCGCGTCCGCACACCGCTCCCCCGACACCGGGATGCGCTTGAACTGGGACGGCCAGCGCGAGTGGTACTCGATGTGCTTCACCACGATCCCGCCGACGTTCACCCGCAAGCACCTCTCCGACGGCGTGCCCTACTGGACGTCGTGGACCGAGCAGGTCGCCGGCAAGCCGCAGACCTATCGCATGGACGCCCCCGTCGGCACCGGACTGTTCGCCTATGCCGCGGCGCGGGTGACTGCCGGCTGGCAGCAGTTGCACAGCCGCTGGGGGGTTCCCTCGGCGATCAGCCCGGTGGTGTTCTTCACGATCGTCGCGCTGGTCCTGGCGCTGTGCTGGCTGGTGACGATCTGGGCGTTGGTCAAGATCGCCGACGAGCGCCGCTGGTTCGTCTGGGTCGCGGCGCTGTCGCCGGTGATCGTCGTGCACGCCTTCACCGCCTTCGACCTGGTGACGGTCGCGCTGGTGCTGACCGGGCTACTGGCCGCCGACCGGCACCGGTGGTGGGCCTCGGGCGTGCTGCTCGGCTTGGCCCTGACCACCGCGTACTGGCCGCTGCTGATCCTGGTCGCACTGGCCCTTGATGCCCGTACCCGGGGTATCGGGCGCGAGCCGTTGCTGCGTACCGTCGGCGCCGCCCTAGCGGTGTGGCTCGCCGTGAACCTGCCGGTGATGATCGGGGCCGGCACCGGTTGGTTGACCTCGTGGCGCTATGCGGCCGCGCGCGCCCCCGAGCCCGACAGCATCTACGGCGCCCTCGCCAACCTGACCAAGCTCAACCTCAACATCACCGCGGTCAACGTGATCTCGCTGGTGCTCGTGGTGGCGACGGTCGCCGCGATCATCGTCGCCGTGGTGCGCGCACCTCGCCCGTTCAATGTGTATGCGATCGCCTTCCTGCTGGTGGCGGGGGCCCTGATGGTGTCGAAGACGTGGAGCCCGCAGAGCGCCCTGTGGCTGGTCCCACTGGCAGTGCTGGCGGTGCGCTCGAGTCGGATCCTGCTGGCCTGGATGCTGGTCGAGGCGCTGGCCTGGGTGCCGCGGATGGGCGTCTACCTGGCCCCCGAGCACCATTGGCTGCCGCCGCAGTTCTACACGTTGGCGGTCGTGGTGCGGATCGTCGCCCTGGCCGGCGTGTGCTTCCACCTCCTGTGGGAGCACTATGACGAACCCGAGTCGGCCGATCCGCTGCCGACCCATCTGGGCCGTTCACCCGTCCCGGTCTTCTGAACCTGCACCGAGGTCCTGCACCTGCCGAAATCGTCCGGATCCGGGGCCGGCGAGGGGATATGCCCCTCAACGGCCTGAGTGCCGGACGTTGTTGGCAACTGATGGAACCGTCCACACGGGTGCGCGCGTCCAATAGACATGGACTTCGGCGTTTTCACGCGCAGAGAACTGATCGGACTCGGGTACAGCGACGCCCAGATCAAGCGGGCCGTCCGCCACGGGACACTGACCCGACTGCGGACCGGCTGGTACGCGCGCGCCGGTGCAGACCCCGATGTGATCATGGCGGTGCGCAAGGGCGGTGCCCTGGCCTGCGTATCGGCGCTGCACAAACACGGGCTCTGGGTACCGCCCGGTCCTGGCCGCAATCACGTTCGCCGGAGCAAGCACCACGCGACGGCCGGGCCCGGGTGGTGTCGCGGATACGGCGGGCCCTACCCGGTCGAGCGGGCCGTGGACGACATCCCCCAGGCATTGTTGTGCGCCGCCCGCTGTGTCGACGAGGACTACTGGATCGCGATCGCCGATTCCCTGCTGCACCGACGGAGCCTGTCGCTCGACGACCTGTGTCGCGCGCTACCGTGTGTACCGCCGGCGGTGCAGCGCCTCCTGCGCCAGTGTGACGCGCAATCGCAGTCGGGGACCGAATCGATCGCCCGGGCACGCCTGCGCCGCGAGGGCTTCGCGGTGGTCGTGCAGCCCGCAGTCGCCTCGTACCACGGCCACGCCGACCTGCGGATCGGCCGGCTCCTCCTCGAATGCGACAGCTTCGAATTCCACAACGTGGACCGCGATGCCTACCGGTACGACCGCTATCGCGACCGGAAGTCGCTGGTCGGTGGCTGGTTCACCATGCGCCTGACCTATGACGACATCGTGTACGGCTGGCCCGAGGCCCTGGCCGACATCCGCGCATTCACCCGCGCCGACCGCCACCGCTTCCCCCGCGACCGCAGCGCCGGGTGAGCGGCTGCCAACATCGTCCGGATCCGGGGGCGGCAAGGGGATATGCCCCTCGCGAGCCCGACTTCCGGATACTTCTGGCAGCTACCCGATGCGTTCAAGCAGCCGCGCCTTTGCCACGGGCCAGTCCTCATCGGTCATCGCGTACTGGGCGGTGGTGCGCCAGCCGTCGCCAAAGCGGCGGTGTTTGCGCAGCAAGCCCTCGAACTGAGCGCCGAGCTTGGCGATCGCCGCGCGCGAGCGCGCATTGCTCTCATGCGTGTGCCACACGACGCGGACCGCACCGTAGTCTTCAAACGCGTTGCGCAGCAACAGGAATTTGCTGGTCGGGTTCACCACGGTGCCCTGGGCGGATTCGGTATAGAAGGTATAGCCCACCGACACGCTCAGCGACGACGGATCGATCTCGTAGTAACTGGTCGACCCGACTATCGCGCCGTCGAGCAGCACCGTATACGCCAGTCGCGTCCGCGCCTCCCGCGCCCGCAGCGCCGTGTCCACAAACTCCTGCGCCTCCACGGGGGTCGTCGGCGCACCGGGCCACCACTTGAAATCCTCAGGATCACCGACCAGTCCACCCAGCGCCTCGGCATCGGTGGCCACCAACGGCCGAAGACTCACCGCCCCGTACTCGAGGGTCGACGCACCCACCCATTCGTCACTCACCCGAGTAGGCTACGACCTGCTCAACCCACGCGGAAACGGGTTTCCACTGCGCAGCTCCGACCTGCCACTACACCAGGACGGCGACGAGCAGGGCCGCCACGGCGATCGCTGGCGCCATCCCCTGCTTCACCGCGGCGCCCCGATGCACTGGCGACGAAACACCCAGCACCAATGCGGCGGCCAGCATCGAACCCGCCCCGGCAAAGATCAGCGCGTCACCGATGCCCGCATGGTCGCCGATGATCCGGAACAGCACGCCCACGACGGTGACCACTGCGAGGAACATGGTGGCACCCGAGAGGGTCATGGGTCGAGCCTACGTCGATGCCACCGGCATCGCGCGACGATCGGGCAGTGGAGCCCGACGGTCGGGCAGCCGGAAGCCGAAGGACGCCAACGGCTCTCGCGGCGATGCCTTGACAAACGCGAAGATCAGGTAGACCAGCAGCACCGCGTGCACCCACACCCCGAAGTTCACGCCGCCGATGACCCACCACTTCATCGGTGGGTTCGACGGGTCGTTGAGGATGCCGAAGAGGCGGAAGATCGTGAGATCCAGCGCCAGATCGGCGACGAGGTAGGCGACGATGACCTGCCAGCGGATGTTCAGCAGCACGAAGAACGGCAGGATCCACAGCGTGTACTGCGGCGAATGCACCTTGTGGAACACCATGAACCCGGCAAGCATCGCGCCGCACACCCCGATCCACGGGTAGACGCCCAGCGTCACCTTGTCCGGGCGGTACACCCGCCAGCCCAGCCACCCCGCTAGTGCGAACGACCCGACGATGAGCAGCGGCGACGCGATCCCTACGATCGTGTTGTACAGGTCGGTCTGACCGCCGGTGAGGTGGCGCAGCCCCCAGTACCAGATCGAGTTGGTGTCGATGTCGGCCTTGCGCTTGCCCTGGAAGGACAGGGATCCGCGCCAACCCTCCCAGCCCAGGATCATGAACGGCGCCTGGGTGGCGGTGACGGTGGCGGTGGCCGCGCCGGCGACCACGCCGAATCCGCGCCAGTCCAGGTCGGCCGCGACATCGGCCGGGGAGCGGAACCGGCGCACGAACCCGCCCCCGCGGGTCAGCACGTAGAGCGCCAGTGGCAAGACGCAGAATCCCGGATACATCTTCAGGCTGAATCCGATGCCGAACAGGATCGCGGCCCACACCGCCGCAGTGCGCAGCGACAACCGGGGATTGCCGTCACCGTCGAGCGACGCGCCGTAGGCGACGACGGCGATGCCGCCGACGCAGGTCGCGACGACGGGCAGTTCCCAGTTGTGGAACGCGTAGAGCACCAGCGGCGGGGTGGCCGCCCACAGCAGCGCCCACCAGCGCACCAGGTACACCAGCAGCAGCGTGACGATGATGCCGAACGGCGCCAGCAGGATCACCGAGTGGATGAAGAAGGACAGGTCCGAGTGGGCGCCGATCGCGCCGAGCCACATCAACATCCCCGAGAGGACCGGGTACTCGACGGAGCCGCCGACGAGATGGCCCTGCTCGGTGATCGCGCCGTGGATGTAGGGGAAGACGTGGTTGTTGATCTCCCGCCCGGTCCACAGGTTCATCATGTCCGAGTAGCACGGGATGACCGCGTGCGGATCGCCCACCGGCCAGCGCCGCGACCGGCCCTCGGCGTTGAACGGCGGCCCGCCGCACTTCACCTTCGCCGCGAAGCTCCACGCCATCGCCACGCAGGTGAACAACACGGAGACGACGGCCGCGAGGACGGCCTCGCCGCGCCGGGTGCGGTCCAGCGGTCCGAGTTGCAGGTCCTTGCCGCCGTTAGACATGCGCTACACGTTAGCGGCCGGACGATTTCGCAGGTCAGCCGGTCCTCGTGTATCTTTGAGCGGTTGCCGACGCAGGCGACCCTCCTGCCGCGGACCGTCCGTGGCCGATTAGCCCATAGGAGGTGATGTGGTCTTATGCGTCACTACGAACTGATGGTAATCCTCGATCCGAGCTTGGACGAGCGCACCGTCGCCCCCTCCCTGGATACCTTCCTCAACGTCATCCGCAAGGATGGCGGCACCGTGGACGGTGTCGACATCTGGGGCAAGCGCCGTCTTGCCTACGAGATCGAGAAGAACAACGAAGGCATCTACGCCGTCATCGATCTGAATGCGGAGCCGGACACGGTCAAGGAGCTCGACCGTCAGCTGAAGCTGAACGAGTCGGTGCTGCGGACCAAGGTCCTGCGCAAGTGAGCCTGCGCGACTTCGCGTAACGGCTCGCGCATGTCGGTGCCGGTCCATAGGCTGGGGACCAAACAATCCCGGTCGGAGCGGCACGTCGAGCACGCGCCCCACCGTCGGAATCACCACAAACCTCGAGGGGAAGCACATGGCTGGAGAAACGGTAATCACCGTCATCGGGAATCTGACGGCCGACCCGGAACTGCGTTTCACGCCGTCCGGTGCCGCGGTCGCCAACTTCACGGTGGCGTCGACGCCGCGCACCTTCGACCGTCAGACCAATGAATGGAAAGACGGCGAGGCACTCTTCCTGCGGTGCAACATCTGGCGCGAGGCAGCCGAGAACGTGACGGAGTCCCTGACCAAGGGTGCCCGTGTCATCGTCTCCGGACGCCTCAAGCAGCGCTCCTTCGAGACGCGTGAGGGTGAGAAGCGCACGGTGTACGAGCTCGACGTCGACGAGATCGGCCCGTCGCTGCGATATGCCACGGCCAAGGTCACGCGCGCTGCGCGCGGCGGCGGCGGTGGCTTCGGTTCGGCCGGCGGCGGCGGTTCCCGCCCCGCGTCGAGCCAGCCCGCGGCGAACGAGGATCCGTGGGGCAGCGCGCCCCCGGCCTCGGGCGGCGCCGCTGATGAACCACCTTTCTGAGATCTATCTGGAGTAATACATGGCAAAGCAAAAGGGTCGGAAGCCCCGCGTCGAAAAGGTCATCAAGGCCAAGGCGTGCAGCTTCTGCAAGGAAAAGAGCCAGGTCATCGACTACAAGGACACCGCGCTGCTGCGTCGGTTCCTGTCGGACCGCGGCAAGATTCGGTCGCGTCGGGTGACTGGTAACTGCGTGCAGCACCAGCGCGACGTCGCGATCGCCGTCAAGAACTCGCGCGAGGTGGCGCTGTTGCCGTTCACCTCGTCGGGCCGCTGAGCGGGAAGGGATACGGACTGATGAAGCTCATCCTGACTGCCGCTGTGGACAACCTCGGTATCGCTGGCGATACCGTCGAGGTCAAGGACGGCTACGGCCGCAACTACCTGCTCCCGCGCGGCCTGGCGATCGTCGCCACCAAGGGCGCCGAGAAGCAGGTCGAGGGCATCAAGCGGGCGCGCGACGCCCGCGAGGTGCGCGACGTGGAGCACGCCAACGAGCTGAAGCAGGCCCTCGAGGGCCTCGCGTCGGTGCCGTTGGGCGTGAAGACGCACGACTCGGGCAAGCTGTTCGGCTCGGTGACCACCGGCGACGTCGTCGGTGCCATCAAGAAGGCCGGCGGACCCGCCGTCGACAAGCGCACCGTGGAACTGCCCAAGGGGCACATCAAGGCGACCGGCACCTACCCGGTGACCGTGCGGCTGAACCAGAACGTCGCTGCCAACTTCGAGTTGGCCGTCGTCGCGGAGTAGCCCACGCCGCACACGCGAAACCGCCGCCCGGTCGATCCGGGCGGCGGTTTTCGTTTGCGTTGCGATGGCGGCCGTGGCCGCACCGGTCGCTACCGAAGGCTCGGCGGTAGCAGATACGCCGGTGGGTTGGGGCTGCGGACATCTGCGGGCGCGTAGAACTTGTGCCACTTGGGGCTGATCACGAACGCGCGCCCGCCGGTCCACATGCAGGACACGACGTGGGTGCGCGGGCGGGCGCAGGTGATGTTGTAGATGCTGATGCTGCGCTTGACGGGCAGGACTGGCGCACGGAAGTACGCCTGCGGCACCAGGTTCACCGTGGGCGCGGCGAGGCCCTCCGGGGTGATCCACCAGGGCCCCTGATGGTTGTTGAGCAGCACGCCCTGCATGCCGGCCGGAGCGGTCGCGGGATGCCCCTTGCACGCGACACGACCGGGGTACTGCCCGATCGAGCAGTAGAACCCGCCGGCGCTGAAATAGGCGCGGCCGTTGTTGTCGTAGTTGTAGGAGACGTAGCGCGTCGCGTCCACGGCCGGGTAGGCGTTGAAGTCGAGTTCGGGCGGCGTCGCGGCAGCGGACAGGCCGGGCGCGAGAGCGAGCGCAGAGGCGACCGCCAAGATCGCAGTCGCCGCGCGCAGCAGTGCACTTCTCATGCGGGTACTCCCCCTCTGGTTTGCTGTATGACATTCCACCACGAGACACCGCACGGCGGAACGGCTGGGGATAAATCGCGGCCCGCGCACCGAGACCGGCTGGACGTACACCAATCGTTGTGACCCCGTTCACATTGTGTACCCGCTACCAGGGTTGAGGGTTTGCTCGAGAGTTGTTTCGGCGCGTTGCGCGCGACACGCCGACGACGGTGAGAGAGCCGCCGTGTGGACAAGGTTTTCACACTGTGACCAGGGGAAACGGTCTGACAAGTCGCGTATCCAAATAGTTGTCCCCCATTCTTTCCACAACCTTTCACGCACAACGGGCCGCAATCCACAGGTTGTCCACAGCGCCGTCCACAGGGGGCGTTTTACGTGGCGCACGATGCCAAATATCGTTCCTCCGGTAGATCGCGAAGCCCTTGGCGACGCGGAGGCGGGACGGCACCGGGACTCAACCTTCCGGGAACCTCCTGAAGCCGTGCTTGTCAGGGGTCTCGCGTATCAATGGAGCAATGGCGGGCCAACGGCGGCCTGGACTATGTGGGGCGGGAGTTCCGAAAGGGGTGGTCGAGTGTCTGTGACCGAAGAACAGGGTCACGAGCCCATGCCCGAGGATCTGCCGACCGAAGAATTCGGCCGACAGCCCCCGCAGGACCAGGCCGCAGAACAGTCGGTGCTCGGCGGCATGATGCTCTCCAAGGACGCCATCGCCGACGTGCTGGAGAAGATCCGGTCCGCCGACTTCTACCTGCCGTCGCACCAGGCCGTCTACGACGCGATCCTCGAGCTGTACGGCAAGGGCGAGCCGGCCGACGCGGTCACCGTCGCCGCCGAGCTCGAGCGCCGCGGCGACCTCAAGCGCGTCGGCGGCGCCCCGTACCTGCACACCCTGATCTCGACGGTCCCGACCGCGGCCAACGCCGGGTTCTACGCCGAGATCGTCGCGGAGAAGGCGATCCTGCGCCGGCTGGTCGAGGCCGGCACGCGCATCGTGCAGTTCGGCTACGCCGGCGGTGAGGGCCAGGACGTCGCCGAAGTCGTCGACCGCGCGCAGGCCGAGGTCTACGACGTCACCGAGCGCCGTACCGCCGAGGACTACATCCCGCTCGAGGAACTTCTGCAGCCGACGATGGACGAGCTCGACTCCATCGCCTCGCGCGGCGGGATCTCGCTGGGCGTGCCGACCGGCTTCGCCGACCTGGACAAGCTCACCAACGGGCTGCACCCGGGGCAGATGATCATCGTCGCGGCCCGTCCCGGCGTCGGCAAGGCCCTCGCCCTGGACACCCCGCTGCCCACGCCGGACGGCTGGACGACGATGGGCAACGTCGCCGTCGGCGGCTACCTGCTCGATGCCGACGGCATGCCCACGCGCGTGGTCGCGAGCACCGAGGTGCTGACCGGCCGGCCCTGTTTCGCGGTGCGGTTCAACGACGGCGGCGTCCTGGTGGCCGATGCCGCCCACCAGTGGAGGGCCCAACTCGACGACCGCACCGTGGTCGCCACCACCGAGGAGCTGCGCCCGCACGTCGGCACCGTCGCGATCCGTCATACCGAGCCGTTGGAGTTGCCGCGGCGGCGGTTCGCCTACGGCCCGTACACGGTCGGCGCACTGGCCGGGATGGCCTTCGACGACCCCGAGATCACGATGCGCATCGAGGCCGAGGGCGAGGTCGACGTGATGGCGCTGATGGCCGACCTGGGCGGCCAGGTGCCCATCGAGTACCTGCGCGGCTCGATCGCCCAACGCCGCGCGCTACTGGCCGGAATCCTCGACGCGCGCGCCATCGTCGAAGAGGACGGTCGGATCACCGTCGCCGCCGCCACCCGCCACATGACCTTCGTCGTCGCCGATCTCGTTGCGGGGCTGGGATATTCCTATCGCCGGTTGGCATCGGGCTGGCTCAGTGTGGAGGCCGACGACGACGTGTTCACGGTGCACCACAAGGCTATTCGGCACAAGGAGCTGCGCCAGGTGTCGCGGTCGCGGCGAATCGTCGCGATCACACCGGTGCCCAGCGTGCCGGTGCGCTGCGTGCAGGTCGAGAACGCCGCACACCTGTACCTGGCCGGCGAGGCGATGGTGCCGACACACAACTCGACGCTGGCGATGGACTTCCTGCGGTCCTGCTCGATCACCCACGGGCTGACCGGTGCAATGTTCTCGTTGGAGATGAACAAGACCGAGATCGTCATGCGGCTGCTCTCCGCCGAGGCGAAGGTCAAGCTGTCGGACATGCGCGCCGGGTCGATGAGCGACGACGACTGGACGCGGCTGGCGCGGCGGATGGGCGAGATCTCCGAGGCGCCGCTGTTCATCGACGACTCGCCGAACCTGACGATGATGGAGATCCGCGCCAAGGCCCGGCGCCTCAAGCAGCGCCACGACCTGAAGATGGTCGTCGTGGACTACATGCAGCTGATGACCTCGGGCAAGAAGGTCGAGTCGCGCCAACAAGAGGTGTCCGAGTTCTCCCGGTCGCTCAAGCTGCTGGCCAAGGAGCTCGAAGTGCCGGTGGTCGCGATCTCGCAGCTCAACCGTGGCCCGGAACAACGCACCGATAAGCGGCCACAGGTCTCCGACCTGCGCGAATCGGGCTCGCTGGAACAGGATGCCGACATGGTCATCCTGCTGCACCGGCCCGACTCCATCGAGCGCGACGACCCGCGTGCCGGCGAGGCCGACATCATCGTGGGCAAGCACCGCAACGGGCCGACCGCGACGATCACCGTGGCCCACCAGCTGCACCTCAGCCGCTTCGTCGACATGGCGCGCGGCTGATCCCAGCCATCGAGGTTCTCCGGACACCAAGGCTCCCGCACAGCCGCCCGCGCGGATCTACACTCTTCCCCATGGGTGACATCAAGAAGGTCGTTGTGTTGGGGACCGGAGTACTCGGTTCGCAAATTGCTTACCAGACTGCGTACTCGGGCTTCGACGTCGCGGTGTACGACATCAACCAAGAGGCCATCGACAAGGCCAAGGACACCACCTTTCCCGGTCTGGCCACGACCTACCTCGGCGAGGTGAAGGGGGCCGATCAGGCTTCCGTCGACGCCGCCCTGGGCCGGCTGAGCTACCACACCGACTTGGCCTCCGCGGCCGCCGACGCCGACATCGTCGTCGAAGCGATCCCCGAGGTCCTCACGATCAAGGAAGACACTTTCGGCACGCTCAACGAGGTGGCGCCGGAGCGAACGATCTTCTGCACCAACTCTTCGACGCTGCTGCCCAGCGACATCGCGCCGTCCACCGGGCGTCCGGACCGGTTCCTGGCCATGCACTTCGCCAATCGGGTGTGGACGTTCAACACGGCGGAGATCATGGGCACGCCGCAGACCAGCAAGGAGTCGTTCGACACCGTCGTCGCCTTCGCCAAGGACATCGGCATGGTCCCGATCCCGATGCACAAGGAGAAGGCCGGCTATGTCCTGAACTCGCTGCTGGTCCCACTCCTGTCCGCGGCCGCCGAGCTCGCGGCCGGCGACTACGCCGACCCGAAGAGCGTCGACGACGTGTGGCGCATCGCCACCGGCGCCCCACTCGGCCCGTTCCAGATCTACGACATCATCGGGCTCAATACGCCGTACCACATCATGATGAGCGGCGACGCCGAGCAGCAGAAGCTCGGTGAATGGCTCAAGACGAACTACATCGACAAGGGTCGCCTCGGTCTGGCCAGCGGCCACGGGTTCTACGACTACGAGTAGGCGAGTCACCACAGACCAGGCTCCGACCATGACGTATGGCGCGATCACACGATCACTGAGGATCGGCGTCGGCCTCGCCGGGGCCGTCGCCCTTCTCGCCGTGGGCGGGTGCGGCGGCGAGAGCCAGACGGCACAATCACCGTCGACGGTGACCGTCATCAGCACCGAGACGACGACGGCGACGGCGACGGCGAAACCGAGCGAATCCTCCACCGCTGCACCGGAATCCACACCCGGAACCACCACCAGCACGTCGAACGACGAGGCGACGTTTCTCATGCCCAACCTGGTCGGCAAGGTCTTGCAAACCGCGCAGGACGAGATGCAACGGGTTTCGGGCAACCCGGTCTTCTACACCTCGTCGACAGATGCGACCGGTGCTGGCCGACGCCAGATCCGCGACCGCAACTGGGTGGTCTGCAGCCAATCGGTGCCGCCCGGAACGGTGGTCCCGGTCCACGGTCGCACGATCGACTTTTCCGTCGTGAAGACCGGCGAGACCTGTCCCTGAGTGCGCCGGGAAGGATTCTCACCGGTCATGGCATGGCCACCTTCGCGGCGAGCCGAAAGGTCTCGATGATGTGTTCCCGGTTCAGCCTGCCGTCGGATCGATCCTCGGGGCCACGCGATCCGAAGCCTTCTGGGCATCGCCTCCGGAGAGGACCAGCGCCCGCGGGGGCTCACCCAGCCGACCACCAGGGCACGACATTCCAATTCAGTGTGAGGTCGTAGCTGACGCCGGCCTCCTCCGTCGCCTCGTAGTAGTTGCGGGCAGTCGGGTCGTTGTTGTGATTGATTCGGCGGTCTCGTCGCGCATCTCGTCGACCCATCGGTTCAACTCGCCCACCTTGCCGTCGTAGCGTCGCGCCATCCGCTCCTCGACGTTTCGGGGTGCGTGGACCTTGCTGAGCAGTTCGCCGCGCTCATAGGCATGGCGATTCCAGACGGTCATTGGAGGTCGCCTCGCGGCTGGCGATCACGAGCGGACCCGGGCAACGGCATCTGGCTGGGGATGGCGACGGCGCCCCAGGCGGCGGACTCGACCGCAGCGTCGCGCAAGAATTGTGCGTGCAGCTCGTCGGCGACGGCTTGCCCCGCGACGTCGAGCTCGTCGATCTCCGCGACGCCGTCGACCCACCTTTGCCGATCAGCCTGGCGCTGCACGTCGGCAACGGCGTCCCGCAGGGCATCGAGCGCCTCCAGCCGTGCGAGCAATGCGTCGCACCGCTGGTCCAACACGGTTGCCTTCGCGATGTACGTTCCGACGACGTCGAGGTCGCGAGCACGTTGTCCCACTGGTTGCGGCCCGAGCCGACGTTCCTGATCGGCGAGGGCTTTGGCCGCTTCCGTCAGGTAGGAGACTTCGGCGACGAGGTCCACGCGTCCGCCGCGCCGATCCACGTAGCCCAGGTCCCAGGCCGGTGTCCGATGGATCTGGTCGGCAACCCGCGCGGCGGTGACGGCGATGCGGCCGCCCTGCTTGCGCGACATGATCGTGAGCACCTTCTTTTCCTCGTCGTTGAGGCGATAGTTCCGGTTGAGGCGTTCTCGAGCAACGTCGGGCGTCTCGACGTGCTTGGGCTTGTCGACGAACGGCAGCCATCCCAACCCGACGGCCCTGGCACGCAAGGTGAATTCGTTGCCGAGCCACACATCAACCACCATCGTGACGAAGCCCGGATGCTCGCCGTCTCCTGGTCGGTCGGCGAGCCGAAGAAGCGCTGCACCGGCGACCCGGTCACAAACGGCGGTGCGTCGCTGCCTGCTCGCCTGCCGCTGGAGCTCCAGCTGGCCGAGCGGGGTCTTGGCCAGGCGGTGCGCCGTGCGCTGTCGGCGACGCTCGATCCCGCGCTCAGCCGACGACGGTTCCGACCTCAGAACCACATACCCGGCGACAACCATCATCGCGATGACCGTCAGGACGATCCATCCATTCATGGCGGAAGTACAACACGAGGGTCGGACGTTCCGCACGAATCGCCCAATCAGGAAGCTGTCACGATGGCGCGGCAAAGATGCTGACTTCGACGGTGACCTTGGTGGGACCTGCACCTTCCTCGGCGACGAGCACAGTGCTTTTTCCACTCCGACGTGCGCCCGCCAGAGCATGCTCGCCGCTTCCTCTCGTTGGAGTGTCGCGGGACGTCGTCACGGTTGCTGACCGAAGCGCACGGATGCGGTGCTGTCGACGCCCCATCAGGCTGCGCGCGACATCAACGATTCCAGTACGGCTTCGACGGGTGAGCTGGGGTGGGTGTTGATCCAGTCGTCTGCGGGTTCGGGCCGGGTCGGCGGCATAGTCGGACCCTCGGTGCGCGAGGATCGCGGTGGCGGCGAGTCGGGCACGGTGATGCCCCGTGGTTCTGGTGGTCCTTGATCTGCATCGACCGTGTTCCCGCGCAGGTATGCGCCGGGGTCGTGGACTCGGTTGACTCGGTACGGTTCGTCGGTTCCGGCTCGGCGCCAGCCGATCAGTCCCGCATCCGGGCCGTTGGTGATCAACCCGGTTTCCCATTGGCCGGGTTGGTCGCCGACATTGCGGTTGTCGGGACCACAGGCGGGCGCGAGGTCACTCAGATCGGTGCGTCCACCCTTGGCGTAGTCCAGCACGCCGTGATGTGCCTCGGTGTGTGAGAACGGGCGGGTGCAACCGGGGCGCGAGCACCCGCGGTAGGCGGAGAACAGTGCCAGCCGCTGTCCCATCGTCGCCAGTCGCCTGCCTCGACCGAAGTTCACCACTTCCCGGGTGAAGGTTTTGAACACTGCCAGCCACGGGACGGCGTCGGCGGCCAGCGCGATGAGGTCGGCGATCGGCACCATCGTTCCCGTTGCCGTCAGTGCGACGCCAGCGTGACGGGCCAGGTCGGCCTCGTCGACGGTGATGGTCAGCTGCGCGGGAATCCGGTTGGGCCGCCCCAGTGCCTCGTGTCCGAGGACCCAATCCAGGCCTTGTTCTATCGCATCGTGGTTGCGCTGCGCGGGGGTGCGGGTGTCGGTTCTGACGGCCTCGGCCAATGCCTCGCGGTCCTCGTCGCCCAGCTCTCCGACCGATCCCGACGGGCTCTGCTCGTCGTCGGGATTGTTCATCCCGGGCCGGGCCCAGTTGTCCAGGAGGACCTCGAGTTTGGCGCGCACCGCCGGCGTCAAGTAGCCGGAGATCTTCGACATCAACTGCTCGTCTTGGCGGCCGATCGTGATGCCGCGCATCCGTCGTCGGTCTTTGTCGTCGGTCAGGGTGCCATCGGGATCGAGGTGGGCCAATACTCGCTGTCCGAGTGCCCCCAGGTCTGCCGGCGCCAACCCCCGTGCCGCTTCGGCCATGATCGCGACTGCGGCAGTCAGCTCGTCGGCTGCGGCGCTGTGCGGGATCTTGGCCATCACCGACTCGATCGCGTGCACATGCTCGGCCGAGACTTCACCGTCGGCCACTCCCTTGGCCAGCGGTTCACGCTTGGGTGGCAGCTTCTCCCCGGTCATCGCCGTCATCGGGCTGATGGCCTCGGCGACTTCGAGGCGTCGCTTCGCCCCAAAATGCCCCAGACGGTGGTGTTCGGCGTAGAAGCTCTTGACCGTCTTACACCCTGCTGCGGTGAACACCTCGCGATCAGACACCTCCACGAGCAGAGCTGCGTTGACACCGTCCGCACGCCGCCATGCCGTCTCCAACACGGCCACCGTCGCCAGCACGTCCGCGTCCGCCACCAAACCCAGCTGCGCCCCGGCAAGCTTGGTGATCGCCGCGTCAACCAGCCGAGCCAACTCCAACGGCGAATCCGGCAGGCAGACCATCTCGTTGTGCGCTGTTGAAGTCATTCGGATTCACCCCCTGAACTGGTGGAACGGTGTCTTTGTTCGAACTTACGTTCACCCTACTCCGGAGGGCTGACAATGTCGATGGTTTCGAAGAAGGGGGCGATGCCCACCCCGCAACGGCAGTCCCTACCGCGATACGGTTGGTCATCGTCAACCCACGATCGGAAAACCTATGAGAGTGCTGCTGTCCACGGGGCTGGCCGCGGCTGCCGTCCTCGGATTCGCGACCCCCGCCAATGCCGCGACGTACAACGTGAGCTACGTCGTCAACAGCAACGAACCGACCGCAACGGTCCAGTTCGACACCACGATATCCACCATGCGGTTGGGATGGTCGAACATGGATAACACCTACTCGGCTTCCAAGGTGTTTCGGACCAGCAATCCCACCGGCCTCCTTGCGAAGATCTACGGCGGCACACAGCTGTCGTGCAGAATTCGAGTCAACGGCGAAGTCGTGATCTCCCGCTCTTCGAGTTCCGTCGCATCATGTAGCACCTGATCTCGGGACAAGAGACAGCAGCACGGCCAGTCACTTCGCCCCCGCCCCGGCGACGACACACGGGAAAGGTCGGGCACTGGTGTCATCGCCCACGAGGTAGTCGCGCGCCAGCCGCAGCGTCTCGATCTTGGCCCACACGTCGGCGAGCGAGGCGAGATACTGCGCGTGGGTGATCGCGGCGATCACCGCCGGCTCGAGCGCGACCACTCCCCACGGTCGGATCAGGTAGTCCTCGGCATCAGGCAAGGCCGGCACCGCGACCGGTTGCAGCGGGGCGCGCGCGTTCCCCTTCGGCGTCCTCGACTGTCGGTTCAGCTCGACGAGTCGCGCCATCGCACCGACGACCCGATCACGGGTCGCGGCCACATCGAGGCAAGCGAACTCCGCGTCACCGGCGGGTGCCGGCCCGCCGACCCGGGCCACCGGATTGCCGGACAGGAGGCTGCGCGTCTCCTCTGGGGCGGGGTTCACCCAAGCTCCACACAATCGCCCCGGGTTGAACATCGGCGCAACGTCGACTGACCAGATCGCGGTCACACCGTCGCACTGACTGAGCACTTTTATCGTGACGACGTCGGTATCCATTCGTTCCACCCCTCAACCCCGTAGCAGGGCGATCCCGTCGGCTTCGCCGACGACGGCGATGCCGTAGTCGCGGGCCTTCTGCGCCTTGCCGGACTGCGTGTAGGGATCCGCAGCGACGACGAGTGTCGCCTTCTTCGTCACCCTCGGCCCCACGACGTATCCCCGCGCCTCAATCTCTGCTTCGAGTTGGGACCGGCCCACCGACATCTCGCCGGTCAGAACGATGATCGAACCCGGCACGAGCTCGGGCACAACACCTCTCTGTCCTGCCACACCCTGCGATTCACGGTGATGCTCGCCCAGGGCGACCCGCACGGAGTCGTCGTCGATGCCGAGTAGCTGTGCCAGGCTGACGATGTCGGCGGCCTCGTCGGCGGTCAGCACACCATCGGACCAGGCCTCGCGCACGATGCCGTCGAAGTGGCCTCGGTGCAGCGATCCCAACGTCGCGGCGTCCAGCCCGAGCCTTCGCGCACTCTCGATCAGCGCATCCACCTCAGCGGTGTCCAACACCCGGTCGGCCAGCGCGGCGTCGAGCAGAGTCGCATACTCCCCGGTCATCGCAGCCGGGGAACCAGAGTTCCCCATCGCCCGCAGGACGGCCCCCACACTGAGTGACCGATGCGAACCCCAGCCCGGGCTCACCGCCCCGGCCCCCACCCTCGGCCCGCGCCGCTTGCCGGGGACCTGCGCGGGTCGATGCCATTGGGGCCAAGCCACCCGAGCAGCCGACGCCAGGTGGTGCTTCCAGGCCTCGGAAGACTCCGACAACCGGTACAGGGTTCGGAGGAGCGCCGACGTGACCAGCGCATCGGCGTACGCACTGTGCTCAGCACACTGCGGCCCCAGACTGGCGAGCAGTTCGTCGGTCGCCACACCGAGGCACGCCGCCAACTCGTACAGCTTCAGACTGGTGACGACACCGCCTGTGGCAAGACGCCGCCCGAGCTGCATGGTGTCGATTGCGACGACGTCGGGCAGCCGGTACCCACATCGATCGAGCTCGGCTCCGAGGAAGCGCAGATCGAAGGCGACGTTGTGTCCCACCACCACGCGTCCGACCAAGGCCTCGAGCAGCGCAGGCACCACGTCCTCAAACGCAGGGGCGTCGAACACGTCTCTGGCGGTCACGCCGTGAATACGGGTCGGACCGACGTCGCGCTTCGGATTGACCAGGGAGTCGAGGCCGCCCTCGATCTCCAAATCCGAGGACAGCAACACCACCCCCACCTCGAGCACACGATGGCCGTATCCCGGAGCCAGGCCGGTCGTCTCGAAGTCGAGTACGGCATATCCGGATGCCATGCTGACCCCCCTTTCTCAGATTCAGTTCCAGCGTTGGCCCGCACGGTAGCCACGCGGTCCGACATCCCCCGGGGGACAGCCGATGCCCGCAGGTCCCGGCCGTGGGCGCGGCCGAAAGGGCGCCATGTCGCCAATGCTGTCGGTCTCACCAAGTAACGTCGTGTGAGGCACAAGTCACCCGGGGAGGGCCGCACGATTTCCACACCGATATCCGAACTGGCCGTTGCCCCCGGTTCGATCGTGGTCGTCCGCGACGAGGAATGGCTCGTGACCTCGGCCGAGCAGGGGTCCGACGGCTGGTTGGTCAAGGCCCGCGGCCTGACCGAGCTGGTCAAAGACACCTCGGCGACGTTCTACTCCAGTCTGGACACCATCGAGGTGCAGGATCCGCGCGATGCCCGGGTGATCGCCGACGACTCGCCGGGCTACCGCGACTCGCGATTGTGGTTGGAGGCGCTGCTGCGCAAGACGCCCTTCCCCTACGGCGACCAAACCCTCACCGTGTCGACGCAGATGCTCGCCGACCCCCTCGGATACCAGCGCGCGGCGGTCGCGAAGGCGCTTGACCCCCAGCACATCCGTCCGCGGATCCTGATCGCCGACGCGGTGGGCCTGGGCAAGACGCTGGAGATCGGCATGATCCTGTCGGAGCTGGTCCGCCGCGGTCGTGGCGAGCGGATCCTCATCGTCACCCCCAAGCACGTCCTCGAGCAGATGCAACACGAACTGTGGTGCCGGTTCGCGTTGCCGTTTGTGCGGCTGGACTCGGCGGGCATCCAGAAGGTCCGCCAGAAGCTGCCGGCCACCCGCAACCCGTTCACGTATTTCAAACGGGCGATCATCTCGATCGACACCCTCAAGAGCCCCCGCTACAAGGCACACCTGCAGCGCCAGCACTGGGATGCGGTGGTGATCGACGAGTCGCACAACCTCACCAACGTCGGCACCCAGAACAACGAGCTGGCCCGGGTCCTGGCGCCCAACACCGAGGCACTCCTCCTCGCCTCGGCGACCCCGCACAACGGCAAGGAGGAGTCCTTTGCCGAGCTGCTGCGCCTGCTGGACCCGACGGCCGTCGCCGCCGACGGGACGTTCACCAAGGACGACGTCGCCACGCTGTTGATCCGCCGCCACCGCCACCATCCGGAGGTGGCCGCCGAGGTGGGCAGCGACTGGGCCGAACGCGCCGAGCCGGTCCACCTGCTCGTCGCCCCGTCGGCCGCTGAAGATGCTGTGGCACAGGAGCTTTCACAAACCTGGCTGCACCCGAGCGGCGGGGCCTCCCCCTACTCGGGGGAAACGAAGGCGCTGTTCCCGTGGACTCTGGCGAAGGCGTTCCTGTCGTCGCCCGCCGCGCTGACCGAGTCGATCAAGCAGCGCACGGCCAAGCTCGATCCGCACGATCGCGAGCAGGCCGTCGAGCTGGCCGCACTGGGCACCCTCAACGGCCTGAACGTGCAGGCGCTGAACGACTCCGCCGGCAAACAGGCCGCGCTGGTCAGCAGGCTCAAGGACATCGGGGTCGGCAAGGGCTCGACCACGCGCGCGGTGGTGTTCGCCGAGCGGGTGGCCACCTTGCGCTGGCTCACCGAGCACCTGCCCACACAGTTGGGCCTCAAGGCCGAGAATGTGGCGATGCTGCACGGCGGGCTGTCCGACGTGGAGCAGCAGGAGATCGTGGACAGCTTCAAGCTGGAGACCTCCCCGATCCGGGTGCTGGTGACCGGCGACGTCGCCTCGGAGGGGGTGAACCTGCACGCGCAGTGCCACCACCTGATCCACTTCGACATCCCGTGGTCGCTGATCCGGATCGAGCAGCGCAACGGCCGCGTCGACCGGTACGGGCAGCAGCACCCACCGGTGATCTCCTCGCTGATCCTCGAGCCGTCGGACCCGGACTTCTCCGGCGACCTGCGGGTGCTTTCGCGACTGCTGGAGCGGGAGAACCAGGCGCACGGCACCCTCGGTGACGTCGCCTCGCTGATGGGCCGGCATTCGGTCACCGACGAGGAGAACGCGATCCGCGACGTCCTCGCCGGCAGGGCCTCTCTCGACGAGCAGATCCGCGATATCGACGACGTGGCCGCCGGCGACGACCTGGATGCCTTCTTCGCGCAGTTCGACCTCGACGAGACCTCCGAGGACGCGCCGGGGTCCGCCTTGCCCGTGGCGCCGCGGCAGAGCCTGTACGCCGATGACCTCACCTTCCTCGACGAGGCACTCAAGGCGGCGTTCCACGACGTGCCGCATGCCGCGCCCGAGGCCGGCGGGGTCGGCTGGACGGTGCACACCAACCATGCGATCGCCCAGCTGACGCCGCCGCGCGATCTGCGTCAGCGTCTGGGGCAGTTGCCGCAGAACTACCTGCAGCACGGCAGGGTCCTCGAACGCCTCACCCTCGCCACATCCCCGGAGGTCGGCAACGCGCAGCTCGCCGCCGCGCGGGAGGGCCGGGGCGTGGCGGGCACGACGTGGCCGGAGGCGCACTATCTGGGGCCGTTGCACCCGGTGTTGGACTGGGCCAGTGACCGCGCGCTGAGCGCGCTGGGTCGCAACCAGATCTTCGTCATCCGCGGCGAGGTCGACGTGCCGACGGTGCTGCTGATGGGCACTCTGATGAATCGGCGCGGGCAACTGGTCTCGCGAGTATTTTCCACGGCCGCTTTCCCGAACCCCGCCAATCCGAGGTTCTGCGTGGTGGAGACCCTCGAGAATCTCGACTTTCTCACCGCAGACACCGGGCTGCGCCCGGGCTCGGCCAATCCCGGCCCGGTGGCCGACGCCGAGCAGTATCGCGCGCTGGTGCCGATCGCGGTGGACGAGGCGACTGCCGCCATGCAGATGGTGCTCGGCGCGCAGGAGTCGACGGCCACCGAGCGTCTGGATCTTTGGCGGCGGCGCGCGGACCGCTGGCACCGGGGCGCCGAAGAACTGGCACTGGTTGGTGGACAACGCAAGAAGGTCGATGCGTTCTCCCGCCGGATCGCCGAGGAACAGCGCCTTGCCGAATCCCTCGCCCCCACCCAGCAGTTGGTGCGCCCGCTGCTGTTGATCGTTCCCGCCCAGCAGCATCCCGGAAAGGACCGGTAGCCGTGGCGTCTTTCGATTCCATCGTCATTGGCGAGGACTGGATCAGCGAGCACTACTTCACCACCGACTCGGCCAAGGAGTCGTTTCACGGCAAGGTGCTCGAACTGCGCAAGCTGTGGGATGCGGAGAAGAAGGACGGGCGCACGACGGTCCGCGACTCTCTGCTGGCCGCGGCGGGGGATCTGCAGACCGTACTGGCCGGGTTGGCGGAGGATCCGGACGCCGCGCCCGCGGCCCACGCGTTGACCCGCACCGCCTTCGGGTATCCGGCCGAGTTGTCCACGTTCACCGCCGAACGCGCCGGCGCCGAGCTGGAAGTCCCGGACGCGCAGTGCGACGGTGTCACGAGTGTCCTGTTCCTGCAGGCGGTGCCGGTGACATCGATCGAGGATCTCCTCGATCCCGACACCGGGCTGCTGATCACCCCCGCAATGGAGGAAGGCAAGCCCCTCACCTCTGTGTCGAAGGCGGTGTCGGCGGCCTTCCGCTGCGACACCCCGCCGGAGTTCGTGGTGGTGCAGGCCGGGCAGTGGCTGCTGCTCGCCGAAGCGCAACGGTGGGCCGAGGGCCGCTATTTGGCCGTCGACCTGTTGGTGGTCGCCGAACGCCGGCACGAGGCGAAGGGCGGCGAGATCGACCGCGTGGCCGCGATGTTCGGTTCGCAGGCGCTGCGGCCCGACGCCGATGGCAACCTCTGGTGGACTCAGGTGCTGGCCGATTCGGTCAAGCACACCGTCGGGGTATCGAAGGATCTGCGCGAGGGGATCCGGCTGTCCATCGAGATCATCGCCAACGAGGTGGTCCGCCGCCGTGCCGAGGAGGGCCTACCCCTGGAGGGGATCGACGGCCAGGACCTGGCGAAGCATGCGTTGCGGTTCCTGTACAGGATCCTGTTCCTGCTGTACGCGGAGGCGTCCCCAGAGATGCGGGTGCTGCCGACGGGGGCCGCCGAGTACGAGGAAGGCTACGGTCTGGATCGGTTGCGGGAGCTGACGCTCACCGAGCTCGTATCCGAGCAGGCCCGCACCGGCACCCACCTGTACGAGTCGCTCGCCATGCTGTTCGGGCTGGTCGACCGCGGCCACACCCCCGCGCAGCGCGCTGAGAACCCCGACGATCCGGCGCCGGGCCTGGAGTTCCAGCCGTTGCGGGCGGATCTGTTCCGGCCGGCGTCGACGGCCCTGATCGACGAGGTGGGCCTGGGCAACGAGGCCACCCAGCAGGTCCTCGAGCACCTGTTGCTGTCCAAGCAGTCACGCGGAGGACGGGGACAGCGGCGCAAGAATGCCGATCGCGGCTTCATCAGCTACGCGGAGCTGGGCATCAACCAGTTGGGCGCCGTGTACGAGGGTCTGATGAGCTACACCGGGTTCTTCGCCGAGCAGGACCTGTACGAGGTCGCGAAGAACGGCGACGCGGAGAAGGGGTCGTGGGTGGTCCCGGTGGACCGTTCCGATCACCTCGACGAGAAGGACTTCGTCCGTACCGTCGACGAGGCCACCGGCGAGGAGAAGCCGGTGCTGCACCGCCGGGGCACCTTCGTGTTCCGGCTCGCCGGCCGCGAGCGCCAGCAGTCGGCGTCGTATTACACGCCCGAAGTCCTGACAAAGTTCGTGGTCTCCCAGGCTCTGGAGGAACTGCTCGATCAAGACGGCGGGCGGACCACGCCGGAACAGATCCTGGCGTTGAGCATCTGCGAGCCGGCCCTCGGGTCGGGCGCGTTCGCGATTGAGGCGGTCCGCCAGCTCGCCGGCGAGTACCTCAAGCGCCAACAGGAGGATCTGGGCGAGCTGATCGACGCCGACCAGTATCCGATGGAACTGCAGAAGGTGAAGGCGCACATCGCCCTGCACCAGGTGTACGGCGTGGACCTCAACGCCACCGCGGTAGAACTCGCAGAGATCTCGCTATGGCTGGACACGATGGTCGCCGGCCTGCAGGCCCCCTGGTTCGGTCTGCACTTGCGTCGCGGCAACTCGCTGATCGGTGCGCGCAGGGCGGTCTACGCGCCGGCGTTGTTGGCGAAGAAGCAATGGTTGACGGAGGTGCCGCAGGATATCCCTCTCGGGGAGGACGTCGGCCCGGGCATCCACCACTTCCTGCTCCCGAGCCATGGCTGGGGTGCTGTCGTCGACACCGCTGAGGCCAAGACCTACGCACCTGAGCAGCGCGAGCAGTTGCGGTTGTGGCGCAACGAGATCCGCAAGTCGCCGAGCAAGGCGATCGTCAAGCGCCTGCAGGCCCTCGCGCAGCGGGTGGAGACGCTGTGGGAGTTCACCCTCCGCCGACTCACCATCGCGGAGGCGGAGATCCGCCGCGACATCGACCTGTGGGGCATGCCCCGCGACGATCAGCCGCCGCCCGCGGTGACTCGCGAGCAGATCGAGCGGGCGCTGCACGACGAGAACGGCGCGTATCGCCGCCTCCGGCGAGTGATGGACGCGTGGTGTGCACTCTGGTCGTGGCCGCTGACCACCGAGGTCGAGTCCCCGGACTGGGATCAGTGGGTCGGCGGTCTCGAAGCGATTCTGGGCGTGCCACCCAAGGCCGGCAAGTTCGAGAAGTACGGCCAGACAAGCCTGGCCGGCGATATGAACTGGCAGGAACTCGACTTCGCCGAAGACACCGACCGCACCTTCGCGCAGGCACTGCCAATCGAGAAGGCACTCGACGCCTTCCCCTGGGTGACCGTCGCCGCAGGCATTGCGGAACGTCAGGGTTTCTTCCACTGGGAACTGGACTTCGCGCCGGTGTTCGCACGGGGCGGTTTCGACCTGCAGGTCGGTAACCCGCCGTGGGTGCGGCCCGACTGGGACGAAGCAGGGGTTCTCGCCGAGTTCGACCCGTGGTGGCAGTTGGCGGACAAGCCTGCCGAGGCTGTCAAACGGGCCAAGCGTGAGGGCTCACTCGACCAGCCGACAGTTCGCGCGGCCTACCTCGATGAACGCGCCAAGCAGGCGGGAGTGAAGGAGAACCTCGGGTCCGGAGTTGATCGACCAGTCCTCGCGGGCCTACAGCCGGACCTGTACCGCTGTTTCATGGAGCGGACGTGGCGGTCAATGGGCATGACGGGGGTTGTCGGGCTGATCCACCCGGAAAGTCACTTCACCGAGTTGCGCGCCGCTGGCCTGCGCCGGTCCACCTACCGCAGGCTACGACGCCACTGGCAGTTCCGAAACGAACACAAACTCTTCACCGAGATTAACGACACCCGTCAGTACGGTGTTCACGTCTACGGCAGTTCCCGAAGTCGCATCCAGTTCATGCAAGCTGCTTGGCTGTACCACCCCGAAACGGCAATACGCTCACTTGTTCATGATGGGACCGGCGTCGCCCCCGGAATCAAGACACCGAACGGGAAATGGGATGCGTCCCCGCACCTAGACCGGGTGGTTGCAGTGGACGAGGACCACTTGGCCCGGTGGGCCGCACTGATCGATGAGCCAGGAACTCCGCCCGCCGAGGCCCGGATGCTCTACCCGGTGAACCGCGCCAGCGCCGACGTTCTCGACAAGATCGCCGAAGCGCCACGCCTCGGAGACATCGACTTCCTTTGGACTTCCGGGTGGCATGAATCTGCCGACCGCAAGCTGGGGTTCTTCGAGTCACGCTCCGCGGTGTCCGACCGCTGGGCGCATGTGATCCTGCAGGGACCGCACCTCACGGTCGCGACGCCGCTGTTCAAAGAGCCGAACGCCACCGCGAAGCATCAGCAGGATTACACCGAACTTGACCTCGACACGATCACCGAGGGCTTCATCCCCCGCACCAACTACCAGCTCGCGAAGCCATACGACGAGTACATCGCCGCCTACCCAAAGTGGCACGGCGAACCGAGTTCCTCATTCTTCCGCCTCGCCTGGCGCGAAATGTGCGACTCTGCAACGGTGCGCACGCTCCATTCTGCGATACTTCCACCGGGGCCCACACATGTCGGTGGGCTCCTATCGCTTACCACCAAAGATCTAACCGACCTAGTGATCATGGGCGCCTTCACCGGCTCTCTCACCACAGACTTCCTCATCAAGGTCATGGGCGTCGGCCATGTGAAGACATCGGCGCTCGAGAAGATTCCGCACGTTCGGAATCACCCCCTCGAATCAGCTCTACTTCTCCGCACGCTCCGTCTCAACTGCCTCGTCCGCCCATACGCACCGCTATGGGAAGAGCTGTACGACAACTCGTGGCAGGAGGATTCCTGGGTTCCGGGAGTTGGCGTCGACTACGCAGGACGCACTCGCCTCGGAGAGGTTGGCCCGAAGTGGGAGTGGGCTACGCCGCTACGCCGAGCCGCCGACCGCCGCCAGGCGCTTGTGGAGATCGACGCGATCGTCGCCATCATGCTCGGTATCACAGCGGATGAGCTGTTGACGATCTACCGCACCCAATTTCCAGTGCTGCAGAAGTACGAGCGCGAAGCCCTGTACGACGCCACCGGCCGCCAACTGCCCACACAGCCTGCGTCCGCGTACCGCAAGAAGAGCTCCCTCAATCCCGCCGACCTCACCGTCGACGGCATCACCTACCAGGAACCCTTCACCAGCGTCGACCGCGAAGTCGACATGGAACTCGCCTATCGTCATTTCAGCAAATCCCTCGAAACGGCTAGGAAGTAAGTCACGCAAAAGGAACTAACGCAAGAACTCCGCGACGCGCTTTGCACAACTGATCTCGCCAACCGGCCATTTCACGATAGGGGAACACATGAAGATTGAATCCGAGGATATCGATATTGAAAGCCTGCTGTCCGGTCGATACTTCAGCATTCCCAGGTTTCAGCGCCCTTACTCTTGGGACGACGAGAACATTCAAGACCTGTGGGACGATGTAATCTCAAGCAAAGGTGAAGACTATTTCATTGGATCGATGGTTGTTTTCAAGCAGGGCAAGCAGGAGTTCGGGGTAGTCGATGGACAACAGCGTCTGACAACCATCACAATTCTACTATGCGCCATAAGGGATTCTTTTGCTTCAATTGGAGAGGGAGATCTCGCACAAGGGCTGCATCAGCTCATTGAAAGGAAGAACCGTAGCAATAGGAACGAGTACGTACTAAAGACCGAAACATCATTCCCATTCTTCCAGGAACATATTCAGAAATTTGGCCCCGCCGATGTCGACGCCGATGAGCTCTTTGAGGAACGCGCCCTCCGCAGAGCCAACAACCTCCTTGCCGGGAGGGTCGGCGCCACCCTAGACGCTGTCGATCGTGATCCCTCTGTGGCAATCGAAGAGAAGCTGAACCGGAAGATCGAAAAGTTAACTGAGCTCCGGGAATCGGTACTCAACTTGAAGCTGATATTTGTGACTCTCGAGAACGAAGATGACGCGTATTTGATATTTGAGACTTTAAACACTAGAGGTAAGGACCTTGCTGTCGCTGATCTTGTAAAGAATCACTTCACGAAGAACATGAAGGCCAAAGGGAGCGTAGACGCAGTAAAAATTAAGTGGACGACAATTCTGGAAACAATCCACAACTCGCCCGCAGATATCTCTCCCGACTCGTTCATTTACCATTATTGGGCATCGCGCCATGAATCTGTCCCACTCAAGCGGCTATTCCCCGTCATGAAGAGACAGATCACCAAAGTGAACGCGAAGGACAATCTCGACTCCCTCGTCGAAGACTCCAAGCTATATCGAGCAATCCACGAGCCCTCCTTTCATTGGGGGAAGAACGAAGCACGGGTAGCAGACTCACTGCGCGCTATTCAGCTCTTCAAGCTATCGCAACCAACCCCGGCCTTGCTGTCTCTAGTCCGATCACACAGCGACGGAATCATAAAACTCAAAAAACTGACGGAAGCGGTAAGCGCAATTGAGAAGTTCCATTTCTCGTTTACGGCGGTCACATCGTCACGATCATCAGGCGGAATTTCGGGAATGTACTCAGCGTTTGCCCGGAGGCTCTACGAAGCCAAGCGATCCCAGGCAGCAGCAACAGAAATTGACGAGTTCACACAGAAGCTACAGGACCGAACCCCGTCGTTTGACGAATTCCTAATCGGATTTAGAGAGGTTTCGTTTACGAACGATAACTCAAAGCAGAAAGGCCTCGTGCGGTACATCCTCAGAAAGTTTTCAGAGCACCACTCATACATGTTGCCCGCAGCTATTGATGACCTCACAATTGAGCACGTCGCACCCCAAGCAGAAATCGGTATGAATTCTTGGGATTCGTCGACTGTAGGCCAGCTCGGAAACCTAATTCTTCTCGATCAGAAGATGAACCAAAAACTCGATAAGAAGCCCTTCCTGGAGAAGATTCGACTACTCCAAGAATCTGGGTATGGCTTCCCCCTCTACATGCAGGACAAAACGATATGGACGCCCACCGAAGTCAGGGGCCATACCGAGGAAATGGCAAGGATGGCCTACGAACAGATCTGGAAAGTGTAGACCCGAAAGTATCACCGGGACGGAGTCACTGACCAGACATGGGAGCGCTGCTACCAACCCTCCAGGCCAACCACCTGCGCGAAGGCCTGACCGACTACCTCGCGGCCACCTTCGCCCACACCGACCCCGACGCCGAGGCCGCCCTGTCGGACTTCGTCGGTCACCCGGACACCATGGCCAAGGGCCCCTACGTCGGCCTGCGTCTGCCATTCGCGCCGGCCGGCGGCGACTGGGGCATGCATCTGGACTGGTGGCCGGGAGCAGTCACCCCCAACGGCCGCCACGCCGCCGCCTTCCCGCTGATCGTTACCATGCACCAAACGCGCCCGCAACCCACCCTCGTCACCACCGCCACCGGTTCCGGCAAAGCCAAGGCGTTCCCCTACCCGATCGAGTTGGAGGCCTGAGACCTGTGAAGCCTGAAACCCATACCGTTCAGCAACTGTTCGAGCGGGACGTTCGCTACATCGTCCCGCTCTATCAACGCCCGTACGTGTGGACCGAGGACGAGCAGTTGGCACCGCTCTGGGATGATGTGAGTGCGCTGCTCCAACATCAAGAATTCGGCGATGCGTCCTTTCCGACCCACTTCCTCGGCGCGATCGTTCTGGACCAGGAGGCGACTGCCCCGGGCAGGATTCCGCAGTACACGGTGATCGACGGCCAGCAGCGACTCACCACGATGCAGCTCCTCATCGCCGCCACCGCGAACGCCATGACCAAGGCCGGCGCCGACAACGACGCCAGCCTGCTTCGCGATCTGGTCTCGAACAACGAACGCAAGTCGAAGGGAATCGACCTCTTCAAGGTCTGGCCAACCAACGCCAACCGGGAGTCGTTCGCAGCCGTCATGGCGCCGGACGGTCCCGCAGAGGACCGTGAGGACGACCCGAACAATAGGATCGACGAGGCCTACGACTACTTCGTCGAGCAGGTGACCGACTACCTCACCAACACCGGAGAGAGCGACTCTCCGGCGGTGGACGACGATCTGCTCCTCGAACGGGCCGAACGGCTCCGCATCACGATGAGCGATCTCCTCAAGGTCGTGTCGATCACGCTCGAACCCGACGACAACGCACAGGTGATCTTCGAGACGCTCAATGCTCGCGGCACGCCGCTTCTTGCCCTCGACCTGGTGAAGAACTCCGTGTTCCGGGAAGCGTCGCGCCAAGACCGCGACACCGACGACCTGTACGACGCCGTGTGGAAGCCCGCACTCGAAGACGACTACTGGCGTGCCGATCGTCGACAGGGACGATTGAATCGTCCGGTCGGCGAACACTTCTTGATGCATTGGCTTGCGATGAAGCTCGAACGCGTCATCCCGGCCACCGAACTGTTCTCCACCTTCCGTCAAGGAATCCTGCAGCCCGGCATCGACGCCGAGGTACTGCTGCGCGAGCTCTGCCGCGATGCGGTCATCATGCGGTCGTTCGACACCTTCGAACCAGGCACCGTCGAAGGCGACTTCATCGCGCAACTCGACCCGCTCGGAGCCGGAACCTCACTGCCCGTGGTCCTACTCCTGTTCCGCAGCCCCGAGATCACCCTGGAGCGACGCCGGCGTGCGCTCCGCATTCTCGAGTCCTTCCTCGCCCGGCGAGCACTCATGCGGCTGACCACGCAAAACTACAACCGCATCGTGCCCCGGATGATCACAGCCATCAAGGCGGACCCGCACCACGCCGACACTGCACTCCTCTCCGTGCTGGCGAGTGGAGACGGGTATGCGACCCGGTGGCCTTCCGACAACGAGTTCTCCACCTTCCTCCGGACCCGAGACGTGTACGACTACGTCAGTCGCAACCGCCTGATCATGGCGTTCGCCGCGGTGGAATCGAGCCTCGACTCCCACAAGACCGACGTGTCCGCACAAGCCGCGGACCTTTCCCTCGAACACCTGATGCCTCAGCAGTGGGAGCAGCACTGGCCTGTCGACGCCACACCCGGCAGTGCCGTCTACGAGGAGACGACTGCAAGCCGGGATGCCCGCCTGCACCGCCTCGGGAACCTGACCATCGTCGCCGGGTCATTGAACTCCGCCATGTCGAACGCGCCCTGGGCCAAGAAGCGGACCGAACTCAACCGCCACAGCCGTCTGCTACTCAACGCACGACTGGCGGAACTCGAGACGTGGGACACCGAGGCGATCGATGAGCGCGGCCAGTGGCTCGCCGACAAGCTCACCGCGATCTGGCCCGGCCCCGATTCCGCCACCTGGCACAACTGAAGGGGCCGGCCCATGACAGCCAGCACCGACACGCGCCGGCGACTCGACCATCCCGCCACCCGGAGTCCACTGCGAACCTTCGGTGGAGGTTCGACAACTGCGCCAATAGCTGCGTTTACACTACGAAAACGACGTTAACGAAGCTCTAGCTGACGTTTCCATGGAAGGGAGCTCCATGGGCAATCGACGCATCGGCCGCGCATTGACCAGCGCGATCCTGCGACGGCGTGGACTCACCGGGCGCATCACCGTCCCCCTCGCCTCCGTCATGCTGACCAGGGACTCCGCCCGTGCTCTCGCCAACGCGGACACCGCGCAACAGATCACCCGTAACCGAAACCCGAACGTCCCGAGGAGAAGTCGACAATGGGAGCACTGCTACCCACCCTCCAGGCCGACCACCTGCGCGAAGGCCTGACCGACTACCTCGCGACCACCTTCGCCCTCACCGACCCCGACGCCCAGGGCGCCCTGTCGGACTTCGTCGGCCACCCGGACACCGGGATGTTCAAAGGTCCTTACGCCCGGCTGCGCCTGCCGTTCGCACCCGCTGGCGGCAACTGGGGGATGCACCTGGATTGGCGGCCAACCGGATTCACCCCCTACGGCCATCAGGCCGCCGCGTTTGAGCGGCTCTCCACCAAGCACCAAACGCGCCCGCAACCCACGCTCGTCACCACGGGCACCGGCTCGGGCAAGACCGAAGCCTTCCTCTACCCGATCCTCGACCACGTCCTGCGCGCCAAGGCCGCGGGCGTCACCGGGATGAAGGCGCTCATCCTCTACCCGATGAACGCCCTGGCCAACGACCAGGCCGAACGCCTCGCCCAGCTCATCGTCGAACACCCGGAACTGTCGGGTGTCTCCGCCGGCCTGTACACCGGCGAGCAGTCCTCCGGCGGGCGCACCAAGGTCACTGCCGAGGGGCTCGTCACCGACCGCTCGCTGATGCACTCCGCTCCCCCGGACATCCTGCTCACCAACTACAAGATGCTCGACCACCTGCTGCTGCATCCGGACCGCGCCGACATTTGGCGCCTGTCGGCGGACTCGCTGCAATACGTGGTCCTCGATGAATTCCACACCTACGACGGTGCGCAAGGCACCGACGTGGCGATGCTGCTGCGCCGTCTGGGCCTCACCATCAAGGCCCACTGGACCGATACCTCCCAGGTCGCCGACGCCGACCGCGCCCGTCCCCTGGGCCGCATCACCCCCGTCGCCACCTCGGCAACACTCGGTTCCGATTCCGAACCGAGCGGGATGCTGGCCTTCGCGCACACGGTGTTCGGCGAACGGTTCGGCCCGGACGCGGTGATCGGCGAGACCCGGCTGACACCCGCGCAGTGGCTCGCCGACCGCGACACCACTCTTGACCGGCTCTACCGGCCCGCCCCTCCGGCCGTTGCCGACGCCGCCGTCCGCCTCGACGCGCTCGCCCAGGGTGCTGCCGGGAATGCCGCGCTCACCTGCGCCGTCCTAGCCGAGCTATTCGAGCGCGCCGAGCTGTTCGAGCGCGCCGAACTGTTCCCGACCGACGACGACCTCGACAGCGACCGCCGCCTCACCCCCGCCGACTTGCGACACCTCTCCCCGGCCGAACAGTTGGATCTACTCAAGGCGCACCCGTTGGTGCACCGGCTCCTCGATCGCGCCGTCGACGTCGTGTCCGTCGCCGAGCTCGGAACCGCCCTGTTCGGTACGCCCGCCGGCGAGCGCGAGGCGCACCGCGTCCGGGCCGCCCAGCAGCGATTCCTGGATTACCTCTTCGCGGCACTCTCCCATCTGCGGGCCGAGGTCGGCCGCGCCGCACTGAGCGTCGAAGTGCACCTGTGGATCCGGGAACTGTCGCGCATCGACCGCGCTGTCGCCGCCGCCACCGCCTACCGCTGGTCCGACGACGGCATCCACGCAGACCGCGACGTGCTGCACCTGCCCGCGCTGTACTGCCGGCACTGCGGGCGCTCCGGCTGGGGCGCCCGGCTCGCCCCCACCGGCCACACCCTCGACGTCACCGACGAATCCATCCGCGCCGACCACGCCTCCGGCACCTCCCGCTTCCGCGCGCTGATCTCCGCACCCGCCGAGGCACAACTGGCCGCGACCCGCCCCGATGAACAAGTCGAGGACCTGCGCTGGTTCCGCATCGACGACCGCGAGATCACCGACACCCCACCCGACCCCGACAGCATCGAGGTCCTCGAGGGCAAGGTCCTCCCGGTGCTCGTCCTGACCGGCGCGGACGCCGACGAGGACTCCAAGAATGACCTGTGCCCGGCCTGCGGGACCGCCGACGGCATCCGGTTCCTCGGCAGCGCCGTTGCCACCCAACTGTCGGTGACGCTGTCAAACCTGTTCGGCGACGCGCGCCTGGACACCGACGAGAAGAAGGCGTTGATGTTCACCGACAGCGTGCAGGACGCCGCGCACCGCGCCGGCTTCGTGCAGGCCCGCTCCCACACCCTCAGCCTGCGCTCCACCCTGCGCAGCGCCCTGGGCGACGACACCCTCACCCTGCCGGAACTGTGCGCGGCCGTCGTCACCCGCGCCGGCGACGACCCGTCGCGCCGCTACCACCTGCTGGCCCCCGACATCGTCGACCACGACGCGTTCACCCCGTTCTGGAAGCCCGTCGCCCCTACTGCTGTCCGCAAGAAGTCGACCACGAACGTACTGCGCCGCCTGGAATTCGACATCGACCTCGAATTCGGCCTGCAGTCGCGCCTCGGCCGCACCCTCGAACTCACCGGCAGCACCGTCGCCGAGGTTGCGCTCGGCGACTCGGCGCGCCCCCTCCGCTTCGGCCGGGCCGCCCTCAACGCCGCCGGACACCAACTCACGATCACTGCCCCAGAAGCGTCGGCGATCACCAGCTGGGTGCGCGGCACCGTCGAACGCGTCCGCACCCGCGGCGCCATCGGCCACCCGTGGCTGCGCAAATACATCGAGAAGGACGCCAACCGCCGCTGGGTGTGGGGCGCCCGCCCCAAGGGCCAGGGCATGCCCGCCTTCCCGAAGGGCCGCCCCGCCCCGGCGTTCCCCGCCGTCGGATCACGATCGGTCCCCGAAGGATTCGACCCGATCACCGCACCGTCGTCCTGGTACGCCCGATGGGCCTCGCAATGCCTGAACGTGTCCCCGGTCGACGGCGGCCTCCTGGCCCGCTCCCTGTTCTCGGTGCTCGCCGAGCAGCGCGTCCTCACCGCCGACCTCACCGAGGCGGGCCTGACCGCCTACAGCCTGCCCGCGGCCGCGATCGTTGTCTCCGCACCCGCCGACGCCGATCTCGCCGCGGGCGCGCACCTGCTGGTGTGCAGCATCTGCCAGACGCCCACGCCCGGCACCGCCACCGTCGTCGACGAGCTCGACGGCGCCCCCTGCCTGCTGGTGCGCTGCCCCGGCACCCTGGCCCGCGCGCCGAAGGCACAGAACTTCTACCGCCGGCTCTATGACAGCGCCGAAATGAAGCGCGTCGTCGCCCGCGAACACACCTCGCTACTGCCCACCAACGTTCGCCTGGGCTACGAGACCGCGTTCAAACGCGGCGGCGCCGACCCGCAGGCGCCGAACGTCCTGGTCGCCACCCCGACCCTGGAAATGGGTATCGACATCGGCGACCTGTCCACGGTGATGCTCGGATCGCTGCCGCGCACCGTCTCGTCCTACCTGCAACGCGTCGGCCGTGCCGGACGCCTGACCGGCAACTCGCTGATCCTGGCGTTCGTCCGCGGTCGCGGCGAACACCTGCCGAAGCTGTACGACCCCACCTCGGTCATCCAGGGCGAGGTCCGCCCGCCCGCCACCTTCCTCAACGCCGAAGAGATCCTGCAACGCCAGTACGTCGCGCACGTGATCGATCGGCTGGCCCGCGACCCGAGCACGGTGGCCCCGCGCGGTGCCCGCGCGGTGCTCGGCGGCTTCGATCCGGGCAGTTGGATGGCCGACCTGCTCGCTGCGGTCGACACCGACTCCGACGTGCTGGTCGACGGCTTCCTGGCCCAATTCGAGGGTGTGCTCGACGATTCTGCGCGAAAGGCGTTGCGCGCTTGGGCGACTCCCGACGACCCGGTCCTGCCCAGCAGGTTGGCCACCGATCTGCAGGAGGCGGTGCACCGCTGGAACCGGGATCTCACCGAACTGACCGCCCGCCGCATCGCCGTCCAAGCCGAAATGCCCGAGTTCGAGCGTCGGGCGTCTTCGCCCGCCGCCACCGACGACGACCTGCGCGATCTGCGCACCGCGAAAGGTTCACTACGGCTGCTCGGCGGCCAGATCCACGACCTCACCGACGACTACTGGATCTCGGTCCTCGAACGCTACGGCGTGCTGCCCAACTACACGCTGCTCGACGATTCGGTGACCCTCGACGTCGGCGTCACCTGGATCGACCCCGACACCAACGACTACATGGGTGAGGCCACCAGCTACCAGCGCGGCTCCCGCATCGCGCTCACCGAGCTGGCGCCCGGTGCCACCTTCTACGCGCAGGGGTTGGCCGCTCGGATCGACGCCGTCGACCTCGGGGCCGGCGAGGCGAACATCCAGACCTGGCGGCTGTGCCCGCAGTGCGGCTGGGCGGGAATCACCCTTGCCGGCGAGGAGCCCTCGGCGGTGACCGCCTGCCCGCGCTGCCAGACCGGAGCCATCGCCGACGTCAGCCAGTCGCTGCCGGTGGTCGAGCTGGCGCGGGTGTCCGCCGAGGTGCGCCGCGACGAGGCGGCCATCAACGATGCGCGCGACGAACGGCACAAGGAATCGTTCACCGTGCTCACCGCCGCCGATATCGATCCGGTCAACGTGGGCCGGGCGTGGTTCGTCCGCAACCTCGAGTTCGGCGCGGCGTACCTGCGCCGCCTGGATGTGCGCTGGCTGAACATGGGCCGGCGCACGTCCCAGGGCGCCACCCGCACCATCGCCGGGCAGGAGAGCGCCGCCGGACTATTCCGGGTGTGCTCGGCGTGCGGGCAGCTCGACAAGTCCGCCGGCCGCAACAACCGCTACGAGCACCGCAGCTGGTGCCGGCACCGCAACTCGGTCACCGAACACGTCCGCGAGATCGCCCTGGCCCGCACCCTGCGCACCCAAGGCGTGCTGCTGCACCTGCCCGGATCGCTCGAGTACGACCCATTCGCGCACCCCAGCCTCAGTGCTGCGATCCTGCTCGGGCTGCGACAGGTCATCGGCGGCTCCCCCGAGCACCTCGACGTCGCGACCATCACCGACGCCCTGCACGCCCCGACCCGCCGGGCCCTGCTGATCCACGACACCGTCCCCGGCGGTACCGGCTACCTCGCCGAGTTCGCCGAGCCGGCCAAGGTGTGGGCGGTGCTCGACGCGGCCCGCAGCGTGGTGCGCGACTGTGACTGCGCCGACCACGACCGCCTGGCCTGCCACAAATGCCTGCTGCCGTTCGCCCCGCCGCACGAGCTGGACAAGGTCTCCCGCCAGACGGCGCTACGGGTTCTCGACCAGCTCCTCAACGTCGTCGATCCTGCCGAGCCGGACGCACAGGCCTGGTTGGACGCGGTCACCGTGGACCCGCCGGGCCCACACCCCGGCCCCGAAGAGTCTCCACTGGAGAAGGAGTTCTATGACGCCTTCGTGAAACGCCTGCGCGCGCTGGGCGCGACCGTGACGGAGACACCCGGCACCTATAGCCCGTCTGCGACGATCGTGTTGCCCGGCAAGAAGATCCGCACCTGGAAGCTCACCCCGCAGGTGCACATGGTCGACTCCAAACCGGACTTCGAACTGAGCACCGCCGACCCGGAGGTGCCCCGGATCGCCGTCTTCGCCGACGGCCGGAGGTTTCATGCGGTGCCCGGCTACAACCGCGTCGCCGAAGACGCAGCCAAACGCGCCAACCTGCGCGGCGCCGGGCACCTGGTGTTCTCGTTCGGGCACGAGGATCTACAGCGCTTCACAGCCAACGCCGCGGTGGCGCCGCCGTGGCTCACCGAGAAGGCGGCCGCGGCCGCGATGACCGCCGGCCGACTGCGGCCAGCACTGGTCAAACTGTTGAGCGCGGACCCGGTCACCTGCCTGCTCGCGTTCATCACCGACCCGGACGTCGAAGCGTGGGAACAGGTGGGCCGCTGGCTGCCGATGGTGTTCGTTCGCGGCGACAACCGGGCCAAGGGCGACGGTGACACCGTCGCGAAGGCTGCCCTGTCCCTGCTCGACGATGGTGTGGCGCGGTTCGGCGACGGTGCCGACATGTGCTGGTCGTATCTCGAGGGTCCGCTCGCGGTGAGTGCCGCAATGCGCCCGGGATCGCGGGCGATCAATGCCGTCCTCGTCGTCGACGATCGGGACGATCGGCTCGAGGTCCTCGACGGTCGGGCCTGGAAGGAATGGCTGCGGCTGTCGAACTGGCTCGGGCTCAGCAGCGAGCACCGCGTCACCACCCGCAGCCTGCTCGAGGGCGACGCCAGCTCCCCCGCCGCCGCGCCTATCGCGGACGCGCTCTCCCCGGACTGGCAGGCCGCGTTCGACGCCACGGTGTCCGACGTCGAGAAGCAGCTGGTGCTGGCGCTTGCCACGACCGGCGTGCCCGTGCCGACACTGGGGTACGAGACCGACAACGGTGAGGTGCTGGACCTCGCGTGGGACGACTTCAGGATCGGTGTGCTGCTCGACCCGGACGAGGCGACCGCCCATACGATGTCGGAGTCGGGGTGGACATTGTGTCCACCGGACCCGGTACAGATTGTCGCGGTGTTGAAGAACGGAGTGTCGTGAGAGGGCTGATCGTCTCGGGAGTCATCACGCGATGGCTTGACACCCTGCTGTCGAGCGGAGCTCAGTAGTGGCAAATCTCGTCTTCGCGTCCAACAACAAGTCGATGCCCAAGCTCGACGGCTCGATCAAGAACAAGGTGTGGACGTTCATCGAGAAACTCGCAGCCGACCACACTGCCGCTGGCCTGCACATCGAACCCCTGCACGCGGCCGTCGATCCGCGGGTCCGCACCGGGCGGGTGGACCTGTACTACCGGGCCATCCTGTTCAAGATTGACGACAAACTCGGCGGCGATCCCACCTTCATCTACATGGGCACCTGGCCGCACGATGAGGCCAACAAACGTGCCGAGCGGTCCCGGCTCAGCGTCAACCCGATCAACGGTGTGCTCGAAGGCCTCATCGGGGAACTCGACGACGAGAAGGACCAGCAATCCCGTTCCGCCACGACCACCGCGGGGTCGGGTCACGAGGCTGCCGGCGTTCCCGAGCAGAAGGGGTATCTGGCAGAGCGATTCAGCTTGACCGATCTCACCGAACGGCTCGGCCTGGATGCCGACCTCGCCGAGCGCGCGCACCGCGCAACCGATGAGGACACGCTGCTCGACATCGCTGCCAATGCCGTTGGCTGGCAAGGCAGCGCCCTGCTGGACTTGGCGACCGGTCTGCACATTGACACCATTCGCGAAAAGCACGGATTCGCCGACGCACCGGTCGACGACACCCTCGACGACGATGAACAGATCCTCAAGGCGCTCGAACAACCGGCGTCGAAGATGCAGTTCGCCTACGTCGAGGACGACGCCGAGCTTCGCCGAGTCATCGAAGGCGGTGACTTCGCCGCGTGGCGGACGTTCCTGCACCCGGAGCAGCGCCGGTATGTCGAGCAGGACTACAACGGGTCGTTTCGCCTTTCCGGTGGAGCAGGAACCGGCAAGACCATTGTGGCCATCCATCGAGCCCGTCGACTTGCCGCGGCCGACCCGACAGCTCGGATCGTCCTCACGACCTACAACAAGACTCTGGCCGCCGATCTCAAGGCAGCCCTCCTGACACTCGATCCGAATGTCGCACTGGCAGAACGCCCGGGGGAGCCCGGGATCTACGTCAGCGGAATCGACGCCCTGGGCAACGCCGCACTCAACCAGTCCGGCGATATCACTGACGCCGCGCAAGCGGTTCTCGGCTATCGCGGGACCGAGCTGACTCCCTCTCGAACGGCCACCGACAAGATCTGGCGCGAGCTCCTCGAGTCGGTGGCCGGCGACCTCGATCCGCGACTGGCGACACCCGGCTTCCTGGACAGCGAATACGTCGCCGTCGTACTCGCAAACCGGGTGACGACGCTCGAGCAGTACGCGAAGGTGGCGCGCCCCGGACGCGGTGTTCGGCTCAGCCGACCCCAACGGATCGCCGTGTGGAAGCTGGTGGAGGCATTTCGTCGGCAAAGCCACATGGACCGGACGCTCAGCTTCCCCGAAGTCCTCGCCTTGGCTGCCGAGCAACTGCGCCGACGATCAGACTCTGGCGGGGGTTGCCTCGCAGATCATGTGCTTGTCGACGAAGCACAAGACCTCCACGCCACACACTGGGCGCTGCTGCGCAGTCTTGTGGCCGAAGGGCCCAACGATCTCTTCATCGCCGAAGACTCACACCAGCGCATCTACGGTCAACCAGTAGTGCTGTCCCGCTTCGGGATACGAATCGTGGGGCGCGCCCGACGGCTCACTCTCAACTACCGCACCACCGCCCAGAACCTGCACTTCGCGGTGAGCATCCTCGCCGGGGCCGACTACAAGGACCTCGAAAAAGGTGAGGAGTCTACCGACGACTACCGCTCTGCTCGACTCGGACCGAACCCGCAACTGGTGGAATGCGCATCGGCCGTCGACGAGCTCGACAAGGTCGCCGGGATCGTTCGAGCCTGGATTGACGACGGGGCCGAACCTCAATCCATTGCCGTCCTCACCCGCGGTCAGAGCGACCGCAGTCAGTTCGTTCGCGCACTCGGCGAGCGAGGAATCGATGCTCGCGCGTTGGACAACAACTCCTCGACAACCGGGCACGTGCAGGTACTCACCATGCACCGGTCCAAGGGGATGGAGTTCTCGCGCGTTGTCCTCGCCGGCGTCGACGCCAAGCATCTGCCATCGTCCGCAGCGCTGAAGTCGGTGCCCGAAGAGGAACGGGAAGAGGCCCTGCTGCGTGAGCGCTCACTGCTCTACGTCGCCGCCTCACGGGCACGGGACGAACTCGTGGTGACGTGGAGCGGTCGACGATCCGACCTGCTCTCAGCGCAACCGTGACACGGACCCGAAAGCAAGGAACGAGTAAGTGGCCTGTCGGGTTCGGATATCCGAGTCAGTCACGCTCGTAGTGCCCGCAATTCGTCGAGCTGGGCGAGCAAGGCAGAATCGTCGTGGGTCATCGCGTTGATGCCTTTCATGAGTCACTTTGGTAGGTAACTCACTGATCATCACGCGATGGCCTACCCACAGCCCCTCGGCCCAGACGGCGTGTCCCACCAGGGCCAGCCCCCAAACCCCACCACCCCAGGGGACTTACCCTGCGAATTCTCGCCTTCAGCTAAGTCTCTTTGGGATACCTCACGGCGTGAGGTCTACACGGCGCCGCTCCGCCTGCTCATCGGTAAGTCCTGCTGCCCGCACCGCAGCGATCAGGTCTTCTTGCCGCGCCTGCCCGAAGGCCAACCGGTAGTAAGCGACCCGCTTCCTGACCCGGTCGATCTTCGCCTCGTCGGTACTCAACTGGTACGGCATCACCTGACGAAGCACCTTGTGCGGCCCGGGGTAGACCCAGTCCGGCGCCAGGCCAGGGAGTTCCTGTTGGTGCGGCGCATCTTCTGTCGCCAGCGCGTAGGCCTTCGCCCACGGGTTGGCGGACTCCAGCATCTCACCGGCGTGCTCATGAGCGATGTTCCGGCGCACGGCGTGGCCGCGGAACCGATTGACACGGCCGTCACGCTGTTCGAAATCCACCGGGCTGCTCGGAATGTTCCAGTGCACTAGGTTGTGGCACCACGGGTGGAAGTCGATGCCCTCCTGTCCCACACTGGTGGTCACGAGAACGAAGGGAGCGAACGGCGAGTTGAAGGCCTCACGCACTTCGGTCGAGCGGACCGAACCCTCCTCAACCTTTTGGTCGCCGTACCGCAAGGCGAATCGGGACGGGAAGTCGAGGTCACTCTCATCAGTGAGCGGGTTCTTCCCTCGATAGGTAGCCTCACGCAGCCGCATCGCTTGCGCGGCATCCTGCGCGAACTTGATGATCGACTCGTCGTCGACGACTCGATCGCCCTCCACGGCGCGCGTGTGAAAGAGGTACTCGTCAAGCACTGCCTGCAGGTTTCCATCGGCGCTGTACTGCAACACCTTTCGCCAGTAGGGCGTCTTCTCGGGGTAGAGGCCGTCGAGAATCGCAGCAGTCTCGGGCCGACTGAAGACCGTGCGTAACCCGGCAGCGAGTATCGCAGCGGCGCGCCACCTGGCGGCGTCGGATACCTTGCTCGTATCGACGTCGAGCCTGCCCAGCGCGCGCCACGCACAGTTCGCTGGCGAGTGCATTCCGAGGCGCGCGGTGTGCAAGTCCAGGTCGTGCGGGATTCGATCGAGGTTCAGCCCTGACTTGTCGTCGGCGGCCGAGATCGCCGCTTGCAGGTACTCCGAGATCGCCGACCGCGATTCGGCGTCCTCGCCGTCGCGGTCAGTCTTCGCCTGTGCCTTCGGCGCCATCGCAGTGTCGGCACGAAGCAAACCTGCGCGCGACCATACGGCTTCTCGGAACCTCTTCCCTTCATTCTGCAGGGGCCACTTCCACAGGAGATCCAAGACATCGGGGGACGACACTTCCTCCGCAGCGGCCGGGAGCCGGCCGGCGAAGGTCGTCGCCAGCCGGTCCTCCGCCGTCGGCGCATCGATGGGTCCGCTATCCGCACCTGCCAGCTTCAGGGGATCCGACTGCTCAGCCAAGTCCGGAAGCGGAAGGAAGAGCATGAAGTTCGCCATCGAAGACAGGTCACCACGTCGGAACCGCAACTGGACATTGCCCGACTCCAGTTGGGCCTCTCCTCCGGCGTCGGCAATGATGCGCCGACGAGCGTCGTAACTCAGCAACGAAGCCACCGCCGTCGGCGTTGCCGACCATTGGGAGAACACCAGCTTCTTCGTGACGCTCCGGAGATCAGGGGACGCGTAGGCCCCCGCCGGTTCGAGGTACGGCAACGACGGCGGAAGCCAAAGGAGCCGATGCCAGCCCTTGCCTGTCGTCTCGTCGATGAGGGCCTTGAGCCTTGGGTTCGGATCGGGGATCTCGTCGTAGCGCTTCAAGGCTTCGGGATCGAGGCGCCGGAGTTGCTGCAACTTCGCCACGACTTCGGGGTTGTCGCGCTCCTTCTTCACCCGCTGCCCGAGCTGATAGGCATCCATGAAGTGCACAAGTTCGGGCACCGACTTCCAGACGTCGATCGGTAGCGAACTGCCGACGAGGTCTGCCAGCTCAGTGAGCCTGATGTACTGCGTGACGTCAGAAGCCGAGACCGGTGCTGCTGCCAGCTTCTGCTCGCAGACCATCGATGCGGCCGCCGTGGACGGGCGCTCAGTCCGGCACATAACCTTCAGCAGGGCTTCGCGCAGTTGTTCACGAAGCTCAGCCGGATCAACTCCGGCCGTCACCGCGGTCCTGAACTCGGCAAGAAGGCTCAGGACTTCCTTGCTCTCCAGGTCACCAGAATGTCCATTCACGCCAGATCGGCAGAGGAAGTCCAGAGTGTCCTCGAACTGGTCGCGGTGGCTGTCTGCCCCGCCGGAGCCGCCGTCAATCGCACTGTCGAGGTCGTACGGCTTGTACGGCGTTGCCGACAACAGCAACACCTTGGCGTCGGAGTACTCGAAGATCTCGTTCGCGAGTTCACTGACCGGTGTGTCGTTCCGCAAGAGATCGGTGAACCGCTGGAATTCATCGAGGATGACCAGGTCCGGTTCGAGCGCTTCCACTCCGGCCCGCGCCAACGTCTTTCTCAGTTCGATGACCACGTTCGCAGCCTCGTCGGAGCCTCCCGGAACCTCGGGCCTACGGAACTTCCGGACACTGTCGTGCACCAACTCCTGGAAGGTGTCCAAGACCGACTGGCCGTCCGGCCCCGGCTTGCGAACCAGATCCTGGAATCGCGCGATGATCGTCGGGTCGAGGGCTTGGCCATTCAGGCCCTCCTCGTACTGCTTGACCTGTTCCTTGAACCGGTCGAGGTTTTTGACCGTTCCCCGCAAGATCTCTTGCGCCGCGCTCTTCTCGGCTTTCCTCCACTTCTTGCCCATGTGATCGCGCAGGATCAGGTACAGCAGCGCCCTTTCGTCCGCTGTGCCGGTCCGCCAGCCCTTGTCGGGAAAGGATGTCCCCGGCGTCAGTGAGATGAGGTTGACTGGCTTGCCCACCTCCGCATCAGGAGTGTCGAGCTTGTGGGTGGTTGCGGCAAGCAAACTCAATCGTGTCGCGAGGTCCACCTTATTGCCGCGGATGTCGAGACGTTTCACGTTCTGGCGGGCGACGTCGGCGTTGGAGCAGATGTAGACGACGTCGATACGCTTGATCCGGTCAACGTCCTGGAGGCGTTCGATCGCCGAGGCGATGACACCGCGTGCGACCAGACTCTTGCCCAGGCCGGTCTCATCGGCGACCAGGTACCGAGACCGCGGATTGCCTCCGTAGAATGCCTCCACGACCTGGTCGACGGTCCGGCGCTGGAACTCGCGCAGATCGACGAGATAAGTCTCTGCTGAAAACTTCCCTGTGGTCACTGCTTACCTACCTTCAGGGCGGTCGCGGCGGCAACTGCATCCCAGAGTGGGACGAAACCCTCTGGCAGCACGTTGTTCGGATCCTTGCTGTCGATGATCGACGAGACGATCCCCGCGAGGTACTCCAGGCCTTCCTTGTTACTGACCGACGATCGCATGATGAGTTCGAACAGCCCTTGGTCGTACCGGCTCCAACTGCCGGCCCCACCGGCATCAGCTTCACCAAGGTCGCCGTCCTGATCGGCGGGCAGGCCACCGAACGCGAGTATCAGCGCGAGCAACCGTCGGAACGCATCGGGCCCGTCGAGTTGGTCGGTAACGATCGAGTCCAGCCGTCCCGAGTCATCACCGCGGAGTTCCGCCTTGACCACCGACCGACTCCGTCGACCGCCAGCACCCCGAGCTTCAATGACCACGAACGCCGTCACATCGCCCAACTTCAAGTCGTTGAAGACAACATCGACCGGAGAGGCTGGCAACAACGGCTCCTGCTTCGACGGCACGGTCAGCAGGGACAGCGACAGGGAGACATCTGCATCGAAAGTAGGCAGTGGCTCCTCGCTCGTGACCGCCAAGGTCGCGCCCTCATCGTCGTCGCGGCTGAGCGTCGCGACCAGGGAGACACCCGCGATCGACCGGACGTACCGATCCAGGTCCTCTTGCTCCTCATCGGTCTCGGCTGTGTCGGGCTCGATGTCCGCGAGTTCCAGGATGGGGCCGAAACCGTCGCCACCCACGAGGGCATCCACTCCGAAAAGCTTGGGAGGGCCAGTGAGTTCGGCGAGGATCTCGACGTTGCGGTTGAATGCGGCGTCGGTGGCATTGGCAGAGCCGATGAACAGGTGCGCAACCCTGTTTCGCTCCACTGCGTAGAGCTTGGCGTGCAGGGTATCGAGCAGCGTGGAACCTGATGTGCTGGCGTCGTCATCCTCGTCGGAAAGCCCCGCGTTGGCCGACACCACGTAGGCCGTGTCGATCGATTTCGCCGCGTCTTCGCTGAGGCACTTCAGTGCTTCCTGCCGCGATACAACGGTGACTGGTCCCTTGCGTTGCTGAGCCAGGTGCTGGAGGCCGGCGACGTTGAGGAACGGCGACACGAGCAGGTGCTTGTAGCCGGAGAAGTCCGGAGTCGGCTTTGTGCGACGCGGCAGCCCGTACACGTGGAACGCGATGTCCGCCGCGCCTGCGGGCAGCTCCCACTCCACCTTCTGGAGACGCTTGCCGAGGTCGGTCAGCCGGCCGCGCCGCGCCCCATCGATCGGCGTAGCCGATGCGTCGACAAGGTAGTCGAGCAGGTTCTGAAGTGGCGCGTTGCCCGCGACACGGGCGGACGCAGGGTAGCCGTCGAGGGACAGGGCGACATCCCACGATCGATCCTTGGTGAGGTTCCGGCTGAGAATGATGAGGCGGTAGATCTCCTCGCCGCCCTCCCCGCAGTACGCGGCCAGCCATAGCTTCGGATGAAACAGCCCCTTCGTCCGGCCGATGCCGTGAATCGACTCCTCGAGCAGGGAGTACAGCGGGCTCCGATTCTGCGGGACTCCGATGTGGCCCACCTGGTGGAAAATGTCGACCTTGCCGATGCTCGCCCTGATCGCAGCGACGGTCTCGACCGTGTCGGCTTGATCTACGTTGACACTGCCAGCCAGGGCCAGGCAGGGAAGGAGCACACTCTCGAGGTCGAGGGTGAAGGTGGTTCCGACGAGATGCTCGATCTTCGCGCCGGGAGGTGGCTCGAGCTGCCTGAGTAGGGTGGTGCGACTATCAGGAGGAAGCATCGGCAAGTCCTTCGCGGATGTCGGCGAGCAGCATCTGGACGTTAGGCCAGCGATAGGCGAGACGAGCCGCTCCTGACGAGCCCTGCCAGTTCTGAATTTGGCGCTTGTTCTGCAGCCGCGCCTGGGTGCCCTTGTTCAGCCGTTCCCGCTCGGTGATCGCCTGTCGAACACTCGTGTCGTTGACGAGGTTCGCCGTGTCTTTCGTGAGCACAGTGTCGACCCAATAGTCGATGAACAGCTTGGTGCCGGGCGATACCGGGCGCTCGCCGCGACCCTGAAGGACGGTCGCCCAGAAATCAGCTCGGTCCCACGCAGCGAGCGCTTGCCGATCGTCGTCGATCTCGACTGCCCAGTCAGAGATCTTGTTGGTGAAGTCCTCGACTCGACTGTCGCCGTCGGGGACGGTCTCGTCGTACTTCTCGGCAATGAGCAAGTTGTAGATGAGGCTGGCACCGTGGATGGCCAACGAGAACAGTCGTGCATGTTCAACCGCATCGCGGATCGGCTCCGGGGCGATGTCGAGGGCCGGGTGAACCCAAGGAGCGGCAACGTCATTCGGATCAGTACCGAGCCCGTCAGTGAGAAGGTGGGCGAGGTACGAGGTGGGGACGCTCACGATGATGCGCTCCTTCAGCCACTCCGCCTCGTCCGGTTCCAGCTTCAGACCCTGCTCAATCGTCTTGGGGAAACCCGCCGGCGGTTCAATCGGCATGTTCCAGACGAGCATGCGCGCGTCTAGGAGAATCCCGAAGCGCTGCAGCGCACTCCAGTACACGGCCGACGGCAAGGTGCGGAGGTTCTTGCCCGCCTGCGATCCGATCATTCGATCGTTGAACGGCGACTCACGCAGAGCCTCAATCGTCCTGCGCTCGAAGGCATTGGCCTTCCCAACGATCGCAGTCCCCGTGAGGTTGGCCGCGGCCTTCTGGAATGCCCACGGAACGAGCAGGAAGTACCGCGGGCGTGCCTGGATCGTCGATGTCCCTGGGAAGAGGAGGTCCGCGAGACCGTCCCTGGCCTGCCCGATCCCGAGATCGTCCAATGTTCCCGTGTCCGAGAACATCTTGACGATCTCTCGCACGCGACGCTCGTCCTCAGGAGAGGTATCCAACCAGGCAAGAGTAGACATAGGGACCCTCCTTCAGGTGCGGTCGCATCCTCTCATGATTCACCGACAATCCCCCATCACGCTGCGTTTTGGGGCTTCAACGTCTTGACCTTCTCGAGGGCGGTCCGGAAACTTTCACGAGGCTTCCCCTCTCTGCCAAACTCCTCTGAGACACAGCTAACGAAGAGTCTTCCTACGTGAACATGGGCGAGATCGGAACTATTGATCCATCTCGGGATTTCCGGAGGGTTCGTCTCAAGGAAAGATGAACCCCATGGCAGCAGGCACGAAGCGGTACTCGGCTGATCTGAAACGGGATGCGATTGCGATGGTCGCGGAGTTGGTGGCCCAAGGATCCACCGAGTGGGCCGCGATGAAGAAGACCGCCGACCTCCTCGGGGTGGGGGCGGCGGAAACCGTCCGGTCCTGGGTGCGCAAAGCGCCCGACGGCATGGGGCCGGCGACGGTGTCGCCGGAGACTTTGGAGGAGGTGCGGCGGTTGAAGCGTGAGAATGCAGAACTCAAGCGCGCCAACGGAATCCTGAAGGCTGCGGCGAGTTTCTTCGCGGCCGAGATCGACCGGCCACACCGCTGATCGTGGAGTTCATCGGCGCCTACCGGGGAAGCCGGGTGGGCGCCGATGGTCTTGTCTGGGGAGTCGATTCGATGTGCAGGGTGCTCACCGCCCACGGCCTGCCCATCGCCCCATCCACGTACTACGAACACCGCAACCGCCGCCCCAGCGCCCGCATCCTCGCTGATGCCGAGGTGATCAACGCGATCTGGCAACTGCGCCACACCCATCCACTGACCCGCGTGTTGGGTTCGCGTAAGACGTGGATTCTGTTGCGAACCAACGGTATTGATGTTGCTCGCTGCACCGTTGAACGGGTGATGCGGGAGATGGGGTGGCGGGGTGCATCGAAGAAGAAGGCCCTGCGCACCACGATTCCCAACCCCGCTGACAAACGCGCCGATGACCTGGTCAACCGCAGTTTCCGCGCCAGTGCCCCCAACCGGTTATGGGTCGCCGATTTCACCTACTGCCGCACCCTGTCGGGGTGGGTGTACACCGCGTTCGTCATCGACGCGTTCGCCCGCAGAATCGTCGGCTGGAAAACAGCGTTGCAGATGGACGCCGACCTCGTCGACGCCGCGATCAATAACGCTATCGAAAGTCGACAGCGTTGCGGGATAGCCGATTTCAGTTCCCTCATTCACCACAGCGACGCTGGATCGCAGTACACCGCTCTGTCGTTCGGGCAACGGTTAGCCGCGGCGGGGATCTCGGCGTCCATCGGTAGCGTTGGCGACAGCTATGACAACGCCCTGGCCGAGTCGGTCAACGCCGACTACAAGAACGAACTCGTTGACAACGGGCCACGATTCCCCGGTCTGGCCGAACTGTCGTTGGCGACCGCCGAGTGGGTCGCGTTCTACAACCGGGTACGGCCGCACAGCTACTGCCACGACCTGACCCCCGACCGTGCCGAGCAACTCCACTACGATCGAATCGCCGCCCTCAATCCGGAGGAGGCACTCAGAAACTGAGCTCTCCGGAAACTCCGGGACGGATCATATTGAGCGTGACGTTGAGTGTTGCCGACATGGCCACCACCACCGACGATGGTGTCATGGCAGACGAGAAGGGACCGCGGGCCGACCGGCCGACGCGGCGTACCTTCACCCCCGAGTACAAGCTGG